>WBZS01000022.1_pt1 | contig 413842 bp, 350 predicted proteins | sample 5204201 | NCBI WGS metagenome assembly WBZS01 (sample SAMN12344357, study PRJNA552823) | activated sludge metagenome | biome: Activated sludge suspended growth; feature: Nitrification reactor; material: Wastewater; isolation source: activated sludge from nitrification reactor of wastewater... | reverse complement strand
TACGTGAACATGGGCGAGATCGGAACTATTGAGCGTGACGTTGAGTGTTGCCGACATGGCCACCACCACCGACGATGGTGTCATGGCAGACGAGAAGGGACCGCGGGCCGACCGGCCGACGCGGCGTACCTTCACCCCCGAGTACAAGCTGGCGATCGTGGCCGAGTACGAACTATTGACCGAGCCCGGCGCTCGGGGTGCCCTGATGCGCCGCGAGGGCCTGTACTCCTCACACATCACCGAATGGAAGCGACTTCGTGACGCAGGTTCACTGAATGCGTTGGCCGCCAAACCGCCCGGACCGAAGTCCGGCAAGTCCGATGCCGAGCGCCGCGCCGCGCCGCGCCGACAAACTCGAGACCGACAACGCCCGACTGGCCGCGGAACTGGCGGAGGCGAGGCAGGCCAATGAGGTTCTGGGAAACCTTGCCGAGCTCTTGGAACTGCTGTCCACGAGCTCGGACGGCGAGCCCAGGCAGTCCCGATGATCGACGTCGCCGTGACCGAGCTGGAGCCGCTGGTCGGTGTCGTGGCGGCCTGCCGACTGACCGGCAAGTCCCGCGCCACCCGGCACCGTCAACGCAACCCGAAGCCGACACTGCACGGGTCGAAACGGCCGCCGACGCCTCACCCGTCGGCGTTGAGCGCGCAGGAACGGGCGGCGGTGCTCGATGAGCTGCGCAGCGACCGGTTCGTCGACAAATCACCGGCGCAGGTGTGGGCGGTGTTGCTCGACGAAGGCACCTACCTCTGAAGAAGCAACGGCGACCGCGTCCGCTTCGTCCAAGGGACGTAAGTCTCGCGAACCGTGGAACGGTCAAGACTGGTACATCTCGTTCGGTGAAGAGCCAAATGGGCGCGTGTGGGACGACGCGGTCAACTTTGGATTTGTCTCCGCTGGCGGAGGAGAGTATCCCCAAGAGCGGTTACGTCGGCGTCGGTACCGTCGTCGGAGAGGTCTAACGATTCGCCGACGTCGAAGTCATCGTCGACGGGGCCTCGATTAGGCTCGCCTACCAACCGCTTCAGGGGACTTACCGCCGCCCCGGCGACGACGAGTCCGATGGACCCGCAGAGTTCGTCGTGCCCATCGAGTGGAAGGTGACGAAGCCCCGCGAGAAGTCCTGCTGGAAGCCGGGAATGTTCGCCAATCAGAACAGCGCTTGTAAACTGCGGAGTCAGTTCACGATCGATGAGGTGTCGAGGGCGTTCGACATCGGGAAGTAGCTGCCGCCCCCACTACCGGGTCGATGTCGGGGGAGTGAGGAATGATCCTCCGATGGACACTCGGGAATCAGGCGGTGCCGCGATGGGTATCGACCAAGTGCGAACGGGGCGCATGACCGCGAGGACGCCCCTGTTCGCGGTCGAGTCGGCTGACTGGAGGTGGATCAATGGCGACGAATAGACCAGCGCGCCAAGGGTTTTTGTGGGATCTGGGAGACTACGAGACACTCGTGACAGGGCTCAGGGCGGGCTCGACGCCAAGGGCAATTGCAAAGACGCTCCAACGGAGGAAGCGGACAGTCGCTAAACACTGCCGGCTACTCCTCCCCGATCCGGGGCCCAACGAGGATCTCGTCTTCGGCGATCTGGCGGTCGCGCGTGCCCGTGAGATACTGACCGATCCGGACTACAACTGGCTAGCCATGGTCTCGGCGCACGCAAGGACTGACGGCAGCGTTTTGTGGACACCCGACGATGACGAGGTCCTAGGCTTGGCCTGGGAGTTTCAGGAACTAACCCTTGCGGAGTTGGCGACCCATTTTGAAACCGGACTGAAGACCGTAGAGCGCCGATTCGTCGAACTCGGTCTGGCTAACAGTCGCCGAGCAGTCGCCGAGCGCTTCGAACACCCAATCCCGGAGTCGGAGTCTTCGACCGATGACCTCGGCGGCACCGTGGATGGCGGCCTCGTCGACGGTGCGCAGTCCACAGGGGCAAAAGTGGCGCCGTCTCGTCCCGAGCGCCACGGTGCCTCGTGGACTCAATCCGACTACGAGGAAGTCGTTTCGGGGCTTCGCGCTGGGCAGAGCCTGTACAAGATTTCAAAGGCGCTCGAGCGAACTGACGGCGCCGTCTTGTCCCGCATCAAGCACTTGCTTCCAGATCCAATCCCACTCGACATCCCACACGACCGGAGAGAACAGCTCGAGTATCTGCGAAGGCTTCTGGGTGAGGACAAGGACTATTCATGGTTCGAGTACGCGCAACTGCGGGCGCGTCGCGATGGGCTGATCGTCTGGACACCCGACGATGATCTCCGCTTGCGCGATGCGTGGGAAGCAGGCACACCTGCACTTGAAGAACTCGCCCAAGCCTTTAATACTCGCCCGAGCTTCGTCGCAAGACACATCGTTGAGCTGACCGACGCCGCGAACAATGCAGTGGTATGGGAACGCCTTGGCGACTCCGCTGCGGGTTCGATCACTGAGCCCAGTGAGAAGTCGGCATCAGCCGACACCGTAGTGCCGATCACAACTCCCGACCGCGGCAACGCCGGTATCACTAATCCCGAGGTCGTCGATAGCTACTCGACTGGCACTGGTACTGAGGGCGCGCTATACCGCTCACTAATCAATTGCTTCGATAAGGCACAGCAGCGCCTCTGGATCAAAGTCCCGTGGTGGGACACCTCCCCGCCCGCCAGCCGCCTGATCAATGAGGCGATCGAGGCAAAGCGGCGGGGCGTCGACGTAGTTGTTATCTCACGGCCAGATCGATCGAACGCCGCTGCCCTAGAAAGACTGCGTGACGCTGAGATCCAAGTCGTCGCCGTAAGGCACCTCCACGAGAAGGTGGTGATCACCGACGACCAGGTACTCAACCACTCGACGAACTTCGCTCGCAAGGAACTCGAGGTCAATCAGAACTCCGGTCTCACGGTCACATCATGGGATGCTGTCGACGCGTTCGTTGCGGGCTTCGAGAAGATGCGAGATGACGAGACGGCGTTCAGCACCGGCGACGAAAAGTGGACGCCAACCAGTGAACTCCTCCCACCGGAGCTGATCCGCTTCATCAACCGAGACACGCTGAACCCCCTCCAGTCCCTCGCTGTTCCGCCTGTGCTGTCCACCCGCGGCCACGTCATGGTGGTTGCTCCCACCGGCGCCGGCAAGACGCTGATCGGTGAGATCGCCGCTTTGCGCTCCATAGTCCTGGAAGGGCAACCGGCAGTGTGGCTCGTGCCAGCACGAGCACTCGCCGCCGAAGTAGCACAGACGGTCAAGCGATGGCGAGCGCTCGGCGTGTCCGCGGTAGAGCTCACCGGCGAGACCAACTTTTCAAGCGACACCGTCCGACGAGCACAACTCTGGGTGGCCACGACTGAGAAATTCGAGTCTCTTTACCGTCGGTCGTCGCTCCAGTCCTTCCTGGACACCGTCGGATGCCTCATCGTTGATGAAGTCCACCTAGTCGGCGACCCGTCCCGCGGTAGCACCTTGGAATCATTGATCGCGCGGATTCGCACAGTGGAGAACGGCACGCGGATAGTGGCGCTGTCCGCGACAGCTGCGAACGCTCACGAACTCGCGGACTGGTTCAACGCAAAGAAGATCCAAACCGATTGGCGACCAGTCCAACTGACGACGCAGTTAATCCCATACGACGACGCCTCGAACGAATCTGAATACTCCCAGTACAACCAACGTGCCCGCGATGCCGCAATCCGCGAGCTCGTCGGTGACATTGCTGCTGCCGAGAGTGACGGTGAGTCCACTGGGAGCATGCTGATCTTCTGCGGGAGCAAGAACAACGTCAAACGTACGGCTTCGCTCATCGCCGATTCGGATCTTCATGGTGTCGACGACCAATCCCTTGTTGAAGCCCTACTTCGCGAGAAGATCGGGATTCACTACTCCGGTGCGCCGCAAGCACGCCCGACCCTGGATGCATTCAAGGACCGTAAGATATCAAAACTCGTTGCGACCTCCGGCCTCTCGACCGGTGTCAACACCCCGGCCCGTCACGTCATAGTCCGCGACCTCGTACTCGGCTTCGATAGTGAGCTCGAAGTGAGTCAAGCGCAACAGATGCTCGGCCGGGCCGGCCGAGCAGGCCAGGAGTCACATGGTTTCGGGTACATCCTTGTGCCAAAGTCATCCGAGACCGCCTGGCGCATCAAGCTGGATTCCGGATACCACGTAACAAGCAGCCTGGACGACCGGATCTCCGATGCGATCTTGGCCGAGATCTTGTTGTCATCGATCACAAGTCGCGACGACGCGCGCATCTGGTACCGCGGGACGTTCACTTACGCGCAAACGAACCGGCCGCACGACGTCGACAAGGTGATCGACGAACTCACAGCGCAAGGTTTCACAGCCGAGGACGACGGTCAACTGCGCGCCACCGAATTGGGTGCGTTGACCGCAAGGCTGATGATCGACGTCGAAGCTGCAACGAACCTCCTCTCGAAACTGGCCTTGCCAACTCCCGCAAGTGCCAAGAGAGCCGAAGAAGCACTCCTTCAGCTCATCGCAACGTCGGTTCCTGACTTCGTCGAGTGGCCGGTGAATCCGAAGGCCTACGAGAGCTGGGTCGGTTCGACCCTCGGCTCGACTGGTTCCTTGTCATCACTCGGGCCCGACTTCGGGGCCCGCTTTGTCGCCGCCACGGCCGTCGCGGCGATCACCAACCCCAAGCTGTTGCACGTGGCCGGTAAAGGCATGAGTCGCGCCGAAGTTGCACGCCCTGTCCAGTCTCTTCCTCGCTACCTGAGTTGGATCGCTGGTATAGGTCGAATTGGCATATCGACGTGGGAGCCCGCCGTTGCGGCTGACCTCGCGCAGCGACTGACGTGGTACGAACTCACCCCGCACCCAAAGCGCGGGCACGGACGGATGCTGTGGTTTCTCGAGCAACTACTCGAGCCCGAGGATCGCGCGCGCAGGCTTCCCGGGCTGTGGGGACGTGCGCGCGACAAGGGTTTCGATGGGCCCGACCGACTCCGCACCGCACCGTTCGGAGTCGGCGAGAACAGGTTCGTCCAAGCGCTCGGCAGACGAGCCCACCTGTGTCTAGCGGTATCCGACGGATTGACCGTCGACCTGACCGCAACACCCGACGATGCGCTGATGCGGATAGTGACCAACTGCGGGCCGGAGCACACGGCTGTGACGACGCAGGGTGTGACTGATCAGCTCGACCTGAAAGTTCCGCTTGCAGCCAGCCGCAAAACGGCCGCAGACGTCGTCCTATACGCGACGCGCGGGGATTTCGCGTATCAGAATCTGATGACGGACGTGCCCCCTGGCCGCGAGTTCGATGCCGATGCGGCGACAGAACTCGCACGACGCCTGATAGGTGATCTTGAAGCGTCGCCCCTTGTGGTTGATTCACCTGCTGGCATCCGGCGACTGCGGGTGACACGCGCGGGTCGAACACGCAGTGAGATTCAGGCACGTATCGCTCCGGACCCGCAACTATTGCCCATCGCGCGGATCATTTCTTCTGAGTCATCCGATGCAGAGGAGAAGATTCGCAACATGCGGATGTGCCTTCATAAGCTACTAGGCCTCCGTTCTCGCAAGAGCGACGAGCTGCGGTCGACGGCATCCATTCTGATGTCTGGGACCGCGAACCGGCCGGAGTTTGAGTTCAGCCTTCTATCCCTTGCGGCCACCCTCGGATTTACAACCGGCGCCGCGATCACGTCCAGCCAGCAGATCGGCCTCGTAGAGATCGACGGAGAATGGCGGACCATCACGCCGATCGACCACAACAAGAACAACCGCCTTATCCCGCAGATCCCGGCGAGGCTAACCGGCACGCCGCGGCCCGTCGGTGTTACTTCAACACCTGTTGACAGGCCGCCCCGGCCGCTATTCCGATGGCTCGCCGAGTTCGCCCCCGACACGACTGAAGCGCCACCAAAGATCAGTTCTCCGCAAGACACCGCGCCCTCTTCGGTCGATCTAGGTGCTGAGCTCCCCAGTATTGTTGCTGACGACGCGAACGTGGACCTGAGCACCGAGGAAGACGGTTCGATTCCAGACTACGACGACTGGGAAGAGGACGAGCTGGAGGAGCTAGGCAAGGATGAGGCGCGTCTACCAGCCGAGGCCCAGACGGAGAGGCGGGGTTTCTGGGACAGCGCCGGTGACTACGACGTCGAAGAACCTGGATGGCCATACTCAGATACAGACGAGGACTACTACTACTACTACTCAGCCCCAGACTGCTGAATAGAGGGCGGTGTCAGGAGTGATCCGTCCCGGGGTTTCCGGAGAATTCAGATCTGAGTGCTTCCTCCGGATTGAGGGTGCGTCAACGATTCGGTCAGCTGGACCCAGTCTGGTAATCCTACGAGCTGCCCAATCCCGCTTCCACGACATCCGGCAACGCCCCCCCCCGTCGGCACGAGAAGATCGTCGCGACCGCCGGCGGCGCCGACCGGGAGGCTTCCTGGCGCCGCAACGGATCGCGGGCATGCCGCCTCTGTCGCCTACCCGCACGGCGGTCTACGACTAGCCAACGGGTCGGTTCATTCCGGCCGCTCATTCCGGCCGCGTCAGCACATCCAAGAATTCGTCGTTGACGAATAGGCGTTCTCGGCCGGCCTTGATCTCGCTGAGCAACCCCGCCGCTACCAGCGCGTGCAGCCACGACGATGCGGTCTGACGAGAGACCTCACAGCGGTCAGCAACTGTGCTGATGCGACAGTAGGGCTGCTCGAAGAGCACGGTGAGGAATTGAGCATCGCGGCCTCCAGGGGTGGCTCGCCGGGCCCGCTCGGCGATGCGCTCTTGGGAAGCGTGAATCGACCCGATCTTCCGCGTCGTCGAGGATGCCGACTCACGAACTGCGTCGAGCATGTAGAGAATCCAGTCGATCCACGCACCCTCGGCCGTCACCTCCCGTAGCAGTCGGTAGTAGTCGTTCTTCCGCCCGATGATGGCACGCGACAGATAGAGAATGGGGTCGCGCAAGAGGCCCGCTTCAATCAGCATCAGGATGTTGATGACCCGCCCCGTACGGCCGTTGCCGTCGTGGAACGGGTGGATGGCCTCGAACTGATAGTGGGCCAGCGCCATCCGCACCAGCGGATCGAGATCATCGTTCGCGTGTATGAAGCGCTCCCAGGCTGCGAGCTTGTCGCGGATCACGTCTGCGCCTTCGGGTGGTGAATACACGACCTGCCGCGAAGCGGGGTTCGCGATCCTCGTCCCAGGCGTTTCTCTGACCGCCATCTCCCGACCTTGCAGTTGGGAGCACACCCGAGCAGCAGTCATCGCAGTCAACGGCCGATGCCGGATCGCGTCGACCCCCGCGAACAGTGCACCGCGGTAGCGCAGCGCCTCCTTCGTGGCGTGGTCGCCCCCACCAGACTCGGCGTGCTTGAACAGCTCGTCGGCAGTAGTCACGATGTTCTCGATCTCAGAGCTCGCCTGAGCTTCGAGCAACGGGACGGCGTGTATCACGACGCTGGGGTTCGGCAGCGCCTGGCCCGCCTGCGCTAGCGCGGCCAGCGCAGTCCGAGCTTCAATCGCCGCCTTCAGTACCGGCTTCGGCTCAATATCGAGACCCGGCGGAGGCAGCGGCGGCAAGTCGTTGAAGGGGATCTCAGGGTTCCAACTCACGCGTCGACTCTTTCAACCTATTCCCGGAACATGTTAAGTATTCCAAGGAAACTTAACACGTACTCCGGTCGTGTTGGCTGGCTTAACACGACCAGGATGATCGAGCAGCCTAGCTTCCCGTCCGCCGATACAACCCGGCCGGCCTCCCTCGTACCCCTTCGGCAAACACCGGTTCTCCACCCCGCAGAACCGGCTCCAGGAACGGCTTCATGCGGCGATTGAAGTTGTCCTTGTGCAACGGCCCGCCCACGACCGCTTCGTGCACCTTCCGCAGCTGATACAGCGTGAACGGCTCGTCGAGGAAACCGTCGGGATCCGGGAACGTGTCGGCATACCGGTGCCGGAAGTCGTAGCGCTCCCGCAGACCCTCCACCGCGGCGGCGACGATCTCGTCGTGGTCGAACAGCAACGACCCTGCCCCGTCGAACCAGCCGTCGGCGTCCACAGTGATCAACGCCCCCACGGCGCCGGCCAGGTCCGACTCCCGCATCGACACCGCATGCGCCGCCGAGATCACCCAGGTGCGCGAATCGCGGCCCGGGTCGTCGAACAATCGCAACAGCCGCGGCGTCACGTCGCGCGCCGGCACGATGCCGACCTTGCGCGCAAACACATCGTCGACGGTCTGCTTCACCGTGGCCCGCTCGCGCATGAACGCACCAGGCAATGCTCGCCCGTCCGGGTCGGTCCGCTCTTGGAGCAAGATGCACAGGTGCGGGTCGGGTGTCGTCGCTCCGGCCACGGTCAGGATCGCGAGATCCACGGTCACCCCCGGTCGGGGGTACTTTTCCAGGTCACTCGAAGTCACCCGTTCACATTAGCGTGTTTCGCGTGCTAATGTTTAGCGATCATGACGGACTAAAGGAGGTCACCATGCCCAGCAACGACCGATCCCACGACAGCGACGACCTGTGGCGGGACTTCGAGAACGCCGCCCGCGGCACGAACCACGACGACGAGCCCCTCGCCTACCTCACCGGCGACCGCGACGAGCTGATCCGCCTCGTCGGCGAGGCGCTGCGCGAGAAGTTTGACCAGGCGCCCGCCCTCGACGAGGACCGTGACTACGTGCTGCATCACTTGGGTCAGAAGATGTGGGTGCGCGTCGACTCGGACTTCCCTTCCATCACGATCATGGCCCGCGTCGCGCACAACGTGTACTCGCGGCGCTCGTCGGAGGTGGAGCTCGGCATCCTCAACCGCAAGCACCCGCTTACCAACTGGGTGCTCAACGGCCGCGACATCTGGCAACGCTCCACCGTGATCGCGCTGCCGTTCGCCCCGCTGCAGCTGACGATCGCCCTCGACTCCTTCCTCGAGGCCATGTCGTCCACCCGCGACGACCTGGCCTACCGCACCGGCGCAAAGGCGGCCTGACATGTTCCTGACTCCCGCACAACTCGACCGTGCCTGTGGCGCAGTCCTCGGCTCCGCCGTCGGCGACGCCCTCGGCGCCGGTTACGAGTTCGAATCCGCACCCATCGGGCCCGACGGCCCGCAGATGATCGGCGGCGGACTGGGCCCGTTCGCCCCCGGCGAGTGGACCGACGACACGACGATGGCCTGGTGCGTCCTCGACGTCGCCGCGTCTGGTCTCGACCTGCGCTCGCCGGACGGCCTGACCGCCGTCGCCCGCCGCTTCCGCGACTGGTACGAGTCGGGTCCGGCCGATGTCGGCATCCAGACCCGCAGCGTCCTCGGTCGCGTCGGCGCCGATCCGACCGGCGAGGCATTGACGGCCGCCGCCGCCGACTACGCCGCGCACCATCCGAACTCCGCCGGCAACGGGTCGCTCATGCGCACCGCCGCCGTCGCGCTGCCCTACCTGCACGACGAGACCGCCGTCATCGACGCCGCCCGCAAGGTCAGCGCACTGACCCACCACGACCCCCGCGCCCAACAGGCGTGCGTGTTGTGGTCGCTGGCGATTCGGCGCGCCATCGTCGACGCCGAGCTCGACCTGCGCGCCGGTCTCGCCCACCTCGACGACGAGGCCACCGTCTACTGGACGGCCCGGATCGACGAGGCCGAGTCGTCAGCGCCGGACCGCTTCAACCCCAACGGGTGGGTGGTGTCGGCGTTGCAGGCGGCCTGGTCGGCGATCGTCCACACCCCCACCCCACCGAACCAGCCGTGCCGCCAGTTCGGCGCGGCGCTGGAGATGGCGATCCGGATCGGCAACGACACCGACACCGTTGCCGCCATCGCCGGCGCGCTGCTCGGCGCACGGTGGGGCGCCTCCGCGATCCCCGCCCGGTGGCGCCGCATCCTGCACGGCTACCCCGGACTGCGCGGCGAAGGCCTCGTCGCACTGGCCCACCTCGCCGCGACCGGCGGACCGGAGAAGCACGGCTGGCCCACCGCCGCCCGGATCGACTACCCGGGCGCGGCCGGGCTGCTGGTGCGCCACCCGCACGACGACGGGGTCTGGCTCGGCGACGTCGCCGCACTGGACCAACTGCCGCCGTCGGTGTCGGCCGTGGTGAGCCTGTGCCTGGTCGGTACCGGGCAGGTCCCGCCCGGCGTCGAGCACCTTCCGTTCCGGCTGATCGACGAACCCGACCCGGCGGTCAACCCGAACCTCGAGTTCGTGCTGGCCGACGCCGCGGCCACCGCCGCCGCGCTGCGCGACGAGGGACACGAAGTCCTGATCCACTGCGTGCACGCGCAGAGCCGCACCCCAGCCGTCGCGATCGCCTACGCGTTGAGCCGTGGCGCCGAACTCGGCGCCACGACGGAGGCCGTGCGCCGGACGCTCCCCGACTCGAATCCGAACCCAGGGTTCCGGGAGGCACTGACGCGGCTGGCTTGACCGTCTGGCCACCACCGCCTCCCGGAAGGGTGGCCGGCCACTTTTCCACAGGCGACGAGTCATCCCCAGCGTGAACATCTGCACCTGGTCGACCGTCTCTGTCCGGCGATACGGTCGGCCCATGGGTACCGGGGGGACCGACCGCGCGCAACCGCACGACGCCCTGGTGCGAGCGATCCTCGGCAACCCCGTCGACGCCGGCTCCGAGCTGCGCTCGGTCCTGCCCCCGGCGGTACTGGCCCGCCTCGATCTCGATCGGCTCGAACCGGCGCCGGGCACCTTCGTCACCGACGATCTGCGGCACCGGCACACCGACCTGCTCTTCCGCACCACCGTCGACAAGCGCGACGCCTACCTCTATGTACTCATCGAGCATCAGAGCACCCCCGACCCGTTGATGGCCCACCGGCTGCTCGGCTACCAACACCGCATCTGGGATGCCCACCTCGCCGAACACGGCGGCACCACCCTGCCGCTGATCATCCCGATCGTCATCTATCAAGGGCGCCGCCCCTGGAACGCCGCGACCGACCTCGCCGGCCTCCTCGACATCGACCACGACACAGCCGCCGACTTGGGCGAGCAGCTGCCCCGCCTGCGTTATCTACTCGACGACCTCACCATCACCGACGCCGAGACGCTGCGCACCCGGCCACTGACCCCCGCCGTGCGGGTCACGTTCGCCTCGCTGCGCCACGCCCCCGGCGACGACGACGTCACCCGGTGGCTGGGCCGCTGGCGCGACGACATCGCCGCACTCTCAGACCGGAATCTGGCCGCGATCATCACGTACCTTGTGTATGTGGGCAACACCCCCACGGAGAAGCTCCGACGATTCGCCGCCACCATCGGGCCACACACCGAGGAGATCACCATGACCACCGCACAACAACTCCTCGCCGAAGGTCGAGACCAGGGCCGAGCCGAAGGTCGAGACCAGGGGCGGGCCGAGGGGCGGGCCGAGGGGCGGGCCGAGCTATTACTCACCCAGCTCACGACTCGCTACGGGATCCTCGACGCCGAGACCCGCCACAAAGTCGAGAACGCCACCCCCGATCAGATCGAACAGTGGGCCACCACCTTCGCCCAGGGCGCTCCCAGCCTCGCCGACGTCTTCAGCTGAGACCGCGACTCGCGCTACAACTCCCAGAAGTACCGGCTGGTGGGCACGAGGTCGAGGCCGTCACCGGCGCCGAAGCGCGCGACGCTGGCCATCAGTTCGTCGATGCGGCGGGTGAGTTCCGCGTCGTCGCCGCGGCTGCCGTAGAACGCGTGCGGATCGGTCAGGGCGGCCATCGGGAAGTGTTCTTCGACGACCCCGGCGACCTCCGGCGACGAATCGGTGAGGACCTCCTCGACGACGTTCTGCACGTAAGCAGAGGTGTTCTGGGTGCGGATCGCCACCGCCGTGTGGTGGCGCATCCAGTAGTCGAGGTAGTCCTGGCGCGACATGCCCGGCGGCCGGCGCAGCAGCGCGACATTGGCCAGCACGTCGGCCCGCTCCCCGTCGGGCACCAGCCGCGGATCGAGGCGGACGATCTCGGTGACCCGGTAGGCGTGCGGCACAGCGCCGGTCGCCTCCGCGACTGCGTCGATCACGGCGGCCGCCGATCCGTCGGTCCACACCGACAGCACCGCCGACAGGGGTTGGGCGGCGTGCAGGCGCATCGCCGGGGCGACCCGGTCATCGTCGACGTTCACCTGCAGCGCGGTGGCGCCGGCCGCCCGCAGCGCACGCCGCAGCTCTGGGCCGAGCAGGATCTCGGCGAGGCCGTCACCCTGCACCGCTAGCATCAGCTTCGTCGCCACCGGGACCCCTGTTCCATCGCGTCGGTTCGGGCCCGCCCAGCATAGTTGGCGATACTGCGTCCTTCGCTGACATCTCAGCGCACCACCCGCACCCGCATCTACCGGTTCCGGCCCCGGAATCGATAGGTTGCGCGCTGCTCCTTGGTGATCGCCTTCCACTCGTCGCGCTGACGACGCGCCGCACGAGCGTCGCCGCGGTTGGCGGCCCACCGGCTCTCGCGCGCCATCTTCTCGTAGCGGTCGAGACGGTCGGCGTCGAGCCCACCCTCGTCGATTGCCGCCCGGACCGCGCAACCGGGTTCGCCGCGATGTCCGCAATCAGCGAATCGACATGACGATGCCATCTCCTCTATGTCGGCGAAGACCCGCTCGATCCCCTGGTCGGCATCCTGCAACCCGATCCCGCGCAGGCCGGGCGTGTCGATGAGGACGCCACCGCCGGGAATGGGGATCAACTCCCGCGTCGTCGTGGTGTGCCGCCCCTTGTCGTCGACGGTGCGCACGCCGCCGGTCGCCATGCGATCCGCGCCGAGAATCGCGTTCACCAAGGTCGACTTGCCCACACCCGACGGCCCGAGCACGACGGTGCTCCCGCGCAGCCGCTTCCGGACCTCGTCGAGCCCACCGCCGGTGCGTGCACTGACCGCGACCACCTCGACGCCGGGCAGAACTGCGGCGAGTCCTGCGGCCGCCGCCTGGGGATCAGAGTCGCACAGGTCAGCCTTGGTGAGCACTACCAGCGGCGTCGCGCCCGCGTCCCAGGCGAGCACCATCAGCCGTTCCACCTTGGCCGGGCGCAGCCGACCGGTCAGCGCCGCCGCGACGACGACGGTGTCGACATTCACGGCGAGCGCCTGCCGACGCGAGGTGCGGTCGGCGGCGGCCCGGTAGAGGGCTCCGCGACGCGGAAGCACAGACACCACCTCGGCGGTACCACCCAGACGCAGGGCGACCCAGTCGCCGGTGACGACACCTGACTCCGGGTCGTGCGCGAGCGCAGACCGGACGGCGATTCCGGTGATGGCGGCCCGCAGCGGGCCGACCGTGGTGAGCACGTCACATCGACCGCGGTCAACGCGCGCGACGCGGCCGGGGATCAGTCCGCCCGCGGCGGCATCGGCGAATAGGTCTGCCCGGTCGGCGTCCCAGCCGAGGAGGGTCAGATCGAATGAATCAGGGTGGGAAGACATATGGATTCCTTGCGGTAGGAGGTGGGACTGGCGGCGACGCTGCGCAGGGCAGCGGTGATCTCGACACCCATGGCCCCTCCTCTCGCTATCCACGACCGACCCGATGCGGCTGAATCCACACCGCGCAGGCCCGACGATAGGCGCGCGTCACCCGCCGGCACAACAGGTTTTCCCAGCGGAGGACACCGGGGCCGGGACCGGCACCATCCGGGCGCACCAGGCCGCAGACCGGTCGGTCCTAAGTGACCGCGATCCCCAGATGCGCGGCGAAGTGTGCCGCGAATTGCACCGCCTGATCACCGTCGATGACGGTTCCACCCATCCCGTCCAGATGCCTGATCGTCCCGATCTCCAGCCCGCGCAGGTCCACGTCGGCAAGCTTGGCCCGATGCACGTCGAGCGTCGCAACCCGGCAACCCTCAAACGAGATCCGGGCGGCAACGGCTTCGCCCAGGTCGAGTTCGTCGATCATGCTGTTGCGGAAGACGATGTCGCGCACCTCGCTGCCACGGAGGTTCACCAACCCCAGTTTCGAGTCTTCGACCACCAGCGAACCGACCTTGCCCGCGCAGAGTTCCAGGGCCCCGATCCGACTCTCCCGTAACCTCAGGTTTCGAATCGTGCTGCGCGCCAACGCTAGTCGCGGTGCATTGACCGACGTCATGACGGTGTCGAAGATCCGGCTGCCGGTCAGCTCGACCTCTTCGAACGTCACCGACACCAACTCGCAATCGCTCAGCGTGAGGCCCGACAGGTCGCGGTCGGCCACCGTAACGCCGCTGAACCGACTGAACTCGATCGTCTCGTCGGCCTGCAACAGGTCAGCGTCGCGGTCGTCGAGCCCGCTCAGCGCGAGCGCGTCGATCCGGGGTCGGCGCACCCGCCGTCGCTCAGTCATGCCGCGACTGTAGCCCGGGGGTGCATCGGGCCGCCCGTTGTCCGACCCTCGCCCTAGGGTCGGCGACGACTGGACTGCAAACCCGAGTCCTGCCGACCCAAGGAGTCCCCCGATGAAAACCGCAGCACGGATCGCGATCTGGTTCACGGCCCTGTGCCTCACCCTCGTGGCGCTCACCGTCCCGGTGACCCAGGCCCGCGCCGAATCGAGCCGCTACATCTCCGACGACGACTCCGCCGGCTACGTCGACGTCTCCGACATCGGGCTGAACAGGTCGGTGTTCAGCTTCACCGCCACGATCGCCGCAACCCGCGGCTCGGTGCGGGTGAACCCGCTGTACTGGTCGGCCAAGGCCGCCGACGGCACCATGTACACCACTCCCGACTATTCGAACACGACGCTGAGATCGGGGAACCTACCCGCTGGTGAACGCGCCCGCGGCACAGTCGCTTTCGAGATCGACGGGCCGCGTCCGACCCTCATCGCGCTGGAAGGTGTGCTCGGCGAACGGTTGGCCACCTGGACATTCAGCTGGCGCGAACCCAAACCGGCTCCCCGCCCCCGGCCGAGCCCCTTCGGCTCCTAGCGGGGCTCGCGCGCCGATCAGCCCACCCGGCCTCAGGCCTGGGTGAACGGGTTGTTCTCGAACCACTCGTTGTCCTCGACGAGCCGCGCACTGCGCCAGCCGTCGGCGGTGCGCACCAGGCTGTGGTTGTAGTAGCCGCCGCAGAACGACGACCCGTCCACCCCCGGGATCTGCAGTTGGTTGTAGAACATGGCCCGCACGGCGGCGGTGTCGCCGTCGATCTGGGTCGCGATGTTGGTGATGTAATGCATCGTGAGCGGCAGGATCGTGAGGTTCTTCGACAACCAGTCGACGGTCTCATCGAGCGTCCCGGCCTCGCCGTGCGGCGAAGAGGTGTAATCGATCCAGGCGTCGGGGGTGAACACCGTGCGGTACAACTCCCAGTCGCGGGAGTCCACCGCGGTGGCGTACCTGGTCAGCAGGCGGCTGATCTCCGCCTCGTCGAGCAGGCGCTGCAGAGCGGGTTGGTCAATACTCATCGGACCTCGATTCGGTTCTGGTCACCGTAACCGGTTCGCCCGGTCAGCCCCGGCACACCGCGTCGAGTAGCCACACGGCCTGTCGGCGGAGGGCGTCGACCACCGTGTCGTCACCGGCCACGTGGCGGATCAAGCAGTTCTCGAAGAGCCCGTCGAACGCGGTGTACGCGGCGAACTCGTCGATCGCGACAGTCTGATCGCTCAACTGCGCGTATGCCGCGACGACCCGCCAGATCATGTCTTGCAGCTGATGGTCGAGGTCGATCACGGTGGGGCGCAACGCCTCTTCGAAACCCGACTGGGTCCGCAGGTCGTACCAGAGCCGGTGCATCGCGGTGTCGACGAGCAGCGTCTCGACCAAGGCGTCGGCGAAGGCCGCGGCGAGACCTGATGCGGTGGTGGCTGATTCGATCGCCTCGTCGTATCGGGTGACGCAGTGCTCCTTGTAGCGGCGCACCCCGAAGGTGATCAGGTCGATCTTGTCTTTGAAGTAGTAGTGCAGCACCCCGTGGCTGAACTCGGAGTTCTGCGCGATCTCGCGCAGGCTCGTCCGTGCGTAGCCGAGTTCGCCGAGCGTGACCAGCGTCGCATCGGCGAGCTCGCAACGGCGCAGGTCGAACTTGTCGACCCGGTGGAAGCGGTCGTCCCCGGCCGGCTCGGCCACCGCCGCGGCGGCACCGCCGGAGTCCACGAGATCCTTCACGCCCATCCCTCCTCCGCTGTGCGTCCTGCGTGCCCAGTGTGCCAGACCAGCCCCGAAAGCCTAGCCAGGGCGGATCTATTTGACAAGTGTCAAGGATTTGCTTGACAACTGTCAAGATTCTGGTCGATGCTGGGTCCGTCACCGTGACTCACCTCACACTCACCCCACCCAAGGAGCACCCATGACATCGATCGACCTCACCGGCAGCCGGGCACTCGTCACCGGCGGCGCACAGGGCCTCGGCGAAGGAATGGCCCGGGCGCTGTCCGCCGCCGGCGCCTCGGTGATGATCGCCGACATCGCCGAGACCGGCGCCGACGTGGCGGCCTCGCTGGGCGCCGGCGCGGCCTTCACCCGGCTCGACGTCACCGACGATGCGAACTGGGCCACCGCCGTCGACGAGACCCTCGCCACGCTCGGCGGCCTCGACATCCTGGTCAACAACGCCGGCGTGGAGATCACCAGCCTCCTGACCGAGGTCGACGCCGCCGACATCCGCACGATGCTCGACGTGAACATCCTCGGCACCACCCTGGGCATCAAGAACGGGCTGCGCGCCATGCGCCCGGGCGGCGCCGCGGGCAACGGCGGCTCGATCATCAACATCGCCTCGGTCGCCGCGACCATCGCCTTCCCGGGAATCTCGGTGTACTCGGCGACCAAGTCCGCCGTCGACCGCCTCACCCGGGTGGCAGCCATGGAGTCGGGCAAGCTCGGCTACGGCGTGCGCGTCAACTGCGTCTACCCCGGCCTGGTGCCCACCGCGATGGGCGCGGGATTGGCCAACGACGTCGCGGAGCTCGGCCTGTTCGACTCGCCCGAGGCGGCGGTCGCCGGCGTCATCGAACTGACCCCGTCCGGACGCCTCGGCGAGGTCGCCGACATGGCCGACGCGGTGGTCTTCCTCGCCTCCGACGCCGCCCGCTTCATCAACGGCATCGGCCTCCCGGTCGATGGCGGCATGGGCATGTGACCCCGCCCCGCTAGAACAACCACCACCTACCAATCACCAATCACCAATCACCAACCCTGAGGAAAGGGCTCCCTCCCATGACCACCAAACCCGTCATCGTCTACGGCGCGTCCGGCTACACCGGGCGCCTCGTGTGCGAGTACCTGCGCGAATACAACGTTCCCTTCGTCGCCGCCGGCCGCAGCCGCGACAAGCTCGAATCGGCCATGCGCTCCAACGTCGCCGGCATCGAGACCGCCGACTACGAGATCGTCGAGGTCGAGCACACCGTCGAGGCCCTGACCGACCTGTTCACCGGTGCCTCGGTCGTCTGCAACACCGTCGGCCCGTTCGCCACCTACGGCCACGAGGTGGTGCGGGCCGCATTGGCCGCCGGCGCGCACTACCTCGACACCACCGGCGAGCAGGACTGGCTCATCACCCTCGACGAGCAGTACGGCTCCGATTACGCGGCGAAGGGGCTGCTGCTGTCACCCGGGCTGGCCCAGATGTACACGACCGGGGAGATCGCCGCGCAGATCTGTTTGGAGACACCGGGTCTGGACACTCTCGACATCGCCGTCTTCTGGGGAGGCAGCCCGACCATCGCGTCCACGCAGACCATCCTGGTCAATGCGGCGATGTCCAAGGCGCACTACCTCGAGCAGAACGCCTACGTGGAATGGGATCCCGAGGCCGGGCTCTACCAGCTCGCCATCCCCGGCCAGCACGAGTTGGCCCTGGCCCTGCCCTGGGGCGGCACGTCGCACCCGGTCTGGTTCCGCCGGGATCCGCGGGTCGCGAACGTCAAGGCGCTCGGCGGCGTGTTCAACAAGCCCCTGATGCAGGGGGTGCCGCAGATCGTCGCCGGCGCCCTGGAGGCCACCAAGGACCTGCCGCCCGAGGAGCGACTCGCCGCACTGCAGGCAACGGCGGCCCAGGTCATGAACGAAATGCCGCCGCGCGAGTACACGCGGATCAACCGCACCGTCGATTCGGTGCACGCGACCGGGCCGCTCGGCCGGTCCCACACCGTGATCTACGGCAACTCCAACTACAAGCAGACCGGGCTGCTGCAGGCCTACGCCGCCTACTCGCTGATCCAGGCGGCGCCCAAGGCGACCGGTCTGGCGTCGGGCTGCCAGGCGTTCGGCCATCGCGAACTGCTCGGCGTGCTGCGCGCCTTCGGATTCGTCCAGGACCCCGTCATCACGATCGAGAGCTGACGGACATCATGCGCATCGTCGATTTCCTCGACAAGGGCGCCTCACTCAACGGTGAGGCGCCCTGCCTGACCACCGACGGCGAATCACTCTCCTACGACGACGTCGTCGCGTCCTCGGTCGCCATCGCCCGGGCGCTGCTCGCGCACGGTGTCACCGCCGGGGACAAGGTGGGCATCCTGTCGTCCAACGACCCGACGTCGTTCACCTGCGTCTTCGGCATCAGCCGCGCCAGTGCCGTCTGGTGTCCGATCAACCCGCGCAACGAGGCCGACGAGAACCAGCAGTTGCTCGACGGGTTCGACTGCTCGGTGCTCCTCTACCAGCGCGCCTATGCGCCGCTGGTCGCCAAGATCCGCCCCAACTTGCCCGGGGTGCACACCTGGGTCTGCCTGGACGGACCCGACGAGGGAGCGGTCGACTGGTCGGCCTTCCTGGCCTCCGGGGCGGATACGGCACTGCCCGCCGAGCCCCGCGGCGACCTCGCCCTGATCGCGGGCACCGGGGGGACCACCGGGCGCCCCAAGGGGGTGATGTTGACCGGCGCGAACCTGGAGACGATGGCGGCGATCACGCTGATGAGCTACCCCTTCGTCGGCCGTCCGGTCTACCTGGCCCTGGCGCCCCTGACCCACGCCGCCGGGGTGCTGTGCTTCCCCATCATGTGCCTGGGCGGCGAGATCGTCATCATGCGCTCACCCGACGTCGGCGAGTTCCTGGCCCACCTGGCCCGCCACCGGGTGACACACACCTTCCTGCCCCCGACGCTGCTCTACATGGTGCTCGCCCACCCCGACCTCGACACAACCGATCACTCTGCGCTGCAATGCTTCTGGTACGGCGCGGCCCCGATGTCGCCGGAGCGGCTGGCCGAGGCACTGACACGGATCGGGCCGGTGATGGCGCAGTTGTTCGGGCAGACCGAGGCGCCGATGATGGTGTCGACGATGGCCCCGGCCGACCACTTCAACCCCGACGGCAGCATCGCCGACCACCGTCTCGCCTCGGCTGGGCGGCCGTCGCCGCTGGTCACGCTGGGAATCATGGACACCCGGGGCGCGCTGCTGCCGCGGGGCGAGCGCGGTGAGATCGTCGTCCGCTCGTCACTGGTCACCCCCGGCTACTACCGCAACCCCGACGCGACGGCCGAGGCCTCGATGTTCGGGTGGCACCACACCGGCGACATCGGCTTCGTCGACGAGGACGGCTACCTGTTCATCGTCGACCGCGCCAAGGACATGATCATCACCGGCGGCTTCAACGTGTACTCGGTGGAGGTGGAGCAGGCACTGCTCGCCCACCCCGACGTGCAGGACTGCGCCGTCATCGGCCGGCCCGACGACAAGTGGGGCGAGCGGGTCGAGGCGGTGGTGCAGCCCAGGCCCGGGCACGAGGTCGACGGTGAGGCGCTGGCCGCCTTCGTCAAGGCCCGGATCGGCAGCGTGAAGGCGCCCAAGGTCGTGCACGTGTGGCCCGACCTGCCGCGCTCGAAAGTGGGCAAGGTCGTCAAACCCGAGGTGAAAGCACAGTTGGCGCGCGACGACTGATCGCCGCCGTCGGCAAGATCCTGCGCCGCGAGCTGCGCGATCCCCGCTGATCGTGGGACCGAAATCCCTAGGATCAACTAGGAGGAACACAGCCAGGGTGGACTACCGAGGCGAAGGCGGGGCTCGACGATGAAGGTTGCAGGCAGGGTCGCAATCGTGACCGGCGGCGGCGGGGGCATCGGCGGCGCGCTAGCCCGGGCGCTGGCCGCTGCGGGAGCCCGCGTCGTCGTCGCCGATCTCGAGCCGGCCACCGCGCACGACGTCGCCGACGAGATCAACGCCACCCAGCCGGGCGCCGCGGTCGCGGCCGGCGCCGACGTCGCCGACACCGCTGCCATCCGGGGGCTGATCACCCTCGCCGAGCAGCGGTTCGGCCCCGTCGACCTGTACTTCGCGAACGCCGGCATCACCGGCGCGCCGGGCCTCGACGCCGACGACGCGGCGTGGGACCGGGCGCTCGAGGTCAATCTGCGCGCCCACATCCGCGCCGCGCAATTGCTGGTGGGGGGCTGGGTGGCGCGCGGGGACGGCTACTTCGTGAGCACCGCCTCGGCCGCGGGGCTGCTCACCCAAATCGGCTACGCCACCTATTCGGTCACCAAGCACGCCGCCGTCGGCTTCGCCGAATGGCTGGCGATCACCTACGGCGACCAGGGCGTGAAGGTCAGCTGCCTGTGCCCGCAGGGCGTCCACACCGCGATGCTCTTCCCCGACGAAGACGCTGCCGACGGCCTCAGTGCCGCCGCCGCCCTTGCCGTCCGGTCGGCCGGCGAGGTACTGACCCCCGCCCGGGTCGCGGCCGACACGCTCGCCGCCGTCGCCGAGGAGCGGTTCCTCATCCTGCCGCACCCGCAGGTGCTCGAGATGTACCGGCACAAAGGCGCCGACTACGACCGTTGGCTGCGCGGGATGCGCCGCTACCAGGCCTCGTTGACCGACCCCGGCTGACCCCGGCCCCCACCCTCCCATCGATCCCTATCCGTCAGGAGCCCCCCATGTCCCTGTTCGACCTCTCCGACCGCGCCCGACAACTGCAGCGCGACCTGCTCGAGTTCATGGACTCACACGTCTACCCGGCCGAGGCGGTGTACGCCGAGCAGATGCGCGAGGCGGGCGACCCGCACTTCCAGCCCCCGATCCTCGAAGACCTGAAGGCCGAGGCCCGCCGCCGCGGGCTGTGGAACCTGTTCCACCCGCATCCGGGCACCGGGGCCGGATTGACCAACCTCGAATACGCCCCGCTTGCGGAGATCATGGGCCACAGCCACCTCGGACCCGAGGCGTGCAACTGCAACGCCCCCGACACCGGCAACATGGAGGTCTTCGAACTCTTCGGCACCGAGGAGCACCGGCGGCGCTACTTGGAGCCGCTGCTGGCCGGCGAGATCCGCTCGGCCTTTGCGATGACCGAGCCCGCCGTCGCCAGCTCCGATGCCACCAACGTCGAGTTGGCCATGGTCCGCGACGGTGACGAGTACATCCTCAACGGCCGGAAATGGTTCGCCTCGGGTGCGCTGCACCCGAACTGCCGGGTGCTCATCGTGATGGGCAAGACCGACCCGCAAGCCGCGCCGCACCGTCAGCAGTCGATGATGGTCGTGCCGATCGACGCCCCCGGTGTCACCGTCCTGCGCAACCTCCCGGTCTTCGGCTACCAGGACCGCGAGGGCCACGCCGAGATCGAGTTCACCGACGTGCGGGTCCCCGCCGTCGACGTCCTCAAGGGCGAGGGCGAGGGTTTCGCGATCAGCCAGGCGCGCTTGGGCCCCGGTCGCATCCACCACTGCATGCGCGCCATCGGCATGGCCGAGCGCGCCCTGGAGTTGATGTGCCGCCGCGCCCAGTCCCGCGTCACCTTCGGCAAGCCCATCGCCGACAACGCCAACATCGCCGATTGGATCGCGCAGGCGCGGATCGACATCGAGATGATCCGCCTGCTCACCCTCAAGGCCGCCTACCTGATGGACACCGTCGGCAACAAGGAGGCGCAAACCGAGATCGCCGCGATCAAGGTGGCCGCGCCGAACATCGCTCTGACGATCGTCGACCGCGCCATCCAGGTGCACGGCGGCGCCGGCGTCACCGACGACTTCCCGCTCGCCATGGCGTATGCGCACCTGCGCACCCTGCGCCTGGCCGACGGCCCCGACGAGGTGCATCTGCGCGCCATCGCGCGGCGCGAACTGCGCAACTACCGCGACCTGCGCCCGACCGGATTGTGAGCCCTAACCGGCGGTGTGCTCAGTCGCGCGTGACGGCGAAGGTCGTGCACGCCGCACCGGCGACCGATCCGGACAAACGCGACCCGACGAGCGTCCCCACCAGATCGACCATCCGGTAGCCACCGGGGCGGCTGACCCATTCGCGTTGGGTGAACCGGAAGACGTTGCCGGGCTCGCCGGTGACCCGCATCGTGTAGCTGCCGTGCGGGACGCCCGGGTTCTGCTCGGTCGGCCCGAAGGTGAAGACGGCGCGCAATCGCAGCAGGTCGCTGCCGGGCGCCGACTCCGGGGTGATGTCCAAGACCAACCCGGTCTCGCCCTGCGCACAGCGGTAGGTGCCGCGCCAAGTGCCGAGCAGATCATGGATGCCGCGCATCGCGACCCGGTCCGGCGCGGCGGGCGAGGCCCGCCCGTCGACCGAAACGGCGCACCCGGCCAGCAGGACCAATCCGGCGAGCAGGATTGGCCCGGTAAACAGGATCGTGGAGGTCGCGCGGCGCACCCGTTCATCCTGACCGCGCCGGGAACCTGTCGCAACCCGCCGGCGTCGCACCGCCGAGCACTCAGTCCAGCAGCGCCGACGGCACCAACGAGACGCGCAGCGGTTCGGCCACGACCAACTCCTCGTCGCCGACGGCGCTGGGGCCCTGCCGATACCCGCCGTCGTCGAGCACCCAGGTGGTGATCGACGGGCCGTCGGGATCCACCACCCAGTAGTGTCTGCACCCGGCGCGCCGCAACCGGTCCTTCTTCAGCAACAGGTCCACGCCCCGGGTCGACGGCGACAGCACCTCGACCGCCAGGGCCGGCGGACCCGGCAGGTCGCGCTCGGTGAACGCGTCGCGGGCGGCGACGATCAGGTCCGGCTGGATGACGGTGTCCGGGGTCAGCACGACGTCGACCGGCGCGGTCAAGACCTTCAGGTCCGCCGGACACGCCCGGTTCAGGTGGATGAGTAGGGCTGCGACGACCCACTGGTGTCTGATCGTGGGGGCGGGACTCACGACCAGGACACCGTCGAGGAGTTCGTACCGGTGCCCGTCATCGGGCATCGCGGCCAGATCCTCGCGGGTCAACCCGCGCCCCCGCGGCAAGCCCATCACCTCGGTCATCACGACAGCCATCGTATGCCCCCTCATCCCCCACGACCACCGAATCTATCGCGCCGACCTGCGCCGATACGACTCATGTCCACCGCGCCGCCGTACCCTGTGGACGACCCCAGTCTGGGGAGAACAGCAGACTGGGGAGAACAGCAGACTGGGGAGAACAGCAGACGCATCCCCCGCGAGGAGGAATGATGTCCCCCATGACACCGGGCCCCGACGACGCCGAGTCACACCCCACGGTTTCGCGACGAGACTTCCTGGCGCTGGCGGCCGCGGGCGCCGGAGCGACCGCCGTGGGTGCGGTGACGGGCGGCGCGGGGATCGGCGCGGCCGCCCCGCCACCGGGTTCGCCCGGCACGATGGTGCACCGCCCCAACATCGTGCTGTTCATCACCGACCAGGAGCGCAAGCCGATGCACTGGCCCAAGGGCTGGGCCGAGCGCAACCTGCCCAACCGGGCGCGGCTGGTCGAGAACGGCCTGGTCTTCGAGAACGCCTTCTGCGCCGCGGCGATGTGCTCGCCGAGCCGCGCCACCTTCTTCACCGGCAAGTACCCGGCCGAGCACGGGGTGACCCACACGCTCACCGAGGGCGGGACGCTGTCGCCGTCGGAGCCGACGCTGCACGTCGACGAGCAGAACATGGCCAAGCTGTTGCGCTCGGCCGGCTACCGGGTCCACTACCGCGGCAAGTGGCACATGAGCAAAGCCCCCGACGGCCGCGGCCCGCGCCCGGTCGACATCGCTCGCTACGGGTTTGACGGCTGGCGGTCCCCCGACTTCGGCGGCGACACCTCACCGGCGAACTTCGGCGGTGGCTGCGCCGACCACGACGGCTCGGTGACCACCCAGGCCGTCGACTTCCTCAGCCGCGAAAAGGCCGATGCCGCACAGCCTTTCGCATTGATCGTCTCGTTGGCCAACCCGCACGACATCCTGTCCTTCCCGCAGACGTGGAACCAACGCGAGGGTGCCTGTGACAACTACGCGTCGAAGGCCCCCGGCGCTTTCCGCCAGGGCATCGCACTGCCGGCGTCGTATCCGGAGAACTTGCTGACCAACCACAAGCCCACCGCCCAGGTGCAGTCGCAGCTGCTGCTCGCGGGCGGCCTGGGGCTGCTGCCGACGCCTCAATCCGCCGCCGACTACGCCAACTTCTACGCCTACCTCCACAAGGTGGTGGACAACCATCTCGGCACCGTGCTGGACACGCTCGACCGGAACCCCGCCGTACGCGACCGGACGCTGATCGTGCGCATCTCCGACCACGGCGAGATGGGAATGTCGCACGGCGGGTTGCGGCAGAAGATCTTCAACGCCTACGACGAGACGCTGCGGGTGCCGTTGATCGTCAGCAACCCGGTGATGTTCCCATCCGGGACCCGCACCGAGGCGATGGCCTCGCTGGTCGACCTGATGCCGACGTTCGCCACCCTCGCCGGGGTCCCCGACCGCCACACCTGGACCTTCCGCGGCACCGACCTGACCCCGGTGATCGCCGACGCCGTCGCCCGGCCGGGGGCGCCGCGGGCCGAGGTCCAGGACAGTGTCGTGTTCACCTTCGACGACGAGAACGTCGCCACCCCCAACGGCCAGGGCATCGTGCGCGAACCCAACCACCTGCGCGCGGTGCGCACCAAACGCTGGAAGTACGCCGTCTACTTCGACCCGCACGGCGCGGCCCGCCCGCAGCGCGAACTCTACGACCTCCTCGCCGACCCGCACGAGGTGAACAACCTGGCCGACCCGCGCAACGCCGGCTCCTACCGGCCCGACCAGGTCGCCCGGATGGATCGTGAGCTGCGCGCGGCGATGGCGCGCACCCGCACCGCGCCCCCGGCGCGCGTCATGCGCTGAGGTCACCCACCTCGACGTCGACGCCGTCGGCGAAGCGGTAGGGCTCGGCGGCGAGCAGGCCGCCGAAATGCTTGCGCAGGCGGGAGATCTCCGCGCGCACGGTGACGGTGCGCGCGGGGTCGCCGAACAGCGCGATGGCGAGCTGCCCGGCGGTCATCCCGGTCGGCCGATCGGCGAGCAACCGCAGGATCTGGGCGTGGCGCGGCGACGGCCGGTGCACCCAGGTACCGTCGGCGCCGGACACCCCGACCACCTGTTCGGCAGCACCGGGCCCGCTCAACCGGATCCGGACCCGCGTCTTCGCGGCTGTGGCGTCGCGCACCCGCACCAGCCAGCCTCCGGGCATCGGCGCCAGCTCGCAGTCACCCAAGCCGTGCAGGTACCGGCGCCCGGGGCCGCAGTCCCGTGGTAGCGCCATCTTCTCCCGGGGCGCCACCCCGTCCACGGCCGCGACCCACCCGTAGCCGTCGACGGCGAGCGCGGGCCCGCCGGTCCGGGCGAGGATGGGTGCCGCGACCGCGCGCAACGCATCGAGCCGGGCGCGGTGCTGGTCGCGAAGTTGCGCCTGCGCCAGCTTGGCGACGGTGTCGACGAGCGCGAGGGTCGTCGGGTGGATGGTGGCGGCCGGACCGCTGACATCGACGACGCCGAGCACCGCGCCGGTGCGCGGATCGTGGATGGGCGCACCCGCACAGGTCCAGGTGTGGTGGGTGCGCACGAAGTGCTCGGCGGAGAACACCTGGACGGCCCGCCCGGATGCGAGCGCGGTCCCGATGGCGTTGGTCCCCACGGCGGCTTCAGCCCAGGAGGCGCCCTCGGTGAAGCCCAAGCGGTCGGCGCGGTGCAGGACCCGCGTCGCCCCGTTGCGCCACAGCACCTGGCCGTCGGCGTCGGCCACCACCAGCACGTTGTCGCCGTCGGCGATGAGTGTGTCGAGGTGGCGCATCACCGGGTCGAGGACCTCGCCCAACCCGGACCGGCTGCGCCGCTCCTGCACTTGGGCGCCGTCGAGGCTCGGCTCGGTGGTGCCGCGGTCGGGATCCACCCCCGCCTGTTTGACGCGCCGCCAGGAGTCGCCGATGACCCCGCGCGGTCGGGCCGGTGCCCGCTCGCCCGACATCTCCGCGTCGTAGACGGCGTGCAACACCGCGGCGAAGGCGCGCGGGTCGTCCCCGGCGGCCATCGCCGGTTCCGGGGCCGGATTCACCACCATGGGCGCCTCTCTTGTGGTGTGTCAGGGGTCACATCGAGCGTGCGTCGCGCCGCGCGGCAAGTCAAGCCGCCGGGGCTGCAACCCCCTGCAACCCTTGCCGGGCCACTCCCTCTGGATGTGTGGTGGATCACAAGCACGTTGGAACCACCACTTGGAGATCTCATGACATCGACCCTGCAACCCCCCACCGCGACCGCGCGGCGCACCCCGCAGCAGCGGGTCGACGACTGGCTGGCCCGCTTCGACCAGGCGCTGACGGCCGGCGACCCCACCGCCGCCGCCGGCCTGTTCGCGGTCGACGGCTTCTGGCGCGACCTCGTCGCATTCACCTGGAACTTGAAGACCGCCGAGGGCCGCGAGCAGATCGCCGAGATGCTAGGCGCGCGCCTCGCCGACACGGCGCCCTCGAACTGGGCCACCGCCGAGCCGGCCACCGAAACCCCCGACGGCGTCGCCGAGGCCTTCGTCGAGTTCGAGACCCGGACCGGCCGTGGCAGCGCCCACCTGCGGTTGCGCCCGGGCCCCGACGGGAACGACGAGGGCTGGACACTGCTCACCACGCTGCAGGAACTCAAGGGCCACGAGGAGCCGCAGGGCCACGCCCGCCCGCTCGGCGCGGTCCACGGCGCCGACACCGATCGCCGCTCGTGGGCCCAAAAGCGCGACGACGAAGAGTCCGAGCTGGGCCGCACCACACAGCCGTACACCCTGGTGATCGGCGGCGGCCAGGGCGGCATCGCGCTGGGCGCGCGGCTGCGCCAGCTCGGCGTACCCTCGATCGTCGTCGACACCCACGACCGCCCCGGTGACCAGTGGCGCAAACGGTACAAGTCCCTGTGCCTGCACGACCCGGTCTGGTACGACCACCTGCCCTACCTCCCCTTCCCGGAGAACTGGCCGGTGTTCGCGCCCAAGGACAAGATCGGCGACTGGCTCGAGTTCTACACCCGCGTCATGGAGGTGCCGTACTGGTCCAAGACCACCTGCACCAGCGCCGCCTACGACGAGGACGCGCAGCGCTGGACCGTCGAGCTCGACCGCGACGGCGAGAGGCTCACCCTGTATCCGGCGCAGCTCGTGCTGGCCACCGGCATGTCCGGCAAGAAGAACGTGCCGACGTTCCCGGGCCACGAGGTCTTCGCCGGCGAGCAGCACCACTCCAGTGAGCACCCCGGCCCCGACGCCTACGCGGGCAAGAAGGTCGTGGTGATCGGTGCCAACAACTCCGCGCACGACATCTGCAAGGCACTGGTGGAAAACGGGGTGGACACCACCATGGTCCAGCGTTCGTCCACCCACATCGTCAAATCGGATTCCCTCATGGAGGTCGGGCTCGGTGCGCTCTACAGCCAGCAGGCGGTCGACTCGGGCATGACGACGAAGAAGGCCGACATGGTCTTTGCCTCGATGCCTTACCGCATCATGCACCAGTGGCAGATCCCGATCTACGACGAGATCCGCCTTCGCGACAAAGACTTCTACGACAGCCTGACCGCCGCCGGCTTCGACCTCGACTTCGGCGACGACGACTCGGGCCTGTTCCTGAAGTACCTGCGCCGCGGGTCGGGCTACTACATCAACGTGGGCGCCAGCGAGCTGGTCGCCGACGGCACCATCAAGCTCGCCAAGGGCGGGGTCGACCACCTGACCGAGAACTCGGTGGTGCTGTCGGACGGCACCGAGTTGCCCGCCGACGTCGTGGTCTACGCCACCGGCTACGGCTCGATGAACGGCTGGGCCGCCGACCTCATCGGCCAGGAAGTCGCCGACCGGGTCGGCAAGGTGTGGGGCCTGGGCTCGGAAACCGCCAAGGACCCCGGTCCGTGGGAGGGCGAGCAGCGCAACATGTGGAAGCCCACCCAGCAGCCCGGCCTGTGGTTCCACGGCGGCAACCTGCACCAGTCGCGGCACTATTCGCTGTACCTCGCGCTGCAGCTCAAGGCGCGCTACGAGGGGCTCGACACCCCGGTGTACGGGCAGCAGGAGGTCCATCACCTCAAGTAGCCGCTGAGAATGCGACATATCCGAGGTGCCGAGGGGAATACTCCCTCGGAGCCTGGGATGGGGACCTTTTTCAGCGCCAGATCGGACAGTCGGGCGCGCTATGCGTCGCGGGAGTTGACCGTCAGGCTGTGCGCGGCCCGATCCTCGTCGTGACCGAAGCTGATCACGCGCTCGGGATGGATCCGGATGAGCGCACCCGAGTCCGCCGTCGCCGGTATCGCCTCCGCACGCCCGCGGATCTCCACGCAGCGCACGCGCCACGGGTCGACCGAGGCAAGGTCGTCGACGACCAGCGCGACACGGCCGTTGTCGGCGACGTTGCGGTATTTGCGGCTCTTGCTCATGCGGTAGCCCGCGATGTCGATGGTCCCGTCGGCGTTCACCGTGAAGCCGACCGGACTGTTCTGCAGCGTCCCGTTCGGCTTCTGTGTCGCGATGCGCCCCAACCGCTGACTCTTCAAATAGGCCAGCTCACTGTCGGTGAAGATCATCTCAACCCCTCTTTCTGTGGTCCAGACCACACAACAGCATCTGCCCGCGCGGTGTTCCCGAGCTCAGCCGCCCGCCTGCGCGCCGGCGAAGTACGCGACCCGGACCCCGACCTTGCTCGGCGGACCGAAGTCCGGGGAGCCGGCACCGAGCTCGCCGACCTCGACCGTCCAAAACGGCGTCGACCGGTCGACGGCCGTCGTCGCGTCGGCGCCCTGCAGCACGACTTCCTTCTGCGAGCCGGTGCACGAGTACGCGCCGACCTTCCCGTCCGACCGTCCGCCCCACGCACCGCCGACGCGTGCCCGGCACCGGCGGCCGTCGACGAGTTCCACGCCCCACGGCTCTGGCTCGGCCGATGGTTCGGCACTCCGGGGCAGTGTGCCCGAGGTGATATCCCAGCCGATGAGCACCTTGTCCCACGGCGCGGTACCGCAGAGCAGCGTGGTTCCCGTCCCCGGCCAGCACACGTCGGCCGACTGCGCCGACGCCCCGCAGCCGCCGAACACGCCCATCGTGGTGGCCGCCCGGCTGATCGTCGCTGAGGCGCAGTCGATGGAGTTGTCCCCGGTCATCGGGTCGACACGGAAGCCCTTGGCCGGCTTGCCGTTGACAACGGCGACGACCGTCACGATCTTCGTCGACTTCTCCGGGCCGGCGCCCGGCCGGACATCACACCCGGACATCCCGGCCACCACGGCGCCGGCACCCAGGAGCACGATCAGTTTGCGCATGAATCCACCATGCCTGATCGGCGCGCGCCCCGCGGTTGCGTTCACCAACCGCCACAAACGTCCGAGAAGCGGGGGGCCGAGGGGCATATCCCCTCGAGGGCCCCACAATCGGCCGGTCTTGGCAGCGCGGTGAGGCGGACTGAGGACTTCCTGTGCGGACCCGGTCTCCGTACGGTGGACTACGTCCCCACCCACGATCAGGAGTCCCATGGCCACCGCCGCGCGCACCGCCTACGAAACCCTGGAGCCCTTCCACATCCTCGCGTACTTCAACCCAGGTTTGCGCGCCGCACAGTCGGACACCGGCCTCGATCCCCACGCGTTCTACATCGGCGCACGCGGCGCGCCACTCGGCCCCAGTGACAGCGGTGTCGTGGCCGCGGCGTTCTACAACTTTGCCCCGGCGCTGATCGATACCGCCTGGACGAAGTCCATCGAGGCGGGCCTCGACGCGGTCATCGCGCGACGCAACGCGATGCTCGACGAGCAACTCCGCACCATCCTCGGCGATCTCGCCGACGAGCCGGTCATCGCCGACCTCGCCGACCGCTACGGCGAACTGGCGTCGTCGGTACCGTTGAGCGGCCGCGCATTGGCGTCGGGGTGGGCCCGATCCGCCACACCGGACGAGCCCGTCCTGCGGCTCTGGCACAACATCGCGATCCTGCGCGAATGGCGCGGCGACAACCACATCGCCGCCCTCATCGTGAGCGGTCTGAACGGCCTCGACGCGTGCGTCTTCCACGAGGCACAGCTCCTCGACCCGTCGATCCGGCGACGCGCGCAAGGGAAGCGGATCACCCAGCTGACCCGCGGCTGGTCCGATGAGGATTGGGACTCCGCCGTGGACCGGCTCGCCGAGCGCGGCATGGTCGAGCGCACCGAGGCCGTCGGCGACGTCGCGCACCGCCTCACTCCGGACGGCGCTCACCTCTACTCCGAGATCGAGGCGACTACTGACGCCCTGGGCGAGGAGCTCTGGTCCGGCCCCGGGGTCGAGGCGACGCTCGCGGCAACCCGACCACTAGTCAAAGCGGTCATCGACGCCGGTGTGCTCCCCGGGACGAAGAAGAAGTAGCCGGCCTGCCAAAAACGTCCGAAAAGCGGGGGTCCGAGGGCAATATCCCCTCGAGGGCCCTTAAGGCGGGCGTTCTTGGCATCATCGAGAAGCGATCACCCGCCCAACAACTCGCGGATATCGCCCTCGGTGATGCCGCCGCCGAACAGGTCGCCGTCGTCGACGACCGCGGTGAACAACTCGCGCTTGCGGTCCTGCAGCGCGACGACCTTCTCCTCGATGGTCCCCGCCGACACCAACCGGTACACCGTCACCGGACGCGTCTGGCCGATCCGGTGCGCGCGGTCCACGGCTTGTGCTTCGGCGGCCGGGTTCCACCACGGATCGCACACGAAGCAGTAGTCGGCCTCGGTCAGGTTCAACCCGAACCCGCCGGCCTTGAGGCTGATCAGGAACACCCCGACATCCCCGCCGGTGAAGGCTGCGATCGCCTTGGCGCGCGCCTTGACGGTCATCGACCCGTCCAGATACGCGTAGGCGATCCCCAACTCGTCGAGCTTGGCGCGCACCAGCGCCAGGAATCCGGTGAATTGGCTGAAGACCAGCGCCGAGTGACCCTCGGCGATCAGTTCGGGCAACTGCTCGGCGAGGTGGTCGATCTTCGCCGACGCGACGGCGGCGTCCTGCTCGTCGAGCAGGCCGGCGTGGAGGCTGAGTTGGCGCAACATCGTCAGCGACCGGAAGATCTCGAAGCGGTTGCGCTCCCAATCCCCCATCAGTCCGAGGACCTTCTGCCGTTCCCGGTTCAACCGGGTCTGATAGATCTTCTCGTGGCGCGGGTGCAGGTCCAGCGCCAGGACCTGCTCCTGCTTGGGCGGCAGATCCTTGACGACCTGGTCTTTGGTGCGGCGCAGCATCACCGGCTTGATCCGGCGCCGCAGCAGCGCGAGCCGGTCGGGCTCGGTCCCGGACTCGATCGGCTTGCGGAAGAAGTCGGTGAACGCCTTGGGGGACGGGAACAGCCCCGGCGCACTCACCGACAGCAGCGCCCACAACTCCATCAGGCTGTTCTCCATCGGGGTGCCGGTGATCGCCACCTTCATCCCCGCGGTGATCCGCCGCGCACACTGGTGGGTCTTGCCGTTGTGGTTCTTGATGAACTGCGCCTCATCGAAGAGCACTGCGGCCCAGTCGAAGTCGTCGAAGCCGTCATATTGCAGACGGAACAGCGTGTAGGAGGTGACGACGATCTGGGCGTCACCGATCTGCTCGTCGATCGGTCCGTCGGTGCGCACCGAGGCGACGGCCACCGCGCTCGCCGAGGGCAGGAACTTCTGCGCCTCGCGCACCCAATTCCCCACCACACTGGTCGGCGCGATCACCAGGAACCGGCGAGTGGGATCCTCGTCGAGCGCGCGGGCGATGATCGCCAGCGCCTGCACGGTCTTGCCCAGGCCCATGTCGTCGGCCAGAATGCCGCCGATCTGGTTCTCCCACAGGAAGTTCAACCAGTTGTAGCCGTCGACCTGGTAGTCGCGCAGTTGCGCCTGCAAGGTCGTGGGCGGCTGCACCCGCCGCGGCAGGGTCGCCGAGGCGAGTCGGGAGATGCGCTCGCGCCACCGCACCAGATCGCCGTCGACGACGCCCAGGGCCAACAACTCCTCCCACAACGTCGCATTGTAGGAATCGCGGCGCACCTTCGACCCGTCGATCTCGCCGAGAGCGCGCGCCTCCTCGAGCAACTCGGCCAACCGCGCCAGTGCCGGATGGTCGAGCGGAAAGTAGGTGCCGTCGTCGAGCAGCATGTGCGTCGCGGAACTGTTCAGTTCGACGATGAGGCGGTCCAGCGGTACGACGACGCCGTCGACCTCCACTCGCACCTGCAGGTTGAACCAGTCGTTGGCACCGGTGTCATCGGCGGCCAGGGTGATGTCGGGGTCGCCCTGCGCGGCACGGAAGCGATCGGCGTCGCCGTTGACCTCGACGTGCACACCGCGCTCGCGCAATACCGGCAACACCTCGTGGCACAGGACTGCGGCATCGATGGGTGAGTAGGTGTACACGCGCGCCAACAGAGCGGCCTCGGCGAGCCGCGCGGCCTCGGGCACGGTCTCGGCGGCCGCGAGAGCATCGATGTGGTCGCGCACCCAGACACTGCCGCCCAACCCCTGGTGCCGCAGATCCTGCTGCAGGTAGTGGATCGCCTGGTTGCGCCACCGTGCGCACACCGCCGCGACCGTCTGCATCGCGTCGCGGACTTCGTTGAGTGCCGCGGACTCCGCATGGACATCCCGGTAGGCCAGCGCGGGGGTCGAATCGTCGACCGGCTTGCGGACTCCGTTGATCTCATAGGAGGCCCGCCACCGCACCCGGGCGCCCTGCTCGTTCACGTCGACGGTGAGCAGGGCGAACGGCCCGGTGATCGTCGGTGTCGCGATGGCGTCGTCATCGATGAGGACCGGCAGCGCGGCGGGCAGGTTCGGGACGACCTCGGTGGCGAACTCGGCCACCTCGTCGTCGGGGATGTGCATCGCCGGTGCGCCCAACAGTCGGGCCAGGCCGCGCTCGTCGCCGGGGGATTCAAAGCGCCCGATCAGCATGGCGTCGTCACCGAGGGCGAACATCCCGTGCGGCCTGGGCACGCCGATCAGCCCGACCGAACCACCGTGATAAGCCTCGTGGTTGACGTGGATGAACGGCTTGACGCTGACCCCGCCGCCCGGGTCGCGCGAGACCTCCAGGCCCACGCCGGAGGTCTTGACCAACTCGACCACCCCGGCGGTGATCCCCTGGCCGGCCACCAGCGCGATCCCGGCATCGCGCGCATCGGCGAGCAGGTCCCAGACGTCTGCCGGTGCCACCCCGAGCGCGATCGCCCCCGCTTGCTGCGCCTGATAGTTCGACGAGAAGGCGCGCGCGATGGCCCGGGCCGCACCGAGCTGACGCTCGTCGTACTGATCGGGGTCGAACTGGCTGGGCACCCCGTGGACGTAGCCGTAGCCGCTGTTGCCGACGCTCATCGTCGCATTCCAATTGATCCCGGTCCGCACCCAGTTGCCGGTCTTGCCCGTCGTGAGCAGCGTGATGGTCGGCGCGTGGTGCGAGGAGTACCGGGTGGGTTTGGGGAGGTTGAACTGGATCGCCAGGGGCCTCGCGGCGGCGGGCAGTGCCACCCCGGTCGACGCCGACTCGCCGGACAGTCCGCCCAACATCGAGCGCCACGACGGTGCGATGGGCTGGCCGACGACCTGCGACGGGGCGCGGGACTCGGTCAGCAGCACCGCGACGCCGTGCTTGCAGAAGAATCCGACCGGGCAGGAGCACACCGCCTCTACCAGGACGCGCTCCCCGTCGCGGCCCGGTTCGAAGCCCAATTCCACGTCGTAGATCTCACCGGACCCGATGCACTTCGCCCGCAACACCAGCCCGTCGGCAGTCCATTGCGCGTTCATCACCCGCTTCTTGTCCGCGTAGGCCTGGCCTCGACTGACGCTGGCCGCGTCGAAGTCGCCGTACAACTCACCCCCGGTGTACGACAGCGCGCGGTAGGACGACATGCGTCCAAGCGTAGGGGCAAGGCCCGACGCCCTGCCCGGGCCCCGCCCGTGCGTTGTGGACCGCCGAGAACTGGGGATGCCGGTACTGCGCCGCCGCGCGACCGCCAAGGCTAGACAAGGGCAACGGGGTGCACACCCAGGTCAGGTCAGCGGCCCCGTCGGCAGCTCGCGGCGCACCAGCTTGCCCGTGGGGTTGCGCGGCAGGTCCTCGACGAACACGACGTCGCGCGGCACCTTGAAGCGCGCGAGATGCGACTTGACGTAGCCGCGGATGTCGTCCTCGGACGACGTGGCGTCCTCGGTCGCGACGATGAAAGCGCGCAGCCGTTTGCCGTACTCCTCGTCGTCGACGCCGATCACCGCGACGTCGGCGACGTCGGCTCGCGCGGCGAGCAGGTTCTCCACCTCCTGCGGGTAGAGGTTCTCCCCGCCCGAGACGATCATGTCGTCGTCGCGACCGACGATGTGCCACAGGTCGTGCTCGTCGACGACGGCCATGTCGCCGGTGGACATGTAGCCGTCGATGACCTGCTTGTTGCGGCCGTCGGTGTAGCCCTCGAACGGGGCGCCGTTGCGCACGAAGAGCCGGCCCGGCGTGTTGGTGGCGGTGACGCGCTGGTCCTGGTCGTCGTAGAGGCGCAGGTAGCTCGAGATCGGCGGCTTGCCGATCGTCCCCGGCGCCAGCCGCAGATCCTTCGGCTGCGCAACCGAGGCAACGGCGACCTCGGTGGAGCCGTACAGGTTGTAGAGGGTGTCGCCGAAGGTGTCCTGCCAGCGCTCGCACAGGGCCGGCGGCAGCGCCGAGCCCGCCACGACGACGGTCTTCAGGGACGACGTGTCGTACTTGTTGATGACCTCGTCGCCGAGTGCGAGGATGCGGTAGAGCATCGTCGGGACCGCCACGAGGACCTCGGCCTTGTTGTCGGCGATGGCGGCCAGAGTCTTCTCCGAGTCGAACCGCCGCATCAGCACCGCGGTGTTGCCCAGTCCGGTGGACACGCCCCACATCGCCCACCCGGTCGAGTGGAAGATCGGGGAGACGATCACTGCGGCTTTGCGTTGCGGCAACGGGATGCGGTCGAGGATCAAAGCGCCCGCGAACGGCGAGAGCTTGGCCCGGCGGGCACCCTTGGGCAGGCCGGTCGTCCCGCTGGTCAGGATGACGAAGCCGGCGAATTCGCTGGGCAGCGGGGGCTTGGCGCCGTCTCCGGTGGTGGCCACGTCCTCCAAGACCCGGATGCCCTCGGGCGCGACGGTGTCGACCCAGGTCAGGGTTCGCTTGTCGGCGGGGAAGTCGGCGACGAGTTCACTGAACTCCTCGTCGTAGAACATCGCCTTGATGCCCTCGCGCTCGGCGACCTCGTTGAACTGCGACTTGCCGAAGCCGGTGTTCATCATGGCCAGCCGCACCCCGGCCAGCCCGGTCGCGGCGATCATCGTGAGCAGTCCGCGGTGATCGCGGGCGATGATGCCGACGACGTCGCCCTGTGTAAGCCCGTCGGCGTGCATCTGGTTGGCGACCGCGGTGGCGCGCGCGTCGAGCTCGGCGAAGGTCAAGGTGCCGGCCTCGTCGATCACGGCCGGCTGGTCCGGGAACTCCCCGGCGTTGTGCCCGATGACGGTGGCGACAGGTCCGACGAGCTTGCCCAGCTTCGCCGCCTCGACGACCTTCTTGGGCTGCTTGAGGTTGATCGCCCCGGAGCGCTGCAGCACCGTGATGGCGCCGACGGTATCGGAGATCTGCTCGATCGTGTTGCGCAGCGAGGGCATGGGCACCTTCATCCTTCTAATACTTCTGACTACACGTGTTGTCTGACGCGTTGAGCCTAGCCGGTATGACAGCCGTCACGCTACCGGGGCAGTGTCCGATTCCACCGCCGCCTGCTGAAATCCGTCCCGTGGTGCGGGACCGAGGGAGTATTGCCCTCGACACCCCGCCTGGGGACGAATCTCAGTGCCCCGCCTTGACCAACACCATGACCAGGTTGGTGGCGGCGACCTCGCGCACGACCGGGACTCGCAACACCCACCACGCCCACCGCGGGAGGTAGCGGGGAAAGGCCCCCACCAGTCGGGCGCCCTGCGCCGCGCGCGCCCAGGCCAGGCCCTGAGCCGCGGTCACGGTGAACAGTGATTCGCCATAGAGGTTCTTCGGCGGATGCCCGTGGCGCCGGGTGTAGCGCGCCGCCGCACGGTGCCCCCCGAGATAGTGCGTCAGCCCCATCTCGTGACCGCCGAACGGCCCCCACCACAGCGTGTAGCTGATGATGACCGTCCCTCCCGGACGGGTCACCCGGATCATCTCGTCGGCCATCTCCCACGGTCGCGGCGTGTGTTCGGCGACGTTGGACGACAGGCACACGTCGACCGAGGAGTCGGCGAACGGCAGCGCCTCGCCGGCCGCTCGGACCGTGGTGCGGTGGGCCAGCCCGGCGGCGCGCAACTCACCGGCATCGGGGTCGACTGCCAGGTAGCGCGCACCGCGGTCGGCGAACGCGTCGGCGAAATAGCCGGGGCCGCCGCCGACGTCGAGCACGACCGCACCGGTCAGGTCGCCGACGACCGCCTCGGTCAGCGAGGCCGTGTCGCGGGCCAGCGCCCCGTAGAAGCGCGCCGGGTCGGACTGCTCGAACCGGAAATCGGCCAGCAGCCCGCGCGCGCGGCGCCACGTCGCCAGCTCGCGCATCCGGTCAAGCATCGCGGCCCACCCGGGCCACCACACCGGCGACGATCAACTCCAACGTGTACTCGAATTCCACGTCGAGCTCCCGCGGGAAGTCCGCTGCCCCGGTCAGCGCCGGAAAGTCTGCCGGGTCGAGAGACGCGTAATAGGACCGGATCTCGGTGACGTCGCCCTGGTCGTCGGGGCCACCCTGCAGGGCCGACCCGACGACCAGTCGCCCCAGCGCCGCATAGGTGTCGGCGGCATCGGCCGGGCTCAGCCCGTCGCGAATCATCTGCCGGATGCCCAGCTCCTGGCGGAACAGTGCCACCGGTCCGACCGGCCGCTGCTGCAGGAACAGCCGCGCCGCCGCGGGGTGCGCCTTGAGGACCCGGTAGCTGGTGCGGGCGCCGATCCGGATGCGCTCGGCCAGGTGCTCGGCGCCCGGTCGCACCGGGGACCCGTTCAGGTCGTCGGCCAGCGCCTGCATCATCTCGCCCATCAACCGGTCGACGATGAGCGCCTCGAGCTCCTCCTTGCCGCCGGGCAGTTGGCGGTACAGTGTCGCCGTCGACGAGTCGAGCGCCTTGGCCAGCGACCGCATCGACAGCGCGTCGGCGCCCCCCTCGTCGAGCAGCCGCAGGGCGCTCACACAGATCTCGTCCAGTCCGCGTGACGGCCGACCGCGCCGTCGGGGCGGCGCCACCGGTGCGGCCTCCCGCCGCACCCACCAGCGCGGGGTGCCGGGCACTGCGGGCGCATCGTCGATCACGTGGGGAACAGTAGTCGCCGGGTACCTGCGTATCCTGGTCGGCGTCATGTCCACCCCCGCCCCCGCCCCCGCCGTCGCGCTGCTCTGCTGGCGCGATCTCGACCATCCCCAGGGCGGCGGCAGCGAGCGCTACATCCAGCGCGTGGGCGCCGAGCTGGCCCGGCGCGGCATGCGGGTCACGTTGTTGACCTCCGCGTTCCCGGGCTGCGAGCCTGAGGCGATCGTCGACGGGGTGCGGATCGTGCGGCGCGGCGGGCGGCTATCGGTCTACCCGCGGGCGTTGCTGCTGCTGCTCGGCGCGCGGATCGGGATCGGGCCGGTGCGCGATGATCCCGACGTCATCGTCGACACCCAGAACGGCGTGCCCTTCTTCGCGTCGCTGGTGTCGCGGCGCACGATCGTGCTCGTACACCACTGCCACCGCGAGCAGTGGCCGGTCGCCGGCCCGCTGCTGGCGCGCCTCGGGTGGTGGATCGAGTCGTGGCTGTCCCCGCGGGTGCACCGCCACCGGCGGTACGTGACGGTGTCGGAGCCGTCGCGGACCGACCTGGTCGCCCTGGGCGTGGATGCGGCGCGGATCTCGGTGGTGCGCGCCGGGATCGATCCGGCGCCACGGGTCGAGGCCACCGTGGCGGCCAGTCGCATCGTGGTGCTGTCGCGGCTGGTGCCGCACAAGCAGATCGAGCACGCGCTCGACGCCGTGGCCGCGTTGCGCGCGGAGCTCCCCGACCTGGTTCTCGACGTCGTCGGCGGTGGCTGGTGGGAAGAGGAGTTGCGCGCCCACGCCCGCTCGTCAGGGGTGGCCGACCGCGTCGTCTTCCACGGCCACGTCTCCGAGGAGCGCAAGCACGAACTTCTCGCCGGCGCCCGAGTACACCTGATGCCGTCCCGCAAGGAGGGGTGGGGCATCGCGGTCGTCGAGGCCGCCCAGCACGGGGTCCCGACCATCGGGTATCGCGAATCGGCCGGGCTCACCGACTCCATCGACGACGGGGTGTCCGGGCTGCTGGTAGAGGGCCGCCCGGAGTTCATCGCCGCCACCCGCAAGCTGGTGGAGAACCCGGAGCTGGCCCGGCAGCTGGGCGCCGCGGCCCGGGTGCGGGCGGCGCAGTACTCATGGTCGGCGACGGCCGACGGCTTCACCGAGGTGTTCGCCGCGATGAGCGCCCGGTTCGCCTCCCGCTGACGGCGAGTAGCGTCGCGGCAACTGCCGCCGCGAGCGCGAGCACCCACACCAGATGGGCGGCGAGCACCACCGCGCGCCGGGCCGCCGATGCACCGGGGGCGACCGAGGGGTCTTCCACCCGATAGAGGACGAGGTAGTCGCCGCGGAAGACCGGTGCGGCCGAGGCGAATCCGGCGGGCACCCCGTTTCGCTCGGGTTCCTCCACGAGCAGCCACCCCACGCCGTGCCCGCGCAGCTGTGCCGGCCCGGCACCCGCGAGCAGCGCGCGTTCCACCTGCGCCGCCGGGTTCGCCGGATCGGCGTCGACCGTCGCGCCGTCGACCTGAAGCGCCCCCGATTCGAGTACCGGTGCCCGCAGCATCCGGCGCGCGGGGTCGAGGCTGGCGGTGCGGGTGAACGAGTACTCGCGCGCCATCCCGGTCGGCCACAGTGCCACCGCGCCGTGATCGGCGGGGATCAGCCGGGCCACCGCGCGCCAGTCCGACGGGAGGTCGACGGGGTGCAGCCGCAGCGCCGCGTCGGGCAACGGCGCGACGATGAGGACCGCAACCGCGACGCCGGCGAACCCGGCCGGGACGAGCCGGCTCAGGTGCCGCACACTGCCCGCCGCGCCGATGGCAGCGGCCGGTCCCAGCAGCGCCAGGAACTTCTGGGTGTCGCGGAACAGGCCCGCCCCGGGGACGTGTTCGAGCAGCAGGCCCAGCGCCGCCAGGCCGGGCGTGGTCGAGGCGAGGACCACCAGGGTCACGGTGCCCAGCGCGAGCACCGCCGACACGAGCAGCAGCCGACGCGCCGACGGCGACATGCCCCCCCGCCGTACCAGGTCGTACCACCCGGCCACCACCACCGCGAGGAACAGGGCCGTCGCCACGGCTGCCCACCAGGTGGTCCGGCTGGCGGGCACCGCGTCGACGTTCCAGATCCCACCCATCCCCAGCGCGGTGAACACCCGCCCCAATCCGGGCTCGGCGCGCAGCGCGAAGACCTGTGCGCCACCCGGATCCGAGGTCGGTCCGGCCGACCCCGCCATGGTGGCGACCAACCAGGGCAGCGCGCCGATCACGACGGCGAGCACGGCGGTCACGCAGTGCCGCCAGCGCCGGGCGCGCACCAAGGGCACCACCACCGCCGCGGCCACGGCGATCGCGGCCAGCACCGATCCCGTCGGGGTCAGTCCGGCCCCCACGGCCGCCACCCACAACAGCGGCCACCCGCCGCGGTCCGAACGCCAAATACGTTCGGCGGCAACCAGAATCCACGGGACGGCGGCATAGCCGACGATCAGGCTCCAGTGGCCCTGCATCATCCGCTCGGCAATCCACGGGTTCCAGATCACCGCGAGGGCGGCCGCGCATTGCGGAGCCCACCCCCCGTCGACGATGCGCGAGGCCAGCACCCCGGCACCGATTCCGCTGAGCACCAACGCGGTCCAGGTCACCGCGATCACCACCGCGGTTCCCGGGAGGACCGTGCTGATGATCGCCAACAGCCCGTCCTGCGGAACCGCCCGGGCCGGCGAACCACCCAAGCCCAGTGCCGCGTCGGTGAGGAAGGAGCGCGGCGTCGACACGGCGTCGCGCATCAGCAGCGATCCCCCGGCCAGTCCGGCGCCGAGGACGAGCCCACTGCCCGCCGCACTGACCGCGACCAGTGGGCGCAGCACCACAACCCCCTGCCGGCCCGTCACCCAGCGTCAGTAGTGGTAGGTGTCCGACGGCGCGGCGGAGTGGCCCGCCTCGTCGGTGGCGTAGCTGCTCGACGTGATGCCGTAGGCGCGAGCGAGGTCGAGGATCTTCGTCGCGCGGGCGATACGGGGCAGATCCGATCCGTTGCGGATCTCGCCGCCGTCGCGGTCGAACTCGGCGAAGAACTCCCGCGCCCAGGTGATGTCGTCCTGCGAGGGGGACAACCCCTCGTTGACCGGCGCGCATTGTTCTGGGGTGAGGCAGATCTTGCCGGTCATCCCGAACTCGACGCTGACCGACGTCGCCTCCGAGAGCTTGAGCGCACTCGAGCCCACGGTCGGGCCGTCGATCGCACTGGGCAGGTGCGCCGCCTTGGCCGCGATGGTGAATCGGGAGCGCGTGTACGCCAGGGTCAGAGGGTTCTCGCCGAAGCCGGTGTCGCGCCGGAAGTCACCGATGCCGAAGGCCAGCCGGAAGGTGCCCTTGGCCGAGGCGATCTCGCCGATGCGCTCGAGGCCGCGCGCCGTCTCGACAAGCGCGACGATCGGCACGTTCGGCAGCCGGGCCGCGGTCTCGGTGATGTGGTCCATCGACTCGACCATCGCGAGCATCACCCCGCCCACCGTCGTCGTCGAGAGGGCCTCGAGGTCATCTGCCCACCACGGCGTGCCGAACCCGTTGACGCGGACCCAGTCGCTATGGCCGCCGGTCATCCAGCGCACCGCATTGTCGCGGGCGGCGACCTTGTCCTTCGGCGCCACCGCATCCTCGATGTCGAGGATGACGATGTCGGCCCGGGAGCGCGACGCCGGTTCGAAGCGCTCGTACTGCGCGCCGTTGACGAGCAGCCAACTGCGCGCCAGGACGGGATCGATGCGCGATCCGACATCCTCGGAATCGGGATTGGTCACGAATTCTTGGTCGTACACGCCCTCTATCGTCGCCCATCGGACCTGGCGATGCCAAAGCGGCCGCGCCCACCGGGCAGACTGGGGGGCGTGAGGGTTGTGGGCCGCGCAGCAGTGCGCTCGGTGGGCGCGGTGACCGTGGGCGCGATGGTCGCCAATATCGCGGCCTACCTCGTGGCGATCCCGGCCAGCCGCGCGCTCGGCGCCGCCGACTACGGCGTCTTCGGCGTCATCCTCGCCGCGATGGTGGTGGTGGCCGCGCCCTCGATGGCCGTGCAGGCGGTGATCGCGCGCGAGGTGGTGCGGGGGCGCTCCGGCCTGGTGCGGCTGGCGTGGCAGACCGCCGCCCTGGTGCTGGTGCTGTCTGCCGCGGCGGGGGCGGTGCTCGTGCCGTTGACCCGGGTGCCGCCCGCGGCCGCGGCGGCCGGCCTCGTGATGGCGCCGCTGATCACGTTGACCGCTGCCGCCCAAGGGTTCCTGCAGGGCCAGGGCGAGTTTCGCCGCCTCGGCTGGCTGTTGGGGCTGGTCGGACTGCTGCGTTCGGGGCCGATGATCGTTGCCCTCGCGGCGGGCGCGTCCGCGACCGGCGCGCTGTGGGTGGGAGCACTGGGCACACTCGTGGCCACCGGCGCGGCGTGGAGTCTGCTGATATCTGCCCCCTGGCGACCCACCGAGGGGAATATGCCCTCCACTGATCAGCAGGGGACGAATCTCAGCAGCCGCGCGGGGGTCTGGAGCGTCGTGGCGGCGTCGCAGGTACAACTGGCGCTGTTGGTCGCCGTCTCCCTCGACCTGCTGCTCGCCCGCGTGGTGCTCTCCGATGCCGAGGCGGGCGTCTACGCACTCGGTGCGGTGGCGACGAAGGCGGCCTTCTGGTTGCCGCAGGCGATCGGCACGGTGGTCTATCCGCGCTTGGCCGCCCCGGCAACCCCCGGGGATGGAGGTTCGGGGCGGTCGCTGCGGCGCGCCTTAGCCGTGGTCGCGGGCATCGGCGGCACGACGGTACTCGGCACCTGGCTCGCGTCGCCGCTGGTCGGGGCCATCGCCGGGGAGGAGTACCGGCCGCTGACCGGCGTGCTGTGGTTGTTCGCGGCGACCGGCGCGATCCTCGCCGTCCTGGCACTGTTGCTCCTGGCCGTCATCGCGGTGCAGCGCACGGTCGTCGGTGCCGCAGTCTGGTTGTCCGCGGCCCTCGAGGCGGGCGCCATCCTCGCGTGGGCCCATTCGGTGCTGTCGCTGATCATGATCGCGGCGATCGCGGCCGCGCTGATGACCGGTGCGTGCCTGGTGCTGGTCAGACCTGGAAGTAGTCGTTGAGGGTCACCATCTGCAGTCGGCGTTCACCGATGGTGTCGACGAAATGGCGGTAGACGTGGGTGACCGGGTCGTGGTTGGCGTGCCCGATCACGATGGCCTGCGGCCGGAAGTACTTGCGCACGGCGCCGACGAGGAAGCGCTGGGTCACCACGCTCGAGTCGGACAGCGAGCCGTACCACAGGGTGGGCACGACGTAGCCGTGGTCGGCGGCGACGCGGTCGACCACGTCGTTGTGGAACCCGTAGGGCGGCCGGTAGAACGGGGTGCCGTCGACGCCGAAGGTTTTGCGCAGGAAGGTCTTGTTCCGGAGCAGTTCTTCGCTGATCGCACCGGCCGACAACGAGGTGAGATCGGGATGGGTCCAGGTGTGGTTGCCCAACTGGATCTGACCGGAATCGACCAGCGGGACCAGCAGGTCGCGATTGTCGCGCCAACTGTCGTATTGGCCGGTGACGAAGAAGGTGAACCGGGCGCCGGTCGTCTTGGCGAACATCGCGTACGCCCGCACCACCTCCGAGTTCGCCCCGTCGTCAACCGTGAGGGCCAAGGCGCGCCCCGGGCCCGGTAGTCGGGTGATCGTCTCGTGCGGCAGCGGCACTTTGGCCGGCAGCGGGCCGGCCAACGGCAGCCTCGGCTGCTCGGCCACCAACCCGTGATGCGTCGGTTGGACGGGGCGGGGCGGCCGCCCGTCACAGCCGGCGAGCAGGCTGACGCCGCCCCCGGCGAGTCCGGCCATGAAGGTGCGTCGATCCACCGTCGCAAAGGTACCCGAGAGTCGGGTCGGGCCCAACACTCACAATCGCGCCATCACGGGCGATTCGCCCAGGTCAGACGCAGATTCTCCGACGACACACCCGAATCACAGCCGCCTTCTCCCGCCCTGGCTTCTCCCGCCCCGGTGAATCACTCGCCACCGACGTCGACTCCCTTGTCGGCCGCTGCACCCCCGACGGCCAGCACGATCCTGGCACCGGCCGGCACCTCCTGGACCAGGCGCAGCTGCGCCAAGGCCGGATGGGCGTCGAGCAGCCGACCCGCGTTGGCGAGGCTGCGCAGTGCCGCGGTCTCGGCGCGGGCGGCCTCCAACTTTGCCTGGCCGCGCGCCTTGGCGGTGACCAGTTCCATTGCCGCCGAGCGAATCTCGTGCGGCAAGATCACATCGCGGATCGCCACCGCGCGCACCGCAACCCCGACCGGCTCGCCGGCCGCGGACGCGGCGGCGGCCACCGCATCGGTGTCGAATGCGTCGCTTCGAGCGATCAACTCCTGCGCCGAGACCGCGGCGCACGCGGCCCGCAGGGCGACCTGGGCCGCGAGATAGACCGCGGCGATCGGATCATCGGCACGCTCGGTGAACCGCACGGCGTCGACGACGGCCACACCGATCGCGAGCGACACCCGCACCGGCACCCCGTCGGCGGTGAGGACCTCCTGCGGTGCGACGGGCACGATCCGCTCGCGGGTGTCGACGCCGATGTAGGTCGCGCGGCGACGTGTGCGGTGCGCGCCCGCGGTCAGGGTGCGCACCAGCGCGCCGTCCCGGTACTCGAGGACGACCTCGCCCGGGTGCACGACCCGGCGGTTGATGAGGGACATGGCGCTCTCCATTCCGTGATGCGCGGCCATCAGATTCAGTGTGTGGACACCGCCCGCGGGGCGGGGACGACGGTGGGGCGCGCCGGCGAACCGGCGACCACAGGACCGACGCCCCCGCGACCCCGGGGGCGGTGCCGCTAGTGGAGAGGACTCGAACCTCGGGCTCAAAGAGCCTTGCCATTGATGAGGTGATCCAGCGCGGGCAACACGCGGAACCCGGTTTCGGTACCCCGGCCGGGCCGCTTCCCCGTCGCTGCTCCGGCACAAACTCTCCCACGCGGCCACCCCGGGCGGCAATTGGTTTGCTGCCGGCCAGGCGGGAGCGCCGAATGGTCCGACCCCCAGAACCCCACTGGACAGGACAAACCCCGCACCTCTTTCGGTGCGGGGTTTGCGCGACCTTGCTGGGTGCTACCCGTTAGGCGTTGACTGCCGTCAGCGTCTCGTTGGTCAGCTTCTCACCCTTGGCGGCCTTCTCGACGAGCGAGGCCGGGGGCTCGAAGTGCGAGCCGTACTTCGACGCCAGATCCTTGGCGCGCGCGACGAAGCCCGCGACGCCACCCTCGTACTGGTTGATGTACTGGACGACACCACCGGTCCAGGCCGGGAACCCGATGCCGAAGATCGAGCCGATGTTGGCGTCCTCCACCGAGGTGAGCACACCCTCGTCGAAGCACTTCACCGTCTCCAGCGCCTCGGCGAAGAGCATGCGCTCCTTCATGTCCTCGAGCGGGATCACGGTGCTGCCGGACTTGAAGTGCTCGCGGATGCCCGGCCACAACAGGCCGCGCTTGCCGTCGGTGTAGTCGTAGAAGCCCTTGCCGTCCTTCTTGGCGGTGCGGCCCTGCTCGACCATCCAGTCGATGACGTCGTAGGACCCGTGGTGCGGGAACTCCTTGCCCTCGGCCTTGGCCGCCGCCTCGGACTCCTTGCGGATCTTCTGCGGCAGCGTCAGGGTCAGCTCGTCCATCAGCTGCAGCGGCGGCGCCGGGTAACCGGCCTGCGAACCCGCCTGCTCGATGAACGCCGGTTCGATGCCCTCGCCGACGGCCGCGACGGCCTCGTTGATGAAGGTGCCGATCACGCGGCTGGTGAAGAACCCGCGGCTGTCGTTGACGACGATCGGGGTCTTGCGGATCGCCAGCGTGTAGTCGATGACCTTGGCCAGCACCGCGTCGGAGGTCTTCGCACCCCTGATGATCTCCACCAGCGGCATCTTGTCGACCGGGCTGAAGAAGTGGATACCGATGAAGTCCTCGGACCGCTTCACGCCCTCGGCGAGGATGGTGATCGGCAGGGTCGAGGTGTTGGAGCCGAGCACGGCGTCCGGCTCGACGATATCCTCGATCTCGGCGAAGACCTTGTTCTTGACCTCGACCGACTCGAAGGCGGCCTCGATCACGAAGTCCACGCCCTTGAAGTCGGCAGGGTCGACGGTCGGATGGATCCGGGCCAGCAGGGCGTCGGACTTCTCCTGGGTGGTCTTGCCGCGCTGCAGGGCCTTCTCTTCGAGCTTGACCGAATAGTCCTTGCCGTGGTTGGCGGCGTCGATGTCGATGTCCTTGAGGACGACCTCCATGCCGGCCTTCGCGCTGACGTAGGCGATGGCCGCCCCCATCATGCCGGCGCCGATCACGCCGACCTTCTTGGCGGTGTACTTCTCGAAGCCCGCCGGGCGCGACCCGCCGCCGTTGATGTGCTGCAGGTCGAAGAAGAACGCCTTGATCATGTTCTGGGCGACCTGACCGGTGACCAGCGAGACGAAGTAGCGCGTCTCGACCAGGTCGGCGGTGTCGACGTCGACGTAGGCACCCTCGATGGCGGCGGCGAGGATCGCTCGCGGAGCCGGCATGTTGGCACCCTTGAGCTGCTTGCGCAGCAGCGCCGGGAAGGCCGGGAGGTTGGCCGCGACCGCCGGGTTGGTGGGCGCGCCGCCGGGGATCTTGTAACCCTTCACGTCGAAGGGCTGCTGCGCCTGCGGGTTGGCCGCGATCCACTTCTTGGCCGCCGGGACCAGCTCGTCGATCGAGCCGACGACCTCGTTGACCAGACCGGTCTCCTGGGCCTTGGCCGCGGTGAACTGGGTGCCCTGCAGCAGGACGCCCATCAGCGCGTTCTGCATGCCGAGCAGGCGCACGGTGCGCACCACGCCACCGCCGCCGGGCAGCAGGCCCAGCGTCACCTCGGGCAGGCCGATCTTGACGCCCTTGACGTCGGCGGCAACGCGGTAGTGGCAGTGCAGCGCGATCTCCAGGCCACCGCCGAGGGCGGCGCCGTTGATGGCGGCGACGACGGGCTTGCCCAGCGTCTCAAGTCGGCGCAGCACCTTCTTCATGCCGTTGGCGCGGTCGGTGATCTGTGCGGCGATCTGCGCCTTGGTGACGTCCTTGGGACGGTCGGCACTCATGTCCTTGAGGTCGCCGCCGGCGAAGAAGGTCTTCTTCGACGAGGTCAGCACGACACCGGTGATGTCGTCCTTCTCGGCCTCGAGCCGGTCGACGGTCGCGGCGATGGAGGTGATGAACAGGTCGTTCATCGTGTTGGCGCCCTGGTTGGGGTCGTCCATGGTCAGGATGACGACGCCGTCGGCGTCCTTCTCCCACGTGATCATGTTGTCGCTCATGGTTTCTCTTCCCAAGTCTTTCTGTGCTTAGAGGCGCTCGATGACGGTCGCGACGCCCATGCCGCCGCCGATGCAAAGGGTGACCAGGCCGTAGCGGCCGCCGGTGCGCTCGAGCTCGTCGAGGCAGGTGCCCAGGATCATGGCCCCGGTGGCGCCCAGCGGGTGGCCCATCGCGATGGCGCCGCCGTTGACGTTGACCTTGTCGTGCGGGATGTTCAGATCCTTCATCCACTTCATCACGACCGACGCGAACGCCTCGTTGAGCTCGTAGACGTCGATGTCCTCGGTGGTGAGGCCGGCCTTCTTCAGCGCGAGCTCGGTGGCCGGGGTGGGGCCGGTGAGCATGATCGCCGGCTCGGAGCCGACCTCGGCGAAGGACACGATGCGACCGCGCGGGGTCATCCCGTTGCGCTTGCCGGCCTCTTCCGAGCCGACCAGCACCAAGCCGGAGCCGTCGACGATGCCGGAGCTGTTGCCGCCGGTGTGGACATGGTTGACCTTCTCGACGGTCGGGTACTTCTGCAAGATCACGTCGTCGAAGCCGGCCATGTCGGCCAGGCCCTGGAAGGCGGCCTTGAGCTTGCCCAGCTGCGCGGCGGTGGTGCCGGGGCGCATGTGCTCGTCGTGGTCGAGGAGGGTGACGCCGTTGATGTCGGTCACCGGGATCACCGACTTGGCGAAGTAGCCCGACTCCCACGCCTTGGCGGCGCGGGCCTGTGACTCCGCGGCGTAGGCGTCGACGTCGTCGCGGGAGAATCCCTCGATGGTGGCGATCAGATCGGCGCCGATGCCCTGCGGGGCGATGTAGTTGTCGTAGGCGGTGGCGGGGTCCATGAAGAGCGCGCCGCCGTCGCTGCCCATCGGCACGCGCGACATCGATTCGACGCCGCCGGCGAGCACCAAGTCGTCGAAGCCGGAGGCGACCTTGGCCGCGGCCAGGTTCACGGCCTCCAGGCCGGAGGCGCAGAAGCGGTTGATCTGGGTGCCCGGGACGGTCTCGGGCAGACCCGAGACGAGGGCCGCGGTGCGGGAGATGACCGCGCCCTGCTCGCCGACCGGCGAGACGACGCCCAGCACCACGTCGTTGACGTCGGCGGGGTCGAGCCCGCCGTGGCGGGCGAGGAGATCGTTGATCAGACCCGAGACCAGGTCGACCGGCTTGACGCTGTGCAGCGCACCGCCGCGCTGCTTGCCACGGGGCGTGCGGACCGCCTCGTAGATGAATGCTTGCTCAGGCACGGATGTTCCTTTCACACGAACCATCGTTGGTTACGTGGTGAAGACTAACGCGGAATAACTTATTTGGCTATACCAGGTGGTCAATTGGTTCACCTTCCCGTCGCCGTGGGCTATGGTCGGTTCACCATGACCGTGCAATCCACTCGCTCGACCCGGCCGGCGGACCGCCGCCGCCAGCTCATCGAGCATGCCGCCGAGCTGTTCGTGCAGCGCGGGTACCCGCACGTCTCGATGGCCGACATCGCCCGGGCCGCCGGGGTCACCGCCCCCTCGCTGTACCGGCACTTCGCCGACAAACAAGACCTCCTCGGCGCCGCCGTGCTCGCCGGCGTCGACGACCTGGAGACCTGCACCGACCGCGCACTCGCGAAGTCCCCGGGCTCACGGGAGGCCACCGTGCGGGCGTTGATCGAGACGATCACCAGACGACCCGAATCGGCGTCGTTGTGGCGCTGGACCGGCACCTACCTCACCGACGAGCAGAACCGCGAGGTGGCACTGCGCACCCGGGCGGTGCTGCACCGGTGGGGCGACGTCATCTTCGACGAGGAGGACGAGGAGACCGATGCAGCACCGTGGGAGCGCTCGCAGCTGACCTGGGCGCTATTGAGCGTCGCCGGGTCCAGCGCGGTGCACACGACCCGCCTCACCCCGTCGCGGGAGGTCGACGAGTTGGTGGGGTGCGCGATGCGACTGCTGCGCCTGCGCCCGTCGTCGGCCCTGCACCCGTCGTCGGCACCGCCCCGGCGGGCCGGACCGCCGTCGGCGCCGTCGACGACCCGCCGCGACGAGATTCTCGACGCCGCGTCGCAACTGTTCGCCGACCGCGGGTACGCCGACGTCGGCGTCGACGAGATCGGCGCGGCCGTCGGCATCAGCGGACCCAGCGTCTACAACCACTTCGCGTCCAAGGCCGCGATCCTGGTGGCGATCGGGATGCGCAGCGCCGCCCGGCTGGAGGCCGGGGTCATGGCCGCCTACGCGACCGCGGACGGTCCCACCGAGATCCTGGCCGCCCTGGTGGACTCCTACGTCGCCGTGATCACCGCGACGCCGGATCTGTCGGTGTCCTTCAACAACTCGCCGGCGTTGACGACCGAGGCGGCCGCGACCGAGCTCGTCCGCACCCAGCGGCACTACGTCGCCCGATGGATCGAGCTGTTGGCCGAGGCGACCGATCAGAGCGGGACCGATTCCCGGGCAGCCGCCGGCGTCGCGGTGCACGCCGCCCTGTCGATCGTCAACGACGCGGTGCGGCTGCGGCGCGGGACCTCTCGGCCGGAGTTCGGCGCGCAGATGGCCTACTTGATGAAGGGGGTGCTCCTGCCGTGACCAAGCGATACACCCGCGACGAGGCCGCCGTCGAACTCGGCATCGCGCCCGAGCAGATGGCCCGGTTGTGGAACGCCTTCGGTTTCGCGCGCCACAGCGAGACCGAGCGACTCTTCACCGACGACGACCTCGCCGCCCTGCGGTTGCTGGCCGGCTCCGTCGGGGCGATCCCCGACGACCAGCAGGTCGCCACCGCGCGGGCCATCGGCCAGACCATGGCCCGCCTGGCCGACTGGCAGGCCGACATGCTGGTGGAGCTGACCGGCGCCGGCGTCGGCGAGCTGCCCGACCTGGTCGAGTCCATCGCGACCATCCAGGCCGACGTGTGGCGCCGGCACCTGCAACTGGCCCTGGCGCGCGGCTCGGTCACCGACGACGAGGCGGCCGAGTCGCAGCGCCTGGCCGGGGTGCGCACCACTGAGGTCGTCGGGTTCGCCGACATCGTCGGGTTCACCAGCCTCTCGCGCCGCATCGACATGGGCGAGCTCGAAATGCTGCTCGAGGCGTTCGAGGCCCGCGCCCACGAAGTCATCACCGCCCACGGCGGCCGGGTCGTGAAGACCCTCGGTGACGCCGTGCTGTTCACCCACACCGACCCCGGCCAGGCCGCGGTCACCGCACTGGAACTGCTGGAGCGGGTCGCCGGCGTCGAGCCGGTGCCGCCGCTGCGGGTGGGGATGGCCCACGGCGAGGTGCTGAGCCGCCACGGCGACGTATTCGGCGAACCGGTCAACATCGCGTCGCGCCTGTGCGGGTCGGCGCGGCCGGACACGATCCTGCTCGACGCGGATTTGGCCGCCCTGCTGGAGCCCGATCGGGACCGATTCCGGGTGCGGCCGATTCCGACGATGTCGGTGCGCGGCTATCGCCGGTTGCGGGCATCGACGCTGACGCGCCCCAAGGCGTAGCCGCCGACGATCCCCCGGGCCCTTCGTCCCCAGTCGCACCAAGCTGGTGGCCCCCCACCGAGAAGTCCGGTAATGGAAATCCGGTAGCGCGATGTCCGACCCGTCGCCTACCGTCGACAACCATGACCGAACCCCCCGCGTCGGATTACGCGATCGAAGCCATCGATCTGGTCAAGCGATTCGGCGACTTCACCGCCGTCGACGGGATCAGCTTCTCGGTTCCGCGCGGCAGCGTCTTGGGCCTGCTCGGCCCCAACGGCGCCGGGAAGACCACGACCGTCCGCATGATGACCACCCTGTCCGAACCGACCAGCGGGACCGCCCGCGTTGCCGGCCACGACGTCTCGACCCACCCCGACGCGGTGCGCCGGAGCATGGGACTCACCGGGCAGGCGGCCACCGTCGACGAGATCCTCACCGGTCGGGAGAACCTGCAGATGATCGGCGGGCTGTCCGGCATCGGCCGCAAGGCGCTCGCCGCCCGCTCCGACGACCTGCTGTCCCAGTTCGCGCTGACCGATGCCGCCGACAAACAGGTCAAGGCCTACTCCGGCGGTATGCGCCGGCGCCTCGATCTCGCGGTCAGCCTCCTCGCGGCCCCGCCGGTCCTGTTCCTCGACGAACCGACGACCGGTCTCGATCCGCGCAGCCGCACCGAGCTGTGGGATGTGCTGCGCGACCTGGTCCGCACCGGCACGACCCTGCTGCTCACCACGCAGTACCTCGAGGAGGCGGACCAGCTCGCCGACGACATCGTCGTCGTCGATCATGGCCGCATCATCGAGCACGGCACCGCGCTGGCACTCAAAGAACGTGCCGGAGCGGCCAGCCTGGTGCTGACTGTTTCGCACATCGACGACCTGCCCGCCGCGGCCGAAGTCCTGCGCCGGGCGGGCAAAGAGGTCTTCGTCGAGACCAACGCGCGCCGCGTGACGGTGGCCGCAGACGGGCTCGGCGACTTGACGACCGCCGCCGGCTGGCTCGACGAGTCCGGCATCGCCATCGACGACCTGGGGTTGGCCCGCCCGAGCCTCGACGACGTGTTCCTGTCGCTGACCGGGCGCCGCACCGAATCCGACGACCCCGAGCAGGAGCCCGCGCAATGACCGCCCCCACCGTCGTGATCACGCCCACGAGCCTGTGGCGCCAGTCCTGGATCATGGTCAAGCGCAACCTGATCCACACCAAGCGGATGCCCGAGATGCTGGCCGACGTGACGTTCCAGCCGATCATGTTCGTGCTGCTGTTCGCGTTCGTGTTCGGCTCGTCTATCGCCGTACCCGGCAGCAACTACAAAGAGTTCCTCCTCCCGGGCATCATGGGCCAGACGATCGCGTTCACCGCATTCGTCGTCGCCAACGGGGTCACCGGCGACCTGGAGAAGGGGATCATCGACCGGTTCCGGTCACTGCCGATCCGCCAGTCGTCGGTGATCATCGGTCGGGCCATCGCGTCGCTGCTGCACTCCTCGATCGGCATCGTCGTCATGGCGGTGACCGGCCTGACGATCGGTTGGCGCATTCGGAACTCGTTCGCCGAAGCGGTGCTGGCCTTCGCGCTGGTCCTGCTGTTCGGTTTCGCCATGATCTGGTTCGGCCTGCTCGTCGGATCGTGGCTGACGACCACCGAGGCGGTGAACGGCTTCATGTTCACCACCCTGTTCCCGGTCACCTTCCTCTCCAACGCGTTCGTCCCCACCGCGCCGATGCCCGCCTGGCTCCGGGCGATCGCCGAGTGGAATCCGATTTCAGCGCTCGTCCAGGCGATGCGCGTGCTGTGGGGCAACGGCCCGGCCGCGGCGCCGACGGCGCCGTGGCCGCTGCACCACCCGGTATGGGCGACGATCATCTGGTCGGTGGTACTCACGATGGTCTTCGCGCCGATCGCGTTGCGGGCCTACTACCGCCGCACCACCGACTGATCCTTCGCTGAGATTCGCCCCCTGGTGAACGATGGAGGGGAATGTTCCCTCCGCAGTGCACCAGGGGGCGGATTTCAGCAGTACTAGCCGGTGATGGCGATCGCGCCCAACGGATCGGCGTAGATCGCATCGAGGGAGACCGCGCCCGCCGCCTGCTGCTGCACGCTGACCCCCGCCCGGGACACGCGCACATCGCGCTTGGCGGTGATACTGGTATCGCGGATGACCCGGGCGACGACCGACAGTGTCTGCGGTGCGTCGGTGAACGCCTGGCCACCGAGGACGACGTGATCGGGGTTGAAGATGTCGGCGATCAAGGCGACCGCGCGGCCGAGAACCTCCGCACGCTCGGTCAGGATGTCGCGGGCGAGCTCACTCCCGGTCCGGGCCGCCTCGTGGACATCGGCGATCGCGGTGACACCCAGGCCGGCTGCGCGCGCCGCGGCAACGATGCCGGTATCGCTGGTCGCTGCTTCAAGTTGGCCGGTGCGGTGCGGGTCGAGCAGCGCCATCGTGCCGATCGGGAAGTGGCCGATCACCGGTGGGCCGGCGCTCGGGGTGTGCACCGAACCGTCGACGCTGAACGCGACGCCCACCATCTCGCGCGCATAGAAGTACAGGAAGCTGGACCGCTGCTCGGGGTTGGCCACGAGCTCGGCGGCGGCCATCGCCTCCACATGCGAGGCCACCGACACCGGCAGGCCCAGGGTCTGCGCGAAGACCCGCCCGACCTGCGCCTGCGACCACCCCAATCGCGGGTGGTCCACGACGCCGCCGTCGCGCACCCGCCCTCCCAGCGCGATACCGACCCAACGGATGTCACGGTTGCGCCAGCGGGACAGGAAGCCCGACACACTGTGGGCGAGTGCCGTCAGGGCGTAGTCGGCCCCGGCTTCGGCCGGCGTCGGCACCGAGATCGCCCCGACCACGCGGTGCAGGAGGTCGTGGGCGGTGATCGAGGTGACCTTGTACCCGATGTGCACGCCGATCGTCAGGTGATCGGCGACCGCGATCTCGAGGGGCAAGCGGGGGCGACCGACGGCCCCGGCCGGGACCAGGTCGCCGCGCTCGCGGATGAGGCCCACCTTCAGCAGCGCGCCGACCTGGCGGTTCACCGTCGAGATCGACAGCCCGGTGGCCTGCGCGATCTCGTCGCGGAAGACCGGTGCCGCGAAGCGGACGGCCCGCAACACCTGTGCGGCCGGACGGTCCGACAGGGCGAGGTCGGGCGAGGTGATGTGGAGTCGGTCCGCGGCTCGCCGCAAGGGTGGCACCCCGATCGGCCGCGGCGAACGGGCGTGCGGGACCCGCGGCGTCGGGTCGAGACTCGCGGAGGCGGTGGCGGAGCGGTCGAGAATGCTGGTCATGGGGTGGTCCTGGGGTGGATGCCAACGGGAGCGATAGCGCTCGGTGCGTCGGCGGGGGTGAATGCGGGAGGCCCGGAAGTCCGGGCACGGGGTCGAACGATCAGCGCATTCGGCAGCAACACAGCATTCGCGCAAGCGGCAGACGGCAGCCCAGCGCGGTGGTCACGTAGGTGACCTCCGGGGCGCGGTGCGCATGCGACGACATGTCGGCCAAGCTAGCAGCGTCGACGCGCACCACGCAAGATCGGCGGCCCGACTCCTCGACGAAAGGTGGCACACCTCACCCACTACCCTGGCGTGATGGGCTCCCTCTACCTCGTGCGACACGGCCAGGCACAGGCATCGGCCTATGGGGCGGCCGACCACCGCGACATCGGCGAACCCGGCGGCCTGACCCCGGTCGGCAACCAGCAGGCCATGCTCACCGGTCACACGCTGGCCGGGGTCGTCGGGCGGTTCACCACCGCCGTCAGCGGGGGCCTGGCCCGGCAACGCCAAACGCTGGCCGGGGTGCTCGACGCATTCGACGACCGCCCCACCACGATCGTCGACGACGGGTGGGACGAATACGACCTGGCCGGGCTGATGGGGGCGCCGTCGGTCGACCAGCTCGCCGACGGCCGCACCTTCCAACAGTCCCTCGACGCGGTGCTGGAAGCCTGGGCCACCGGCCGGCTCGACGCCGCCGAGACCTTCGACGCCTACGCGCAGCGCGTCGCCGATGCGGGCCGGCGGGCCGTCGAGCAGGCAGGGTCGGGGAAGAACGTCCTCGTCGTATCCTCGGCCGGGTCGATCACCCTGTGGCTGGCCCAGCACCTCGGCATCAGCGCGCAGCGGTGGCCCGCGCTCGCCCGCTCGATGATGAACGCCTCGATCACCAAGGCTCTCGTCGGCCGCCAAGGCGTCACGGTCCTGTCGGTCAACGAGCACCTGCACCTCTGCGACCACGAGGGCGGCATCGCGACCTTCCGCTAGGCGCCCGCAGCTACGAGACGCTCGCCAGCCCCGCCCCGATGAAGGCTGCCGTCGCCTCGGCGGCACGCTCGGCGCCTTCGGCACCGGAGGAACCGCCGAGCAGGGCGCGGTGGGTGATCCCCTCGGCGATGACACCGAGTTTCAGGTTGGCCAGGCCGACGTAGAAGTCCCAATCCCCGAGATCGGCGCCGGCGGCGGTGGCATAGGCCTGGGCCATCTCGTCGGAGCTCGGATACCGGTCACTGGTCCACGCCGCCTCGAAGCCGAGGACGGTCGCGAAGACCGGTTGGTGGTAGACGCTCATCAGCGCCGCGTCGGTGAGCGGGTCGCCCAGCGCCGCCATCTCCCAGTCCACCACCGCGCGCACCCGCGCTGGGTCGTCGCGGTCGATGATCGTGTTGTCCACCCGGAAGTCGCCGTGCACGATCGTGCTGCGCGCCTGGGTCGGCACCCGCTGCGAAAGCTTGGCGACGAGGGTGTCGAGGTCGGGGAGTTCGCGCGTCTTCACCAGCCCCCACTGGCGGGCCCACAACTTGACTTGGCGCCCGGCGAACCCCTCGGGTCGGCCGAAGTCGGCGAGCCCGACGGCCTCGTAGTCGACGGCGTGCAACCGCGCCAGGGTCTGCACCAAGGCGTCGAAGTTGGCGCGCACCTGCTCGTCGTTCCAGACGCGCAACTCCTCGATCGAGCGGATCACCAGGCCGTCGACGAACTCGACCACGGTGCACGGCGCACCGATGAACTCGCCGTCGCGATCGATCGCGACCGTCGGCGCAACCGGGACGTCAGTGCCCGCCAACGCGGAGGTGACCGCCCACTCGCGCTCCATGTCGTGCGCCGAGGGGGTGAGCCCGCCCATCGGCGGACGACGCGCGACCCAGCGGTGCTCGTCGTCGGAGACGGTGAACGTCAGGTTGGAGCGCCCACCGCTGATGAGCTCGACGTCGAGGTCGCCGACGATGTCGACACCGTTGGCGGTCAACAGCTTTCGCACCGCGTCCGCGGTCAGCCCGGGATGGTCGGCCATGGTCATGCCCTTCGTTGTTCAGCCTTGCGTTGTGCGGTTATGCGCGCGCGTCCGACGGCGCGCTTGGCCAGTGCCCAGCGGTGCACCTCCGAGGGTCCGTCGTAGATCCGGAACGGGCGCAGCTCGTCGGCCAGACGGGCCAAGGGGAGATCGGCGGAAACGCCGAGCCCGCCGCACATCTGGATCGACCGGTCGACCACGCGGGAGAAGGCCTCGGCACCGAAGGTCTTGGCGATCGACGTCGAATCCGAGGCGTGCTGCCCCTGGTCGAGTTCGTAGCAGGCGCGCGTCAGCAAGGCCTGAACCGCGGCGAGGTCGATCTCGTTGTCGGCGATCATCTGCTGGATCATGCCGAGGTCGGCGAGTTTGCCGCCGAACCCATCGCGGTCCTTGACGTAGTCGACGGCGATCCGATGGGCGCGCTGGGCCGAGCCGAGCCACCGCATGACGTGGGTCATGCGCGCGGGGCCAAGTCGCACCTGCGCGTAGCGGTACCCCTCGTCGACCTCGCCGAGGACATCCTCGTCGGGGACGAAGACGTCGGCGAAGGTCATCTCGCAATGGCCGCCGATCATCGACTTGTCGATGGTGTGGACGTGACGGTCGACGCTGATGCCGGGGGCGTCGCCGGGCGCGAGGAACATGGTCGCGCCACCGCGGTCGCCGACCGCACCGGCGGTCCGCGCCATGATGATGTAGAAGCCCGCGCCGTCGGCGCCGGTGATGAACCGCTTGCGCCCGTTGATCTTCCACCCGCCGCCGACGCGGCTCGCCGTCGTGGACAGGCAGTTGGGGTCCGAACCGGCACCGTCAGGCGCGGGCTCGGTCATCGCGAAAGCACTGCGGAGCGCACCGGTGGCCAGCGGGGCGAGGTACTTATCGCGCTGGGCGTCGGAGGCGATGTGGGCCAGCATGTGGATGTTGCCCTCATCCGGTGCGGCGATGTGCAGCGCGGCCGGACCGAAGGTCGAGGTGCCGGCCATGGTGAACACCGCTGAACGGTCGGACATGTCCAGGCCCAGCCCGCCGTATTCGATCGGGGCGTGCGGGGCGAAGATCCCGGCGGCCTTGGCCTTGTCATTGAGGTCGCGCCGCAGGTCGTCGCCGCCGGCGGCGGTGATGTCGCCGTGGAACCGCTCTTCGACGGGCGCCACATGCTCGGCGACGAAGGCTTCCGTCCGGGCTACCAGATCGAGGACCTGCGGAGAGTAGGAGAGATCGATGGGCATGTAAGTATTCCGTTCCTACCGAACGATCGATCGGTACGAGCGTACTCTCGCACCCCAGCAGCCGTGGGTCAAGGTCATCATGCCGGAACGGTAGCCCCAACGGCGAGGACCACGATCAACGGCCCTGCTAGTTCGAACTCCCCATGTCATGGAGAATCTGGTCCAACGGCGACCGCTGCTCCGGTGGTGGCGTGGTGTTGGGCTTGAGATTCATTGGTACCGGCTTGACCTTCTTGGGCGGGGCAGGCGGGGCGGGCGGAGGCGGGGCGGGCTGCTGCGGCTTGGGGACCAATATCGTCTTGGTGAATCGGTAATCATATTTGGGAGCTCCGGGGTCGCCGAAGGGCGTTGGGAAGCTGCTGCTCGCGTCCGACCGGCATCTGAAACTCGTGTCCCGTGTCCCGTAGCCGGTTCTGGTGAATACGCCCGCGCTCTCAGTCCCTTTGAGGAGCTCGAAGGTTCCAGATTCATTTTGGGCCTTGTTTGATTGATCCACCACCCAAATCCCGCAGTTCAAGCCGCGATCGAGAGTGTTCCACGCCTTGTATCGGACGTGACCGTCGGTGTAGCCGGCAATCGTGATCTGGAATCCTCCGTTACTGCTCTTGAAGACGAACCCTGTCGGGGTCGCCGATGCGCTGCCACCGGCGACAGTCGACACAGCGACCGCAAGTGCCGCAAACGCGCTCACGGTGGTTGCTTTCCTCTTCATCGTTCTCATCCTCCGTTGCTGGGATCAAGGGCAAAACCAACGCTATCGACACGGCATCGCCCTGGAGCAAGTAGCCGACTACTCGATTCTGGAACTCGGCTCCATTGACTTGACAACTTTCGATCGGGTCAGGCCGTGCAGTGTGGTGCCGAATGGGCAATCAGATAGTGCCGGCGTCGTGCAACCGGTCGAGTTCGGCGGCAGACAGCCCCAGCACCTCGCTCAGGACCTCGTCGGTGTCGGCGCCGAGCGCATGCGCCGGCACCGCGCCGGAGTACTGCTCGTCGACCCGGAACGGTGCGCTGGCGGAGACCACCGGACCGACGCCGGGCTGCTCGAGGTCGACCAGTACCGGCGCCGACGCCGGATCGGCCCGGAAGCGCTCGGCGAAGTCGAGCATCGACCGGTAGGGCCCCCACAGCACACCCCCGGCCTCGAGCGCCTCGCCCGCCTGAGCCGCCGTGCGGCGGGCGAACCACGGGCGCAGCGCGTCGGCGATCGCCTCCCGATGCCGATAGCGCCCCTCGTCGGCACCGAAGTCGGCGCCCACCGACGCGGCCAGATCGGCGAGGACCACAGCGGTGCCGGTGGCCTCGGTCAGGTTGCGCCACTGCCGGGGGGTCAGCGCGACCACCATGACACGGCCGCCGTCGGCGGTGGCGAAGTCGACACCGAAACTGCCGTACATGAAGTTGCCGTGCCGCGCGCGGTCCCCGCGCGCGACGACCTCGGTCAACCAGCCGAGGTTGGCCATCCCCGCCGCCGCGACATCGGCGAGCGCCAACTCGACACGGGATCCCCGCCCGGTCCGCCCCCGGCGGTGCAGCGCGGCGAGCAGCGCCGTCGTGACCGCCTGCCCGGCGATGAGATCCCACGCCGGCAGCACGTGGTTGACCGGCGCAGAGTCGGCGGGCCCGGTCAGGTCAGGCACCCCGACCGCCGAGTTGACCGTGTAGTCGACCGCGCTGCGGCCGTCGGCATGGCCCTCGATGTGCACCGCAATCATGTCCGTGCGACGCGCGGTCATCGCCTCATAAGCCAGCCATCCCCGCCCGACGGCGTTGTCGATGACGATCCCCGCGTCGGGCCCGGGGGCGGTCACCAGCGCGAGCACCAACTCCTGCCCCGCCGGACTGCGCACGTCGACGGCCACCGACCGCTTCCCTCGGTTGAGCGAGTTCCAGAACAGGCTCTCCCCCGGCACACCGCCACTGCCGGCCAACGGCCACCGGCGGAAGTCGGCGTTGCCCCCCAACGGGTCGATGCGGATGACCTCGGCACCGAGCTGGGCCAGCGTCATCCCGGCCGACGGTCCGGCCACGAAACTCGCGAACTCGACGACGCGCAGCCCGTCGAGCGGTCCCTCGAACTCCGGCGAAAGGCCCACCGACTCACCTGATCCGTTCGAAGAGCGCGGCGATGCCCTGCCCACCGCCGATGCACATGGTCTCCAGCGCATAGCGGCCGTCGCGCCGGTCCAGCTCGCGCAGCATCGTGGCCAGGATGCGCACCCCGGTGGCGCCCACCGGATGACCGAGCGAGATGCCCGAGCCGTTGACGTTGAGCCGCTCGAAGTCCGCCGCGGAAAACCCGAGCCCACTCGCGCAGGCGAGGACCTGGACGGCGAACGCCTCGTTGATCTCGATGAGATCGAGGTCGGCGAGTGTGAGCCCGGCGCGCTGCAGGACCCGGGCCGTCGCGGGCACCGGGCCGATGCCCATGTGTGACGGCTCGACCCCCGCGACGGCCCAGGTGCGCAGCGCGGCCAACGGCCGCAGCCCGAGCCGGTCTGCCTCGTCGCGGGTCGTGACGATGCACACCGCGGCCCCGTCGTTCTGGCCGCTGGCGTTGCCGGCGGTCACCGTCGACTCCGGATCGAGCGCGGCCCGCGACGGCACGAGTGCCGCGAGCGCATCGGCGGAGGCGTCCGACCGGGGATGCTCGTCGCGGTCGTACACCGTCGGCCCGCCCCGGCCGGGCACGACGACCGGCACGATCTCCTCGGCGAATCGCCCTTGCTCGTGGGCGGCGACCGCGCGCCGGTGCGACTGCAGGGCCAACGCGTCCTGCGCTTGCCGGGTGATCGAATACTGCGCCCGCAGATTCTCCGCGGTCTCGAGCATGCCGCCGTCGACCCGGTGGCGCCGGCCGCCGGCGGTGAGGCGCCCGCGCCCGATCCGGTCGGCCAGCACCGCGTCGGCACCGCGCAGCCCGAACCGCAATCCCAGCGCGTAGTGCTCGACCTGGCTCATGCTCTCCGCACCGCCCGCCACGACGAGATCGCACACACCGGTCTGCACGCGCATCGCCGCATCGATCACCGCCTGCAGGCCCGAACCACACCGACGGTCCACTTGCAGACCCGGCACCGAGACGTCGAGCCCGGCGTCGAGCACCGCCACCCGCCCGATCGCCGGCGCCTCGCCGTTGGGGTAGCACTGCCCGAACACCGCATCATCGATGTCGTCGCCGCCGATCCCGGTCCGCTCGACGAGTGCCCGCACCACCGTCGACGCCAAGTCCGCCGCCGAGCACGGGGCCAGCATCCCGCCGTAGCGCCCCACCGGGGTCCGGAGCGGTTCACAGATCACGGCCTCACGCATGCATTAGTTTCTAATGCATGGCGAAGCTTTGCGGTACCGCCGATCTCACCGAGGTCCAGCGCGACATGCTCGCCACGGTCCGCGCCTTCGTCGACGAGCAGGTCCTCCCGGTAGCCACCGGGCTCGAGCACCGCGACGAGTACCCCACGCAGATCGTCGACGCCCTCAAAGCGATGGGGATCTTCGGGCTGACCATCCCCGAGGAGTTCGGCGGCCTCGGCGAATCGTTGCTGACCTACGCGCTCGTCGTCGAAGAGCTGTCCCGCGGCTGGATGAGCGTGTCCGGCGTGGTCAACACCCATTTCATCGTCGCCCACCTGGTGGCACACCACGGCACCCCCGCCCAACGGGCCGCCTATCTCCCCCGATTGGCGCGCGGCGAACTCACCGGCGCCTTCTCGATGTCCGAGCCGGCGTTGGGGTCCGACGTCGCCGCCATCACGACCACAGCCATCCCCGACGGGGACGACTACGTCATCAACGGCCAGAAGATGTGGCTGACCAACGGGGCGTCGTCGTCGCTCGTCGCGGTGCTGGTGCGCACCCCGCTCGGCGAGTCGGCCAAGCACCGCAACCTGACCGCGTTCCTCATCGAGAAGACCCCCGGCTTCGGCGAGGTCGCGCCCGGGCTCACCGTTCCCGGGAAGATCGAGAAGATGGGCTACAAGGGGATCGACACCACCGAGTTGGTGTTCGACGGCTTCCGGATCGGCGCCGAGTCGGTACTGGGCGGCGAGCCCGGGCGCGGCTTCTACCAGATGATGGACGGGGTGGAGGTCGGGCGCGTGAACGTCGCCGCGCGGGCCGTGGGCGTCGCCCACCGCGCCTTCGAGCTCGGCGCCGCCTACGCCCAGGAGCGCGAGACCTTCGGCAAGCCGATCGCGCAGCACCAGGCCGTGTTGTTCCGCCTCGCCGAGATGGGCACCAAGGTCGAGGCCGCCCACCAGATGGTGGTGAAGGCGGCGCGGGTCAAGGACGCCGGGCAGCGCAACGACCTGGAAGCCGGGATGGCCAAGTACCTGGCCTCGGAGTACTGCCACGAGGTCGTCGAGGATTCCTTCCGCATCCACGGCGGGTACGGCTTCGCCAAGGATTTCGAGATCGAGCGGCTCTATCGGGAGGCCCCGATGCTGCTGATCGGGGAGGGCACCGCCGACATCCAGCGGATGATCATCGGCCGACGGCTGTTGGAAGACTATGCGAGAACCAGGAAATGACTGAGACCGATCCGGCCATCGCCGGCGCTGAGGTGGACGCCGACGACTTCACGGCCATCCGCGCCGCGGTGCGCGACTGGGTCCGCACCGGCGTCGTGCCCCGCGAGCGCGAGATCGCCGACGGCGACGCGATTCCCGACGATCTGCGCCGACAGGCCAAGGACATGGGCCTATTCGGCTTCGCCATCCCCCAGAGGTGGGGCGGACTGGGCCTCGACCTGGCCCAGGACGTCGAGTTGGCGATGGAGTTGGGATACACCTCGCTGGCCGTCCGATCGATGTTCGGCACCAACAACGGGATCGCCGGGCAGGTGCTGGTGAACTTCGGCACCGCAGCCCAGCAGCAACGGTGGCTGCCCCCGATCGCCTCCGGCGAGGTCGTCTCCTCCTTCGCGCTGACCGAGTCGGGCGCGGGATCCAATCCGGCCGGGTTGCGCACCAGGGCGGTTCGCGACGGCGGCGACTGGGTCCTCGACGGCGAGAAGTGCTTCATCACCAACGCGCAATCGGCCGACCTGTTCGTCGCCTTCGCCCGCACCCGCGCCGCCGACGACGCCGGCCCGGGGATCGCCGTGTTCCTCGTGCCCGCCGACGCCGACGGGGTGTCGGTGGCGCCGCATGACAAGAAGATGGGCCAAGAGGGCGCCTGGACGTCGAACGTCTCCTTCGCCGGCGTGCGCGTCCCGGACTCCGCGATGGTCGGCGGCGACGTCGACAGTGGCTACCGCGCCGCACTGACCTCGCTGGCGCGCGGCCGCGTGCACATCTCGGGGTTGGCGGTCGGAGCAGCCCAGCGCGCCCTCGACGAATCGCTGCGCCACGTCGCCGTCACCACGCAGGGCGGCGTCCCGATCGGCGACTTCCAACTCGTCCAAGCCCACCTCGCCGACATGCAGACCGGCATCATGGCCGGCCGGGCGCTGGCGCGCGACGCGGCCCGCAAGTGGGTCGCCGGGCAGGACCGCCGGATCGCCCCGTCGGTTGCCAAGCTGTTCTGCACCGAAATGGCCGGCCGGGTCGCCGACGCGGCGGTGCAGGTCCACGGCGGCAGCGGCTATCTCCGCGAGATGCCGGTCGAACGGATCTACCGCGACGTACGGCTGCTGCGCCTCTACGAGGGCACCAGCGAGATCCAGCGCCTCATCATCGGCGGCGGGCTGGTCCGGGAAGCCAAGAAGAACACGAAAGGCGCAACCCCATGACTGGACTACTCGACGGCAAGACCGCGGTGATCACCGGCGCCGCGCAGGGCATCGGGCTGGCCATCGCCCGACGCTTCGTCGACGAGGGCGCCACGGTCGCGATCGGCGACATGAACGCCGAGCAGGTGGCCGCCGCAGCGGCCGGGCTGGGCTCGGATGTGGCCCTGGGCATCCGGTGCGATGTCACCGTCGCCGACGACGTCGCCGCGCTGCTGGCCGCCGCGGTGGATCGCTTCGGCACTCTCGACGTCATGGTCAACAATGCCGGGATCACCCGCGACTCGACCATGCGCAAGATGACCGAGGAGCAGTTCGACGAGGTCGTCGCGGTCCATCTGAAGGGGACGTGGCTCGGCACCAAGCTGGCCGCCGACATCATGGCCGCGCACGGCGGCGGCTCGATCATCAACATGTCGTCCATCTCGGGCAAGGTCGGCAACTTCGGGCAGACCAATAACTCGGCCGCCAAGGCGGGCATCGTGGCGATGAGCAAGGCCGCCGCCAAAGAAGTGGCGGCCAAGGGGGTGCGGGTGAACTCGATCCAGCCCGGGCTGATCCGCACTGCGATGACCGAGGCGATGCCGCAGGCGGCCTGGGATTCGAAGATGACCGAGATCCCGATGCGCCGGGCCGGCGAGCCCGACGAGATCGCCAAGGTCGCCCTGTTCCTCGCCGGCGACCTCTCCTCCTACATGACCGGCACGGTTCTGGAAGTCACCGGCGGACGGTACATGTGACGGGCGGCGCGGACGCCGGACGGCCGCAGACGGTCGTCACCACCGAACTGCTCGACCCCGGCCCGGTTGCGGCGCTCGCGGCGCTGTTCGACGACGGCCTGCCCGCGCCCGCGCCCGGCGACCCGCTCCCCCCGCTGTGGCATTGGGTCGCGCTGCCGCGCTGGTCGCCGTCGTCGCACCTGCACGTCGACGGCCACCCGGTTCGCGGTTCGATGCTGCCGTCGGCCGGACTGCCGCGGCGGATGTTCGCCGGCGGCGCCGTCGAATTCCCCGGCACCCTCCGGGTGGGCGAGGAAGTCCGGCGCGAGGCGTCGGTCGAGTCGGTGACCGAGAAGACCGGTCGCAGTGGACGGTTGGCCATCGTCGTCACGGCGACGACGCTGTCCACCCTCGACGGCGCCGTCGCGCTCGTCGAGAAGCAGCACCTCGTCTACCGGGAGGCCGCGTCGTCGGGTGGGCCCGCGCCGTCGCCGGTGCCGGCCGCCGCGATGAGCCCGGTCGGCCCGCCCATCGTTCCCGAGGGTCCCGGGCGGTGGGCGTTTCGCACCGATCCCACGTTGCTGATGCGGTTCTCCGCGGTGACCGCCAACGCCCACCGCATCCACTACGACTGGCCCTATGCCACCGGCGTCGAGGGGTATCCCGGCCTGGTCGTGCAGGGGCCGCTGATGACTCTGGCGCTGGCCGAATGCCACCGCCTGGCCGGCGGTGCCCCGGTGACCGCCCTGGCCCATCGCACCCGGACGCCGCTGTTCTGCGGCCAATCGGCGATGGTGCGCGCACGGTCTTCCGGCGACACCGCCACTATGGAACTATTCGATTCAGACGCCGACGCCGCCGACGCCGCCCCGGGCACCGTGCTCGAGTTCACCCCGTTGATGAAGGAATCCCCATGACACGCACATTCCGCTCCCTCGACGAAGTCCGGTCCGCAGTCGGCGAGGAGATCGGCCCCAGCACGCCGATCGTCATCGACCAGGCCCGCATCAACGCCTTCGCCGACGCGACCGGCGACCACCAGTGGATCCACGTCGACGTCGAGCGCGCCAAAGCCGGACCCTTCGGCGCCCCGATCGCGCACGGCTATCTGACACTGTCCCTGGTCCCGCTGTTCGGTGCCGACCTCTACGACATCGACTTCGGTGGCGCGCGCATCAACTACGGCGCCGACAAGGTCCGGTTCCCGTCTCCGGTGCCGGTCAACAGTTCGCTGACGGCCACTGCGACGATCACCAACATCGTCGAGAGTGCCGCCGGCTCCATCCTCACCGTGAAGTACGTGGTGACCGCCGCGGGTGCCGCCAAACCCGCGCTGGTCGCCGAGACCCTCGTCGTCGTCACGCCCTAATCGCGGCCCACTCGGCGGGGTTGGGGTGCCCATTCGGCGGGGTTGGGGTGCCCATTCGGCGGGGTTGGGGTGCCCATTCGGCGGGGTTGGGGTGCCCACTCGGCGGGGTTGGGGTGCCCACTCGGCGGGGTTGGGGTGCCCATTCGGCGGGGTTGGGGTGCGTCAGATCGGGTTGCGGGCGATCAGTTGCGCGGCGATGACATTGCGCTGGATCTCGTTGGTACCCTCGCCCACGATCATCAGCGGGGCGTCGCGGAAGTAGCGCTCGACGTCGTACTCCCTGGAGTAGCCGTACCCGCCGTGCACCCGGATCGCGTCCATCGCAATCTGCATGGCCGTCTCCGACGCGAAGAGCTTGGCCATCCCGGCCTCCAAATCCGCCCGCTGCCCGCGGTCGAGCTTCTCCGCGGCGTCACGGGTCAGCAGGCGCGCGGCCTGCTGCTTGGTCGCCATGTCGGCGAGCAGGTTGCCCACCGACTGGTGCTGCCAGATGGGTTTGCCGAAGGACTCGCGCTCCTGGGCGTACTTCGTGGCCGCCTCCAAGGCCGCCTGCCCGACGCCGAGCGCGCGCGACGCCACCTGCACGCGCCCGACCTCCAGCCCGCGCATCATCTGCGACCACCCGTGGTTGGGCGCACCGCCCAGGACCGCGTCGGCCGGCACCCGCAATCCGTCGAACACCAGCTCGCAGGCCTCCACGCCCCGGTACCCGAGTTTGGGGAGTGTGCGCGAGACGGTGAACCCGTCGCCCGGCTCGACGAGCAGCACGCTCATACCCCGGTGCGCCGGCTCGGCGTCGCGGTCGGTGACGCAGAGCAGCCCGAAGAGCCCGGAATGCGCGGCGTTGGAGATCCACGTCTTCGATCCGGTGATGGTGTAGCCATCGGTGTCGGCGGTGGCCTGGGTCCGCATCGCCTGCAGGTCGCTGCCGCCGCCGGGCTCGGTGAGCGCCATCGTCGCGCGCACCGCGCCGGTGACCATCGGCGCCAGGTACCTGTCGCGCTGCTGGTCGGTCCCGAACGTCGTGATCAGATAGGTGATCACCGAGTGCCCGCCGATGGCACCGGCCAGACTCATCCATCCGCGGGCGAGTTCCTCGCAGACAGCGGCGAAACACGCCATGCTGACGCCGACGCCGCCGTACTGCGCGGGGACGAGCAGGCCGAAGAAGCCGAGCGCTTTCATCTCGTCGATGAACTGCGCCGGATAGACGTCCTGCTCGTCGAACTCCCGGACGTTGCCGATGACCCGGCGGTCGACGAAGTCGCGCACCAGCGCCACCATCTGGGCCTCGTCACTGCTCACGTCCACGCGAGGGTCAGAACTTCCCGTCGAGATACTCGGCGTAGGCGGGCAGGTCGAGCTGGCCGTGACCGGACAGCCCGATGACGACCACCTCGTCGCGGTCGCTGTCGGCGACATGGGCCGCAGCGGCCGCAATCGCGTGGGTCGACTCCGGAGCCGGCACGATGCCCTGGGTCCGGGCGAACTGGACCCCCGCGGCGAACGCGTCGTGCTGGGTGATGGCCACACCTTGCACCAGTCCCAACTCGACGGTGTGGCTCAGGGCCGGCGCCATCCCGTGATAGCGCAGACCGCCGGCGTGGATCGGGTCGGGCACGAAGTCCATGCCGAGGGTGTGCATCTTCAGCAGCGGCGTGAGCCCGGCGACGTCGCCGTGGTCGTAGCGGTATTCGCCCTGCGTGATCGACGGGCAGGCCGACGGCTCGGCGGCGACGATCCGCGGGTCGGACCGGCCGTGGATCTTCTCCCGCAGGAACGGGAAGGCCAGCCCGGCCAGGTTGGATCCGCCGCCGGCGCAGCCGAAGACGATGTCGGCACCGTCGGGCTCCACCGCCGCGAGCTGTTCGACGGCCTCCTGCCCGATCACACTCTGGTGCAGCACGACGTGGTTGAGGACGCTGCCCAGCGCGTAGCGGACCGCTGGATCCTTCGCCGCGACCTCGACGGCCTCGCTGACGGCCATGCCGAGGCTGCCGGTGGTGTGCGGATCCTTGGCGAGCATCGCCCGGCCGGATTCGGTGAGCTCCGACGGGCTCGGATGCACCGTCGCTCCGTAGGTGCGCATGAGGTAGCCGCGATAGGGCTTGGAATCATAGGAGGCCCGCACCTGCCAGACCTCGACGTCGATGCCGAACTGTGCCCCGGCGAACGCCAGCGCACTGCCCCACTGCCCGGCGCCGGTCTCGGTGGTCAGCTTGGTGACACCGTCGATGTAGTTGTAGTACGCCTGCGCCACCGCGGAGTTCGTCTTGTGGCTGCCGACCGGGCTGACGCCCTCGTACTTGACGTAGATCCGCGCCTTGGTGTTCAGCGACTCCTCGAACCGGCGCACGCGCAACAGCGGCGACGGACGCCACATCCGGTAGATCTCCCGGACCGGAGCGGGGATCTCCACGTAGGGATCGGCGGTGACCTCCTGGGCGATCAACCCGGAGGGGAACAGCGCGGCCAAGTCGTCGGGTCCGACCGGTTCCCGGGTCCCCGGGTGCAGGTGGGGCGGGATGGGCTCGGAGAGCTCGGCGGCCAGGTTGTACCAGTGTGTCGGGACATCGACGAAGACGGCATCGTTGACTTGGGTGACGGTCATGACGGCCACTGTATCGACGCCCGCGCCCGCGCGGCCCGACTTGGCAATCAGGGGCGAGACTCGGCGATCAGGGCGCCGCCGGGCCCCGCGGCGCGCCGCCGACCACCGCGCGGGCGAAGTCGAGGTTCTGCGCGATCAGCTCGTCGGGGCCCATCTCGCCGTCGACCCGGTACCACGTCGACACCCCGACGCACATGGTGGCGACCGCACGGCCGGCACCCTTGGGGGCCGTGGTGGTGAAGGCGCCGGTGGCCGTGCCCGCGACGACGATGTCGTCGACCATCCGCTGCTGGCGGTCGCGGTAACCGACGTAGGTCTCGCGGTACCCGTCGTCGATGCTGCGGATCTCGGTGGAGCCGATGAACGCCTGCTCCTGTCGGAACATGTGGAAGCGGAGCAGGGATTCGACGACGGCGTCGAACTGGTCGACCGGGTCGGGGCCGGCCTGCGCGACGGCCTGCTCGGATCGATCCAGGAGGTCGAGCATGGTCAACTCCAGCAGCCCCTGCAACAGCGACTGCTTGGAGGGGTAGTGGTGGTAGAGCCCGGGGACCGACAGCCCGGCCCGTGCGGCGATCTCGCGCACCGAGGTGCCGTGATAGCCCTGCGCCGCGAACTCGACGAGCGCCGCCTCCAACGGCACCGGCAAGGACCGCGGGCCGTACTCCCGCCACGTGCCGGGTGCCCGCGCATCACTCACCTCACTCACCGAGCAACAACCCCGTACAGGTGTCGATCAACTCGCCGCGCAGCATCCGGACCCGGTCGTCGAGCCAGGCGGCCAACAGGTTGCCCAGCCCGCCGACGCGGTAGTACGCGGTGGCCACCTCGGCCGCCGACGCGGTGTGGTGCCCGCCCGCGGCGGCCTGTGCCGATTGCGCGGTCAGCGCGGCCAGGGTCTTGGTCGCTGCGAGGCGGCGGTTCGCCAGGGTCGCCGAGACCAGCGTCGGGGAAAAGAGCAACCGCCCCTTGCGCCGGTCGCCGTCGATGACGTCGACGATCGCGGCCACCGCGTTGCGCACCCGCTCGTGGATCTCGGCAGGCCGGCTGAAGGCCGTGCTGGTGTTCACCACGATCTCGTCGACGACCCGGTCATACGTCGCGGCCACGAGGTCGTCGGTGGAGGTGAAGCTCTCGTAGAAGTACCGCGCGGTCAGCTTGGCCTCGCGGCACACACCGCGGACGCTGATGGTCCCACCGCTGCTCGACCCCAGTGTTTCCAGTGCGGCGTCGAGGAGTTGTTGGCGCCGCCGGGCAACGCGTTCGTCGCCCTGCTCACCGGCATAGGTGCGCAGCGCTGTGACCGAGGACTGGGAGGGCATGGGTTCCATTGTGTCATCGCCGCACCGCACCGCGGCCGCGTTGCTCGTCACCGGGGCCTGTCCCCGGTGCGGGGGCCGTTGACACGACCGGGCACGGACAGATTGAATGAAGTGAGAACGCCTGTTGTCACACCATTGGGCAGGTGCCGGTGGAACAATGGACGCCAGCACCGAGGGAGTCCCATGACCGCCACCACCCACGTCCCGAAAGCGGAGCGGCCCAAGCGCATGTCCCGCGCCGAGATGGATGCGCTGACGTCGCCCGACGTCCCGCTCTACATCACCGCGCTGCTCGCCGGCCCCGCCAATGTGATCATGCAACTCGCCAACCCGCCGGTGGGCCGCGGCGTGGTGGAGAGCAAGGTCGAATCGGGCAACCTGCTCCTCCACCCCATCAAGCGGACCCGCACGACGCTGACCTACCTGGCCGTCGCCGCCATCGGCACCCCGGCGGACCGCAAGGCCTACCGCGACGCGGTGAACTCCGCGCACCGCCAGGTCCACTCGACCCACGAATCGCCGGTCAAGTACAACGCGATGGACCCGCAACTGCAGCTCTGGGTCGCGGCCTGCCTCTACCGAGGCTGGGAAGACGTCGTCCGACTCTACGGCCGCCCCGGCGACCTCAGCGAGAAGGCCTACCGCGAGGCGGCGACGATGGGCACGACGCTGCAAGTCCCCTACGAGATGTGGCCCGCCACCCGCGCCGACTTCCAGCGCTACTGGGATGAGACCGTCGCCGCCCTCGAGATGGATCCAGAGGTCCGCCGCTACCTCACCAAGCTCACCAAGCTCACCTATCTCGGCCCGGTGCCCGCCTTCCTTTTCGGCTGGTTCGGCGAGGCGCTGACCCTGGGCTACCTGCCGCTCGAGTTCCAAGACATGCTGGGACTGCACCCGTCGAAGGGACAGCGGCGCTTCTTCGCCGTGCAGAACGTGGCGCTGCGCGCTGCGACGCGGCTCACCCCGTCGATGTTGCAGGAACTGCCGTTCAGACTCCTGCTCGCCGATATGCGCCGACGGATGCGCACCCGCCAGCCGTTGCTGTAGACCGCGCGAAGGATGCCTGCCGGGCCGCGCGCCACGGTCGGACCGCGCCTCAATCGATCCGCTTGAGGGCGGTGCGGTCGAGGGCCGCGACGTCGACCTGCCCGGACAAGCCCATCGTCAGATCGAGTTCGGCCGCGATGTTGGCCAGCACCTCGCGGACGCCGGCCTCCCCGGCCAACGCCAGCCCGTACATGTGCGGCCGGCCGATGCAGGCGGCATCGGCACCGAGCGCCAGGGCCTTGAACACGTCGGCCCCGGTGCGGATCCCGGAGTCGACGAGGATCTTCATCCGCCCGTCGACGGCGTCCACCACGTCGACCAGGGCGTCGACGGACCCGATCGACCCGTCGACCTGCCGCCCGCCGTGGTTGGACACGATGATGCCGTCGACGCCCACATCGGCGGCCTGGCGCGCATCGTCGGGGTGCAGAACCCCCTTCAGGACGATGGGCAGGGCGGTCCGCCCGCGCAAACCCTCGATATCCGCCCAGGACAGGCTCGGGCGCGAATAGATCTCCAGGAAGGTTTCGACGGCGGCCCGGGGGTGGCGGTCGACGAGGTTGCGCCACCAGCCGCCCGGCGCGTTGCGCGCGATCGCGGCCAGGGTCTTGATCGCCCCGATCGACGGTGTGGGCGACGGGGCGCCGGGGCCGGGATCGGCGACCCGCTCGTCGACGATCTCGCGGAAGCGCTCATCACCGGTGTACTGGGCGATGCCCTCGCCGCGCGCGAACGGCAGCGAGCCGAGGTTCAGGTCCTGCGGGCGCCAGCCGAGCATCGTCGTATCGAGCGTGACGACGATGGCGCCGGCCCCCATCGCCGCGGCCCGGGCCAAGAAGCTGTCGACGAGCTGATCGTCGACCGACCAGTACAGCTGGAACCAGCGCGGGGCGCCCGGCGCGAGTTGGTCCATCGCCGCGGCGACCTCCTCCATCGGGGCGCTGCCCTGGTTGGACAGGATGTAGGGAATCCCCAGTGCCGCAGCCGCTTTGCCGATCGACACGTCGGCGTTGCGGGCCACCAGTCCGCCCGCGCCGACCGGGGACACCAATAGCGGGGCCGGTAGCGCCTGCCCGAACAACTCGGTGGCGAGGCTGCGCCGGGAGACGTCGCGCAACACCCGTGGCACGATCGCCCAACGGTCCAGCGCCCGACGGTTGGCGCGCATCGTCTGGCCCTCGCCGGCCCCGCCGGCGATGTAGGCCCAAGCCCGGCGCGACATCGCCGCCGCCGCGCGCTGCTCGAGTTCGGCGTAGTCGGTCGGCACGGCCGGCCGCCGGCCGGCGACCCCGGCCCGGTAGATGGTGTTCTGGCGCTCGCGCCCGATTCCCTGGTCCACGGGGCCCAGCGTAGCCAGTGCCCGAGGGCCGGCCGAGGGCTTCGCTCAGTCGCGCACGAGGTAGAAGTAGAAGTGGTGCTCGCGCACCAACGACGACTTGCCGTTCATGATGCCCATCAGCGTCTGGTCGTCGACCCGCTTGAAGTGGTCGATGACCGCCTGGCCGTCGTAGACCATAGACGCGGTGACCTCGCCGCGGAACTCCACGTGCCACAGGCTGGCCTCGCCCTTGCCGAGCTCGGTGTTGGAATAGAGCTCGCCGTCGGTGCCGCGGCACACCAGCGGCTGCACATCGGTCGGCGAGCGGAAGGTCTTGCCGTACCAGCCGACCTGCTCGAGCTGGCCGTCCATCGGGTGACCGGTCGGCAGCTCGCCGCCGCGCCAGGCGCCGAGGATCTCCTCGATCCGCACCGTCGGCAGTTGTGCCCACAGCTCGTCGAGGGCCTCGGGCGAGTTGAACTCGCCCGAGGCGATGCGGGCCAGGATCTGGCCCGACGCGTCACGCTCAGGCACCCGCGGCCTCCTTCGTGTGCACCGTGCCGAACACCATCGACTCGGTGATGTCATAACGCCGTGCGTCATAGGCGTCCAGAATCAGATTGTGCCGCACCACCCAGGGCTGGGTGCGGGCCGCCTTGGGGATGTTTCCCGCGGCGCGCGCGACATATCCCGAATCCAACTCCAACAGCGGGGCGTCCTCGAGCACCGCACCACCGGTGGTCGGGTAGGCGTGGGTGTAGCCGTGCGCGCGCATGTGCGCGATGAGCTTGGCGGTGGCCTGGGCGGTCAGGTCGACGCGCAGCGTCCACGACGCGTTGGTGTAGCCGACCGCCCACGCCATGTTCGGCACGTCGTTGAGCATGTAGCCGCGGTAGGCGTACTTGTCGCCGGCCTTCTGCTCCACGCCGTCGACCGACAGGGTGGCGCCGCCCATGGCGACGAGTTCGAGGCCGGTCGCGGTGACGATGATGTCGGCGTCGAGGTGCCGGCCCGACTTCAGGTCGATGCCGGTGGGGGTGAACGTCTCGATCTGATCGGTGACGACATCGGCCTTGCCGCTGCGGATCGCGGTGTAGAGGTCGCCGGCCGGGATGACGCACAGGCGCTGGTCCCACGGCTCGTAGGCGGGCTTGAAGTCGACGTCGACCGGGTAGCCCTTGGGCAGTTGCAGCGTGGCCATCCGCCGCAGGGTGCGCCGCGACAGCTTCGGGAACGCCCGGCAGTAGGCGTAGAACACATAGGTGCCCAACGCGTTTCGCACCCGGATGAGGTGGTGGGCCGCCCGGTCGGGGAGCACGGCGAGCGCGACCTTGGTCATCGGGTCCGACCACGGCAGCGCCAGCATGTAGGTCGGCGAGCGCTGCAGCATGGTGATCGCGGCGACGTCGTCGGCCATCGACGGGATCAGCGTGACGGCGGTCGCGCCCGACCCGATCACCACCACCTTCTTGCCCCGGTAGTCCAGATCGGCGGGCCAGAACTGCGGGTGCACGACCTGCCCGTCGAACTTCTCGATGCCGGGGAAGTCCGGTTCGTAGCCGCGGTCGTAGCGGTAGTAGCCGGCGCAGACGTAGAGGAACCGCGCGACGTATTCGCGCTTGCCCCCGCCGACCTCGGTGACCACGGTCCACAAGTCCGTCGTCGAATCGAAGTTCGCAAAGACGACCCGCACGCCGAAGTCGATGTGCTCGTCCATCCCGAAATGCGCGGCGGCGTCGCACAGGTAGTCGCGGATCTCGTCGCCGCGGGCCACGGTGCGCGTGCCCTTCCACGGGTACCAGGGGAAGCTGAGTGTGAAAATGTCGGAGTCGCTGCGCACCCCCGGGTAGCGGAACAGGTCCCAGGTGCCGCCGATCTGGTCGCGCTGCTCGACGATCCGATAGGTCAGCCCGGGGTTGCGCTCGGTGAGCCGGTAGGCGCTGTCGATACCGGACAGGCCGGCCCCGACGATGAGAACGTCGAGGACGTCGGTGGTGGTCGCGGGCATGCAAGCTCCTTGGTCGGGCAGATGACTATCGTAGCCGAATGTGACAATCGTTATTGTCACAATAAACTAACTGGCCGCCTTCTTGGCAGGGGCCTTTCGCGCGGGCGCCTTCTTCGTGGCCGCCTTCTTCACGGGCGCCTTCTTCGCGGGCGCGGGCGCGGCCGGGGCCCGGTCCTTCACCGAGGCGCGCAGCGCGGCGAGCAGATCGGCGACCTCGCCGGCTTCGTCGACCGGGGCCGCTTGTCCGGCGTCGGCGAAGGCCTGCGTCCCCCCCGCCTTCGACTCGACGAGCTTGCCGAGCTCCTCGGTGTAGGTATCGGAGTAGTCGTCCGGGTCGAAGTCGGCGGCCATCGTCTCGATCAGCGTCTTGGCCATCGCCAACTCCTGATCGCGGACTTCGACGTCGCCCTCGAGGAAGTCGAAGTCGGGCTTGCGCACCTCGTCGGGCCACAGCAGAGTCTGCAGCGTCAGCACGCCGTCCACCACCCGCAGCGCTGCGAGCCGGGTGCGGTTGCGCAGCGTGAAGGTGGCGATGGCCAGGCGGTCGGTGCTCTCCAGCGCCCGGGCGAGCAGCACGTAGGCCTTCGAAGATTTCGACGACGGCTCGAGGTAGTACGGCTTGTCGAAGCAGATCGGATCGACCTGCTCGGCCGGGACGAACTCCAGAATCGAGATCTCCGGACTCCGCGTCACCGGCAACGTCGCGAGGTCCTCCTTGGTGAGGATCACCTGCTCACCGTCGTCGGACTCGTAGGCGTTGGCGATGTCGGCGAAGTCGACCTCGGTGTCGGTGCCCTCGCGCACCCGCTTGTACCGGATCCGCGTGCCGTCCTTGGCGTCGACCTGGTGCGACTTGCGGTCGTGGCTCTCCGTCGCCGAGTACACCTTGACCGGCACGTTGACCAGGCCAAAGCTCAGATCACCATTCCAGATCGAGCGCATGGACCAATTGTGCCACCCTCGACGCCGCGCGCGGGGCCTTGCGACAATGGGGTCATGTCCTCCGGTGGGGTCCTCGACGTCGACGGGCGCGCGATCAGCGTGACCAACCTCGACAAGGTGCTCTACCCGTCGACGGGCACGCGCAAGTTCGAGGTGATCGACTACTACACCCGGATCGCCGAGGCAATGCTGCCGCATGTGCGCGACCGCATCGCCACCCGCAAGCGCTGGCCGTCGGGCGTCGATGCCGTTCCCTTCTTCGAAAAGAACCTCCCGGCCGGCAGCCCGGACTGGTTGGCGCGCCACACCGTCGGCCACAGCCGACGCGCGATCACCTACCCGGTGATCAACGACCGGGCCGGGCTGGTGTGGCTCGCGCAGATGGCCGCCCTCGAACTCCACGTCCCCCAGTGGCGCATCTCCGACGGGCGGTGCAACCGCATCATCTTCGACCTCGACCCCGGACCACACGTGTCGCTGTCCCAGTGCGCGCGGGTGGCGCTGTTGATCCGCGACGTCCTCGCCGACGCGGGGTTGGTCTGCTGGCCGGTGACCAGCGGCGGCAAGGGCATCCACGTGTACGCGCGGATGGCGCCGTCGGTATCACCGGCTGCGGCGCGAGCCGTGGCCCGCGAGGTCGCCGACGGATTGGCCGCGGCGCACCCGGAGTCGATCACCGCGTCGATGACCAAATCCGTGCGCGATGACCGGGTCTTCATCGATTGGAGCCAGAACAGCGGGTCGAAGACGACGTTGGCGCCGTATTCGTTGCGGGGGCGCGAGCAGCCCTGGGTGGCTGCGCCGCGCACGTGGGACGAACTCGCCGACCCGGCCGTGGAGCAGCTGCGGTACGACGAGGTCCTGGCGCGCGTCGAGACCGATGGGGACCTGTTGGCCGGCCTGGACGACGCGGCCCCGCCCGGCGTCGTGGACCTCGGCGAATACCGGCGCAAGCGGACGCCCGGGCGGACCCCCGAGCCCGGTGTCGCACCCGCGCCCGGTGTCGCACCCGCGTCCGACGTCGTCGACGAGGAGGTCGGCGCAGCGGGGGGCAGCCCGGAGAGGGTCAGCCCGGAGAGGGTCAGCACAGCCGAGGACGGCGAACCCCTGGTGCGCGAGGGCCCGGTCTTCGTCATCCACGAACACCGCGCCCGGCGCCTGCACTACGACTTCCGGCTCGAGCGCGACGGCGTGCTGGTCAGCTGGGCCGTGCCGAAGAACCTTCCCGACGACCCGACACAGAACCGGCTGGCGATCCGGACCGAGGACCACCCGCTGGCGTACGCCGATTTCGCCGGCGACATTCCCGCGGGCGAGTACGGCGGCGGGCACGTCGAGATCTGGGATACCGGCACGTTCACCGTGGAGAAGTGGCGCGACGACGAGGTCATCGTCGTGCTGCACGGCGACCGGGTGCAGGGCCGCTACGCGTTGATCCGCACCGGCAGCGGGGGCAACGACAAGAACTGGCTGGTCCACCTGATGGCCGACGAGGCGCGCCCGCTGCTGCCCGAGTCGTTGCACGATCCGCGGCCGATGCTCGCCACCGACGAACCCGTCGACCGCCTCGACGACACGTGGGCCTTCGAGGGCAAGTGGGACGGCTACCGGCTCCTGGTCCGCTACGCCGGGGGCCGGCTGCGGCTCATGTCGCGCTCGGGCATCGACATGACCGCCGACTTCCCCGAGTTGACCTCGATCGCCGATGACCTCGGCCTGCTCGACGTGGTCCTCGACGGCGAGGTGGTGGCCCTGGATTCCTCGGGGCGCACCAATTTCACCCTGCTTTCGTCGCGGCGCAACACCGACGAGCCCTACCGCCTCAAGCTGTTCCTCTTCGACATCCTCGCCCTCGGCGGCCGATCGCTGTTGTCCACGCCCTGGGAGTCCCGGCGCGCGCTGCTCGACGAACTCGGACCGCTGTTCGGGCGCTCGCCGTATGTCGAGATCCCGCCGCTGCTGCCCGGGCCGGGCGCCGCCGCAGTCGCCGCCAGCCGTGATCGGGGCTATGAGGGTGTCGTCGCCAAACGGCGCGACTCGACCTACCAGCAGGGTCGGCGCACCAAGACTTGGCTCAAGCACAAGAATTGGTCGGATATCGAGGTCGTCGTCGGAGGCTGGCGTCCCGGCCGCGGTTCCCGCGCGGGCACCATCGGATCCTTGCTCGTCGGTCTGCCCGAGGAAACGGGCCTGCGCTATGTCGGGCGGGTCGGCACCGGATTCACCGATGCCGCGCTGAAATCGCTTGCCGCAGAGTTGAACCCGTTGAAGATCTCCCGGTCGCCGTTCCTCGACGCGATCGACTCCCCGGTGGCCTCGAGCGCGACGTGGGTGCTGCCGAAGATCGTCGGCGAAGTGCAGTTCCTAGACTGGACGTCGACCGGGCATCTCCGCCATCCGAGTTGGCGGGGAATCCGACGCGACAAGCTGCCCGGAGACCTCTAGGAAGGGGGTGCCGCCCGGTGTTCGTCGTCGCCCATCTGTCCGACCTGCACGTGAACGGGACGCACCGCAACCGCGCCCGCATCGAGGCCGCGTTCGACTATGTGAACTCCCGCGCCGAGGGCATCGACGCGCTGCTGGTCACCGGGGACCTCACCGATCACGGGGCCCACGACGAGGTGCTCGAGGCACGCAAGCTGATCACCAGCGGGTTGCCGACGTTGATCACCGTCGGCAACCACGACGCCCGCCCGTCGTTCAACGCCGTGTTCCGGCCCGACGCGGACCCGACGGCGCCGGTGAACGAGGCGCTGACCCTCGGTGGCGTGACCCTGCTCTCGGTGGACAGCTCACTGCCCGGCGAGCGCCGCGGCTTCCTCGACGACGACACGATCGCCTGGCTCACCGCGGAACTCGACCGGGCCGCCGACCGGGTCGTCGTGGCCTTCCACCATCCGCCGACCACCATCGGCATGCCGATGATGGACTCGATCATGCAGTCACACCCCGAGCGCCTCGGCGCCGTAGTCGACGCCCACCCGAATATCGTCGCCCTGGTCTGCGGCCATGCGCACACCGCGGCGGCGACGACCTTCCACGGGCGGCCGTTGTGCCTGGCGCCCGGCGTCTCCTCGACGCTGAATCTGCCGTTCGAGGGCAGTGCCGTGGTCAACCGCGACCAACCCGCCGGCGTCGCCTTCCACCTCGTCGACGACGACGGTCGCGTGATCACCCACTTCCGGGCGATCCCGGGGACCTGACCAATCCCGCCGACCGGCCCGACGGCGGCGGCGGACCGCCCCCTACTTCTGACCCGACGAGCCGCCCTTCATCAACTCCTTGAGGAGCTTGTCGGCGAGGTCGCCGATGATGCCCGGACCGGTGTCGGGCAGCATGTCGGCCGCTCCCTTGGTCACCGGGATGTTCGCCGCGCGCGTCGCCTCGTAGCGGATGCCGGCGATGCTGGCCCCGGTCAGCGGCGTGCTGTAGCGGCTCAGCTCGGTGGGCGTGGTCACGGTCGCAGCGACCTTGGTGCCGGCCCCGGCGAAGTCCGCGGCACCGCGCCGGATGTGGTTGGGGGAGGTGATCAGGACGATCTGGGAGATCCCCCGGGCCCGAAGCAGTTCGGTGGTGTTCTGCGCATTGGAGATCGTGGAGGTCGACTTCTCCTCGGTGGTGACACGGGAATCGTCGATCCCCTTCCCGACGAGCCACTTCTTCATCGCGGCGGCCTCGGTGATCCCCCGCCTCGGCACACCGCCGGTGACGAAGATCGGCGCCTCCGGCGATGCCTGCGCCTGGGTGAGGCCGGCCTCGAGGCGCTTGACGAGTTCGGGCGCCATGGTCCCGTTGGGCCGCAACCCGAACCCGAGGATCACGATCGCCGACCCGGCCGGCGCACTTGCCGCCGCCGTCGACGGCACGATGGCCGCGGCACTGGTCACCCCTTCGACAAGACCCCGCACCTGCGTGGCGGCGCTGGGCCGGACCGTGGTGAGCTTCTGCAACGACGCGTCGCGAGTAGCGGCGTCGGCTTCTTGATCGGCCCAGATCGCCTGCAGCGAGAGCGCGTCGGGATCGTTGGCCGCCAAGGCCAGCATGCTCTTGATATCGGTGAGGCCGCCGGTGATGTCCCGGCCGGCGAACTTCTTCTGCGCGCTGTTGTACAGCCCCGCCGGGTCGACCCCATCGGCCGTCGCCACGATCGTGGGCGTCCCGTTCGGGAGGGCCCCGAGGCCGATGCCGCCAACTCCTGCCAGCGCCACCACCGCAATAGCAGTGATGGCCCGCTTGGTAACGTTTACCCCAATAGTCACTTGCGTAACACTAGGTACGCAGTGCTACACCCTGGGGACGGTCCGATCTCGGTATCACAACAACCGGGTCAGAGCGCGGCGATGATGTCCTCGACCCGGTCCTTGGCGTCGCCGAAGAGCATCTGGGTGTTGTCCCGGAAGAAGAGCGGATTCTGCACTCCCGCATAACCCGCGGCCATTGATCGCTTGAAGACGATGACGTTGTCGGCGTTCCACACCTCGAGCACGGGCATGCCCGCGATCGGAGAGGTCGGGTCTTCCGCGGCGGCGGGGTTGACCGTGTCGTTGGCGCCGATCACCAGGACGACGTCGGTGTCGGGGAAATCGTCGTTGATCTCGTCCATCTCCAGCACGATGTCGTAGGGCACCTTCGCCTCGGCGAGCAGCACGTTCATGTGCCCCGGCAAGCGCCCGGCGACCGGGTGGATGCCGAAGCGGACGTCGACGCCCTTGGCCCGCAGCTTCGCGGTCAGGTCGGCGACCGGGTACTGCGCCTGGGCCACGGCCATGCCGTAGCCGGGGGTGATGACGACGGATTTCGCCCCGGCCAGGAGTTCCGCGGCCGCATCGGCCGCGATCTCGCGGTGCTCGCCGTAGTCGGTGTCATCGGCCGGGCCGGCGACGATCCCGAACCCGCCGGCGATCACCGAGATGAAGGAGCGGTTCATCGCCTTGCACATGATGTAGCTCAGGTACGCACCCGAGGAGCCGACCAGCGCGCCCGTCACGATGAGCAGGTCGTTGCCGAGCAGGAAGCCCGACGCCGCCGCCGCCCACCCGGAGTACGAGTTCAGCATCGAGATGACCACGGGCATATCGCCGCCACCGATCGACGCCACCAGGTGCCAACCCAGGAACAGGGCCAGGGCGGTGATGACGGCCAACAGGATGTTGGCGGTCGTGTCCGAATGCGCGTCACGGGCGACGTACACACCGGTCAGCCCGGCGAAGACCACCAGGGAGCCGACGTTGATGACGTTCTTGCCGGGCAGCATCAGCGGTGCCGACTTCATCTTCGCCGACAGCTTCAGGTTGGCCACGATCGATCCGGTCAACGTCACCGCGCCGATGAAGATGCCGATCGCCACCTCGGCCGCGTGGATGCCGATCATGGCACCCCGGTGCTCAGCCGCGACACCTTCGAGGTGGGCGCCCCCAATCGCTCCATTCCAGCCGATCAGCACCGCGGCCAGGCCGACGAACGAGTGCAGCAGCGCGATGAGCTCGGGCATGCCGGTCATCTCGACGATGCGGGCCTGCCACAACCCGATCAGCGCACCGATCACGATGGCGCCGGCCAGCAGCGCGATCGGCACCCATTTGAGGTCCACCGCGTCGAGGTCGAAGATCCTGTCCAGGGTCAGGGCGATCGTGGCGACCAGCGCGATCCCCATGCCGACGATCCCGTAAGTCAAGCCGCTGCGGGCCGACTCGTGCTTGGACAGTCCGGCGAGGGACAGGATGAACAGCAGCGATGCGATGACATACGCCGCGACGGTGAGCGAAGTGATTCCCATGGGTGATCACGCCCCCTTACTGAACATGGCGAGCATGCGGCGCGTGACCGCGAAGCCGCCGAAGACGTTGATCGAGGCCACCAGAATGGCGACGGTCGCCAGCACCTGGATCGTGACGTTGTCGGTCGCGATCTGCAGCAGGGCTCCCACGATCACGACGCCCGAGATCGCGTTGGTGACCGACATGAGTGGCGTGTGCAGCGCATGGGCGACGTTGCCGATGACGTAGTAGCCGATAACGATCGCCAGCATCAACACGGTGAAGTGTTGCGGGATCGGCGGCGGCGAGAAGGCGACGACGACGCCGAACAGGATGATCGCGGCGAGTGCGAAGGCCACCCTCTTGGCCGCCGACATCGGCTCGCTGGGCGGCTCGACAACGACCGGCCCGGGTGCCGGCGCCTTGGGGGCGGCCGACACCTGCACCGGCGGCGGGGGCCACATGCCCTCGCCGTCGCGGGTGACGGTGATACCGCGCTGGACGACGTCGTCCATATCGAGGACCACTTCGCCGTTCTTCTCCGGCGTCAGCAGCTTGAGCAGGTTGACGATGTTGGTGCCGTAGAGCTGTGACGTCTGGGCGGCCAGGCGGCCGGCCAGGTCGGTGTAACCGAGGATCGTCACGCCGTTGGCGGTGACGACCTTCTCGTCGGCAACGGTGCCGGCGGCGTTGCCGCCGTTGGCCGCGGCCATGTCGACGATGACCGAGCCGCCCTTCATCCCGGCGACGGTCTCCTCGGTCAACAGCTTGGGGGCCGGGCGGCCCGGGATCAACGCGGTGGTGATGACGATGTCGGCGGCGCGCGCCTCCTCGTCGTACATCGACGCGGTGGCCGCCTCCTGCTCGGCGGTCATCTCCTTCGCGTAGCCGTCGGCGGACACCTCGGACTCGAAGTCCACCGCGACGAACTCCGCACCCATCGATTCGACCTGTTCGGCGACTTCGGGGCGCACGTCGAAAGCACGGACCACCGCACCCATCGCCGATGCGGCGCCGATGGCGGCCAGACCGGCGACGCCGGCGCCGACGACGAAGACGCGCGCCGGCGGGATCTTGCCCGCCGCGGTCACCTGACCGGTGAACATCCGGCCGAACTCGTGGGCGGCCTCGACGACGGCGCGGTAGCCGGCGACATTGGCCTGGGAGGACAACACGTCCATCGACTGGGCGCGCGAGATGCGCGGCACCGCGTCCATGGCGAGCGCGGTGACACCCGCGCGTTGCAGCTTCTCCAACAGTTCGGGGCTGCGGGCCGGGGCCATCATCGAGATCAGCGTCGTGCCGCGCTGCAGCTTCTCGATCTCGGCGTCGGTGGGCGCGTTGACCTTGACGACGACGTCGGCGGCCCACACCTCCTCGTCGGTGCCGATCCGGGCACCGGACTCGGCGAAAGCCGCATCCGGTTGGTCGGCTCGGTCCCCGGCGGCGGACTCGACGACGACGTCGTAGCCGAGTTGCTGCAGCTGCGCCACAGTCTTGCCCGTGGCGGCGACGAGGGTCTCGCCGGTCTTGGATTCCTTGGGGACGCCGATCAGCATGTCACTGCCTCTCCAGCCTCGCGCACGACTGTCAGTCTCATGTGCCGCTTCCTTTGCTTGACGTCGTTGTCAATACCGCGCCGCCCCCACACACCGGTTCGACATGCGCGAGATCGCCGACTCGCGCCTTTACCGCAAGCCGGTTACTGATACCAGGCGACACGCTGCGCGCAGCCGGACGACTGCTACGTGGGTCACAAACTGTGGAAAAGATAGCACGGGCCGGCCTGGTCGAATCGGCCACCCCGGGCCCTTCTCTGCGGGTCATGCACCCGAGCCCGCGGGACCGAAACCCCAACCGCCCCGCCCACCGGAGGCGCCGCGGCGGGCCAGCCCAGGACTATTGCCCAGAACTACTGGGCGGCGCTCTGGGCTCCCGCGCCTCCCGCGGTCCCCGTGCCTGCGGAGTCGCCCGTCGGCCCGCTGGGCCCTGTCGAGCCCGAGCCCGAGGTTGAACCAGGACCAGAACCCGACCCCGCGCCCGAACCCGATCCAGAGCCCCAGGTCGAACCAGTGCCCGAACCCGAACCAGTACCCGAGCCAGCACCAGAACCCGAACCAGTACCCGAGCCAGCACCAGAACCAGAACCAGAAGTCTGCCCGGGAGCCTGCCCTGGCTGCGGTGCCGTCGAGCCGTTCACCCCGGGTCGTTGTCCACCACCCCAGCGCGGGGTCGGAAGCCATCGCTGGGCGGAGGTGTCACCCGTACCCCCCGGCGGGCCGGTCTGCTCGGTCCGTTCCCACGGCGGGTCCGGCGGGGTGCGTTGCTGGTCGCCGAAGAACCGCGAGGCAGGGCGGGTCGGGCCGGCAGAACGCGATGGCGCGGTGCCACCCGAGGCGTCCGAACCCGCTGCCCGTCCGGGCGACTGCTGTCGGGCGGCCTGCGTGCCCGCTGAAGCGGTGGTGGCACCGACCGCAGTGACGCCCGAGGTCCCGGTGACGTCCGGATCGGTGACCTGCATCCGAAGGCCGAGTGCCCGGTGCAGCGAGGCCTGCAGTGCCCGCGGCGTCGGCACCTCGTAACCGAGGACCGTGCTGGCCTCGCCCGGCATTTGCCTGGGCACCAAGATGTTGAGGACCTGGTCGACCTCACGTGGCACCGGAACCCCCAGGTCGCGCAAGACCATCCCCCACGGGTTGCCGCCATCGAGGACGATAAAGGTGGTGTTCCCGCTCTCCGTGCGCTTGACCTCGGTGAAATCGCCGGCGTTCTTGTACAGCTTGCCGTGGACGTAGAAACCGGGGATGAAGTAGAAGAGGAAGCTCACCGGCCGCGCCAGCGGGTTGGCCATCCCGCACGTGGTGTCGCCGATGACGCAGATCGAGGTGACCTTGATATCGCCGGTGCCCGCGGTGTCCCGCTCCCCGTTGGTGTAGAGCCCCTCGACGAAGCTCGGCATCACGACCTCGGCTCCGGTCTTCGGGTAGCGCGGATCGGCACCGATGATGACCTGGATATCGCCATCACGACTCGGATTGCGTTGATGGAGCAGATAGGCGGCATTCATCACGGGCGTCGAACTCTGGGAGAACCCGTTGAGGACGATCTTGCCCGACTCGGCCTCGGCTGCGGCAACGAGGTTGGACGTCCCGACGCGGGACGAATCGTTGTAGGTCGCCTTCCCGACGACCGGAACGAGGACGCCGAAGAATCGCGCCCCGAACGCCGCGGGGTAGTCGACTACGACCAGACGCCCGTTGGCCACCGTGGCGTCGCCGAACCACCCGACGGCGGCGGTCCGGCCGATCTGATCGGCCCCGTCCTGGTCCCCGGTGCCGGGCAGGATCAGAATCTTCGCGTCCGAGGGGATCGTCGGCAGGAACGCCGGCGCCTGCGCTGCCGCCGGTGCGATGCCGAGCAGGACGCACAATGCCGCGGCCAACGCGGCCGCACACTTCAGAGTCCGATTTTTCACATTCGGAGTGTAACGAGATTGACCGACACTCAGGCGTCTACCGACGGAACCGGGCTGCGCCGGGCCACCGCGGCCGCGTGCCGCCCGGCCCGACGACCGAAGTAGGAGCCTTCACCCAACTGGGTGCCGCTGGCATACCCCTTGCCGTCTTGGGCCAGGTTGGCGGCACAAGCACCCGCCGCGTACAGGCCCGGAATCGGTGTGCCGCCCTCATCGAGCACCTCGCCGTCGACGCTGGTGGCCACGCCGCCGATGGTGAACCCGGCATATACCGCCTTGCCCAGGGTCAAGTCGAACGCGGCCCACGGACCGTCATCCTGCGGTGCGAGGAACTCCGCGCTCTTGTGGAAGTCGGGGTCCTGGCCCTTCGCCGCGTACTCGTTGTAGCGAGTCAGTGTCGCCGCCAGATTGCCGGCCGGGATCCCGAGGTCGGCCTCCATCTCCTCGACGGTCTCCCAGCCGTCGATGAAGGGTGTCAGCGGCATTTCGGGGCGCTGCAGGTGCTCCTCGTCAACGATGAGGAAGGCCGCCGAATCCGGCTGCTCCATCACGAACTGGGATGTGCGCGAGTGGTAGCTGTCCTCGGCGACGAAGCGCTGCCCCTCCTTGTTGACGATGATGCCGGTCAGCAGGATCGACGGCGGGTACACCGGCGCGGTGACGAAAGCCGAGTCCATATGTTTGAGGGCGGCGCCGACCGACGCGCCCATCCGGATGCCGAGCCCGTCGTCGTAGGTGCTGCCCAGGACGAACGGCTTCTCCGCCATCTGGGGCACGTGCTCGGCTACCATCTCGGGATTCATCACGAAACCGCCGGCGGCGATCACCACGGCCTTGGCGTGGATGTAGCCCTCGCCGTCGGTCGTCTTCCACCGGACGCCGACGACCCGCTTGCCTCCTGCACCGTCGGACTCGACGACGAGGTTGCGCGCACCGGTCTCGTAGCGGACCTCGACGCCGAGGCGGTCGAGCTCCTCCTGCAGGAAGTCGATGACCATCGACGCGCCGCCGGTGTCACCGGGCTTGGGCACCTTGTGGCCGCGCGGGGCCGGTTTGGCGATGTCTTTGAACGGCCAGACCTTCTCGTTGCCGGTGAACATCAGGCCCTCGGTATTGGGCTGGATGATCGCCTTCTCCGGAAAATACGACCGCTCGAACTTCAGGCCCAGGCCCTCAAGCCAGTTGAAGTGCTCGACGCTGTCCGCGCAGTAGGCCCGGATCTTGTCCGGCTCGGGATCGGGCGACACCGCGGTGAGGTACTTCTCCATCTCCTCGGCGGTGTCTTCGTGCCCCGTCGCCTGTTGCACCGCGGTGCCCCCGCCGAGGTAGAAGTGCCCGCCCGCCATCCGGGTCGTCCCGCCCGCGTCCGCGCCGCGCTCGAGGACGAGTACCTTTGCGCCCGCGCGCGCGGCGTCGACCGCGGCGCATCCGCCGCCGATGCCGAACCCGACGATGAGTACATCGACATCGTCGGAGAAATCGGAGACCGTGGCGGCGTCCACGACATCGGGCAGCGCGGTGCCCTTGGCCTCAGCAGTGCTCATAGCGTCAGAGTAGCGCACAACTAGAACGTGTTCTAGTCGCGCGCGTCAGCGTCCGAGGTAGCGGTCCATCGCGCGCTCGGCCAGTGCGGCGATCGTCAGCGCCGGGTTGGCCGTCGCCGTGCTGCCCGGCACCGCGGCACCGTCCACGACGAGCAAGTCGTCGTAGCCGCGGACGCGCCCGTAGTCGTCGGTGACAGCACCGATCACCGCGCCGCCGAGGGGGTGCGCCGTGAAACTCGCGTTCGCGGCGCGGCCGATGAAGTCGTATTCCATGATCGAGTCGGCCCGTTTGGCGATGCGGTGATTGACCGCGTGGGCGGCCGCCCGCGCGCGGTCGTTGCCGTGCTTGGGCCAGTGCAGCGTGACCTGTCCTGCCGGTCCGGCATGAAACCGTCCGCGCGTGGGGTCCATCACGAGGCCCAGGGACGCCAGTGTCCCGGTGTCGACGGGAATCCCGGGGACGTACCAGTTCATCAGGACTGTGGGCAGCCCGTTGGCCTCGGTCTGGATGCGGCTCGCGCAGGGCACCCCCTGTCCCGTGGCCTGGATCCCGGTCACGCCTCGGGCGAGCGCCACATCGCCGTTCGTACCCCATCCGCGGCCGACGTGGCCGTTGAGCCGGCCCAACGACCCCGAGGCCTTGGCCCGCACCAACAACTCCGAGGTTCCCACCGAGCCCGCGGCCAGGATCAGCCGGTCGGCGGTCAGCGTGCGGCGGCGCAAAACTTCTCCGGCTGGGGAGATCTTGTGCACGGACACGACATAGCGCTTCCCGTCGTGGCCGATGGAGGTCACGTTGTGCCCCGGGTAGATGCGCGCACGCCCAGTGCCCCGCGCTTCCTTCAAATAGTTCTGGTTCAGGTCGTACTTCGCACCGTTGGAGTTGCCCAGGTTGCTGCGCCCGGCCGTCGCCGATGCGCGGCTCCGGCCGGCGAGCTCGTCGCGCAAGACCGGCCACTTGAATATCGAATCCACCGGTTCGGGGTGATAGCCCGCAGCGCGCACCTGGCGATTCCATTCCCGCGAATGGGCGAACGGCGCCGAGTGGTAGAGGTCGCGGGGAATCGGGCTCAGGCGAAGCTTGCGCCTGACCCGCGGGTAGTAGCGGCTCACCATCTCGTCGTAGTCGACCTTGCCGAGGAACACCCGGTCGAACAGGTCACGCGGGGGCACCGGCATGGCTCCGGTGAAGATCACCGATCCACCGCCTACCGCGGCGGCGCGCCAGACGTCGATGTTCGGGTAGGACGTGCAGTCCAGGACGCCGCCGAAGTAGGCGAACGACATGGGGACCTGGGTCACACCGGTGAAACTGGTGCGATGCCAGAAGCCGCGGCCGTCCGGCAGGTCGTCGCCGGTGAAGATCTCGCGATGCGGGTCGTTGGGCCATTTCGAACCGCGCTCGAGCACCGCCGTCTGGATGCCGGCTTGGGCGAGTCGAAGTGCCGCCACGGAGCCACCGAATCCGGAGCCGATGACCAATGCCTCGGTGTGCGCCGGGGGATCGGGCAACGGCGCGAAGATCTCCGGGACCCACGACCGGAACGTCGAGACCCATGCGTCGTCCGCGTGCGCCCGCGGAGGCGACACCAACGCTGGACCGGCGACGCCGGCCGCAGTGGCCACCCCCATCAGCGCCAAGAACTCACGGCGATCCACAGTCAGCCCCCTCTCCTTCATCGGGCAGATCCTTCATCGGGTGCGAGAACGCACTCGGCTACACTCGCTGCAGTATCCGGAACATCCCCGCTGAACTCACCCACCCGAGGTCAGCAGGATGTGTCCTACGCACAGGAGGAGGGAGCCCGGGTGACTTTACCCGATTCGAGCCAAGTGTATCGCGACCCAAAGCGCTGGCTGTGGCTCCTGAGCCTGCTGGCGCCGGTGGGCGCACTACTCCCCTCCGTGCTCGTCGGCTTGACGCAGGTCAAGATCTTCTGGTGGTTCGGGGTGTTGGCGATCTTCCTGATCATCCCCGTCATCGACTGGTTTTCGGGCACCGACGGCGTCAATCCACCGGACTGGGCGTACAAGCAGCTGACCAACGACAAGTACTACCGGTGGTGCACCTACCTCTTTATCCCCATCCTCTACACCGCCTTCGTGATCGCCTGCTACCTGTGGGCCGACCCAGCACTCAGCGTCGTGGACAAGACCGGTTTGGCGGTGACCATCGGACTGTTCAGCGGAATGGGGATCAACGCCGCCCACGAGCTGGGCCACCGCCACACGAAGCACGAGCGGCTGTTGGCCAAGCTCGCGCTGGCCCAGAGCTCGTACGGGCACTTCTTCGTCGAGCACAACCATGGACACCACGCCCGCGTCGCGACGCCCGAGGATCCGGCCAGCGCACGGTTGGGGGAGCGGCTCTACGAATTCGTACCGCGCAGCGTCGTGTTCAGCCTGATCTCGGGCTGGGGCCTGGAGATGAACCGCCTGCACGGCCGCGGCCATCGCGTCCTGTCTTGGCGCAACGAGATCTTGCAGGCGTGGGCGATGACTCTCGTGCTCTTCGGGGCGGTCGTGGCCATCTTCGGCTTCGGCATCGTGCCGTACCTCATCCTGCAGGCCGCAGTCGCGATCACAATGCTCGAGACGGTCAACTACATCGAGCACTACGGACTGCGCCGGGTCCAGCGGGAGGACGGCCGGTACGCGCCGATCCGACCAGAGCACAGCTGGAACAGTGACCAACGGGTGAGCAATCTGCTGATGTTCCAGCTCCAGCGTCACAGCGATCATCATGCGCACCCCGGGCGCCGCTACCAGACCCTGCGGAGCCTCGACGAGGCACCTCAGCACCCCTCCGGCTATGCCTCGATGATACTCTTGGCGATGTCGCCGTTCTGGATGCGGGTGATGGGGCCCCGGGTGTTGGCTTTCTACAACGGTGACGTGACCCGCGCCAACATCGCGCCTCAGCGGCGCGCGAAGATGCTTGCCCGCTACGGGGCGCCTGCCGCGGCTGCCGAGGCCGCCGACCAAGGGGGCTCCCCGACGCCGGAGGCCTGAGGTCCCCGCCCCCGCGTCGGCCCGCCTACCTCATCAGGCGCGAGATCGCCGCCATCGCCTCGTCGATCTTCGCCTGCCCCTCGTCGCCGTCTTTCGCCGCCGCGTCGAGGACGCAATGACTCATGTGGTCGTTGAGCAATCCGAGACTGACCGAGTGCAGCGCCTTGGTCATCGCGGCGACCTGCGTCAGAATGTCGATGCAATAGGCGTCCTCATCGACCATGCGCTGCAACCCCCGCGCCTGCCCCTCGATCCGGCGCAGTCGTTTGAGGTAGTCGTCCTTCGCGCCGATGTATCCGTGGCGGTGTGTCGAGCCGTCGCAGGGGCTCTCGGCCGCTGCGGCCGCTTGTTCGGTCATCGAATCCTCCTCACCCACCCGGATACATACCCCCCTATGGTATAGGTCCCGGCCCGGTCAGGACGAACGACGACGAATCGCCTCAGCCAATTCCTCGATCGCCGACGCGAGTACGACGAGCGCCTCGGCCACGGGGTCGCCGTTCGGCGCGGCCGCCGTCGCGGGCTCCGCCGCCGTGGCGTGGGATGGTGCCTGCACGACGCGTGACAGTGTCTCCGTGACGCGGGGCGGTGTCTCCGTGACGCGGGGCGGTGTCTCCGTGCCGTGGGACGGTCCTGTCGAAACCCCGACGTCGAACGGCGCGGCCCCGAGTGTGGTGAGCGCAGTAGTCTCGGCCTGCCGCGACGAGACGGGCCGACCCGAATCGGCGGCTCGCCCAGAAGAGATGCGCACGTCGGCCAAATCTATGGATTCTGCGGTCGCCGACCGCGGGCCGGCTTGGTTCGGCACACCGTAATAGTGCATTCCACCGTGCGCGGCGAACAAGAGGCATTGGACGCCCGACCGGCTGCGCATCGCGCACGGCGGTTGGTCCAACAGGCGGTGTATCGCGCGATCATTCCAGGTCAACCAGGTGCGGCGATCATTTCGCGGCCGCATACTGGCATCGGTAGCGTGGTCTCCGGTATGGCCGTCGGAGAGTCGGCAGGTCAACAGCCATTCCCCGTCGGGGGCCAGGCCGAGGGCGTGACGCTCTGACTCCGTGCAGATAGCGGTGGACCAACATGCACCTGTCATAGCAATCACCTTCCAGCCCGGAGCTGCGCCAGATTCCTCCGGGGAACTCGTCCGAGGGTACGTTGTGGACGCCTACGGGGCGAGACCGACGCCCGTAAGCGCCTCGGGGCCGACGGCGACCGGCTCACCGGCACCGCCGAGGACGAAGGCCGTCGAACGGGCCTGCGCCTCGTCGAGACCCGGGTGGTCGGCCCGGCTGTGCGCGCCGCGCGACTCGGTTCGCGCCAGTGCCGCCGCACACACTGCCCCGGCAAGCAGGGTCAGGGCCGCGTCCTCGTGCTCGGCCGGGCTGTGGACGCCGACCCGCGGCGCTTCCCGCAGCACCGCCAGCGTCTCGGCCAACCCGGCCCCGGTCCGCTGCAACCCCGTGCACCTGCTCATCCGATCCTGAAGCTCGGCACGCGGCAGGACGGGCAGGTCCCGAACCTGCTCGTCGGCACCCGATTCCGCGTCTGCCGGCGCACCCTGCCGCGCGATCGCCACGTCAGCGACGCGGGCGCCCATCACCAGCCCCTCGAGCAGGCTGTTCGACGCGAGCCGATTGGCGCCGTGCAACCCCGTGCGGGCACACTCGCCGGCCGCGAGCAGGCCGGGAACCGAGGTGGCCCCACGGTCATCGGTCACCACGCCGCCGCACAGGTAATGCGCGCCCGGGACGACCGGGATGCGGCCGTCGGACATGTCCACGCCCGCTGCGGCGATGCCCGCGCGCACGGTCGGGAAGCGCTCGGCGAACCCGGCCAGGCCGGTGATGTCGAGGTAGACGCAATCGGCACCGGTCCGCTGCAGGGCCGCCGCCACCGCGCGGGCCACCACATCGCGCGGGGCGAGGTCTCCCATCGGGTGCACACCGGCGGTCACCGCGTTACCGTCGGCGTCGACGAGGCGCGCGCCCTCGCCGCGCAGCGCCTCGCTGACCAGGGCGCGGCGCCCGCGGGCGCCGGGGAGGTAGAGCATCGTCGGATGGAACTGGATGAACTCGAGGTCGGCGACCGCGGCCCCGGCACGCAGGGCCAGCGCGATGCCGTCGCCGGTGGCTCCGCGCGGATTGGTGGTGGCGGCATAGAGGTGGCCCGCACCCCCGGTCGCCAACAAGACGGTCGGCGCGGCGATGGCGCCGTGCCGCACCGAATCACCGCCGTCGACGTCACCGCCGTCGACGAGATAGGACACTCCCGCGACGGCGCCGTCGGGGGATCGCCGCACCTCCGTCGCCATCGCGTAGTCCAGGCACGTCAGGTGCAGGCCGCCCCGAACCGCAGCGGTGGTCGCGCGTTCGAGGCTGCGCTGCACCTGGGCGCCGGTGGCATCGCCACCGGCGTGGATGATGCGGCGCACCGAGTGCCCGCCCTCCCTGGTGCGCAGCAACCGCCCCTGTGCATCGCGGTCGAAGACCGCTCCGTCGGCGATGAGGTCCGAGACCGCCGTCCACCCGTCGGCGACGATGATCTCGGTCGGGTCGGGCACGACGAGCCCGGCCCCTGCGGCAACGGTGTCGGCGACGTGGCACGCAACCGAATCCTCATGGTTGTCGGGCGCGACGACGGCGATGCCGCCCTGCGCGTAGAAGGTCGACGACGGCCGCTCGGTCTCGCCCGAATCGGCGCCGGATCCCTTGTTCAGCACGACCACCCGCAAGCCGGCCCGGGCAGCGCGCAGCGCGGCGGTCAGACCGGCCACCCCCGCTCCGACGACGACTAGGTCGGCACTGCGCATGCGACGGCCCCTCGGTAGTTTTCGACTGTCAATCGAAAACTGTACCCGCCCCCGCCGGGTCAGCCCAGGAAGTCCGCCGCGCGCCGACCCCAGGTCGCGAGGTCGTCCGGCGTGCGCGCAATCACCAATTCCGCATTCGGCAGGGCCTTCGCCAACTCCTCACCCGAGGTGACCGGGTGCGTTCCGTCGCCGATCCAGCTCATCACCAACACCGGCAGATCCAGGTCGGCCAGCAACGCGCGAGCCGGGAAGTCTGACCGTGCCGACCCGCGGAAGACCGCTGGAAGCCGTGCGGGCGACACTCGGATCGGGGTGATGTGGCGCCGCGCATCGGCCAGTGCGGGGGAAGCGGGCTCGTCGATGCTCAACGCGGCCAGCGCCGCCACCCCTTTCTCCTCGACGAGCCGTGCCGAGCCCAAGCGCACCGCATTGGCCGCCGGTCGCGTCTCCCAACACGTCGGCGGCGTTGTCAGCACGAGCCGGCCGAACCGGTGCGGTTGCGCGAGCGCGGCGTACAGGATCGTCGCGGTGCCCATCGAGGACCCGATCGCGCCGACGCGTTCCCCGGCGGCGACCGGCGGGGAGACGGCGGCGAGCAGGCCCAGCAGGTCCAGGCCCAGTTCCGGCCAGGTGTACTCCCGCGGATCGGCGCCACCGGTCGACCGGCCGTGGCCGCGCGCGTCGTAGCGGATCAGCCGGTGATCCGCCGACACGGGCCGCCAATCGAACTGCCCGGCGCGTTCCTGGGTGTAGGCAGCCGAGTTCATCCCGTGCGCCCAGACCACCGTCGGCCCCGCCCCGGTACAGGTATAGGCCAAACGGGCGCCACGCACCTCGGCGTGGGCGAAAGCCGGTGTCATGGCCGCAGCTTACGTGTCGCAGATTCGGATTCGCCGACCACGGCTCGTAGAATCACACCTGGTGAACACACGAAGCGACAACACGAAGCGGACCGGGGCGGGACCGACCGGCGGCGGCACACGGCGTGCCACCCTGCCATCGGTGTCGCCGCGCCACGAGCTCGGCCGCGCCGGGGTCACCGGCCTGATCGCCGCCGCGGGGGTCGGGCGCTTTTTGCTGCACACTGCCGCCGATGCGGTGCGCCTGCGCCGGCCGACCCGGCGCAGCATCGCCCACCAGGTTCGCGCCACCTTCGAGGAACTCGGCCCCACCTACGTGAAGCTCGGCCAGTTGATCGCGTCGAGCCCGGGGGTGTTCACCGAGGAACTCTCAGCGGAGTTCGAGTCCCTGCTCGACCATGTCGCCCCGGCCGACCCGACCGCGATCACCGAGCTCTTCGTCGAAGAGTTCGGGGCCCACCCCGACGAGGTCTTCGCCTCCTTCGACCCCGAGCCGATTGCCTCGGCCTCCATCGCGCAGGTGCACACCGCCACCTTGCACGACGGCCGCGAGGTCGTCGTCAAGATCCAGCGCCCCGGAATCGCCGACCGCCTCGCCCCCGACGTCGCAATCCTCGAACGCGCCGCGGGCCTGGTCGAGATCAGCGAGTACGGCCGCCTGCTCTCGGCCCGCCACATCGTCGAAGACTTCGCCAACGGCCTCGACGAGGAGTTGGACTTCCGCAACGAGGCCGCCGCGATGCGCGAATGGTTCGACTGCCTGCAGACCAGCAAGTTCGGCGCACGAGTGCGCGTACCCACCGTCTACGACGACTTCACCACCCCGCGCGTTCTGACGATGGAGCGCATCTACGCGATCCGGATCGACGACGCCGACGCGGTCCGCGCAGCCGGACATGACGGCGTCGAGCTGTGCCGCACCCTGTTCCTCTCGCTGTTGGAGTCGGCGTTCCACGGCGGACTGTTCCACGGCGACCTGCACGCCGGCAACGTCTTGGTCGACGCCGACGGCAAACTCGTGCTGCTGGACTTCGGCATCGTCGGGCGCTTCACGCCCCGCACCCGGCGCATTCTGCGCCAACTCGTCGTCGACCTCATCGTGCGCAAGGACTACGAATCCGCCGGCCGGGCCATCTTCCTGCTCGGCGCGGTGCACAAGCCGGGATCCAGCACCAAGGCCGGTGCGGATATCGAAAAGGTCGCCATGCCGCTGGCGGGCACCGAACTCGGCGAGATGTCCTACACCGACCTCGGGCGTCAGATGGCGGCCGTCGCGAAGGCACATGACGCGCGCCTGCCGCGGGAACTCGTCCTCGTCGGCAAGCAACTGCTCTACGTCGAGAAGTACATCAAGCTGCTCGCGCCACGGTGGAAGGCCATGGCCGACCCGGAGATCTTCGGGTACATGGCGTCGATCTTGACCGAGGCCGAGCGGGACCGACGCTCCGACGACAACACCGGAGGCTAAGCCCCGCCGAGGGCCGCTCCCGCTAAGGTAGACGGCATGAAACGCATCGTCCTGAGCGCGCTGGCCTTCCTCGGCTTCGCCTGCCTGACCGCAGCCGTTGGGACGAAGTTGTTCCTCGTCCCCCAGTTGCGCGTCGTCCCGCTCGACTTGGACATCACTTCCGTCGCCACCACCGTCGCCCCCGACGGGAACGCCGGTGAGCGCTTCCCCGCGACGCTGTTCGACCGCTGCTCGATCCGCGAGGGCCACTCGCGAACCTTTGCCGCGCATCTCACCCAGCAGCGCCGCTCCCGCATCATCGAGCCGTCGAATCGTCGTCAGGCCACAGTGCAGAGCGCCCAAACGGTCCGCATCGACCGCATCCGCGAGCCGGGCGGCAAGGTGGTCGAGCCGACGATGGCGAAGGCCGGCGAGCCGCGGACGTGCAACGACGCGCTGCTCACCGCGAGCATCGACCGGGTTTCGGTGGACCGGAAGACCTCGGTGCCCAACGGGGCGGTGAACTCCATCCAGACCGAGGCCGCACCCCCGGGCACGGACCCGAAGTCGGTGTCCGTCGAGGCGAAGCGACAGGGCTTCCAGTACAAGTTCGGCTTCGACGTCAAGAAGCGCGAATACCTCTACTTCGACCTCACCACGCGACAGGACACGCGGGTGCGGTTCGTCGACGAGAAGGTCATCGACGGGGTGAAGGTCTACCACTTCGTCACCGAGGTGCCCGACACCGATCTGGCCGACCTGGAAACCCCCCAGGGTGAGGCCGCACTGGGCACGATGGTCTCCATGCCCGCCCGCTGGTGGGGGATTGCCGGTCCCGGCGTGAAGCCCACCGAGACGTTGACCATGCACCGCTACGCGCGCTCGACCCGGCATGTCTGGGTCGAACCCCAGACGGGCACCATCGTCGACGGCCGCGAGGACCAGTACCAGTACTTCAAGTTCCCCGATCAGAGCGCCGAAACCCCCGCCGTGGTCCGCAGCTTCGAGCTGCCCTCGCTCAAGGCCACGTTCGCGTGGTCCCCGGACACGGTCAAGGCCCAGACTGCGCGCGCCCAGAAGTACAAGGACAAGCTGCACTTCGGCGAAGTCATCCTGCCGTGGATCCTCGCTGCGGCGGGGCTCGTGTTCCTCCTCGCGTGGGCCGGCGCGTTGTTCCTCACCCGGCGTTCCGGGGCGGCCGAGGCCGAAGTGGTCGCTGTCGCCAGCTCCGCCACCGACGATGTCGAAGCGCCCGCATCCTCCTTCGGGATCGGCGACCCCTGGCGCCCCACCGGGCCCCCCGACGTCAGCGAGGCCACCGGGGCCACGACCCAATTCGCCCCACCCCTGTTCCCGCCCCCTGTCGGACCCGCCGTCTCGGATGCGCCCACCGACCCAGAACTGCGCATCGTGGGCGCAGAGTCCGATGACGAGTCCGCGCACTGGCACTACAACCAGAGCGGCCAGTACGTTGCAGACCCGGAAGAGACGCCCAGCGTGCGTCGGCACCTCGACGAGGACGAGTAGCGACCCACCCGAGGTCCACCCTGCCGGCACGGGCGGCGTCGCCCGGCGGGGTGTCAGGGACGCTGCGCGCTGAGCTCGAGTTCCGCTTCCGGGGCCCCCGACCCGCCGCTCTCCCCGCTCTCGGGCGCCCAAGACGTGCGCTCGCGCCGGATGACTAGGACGCCGACGAGCACGATCCCGACGGCGACGGCCAAGACGCCCGCCACCAGCCACGCGCCGGCCCCCGCCAACCCGGCGTGCAGCAGCCACGCCGCGAAGCCGAAGAACAGCACGGCGGCCCCGCGGCTGATCACCTGCGCCGGCAACTGACGTGCCAATACGGCACCTACCGCGATCGCCAGCGCGTCGGCGGCGACCATGCCCAGCGTCGAGCCCAGCCACACGCCGAACCAATCGTTGTCCGTCGCCAGCGCCACCGTCGTGAACATCGTCTTGTCGCCCAACTCGGCCAGGAAGAAGGCCCCCGTCACGACCAGAAACGCCGAGGCGCCGACCTTCGCCGGCCGCAGCGGGCCCGGGTCGATGCTGTCTCCGCGAATCGTCCAAAGACCGAACACGATCATCGCCAGACCGGCCACCACCGAGGTCAGGTGCGCCGGAATGGACGCACCGAGGAAGTGCCCGGCCGCGACGGACAGGAGGTGGATCAGCGCGGTGGCCGTGGTGATCGCGGCGATGACCATCCACGGGCGGTAGCGCATCGCGAACATCATTGCCATCAACTGTGATCGGTCACCGAGCTCGGCGATGAAGACCACGCCGAAACTGAGCATCAGGGCGGCAAGCATGAGTCCGACCGTAACCGGGTCGAAGTGCTGCCCGCAACAGGTCGTCGACCCGTATTTCCCCAGGTAGGGACCACAAAATCTAACTTTCGGGTCGCCCAACTCTCACTCGGGCAAAGACCCTGCGGATGGGCGCGAAAAAAGACTCGGGGCCACCGGCATTCCGGTGGCCCCGAGTCTTGTCGATGCGGGTGGGCTCTAGCTGCCCGTGCTGCCCAGGCTGCCCAGGCTGCCCGAGCCACCACCGGCGACCGGCGTGCTGTTGGGCGCGAAGAACGACGGGCGGTAGGTCGTGTACCACGACTCCTGGAAGCGGCGCTGCCAGTAGTCCCACCAGTGCCCGCCGTCGGGCGAAATGTGGGTGGTCAAGCGCACGCCAACCGTACGCAGGCGGCCGATGTAGATCTGGCTGCTGATCGAGGCGGCTGCCTCCAGCGGAACCATCTGCACGAAGCGCATCGGGTCGAAGTTCGGGCTGCCCGGGTTGATCGCGGTGTCGTACTTGCTGGTGATACCGGTGCCCGAAGACACGTACACCCACTTGCCGGCCAGGTTGCCCGCCGACAGGAACGGGTCGTTGGCGAACCACTCACCGCCGGGGAAGACGCCCCACATGTTGGCGGGGTTGCCGCCGACCTGGGACACCGAGGTCTGGATGCCCTGGGTGAAGCCCGGCATCGTCACCGTCGGGTAGCCGCTGTAGGAGGCGACCGACTTGTACATATTCGGATGGCGCGAGGCGATGTTGAGGGCAGACGTACCCGACATCGACAAGCCGCCGATGGCGTTGCGACGGCCGTCGGCCTGGTACTTCGTCTTCATGTACCGCGGCAGTTCACGGGTCAGGAAGGTCTCCCACCGGTTGAGGCCCAGGTGCGGGTCACGCTGCTCCCAGTCGGTGTAGAAGCTGCCCGCGCCGCCGAAGGGGAGGACGAGGTTGACACCCTTGCCGCGCATGAACTTGGCCACATTGGTGTTGATCAGCCAACCGGTGTCGTTGGCCGGGGCGCGAAGGCCGTCGAGCAGGTAGATCGTCGGGGCGTTGGGCCGGTTGGCCGGAACGACGTAGACGGGGACCGACCTGTGCATCGCCCCCGAGTAGACGCGGTCGGTGGCCGATCGAGCTTCGGCCGACGGTGCGGAGACAGCCGAGGCCAGGCCTGCGCCGACCATCAGTGTCATGGCACCGGCGATGAGCCGTGTGCGGGATCGAGTCAACATTCGTAGTAGTCCTTTTGATTGGCCAGGCCGAATGCGCGATGGCATGCGGGCTGCTTCGTCTTTCGGAAGTGCGCGGAGTCTACGTCATCGGTGACGTGACCCCGGTCGCCAACTAGTGTAACGGCTCGATAACGAGCGGGCAAAAGTTCCCGTTCCCGGATCGGCTTCCGGCCTGTTGCGCAGATCACTGCTCCACCGTATGACGTGCGGGTATTCGCGCGACGTCGGATTTGTCACAGAATGAGCTCACCCTCAGTCGATCGCCTGCGGTCCCGCCATTCCGTGACGGGCGGCCAAGTTGGCGCTCGCCGCGCGGTGCGGTTGGATCGGTGTCGGACCAACGCCCCGGGCACCGGGCGCGGGCACGACTCATCAGGAGCAGCTATGAAGAATGTCGGAGTGATCGGTGGCGGCACCATGGGCGCCGGAATCGCCGAGGTCGTCGCGCGCGCCGGCTCGACGGTGCGCGTCGTGGAGCGCGCCGAGGCCGTCGACGCCGCGCGGCAGCGCATCGAGAAGAGCCTCGCCCGCGCGGTCAAGTCAGGTCGGCTGTCGCAGGAGGACGCCGAGTCCGCACTGGGTCGGATCACCATCACTTCCGACCTGTCGACCTTCGCCGACGCCGAGCTGGTCATCGAGGCCATGCCGGAGATCGAGGAGCTCAAGGTGGAGTACTTCACCAAGCTCGACGAGATCGTGTCACCCGACGCGATCCTGGCGACCAATACGTCGTCGATCCCGGTCATCCGCCTGGCCAATGCCACCAAACACCCGGCCCGGGTCCTGGGCATGCACTTCTTCAACCCGGTGCCGGTGATGGCCCTGGTGGAGATCGTGACGACACTGAAGGTCGACCGGGCCATCGTCGATCGGGTCGCGGACTACGCCCGCGACACCCTGGGCAAGCGGACCATCGAGTCCAAGGACCAGGCCGGTTTCATCGTCAACGCCCTGCTGATCCCCTACCTGACCAGCGCCATCCGGATGTACGAGAGCGGCTTCGCCAGCGCGCAGGACATCGACGAGGGCATGGTCAGCGGCTGCGGTCACCCGATGGGCCCGCTGCGGCTGTGCGACACCGTCGGCCTCGACGTCTGCCTGGCCGTCGCCGAATCGCTCTACGCCGAATTCGGCGAACCGCACTACGCGCCGCCGGTGCTGCTGCGCCGAATGGTCGACGCCGGTTACCTGGGCCGCAAGGCCGGGCGCGGGTTCTACGAGTACTGATCCATCGAGCGCGGTTCCCGCTCCCCCACTGTGCTCCCGCTCCCCCGGTCTGCGGCGCGGGGCCGCAATGGTGGAGCGGGAGTCTCATGCTGCAACCCCCCGAGTCGTCGCGACCGGAAGCCCGGAACAGAGCACATCCACTACGCTCAACGGTCATGGGTTCGCACACAGATTTCGCCGCCGACGCCATCGTCGTCGGGTCCGGGCTGGCCGGTCTCGTCGCCACCTACGAGCTGTCCAAGGCCGGCAAGAAGGTCCTGGTGGTCGACCAGGAGAACCGCAACAACCTTGGCGGCCAAGCCTTTTGGTCGTTGGGCGGGTTGTTCATGGTCGACACCCCCGAGCAGCGGCGGCTGGGGATCCATGATTCCGAAGACCTCGCGCTCAACGATTGGATGGGCTCGGCCGGCTTCGACCGCGACGACGAGGACTACTGGGGCCGGCAATGGGCCCGGGCCTACGTCCGGTTCGCCGCCACCGAGAAGCGCGACTACCTGCACGCGCTGGGCCTGCGGATCACGCCGATCGTCGGCTGGGCCGAGCGCGGCGGCGGGTTCGCCGACGGCCATGGCAATTCCGTCCCCCGCTTCCATCTGACCTGGGGCACCGGCCCAGAGGTGGTGCGCGTCTTCGCCGAACCCGTGCTCGACGCGCAGCGGCGCGGTCTGGTGCGGTTCGCCTTCCGGCACCGCGTCGACGAACTCCTCGTCGAGGACGGGGCGGTCGTCGGGGTGCGGGGCTCCACGCTGGCCGACACCGACGCCGAGCGCGGAATCGCCACCGGACGGGACGTGGTGGGGGACTTCGAGTTCCGGGCCCCCCACGTCATCGCGACGACCGGCGGGATCGGCCACAACCACGAACTGGTCCGCGCGAATTGGCCGGTCGACCGCCTGGGCCCGGTGCCCCAGCACATGATCGCCGGTGTGCCCGCCTACGTCGACGGGCGGATGCTCGGCATCGCCGAGGCCGCCGGCGCCAACCTGGTCAACCGCGACCGCATGTGGCACTACACCGAGGGCATCCACAACTGGGACCCCATCTGGCCCGACCACGCCATCCGCATCATCCCCGGCCCCTCGTCGCTGTGGCTGGATGCGAACGGCGAGCGCCTGGCGGCGCCGAACTTCCCCGGCTTCGACACCAACTCGACGATGAAGGCGATCCTGGCCAGCGGCTACGACTACTCGTGGTTCATCCTGACCCAGTCCATCATCGAGAAGGAGTTCGCGCTGTCGGGCTCGGAGCAGAATCCCGACCTCACCGAGAAGGACCTGAAGGTCACCGCGAAGAGCCGCCTGGCCAAGGGCGCGCCCGCGCCGATCAAGGCCTTCCTCGACCACGGCGAGGACTTTGTGACCGCGGCCAACCTCGCCGACCTCGTGACCAAGATGAACGGGATCAGCCGCGGCCCCAAACTGGACCTGTCCCAGGTCGAGCGGGTCGTCTCCGCGCGCGACGCACAGATCGACAACAAGTTCTTCAAGGATGCGCAGTTGATGGCGATGACCAATGCGCGCCAGTACCTCGGCGACAAGATCGTCCGGGTGGCCAAGCCGCACAAGCTGACCGACCCCAAGCACGGCCCGATGATCGCGGTGCGCCTGAACATCCTCACCCGCAAGACCCTCGGCGGAATCCAGACCAACCTGGACTCGCAGGTGATGGCCGCCGACGGGACGCCCATCCCCGGCCTGTACGCGGCCGGCGAGGTCGCCGGCTTCGGCGGCGGCGGCGTGCACGGCTATAACGCGCTGGAGGGCACCTTCCTCGGCGGCTGCATCTTCTCCGGCCGCGCGGCCGGGCGGGCCGCAGCGCGCAACGGGTAGGCCACCGGTTCCCAGTCGCCCGGATCGGGGCGCGGCGGTGCCCGGTGCACTAGCGTGGGAGGCGTGGCCGCGCCGCAGACGATCATCACCCGCAAACACCCGCACGCGTACTTCCTCGTGCTCACACTGGCCGACGGCGACGTCGCCGACCACGTGCGCGACGTCGTCTCCGGCTTCCCCGGCACCGTGCGCTCCGTGTCGTCTCGGGCGCCGGAGTCGAACCTCGTCGGCATCATCGGGATCGGCTCGGCGGCCTGGGACCGCCTGTACTCCGGGCCGCGCCCGGCACTGCTGCACCCGTTCCGGGAACTGCGCGGCCCGCACACCGCCCCGGCGACTCCCGGGGACCTGTTGATCCACCTCAAATCCGACAGCATGGGCCTGTGCTACGAGGTCGCCACCAAGGTGGTCGACGACTTCGGGGCGGCGGCGGGAGTCGTCGACGAGGTGCACGGCTTCCGCTACTTCGACCTGCGCGACCTCATCGGCTTCGTCGACGGCACCGAGAACCCCACCGGCCAAGCCGCGATCGATGCCATCACCGTCGACGACGATGCCGACTCCCTGCAGGGCGGCAGCTACGTCGCCGTGCAGCGCTACGTGCACGACCTCGGTGCGTGGACAGCGCTGTCCACGCAGGACCAGGAGGCGGCGATCGGCCGAACCAAGGCCGACAACATCGAGATGGACGACAAGGTCAAGCCGTCGAACTCGCACATCGCGCTGAACGTGATCACCGACGACGACGGCACCGAGTTGGCGATCCTGCGCGACAACATGCCCTACGGGCGCGCCGACGGGGAGCGCGGGACGTTCTTCATCGCCTATTCCGCATCCCCGGCGACCACCGAGCGGATGTTGGCGAACATGTTCCTCGGCGATCCGCCCGGAAACACCGACCGGCTGCTCGACTTCACCACCGCCGTCACCGGCAGCCAGTACTTCGCGCCGCCCCTCGACTTTCTCGAGGACCCACCGCCGTCCCCCAGCAGCGTCGCGGCACCGATGCAGACCCCCAGCAGCGTCGCGGCACCGATGGAGCCCCCCACGGCGACCGCCGACGGTTCACTCGGCATCGGCTCGCTGCGCTGACCCCCAACCGCCTACAGGAGGCACCGATGAACAATCTGCACCGCGAACTGGCACCGATCTCCGAGGTGGCCTGGGCACAGATCGACGCCGAGGCGTCACGCTCCTTCAAGCGCAACGTCGCCGGCCGTCGGCTCGTCGACGTGACCGGGCCGCTGGGGCTCGATGCCGCCTCGGTCGGAACGGGCCGGACGCACAAGATCGACGCACCGAGCGACGGCATCAGCGCGTCGTTGCGCGACTCCCAGTCGCTCGTCGAGTTGCGGGTGCCGTTCACCGTGACGCGCGAGGCCGTCGACAACGTCGACCGGGGCGCCAAGGATTCCGATTGGGACCCGGTCCGCGACGCCGCCCGCGACCTCGCGCTGGCCGAAGACCGCGCGATCTTCGAGGGGTACCCCGCCGCCGGGATCGGCGGCATCCGCGGCAGGTCCCTCGGTCCGATCGCGCTGCCCGACGACGTCGCCGACTACCCGGAGGCACTCGCCGCAGCGCTGTCGGCACTCAAGTTGGAGTCGGTGGACCACCCGTATTCGATGGTCGCCTCGACCACGGTCTACAACGCGATCAGCGAAACCTCCGACCACGGCTACCCGGTGCGCGAACACCTGCAGCGCCAACTCGTCGACGGCGACATCCTGTGGGCCCCGGCGCTGCGCGGCGCCTACGTCGTGTCCACGCGCGGGGGCGACTTCGAGATGACGATCGGCCAGGACGTGTCCATCGGCTACGACTCGCACACCGCCGACGTCGTCAACCTGTACTTCATCGAATCGTTCACCTTCCTCGTCTACACCGGCGAGGCGGCCGTCGCGCTGACCTGATCGCGCCGGTTTGACCGATTCCCGCAGGTCCGCCGGTCCCCCGGTTCGATAACGGCTTGGCGCGCGCGACGTCGGCGCAGTAGCGTCGGCGGAGTGCTGATCCGCCTGCTGCGCCGCTACCTCTCGCGGTACCGGCGCGAGCTGGTGCTCGTGATCGTGCTCCAACTGATCGCGACCGCCGCCATGCTGTACCTGCCGACCCTCAACGCCGACATCATCGACTTCGGCGTCGCCCGGGGCGACACCGACTACATCCTGCACACCGGCGCCACCATGCTCGCGGTCACCTTGGCCCAGGTCGTCAGCAGCGTTATCGCCATCTACTTCGGCGCCCGGGCCGCGATGGGCACCGGCCGCGACATCCGCCACGACCTCGCGCACCGGGTGAATTCCTTCTCCCAGCGCGAAGTCGCGGTATTCGGCGCCCCGTCGCTGATCACCCGCACCACCAACGACGTCCAGCAGGTGCAGATGCTGGCGGTGATGAGCGTCAGCCTGCTCGTGATGGCCCCGATCATGTCGATCGGCGGCATCATCATGGGCATCAAGGTGGCCCCCGGGATGTGGTGGCTGCTGCTGATCGCCGTTCCGATCCTCGGTGTCTTCATGGCGGCGGTCATCACCCGGATGATCCCCGGGTTCCGCGCGATGCAAGAACGCATCGACGGGGTGAACCGCGTGCTGCGCGAGCAGATCACCGGCATCCGGGTCGTGCGGGCATTCGTGCGCGAGCCGCAGGAGATCGAGCGCTTCGGGGTCGCCAACAACAGTCTCGCCGACGTCACCCTGCGCGTCGGCCGGATGTTCGCGCTGATGTTCCCGGTGGTCATGGGCATCACCAACATCACCATGGTGGCGATCATCTGGGTGGGCGGGCACCAGATCGTCGACGGCCGGATGGAGATCGGCGCGCTGACCGCGCTGATGAGCTACGTCATGCAAATCATGATGGCGGTCATCATGGCCTCCTTCCTCGCGATGATGGCTCCGCGCGCCGCCGTCTGCGCCGAGCGCATCATGGAGGTCCTCGACACCCGCACCAGCGTCGCCCCGCCGCTGGCCCCGCTCGGATTCACCACCGACCCGGCGGCCGTCACCTTCGACTCGGTCGCCTTCGCCTATCCCGGCGCCGACGCGCCGGTGCTCGACAGCCTCGATTTTCAGTGCGGCCCCGGTACGACGACGGCGATCGTCGGCTCGACCGGCTCGGGGAAGACGACTCTGCTCTCACTGATCCCCCGCCTCATCGACACCTCCGCCGGCGCCGTCACCGTCGGCGGCACCGACGTCGCCGCGCTCGACCCCGACCTGCTGCGGTCGGTGATCGGCATCGTCCCGCAACGCCCCTATCTGTTCTCCGGGACCGTCGCGTCCAATCTGCGCTACGGCAACGAGGCCGCCACCGACGAGCAGTTGTGGGAGGCGCTGGCGATCGCCCAGGCCGCCGACTTCGTCGCCGAGATGCCCGGCGGGCTCGACGCCCCGATCGCCCAGGGCGGCACCACCGTCTCGGGCGGCCAACGCCAACGCCTGGCCATCGCCCGTGCCGTGGTCCGCCGGCCGGCGGTCTACCTCTTCGACGACGCCTTCTCCGCCCTCGACGTCGCCACCGACGCGCGGCTGCGCGCCGCCCTCGCCCCGGTCACCCGGGAATCGACGGTGATCACCGTGGCGCAACGGATCTCGACGATCACCGACGCCGATCAGATCATCGTCCTGGACCGCGGTCGCATCGTCGGCCGCGGCCGGCACGCCGAACTGCTCACCAGTTGCCCCACCTATGCGGAGATCGCCGAGTCGCAGCTGGCCGGGAGCCCGTCGTGACCGGGCCGCGCGGCGGGATGATGGGCCCGGCCGGACCACAGGACAAGGCGCGAACCTTCGGACCGTCGATCAAGCGGCTGATCGCCCTGCTGGCCCGCTATCGCGTCGCGATGGTCGTCGTACTCGGCTCGATCGTCGGCTCGGTGGTCGCCACCTCGGTGGCGCCACGCATCCTCGGCCATGCAACCGACCTGATCTTCAACGGCATCATCGGCGCCCGCCTGCCCGCGGGGATCACCAAGGAGCAGGCGGTCGCGGGCCTGCGCGCCCGCGGCCAGGGCACGTTCGCCGACATGGTGGCGTCGATGGACCTGACGCCCGGCGTCGGCGTCGACTTCTCGGCGGTGGCCCGCGTGTTGACCATCGTGCTCGCGCTCTACCTCGCGTCCAGCCTGCTGGGCTGGTTGGCCTCGTTCCTGCTCAACATCGTCGTCGTCGGGAGTATCACCCGATTGCGCGGTGAGGTCGAGGACAAGGTCCACCGACTGCCGTTGCGGTATTACGACGAGGCGCAGCGCGGCGACCTGCTCAGCCGTGTCACCAACGACCTGGACAACCTGTCGCAGACGCTGCAGCAGACGATCATGCAGTTCCTCAACTCGGTGCTGATGGTCATCGGCATCCTCGCGATGATGCTGTGGATCTCGCCGCTGTTGTCGCTCATCGCGCTGCTGACCATCCCGGCGGCGGGCATCGCGACCGCTCTGATCGCCAAACGGTCCAAGCCGCACTTCGGCCGCCAATGGGCGTCGACGGGCACCCTCAACGCCCAGATCGAGGAGGCGTTCACCGGCCACGAGCTGGTCACCGCCTTCGGCCGGCAGCGCCAGGTGATGGCCGCCTTCGACGACCGCAACGAAAAGCTCTACGACGCGAGCTGGCGGGCCCAGTTCATCTCCGGGATCATCATGCCGACGATCATGTTCCTGGGAAATGTGAACTATGTCGTCGTGGCCGTCGTCGGCGGGCTGCGCGTCGCGTCGGGGTCGTTGAGCCTGGGCGAGGTGCAGGCCTTCATCCAGTACTCGCGCCAGTTCACCCAACCCCTGACCCAGATCGGGTCGATGTTCAACCTGATGCAGTCCGGCGTCGCCTCCGCGGAGCGGATCTTCGACATCCTCGACGCCGACGAGGAAGTCCCCGACCCGGCCGATCCGGAGTCGCCCGACGCCGATCGGGGCCGCATCGAGTTCGCCGACGTGTCCTTCCGCTACCTGCCCGACGTCCCGCTGATCGAGGACCTGTCGCTGGTCGCCGAACCCGGCCACCTCGTTGCGATAGTCGGGCCGACCGGCGCGGGCAAGACGACGCTGGTGAACCTGATCATGCGGTTCTACGAGATCGATTCGGGGACCATCACCCTCGACGGCGTCGACACCCGGCGGATGGCCCGGCGCGACCTGCGCTCGCGCACCGGCATGGTGTTGCAGGACTCGTGGCTGTTCGGCGGCACGATCTACGACAACATCGCCTACGGCAACCCCGCCGCGAGCCGCGACGAAGTCCTCGCGGCGGCGCGCGCGAGCCATGTCGACCATTTCGTCTCCACCCTGCCCGACGGCTACGACACGGTCATCGACGAGGAGGGCGGCGGCGTGAGCGCCGGCGAGCGCCAGCTCATCACGATCGCCCGAGCCTTCCTGGCCCGACCGACGATACTGATCCTCGACGAGGCGACGAGCTCGGTCGACACTCGCACCGAACTGCTCATCCAACAAGCAATGGCCGCGTTGCGCAGCGACCGCACCTCGTTCGTCATCGCCCATCGGCTCTCGACCATCCGCGACGCCGACACCATCGTCGTGATGGAGCACGGGCGCATCGTCGAGCAGGGCACACATGAGGAATTGCTCGACGCGCGCGGCGCCTATTTCCGGCTGTACCAGAGCCAGTTCAGCGGCGCGCTCGACTGAACTCCCGCACCACCATCACGATCCCGCTCCTTGGGCCGAAGGCGCGCCATCACAGCGGTGGAGCGGGACGGGTGCGTGGAACCGTTGATGCACCCCGCTGCGTCTAACTAGGCATGACGCAGTTCCCCCGTGACCGGCACGGCCTGATCCGACGCTCCGCGTCGCTGGCGGCCGACATCTCCGACGACGACCTGCGGGCCGGGGTGAAGTCCGGCGCTCTCCGACGGTTGACGCCGGGCGTGTACGTCGAATCCGGCGAGCAGTTCAACGGCCCCGCCGGGGCGGAGCAGCTGTACCGCCTGCAATCGATCGCGGTCGCGACCGCCGAGATCGGCGGATCTTGCCCCCTGAGCCACGTTTCGGCCGCCGCGGTCCACCGCCTCCCCCTCCTCAAGCCGAACCGCTCCCGCGTACACCTCACCAATGGGAAGGCGGGCGGCGGCAAGACGACGAGGCTGCGCCACATCCACGCCGGAACGTTGGGCCCCGACGAGGTGACACTCGTCGACGGCGTCGCCGTGACGTCGCTGTCCCGCACCGCCGTCGACGTCGCCGGGGCCGGTGGTTTCGCCCAGGCACTCACCGCGTTCGACGGGGCGTTGCGAGCGGGGGCCGACCGCGGGCAGATGGCGGCAGCCCTGCTGCGACGCCGGGTGGGTGCGCGGCCGGCCCGACGGGCGCTTCTCTTGGCGGATGGCCGCTCCGAAAGCGTCGGCGAATCGTGGAGTCGGGCACAGATGATCGACGCCGGTCTCCCGGCTCCCACGCTCCAACGCCAGTTCCGCTGCTCGGGTGGACTGTATCGAGGTGACTTCTGTTGGGGCGACAAGCTCATCGGCGAATTCGACGGCGCGGTGAAGTACGCGCGGTACCGCCGCCCCGGCGAGTCCATCACCGACGCGGTCTTGCGCGAGAAGTCCCGCGAGGACGAACTGCGTTCGCTCGGATTCATGGTGGTGCGCTGGACGTGGGGGATGCTGGAGAGCGGCGGGATGCTGACCTTGGTGCACTCATGGCTGGACCGCCTCGACCTGATCTGATCGCCGCCTGACCCCGCTCACGCCCCCCGTTCGGGTCCCGCTCCCCGGTTTGCGTCCCGCTCCCGCTGCCGGAAGCGCGGGGTCGGGATGCGGGAGCGGGAGCCCCACTGGACGCGCAACCTTACCGCCCAGTAAGGTATCGGCATGGCAATCAACACCGAGCTCCCGGAGAAATTGGCTTCGTCGGTCGAGCAGGCCCACCTCGCGGCCGAGCACATCTTCCGCCCCATCTCGCGCAAGTACGACAAGGCCGAGCACGACTACCCCGTCGAACTCGATGATTTCGCCACACTCGCCAAGCAGGCCGCCGAGCGCGACAAAGCCGAGGCCGGGGACTCCCCGGCCGCCGGGGACAACGCCAACAGCACCAACATGCGCGGGGTGCTCACCGCGGCAGAGATGAGCTGGGGCGACGTCGGGCTGATGCTCTCCATCCCCGGCCGCGGCCTGGGCAACGCCGCCATCGCGGCGGTGGCCACCCCCGAACAGCTCGAGCGCTTCGGCGACGTGTGGGCCGCGATGGCCATCACCGAGCCGAGCTTCGGCTCCGACTCGGCCGCGGTGTCGACCACGGCCACCCTCGACGGCGACGACTACATCCTCAACGGCGAGAAGATCTTCGTGACCTCCGGCTCGCGCGCCAGCCACGTCGTGGTGTGGGCGACGCTGGACCGGTCGGTCGGCCGGGCCGCCATCAAGTCCTTCGTGGTACCGATGGACACGCCGGGCGTGAGCGTCGCCCGCCTCGAGCACAAGCTCGGGATCAAGGCCTCCGACACCGCCGTCGTCGTCTTCGAGAACGCGCGCGTGTCGAAGGACAACCTGCTCGGCTCGCCGGAGATCGACACCAAGAAGGGCTTTGGCGGGGTCATGCAGACCTTCGACAACACCCGGCCGGTCGTCGCCGCGATGGCCATCGGCGTCGGCCGGGCTGCCCTGGAGGAGATGCGGCGGCTGCTGGCCGAAGCCGGGCACGAGGTCGACTACGACAGGCCGGCCGCCGCACAGCACGCCGCCGTCGCCGAGTTCATCCGCCTCGAGTCCGATTGGGAGGCCGGTTGGCTCCTCACCCTGCGCGCCGCATGGATGATGGACAACCGCGAACCGAATTCGCTGGAGGCGTCGATGGCCAAGGCGAAGGCCGGGCGCACCGTCACCGACATCACCAACAAGGCCGTCGAGATCGGGGCGACCGCCGGCTTCGCCGAGACCATGCTGCTCGAGAAGTGGGCACGCGATGCGAAGATCCTCGACATCTTCGAGGGCACCCAGCAGATCCAGCAGCTGATCATCGCCCGCCGCGTGCTGGGCAAGTCCAGCGCCGACTTGAAGTAGACCGACGTGAAGTAGACCGACGTGGAGCAGTCAGCCGCCACTCGGCCGGGTGAACAGCGCGGCCTGCAGCTTCTGGTTGCGCGCGATCCGCTCGGCGTCGCGCTTGTAGCGCTCGGCGGAGATCGCGGCGAGGACGCGTTCGGGTGGTGCCCCCGACGGGGGCGGCGGGGCGACATAGCCGAGCGCACGGACCAGCAGCTGTTGGGCGGTCACCGACTGCGCCTGCGGGGTGAAGGACGCGTAGCGGTCGAGGAACCCGCGGATCCCGGTGGCCAGGGTCGGCGGCATCGGCGCGAGATCAACCGCCGATGCCCATTCGGCCAGCTCCGGGGGCATTGCCACATGCCGGGCCGGCGGGGCGGCGGTGCGGTCCCGGATCACATAGGTCCCCGCGACGAAGTCGCCCAGACGCTTGCTCTTCGGGTTGACCGCGGCCGTCACCAAGGCCGGGACGCCGGCGAAGAAGTACAGCTCGGGCATTCCGATCAGCGCTCGGCCGAAAGCCTGCCGCACGGTGATCGGACCGGCATCGTCGTTGACCGTGCGCAGGCCCAGCGCCAGGTGGCCGAGTGTCTTCCCCCGCGTCAGGGTCTCGACGACCGTCGGGACCGCGAGGAAGGCGACGAGCGTCCAGGCCGTGCCCAAACCCGCCTCCAACGCAGAGTCGAGGTGGACGACCTTGTTGAGCTTGGGCATCAGGTAGAGGAACCACAGCCAGAACAGCGCCCACCCGATGGTGACGTCGATCATTCCGGACAGCACGCGCAACCCGAGGTTTGCCGGGGGCAGGTCGAGCGCCACGGCCTCACCGGAGACGAAGTCGTCGCGCCCGACGCCGCGGGTTCCGCTGTGCGACGGGTTCACCGGCGGCAGCAGCGGGCGCATCGGCGGGCGCGGAGCGACCCCGGCCGGGTAGGGGCCGGGCACGGGACGGGACATGCCCACGACTCTAGGGGAGGATTCGGGCGAGGGAGGATTCGGGTGACGGACAGCAGCGGCACCGGCTCGCTAAGGTGATGGGCGTGGACCTCGACGCCTACCTCGACGCGCATCGCGGCGAATGGAATCGCCTCAATGACCTGGTTCGGACCCGGCACCTGACCGGCGCCGAGTCCGACGAACTGCTCGACCTGTACCAGCGCGCGGCCACGCACCTCTCGGTCATTCGATCGACCTCCCCCGACGCCCAGACCGTCGAGTACCTCTCGATGCTGGTGGCCCGCGCCCGGTTCCGCGCCACCGGGTCGCGGCCGTTCACGTGGGCCACCGTCGCGACCTATCTGACGCGCACGCTGCCGGCCGGCTTCTACCGGCTTCGGTGGTGGTGGGTGCCGATCATGGTCGGCGCCGTGCTGACCATGACGGTGATGGTCTGGTGGAGCCTGAGCCACCCCACCACCATGGAGTGGTTGATGCGGCAGTTCGGCCGCGAGTACGTCGACAACAGCTTCGCCGACTACTACTCCAACCATCAGGCGCAATACTTCGCATTCCGGGTGTGGACCAACAACTTCCGGTTGGCCCTGTTGGCCATCGCCTTCGGCGTGTTCTTTTTCCCCGTCGTCTACGTGCTGTACGAGAACGTGGTGTCGGTCGGCCAGGTCGCGGCGGTGATGATCGGCAACGGCAAGGCCGACGTGTTCTTCGGCCTGATCCTGCCGCACGGGATGCTCGAGATGACGTGTCTGTTCGTTTCCTGCGGCATCGGGCTGAAGTTGTTCTGGACCTGGGTCGCCCCGGGCCACCGGACGCGGACCCGCGCCCTGGCCGAAGAGGGCCGCACCGCCATCTCGATCGGCGTGGGACTCATCGGCCTGCTGCTGCTCTGCGGGGTGATCGAGGCATTCGTGACGCCCTCCCCGCTGCCGACCTTCGCCCGCATCGGCATCGGGTTGGCCGCCTGGCTCGGCTTCCTCGCCTACGTCTTCATCCTGGGCCGCAAGGCCTACCTCGACGGTGCGACCGGCGACTTGGAGCACGAGGCCGACCGTGGCTACCAGGCGCCGATCGCCGCGTAGGCGCCGGTCGGCTCACAGCAGGCCACGCGCCTTCAACGACAAATAGTGGTCGGCGAGCGCGGGCGGGAGGTCCTCGGGACCGCGGTCGATGACGGTCACGCCGAGACGGGCGAGCACCGCTGCGGTCTCCTCGCGCTGGGTCAGGGTCCGCGCCGAGGCCGCTGCACGGTAGGCCGACGTGGCATCGGACCGCTCGACCAGCATCTCCTCCAGGGCGGGATCGGAAACCGACGCGATGACCACCTGATAACGCTGCGCGAGCACGGCCAGCGTCGGCAGCAAGGATTCGGCGATCGCCGACGGCTCCAACGGCGTCAGCAATACGACCAACGCCCGCTGCCCGACGGTCCGCGCGACTTCGGCGCCGAGCAGCCCCCAGTCGGCCTCCACCAAGGCCGACTCCAACGGGGCCATCGCCGTGACCATCTCGTTGAGGAGGTTCACCCGCCGCGTCGCCCGGACCTTCTGGTGGATGGCGCGGTCACCGGCGATGAAGTCGATGCGGTCGCCGGCATGCGAGGCGAGCGCGGCCAACAGCAGTGCGGCATCCATCGCGGCATCCAGCCGCGGCTGGTCGCCGATGCGCCCCGCCGAGGTGCGCGAGGTGTCCAGGACGAGCACGACGTGGCGGTCGCGCTCGGGCTGCCAGGTGCGCACCACAGTGGAGCGGCGGCGCGCGGTGGCCCGCCAGTCGATGGACCGGACGTCGTCGCCCTCGACGTAGTCGCGCAACGAGTCGAACTCGGTGCCCTGCCCGCGGGTGCGCACGGCCGAGCGGCCGTCGAGCTGGCGCAGTGAGGCCAAGCGGGACGGCAGGTGCTTGCGCGAGTCGAAGGCGGGCAGCGCGCGCACCGTGCCGGGCAGGAACAGGGATCGCTGGTGCCCGGCCAACCCGAGGGGGCCGTTGCGGCGCAGGGTGAGCCGGATGGCCAGCCGGTCGCCGCGGCGCGTCGGCCGCAGACCGACCTCGAAGAACCGCCGCTCCCCCGGTGCCAGGTTCAGGTCCTGCCGGTTCGCCAGTGGCCCCGGCGGGGCCGGGTCGCCGGACAACTGCAGGCGGATCAATTCCCACCGACGCGCGAGATCGGCGAAGATCCCGGGGTCGCGCGCGACCTGCCGGTCGGGCTGTTCGGGGGCACCGGCGCCGGCCGACGGCTGCCAAGCGTCCCGGAGGCGGCCCCGATATCGGCGTCGCCCGGTGTTGACCACCGACAGCCGAGTGGTGGCGTGCTCGCCGAGCCGGATCGGCGCGGTCTTCGCGCGGGTGACGGTGACCGCGGTCGTCGGGCCGGCGACGATGAAGTCGATCAGCGCCACCCCGGCGACGATTCCGGCCCAGGCCCACACCGTCTCGCCCGACGGCCAGATCAGCACCGGAACGGCGCCGAGGACGACGAGCAGGGCGAACCGCCCGGTGACGAACATCAGCGGGGCACGGGAACGGAGTTGATCGCAGCGTCGAGGACCGCCGAAACGGACACGCCCTCGAGCTCCGCCTCCGGGCGCATGCCCAGGCGGTGCGCCAGCGTCGACTGCGCCAGTGCCTTCACGTCGTCGGGGGTGACGAAGTCGCGCCCGGACAGCCACGCCCAGGCCCGGCTCGTGGCCAGCAGCGCCGTCGCACCGCGCGGGCTCACGCCCAACGACAACGACGGCGACATCCGCGTCGCCCGGGCGATGTCGACGATGTAGCCGAGGACCGCCGGCGCGATCCCCACCTGCCGTACCGCGGCGACGCCGGCGGCGATGTCGTCGGGGGTCGCGACAGCGGTCATCCCCGCCCCGGCGAGGTTGCGCGGATCGAAGCCGGCGGCGTGGCGCGAGAGGATCATGATCTCGTCCTCGCGCGGCGGCAGCGGCAGCGTCACCTTCAACAGGAAGCGATCGAGTTGCGCCTCGGGCAGCGGGTAGGTCCCCTCGTACTCGACCGGGTTCTGCGTGGCGGCGACCACGAACGGCGCCGGCAGCGGGTGCGGGTGCCCGTCGATGGAGACCTGGTGCTCCTCCATCGCTTCGAGCAGCGACGCCTGGGTCTTGGGCGGCGTGCGGTTGATCTCGTCGGCCAGCAGCAGGTTGGTGAACACCGGGCCCTCGCGGAAGGTGAACTCCGAGGTGGCGTTGTCGTATACCAGGGAACCGGTCACGTCGCCGGGCATCAGGTCGGGGGTGAACTGGACGCGCTTGGTGTCCACGGCAAGGGCCGCAGCCACCGACCGGACCAGCAGTGTCTTGGCGACCCCGGGCACGCCTTCGAGCAGGATGTGCCCCCGGCACAACAGTGCGATGAGGATGCCGGCGACGGCGGAGTCTTGTCCGACAACGGTTTTCGCGACTTCGCCCCGAACGGCGGACAGTGCGGCACGGGCGCGGTCGGAGTCGGCACGGAGATCGGTTGGTGTCGTCATAGTACGGGTCTGACTTCCTCTTCAAGGGTGGACAGGTCGGTGGCGAATCGCACGAGCCCGGCGTTGTCGGCCGGCAGCGGCCCGACGAGTAGCGCGAGAACTGTGCCGTGGTCGCGCCCGGTGGCGCGCGAGACGGCGGCGACGATGTCGTCGACGGGTGCGTGGCGCGAGACCCCCAAGCGCCGCGGAATGGTCCGGAGCGCGTGCCGGCGCAGCTGGGCCGCGGCCCGTGCGGCGTCGCCGGAGGCCTGATACAGCCGCCCTCTCGCCTCGGTCGTCTCGGCCGCCTTGACCACCGCCGGCAGCGGTTCGGTGATGAGTTGCCCGAACCGGCGGCCGCGCCACAGCATCAGCGCGAACAAGACGAACCAGCCCAGGCCGATCATCGGCCAGAGCCACCGCGGAACATCGGGTTTCAGGCTGGGTGAGGGTTTCGACTTGGGCTGGTCGTTGCTGAGATCGCCATAGTCCGCGGCGAACCAATCCACCTTCGCGCCGGCGCCGATCAGGCGGACCGCGATGCCGGCCTGGTCGTTCTCGAGAATCGCACGATTGACGAACCAGTCTTGCGGCGCCACGACGATCTCCGGGCGCGACGCCGTCGCCGGAAACACGACGACCGGGGCCGAATCGGGCGCAGAACCGCTGCGGAAGCACTGGGTAGCGTGCTCCGCGGGACCGGGAACGACGGTGGGGCTGGCATGGGCGGCCCGATCGGTCGGCGCGATTCCGGCCGCCGAGCACTGTGCTCGCAGCTCCGTCGGCGTGTACGGCGAGCCGACGAACCCGATGTCGATCCCCCACTCGGCGAGAACCTCGCTTCGCGGGTCCAGAATCACTATGCGCCGCGCCGTGCGCGACCGGTCCCGCACGATCGCGCTGCTGCTCTTCGACGTGCGCGTGCCCTGCGAGATGACGACCACCGTCGCCGCGTCCGCAACCCCCAGACCGCGCAACTCATCCTGGTTGCGCGCGACGCGGACCGCGACGCCGTGCGTCTTGAGGGTCTCGGCGAGGGCCGCGGTCCCGTCGCCGCCGAAGTTCCCCGGGTCCCCGGACACCGAGTTCCCCTTGGCCGGTTGCTCCCGGGTGCCGCCCGCAATGACGGCGGCCAACGCCAACGCCGACACCACTGCGACGGCGAGCAGCACGAAGACGCCGACCAGCACGCCCGAGCGGCGCTTGGCGACCGGTGGCGGTGCCGGCGCACCGGGACCGCCGCCCGGTGGTGCCACCGGCGGTGCGGCGGGGGCGCTCATCGGCCCACCGGGGGAAGCAGCGGCAGCGACATCTCCGCCAACTCGTCGTCGACGTAGCCGGTCGGCTTGGTGTCGCGCAGCGAGATGTCCAGGTCGACCAGTGCCGACGCCGACGCGCCGTCGGCATGCCGACCACCGTAAGCGACGGCGTCGAAAGCGTCGGCGGCCGAGTGCAGCGCCGGGAAGTGCGAGGGGAACACGTGGCGCAAGCGGCGGGCGATGTCGTGCGCAGTGGCCGAGCGCGCCCCGAGCAGCAGGCTGCGGTCGGACGCGGTTTGCGCGATCGCCCGCATCGCGGCGAGCACGGCCGCGTCATAGTCCCCCGCGGCCAGGGCCGCCTGCGCCGACTGCCGGAACTGCTCCTGCGTCCCGGTGATCCCGCCGAGCACGGCGCCGGGCTCCCCGCCGCCGCTCTCGTCGTCGCTGCGCGCTTCCCGCCGAACCCGGATGACGACGTACACCACAGCGGCGATCAACAGCGCGAGCAGGATGAAGCCGATGGTCAAGGAGACACCGCTGTTGAACACTGCCGAGAGCCACTTCCCGATGCGCTCGAGAAGGCCGGGCTCTGGGGGGGCTTCCCACTTCCCCGACCCCGGTGGGGGCGTCGGGGTGTATCGGGGTTTGGACAGCTCGTCGCGCAACCATCGGCGCGCGGTGTCGTTGTCGGGATCGAGGGCGAGGAAGATCATCGGCCTGCCTCGGTCGCGAGCAGTTCCACGTCGTAGGCCTCCTGGCGCACTCGGGCGTCGAGATAGGACATGACGGCGAAGCCGGCCGCGATGGGCGACACGACCGCCGCGGTCACCAGGATCACCAGCGTCGGCGCGCCGCGCAGGAAGATCCGGCCCACCGACATGAACAGGGCGAAACCGATGGTACTGAACAGGATCGCCTGCAGAACGATCGGCAGCAGCTGGTGCCCCAAGCCCTTGCCGGTCAACCCGAGGGCACGGCGGATCGAGGCGCCCAGTGGGGCGCCTTCGACGGCGACGACCGTCTGGACCATCTGGATCGGGGCTGCCGCGAGCAGGTAGACCGACAGCGGCACCGCGATCAGCAGCGGCAGGACCAGGACCAGCGGGCTCAGGGCCGCGAACGCGGTGACGGCTGCGACGGTGAGGCCGAGGAGCAGTGCGGGAGCCGCCAGCACGAGGATCCCGACGGCACCGACGGCGGTGCTCGGAACGGACCGGCGGCCAATGGCCGACATCGCCGCCGGGACGGCCATCGGCTGTCCGATCGCCGTTGCGTGCAACGGTGCCGCCAACAACCCGGTCAGGATGACCGGTGCGACGAATGCCGCGACGCTCAGCGCGACCCGGCCCGGTCCGGGCCCGCCGAGGAAGGCCCCGGCAACGATGGCGCCCGCGGGCACCCAGGTGCACAACCACATCAGGGCGATCGTGGCGGCGTTGCCGCGGCCGACGCTCACCGCCCCGCTGACGACGTCGAGGACGCGCAGCGGCCGCAACGGCGCGACACCCGGTTTGTGGGCGCCGAGGCCGGCGAGCGGTGCCGGTTGCGGCTCGGGGAGTCGGGTCGGCAAGTCGACGCCGGGCAGTGACGGGAGGTGGGCCCGGCGCCCGACCGGGGGCGCGGGCGCGGGCGCCCACATCTGCTGCGCGGGCGCCCACATCTGCTGGTCGAGCGGCCGCGACGACGGGCCGGGGGTCTCGAGACCCCTGACCGGCCGCCACTCGTCGGCGTTGTCGGCCTGGGGCAGCGCGGCGTCGACGTTGGGGGCGGTCCACCCGGACACGGACGAGGGCTCGTCCCACCCGGACACGGACGAGGGCTCGTCGCACCCGGACACGGACGAGGGCTCGTCCCACCCGGACACAGACGAGGGCTCGTCGTCTGCCGTCATCACGACCAACCCCTCGCCTCGCCTGTCCGACCTGGTCACCGGCCGCGCGCCCACGGTCAGTCCGCGCGTCCTCTAGAACCGCGAACCTACCAAAGCAAACACCATCGGGCTGCTACCGTGACTAGAACCTGTTCTAGTTTGTCATTCGAGGAGAACACCAGATGGCCGACGCCGCCACCGACCTGACCGCGACGATCCACGCCGCCGTCGACACCTACATCGATCTGCTGACCAGCGGCACGCCCGAGCAGATCGCCGACCTCTACGCCGCCGAGTGCAGCGTCGAGGACCCGATCGGGGCCCCGTTGCGCACGACGCGCGAGGAACTCGTGGAGTTCTACGGCCTCATCAGCAACCTCGACGAGCACCGGGCGACGCTGAAGTGGAAGAAGGTCGTGGGCAACACGGCCGTGTTCGAGTTCCACCTGTTCACCAAAGCCGGCGACGCCGGTTTCGAGATCCAGCCGATCGACATCATGGTCTTCGACGAGAACGGCAAGATCATCTCGATGCGCGCGGTCTGGGACCCGGCGACCGACCTCAAGCAGGTCTGACCCACCACGGCAACCGGCACGGGCCGTCCTCGACGGCTCAGCGCCGGCCCGTGGGCCGCAGCACCACCTCGACCGGGTGGGCGTCGGCCGGGGTCAGCACCGCCGCCGCCACGGCGGCGGCGACCGTGTCGGGTTCGAGGAACCTCCCCGGCTGATAGTCGCCGCCCTCGATCGCGACGATGTCGCGCTGCATGTCGGTGTCGATCCGACCGGGGAAGATTGAGGTGACCCGCAACTCGGGTTCCTCCAACCGCAGCGCGTCGGCCAAGGCACGCAGACCGAACTTGCTCGCGGCATAGGCGGACCAGCCGGGGTTGGCCCGTATGCCCGCGCCAGAGTTGACGAAGACCACGTGGCCGCCCGCGCTGCGCAGGGCCGGCAAGAGGAGCCGGGTCAGCTCGGCGGCCGCGACCAGGTTGACCTCCAGCACGCGGCGCCACTCCGACACCGGCGTCTGCGCGACCGGGTGCAGACTCGACGCAACACCCGCATTGTGGACCAGGACGTCGAGCGAGGTGATCGCCTCGGTCGCCGCGGCTACCGCGTCGTAGTCGGTCAGCTCCGCGGCCACGGTCGCCGCACCCTCGAATGAGGCGGCCAAGGCTTCGAGTCGAGCCGAGGGCCGCCCCCCGAGCAACAGGTCGTGGGAGGGCGCGAGCGCGCGGGCGATGGCCGTACCGAGGCCGCGGCTTGCGCCGGTGATCAGTGCGGTGGGCATGGGGTGGACTGTACCCGCGGCCGCCGAGCACCAGCCCCGTCCGAAGTGGCAACCGCCGCGGAAGAGATTCCCGCGGCGCCGCCTGTTCCGGAGCACCCCGGCGCCCGGTGACCGATGATGGGCGGATGGCAGGTCACACACCGCTTCCCAACGGCATCGAGTTCTCCGCGTCGGGCCACCAACCGGATCCGCGCGGCGACCGGGCTGTGGCCGCGACGCTCGTGGTCGGTCTGATCCTGGTCGGCGTCTTCGGCCGCTTCGCCTACCACCCCGACCTGATGGCCTACGAGTTCACCGGCGAGCCGGGCACACGGGCGGCCGCGCTCGACCGGGCCGTCTGGGCCGACTTCGGCTTCATCGCCGGATATCTGCTCGCGCTGGGCGCGCTCGGGCGTTACGTGTACTCGCGCTGTTTCACCGGCGACTTCCGTCGTGCCGCCGCCGCCCTCCTCGGCATGCTCGTCGTCGCAGCACTGGCCGACGTGGGCGAGGACATCGCCCTGCTCGCCCACAACGGGTCCTGGTCCGCGCCCTTCGCGACCCTCAAGTGGATTCTGATCCTCCCGACGCTGCTGTTCGTCCCGGCGGCGGTGTTCGTCGCGCTGCGCGCCCGCCGATCAGCGGGGTGGTATCGGCGCCATGGTGCCGCACTCCCCGCTGTCGCACACGTCTTCACCAGCGCCCCGGTCGATCCCACCGCCCAGGAGTACCGGTGGTTGCGCGGCTACTGGGCACCCACCGTCGCCGACCCGACGCAGGCCGACACCCGGGCGATCTGCCTGTCCGGCGGCGGAATCCGTGCGGGCAGCGTGGCGCTCGGCGCGCTCGAAGCCTTCTCCGGAAACACCGACGGCGAGCCAGGCGATGAGGAGGGCGCCGACATCCTCGCCGACACCGACTACATCATCTCGGTATCCGGCGGCGGCTTCCTCGCCGGAGCCTTCCTCCAGGCCGGCCACCTCCCGCCGAAGGGCACGGTGTGGTCGGCCGACGACGTCGCCGGCTTGCGCGGGACCGGCGACCCCGCCGGCACAGATCCGGTGTCGATCACGACCGCATCCGGCCCCGTGTCGGGCGTCGAAGCCATGCCCGTCTCGGAGTCGTTCAAACGCGGGTCGGTGGAATACGACCAGGTCCGCCGTCGCGCCTCCTACATCGCGGATTCACCGGCCGAACTCGTGGTCGCACTCGGGATCGTCGCCAAGAACATGGTGTTGTCCCTGGCCACCGTCTTCGCTCCGGCAGCACTGCTCGGTGTGCTCCTCGGCGTCGCCTATGCCCGAATCCCCCTCGCCGCGGTGGCCGTGTCGCCACCCGATCCGCTGTCGATGACCAATGATCGGTTCACCACCACCAACACGACCGCGGCGGGGATCGTCATCGGTGTGTTCGCCCTGGCCGCGGTCGTCGCGCTCTGCCTGGCCAGCCTGGCCGAGACGCGATCCACGGGCAAGCGGGCATTGCTCGGCTCCATCCCGGCGCTCACCCGGGTCGCCCAATCCCTTGGCGCAGTGGCAGGTCTGGTCGCCCTGGCCGCATTCGGCATCCCGTGGGCGATGCAGCTGGCCGGCGGTCCGAGCAGCGGTGCGGCCGTGGCGGGACAGGTGACCGGGGTCGTCGCGTTGAACTACGTCGCGGTGCTCGCCGCGATCCTGTGGCGCCGGCGCGCGTCGTTCGTGTCGCTGATCACGGCGCTGCGCGGGCGACCGTCCGGACCGCCGGCCGCGGTCCCGCGCGGAGCGCTGCAACTCCTGATCGTCGTGGTGACGCTGGCCGTGCTCGCCGCCGCCTGGCTGCTCGCGGTGGTGGGCGTGGCCGCTTGGGCCTATTCGCGGACGCTGCCCGGCGCTCCCGGATGGGCCGCGGTCGCCGGATTCGGGTTCGCCGTCGCGGCCGCCATAGGCGTGCTGGCCACCTTCGACGTGACGTCGACGAGCCTGCAACCGTTCTACCGCCGTCGCCTGGCCCGCGCGTTCGCGCTGCGCCGGGTCCGCACCGACGGCCGCCCGCGCGCCATGGCCTACCCGCCGACCGAGGGCACCGGCCTATCCTTGTTCGACGGCCCGCGGCGAACGCAACTGGGCGCCACCGCGACCACCGTCGACCGCCGATCCGGGTATGCCGCCAGCGGGGACGTGAAGACCCCGGCCTTCATCTTCGCCGCCGCCGCAGCGGTGGGTGGCGACGACAAGCCTGCCAGCGGGCAGAACGCGATCTCCTTCGTCTTCTCTGCCGACTACATCGGCGGGCCCGACCTCGGTTGGATGCCCACGACCGCGCTGAGCGAGGTCGCGCGCACCCGGATCCAGCGCGACCTCACCGTGCAGGCCGCCGTGTCGATCAGCGGTGCCGCCTTCGCCTCGGCGATGGGGCGGATGTCCCGCGGATACCAGACCCTCCTCGCCGTCTCCGGTGCCCGCCTCGGCAGCTGGCTGCCCAACCCGCTATTCCTGTTCCAGTCGCAGTTCGAGGCGGGAAACCCCGCCTGGCCCCACGGCATGCCCTCGTTCCGCGGGGTGAGCTACCTGGGCCGAGAAATCCTCGGGCTGAATTCGAGCCGCGGCCGTCTCGTCCAGGTGACCGACGGCGGGCACTACGAGAACCTCGGCCTGGTGGAGGCGCTGCGCCGGCGGTGTACGACGATCATCGCCGTCGACGCCAGCGGCGACACCCCGCCGACGCTCACGACCTTCGCCGACGCGATGCGACTGGCCGAATCGGAGTTGGGCGTGCAGTTCTCCTTCGACGACCCCGACCACACCCCGGCCGGCCTGAGCCCCGGCTCGCCCGACGACGAGTCCGGCGACTTTCCCGCGGAGCTGCGCAACCGGCTGGCGAAGTCGGCGATCGTGCGCGCGCGGTTCACCTATCCCGTGGTGGCCGGCGGCCGGAGCGGGACGCTGATCCTGGCCAAGTCGATCCTCACCCCCGATCTGCCGCGGTGGCTGCTCGCCTACGCCGCAACCAATCCGGTCTTCCCCCATGACTCGACCGCCGACCAATGGTTCAACGAGGGCCAGTTCGCCGCCTACACCGAACTGGGCCGACACATAGGGCACCAGGCGGCCCTGGCCGTGGACTAGCGCTCAGTCGACAACGACGGCCTCGGCCTCGATCTCGACTTTCCAGCGGGGATCGAGCAGTGCCGCGACGACCACCATCGTCGCGGCGGGCGGGGCCGGGCTGAACATCTCACCGTGCGCGGCACCAACCGCGTCGGCATAGGCCGGGTCGGTGACGAACATCCGGGTCCGCACCACGTGCCGCGGTGCACCGCCCAGTTCGCCGAGCGCAGCCGCGATGAGCTCCAGGCAACGGCGCGCCTGAACTCCGGGATCGGGATGGACCTCGCCGTCGGCCCAGACCGGAGCCGTCCCGGCGACGATGATCCGATCTCCCTCTCGCAGCGCCCGACAGTAGCCGTACGGCTCCTCGAACGCGCCGCCGGACCAGACCCGCTGCACAGTCACCGGAGCCACGGTACGGGGGACGGCAGTAGCGCGCCAACCGCGGCCTTCGACGGGCCGTGCGGCGACCCCGGCGTGGTGCGGATCACCGCTGGTCGGCTTTTATTTCGTATCCCTAAGTAATAGGGTGGACGGCATGGGCAGCAGCGATGACTTGGCGCGGGAACTCCGACCGGCCATCACCCGCCTGTACCTCGCGCTGCGGCGCCGCGCACCGGTTGCCGAATTGAGCGCGGCGCAGGCCTCGGCCCTGTCCACCCTGCTGGTCCGGGGCAGCCTGCGCATGGGCGCCCTCGCCGAACACGAGGGCATCCGCATGCCGACCGCCACCGCACTCGTCGACGGGTTGATCAAGCTGGGCCTCGCGCAACGGGCACCCGACCCCGACGACCGGCGCGCCGTGATCGTCGAGCTCACCGAGCAGGGTCGCGGCGCGGTCGAGCACGCTCGACGCCGACGCGACGATGCCCTCGCCGCCGCCTTGGACCAGTTGTCCGACGATCAGCGCATCCGGCTGGCCTCGGCCACCGACGCGCTGACCGCCTTGCAGCGCCACCTCGAGCGGGTCTCCCCCAAACTCCCCGAGTCCCCGCCGACCGCACCGTGATGAAGAAGGGCCCCATGACAGCCACCATCGAACCCACCCGGGATGCGACCGGGCCGGCCACGCCACCGGCGCACCCGTCGTTGCTGGAGACGTTCCGCCAACAGCCCCGGGCGGTTTGGGTGACCGCCTTCGCCGCAGTCATCTCCTTCATGGGCATCGGCCTGGTAGACCCGATCCTCAACACCATCGCCGAGGCACTGCACGCGCCCGAGTCGAAGCTCACCCTGCTGTTCGGCGTCTACCTCGGCATCCAGGTGCTCGCCATGCTGATCACCGGATGGGCGGCCTACCGGTTCGGCCCGAAGCGCACGCTGACCGTCGGGCTGGTGCTGATCGTGGTCGCCGCCGGGGTGAGCGCGTTCGGGTCGACCATCGACCAGCTGATCGCGCTGCGCGTGCTGTGGGGTCTGGGCAACGCCCTGTTCATGGCCACCGCACTGGCGTTCATCGTCGGCCAGGCCCGCGGCGGGCAGCGCGGCGCGATCCTCCTCTACGAGGCGGCGCTGGGCATCGGACTGGCCGTCGGGCCGCTCATCGGGGCACTGCTGGGCAGCATCTCCTGGCAGGCGCCGTTCGCCGGTACCGCGCTGCTGATGCTCGCCGGTGCGGCGCTCTGTGCCGCGATGCTGCCCTCCGACGGTCCGCGCGCCGACCGCATCCCGGTCGCGATCACCGACCCGCTCCGAGCGCTGCGCAACCGGACCCTGCTGGTCACCGGCATCGGCTCGGGGTTCTACACCGGAGCCCTGTTCACCGTCGTCGCCTGGGCACCGCTGGCCCTCTCCATCGCCAACAAGGCGAATGGGCACGGTGCGGTCGGTCCGATCGGCGCCGGGCTGGTGTTCTTCGGCTGGGGCCTGCTGACCGCTCTCGCGGGCGTGTTCGGTGGCCCGCGCATCGCCGACCGCTTCGGCCAGAAGGAAGGCGTCATGCTCGCCATCGTCGTCTACGCCGCCGTGATGTCTCTCGCGGCCTACGGTGCGACGACGCACTCGGTCCCGGTGATCGGCCTCGCCGTGATCCTGTCCGGCATCCCCTCCGGTGTGCTGAACACCCTGTTCACCAGCGTCGCCATGTCCAGCGGCGACCCTGCCACGCCGCGCTCGGTGGCCAGCGCCGGGTACAGCTTCCTGCGCTGGATGGGCGGTGCCGCCTCGGCGATCATCGTCGCGCACCTCGCGTCCTGGTTCGGCGCGCCGGCCCCGTTCTGGTTCGCGGCCGCCTACTGTGTGGTCGCCATCGGGGTGGTTTCGCTGGTCCGCAACGAATCCACCGACCACCACCCGGTCCCCGCCGACGCGGCACTCATCGGGACCGAGGAGATGTAGCCGGGCGAGCGGCCCCCCCACCCCGCTAGGACGCCGGATCGAGCACGATCTTCACCGACGTCCCGCGCGGCCCGCGTTGCGCGGTCGCGCGTCCGGGACGGTCCCGGCCGTCGAGCCGTACAGTGATCGGCCCGCCCTCGGGATAGAAGTTGCGCCACCATGACTTCTGATCCGGGGCGGCCACCCCGACGAACAGCTCGTCCCCGCGCTGGCGGTAGGAGACGACCAGGCTGATCGGCCGACCGGACTTACGGCCCACATACGAGATCTCGACCATCGACCGACCCAGAACCCGACCGACGCCCGGCGCACGCAGCAAGGGCGAGACTCCGCGGTTGACGAGTGCGGACCCCCGCTGGAAACGGTTCACCCCGACCTCACTCGGGCACGTCGGCCGAGCAGCTCAGCGGCCCGCCCGAACTGCTGCCCTCGGAGACGACGGTGCCGCCCACCACGATCTGACAGGTGACCGTTCCACGCACGACGATCCCGTTGATCGCCGCTTGCCCGCCGGGAACCCTCATCGTCACCGACCACGGGGAGCGCGTGGTCGCCAGCGTCGTGAACCCTCCAGTGGTGTCGGTGTAGCGCACGACGATCAAGTCGCCGTCGCCGACGAGTCGGTAGACGACCTGTCCGGGAGATGCCGGCGCCGACGTCTCCGAGGTGGGTGACGACTCGGTCGTACTCGTCGCCGACGTCGTGGACTCCTCCGAAGTCTGCACGGGCGTCGGCACCGACGTCGGGCCCGACTGCTCACCGCCCCTTCCGCCGGCCACCGAGATCAGAAACGCCACCAGCAGAATCGCCACCAGCGCTGCCAGGATCGATCCGATGAGGATCTTCGTGCGCTTGTTGCCGCCGCCACCGGGCTCCTGCCCGTACGTCTGAGTCCCGTATTGGCCCGCGCCGTACTGGCTCGTGCCGTACTGGCCCGTGCCGTATTGGCCCGCGCCGTACCGGCTTGTGCCGGGGTACTGCTCCGGCGAGTACGCACTCGTCGGCTCTTCCGGGTCGAACCGTCGCGTCGACGACCCGAACGGGTCCTGGGGGTCCTGCGGATGTGTCATGCGACCATTGTGACACCAGCCGACGACACCGCGCCGGAATCGGTGGGCGCAATCACTCGCCGGCGATCGCGTCCAACGGCTTGGTGCGCGACGCCCGGATCGCCGGCCACACCGCGGCCACCACGCCGACAACGGCGGCGCCGATCAGCGTCGTGATGATCAACGACCACGGCAACACCGGGTTCCCAATCCCCCATTCGCGCAGGGTGCGGACCAGCGCGACGGCCAATCCGCCGCCCAGGACGATGCCCAGCACCGCCCCGAAAAGGGCGATCAACACCGATTCCAGGTAGATCATCCGCCGCACCTGAGGGCGGACCATGCCGATCGCGCGCTGCATACCGATCTCCTGCCGGCGTTCGACCACCGACAGCGCCAGCGTGTTCACGATGCCCAGCACGGCGACGAGCAGGGCCAGCCCGAGCATGGCGTAGAGCACGCCGAGCATCTGGTCGATCATCGAGGACACCGAACTCTTGTACTGGTCGCGGGTCTGCACCTGCACCGTCAGGAATTGGGCGGTGGAGTCGACCAGGCGCTGCTGCAGCACCGCGGTGTCCACGCCGGGGGCGGCCCGGGCGAACACTCCCATCAACATCTGCGACGACGACGGCATCACCTTGTCGAAAGCGGCACTGCCCAGCAGCCACGGCCGGATGGCGTCGTTGCGCGCAAAGACTCCGACGACCGGGACCTGCACCGTGGCCCCATCCGGCCGGGTGAACGTCAAGACCTTGCCGACCGTCCAGCCGGTACTGCGCATCGTCGGTTCGTCGACGAGCATGCCGTCCGGCGTGAGGTCGGTGCCCTCGATGACGCGGTAGTTGACCAGATCGCCGAGTTTGCCCCCGACCGCGGCGTTGCCGATGACCTGCTTGCCGTCGACGGAACTGACCACAAATCCGGCCCCGACGGCCTCGCCGACCCCCTTGGTCTCGCGGACCGCCCGCAACACCGTCGGCGGAACCGGTGCGCTGTTGATTCCGGTGACGAAGAAGTCCGACTTGACGTTGGTCTGCAGCGAGTCGTCGATCGTCGACTTGAACGTCGCGCCCAGCGTCCCGATGACGGCCACCAGCATCAGCCCGATGGTGAGCGCGAAGGCCGTCGCCGCCGTCCGACGCGGGTTGCGCCCGGCATTGGTCCGCGCCAGCTGGCCGATCTTGCCGAACGGCCTGGTCAGCACTCCGATGACCCCGATCATCGGGCCCGACAGCGCGGGCGCCGCCAGCACCACGGCTGCGATCATCAGGACCGCACCCACGCCGACTCCCAGCGCCGGGCCGACGCCCTGGTACATCGCCGCGCCGACGGTGATGACGATGGCGAACGCGCCGACGATCGCGCCCACCAGGGTCCGCGCCCGCAACGACCGGGGCTCGGCCATCGTCGCCCTCATGGCCTCCACCGGGGCGATGCCCGCTGCCCGGCGCGCGGGCAGCCACGCACTGAGCACGGTCACCACGATCCCCACCGCGAGCGTGACGAGGACCGCTGTCGGGGTGACCAGCAGGCCGCCGTCGGGCAGCCCGGAGGTGGCGAGGGCGAGGGCGCGCAGCGCCGCCGCCAGCCCGATGCCCACGATCACCCCGAGCACCGCACCGATCGTCCCGAGTATCAGGGCCTCGGTGAGCACCGACCGCAAGACCTGGCGTCGACTGGCCCCGACGGCGCGCAGCAGGGCGAGTTCGCGATTGCGCTGCGCCACGATCATCGCGAACGTGTTGTAGATGAGGAAGGTGCCGACGATGATGCCGATCCCCGCGAAGGCCAGCAGGATGTAGGTGAAGATCTGCAAGAACTTGTTGATGGTGTCCTTGCTCTCCTGCCGCACCTCCTCGCCGGTCTGCACTTTCAGCGGCGTCGGCCCGATCAGGGTGCGCACCCGCTGCGCCAATTCGGCGTCGGTGACACCCGGGCGGGCGGACAGCGCGACGGCTCCGGCATGCTCTCCATCGGAGAACAGATGTCGGGCCGTCTGCTCGTCGAAGGCGACGTTGACAAAGCCGCCGACTTCGAACGGCCAGTCGAGCAGCCCGACGACGGTGACCTCCTGCGGTTCGGAGTTCCCTTGCCCGACGACGACTTTGGTCCTCGACCCGACATGCAACCCGGCCTTCTCGGCGGCAGTCGCGTTGATGGCGACCTCGCCCGCGCGCTCCGGCCCGCGCCCGCCCGGCAGGATGACGCTCTCCCCCTTGGCCACCGCGCGGTCCGGCGGAAGATAGGTCGTGCCGATACTCGGCGCATTGCCGGTCTGCAACGCCTTCCCCTGCGCGGTGGCGACCGCGACGACACCGGTGTAGTTGACCGCTAGTCGGTCGTAACCCAGGGCGTCGCGATTGGCGCGCAACTTGGCCACGACCGCATTGGGGACCCCGGGGCTGGCCGTCGCACCGGTGGCCCGCAGTTGTGACGGGTTCTTCGGCGAGATCTGGACGGAGACCCCTTGTGCCGTCTTGTCGAAGATGCTGGTGAACGCCTGCGAGATGCTCGCGGTGAAGACCATCGAACCCGCCACGAACGACGTTCCCAGCACCACCGAGAACACGGTGAGGAACAGGCGCACCTTGTGGGCGGCGAGGTTGCGGACCGAGACGCGGCGCATGACCGAGGGCATGGCTACCGGTCCGTCCCGGTCGGCGCGACCTTCTCGTCGAGATGGCGCATCACTTCGAAGACGCCGTCCGCGTCGGGATTGCGCAACTCGTTGACGATCTGGCCGTCGGCCAGGAAGACGACGCGGTCGGCGTAGGACGCGGCGCGCGGGTCGTGGGTGACGATGACCACGGTCTGGCCGAACTCGTCGGTCGCGGCGCGCAGAATGGACATCACCTCACCCGACGACCGGGAGTCCAGGTTTCCGGTCGGCTCGTCGCCGAAGATGATCGCGGGGCGGCCGACGAGGGCGCGCGCGCAGGCGACGCGCTGCTGCTGGCCGCCGGAAAGCTCGCTGGGCCGGTGGTCGAGGCGCTCGGACAATCCCAGCCGGGCCACCACCGCCTCCATCCACGGCACATCCACGTCGCGCCCGGCGATGTCGCAGGGCAGGGTGATGTTCTCGCGGGCGGTGAGGGTGGGCACCAGATTGAACGACTGGAAGACGAAGCCGATCCGGTCGCGCCGCAACTCGGTCATCGCCTTGTCGCCGAGGCCGGTCAGTTCGGTGTCCCCGAGCCGCACGATGCCCGACGATGGGGTGTCCAGACCGGCGAGACAATGCATCAGCGTCGACTTCCCCGATCCTGACGGGCCCATGATCGCGGTGAACTCCGCCACCGGGAAGTCGACGCTGACGCCGCGCAGGGCGTGCACGGCCGTCTCGCCGACCCCGTAGACCTTGGTCAGTTCACGGGCGCTCGCCGCGATCACAGCGGGGGCCGGCGGTGGGTTGTCATGGACGGCGTGACGAGGAGGCATGGGCTCTACGGTGCCATATCCCGGCGACTCCCGTCCGGGGCAAACCCCACAGAAGCAGTCAAACCCCACACCGTCGCGGTGGGGGTTTGACCGGAACCGTTGGGTTTGGCGCGGGTGGCTACTCGGCCAGACGGGTGGTCAGCGCGTCGAGCTCGGCTCGCAGCTGCTCCGGCAGCTTGTCCCCGATGAAGTCGAACCACTCGTTGATGGAGGGCAATTCAGCGCGCCACTGCGCCTTGTCGACGGCCAGCGCCTCGGCGACGTCGGCAATGTCGACGTCGAGGCCGTCGAGGTCGAGCGACTCCGGCGTGGCGACAACGCCGATCGGGGTCTGGACCCCGTCGGCGCGGCCCTCGATCCGGTCGACGATCCACTCGAGCACCCGGCTGTTCTCGCCGAAGCCCGGCCACAGGAATCGGCCGTCGCCGCCCCGGCGGAACCAGTTGACGTAGTAGATCTTGGGCAGCTTGTCCGCGTCGGCCTTCTCACCGATGGTCAGCCAGTGCTGCAGGTAGTCGCCGACGTGGTAGCCGATGAAGGGCAGCATCGCCATCGGGTCTCGGCGCACCTGGCCGACGGTTCCCTCGGCCGCCGCAGTCTGCTCGGAGCCGACCGTCGCACCCATGAAGACGCCGTGCGCCCAGTCGCGCGCCTCGGTGACCAGCGGGATCGTGGTCTTGCGGCGGCCGCCGAACAGGATCGCCGAGATCGGCACGCCGGCCGGATCATCCCACTCGGGGGCGACCGACGGGCACTGCGACAGCGGCGTGCAGTAGCGCGAGTTCGGGTGGGCGGCGAGCGTCTCGGTCTCGCGGGCGAACCAGTCGTGGCCCTTCCAGTCGATGAGGTGGTCGGGCTCGTTCTCCAGCCCCTCCCACCAGACGTCGTTGTCGTCGGTGCGGGCGACGTTGGTGTAGATCGTGTTGCCCGCTTCGATCGTCTTCATCGCGTTCGGGTTGGACGAATGATTCGTACCGGGTGCGACGCCGAAGAAGCCGAACTCGGGGTTCACCGCGTACAGGCGGCCATCCGCGCCGAACCGCATCCAGGCGATGTCGTCACCGACGGTTTCCGCGCGCCAGCCCGGGATCGTCGGCTGGATCATCGCCAAGTTGGTCTTGCCGCAGGCGCTCGGGAACGCCGCCGCGATGTAGTAGGCCTTGTCCTGCGGGCTGATCAGCTTGAGGATCAGCATGTGCTCGGCGAGCCAGCCCTCGTCGTGGGCCATCGCCGACGCGATCCGCAGCGAGTAGCACTTCTTGCCGAGCAGGGCGTTGCCGCCGTAGCCCGAGCCGTAGGACCAGATCTCCCGGTCCTCGGGGAAGTGGGTGATGTACTTCTCGGTGTTGCACGGCCACGGCACGTCGGCCTGGCCGGGCTCCAGCGGTGCGCCCACCGAGTGCAGCCCCTTGACGAAGAAGCCGTCCTCACCGAGTGCCTCGAGCACCGGCGACCCGACGCGCGTCATCACGCGCATCGACAGCACGACGTAGGCCGAGTCCGTGAGTTCGACGCCCAGCTTGGGATCATCGCTGCCGAGTGGCCCCATGCAGAACGGGATCACGTACATCGTGCGGCCGCGCATCGAGCCGCGGTACAGCTCGGTCATGGTCGCCCGCATCTGCGCGGGGTCCATCCAGTTGTTGGTGGGCCCGGCCAGCTCCTCGGTGGCCGAGCAGATGTAGGTCCGCGACTCCACGCGTGCGACGTCGGCGGGGTCGGAGAGCGCCAGGAAGGAGTTGGGCTTCTTCTGGTCGTCGAGCTTGACCATCGTGCCGGCCTCGACCAGCTCGGCCGCCAGGCGGTCCCACTCCTCGTCGCTGCCGTCGGACCACACCACCCGGTCGGGCTGGGTCAGTTCGGCGACCTCGGCGACCCAGGCGAGCAGGGCGGCGTGTTTCGTGGGCGCGCTGGCCGCGTCGAGACCGGGAATCGTGGCAGAGGTCATTGGCTGTGTCTCCTGAAAGTCTCCGACCGCCTGCAGCGCGGTCAGTCCACCCCTCAGGATACGCGATCTACCTGCCCGATCGGGAGTCGGGTTGGCCACCTCGCAGACCTCGGGAATCGACCGCCCCGTTGCTGGCGCCCGCACCGCGCCACGACCGTGCCAGACCGGTCAGCAGTACCGGATGACGGCACCGTCGTAGCAGTTGAAGTCGCGGTTGCCGGTCGTCCAACCCGACCAAAAGGTGCGCTTGACGCTCGTGCCCCACTTGCTCGGCGTCCCACCGCAACCGACCCGTATCTTGTATTTGTCGTTCGGGCCCAGTTCGGCGCGCTTCCACGGTTGTCTGGACTGCCCGTTGTTCGGCGTCCACGCCCACCCGCTCTTCGCGCTGTCCTTGGCCTCGATCCACAGGCCGACCACGGGATCGTGGAAGCAGGTGACCGTTCCGCTGATCTGCGCCGCGGCCGGCCCGCCGCCCAGCGCGGTGAACAGGCCCGCCGCGAGGACGGCGGCTGCGGCCAGCGAACCGGCCCGGGTGGAGGGGATGCGCATGTCGAGTCCTTCAGGGTCGTCGAGATTCAGGGTCGTCGAGATTCAGGGTCGTCGAGAACGGGCAACGATCCGCCCACTCTCCCACCATTGCGCCCCCGACGTCGGATGGACGCGGCCGGCCGGGGAAGGCCGGGGCCGGCCACCCCCCGATTCGGCCGGCCCCGACCACGATCTCGGTGCTAGCGGTTCTCACTGCTAGCGCAGCCGCCCGGGTCGGGTGGAACTCCACTCGCCGGTCGCCGAGTCGTACGTCGACGACGACACCGCCCCGTCCGCGCCCACCCGGGTGATCAGATCGACGCGACCATCGCGGTCGGTATCGGTGAAGACGGTCAACCCGTCGCCATCGGTGCGCGAGAGACTGTCGCCGACCCCGTCCGCGTCGGTGTCGGTCGTGGCCGGCCCCAGGTCCCAGAGCCGTCCCGACTCGGCCAGCCACAGATGGCGGCCGAGATCCCCGGCCGCGCAGTGATCCCCCGCCGCGCAGTGGGTGCCCGCGGTGTCGTCGTCGGTGCAGTCGCCGTCCATCACCTACTTAGACGCACCGGCGGCCCGAACGGTTCCACCGGTCCCCGCGCTTCGCTGCGCGGCCCTGCGCATCCGCGCGGCAACAGCCGGTTCGACGCCGTTGAGCAACGCCGCCGCCCGCCACTCGGTACGGGCGCGCGCATCGGCCACCACCTCCGCGACCCACGCCCGCGCCTGCGCGCGCAGCACGACCCGGCGGCGCAGCGCCACCGCCCCGGCCGCGACGCACACCCCGATGAGGACCGCCGCCCACACCGCCGCCCATCCCGGCACCCATCCGGCCAGGAACCCCGCGGCCAGGCGCCCGACTCCGAGTCCAGAAGAAGCGCCGATCAACACGATCACCGCGTCTTCGGCGCCCCAGGGACGCTCCGGCCACTCGGGCCCGGCCGACGCCGGGGCGGCCGACGGCGCTGGATCGACGGCCCGCTCGTAGGGGCACAGCCCGGCCAGGGCCGTCGCCCGCAGGTGGGCCGCCTGTTCGGCGACCGCCGCCACGAGGCGTTCCTCGAGATCCCCCACGGCGCACCGGACCCACCGGGTGAACCCGGGCACGTCGGCCGCCCGCACCGACGCCGCCCGCGGCTGGCCCGCGGAAGCCACCTCACGGAAGCCCGCGTGGATCCGGCCCCCCGCCCAGGTGCGCACCGCCGCGGAGCCGACCCGCAGACCCGCGAGCCGCTCGGCGGTGTCGCGGCGCGCAAGTTCGGCATCGGCCACGGCGTCGGACTCCGCCACCGCCCAAGAACACAGGTCGTCGAGACCCGATGCCGCCCGGTCGCCGTCGAGCGCGACGCGCAGCGCCACCGCGAACACCGGCAGCGCCCGCTCCCGATCGAGCACCGCGCACCGCACCGCCATCCGGGACGGCCACTCCGGGCATTCCTCGATCCCCACCCCGACGAGGGCGACGGCATCGCACCGGCGTCGAAGCGCTCGCACCTCCTCGAGCTCCACCGCGGTCAGCGCCCGGTCGTCGGCATCGGGCGCAGCGGCGTCGAAGCACCACAGCCCCACCGCCGCGGGTCCGCCGCCAACGGTGAAGCCGGCCGCCGCCAGGGCGTCGCACAGCGCGCCGGAATCCTTGCGGCCCGGACCGGCCACCACGACCGCGCCGAATCGCAGGCGCCGATCCTCCCGCATCGCGAATCCCCCTCCGGTTCGCGGCGTACCCCCCGGTAGTCGCCGATCCCCATGTAATCAGGTGAGACCATGGTGGGGTGAGCGATACCGTCGATCAGTCCCGGCTCTATCCGCGCGTGACCAGCTTCCGGTTCCGGCGCGGCACGCTGACCCCCGGTCAACGGCACAACTGGGAGACGCTGTGGCCGGTGCTGGGCCGCGATTTGCAGGTCGGGCACGGACCAGACGGGAAGGTCGACGAGCCGCCGCTGAACGCCGACGAATGGTTCGGGCGCCGGGCACCGCTGATCCTCGAGATCGGGTCGGGAACCGGCATCTCGACCGCCGCGATGGCCGCCGAGGAGCCGCAATTCGACGTCATCGCCGTCGAGGTCTACCAACCCGGTCTCGCCCAGCTCGTCGGTCTCGTCGACCGGGGCGGCCTGCCCAACGTGCGGATGATCCGGGGTGACGCCGTCGTCGTGCTCGACGAGTTGATCGAGCCGAAGAGCCTGCAGGGCATCCGCGTCTTCTTCCCCGATCCCTGGCCCAAGGCCCGCCACCACAAGCGGCGGCTGCTGCAGTCGGGCACGCTGGCGATGATGGCCGAGCGGCTCGCCGACGGCGGCGTGCTGCACATCGCGACCGATCACGCCGACTACACCGAGTGGATCCGCGAGCTACTCGAGAACCAGGACACCTCGCGCACCCACCTCGTCGAGTACCCGGGCGACAGCCCGATCTCGCTGGCCCGGCCGACCACCAAGTTCGAGGGCCGGGCCGCCGACGAGGGCCGCGTCGTCACCGAATTCGTCTACACCCGGGCCGAGGGGGACCGATGAGCACCGAGACGAGCGTCGGCGAGACCATCTCCGGCCAGTCCCGGGCGCGCCGCGCCCTGCTGGTGTGGGACGCGCCCAACATGGACATGGGCCTGGGCGCGATTATCGGCGGACGCCCGACTGCCGCACACCGCCCGCGCTTCGACGCGGTCGGGCGCTGGCTGCTCGGGCAGGCCGACGCGCTGCGCGGCAGCACCGACCCCGCCCTGCTGCCCGACGGCATCTCGGCGGAGGTCGAGCCCGAGGCGACCGTCTTCACCAATGTCAGCCCGGGCAGCGCCGACGTCGTGCGGCCTTGGGTCGACGCCCTGCGCAACGTGGGCTACGCGGTGTTCGCCAAGCCCAAGCTCGCCGACGACACCGATGTGGACGAGGACATGCTCGACCACATCGAACTTCGCCGGCACACCAGCGGTCTGGCCGGCCTCGTCGTCGCCTCGGCCGATGGTCAGGCGTTCCGCGGGCCGTTGCTCGACATCGCCGGCGAGGGCATCCCGGTCACCGTCATCGGTTTCCGCGAGCACGCCAGCTGGGCTCAGGGCGTCGCCGGAATCACCTTCGTCGACCTCGAGGACATCCCGAACGTCTTCCGCGAACCCCTCCCCCGGATCACCCTCGACGCGCTGCCCGACGACGGCGCCTGGCTGCCGCCGTTCCGACCGCTCAGCTCCCTGCTGCGATAGGGGCCACCGCAGCGCGCTGGTGTCGTTTCCGTCACCGGATTCCGGGAATTTCCGGCCCTGCTCAGTATGTATTCAGGCAATACCTGGAACAATGGCCCGACGTGGGTTCTGCCGGAATGGTGGTCGAAGCCCGTCGGGTGACGAAAGGAACCAAAGGTGTTCGGATGGATCGGCGCATTTGCTTATCGAATGCGGTTCACCGTCATCGCCGTCATGGTGGCGCTGATGGCGGGCCTCGGGCTCTACGGCCTGGACCTGCCGAAGCACCTCTCGCAGAGCGGCTGGTTCGACCCGACCTCGGAGTCGGTGAAGGGCTCGATCATCGCCGACGAGGTGCTCGGCCGCGATCACAAGTCCGACATCGTGCTGCTGGTCACCCCGCCCCCGGGTCTCAAGATCGACGACACCGAGTTCACGACGAAGATGGAGAACTTCGTCAACGACCTCGTCACCAACCCGAAGAGCAAGGACCTGGTCGGGCGCTCCGACCCCGGGATCGTCGACCCATTCTACCTCGCCGATAGCAGCGCCGCGGCAAAGGTCGCGCAAGACACCATCCGCGCCCACACGTTCAACCGTGACGCGAACAAGGCGTTCATCAGTATCGGCGTCAAGGGGCACGACGACACGTCGATCCTGCACAATTTCAAGCAGCTCCGACCGGCCTTCGACAACATCGACACCCGCTTCGACCTGCAGGGTGCGAAGTTCCAACTCGCCGGCTTGCAACCGATCGCCAACGCCATGAGCGAGGGCATGGAGCGCGACATCAAACGCGCCGAGATCATCGCGCTGCCGATCGTCGCCCTGATGCTGCTGTTCGTCTTCGGCGGCGTCATCGCGGCCGCGCTGCCGGTGTTGATCGGCGGGCTCACCATCGCCGGCTCCCTGGGCATCATGAAGTTCCTCGCCACCGTCACCGAGCTGAACGTCTTCGCCCAATCGGTCGTGACGCTGATCGGCCTGGGCATCGCCATCGACTACGGCTTGTTCATCGTCAGCCGGTTCCGCGAAGAACTCGCCGAGGGGTATACGACAAAGGCCGCGGTCCGGAGAACCGTCATGACCGCCGGGCAGACGATCTGGTTCTCCGCGACGATCATCATCGCCGCGATCGCCTGTCTGCTCATCTTCCCGCAGGCGTTCCTCAAGTCGGTCGCGTACGGCGCCATCGCCTCGGTCGCACTGGCCGCCTTCCTGTCGATCACCGTCCTGCCGGCCATCCTGTCCATCCTCGGCACACGCATCGACGCGTTCGGCTTCTCCTTCCTGCGCCGCACCAAGACGAAGCAGGAGATCGAAGACGGGTTCTGGGGCAAGCTGTCGGGCTGGGTGATGAAGCACCCGATGAAGACCGCGATCCCCACCGTCCTGCTGTTGCTCGCACTGATCATCCCGTTCGGCAACATCCAATTCGGCGGCATCAGCGAGCGCTACCTGCCGCCGGACAATCCGACCCGCATGGCCCAAGAGGCGTTCGACCGGGTGTTCCCGAAGGAGCGCACCGAGGAGATCAAAGTTATCGTCGTCTACGACGAGAACAGCGCGGAAGACCAGGAGAAGCTGGTCGAACTGGCGAACTCGCTCAACCAACACGATCGGAGCGTGCCGGCGAACGAGCGCTTCTTCACCAAGGAGTTCTCCCTCTCCTCCGACGACGGGGCGCTGACCGGTTCCCGGGGTGACTCGGGCCAGGGTGTGGTTCAGATGTCGGCGGGACTGCGCGACACGAAGGACACCAGCGCCACCGCCGCTGCCATCAAGTACGTCCGGGGCGCCGATCATCACGGGTTGAAGTACGTGTTCGTCGCCGGCACGCCCACCCTGACCCAGGATTCGATGGACGCGATGATGTCGCGGCTGCCGCTGATGACGATCATCCTGGTGCTGATCACCGGATTCCTGATGTTCCTCGCGTTCGGCTCGATCGTGCTGCCGATCAAGGCGGCGCTCGTGTCGGCGCTGGGCCTGGGTGCCACGTTGGGCATCCTGACCTGGATCTTCGTCGAGGGCCACGGCGCCTCTCTGCTGAATTTCACCCCCGGCCCGCTGTTCGCGCCGGTGCTGGTCCTGATCATCGCGATCGTGTTCGGGTTGTCCACCGACTACGAGATCTTCCTGCTGTCCCGCATGGTGGAGGCGAGGCAGAAGGGGGCGTCGACGACCGAAGCCATCCGGGTGGGGACCGCGCACACCGGACGGATCATCACTGCGGCGGCCGCGATTCTCGTCGTCGTGACCGGCGCTTTCGCGCTGTCGGACATCGTGATGATGAAGTACATCGCGTGTGGCATGATCGCGGCGCTGATTCTCGACGCGACGATCATCCGCATGCTGCTCGTGCCGTCCACGATGAAGCTCCTCGGCGACGATTGCTGGTGGGCCCCGCAGTGGATGCAGACCCTGCAGCGCAAGCTCGGCCTGGGTGAGACGATCCTCGAAGTCGAGGCCGACGAGATGGTCGGCGAGAACGTCGCGGCCGCCCGGTCGATGTCGGCCGGCACGGTGATCGCGACGGCCCCGACTTCGGCCTTCACCAGCCCCAATCGCCTGACTCGCCGTTCTCGCCGTACCCCCGAGGCGGCTGCGCCACCCTTGGCGCCCGCGCCGGGAGCGCCAGCGAGCGGGCCGATCATGCCGGCGCCGGGAGCGCCAGCGAGCGAGCCGATCATGCCCGCGCCGGGAGCGCCAGCGAGCGGGCCGATTGCGCCCGCGCCGGGAGCGCCAGCGAGCGGGCCGAACATACCCGCGCCGGTTGTCCCCGCGCCGGAAGCGCCGGCACCCGAGCAACCGCCCATCACCCCCCGGCCGCCGGCCCCGGTTCAGGCGGGCATTGCGCAGGCGAGTGTGACGCCGTCAGCGCGGAACCCGGTGAGCAGTCCGATTCCCGCGCCCGCGCCCGCGCCACCGACCACTCCGATTCCCGCGCCCCCCGCCGGGGATACCCCGGACACCGGCTCGTGGCGGTTGGGCGAGGGCGGTATCCGCCTCTCGGATGCCACCGCGAACACTGCGCCACCACTCGGGGACGATGACGGCAAGCGAGCCGCCGGCAACCGCGACCAGGAGATCAGTGTCCAGGACCTGTTGCGGCGGGCCCGGGACGAGGGCCGCCAACCCTGAGTACCACTGAGAATCGTCCCCTGCGGACCTGCCAAGGGAAGATTCCCCTCGAAGGTGCTTCAGGGGACGGTTTTCAGCAGTCGTCTAGTCCGTGCTCGATCGCATAGCGGGCCAGTTCGACCCGGTTGGCCAATTGCAGCTTGCGCAGCGCGGCTTGCACATGGTTTTCGACAGTGCGATGGCTGAGGAACAGTTTCGCGGCGATCTGCTTGGCGGTCATCCCCTTCGCCACGTACCGCAGCACCTCGGTCTCGCGCGGAGACAGGACCGGCCTTCCCGGGTCGTTACCGCCGGCGGACATGCGGCGGAACTCGCCCAGGACGAGCCCTGCCAGCCCCGGAGTGAACACCGCCTGGCCATCCGCGGTCGCCCGCACCCCCGCGATCATCTCGTCGCGCGAGGCACTCTTGACCAGATACCCGGTGGCACCGGCCTTGACGGCCTCGAGCACATCGTCGCGCTCCCCCGACGCCGACAGGACCAACACCCGCGACGCCGGAGAGGCGGCCAGCACCTGCGCCGTCGCCTGCGCTCCGGTGCCGTCGGGCAATTGCATGTCCATCAGCACGACGTCGGGCCGCACCGCTGCAGCGCGTCGCACCGCGGAGCCGACCCCTTCGGCGGTGGCAACCACCTCGAAGCCCTCGCCGGCGAGGTCTCGCTCGATACCGTCGCGCCACATCGGGTGGTCGTCGACCACCATCACCCGAATCGTCATCGCCTCTCCTCGCCGTGGATCGGCACGGTCAGCTCCCAGTCTGTCCCGGCACCCGGGCTCGAATCCAGCACCACCCGCCCACCCAGCGCTTCGATGCGCCCGACGATGGCCGCGGCGACACCGAGGCGGCCCTGGGCTGCGGCTGCGGCCAACCGCCCGGGATCGATCCCGGCCCCGTCGTCGCGGACGCTGATGACGAGTTCGGTGCCGAGGTCCTCGAGGAGGACGAACGCGCGGGCGTCGGGCCCGGCGTGCCGGGCGACGTTGTCCAGGGCGTTGTACACGGCACCGTCGATCTCTGTACCGATGGCCGTCGCCACGCGAACCGGTTCGCGGGGCGTGCTGACCGATACCCGGGCACCCGCGTGCCGGCGCAGGACGGCGGCGAGGTCGACACGATCGGCCGGCGCCGCCCCGGGTGCGGCAACGCGCTCCTCGTCGGCTCGATCGGTGAGGAACTGACGCAGGGAGCGTTCCTGGTCGCCGGCCAAATCGGCCAATGATGTGGCCGCGCCCCCGATCTCACGGCCACGGCGCGCGATCAACGCGAGGGTCTGCAGCACTCCGTCGTGGACGTGGCGGGCCAGTCGGTCGCGCTCCTCCCCGGCGGCGGCGAACCGGGCGGCCTGGGTGAGCAGGTCGTGGCTTCGCCGCCCGCTGGTCGCCGCCCACCCGACGACCAGCCCGAGGAACAGCAGTTGGATCAGTTGTGCGTTGCGCCCGAAGTTGAGGTTCACCTGGCCTTTGACGATCACCGAGGACACCCACACCGCCAACCCGGTGAGCGCTCCTCCGGTGGCGCCGCCGAGCACGGCGGCCGAGATGACCGCGTTGCACGCCCACAAGGTCGTAGGCCAGGGCTGGTTGTCAGCGATCCACGCCGACGAGGCCACGGCTGAAGTCGACAGCATCAGCGCACCGGTGATCACGATCTCGGCGCCGACCCAGGCCCAGTTGCGGCCGAACCCCACGAGGTAGGCGACCGCGCACACCAGCGACCAGGCGACGAGGAACGCGCACAAGGCCGCCGCGACCCGGGGCCGCTCCAAGGCGGGGTTGACTGCGATCTGAAAGCCCACCGCATACACCAGCGACAATGCGCGGAACATCTGGGCGGCGCGCCACAATGGCGCCGCGGCATCCTCGTCCACGCGCTCGCGCACGGCTGCCAGCCACGCCCGGCGCGTTGGGGTCACCTGCTGTCCCAACTCGGCGAATCGGGCTCGGGGCTCAGCACGATGCCGCTCACGACCTCGTCGTCGGAAATCTCGGGGGTCCCCGGCCACGCGCGCAACTCCCGGATCGCGGTGTTCAGGAAGGCGATCAGGGGGACCGCCAACAGGCCGCCGATGATCCCCGCCAGCACAATCCCGCCGGCGATCCCGAGGACGACGGCGACCGGGTGCAACCGGACCGATCGGCCCAGCAGGAAGGGTTGCAGGACATGACTTTCCAGTTGCATGACGGCGACGACGATCGCCAGCGCGACGAGCGCTGCCACCCACCCGTTGGTGACCAGCGCGACGAGTACGGCGACCCCCCCGGTGACCAGGGCGCCGACGATCGGGATGAATGCGCCGAGGAACACCAGCGATGCCAGCGGGAGGGCGAGTGGCACCCCGATGATCGCGAGGCCGACGCCGATGCCCAGTGCGTCGACGAGGGCGACCGCCACGGTCGCCCGGACGTAACCGACGAGGGTCCCGAATCCGGCGAGCCCGGCCGCGTAGGTGCGCTCGCGGTGCTCGGGGGGCACCAATTTGGTCACGAAGGCCCAGACCTGTCCCCCGCCGTAGAGGAAGAAGATCATCACGAACAGCGTCAGAAACGCGCCGGCGATGATCTCGGTCGCGGTGGTCGCCGTGGCCAGCGCGCCGCTGGTGACTTTCTCCTGGTTGTGGTTGAAGAAGTCGATGATGTCGCTGCCGACGTTGTTCACCTGTTTGGCGTCGAGGTGGAACGGCCCATCGATGAGCCACTTCTTCACGGTGTCGACGGTGGCCGTCACCTGCTTGGTGAGTTCGGGAACGCCGTTGATGAACTCGCGGACCACGAAGCTGAGGACGAGGGCGAGGATGCCGAGGACAGTGATCATCGAGAATACGACCGCGACTGCTCGGGGCAGTCCGCGGCGGTTCAGGAGGTCGACCATCGGCACGAGCATCGCCGTACCGAGAATCGCGATCGCCACGGGCACCAGCACCGTTTTGAAGTGCATGAATCCCAGGAAAGCCACGACGACGAGCGCGCCGATCACGAGCAGCCGCCACGACCATTCCGCCGCGGCGCGTACGCCCGCCGGTACCGGGTGCTGTTTCGGTGGCATTGTTTCAGTCACGTGGGTTTGCGTCACGTGGTCAACACTAGACAGACCAGCGGCCCCGACGGGGTTAGGTACCCTGACCCGCATGGGGCAATCGCGGCGCGCGATCTGGCAGCGGAGCAGAAAGTCGCTGCGGTGGGTCATGCTGGTCACGATCGTCGCCGTCCTCGCCGTCGAGGGCTACCTCGTGCGCGACCAGTTCGCCACCGCCTGGGATCGGGTCGGCGAGGTGCATTGGGGCTGGTTGACGGCGTGTTTCGCGGCGTCGATGGCCAGCTTTGACAGCTTCGCCCGCGTCCAGCGCGCACTGTTCCGATCGGCAAACGTCCTGGTATCGCAGTGGCGCTCGCTCTCGGTGGTCCTCGCCGCGAATTCGCTGAGTCAGACGATGCCCGGCGGGCAGGTCCTGGCACCGGCCTTCACCTACCGGGAGACGCGCCGGTGGGGCGCCAATCCGGTCGTCGCGTCGTGGCAGGTCGTGATGTCCGGCCTGCTCGCCGGCGTGGGCCTGGCGACGCTCGGCATCGGCGGCGCCGTGTTGGCCGGCGCCCGCACCAACCCCTATTCGACGATCTTCTCGATCCTCGGGTTCGTCGCCTTCGTCGCCGTGCTGCAGTACCTGGCCAGCCATCCGGCCACCGTCCACAGCTGGGGATCGCGCCTGCTCACCTGGTACAACGAGTTCCGGAACCGGCGGGTCGACGCCGGCCAGGAACGGTTGAGCCGGCTCATCGACCAGCTCGGCGCGGTGCAGCTCACCCGCCGCGATGCGGCGGTCGCCTTTGGCTGGAGCCTGTTCAACTGGATTGCCGACGTCATCTGCCTGATGTTCGCGTGTTGGGCAATCGGCGCACACCCCTCGATCGCCGGCATGGCCGTCGCCTATGCCGCCTCCAAGGCAGTCGGCACCGCGATCCCGCTGCTGCCGGGCGGCCTCGGCGTCGTCGACGCCGCCATGGTCGCCGCCCTGGTCCCGGCGGGCATGACGACTGGCGATGCGGTCGTGGCGGTGATCCTGTACCGCCTGGTGAGCTGGGTACTCGTCTCGGTGATCGGGTGGATCGTGATCATGGTGATGTTCCGCAGCCGGATCCGCACGGAGGTGGGCGAGCCCGACGAGTTCGAGGAGAGCCTGCGGACCGCGCCCCCCGCCCATCCGGACCGCCCGTTGCTCGACTTCACCGACGACCAACAGCGCCTGATCCTGGGGCCTCAGCCGCCCGAGGAAGTCCCCGACGGGGGCGAGGAGGACGGCCCGCCACCCGGCGATACAGCCTGGAAGCTACCGTAGAGGGCGATGACCACCGGGCTGAATACCAACCAACCGCGTTCCGCGCTGCACTTGCCGCTACTGGTGACGGCGATGATCGACGCGACGATGATCGTGCTGTTCGCGACCGGTGGCCGGGAGAGTCACAGCAAGGAGCTGACGGTACTCGGCGTGCTCGACACGGCCTGGCCGTTCCTCGCCGGGGCCGCGGTCGGCTGGTCGCTGATGTACGTCTATGCCCACGTCCGCTCCCCGGACTGGTTCGGCGCACACACCTTCCGCCCGGAACGCGCGGTGCCGTTCGGCGTTGTCGTCTGGGTGTTCGCCGTCGCGGTCGGCATGGCCTTGCGGATCGTCGGGGACAAGGGCACTGCCGCACCGTTCATCGGCGTCGCGACGCTGACGCTGTTCGTGCTCCTGATCGGGTGGCGCACCGTCGCCAATCGCCTGCATCGGCTGTTCGCGCGGCGCTGACCGTCGGCGCTCACTCGTCGGCGTTGTTGCGCACCTTGAGGTACTTCTGCGCGGCCTGCAGCGCGGCGGTCCCCGACCGCTGCCCCTCGCTGTAGATGACGATCACTTTGTTGTCGATGACGCCCAGGAACCAACCGGGGCCGTCCGGCCCGTTCGTGCCCACCAGGGCCCGCAGCCCCTTGGCGCCGGTGAGGTCGCTCGCGTCACCGCGTCGCACAGTCGCTGCCATCGCGTCCAGGATCGGCCGCACCAGCTCGCCGTCGAGCGCACCCAGTTTGCCCGCTTGGACGCGGGTCTGCTGGCTCTTGACGACATAGGGCGCCACCGACGACTGCTCACCGGCCGTCACCCGCGCCAGGGCGACACCGAGGGCCCCGACGTTGAGCATCGACGCCCGGACCTCGCCCGGGCGGTAGTCGACATTCTCGGCGCCCACCCCGTTGCGCTGCGGCGACGAAGCACCAGGCACGGTGAAGACGACACCAAGGCCCAGCCGGTCGAGGAGTTCCTCGACCGGGATGCCCGTCGCCTTCGCGCGCGCCGTGACCGCGTCGAAGACCGGCGAAAGGGTCGCGCCCGTCGTGTACTCCCCGTCGATGCTGATGCCGCGCTCGGTAGCCGCCGAATTGCGGCCCATGCCGAGGATGCCGCCGGTCTTGGCGTCGAATGCTAGGACCGTGGTCGGCTGAACGACCTCGATGGCCGCATCGCCCACGGCTCGCTGCACGCGCGGATCGATCGTGGTCGCGATGCTCGGCCCGGCCGGTCCCTGGTGCGCGTCGAGCACCTGCGGTGCCGCACCCGGCTGCGCCACGACGATCTTCCAACCCGCCGTCACATCGCGGATCGCCTGCCAGTAGTTGGTCAACCCTTCTTCCAGTGGCGAGTCGAGCCGACGGTCAGCCATCACCAGGCGTTCCGATTTGCGCACGGTGACGCCGCGGATCTTGCCCGGGTCACCGGCCAGCACCTTCATATCGGGGTCGCGCAGGGTGACCGCGACGACCGGCTCGCCCGGCTGCGCGGAGATCTTCTCGAGGATGACATCGGAGGTGACTTGCGGGGTCATCGGCGCAATCACCCGCGCGACGGCGGTCACCGTCGCACCGAGGTCGGCGGTCCGTGCCGGATCGACGATGATCTCGTTGACCGGAGTCATCACCATGAAGGGCTTGCCGTTGCGGGCCAGGACTCGGGGCGCCGGCCGCGCGTCGGTCCGGACCTCGCGGATGCTGCCGCCCGGGCGCAATCCGGAGTAGACGATCCCCGGTTCCCACTGCACGCGCCAGCCGGTGGTGAGCTTGCGCGCGGTGCCCTGCGTCTGGGTCACGAACCGCCGGTCGGCCCTCGACCCGCCATCACTCCACCGGTAGGTCGTCCGCAGCGTGAACCCGGCGGTGCCGTCGCTGTAGTCGGTGGTCCGCATCACTGTCGCCTCGACGGCGGCCGCGTGCATGCCGTCCATCGTCGCCGTCAGTGCGTCATGGGCCTGACCGGGTGCGGTGGTCAGCGCGGCGGCCCGTCGGATGTTCTGTTGGGAGAGTGCTGCAGCGTAGGCGTCGATCGCGGCGGCCGCACCGGTCGGCGTGGCCGAGCACGAGGTGATCGCGACACCACACGCCGCGATCGCGGTGACGGCTGCCGCAGTCTTGGCACCCTGCAGCCGCGGTGCCCGGATCTCACCACGACTGAATTCGCGCAACATGAACCTCATGAGTCACAATTTTCACATCTGTCGCGGCGGTCTGGCGACTCTGCCGGGCACCGGCTCCGTCACAACCCCATCACGCACCCATAACGCACCCCTCCACCGCCGACTGGGCACCCCTCCACCGCCGACTGGGCCGCCGACCCCGGGTCACTCCCCGAGCGTGCGGTCCATCGCCCAGATGAGGATCTCGGCCGGCCCGGCGGAGTCCCCGACGACGTCGGCCCCACCCAGGTCGACCCCCCGCACCGCATCGCCGACGGCCAACACCTCGTCGGCAAACCGGACCCGGCCCGCGCTGACGAAGGCGTGGGCGTACCGACCAGACGGGAGCCGGGCGCGCTCGCCGCGGGACAGCCGCGCGACCCACAGCGTCGCGGATCGGTTCGCAATCCGAATCGCCGAGTCGACCAGCGGATCGCCGGACGCAATCGCGATGAGTCCGCCCGCGGCGAGTTCGGCCGAAACGTCGGCCTGGTCGTACCCGGGTTCGAGGCCGAACTCGTCAGGCATCACCCACATCTGCACATAGCTGGCATCGACCACTCCGGCCCCGTCCACTCGCACACCGTCGGCACCGGTCCAGTCGTCGTTGCGCTCCGAGTGCTCGACGCCGGTACCCGCACTCATCCGCTGCGCGAGCCCGGGGTACACGATCCCGCTGTGACCGCGCGAGTCCTGGTGCACCAGGCTGCCTGATCGGACCCAGGTGATGATCTCGGTCTCGCGATGCGGATGGGTGTCGAAACCCTGCCCGGGGCGCAGCGTTTCGTCGTTGTGGACCAACAGCATCCCGTGGTGGGTGTTGGCGGGGTCGTAGTGATCACCGAAGGAGAAGCTGTGCGCGGAGGACAACCAGTCCGTCGACGTCGTGAACCGCTCGCCGGCGCGCTGCACCGAGTAACCCATGTATTCAGTGTGACACCGGCCCGCTGGGTCCGGCCCTGGCCTGGTGCGGTCCCCGGCCGGTCGGGCAGGATGGAATCGTGACTGCGACGACTCCCCCCTCCGGCATCGACCTGTCCTACACCGATGATGCGGTGCGCGCCCAGGACGACCTCTACGGCCATGTCAACGGCGGCTGGCTCGCGACCCATGAGATTCCCGCCGACCGCAGCATCGACGGATCTTTCATCGTGCTGCGCGACCGCGCCGAGGAGAACGTGCGCGACCTGATCGTGGACGCGTCGACGTCCGGTGCGGCATCGGGAACCGACGAGTGCAAGATCGGCGACCTCTACGCGTCGTTCATGGATACCGACCACATCGAGGCACTCGGCATCGGCCCGATCAGCGACGAGCTGTCTGCGATCGACGCCATTACCACTACCGCCGGGCTCGCCGCCCGGATTGGACGATTGCAGCGTCACGGAGTCGCCGGCCTCGTCGGCCTCTACGTCGACACCGACGCCAAGGACTCGTCGCGATACCTGGTGCACGTGAGCCAGTCCGGCCTGGGCTTGCCCGACGAGAGCTACTACCGCGACGACAAGTACGCGCAGACCCGCGCCGGCTACCGCGGGCACGTCGAGAAGATGTTCGCCCTCGCCGGCACCGATGATCCGGCGGCAGCAGCAGAGACGGTCCTGGCGGTCGAGACCGCGATCGCGGCGCACCACTGGGACGTCGTCGCCCGGCGCGACGCGGAGCGCAGCTACAACCTGTACTCCTACGCCGACTTCACCTCGGCCGCCGGCGGATTCGATGTCGACGAGTGGATCGGGGGGCTGGGCACCACTCATGACCCGGTGTTCGCCGAGGTCGTCGTACGCCAACCGGGTTTCCTCGCTGGCATCGGCGACCTCGTCACCGCGCGCCCGCTCGAGGAGTGGAAGGCGTGGCTGCGGTGGAAGCTGCTGCATTCGGCTGCGCCCTACCTTCCCCAGGCCTTCGTCGAGGAGAACTTCGGCTTCTACGGGCGGACGCTGTCCGGCGCGCCGGAGATCCGCGACCGTTGGAAGCGCGGCGTCGGCTTCGTCGAGGGCGCCATGGGGTTCGCCGTCGGCCGTGGCTACGTCGACCGGCACTTCCCCGTCGCCGCCAAGGAACGGATGGACGGGCTGATCGCCAACCTGATCGAGGCCTACCGGCGCAACATCAGCGAACTGGAGTGGATGACGCCGGCGACACGCGCCAAGGCGTTGGCCAAGCTCGAATCGTTCAACCCGAAGATCGGCTACCCCCGGCACTGGCGCGACTATTCGGCGCTCCTCGTCGATCGGGGCGACCTGATCGGCAACGTCGCCCGCGCCTCGGCCTTCGAGTACAACCGCGAGTTCGCCAAGATCGGCAAGCCCGTCGACCGCGACGAATGGTTCATGACCCCGCAGACGGTCAATGCCTACTACAACCCGGGAATGAACGAAATCGTGTTCCCCGCCGCGATCCTGCAGCCGCCGTTCTTCGACGCCGAGGCCGACGATGCGGCGAACTACGGCGGAATCGGTGCGGTGATCGGTCATGAGATCGGGCACGGATTCGACGACCAGGGGGCCAAGTACGACGGCCAGGGCAACCTCGTCGACTGGTGGAGCGAGGTCGACCGCACCGAGTTCGCCGCTCGGACCCGTGCCCTCATCGACCAGTACAACGCCTTCACCCCGACCGGCCTCGGCCCCGAGCACAAGGTCAACGGCGAGTTCACGATCGGTGAGAACATCGGCGACCTCGGCGGTTTGTCGATCGCGTTGGTCGCTTACCACCTGGCCGACCCGGATCCCGCGGTGATCGACGAGTTGACCGGTGACCAGCGCCTGTTCTACAGCTGGGCCCAGATCTGGCGCAGCAAGACCCGCGACGAGGAGGCGATCAAGCGGCTGGCCATCGATCCTCACTCGCCGCCGGAGTTCCGCTGCAACGGCGTGGTCCGCAACATCGACGCCTTCTACGACGCCTTCGGCGTCGGGCCCGGCGATGCGCTCTACCTCGAACCGGCCGCACGGGTCCGCATCTGGTAGCGCGAGCACCCACGGAACTAGAACCTGTTCTAGTATGGGTGGCGTGGATGTCTCCTATGAAACGACCAAGCGCGAACTGGCCACCGACACGGGCGTGATCCGGTACCACGAGGCCGGCGACCCCGACGCACCCCCGCTGATCCTGCTGCACGGCTCCGGGCCCGGCGTTACCGGCTGGCGCAATTACCGCGCCAACCTCGGCTTCTTCGCGCAAACCCACCGCACCTTCATCCTCGAGTTCCCCGGATTCGGCGTCAGCGACCCCGTCGACGGCCACCCCGTCCTCACTGCGGGCAGTTCGGTCACCCGCTTCATGGATGGGGTGGGCATCGACTCCGCGCCGATGATCGGCAACTCCATGGGCGGTGTGGTCGGCATCAACCTGGCGATCAAGAAGCCCGAACGCGTTCAGAAGCTGGTGACCATCGGCGGGGTGGGGCCGAACATCTTCAGCCCCTCCCCGAGCGAGGGTTTGCGCCTGCTGCAGGAGTTCACCGACGCACCCGACCGCGACCGGCTCATCCGCTGGCTCAACGCGATGGTCTACGACCGGTCCATCGTCACCGACGAGCTCATCGAGGAGCGCTGGGAGGCCGCCACCAACCCGGACGCCCGGCAAACCGCGACCCTGATGTACGGCTCCAAGGCCTTCGAGATGCAACAGCAGTTCATGGCCGCCGCCGACACCCCGCCCTACTGGGCGATGATGCACAAGGTCGCCTGCCCGACGCTGCTGACCTGGGGCCGCGACGACCGGGTCAGCCCTCCGGATATGGCGATGGTCCCGATGCGGTTGATCCCCGACGCCCAATTGCACGTCTTCCCCCAGTGCGGGCACTGGGTGATGATCGAGGCGAAGGCAGCGTTCGAGGCTACCGTGGCGGCCTTCCTGGCGCGCTGACCAGCGGCTAGGCGTCCTTGCGCAGGATCGACACGGCGAAATCCGCGTCGGGACCGCCGGGCCAGGGCCGCAGATCCCACGTCGACAGGCGCAGGTCCACGCGCAAGCCGGCCGCCTCCACGGCGGCGTCGAAGTCGGCGACGGCCAGGTCCCGGTTGGTGTGGAACCCCGCCACGATCGCGCCGTCGTCGCGCAGATGGGCTGCCAAGCGCCGCAGCACCTGCACCTCGGTGTCGGGCGCGAGGAACACCATGACGTTGCCGGCGCACACGATGGCGTCGAAGGGCTCGTCGATGCCCCGTGCGGGCAGGTCGAGTTCGGCGAGATCGCCGACCAGCCAGGTCGGGCCGGGGTGGTCCTCCTTCGCCGCCGCAATCAGCGTGGGGTCGACGTCGACCCCGACGACCCGGTGCCCGACCCGGTGCAGGTATCCGCCGATCCGCCCCGGTCCACAGCCGGCGTCGAGGATGCGCGCCCCGCGCGGCACCATCGCGTCGAGCAACCGGCCCTCGCCGACCAGATCGGCGCCATCGGCGGCCATTGCGCGAAACCGGTCGACATACCACTGGCTGTGACCGGGTTCGGTGTCGGTGATCCAGCGGGGCGGCGGGGGCGTCATGGGTCCAGCGTAGGCGTCCGCACTCTGATGCCCCCGGGCGTGACCCCCCACCGCTCACCCTGGCGCGCACCCGTCGTGTGCCTCCACGACCACCCGGTCGATCGTCAACCCGCTCCCGGTGCCGCCCCCTCGCGGCAATAGCTGCGGTGCACCAGGATTCGGGGCCGCTGGCGCCGCTACGACGAGGCTGCTACCACGGCCCCGGCCGATCCGGTTCCCGCTGAACGTACGGCGTGACCGGGTCCCCGGTGATCACTGCGACCATGTTCGCGAACGCACCGCTGCCGGGATCGTCGAAGTAGCCGCCGTGGCCGTGGCTGCCGCGCACCCGCTTCCCGTCGGAGTAGTCGCCGGAATCCATCCGCGTCACGCCCGGGGCCGCGTCCGGGTCTCCGCCATGGAGTCCCGCCGCTTGGGCCAGGTGGATCGGGTCGGCCGGTGGTGTGACCGAAAAGCGCTGTGTCCCACAGTGATCGGTCCACGCCTGCGCCCCGCCGGGGAGCACGCCGGTGCCCGACGCCGATGCGTAGACCACCCGGTCGGCCCGGAGCCCGAGCTGTTCGGCGGTGCCCACGACGGCGCCGCCGTAGGAATGGCCGATGTAGGTCGTGGCGGCTCCGGGTGCCTGTGCGGCTACCTCGGCGTCCAGCGCGTGGGAGAAGGCCACCAGATCCGGCGCCATCGAGGCCGCGAACGTCGGGGATACCGCCTCGGCCAACGTGCCGGGGAACTCTCCGTCGAGGTAGAGGAACACCGGCGCGCCGCTGCGATTGGCGAGGTTCCAGGCGGCAGTGCGGTTGACGTCCGCGGTGTCCATCCTGGTGCCGGTCCCGGGTACGTAGACCGCAGCGCCACGGCTTCGGGGTGTCAACGATCCGAACATCTCGATCGAGCGACCCGACGGCGTGTTCGCAAAGGTGATGAACGCCCGGCGCACCCGGCGGTGCGGTGCGTGCGGGTCCGGGGCGGTTCCCAGCATCGCCCGCAGCTGTTTGGCCCGGGCGCCGTCGCCGGCACCGCGCCGGATCTCCGCTTCGAGCGCCTCCTCGATCGCCCGTCGGTTGGCGGTGATCCGCACGGGGAACGGCACTCCGTCCAACTTGCCGAGGACCCCCGGGTCGGCGGCGACGAGCCGGGAGATGTCGGCCGGGCTCATCCGGTCCACGAGCGCCCGGCGCTGCCCCGGCGTCAGCGCCACGAGTCGGTTGATCACCCCGTCGGGGTCGCGCCGACCCTCGGGAGTCGATACGAGGACGTGCCCGTCGACCATTGCGAGGAGGTCGGCCGCCAGCCGGGCCAGGTGCTCGGCATGTCGCCGATCGGTCTCGGCGAGTTCGGCGAGCGCCGCTGCGATCCGCGCCCCCGGCTCCGGTGCCGGTTCGTCGACGCCTCGGGGACGCTCGGCGACCCGGGACCCCGTCTGCTCGACGAGCAGGCTGACCACCCGATCCCGGCCGGCAGCGAGATCGGCCCCGGCGGCATCGGCGGTATCGGCGAAGTCCGCCATGACCCGCGAAACCTCCTCGGCGTGATCCATCTCCTCACCGAGGCGGTGGGTGGCGCCGGTGTGCGCGTGACCGCGCCACAGGGTGAGGCGGCTCAGTGCGGCCCGGGCACCGATGACCTCCGCGCGCATCGTCCGCCCGTTATCGCGCGCCTGCCGCGCGGCCTGTGCCAGCGGTCGCTGCGGCCACCCGGTGACCTGCTCGACGGTCAGCATCACCGATCGGCCAATCCGCGCAACGCCTGGCCGGCCGCCTGATCGTCGGCGGCCGCGGCGGCCCCGAACCGGTCGACGATCTGGCTCAACACGTCGAGCCGGTTGGCGATACCGATCGCGACGCGCTGCGACGGCTCGGCCGCCGCGCGCACAGCACTCATGGACGCGGCAGTGCCGACGGCGTTCTCGAGCTCGTCAACGTCGAGGTTGGCCAGCACACGGCCGCTGCGCCGCCAGGTGCTCGCCAGCGCGACCAGCTCGGTGCGGTCGATGCCGAACGGACGGGTGGATTCCAGTGGTGGGCTCATGCTGACTTGGACGCAGCACCGCCCCGAACGGTTCCCTCAGGCCGTCGCCAACTCGATCAGCTTGGCCACCGTATTCAGGTTGCGACCGGTACCGGTGAAGCCCAGGACGCGTTTGATGACCGCCGGCGTGAGGGCCGACTTCCCCGCGCCCTGGTCATAGCGGAGGTGCAGGTCGGCGCCGATCACGGCCACGTGCTCGGTAGGTGCCGCGCGCTCCGCGAGCGCGGCGGCGGCGTCGGGGCTCGGCGTGCCGGTGAGCGGGTAGACATAGGAGAACTTCGGCTCGACGACGTCGAACGGGTGCACCCGCAGCGCGGCGGCCAACTCGTCGGGCGTGCGGCTGATCACCTCGCGGTAGTACCCGAACTCCGCCTCGATCGCCCGCTCGAGCGCGACGTCGAAGTCTGCCGGATCACCGGGCGGCGCACAGATCAGATTGCCCGACGCGATATAGGTCGAAACCTCCTGTGCCCCAAGTGAACTCGCAATGTCACGTAGTCGTTCCATGGGTAGCTTCGCGCCCCCGACGTTGACGGCCCGGATCAGCGCTACCCGTCGCTTCACTTCAAGGACGACAGATCGGTGCGGATCAGCATCACGTTGTAATCCGACCAGCGCGACGCGACGAAGTACAGCGAGCTGCCGGTGTCACGCGGCCAGATGTAGGGCGCGTACAGCTCGCTGATCTTGCTGGACGAGACGATCGTTCGCTGCCCGGTCCACGGGCCTTCCGGCTTCTGGGCGGTGCGCATGACGATGCTGCCCTTGCGCGAAGTCAGCATGACGTACCGGTTCAGAAAGTTGTTGTACCGCACCGACACCTCGGCGATCGGCTCGGTCGCGACCTTCACCGCATCGCCGCTGTAACCCGACCACTGGCCGCCACCGCGGTAGTACTGGTACGCGTTCAGGTCAAGCAGCGACGCAGCCGGCACCCGGGCCAGGAACAGCGCGCCATAGCGCCCGTTGGGTGTGCCGTACTGGTAGATCCACGGACCGCGACGCATGAACGAACTGACCTGGAACCTGCCCTGTCCGGTGTTGGTCTGCCCAACGCCGGGGATGTTCAGCTCGTAGCGGGAGCGGATCGTGTTGTTCTCGACCGTCCAGGTCTGCCCGTTGTCGCGCGAGCTCGCGATCGCCGAGAAGTTCGTCTCCCACCGGCCGGCCTCACCCCATCGGGCGATCGACATGAAGGACATGTACTGCACCCCGCCGATCGAAATGCCGGCGGTCGGGATCCGACCGACCTCGATGTTCTTGACACCCACGGCGTTGGTGATCGGCTGGGCGAACGTCGGGTCGGCCGCAGTGACCGAAGCACCTGAGCGGATGTTGCCGGGCACGGCATTGGGAAAGGTGATGCCCTTGTCCAAGTCGCTGTTGCCATTGGCCCGCAGCATGGTGTTGTGCCGCCACACGAGTGCGCCGTTGCACTTGCCCCAGGTATCACCGAAGGCCATCAGGACCTGGCCCGAACCGTTGTCCCAGGGGACCCCGACGTCGGTGGCGGTGATGGCGAACCGCTTGTCGGTGCGGTTGGGACTGAGCGGGCCGGTGACCCACTGAACCGTCTGCGACGGTCCGCCGTCGAGTTTGATGAGCGGCATCTGCGGCGCCTTGCCCGGTGCCGAGTAGCTGCCGAAGTCGAGGCTGCCCATCCCGATGCGGGACGAGGCGGCGCTGCCGGTGCTGCCGACGTCGTGGCCGACGGGACCCAACGCATTGCACGGCGACGCGTGGGCGGCTGGGGACGCGGTGATCGTCGTCACCGTCGCCGCCATGGCCGCGGCTACGGCAACGACGGCGAAACGTTTCACAGGCATGGTTGTGCATCCTAGCGGCTGTTACTGGTGGGGCTATTGTGCCTTGTCGCAGCTCGGCCGCGAAAGCGCCCGCGGTGAATCGAGACAACCTCGTTACCGCCCCGTCCCCCGTGCGTCCGGGACAAATACCCGGTACTCCTCGCACTTTCAAGGGTTGTGCTGTCAGCAATTCCATACTTCCGCGTTGCGGTACGGCCGCAATACCGTCACGCAGCACATCGTCAATTCGAAACGCCGAGACCGCGGGTGCACCACCACCACGAATGACGCCCCCAATACGAAGGATCATCGGACATGAACAAGAACCGCATCGTCGCGACCGCGGCACTGTTGATCGCCGCCCTCGGCGTCGGTACTGGTGCCGCCCATGCCGCGCCGACGCAGACCAAAGTCAAGCCCGTTCACTACGAAATCAAGCGCACGGGAGGATATGTCGCGATCAAGATCGCGGACGGCTCCTTCACCAAGGACGGCCACCAACTCAACATCCGGGCCCTCAACGGTCAATCGGTCGGCCAGCTGCCGCTGACCTACCAGCTCGACAACGTCGAGCGCCCAATCCTTGCGACCATCGCCGGCGACACCGCGACCCTCACCCCGGTGCGCACCGGTCCCGGCCGGCACGTCGTCCAGCTCACCCGCAAGGTGACCCTGGATCAGGCCAAGCATGCTGTCGCCGAGTCGTTCTCCCCCCGCGACCAGCAGGCCCTGGGCGCCTTCTCCAACCGGTCGACCATCGGCGCCTTCATGAGCGCGGCGATCGGCGCAGCGGTGGGCGTCGTCAGCGGATGCGTCATCGGTGCGGCGATTGCCACGATCGCCACCGCTCCGATCCTCGCGATCTTTGGGGCCGGGCCGGTCGCCGGCTGCATCGCTGGCGCACTCCTGTTCGCCCCGCTGTTCGGCGCCGCCGGCCTCCTGACCATCGGCGTGCCGCTCATCATCTTCGCGGCGTACCAGTACTTCTCGACCATCACTTCACCGTGCACCACCAAGGGCGCCTACTGCCAGGACCCGGCGCGCCCGAAGCCGGAGAAGAAGGGCAGCGCGAAGAAGGCCGCCTAGAGCTTGCTCGCCGGCGCCCGATCCCGGCTAGTGCGGCCCGCCGTCGCGCAGCTGCTTCGCGGCGCTGGTGGCCAACTCATCGGCGATCTCGTTGTAGTAGTCGCCGTTGTGCCCCTTGACCCACTTCCAGGTCACCGAGTGCCGTGATTCCTCGGCGACCAGGCGCTGCCACAACTCCACGTTCTTGACCGGCTTCTTGTCCGCGGTGCGCCAGCCGTTGCGCTGCCACCCGGCCACCCATTTCGTGATGCCGTTGCGCACGTAGCTGGAGTCGGTGTAGATCACGACCGTCGACGGCTTGGTCAAGGCGGCCAACCCCTCAATCGCCCCGGTCAGTTCCATCTGGTTGTTCGTGGTGTCGGCGACCGCCCCGGACAAGCGCTTCTCATGGTCCCGATAGCGCAGCACCGCACCCCAACCGCCGGGGCCGGGGTTGCCCAGGCACGCGCCGTCCGTCGAGATCTCGACGAGGTGCTCGGTCGGTGTCTCAGGACTGTGCTGCGGGGTCGTGTTCACAGCAGACGAGGGTACCGGGAAGCGATCAACCGGGCGCTGCGGCAACCGCGAAGGTCCGGGTGAACGGGAAGACAGTGCCGAAGGCCTCGTGTGGGTAGGCGGTCCGCAGCAGAGCCCGGTATTCGTCGGTGAACCGTGCCCGCAACTCGCCATCGAGGCCCTGGAGGAATGGTCTCGCCCCGGTGCCGGACACCCACGCGAAGACCGGATCGACGCCGGACAGGATCTGCAGGTAGGTCGTCGACCAGGCGTTCACAGCGAATCCGCGGTCGGCGAAGAACCGCAGGTAGCGTTGCGGTTCGAGCGGCGGCAACCGTCGCGCGCCGGCAAGGTGGGTCGCATAGGGCTCCCGGCTGGCGAGCTCGTAGAGCAGCCGGTGCGCAGATTGATCGGCATTGTTCGGCACGCTGACGGCGACTGCGGTGGGGGAGAGGCCGTCAATCAGCCGGTCCAGCACGGCCCACTGGTCGTCGACCCATTGGAGCATCGCGTTGGAGACGATGAGGTCGGCTCGTTCTCCAGGGCACCAGGTCGCGACGTCGGCGACCTCGTAGCGGACGCGCTGATCGTCGTTGGCGTCAGCCGCCCGGGCGATCATCTCCGACGAGGAGTCGATGCCGAGGATCGTGGCGGCGGGCCATCGTCGTCGCAGGTAAGTGGTCAGGTGGCCGGGACCGCAGCCCAGATCGACGATGCTGCCCACCGCATCGGGGCCGAGGTTGACCGCGTTGACCAACTCGATGAACGGCCGGGTGCGATGGTCGGCGAAGGCGAGGTAGGTCGCCGGGTCCCAGGTGGCCACGTCCGCGAGCCTAGTCCCGCTCACGGCTGCGCGGCTGCGATCGCCGAGTGGGCGCAAGAACCCCGCCTCCACCGCGGGGTTGGACCGCCCACTCGGCAGGGTTGGACCGCCCACTCGGCAGGGTTGGACCGCCCACTCGGCGGGCTAGGGGACGACGTTGACCATGCGCCCCGGCACGACGATCACCTTGCGGGGCTCACCGTCGAGCAGGGCGGCGATCTTCTCATCGGCCAGCGCGGCGGCGCGAATAGTCGCCTCGTCCGCATCGGCGGTGACCGTGATCCGACTGCGCACCTTGCCCTTGACCTGGATCGGGATCTCGATCGAGTCCGCCACCAACCAGCGCTCGTCGGCGGTCGGGAAAGGTCCGTGCGCCAACGACTCGTCGTGGCCCAACCTGTCCCACAGCTCGTCGGCGATGTGCGGGGCCAACGGCGCCAACATCAACACCAACGGCTCGACGACCACGCGTGGTGCGCCGTCCGGATAGGTCTTGGTCAAGTGGTTCGTCAGCTCGATGAGCTTGGCTCCGGCTGTGTTCATCCGCAGGTTCGCCATGTCGTCGCGCACACCGGCGATGGCCTTGTGCAACGCCCGCAGATCATCCTCGGACGGCGGCGCGTCGGACACCCGCACCGCGCCGGACTCCTCGTCGACGACGAGGCGCCACACTCGCTGCAGGAACCGTTGGGCGCCGACGACATCCTTGGTGGCCCAGGGCCGCGACTGATCCAGCGGGCCCATCGCCATCTCGTAGACGCGCAGGGTGTCGGCGCCGTAGTCGCGGCAGATGTCATCGGGCGCAACGGAATTCTTGAGCGACTTGCCCATCTTCCCGTACTCCTGGAAGACCTCCTGGTCGTCCAGGTAGAACTTCCCGTCGCGCTCGGTCACCTCTTCCGCCTCGACATAGACACCGCGCGCGTCGGTATACGCGAAAGCCTGGATCATGCCCTGGTTGAACAGCTTTCGATACGGCTCGCGGCTCGTGACGTAGCCGAGGTCGAACAGCACCTTGTGCCAGAACCGCGAGTACAGCAGGTGCAGGACCGCGTGCTCGACACCACCGATATAGAGGTCCAGCCCGCCCGGATCGTGCTCGCCGTGCACCGACGGTCGCGGGCCCATCCAGTAGGCCTCATTCTCCTTGGCGCACAACGACTCCGAGTTCGTCGGATCGATATAGCGCAGTTGGTACCAAGAACTGCCCGCCCACTGCGGCATGACATTCACATCACGCGTGTAGGTCTGCCGGCCGTCGCCGAGATCGAGCTCCACGGTGACCCAGTCGGTTGCTTTCGCCAGCGGGGGAGAGGGCTGCGAATCGGCGTCGTCGGGGTCGAAGGCGACCGGCTGATAGTCGGCGACCTCTGGGAGCTCGACGGGGAGCATCGACTCGGGCAGCGCGTGCGCATTGCCGTCCGCGTCGTAGACGATGGGGAAGGGTTCGCCCCAGTACCGCTGCCGGGCGAACAGCCAGTCACGCAGCTTGTACTGGACGGTCCCGACGCCGGTCCCCTCTGACTCCAGCTTCGCCACGATCACGGCCTTCGCGTCGTCGACGGCGAGCCCGTCCAACAGACCCGAGTTCACCAAAGGTCCATCGCCGGTCCAGGCGGCCTCGGAAACCCCCTGATCAGAACCGATGACCTCACGGATCGGCAGGCCGAAGGCGGTGGCGAATTCGTAGTCCCGAATATCGTGGGCGGGCACCGCCATGATGGCGCCGGTGCCGTAGCCGATCAGGACGTAGTCGGCGATGAAGACCGGGACCCGCTCGCCGTTGACCGGATTAGTCGCGTGGGCACCGGTGAAGACACCGGTCTTCTCCTTGTTCTCCTGGCGCTCGAGGTCCGACTTCGCCGCGATCGACGCCCGGTAGTCCGCGACGGCATCCGCCGGGGATGCCGCGCCACCGGTCCACCGCTCGTCGACGCCGCCGGGCCAGGAGTCGGTGACGATCTGGTCGACGAGCTCGTGCTCGGGGGCCAGCACCATGTACGACGCGCCGAACAGCGTGTCCGGGCGGGTGGTGAACACCTTGATCGACCGCTCGCCCGGCAGCGCGAAGTCGACGTGCGCACCGCGCGACCGGCCGATCCAGTTGCGCTGCATGGTCTTGACCTTCTCCGGCCAGTCCAGCAGCTCGAGGTCGTCGAGCAGGCGGTCGGAGTACGCGGTGATCCGCATCATCCACTGCCGCAGGTTCTTGCGGAACACCGGGAAGTTGCCGCGCTCGCTGCGCCCGTCCGCGGTGACCTCTTCATTGGCCAGGACGGTGCCCAACCCGGGGCACCAGTTCACCAGCGAGTTGCTCAGGTAGACCAGGCGGTGCTCGTCGAGGACGGCACGGCGCGCGCTCTCATCGAGATCGGCCCACACCCGGCCGTCGGACATGGTGCGCACCCCGGACTCGAACTCGGCGACGAGTTCGCCGATCGGCCGCGCCTTGCCGCGCTGGGCGTCAGTCCCGGTCTCGGCGTCGGGGTCGAACCAGGCGTTGAAGATCTGCAGGAAGATCCACTGCGTCCACCGGTAGAACTCGACATCGGTGGTGGCGACCCGGCGGCGCTCGTCGTGGCCGAGGCCCAGGCGGCGGATCTGCTCGAGATACCGCTCGATGTTGGCCTCGGTGGTGGTACGGGGGTGGGTGCCGGTCTGCACCGCGTACTGCTCGGCGGGCAACCCGAAGGAGTCGAAGCCCATCGTGTGAAGCACGTTGCGGCCGTCCATCCGGGAGAAGCGCGCGAACACGTCGCTGGCGATGAAGCCCAGCGGGTGCCCGACGTGCAGGCCCGCGCCCGACGGGTAGGGGAACATGTCCTGGATGAACAGCTTGTCGTCGGGGGAGTAGCGGCTCAGGTCGCCGGCGAGCGGGCCGACGGGGTTCGGCGCCTCATAGACGCCGCGCTCGGCCCAGATGTCGCGCCAACGCGACTCGATCTCACCCGCCAACTGCGCGGTATAGCGGTGCGCGGCGTCGGGCTCCGGCGTGTTCGCGTTCGATCCAGTCACCCGACCAGCGTAAATGGTGGCCTCGAGCACGACGTAGAGTGGTAGCCGTGGCTGATGTCATCGCACTCATCGTGGCGGCGATCGCCGCCCTCAGCGGCGCCGCCTGGATCGTTCTCGGTATCGCCGGGTGGACCGGACTCCTGCGCCGCAACCGTTACGTCGGCATCCGCAGCGCCGAGACCATGCGCAGCGAGAAGGCGTTCGCCGCTGCCAACCGCATCGTCGCGCCCGGCCTGGTGGCCACCGGCGTGCTCGCCCTCGTCGCCGCTGGTCTCGCCATCACCCAGCGGGGGATCGCCGGCATCGTCCTCGGTCTGATCGGCACGATCGTGGCGCTCGCTCTCGTGGGGCTGCTCTCGGGCACCGCCATCCGGGCCGTCGCCGACCTGCCCGCCGACGCCGAGCCCGCCGGGTGCGGATCGGAATGCGGCTGCGGCGGCCACGCGGACGACGACCACGCAGTCGACGACCACATCGCCGACGACCACATCGCCGACGACGCCGACATCTGCGGCACCGGTACCTCGTGCGGCGGTTGCGAGATGCGTGACGCCTGCTTCGACGACGCCGAGTCCACGCGAGCCTAGTGGCTCTCTCGCCGCGGGCCTTGCTCGCGAAATCCCCGTTTGACGGTTTCGTCGTCGCGATCATCGCGGCGGTCGTCGTCGCCTCGCTGTTCCCCGCCCGGGGCGCGTTCGCCGAGGTCATGGACAAGGTCGTGATCGCGGCGATCGCGCTGCTGTTCTTCCTCTACGGCGCGCGGTTGCATCCGCGGGAAGCGCTCGCCGGCCTCACCCACTGGCGACTACACCTGACGATCCTGTCGTTCACCTTCGTCGTCTTCCCGATCGTCGGTCTCGCCATCCGCCCGATCGTGGCGCCCCTCGTCGGCGAAAGCCTGTACCTGGGGCTGCTGTTCGTCTGCCTCGTTCCCTCGACGGTGCAGTCCTCCATCGCATTCACCTCCATCGCGCGCGGCAACGTCCCGGGTGCGATCGTGAGCGCCTCGATGTCGAACCTGATCGGTGTCGTGATCACTCCGCTACTGGTCGTCGCGCTGATGAGCAACGCCTCCGGGGTGCACATCGATGCGACGTCGATCGTCAAGATCATGGCCCAGATCCTGTTGCCCTTCATCCTGGGACAACTGTCGCGGCGCTGGACCGCCGGTTGGGTCCAGCGGTACTCGGAGCCGACCAAGATCGTCGACCGCGGCTCCATCGTCCTCGTCGTCTACGTGGCGTTCTCCGACGGTGTGCGCAACGGGATCTGGTCGCAGGTCGACGGGTGGCAGGTGGTGGCGGTGGCGCTTGTCGCCACGGTGCTGGTCGTCGCGATGCTGCTGCTCACCGGTGGCGTGCCACCGCGCCTGGGCTTCAACCGGGCCGATACGATCGCCATCCAGTTCTGCGGGACCAAGAAGAGTTTGGCGACGGGGCTGCCCATGGCGACGGTCCTGTTCGGCGGGACCACCGTCGGCCTAATCGTGTTGCCGCTGATGATCTTCCACCAGGTCCAGCTCCTGCTGTGCAGCATGCTGGCCTCGCGATACGCCAAGCAGAGCGAACCGGCGCAGTCCCGTTCCGAGATCGAGTAGTCGCTCGCCGTTGGCGCGGCTTCTGCACGATATCGGCAAAATGAGCCGGGCCCAGACGATGAGGGCCGCCCCGGGATTCACATCCGGGGGCGGCCGCAGAAACGAGGTCGTCTACTTCGCCCAATCGGGCTGCGCGACGATCCCCGGCACCGTCTTGACGTGGAAGTTCCCCTTGTCGTCGGTGGCGTTCGCCGCGACCATCTGCCACTTGCCGTCGAACTCGATGGCGCATTCCTGAGTGGCTCCGGCCTTCGCCTCCAGCGCACCCTTGCACTTGAGCTGGTTGAGCGTGACCTGAACCTGCGGCTGCAGGGCCGCTTTGGCCTTGCTCTCCAACTCGGACTGGCTGATGGTCTTGCCCACCGACGCCGAGAGATTGCAGCCGGTCAGGCTCGCGACCACCAATGCGGCGGCTCCGATACCCGTGGCAAACCTTGTGCGCATTGCGACTCCTTCCGAGGAATTTCCGTTGATGGTAGCCCTCGCTCAGCCGAGCTCCGTGGAGAACGGGACATTCAGGAAGCTCGGCCGATTCGGGTCCAGTTGGATGTGCTGCGGGCGCAGCATCGACTCGTTGAGCAACGGCCGCAACGGGAGCCCGCGGGGGAAGTTCATCGCGAAGATGTCGATCCGCAGCCGATGCCCCGGTTTGAGAAGCGCCTCGGTCGGCAGCAATCCCAGGTCGAGTTGGACCGGCACCCCCGGCTTCACCCGCTCGCGCGCATTCAGCGACATCACGTAGTACGGGTCGATCACGTCGCCGTTGGCGTCGAACGCGCTGCGCTCGCGGTCGATGGCCCGCAGCGAGGCCATGAGCTGTCCGGACGAGATCACCTTCGACTCACCGTTGGGTGCGACATCGGTGAGCATGGCCGTCCAATACCCGTCGGTGGCGTCCATCACCGCGTTGATCCGCAGGTTGGCGTACCCGGAGATGCTGCGGGACGTGCGCATGGGCGCAGTGGTGAACGTGAGCGCATTGTGTTCGGCGATGCGGTTGTCCTTGCCACAGAAGCGGAAGATCGCGACCACACCCGCCGTTTGCTGGCCGGCGTCGCGCGAGCAGGCCGTCAACACCCCCGGCCCAACGGTGAGCCGGCCGTGCGAGCGGGGCTTGCCGACGGTGAGGCTGCCGTCGCGCACGGCGTACGGAGCGGTCCTACTGGGACGGTCGGACAGATACAGTCGCTGCCGCTTCATCCCTGGTCGCGGGAAATTCGGCGCGGTGATCCACCCATTGCCCATCTGCTCCAGTGTTGCCGGGCCATACTTGTCGATGCCGTTGTCGATGCCCTTGAGCCACTTGTCGAACCACGCCCGCTGCAGGACGTCGATGCGCGGCGGCGTGTTCCAGGCGCCGTGCCCGGCACCCGGGGTGATGTGGTACGTCTCGCCCATGATGAGCTGCTTGCGCCCGAGCGGCAGCGGGATCTTGTTGAACATCCGCACTTCGCTGTTGGTGAAGAGGTCGAACCAGCCGCCGGTGATCATCGTCGGGATCTTGATCCGATCGGCGTGGTCGAGCCAGCCCTCCCGCTCCGGCGAGCCCGGTACGAGTAGGCGCTTCATGTCCGGTGGGATGGATCTGATGTCCGGCGTCAGCAGCGCCGCCATCAACTGGGGGAAGAAGACGAGCGGATTGGCCAGCCGATCGGCCAGCCACTTCCAGTCGAAGGTTCCGTTGAGCATCGATGCGACGTTGGGCACCATCTTCGTGGTGTTGACCAGCATCAGCCACATCGGCAGGAACCCGACGCCGAGCGCGCCGCCCGGTGCGACGATGTCGCGGACGAGGTCGCCACCGGGCACGACTGGGAAGATCGCCTTCAGCGCCGGCGGGTTTTGGTTGGCGGCGTACATCTGGTTGATCGCCGAGTAGGACATGCCGGTCATGCCGACCTTGCCGTCGGAGTAGTGCTGTTTGGACGCCCAGTCGATGACCTCGAGGGTGTCGCGCTGCTCGCGCTGCTTGAAGACATCCCACGTGCCCTGGGAGAAGCCGGTGCCGCGCACATCGGCAACGATGACGCTGTAGCCCGACCGAACCAGCGTCTTGTCGACGGTGAACGTGCGGAAGGCTCCCCCGACCTGCCCCTTGAGGATGTCGCCGAGTCCCTCGATCGGCGTCCCGGTCAGGTTGATCATGTCCACGATCTGCCTGGTGAGCGGCGCGAGGATCGGATGTTGCAAGGTTTCCGCGGCGATTGTGGATATGAGCTTGGTGTACGGCGTCATGTTGACGATCGTCGGCGTCTTCACCCGGGCCGGTCGCCCGGCCGCGTCGGCGGGCCGGTAGACGTTCGCACGGAGGATGGTGCCGTCGCTCATCCGAATCGGCACATCCCAGTCGATGTGCACACCCGGGTAGCGCTGCGGCTTGTCCTGCGTGTACGCCCAAACCTTCCCCGCTGTGCCGCCGCTGGGCCCGACGGGAGTGAGCGCGCCCGCCGTCGCCGTCGTGGGCGCGAAGAGCGCCACCACCGCGCAGGAGGCAATTGCCAACACACGTTTCCTCATCGAGGTTCTCCCCTATCCCCAACCGCATTCAGAACTGAACGCGCGTGCCGCTGCCTCGACCGCGCCGGAATCCGTCACATCACCGATGTGTGATGTGAGGCACGTTACTCATACGTAATGTTCAGGATCAAGACATCTCCGAAATCCGGTCCCGGACATCGGATCCCCACTTTGCCCCGGGTTCTTCCGCCCACTCGGCGGGGTTCTTCCGCCCACTCGGCGGGGTTCTTCCGCCCACTCGGCGGGGTTCTTCCGCCCACTCGGCGGGGGCTCCGTCAGTTGGCGGTGACATCCATCGGGTACGTCGAGAGCAGTGGCAGCGGCCACGGCTGCCGGCGCAGCACCGTCGCCCAGAGGTCGACGCCGGCCGGTGCGAGCACATCGTCAGGCATCGCCGAGGCGACGAGCCAACTGTCCTCGCCCAACTCGTCGTCGAGCTGCCCGGGGCCCCACCCGGCATAGCCCGCCATGATCCGCACGCCGACCAGCAGCGGCGAAACCTCGTCGGGATCGGCGTCGAGGTCGACCAGGACGACGCGGCCGCACACTGTCATCAACCCGTTCACCCCGTGCAGATCCACGCCGCGCTCGGCGACCCCCAAACACAGGGCACCGTCGCGCTTGACGGGTCCGCCGACGAACAGTGCCTTCGGGTTGGCGGTCAACGCGGACCACCGCGGCAACAGGTTGTGCACCGCGGAATGCGACGGTTGGTTGATCACGACGCCGATGCTGCCGCTCTCGTCGTGCTCGATCACGTACACGACGGTGCGGGCGAACGGCGACTCGGTCAGTGAGGGGGAGGCGATCAGCAGCGTCCCGGCTCGAATGGGTGCGGCATCGAACCGGCCGTCGGCGTTGCCGCCGGTGCCGGTCATCGGATCGTCATCACCGCCCACGACCTCATCATGGCACGCCTCCGGCGGCGCCGTCGGTAGTCTTGCACGGTGAAGAGCCGGCTCCTGGCGACGCGACTCGCAGGCCAATGCGCCGACGGCGTTTTCCAGGCCGCGCTGTTCGCCGCCATCGCATTCAACCCCGAACACCAGGCCAGCCCACTCCTCGTCGCCGGCAGCCTCGCCGTCCTGTTCGGCCCCTACTCCCTCGTCGGGCCGATGGTCGGCAGCCTCCTCGACCGATGGGACCGACGCCTGACGCTGTTGTGGGCCAACGTCGCGCGGGCCCTTCTCATCGCCGTGACGGCGGTACTGCTCGCGGTCGGCCTCGCCGAAGCCGTCGTGCTCGTCGCCGCGCTCGGCGTGATGGGGGCCAGCCGCTTCGTCGCCTCTGGGCTGTCGGCATCTCTCCCGCATGTCACCAACCGGGATTCGCTGATCACCGACAATGCCGTCTTCACGACGCTCGGCGGCTTCGCGGTGATCGTCGGGCTCGGGTTGGCCGCGGGTGCGCGCGCAGTGGTCGGCGGCGGCGATGCCGGATGCGCCCAGACCATGCTCCTCGGGACGGCGCTGGCCCTGGCCGCGGGCTTGATCGCCCACACATTCCCGGCGCGCTCCCTCGGTCCGGATCGGGTCGCCGGTGAACGCACTCCGCTCGCCGTCATCGGCGGCTGGCGGCGCGGGATGACGATGATCCGGGGCACCCCGACCGTCGCCGTGGTTCTCGGCGCCATCGGCGCACACCGATGGGTGTTCGGGATGAACTCGCTGATCCTGCTGGTCCTCGCCAACCACGCCGGAGTCGCCACCGGCCTGCGCCGGTTCCTGCTCCTGATCGGCGCGACCGCACTCGGCGCATTGCTCGCCGCGTTCACCACCCCGGTATTGGTGCACCGCACCGGGCGCCACCGGACACTGGCCGTCGTCCTCAGCGTCGGGGCACTCGCCGAACTGGCCGTGGCGAGTTTCGAGTTGAACCTGCTGATCGCCGTCGCCGCGGTGCTCGGCTGGGTCGGCCAGACAGTCAAGCTGTGCGGTGATGTGGCCATGCAACTCAAGATTCCCGATGAGACCCGCGGCGAGGTCTTCGCGATTCAAGACGCGGTGTTCAACCTGTCCTTCGTCGGGGCCGCGACCACCGCGGCACTCGTCATGCCACCCGACGGTCGGGCATTGGCCGTGGTCCTGCTGGGATCGGCGGTATATGCGATTGCGCTGCTCGAGGTGTTGCGCCGCGACCGGGCGACAGCGGATCGGTAGCCCGGATCAGTAGCCCATGGTGCGCAGCTCGCGCGCCAGGCGGTCGAGTTCGTCTCGGGTGACGTCGAGATGCGGACTCACCCGCAGCACCGAGTTGTCGAGCATCAGCGGGGTCCGATCGGCGATCGCCGCCGTCACCAGCAGGCCGATGCCGCGCAGGTGCGCCGCTGCGGCAGCGACGTCGGAGGCCGCCCAGCCCGGCGGGGGACCGAGTGTGACCAGCGCCGTCGGCTCGTCGACCGGCTCCATGACCTCCCAGCTCGCGACTCCGGACAGTCGTTCGCGCGTGTAACGCCCGATAGCCGCCAGTTCTGTGAAGACCGCTTCTGGCCCGAATCCGACCAGCTCGGCGACGGCCACGCCGAGGCCGAGCCGTCCCGCGATGAAGCCCCCCGAAGCGCCCGCCGCCATGTCGGCCACCTCGACCCGCAACCGCGAGTCACTCCGCACCGCGGCGAACCCCACGCCGCGCGGGCCGGTGAGCCACTTGCGGCTGGTGCCGTAGACGACGTCGGCCCCGGTGACCGTCGACACCTGGCCGACCGACTGCGCCATATCCACCACGACCGGCACGTCGGCCGCATGCGCGATCTCGACGATCTGCGAGGCCGGCTGGACGACGCCGCTGGCCGACCCGATATGACAGAGGTGGATGAAGTCCGGTTGCTCGAACTGGAGCATGTTCTCCAAGGCGTCGACATCCACGTGTCCGTACACGTCGGACGCCGGGAGCGTGTGCACGGCAAATCCGCGCCGCTCGAACTCCACCAGATTCGGTCCGAATTCGTTCTTGGCCACCCATACCGTGCTCGCGATGGGAAGGTTGGCGACCCCGAGCAGGGCACGCAGCGCGGCGCGGGCGGTATCGCGGAACACGAGTTCGTCGGGTTCGTGCCCGAGCAGCGCGGCCAGTTCCTGCGAACCGCGAGCCAACTGCGCCTCGGCCGAGTCCATCGCCACATACGAGCCGTGTCTCGACTCTTCCCACAGGTGCCCGGTGATGGCCTCGATCACCGCATTCGACGATCGGCCCGCCGACGCCGAGTCCAGATGGCCGATATCCGGTTCCACGCGTGCGGCGTGCCAGGCAGATCCGAGTTCGCTGAGGAACATGGCTCCAATGTATCGGTTGCCGTTCGGTGCCCGACGACGCCGTCACCGGGCCCGTGTTCCCGGCGGGGAACCGGGAGACCCTCGGGTGCGTCCAAGGAATATGGACCCCCCAATGATCGCCCACACCTTCGGCACCGGATCCGGGGCGACCCACACGTGGTACGCGCCCGCCGATGCCGACCTCAACGGAGACGGTCGCCCGGAGACCCTGCGCCTGGACTTCGACGGCGACGGACTGTTCGACGACGCGATGATCGACAGTGACGGCGACGGCGTGGCCGACTGCGCCGCGCTCGACCTCGACGACGACGGAGTCCTCGACACCTTCTTCACCGATGCGGGCACCGGTGTCTGGGGTGTGCGGGCGCAGCCGCCGCCTGGTTTCGGCCCGAGGTCGGCGCCGACCGGGAACGGGCCACCCCCGCCCGGACGCTTCGAGCAGCCCATCGACCTCGACGGCGACGGCGTCCCCGACGCCACCCAGGTCACGCTCCCCGGTGGACGCGGCTGTGAGCTGCGCCTGGATACCGACGGCGACGGCAGCTGGGACACCGCTCTCGTCGACTCCGACGGCGACGGCGTCGTCGACACGGTGCGGCGGCGCGATCGATGACCGCCGCCCGGCGGGAGGCCTGGGGCGACGGCATACTGGGGGCATGAAGACGATCCTGAACATCGTGTGGCTGGTGCTGTCGGGCTTCTGGATGGCCGCCGGCTACGCGCTCGCCGGAATTCTCTGCTACCTGCTGATCATCACCATCCCGTTCGGGATCGCGTCCTTCCGGATGGCGAACTACGCGCTGTGGCCGTTCGGCCGTTCCGTCGAGCGCAGGCCGACGGCGGGCACGATGTCTCTGCTCGGCAACATCATCTGGCTCCTCGTGGCGGGCATCTGGTTGGCGATCGGCCACATCGCCACCGGCCTTGCGCTGTGCGCGACCATCATCGGCATCCCCCTGGGCATCGCCAGCTTCAAGATGGTGCCCCTGTCCTTGATGCCGCTCGGTGCCCAGATCGTGCCGGCGGGATCGGGTCGCGAAGCGGCCGTTCGATAGCGCGGCAGGGGAGTGGCCGCACCACCTCACTCGGGCTCGCTCAGGCTCACTCAGGCGCCGTGAGCCTGCCGGGAAGGGGCGAACTGCAGGGCAGGGGCGATCTGCAGGTCAGCGGCGATCTGTTCGACGGCCGGCCGGGCCCGGTCACGGTCGGCGGGTACCAGTCCGATCCTCGTCCGCCGGTCCAGGACGTCATCAACGCTGAGAGCCCCCTCGTGGGTGAAGGCGAACTCGACCTCGGCACGGGTGACATCGATGTCGTCGGCGATGGGCGCCAGGGGATCGCTGACGGCGGCCTCGTCGACGACTCTGGGCGCTTCGGCGCCGAAGCGCGCGATGAGTGAGTCGGGAAGTCCCGGCGGGAATCCGGGGTCGGTCGGTGTCGCACCCACCAGAGGCACCGACGTCGTGACGCACTCCGAGGCCGTCAGACCGGCGGCCGCCACCGCGGCGTCGACGGCATCCTGGGCCATCTGTCGATAAGTGGTGAGCTTGCCGCCGATCACGCTGACCATCGAACGATCGGTGACGCGGACGTCATGGCGCCGCGACACGTCGGCGAGCGAGTTCCCGCCGCCCCCCATGGTGTCGATCAGCGGCCGCAACCCGGCGAATGCGCCGCGAATATCGTTGCGGCCCACCGGAACCGCGAGCGCGGTGTTCACCGTCGTCAAGAGGAAGTCGATCTCCTCGTCGGCCGGCACGGGCACGTCGGGAACCACGCCGTGGGCGTCGACATCGGTGAGGCCGACATAGACCCGGCCGAGCTGCTCGGGCAGGACGAACACGAACCGGTTCGCGGACCCGGGGATGCGCACCGTCAGCGCACCACTCGGGTTTCCGAACGCCGCGGCGTCGAACACGAGGTGCGTGCCGCGGCTCGGCCGGATGCTCAGGGTCGCATCGAGATCGGCCGCCCACACCCCGGTGGCGTTCACGACCGATCTCGCGGCGATCGGGAACTCGCGTCCCGCCATTTCGTCGTAGACGACGCCGCCGTGGCCGTCGATGCGCACGGCGCGCACCCGAGTGAGGATCTGGGCGCCGTACCCGGCGGCCGTCCGGGCGATCGCAGTGACCAGACGTGCGTCGTCGACCAGCTGACCGTCGGTCGTCGACGAACCACCGCGCAGCCCGTGCCGCCGAACCGTCGGACAGGCGGCGACGACCTCCAGCGGTGACAATCGCTTCGGCCCGGGCAACACATCGGCCGGGGTACCGGCCAGTCGGCGCAGGACGTCGCCGGCGGCGAAGCCGGCGCGCACCAGCAAGTCGGTGCCCAGGTCGCCGTAGTCGGGAACGATCTGCCGCAGCGGTTTGATGAGATGGGGGGCGATCGTCGTCATCAGGTGGTTGCGTTCAACGGCACTCTCCCGCGCGATGCCGACGTCGCCCGAGGCGAGGTAGCGCAAGCCGCCGTGGACCAACTTGCTGCTCCACCGGGAGGTGCCGAAGGCAAGGTCGTGCGCCTCGACCAGGGCCACCGACAGGCCGCGCGTGGCGGCATCGAGCGCCACCCCCGCACCGGTCACACCGCCGCCGACCACGAGGACGTCGACGGGCTCGGCCTGTGCGGCGAGATCCGCAAGATCGGCACGCCGCCGGGCAGCGTTCAAAACTGTCATCGCCTCACTCCTTGCCGGGGTGCTCAAGATAGCTGGCCAACGCTCGGTGCAACTCGGCGGACCACTCGTCACCGAGGATTGGTTCGACGACGGCCCGCGACTGCACGGCCGACTGGGTGATCAGCAGGACCATGGCAGCAAGTTTGTCCGGGTCACCCCGGCGAACCCAGCCGTCGGCCTGCCCCGCTTCGATGCTGCCGGCAATCAGCCTCAACAGGCTGCGTTGGCTCGCGCCGAGACGGTCGAAGACATAGGGCTGCAGGAACTCCGGTTGCCCCCGCCACAGTTCGGCGAACAGCTCGTCGTCCCGGATTGCACCGGCGACGCGAACGATCTGGTCGATGGCGGGGGTGAACCCGGTACCCGTGCGCAACGGTGTCGTCGCCTGCACCGCCGCGACGATCCTGGTGATCTCCCGGTGGCACAGGTCCCGCACCACGGCGTCGAGATCGGGCCAGCGCCGGTACACCGTCGGCCGGCTGACGCCGGCGGCGCGAGCGACCTCGGCGAGGCTCGCCTTGCGGCCGCGTTGACGCAGGATCTCCTCGCGCGCCGCATCCAACACGCGCGCGCCGAGCTCGTCACCGGGTCCGGTCGCCACACCCTCCGGGGCCGATTCCGGCGAATCAGGATTACGCACTGACATGATGTGTAACACTGTATCGCATGTCTGCCGGTTTCGAGCCCGAACTGCACCATCTCCCGGTTCCTCCCATGCGCTGGGACGCGTGGGGCGACCCCGACTTGGCCGCCCCGCTCTCCGAGGGGACCGCCACGCTGATCCGCGGGATGCTCGGCGTGTCGGGGGAGATCACCCTTCCCAAGCGCGACCCCGCCTCGGTTCGCGTGTCGCGCAGTCGCCTGACCGACGAGCAGCTCGCCGGCCTGCGTGCCATCGTCGGCGACCGGTGGACCTCCACCGCCGACCCCGATCGGCTGATGCGCGCCGGGGGCAAGTCGACACCCGATCTCCTGCGGCGCCGAAACGCCGAGCAGGAGGCCCCCGACGCGGTCGTCGTGCCGGGCACCGACGACGAGGTGGCGGCCCTGCTGACCTGGTGCAGCGAACAGCGCATCGCGGTCGTGCCCTTCGGCGGAGGCACCAGCGTGGTCGGCGGGGTCGATCCCGCCGCCGGCCCATTCTGCGCCGCGGTCACCGTCGACCTGCGCCGGATGAACGCACTGCTCGACCTCGACGAGGTATCTCAGATCGCCACGTTCGGCGCGGGGGTCACCGGGCCGGCCGCCGAGGCACTCCTCGGCGAACGCGGCTATTCCCTCGGACACTTCCCGCAGAGCTTCCGCTTCGCAACGATCGGCGGATTCGCCGTGACCCGCTCCTCCGGCCAGGCCTCCGCCGGCTACGGGCGTTTCGACGACATGGTCGCAGCACTCACCCTCGTCACCCCCCGCGGCGTGCTACCGGTCGGGCGGTGCACGAAGAACGCCGTCGGCCCCGACCTGCGCCAACTGGTCCTGGGATCCGAGGGCGCCTTCGGCATCGTGACCACGGTGTCGGTCCGCGTGCACCGGCTGCCCGTGGCCACCGAATTCGAGGCGTGGCGTTTCGACACCTTCGGCGCAGCCGCCGCGGCGTTTCGCGCCGTGGCGCAAGAGGGCGTGATGCCCACGGTCATGCGTGTTTCCGACGAAGTCGAAACCGCGCTGAACCTGGCGCGGCCCACCGAGATCGGGGAGTCCGCGGAAGCGGCGGGTCCGGCGCCCTCCGGTGGCTGCCTGGCCATCACGACCTTCGAGGGGTCGCCGGCGGCTGTCGCTGCTCGCGCCGGCGTGGTCCGAGCGACCTTCACCGCGCAGGGCGGGCAGTCGCTGGGCCCCGGCCCCGCCCAGACGTGGGAACACGGCCGCTTCTCCGGCCCGTACCTGCGGGACGCCCTGCTCGACATCGGGGTCGGCTGCGAGACGCTCGAGACCGTCACCACCTGGGCCAAGCTCGACGAGGTGAAGGCTGCCGTCACCGCCGCCCTGACCGAAGCGCTCCCCGAACCCGCCGTGGTCATGTGCCATATCTCGCACACCTACGCGACCGGCGCATCCTTGTACTTCACCGTCGTCTACCGCCAGCAGGGCGACCCCCTGGACCAATGGTTGGCCGCCAAGCAGCAGGTCACCGGGGCACTGGTCGACGCCGGCGCCTCCATCACCCACCACCATGCGGTCGGCCGCGACCACCGCCCCTGGTTGGCCGCGGAGATCGGAGATCTGGGCGTCGAGGTTCTCGCAGCGGTGAAAAGCGCGCTCGACCCCGCCGGTGTGTGCAACCCGGGCAAACTGATCTGATGTCCGTCCGGTCGCTGGTCGTCCTCGCGAACCCACTGGCCCGCAAGGGCACCGGGATGGCGATCGCGGCCGACGTCGAACGCCTCCTGTGCGCGCGCGGCGTGCGCGTCGACGTCGTCGCCGGCACCGACCTCGCCGACGCCCAACACCTGGCGGCCCGGGCGATGGCCGACGACGGGGTCGACGCACTCGTGGCCGTCGGGGGGGACGGCACCCTCCGGCTGGCGCTCGAGGCGGCCGTCGGATCCACCAAACCCGTCGGCATCATTCCGGCCGGCACCGGCAACGACCTGGCCCGCAACCTCGGGATTCCGCTTCACGACGTGGCGGCCGCGGTGGGGATCATCGCCGACGGCCGGTCCCGCGCGATCGACCTCGGGCGGGTACGGCTGACCGCCACCGACGAGGAAGCCCTGTTCGTCACGGTCGCCGCGACCGGCTTCGACGCCGACGTGACCGACCGCGCCAATCGGATGCGTTGGCCGCGCGGCAAGGCGCGGTACCTGGTCGCCGCCGTCGCGGAGATCTCCCGGTTGGCCCCGCGGCGGTTCACCGTCCGGGTCGATGGCGCGACCATCGCCGACGGTGACGTCCTCTTCACCGCAATCGGCAACACCCGCTCCTACGGCGGGGGCATGCTCATCACCCCCGACGCCGACGTGCACGACGGCCTCCTCGACGTCACCGTGGCCACCATGGCACCAGGGGTGGGCCGGGCGACGATCCTGCGACTGATGCCGACGGTGTTCAGCGGGCGTCACGTCAAACACGAACTGGTGCGGACCGCACGGGGAACGCGAGTCGAGGTGGCGTCAGAACCCGCGGCGCTCGTCTCCGTCGACGGCGACCTCATCGGGCGCCTGCCCGCGGTCTTCGATACATTGCCCGCCGCCGCCCGCGTCCTGGTGCCGGCCGCACCCGACCAACCGGCTAGCGGCGGGCGCACCCGCTAGGCATTGCGCTCCGCCCACCAGCGGCGCAATTCGGCCTCGGCCTCGTCGCGCGCCAGTGGGCCCCGATCGAGGCGGAGTTCCTTGAGGTGCTTCCACGCCTGCCCGACCAGGGGCCCGGGCGGGATGTCGAGAAGTTCCATGATCGCGTTGCCGTCGAGGTCGGGCCGCACGCGCTGCAAGTCCTCGGCGGCGGCGATCTGTGCGATCCGCCGTTCGAGATCGTCGTAGTTGTCCTGCAGTCGGCGCGCGCGCCGGCGGTTGCGAGTGGTGCAGTCGGCGCGCACCAGTTTGTGCAACCGGTCCAGCAGCGGTCCCGCGTCGGTCACGTATCGCCGCACCGCCGAATCCGTCCACTTGCCATCGCCGTAGCCGTGGAAGCGCAGGTGGAGGAACACCAACTGCGAGATGTCGTCGACCATCGCCTTGGGATACTTCAACGCCCGCAGGCGCCTGCGCGCCATCTTCGCCCCGACCACCTCGTGGTGGTGGAAGCTGACCCCGCCACCCGCCTCGTGGCGACGTGTCGGCGGCTTGCCGATGTCGTGCAGCAGCGCGGCCCAGCGCAACACCGGGTCGGGCTCGCCGGTCTCGAGGTCGACGGCCTGCTGCAGGACCGTCAACGAATGCGCGTAGACGTCCTTGTGCTGGTGGTGCTCGTCGATGGTCAGCTTCATCGCGGGAAGCTCCGGAATGATCCGGTCGGCCAGGCCGGTCTCCACGAGCAGGTCCACGGCCTCCAGCGCGTGTTCACCGCAGATCATCTTGTCCAGCTCGACCCGGATCCGTTCGACGGTGATCCGGTTGATCTCGTCGGCCATGTCGGTGATCGCCGCAGCGGTGCGCGGCGCGAGGGAGAAGCCGAGTTGCCCGACGAACCGGATGGCTCGCAACATGCGCAGGGGATCGTCGCCGAACGACTGCTCCGGCGCCGCCGGCGTATCGATGACCCCGGCGAGCAGTGCCGACACGCCATCGAGGGGGTCGCGGAAGTCGGTGGCCCCGGACCCGGTGATGGCGACGGCCATCGCGTTGATGGTGAAGTCCCGCCGCACCAGGTCGCCGTCGAGGGTGTCCCCGAAGGTGACTTCGGGATTGCGGCTCACCCGGTCATACGCATCGCTGCGGTAGGTGGTGATCTCGACGAGGTGCTCGCCCTTGCGCGCGCTGACGGTGCCGAACGCGATCCCGGTGTCCCACACCGTGTCGGCCCAGTCGTCGAGGATCGCCGCGATCTCGGCCGGGCGCGCGTCGGTGGTGAAGTCCAAGTCGTTGCCCAACCGGCCCAATATGGCATCGCGCACCGACCCGCCGACGAGGAACAGCTCGTGCCCCGCGTCGGCGAAACGCCGGCCCAGCGGGTTGAGCACGTCGCCGAGGTCGCGCAGCGATACCGACGCCGCAGCCAACAACCGCGCGCGCCGCAAATCGGACTCGGTCACGGGGTGACAGCCTATCCGGTCGCCGGACACGGCCGCACAACCCCGGCATCCACGGCAAACTCAAGGTTACGGGCGGCTAGCATCGAAGCGTGTCTTCCGCCCAGCCCTCTCCTGCTCCCCGCGACGACGCGGGCGCCGGGAGTGGTGCCACGCCGACGCCCTCCCGGCGGCGGCGCGGTCGGCGGCGCCGGGGGCGGGGCGGCGGCGCCGGACCGCCGGAACCGCAGCCGAACGGCGGCGCGCCGGTCGAATCGACGCAGTCCACCGCACCCGAGGCCGGCGGCGGGCAACAGCCGGCGGCGGCAAGACCCAAACCCGGACCACGACTGGTCGCCCCACCCGGCGGCGCATCTGACCGGTCCGGCGCCCCCGTCGAGAAGCCGCAGCCGCCCAAGCCGTCAGACCTGGTGGGAACCGCGGGCAAGCGCGGCCGCGCAACCGGTGGCGCCCGTACCGACCGCCCTGCCAATCACGTGCGCGCCCCCCGGCTGCGCACGGTGCGCGAGACGTCGGCCGGCGGGCTCGTGGTCACCGACCTCGCCCTGCCCTTCCACGAGTTGGCCGCCGCGCTGATCGGCCGGGTCGACCGCCGCGGCCGAATGATGTGGTCTCTGCCCAAGGGGCATATCGAAACCGGCGAGACTGCTGAGCAGACCGCCGTTCGCGAGGTGGCCGAGGAAACCGGGATCCAAGGGTCGGTGGTCGCACCGCTGGGCAAGATCGACTACTGGTTCGTCAGCGAGGGCCGACGCATCCACAAAACCGTGCACCACTACCTGTTGCGCAGCACCGGTGGCGAACTCTCCGACGCCGACTACGAGGTGGCCGAGGTCGCATGGGTACCGCTGGTCGAATTGCCGAAACGGCTCACGTACTCTGACGAGCGACGATTGGCCCGGATGGCCGAGGGGGTCATCGCCGAGTTGACCGCCGATCCGGGCCGGCTCGCGCAAAGCGAGGCCGAGAGCACCCGGACCGAGCCCAACGACTATGAGAAAGCCGCAGCCGCACGCAACCAGCGTCGCAAAGACCCGACGCCACCGCCGTCCGCGCGCAGGCGCCGCCGACGCGGCCGCCGCCCGGCGCCCCCCGGTGACTAGCGCACCCCACGGCCCACGGGCGACGGGCCTCGCCGCACTGCTGGCGCTGCTCGCGCTCGTCGTCGGCCCCGTCCTGGTCGGTGCCGCGGCCGTCGCCGCTCCGCGCGGATCGCAATCATCGACCCCCACGACCACGGGCGAAGCCCACCGCGAGAACGCCACCGGCTTCGCGTCGATCTCCATCAACGGGGTCCGTCCCACCGTCGTCACCACCACCACCGGGCCGACCGTGGTGGTCGAGGGCACCGTCCGCAACACCGGGGATCGGGTGCTGCGCGCGCTGACCATCCGGTTGCAGCGCGGCCAGCCCGCCCATCAGGCGGCCGGCCTGCGCGTCGAACTCGCCGCCGAACCCGCGACCTTCGAGATCAACGGCGAGTTCCAGCCCCTCGTCGACCGGTTGGCACCCGGCGCGAGCACCGGGTTCTCCCTCCGGATGCCCTTGACCGGGCCCGGCGGACTGCGGATCACCGAGCCCGGGGTGTTCCCGTTGTTGGTGAACCTGAATGCGACGCCCGAGTATGGCGCGCAGGCGCGCATCGCCGACTCCCGCACCCTTCTTCCGGTGCTGTCGCTGCCGCCCGACCCCGACCGCGCCCGCCGCTTCGCCCAAGACCCGGCAGGGGCCGCCCGCACCGGGCTCGGCCCCGACGGCTCCATCGCCGTCCGCACCGGAAGCGCTGCACTGTTCACCATGCTGTGGCCGCTGGCCGCACCGCCACAGACCGTGCCGGGTCGAGTCGGCGCGGGCGCCAGTGACCGGGTCCTACTGGTCAGCGAGGACCTTGCGCGCTCCGTGGCTCCCGGCGGTCGCCTCCACAACCTGCTCGCCGGCCTGCGCCCGGTCATGTCCGCAGCCACCGACGACCCCCGGGCTGCGGTCCGCGACAGCCTGTGCATCGCGGTCGACCCCGACCTGCTCGTCACCGTCTCCGCGATGACCCGGGGTTACGCCGTGTTGCGCGACCCGACTGCCCCCACCGGCTCGACGATCCCCGGGACGGGTCAGGCCGCGGCTGCCGCGTGGTTGGCCGAGCTCACCAGTCTCGCCGCCGGCCACTGCGTCGTCGCGCTGCCCTTCGCCAACGCGGACCTCGACGCGCTGCACCGCGTGTCGAACACCGCCCTGACCCGGCTCGCAGTGGACCATCCGGCCGATGTCGTCGATCACTTGCTCGGCGTGAAGAGCACTCGGGGAGTGACCCTTCCGGCCTTCGGGGGCCTGTCTGACGACGGGTCGGCCGAGCTGGCCAAGGCCCAGATGGCCACTGCGCTGGTCGCCTCGGGCTCCGTCGCCCCGCGCACCCGCAGTGATCCGGCCGGGCAGTACCTGACCGGCCGGGTCCGCGTTGCGACCTTCGACGCACCGATCAGCGCCGCGCTCGGTGCAGCCGGCTCGCGTCCGCGCACCCCGCCCCGGACCGTTGAGGCCCAACGCGTCGCACTGTCCGCGGAATCGGCTGTGAGTCGACGCCAAGCCGCCCTGGCCGCGCTGGCCTTCCCCTCGATCGCGGTCCCCGACCCGCGCTTCCCGGCGCGCCCCGACGACCCGCTTCCGGTCACCGGCCGAAGCTCGCTGATCGCCCCTCCGGTGTTCTGGTCCATCACCCCCGACGACGCGGTCGACCTCGTCGCGACCGCCGGTCTGCTGCTGCGGTCGGGCGCGGCCACGCCGATGACCCTGCCCGCGCTCGTCGAAGCGACGGCAAAGGCCCGCCAACCGGCAGCTCTCGCGGACCCGCCGGGGCAGCGCTGGTGGCTGCCACCGGCCCGCGACGCGTCGTCCATCGATGCCTCGGCGAACCTGACCTGGCAGCTGCAGGCCGCCCTGGTCAGCCCCGCCGACAGCGCGGGGGAGACGCCGACCAGAGTGGTGACTCCCGAACGCTATATGTCTCCGTTGCGCTACGACCTCCTGCGGGCGCTGCCCGGCCCCGATGACGATGCGGCCGACACGCGGACCCGGCTGGGCGCTGCGCGCACCGCGCGCGTGGCCGCGGTCGCCGCGACCCTGCAACGGATGCGGACCTCGGTTTCGATCCTCGATCCCGGGGGCAAATACACCCAGGTCTCCGAACGCAGCCCGCTGCTCCTGGTCACCCGCAACGAGCTCGCGCTGCCGATCCGGGTGCGAATCGAGACCGCTGCTCCACTCGACTTCAGCATCGGCGACATCGGGATCGTCGAGCTCCCCGCCCGCGGCACGCGCCAAGTCCAGTTCCCGGTCCGCTCCGAGAATTCCGAATCCACCTCGGTGACCTTCACCCTGGTCTCCGCCTCCGGCGTCCTCCTCGGCGGCGACCCGATCAAACTGTCGGTGAACTCCAACGCCTACGGCAAGCCGCTGTTCATCGTCACGCTGATCGCCGCCGGCCTCTTGGTCCTGCTCGTCGCACGGCGCCTCTGGCACCGGTTCCACGGAACCCCGGACCCGGCCGACGCCGACCGCCCGGAAGCCAGTGTGCAGGATCGCTTCCTCGCCGGCCGTGACTACTCGTGGCGCCACGGCGAGGCCGCCCAGGAATCGGTCCACGGCACCCCGGATGTGCCCGATGACTGAGCCCAGCAACGGCGACCCGCGGGCCGAGGTCCCGCCCGGCGGGTTCCGGCCATTGTCCGGGCCGCTGGCCGACCCGAGTGGCCCGCAGGTGCCGCCGATTCCCGCGCGGGCCCGGCCCCGAGCCGTGCCGCGACCCATACCCCCCCTGCCCGGAACCCCTCTGGCCGGAACTCCTGTGCGGACCCCCCGCCCGCGCCCCCGGCAACTGCCCGAGAGACCCGCGCAGGCCGCGGTGGCCGAGGCTTCCGATGCCTCGGTCGTCCGGACCGGCGGTTCCATCGCGCTGGCCACGCTGATCAGCCGCATCACCGGATTCGTCCGCACCGTGATGCTGGTCGCCATCCTCGGCGCCGCCGTCTCCTCGGCCTTCCAGGCGGCCTACGTCCTGCCGAACATGATCGCCGAGGTCGTGCTCGGCGCCGTGCTCACCGCCATCGTGATCCCGGTGCTCGTGCGCGCCGAGGCCGAGGACCCCGACGGCGGACAGAGCTTCATCAACCGCATCTACACCCTCACCCTGGTCGTCCTGGGCGTGGCAACGATCGCCGCCTTGATCGCGGCACCACTGCTGACCTGGTTGAACGTCGGTTCTGACAGCCAGGTGAACCGGCCGCTGACCACCGCGCTGGCCTATCTACTGCTCCCGGAGATCCTGTTCTACGGACTCTCGGCCTTGTTCATGGCGATCCTCAACGTCAAGAACGTCTTCCGCCCGGGCGCCTGGGCGCCGGTGCTGAACAACGTCGTCCAGATCGCCACACTGGTCGCCTACTACCTGGTGCCCGGGGAGTTGACCCTGAATCCGGTGCGGATGAGCAATCCACAGTTGCTGGTGCTCGGCGTCGGAACGACTCTGGGCGTGGTCGCGCAGACGGCGATCCTGCTGCCGTATCTGCGCCGGGCAGGGGTGCGGCTCCGAGTGCAGTGGGGCCTCGACGCCCGGCTGCGCCGATTCGGCAACATGGCCGCGGCGATCGTCGTCTACGTGGCGATTCTGCAGGTCGGGTTGATCGTCACCTATCACATCGCCGCAGCCCATGCCGCTTCCGGGATCATCGCCTACTCGACGCACTGGCAGCTGCTGCAGTTGCCCTACGGGGTGCTCGGGGTCACCATCCTGACTGCCCTGATGCCGCGCCTGTCGCGCAACGCGGCCGCCAACGATCATCCGGCGGTCCTGGCCGACCTGTCCTTGGCCACGCGGTTGACGATGGTCTCGCTGGTCCCCGTCGTCGTCTACATGACCTTCTTCGGGCCGGCGATCGGTGTGACGGTGTTCGACGTGGGCGAATTCGGTCCCACGGCCGCCGCCCAACTCGGCTCGGTCCTGTCCTGGGGTGCGTTCACCCTCATCCCCTACGCGATGACGCTGGTGCAGTTGCGCGTCTTCTACGCGCGCGAGGACGCGTGGACCCCCACCGCGATGGTCTTGGGCATCACCGCCGTCAAAGTCGGCGCGTCCTACCTGGGCCCGGTGCTGTTCGACGACCCCGACCTGATCATCCGATGGCTGGCGCTGTCCAACGGGCTCGGCTACCTCGTCGGTGCCGTCGTCGGGCACTACTTGCTCAGATCCCACCTGGGCAACCAGCGGATGCCGGCCGTCGCGCGGACGACCGTGATCACCTGCGCGGCCTCGATCGTCGCGGTCGGCCTGGCATGGGTGTTGGCCCGGGTCACCGGCGCTGATCGCCTCGGCGACGAGTTCGGGCGGGCCGGCTGGTTGGCCTACCTGACCCTCACCGCCGTGATCGGGTTGGGATTGGCGTATGCGGCGATGGCGGCGGCGAAGGTCCCCGACGTCGTGGCGATCACGTCGATGATGCGCCGAGCGGTGGGGCGCTTCGTCCCAGCCCTCGCCCCGAAGGCGGCTCCCGGCCAGGACGAGACGGCGCTGACCGTTCAGTTCCCCCGGATTGGTGTTGATGAATCTCTCCCTTACTCTGGTCAAGTCGAGGTCGTTCGACGCTTCGATCGCGGAAGTGCGACGTGGCAGTCGTATACCGTCCACAGTGGGGGTGCGGCCGGCGAGGGCAGTTTCGGCTTCGAACCCCGCGGCGACGACGGCACCGTGCGTCCAGACATGCGTTACCGCAGGAGAGGAATCCCGTTCATGAGCGACGGCAACGAGGCCGCCCCCAAGTCCGCCGACGAGATCGGATCGTCGGCGGCCGGTGGCGAATCGGTGGATCCGGCATCAGCCGACACCCCGACCGCCGCGAGCGGACCCCGTGACTCAGAGGGCGATTCCGGCGACGGGTCGCCCGGCGGTGCCGCCCGGGTGCGCGGACCCCGGCTGGTCCCCGGCGCCGCCGTGGCGGGCGGCCGCTACCGTCTCATCGCCCACTGCGGCGGCACCCGCGGGCTGCAGTTCTGGCACGCCCGCGACATCAACCTGGCCCGCGACGTTGCCCTCACCTTCGTCGATGCCGAACAACTCGCCGCACCGCCGAAAGCCGGCGAGGCCCCCGGTACACAGGGCGAGGGCCCTCAGGCCGTGTTGTCCCGCACCCTTCGCATCGGCGGCCTCCAGTCTGCGGGCTGCGCGCGCGTCCTCGATGTCATCCGCGGCTCGTCCGGCGGCATCGTCGTCGCCGAATGGGTCCCGGGATCATCGCTCGCCGAGGTCGCATCGACGGGGCCTGCGCCGATCGGCGCGGCGCGCGCGGTGCGCGCCCTCGCCGCGGCCGCCGAGGCTGCGCACCGGACCGGCGGCGCCCTGTCCATCGACAGCCCCGACCGCATCCGGATATCCACCGCCGGCGACGCCGTGCTGGCCTTCCCCGGCACACTCGCCGGCGACGACAAGTCCTCCGACGTGCGAGGTCTCGGCGCGGTCCTCTATGCACTCCTGCTCGACCGCTGGCCGCTGACCGCCGACGCCACCACGACCAACACCGTCAAGCAGTCCCCCGACCTCATCGGCGGCATGCACCCCGCCCTCGCCGACGACGAGGGTGGCGGGCCCATCGAACCGCGACGTGCGCGGGCCACCATCCCCTTCGAGATCTCCGCGGTCGCCGCGCGAGCGCTCGCGGGCAACCAGGGCATCCGCACCGCGGCCACCGTGCAGCACGTCCTCGACCAGGCCACCGTGTTGGACCTGCCGACCGACATGATGGCCCCGGTGGACTCCGACGGGAACCCGATCGTGCCGCCCGCAGAACAGGGCGGGGGACGGCCGGCCCCGGCGCCGGCCGGCGCCGCTGAGCGCAACCTGCCGCTGCTGATCGGCCTTGGGGTGGCCGTATTGCTGGTCGTGATCGCAATGATCGTCTTGCTGGCGAAATTCTTCGGCGTCGGGGACTCCCCGTCGGCCCCTATCGACGCCATTCTGACAACCCACTCGAGTACCGCCGTCAACGCGCCGGGTGCACCGATTCCGCTGCAGACCGTCAGCGTCGTCGACTTCTCCGAACAGTCGCCGGATCCGTCGACCAACGTCGCCAACGTCATCAGCGGCGCATCCCCGTCGTGGCATACCGACCACTACCGGTTCTCCTCGGACTTCGGCGGACTCAAGCCCGGAGTCGGCCTGATGTTCAACCTCGGTGGACCCCACACTGTGCGCACGGTGACCATCACGACCCCGAATCCCGGCTTCGCCGTGGAATTGCGCACCGCCGATGCCGGCGCTGCCACTCTGGCCGCCACGACGAAGGTCGGCGGCGGGACCGTCGCCTCGGGGGAGACGACGCTGACGATCGCGGCACCGAAGTCAGCGCCGTTCCTGCTGGTCTGGATCACCTCGTTGGCGCCGTCGCAGCAGAACTACGGCCAGTACGAGGCCACGGTCGCCAAGGTGACGATGAAGAGTTGAGCCTTGGGGATTTCCCTCCCCATTCCTTGCCACGCGTGACTCGCCCTGCAGCGCAAGCGTTTTCGTATTTGTGAATGCCATTCACACTTCATTGGTCTTTGTGATTCTTAATCGCCCCTTCGGGTTGTCCACAGGTTTGCACCAACGACTCCGAATCGTTCCCCAACCTGCGGCCACTGCCTATTGTCGTGGCTATGAATCGGGGGGATTTGGAGCAGTACAGCGATGCTGATCTGCTTCAAGCGCACGTTGCCGGGCACCGCCAAGCGTTCACCGTGCTGGTCCATCGACATCACGACCGCATGGCCGCGGTGGCCTACCGCACGATGAACGATCCGCAAGACGTCCCCGATGCCCTGCAAGAGGCGTGGGCCAAAGCGCACGAGATGGCGGCACAATTCCGCGCCGACTCCCAGGTGTCGAGTTGGCTCCACCGGATCGTCATCAACGCGTGCCTGGACCGCATGCGGCGGTCCCGGGTCCGGGCCGCCAAGCTCGTCCCGCAGATCGATGCCCAGTTGCCCGATCCCACCGATCGGGCCGGCGACGTCGACCTGGCCATCTCGATCAACCACGCGCTGCGCCTGCTGCCCGAAGAACAGCGCCACGCCATCCTCCTCGTCGATGTCGAGGGATACACCGTCGCCGAAACGGCAGATCTGCTCGGTGTCGCAACGGGCACCATCAAGAGCCGCTGCGCCCGGGGGCGGCTGAAACTGTCGATCATCCTCAGGAGCCTGCGCACCCCGGTGTGAGTCGTGCCGGAGGGTATGGATTGCACCGAGATCGGCCGCATGCGAGCCGGTGACGTGCGGTCGGCGAATCCGCCCAACCGGCCAAGGGAACCACACGGCAGCGCAGTGCGTCGTAGAGTACGAACTGTTCCCACGCCGAAAGCAGACGCCGATGTCTCACGTGAGCGAAGTGCCCCGGGTCTTCCCCGAGCCGCCCTTCACACCAGAGCTGATCGCCATGTTCCACGCGGGTGCACTGGCTGACGACGAGGCCGCCCATGTCCGGGCGAGGCTGTCCGATGACCCGGACGCCCGCGATACCCTCGCGTCACTGGACGCCACCGTCGACGCACTCGCCGGGACTCCGCCAGCGCCGGTCGCCATCCCGGCGTCGTTGCGGGCAGCGTCGGAAGCCACGCTCCAGCGGCTCGAGCAGGGTGCCGCCGCCGGTGAGGATTGGGCGGATCGCCACCGCCGCCGACACGGCGGACTGCTGATGGCGGCGGCAGCGGTACTCGCCGTGATCGGCGGCGGCATCCTCACCGCCGTCCTGCTGAACCCGCAGCGATCGGTCGCTCCCGCATCGGTGCGCCAAGTCGATGCCGCGGACACCGCCGCGCTGCTCGCCGCGGCGCACGCACCGCAACTCGAGGAGCTCGATGCCAATCGGCTCGCCCGTTGCCTCCGCGCGAACCGCATGGCCGGCGCCAGCGTCGTCGGGGCCGGGTACCTCGTCTACGACGGCCGGCCGGCCCAGGTGATCCTGACCCCGACCGGCCACCCGGGGCGCTTCAACGCCCTGATCACCAACCGCAATTGTGATGCCGGCCGCCCCGGCACGATCGCACGGGCCGTCATCGGCGACTAGCCTTCCGGGACTGGGGCGCGCGGCAACCGGGGGCCGCGCCCGGCTCGGGAACACCGCACCCTACGCTGGTGTTGAAGCTTCACAGTGCACCCGACCCACCCCGAAAAGGACACCCCGTGAGCACCACTTCCGAGGCGGACGCCCGCATCCACGACCTGATCATCGTCGGCTCCGGCCCGGCCGGCTACACCGCGGCGATCTACGCGGCTCGAGCCGAGCTGGCACCGCTGGTCTTTGAGGGAACCCAGTTCGGCGGCGCCCTCATGACGACCACCGAGGTGGAGAACTACCCCGGTTTCCGTGCGGGAATCCAGGGCCCGGACCTCATGGACGAAATGCGGGAACAAGCGCTGCGGTTCGGGGCCGATCTGCGCATGGAGGACGTCGACACCCTCGGACTCGACGGCGACGTCAAGACCGTCGAGGCTGGCGGCGAGGTGTACCGGGCGAAGGCCGTCATCCTGGCGATGGGAGCCGCCGCGCGCTACCTCGGTCTCGACGACGAGGCACGCCTCCTCGGCCGCGGCGTCTCGGCCTGCGCCACCTGTGACGGGTTCTTCTTCAAGGACAACGATATCGCCGTCATCGGCGGCGGCGACTCGGCGATGGAAGAGGCGACCTTCCTCACCAAGTTTGCGAGCAAGGTCTACCTGATCCACCGCCGCGAGGAGTTCCGTGCATCGCGGATCATGCTCGACCGGGCTCGCAACAACCCGAAGATCGAGTTTGTGACGAACGCCGCCGTCGATGCGGTTCTCGGCGAGGAGTCGTTGACGGGCCTGCTGCTCTCCGACACGCGGACGGGGGAGAAGCGCAGCCTTGACGTGACCGGCATGTTCGTCGCCATCGGGCACGACCCGCGCAGCAGCCTGGTCGCCGGACAGGTGGATCTCGACGACGCCGGCTACGTCGTCACCGCCGACCGCAGCACCTACACCTCGATCCCGGGCGTCTTCGCCGCTGGCGACCTGGTCGACCACACCTATCGGCAAGCCGTCACCGCCGCCGGAAGCGGGTGCGCGGCCGCGATCGACGCCGAGCGCTGGCTTGCCCACCGCGCAGACCAGTCCATCACCGAAAACGCGGACACCACCGTCTCGGCCTGACGCCGGGCCACCCTCACCAATCAGAAGGAGCCGCTATGGGCAGCCACACCACCGATGTCACCGACGCCTCGTTCGCCGCCGACGTGCTGGGCTCGGAGAAGCCCGTCCTCGTCGACTTCTGGGCCACGTGGTGCGGGCCGTGCAAGATGGTCGCGCCGGTCCTCGAGGAGATCGCCCGAGATCACGGTGACAAACTCACCGTGGCGAAGGTCGACGTCGACGCCAACCCCGGCGTCGCGCGGGACTATGCCATCATGTCCATCCCCACGATGAAGCTGTTTCGCGGCGGAGAGGTCGTGCGCACGATCGTCGGTGCCAAGGGCAAGGCGGCCCTCCTGCGGGAGCTGGAATCGGTGATCGGTTCTTGACGCCGCCGGGCAAACGCCCGTCGTGCGCCGCCGCGTATTTGTCTGACCGGGTTCCGACCTGGAAGAATGGTGCCTGATGTCGGTGTTCGCACCCCCGCGGCGCCGACCGTGATCGATGCTAGACCCCGAGGGTGACACCGGGGTGAGGAGAGTGCTGATGCCGACCTTCCGGCTTGGTGATCAGGGCGCGGCTGTCGCCGAGGTCCGAGCCATCCTGGTCGGGCACCAGCTGGTCGCCGACAACGCCGGTCCGACGGAGATGCTCGCCAGCACCGACGGCTGGGCCTCGCCCGAGGCGTTGTTCGACGCGGCCCTCGATCACGCGGTGCGCGCCTTCCAACAACAACGCGGTCTGCTCGTGGACGGGGTCGTCGGACCCGCGACCTACCGCGCGCTACTCGAATCCTCCTACCATCTCGGGTCGCGGGTCTTGCTCTACCGGCTCTCCACACCGATGACCGGCGACGACGTCGCCGCCCTGCAATGCCAGCTGCAGAACCTCGGCTTCTACCCGCACCTCGTGGACGGGGTGTTCGGCGAGAGCACCCACGTAGGGCTTGCCCGCTACCAAGCCGAGTACGGGCTTTCGTCCGACGGGATCTGCGGGCCGGCAACACTGCGCTCGTTGGAACGGCTCGGCAATCGCATCACCGGCGGTTCACCGCACACGATTCGCGAGGAGGAGCGGCTTCGCCGGTCCGGCCCCCGACTGTCCGGAAAGCGGGTCCTGATCGACGCCGGGTGCGGGGGAACCGACCCGTTGTCCACCGGCGCCGTCGCCGAGCTGGAAACCCGGGTCCTGCGCGATGTCGGGCAACGCCTCGAAGGACGGATGGGTGCCGCGGGCATGGAGACCTTCCTATCCCATGGCGAGAATTGTGTTCCCGACGACTCCGAGCGGGCCCGCACCGCCAACGCGGTCGACGCGGATCTGGTCATCGCGCTGCGGTGTGCCCACCATCCGTCATCGACTGCCAGTGGCGTTGCCAGCTTCTACTTCGGCAACAACCACGGCTCCTATTCCATGATCGGACGCAATCTCGCCAGCTTCATTCAGCGCGAGATCGTGGCCCGCACAGGCCTTTTCGACTGCCGCACCCATGCCCGCACGTGGCCGATCCTGAGCGAGACGCAGATGCCCACCGCGCTGATCGACATCGGCTACGTCACCAATCCGGCCGATGCCGCGTGGCTCGGCGAGCCTGCCAATCGCGACACGGTCGCCGAGGCCATCCTCGTGGCGGTCAAGCGCGTGTACCTGCTGGGCGAGAATGATCGCCCCACCGGCACCTACACCTTTGCCGACCTGCTGGCCGCCGAGCACGTGATCTCCTAACCCGGCGCCGGCGGCTACCGCGCCGGAGTCAGCTCGAAACCCGGCTCGATCGTGATCTTCAGGGCCGCTTCCACAACCAGCCGCTCCAACGCCCCTTCCACGGCGGACTTCCATCCCAGGCCCTCGTCGAGCACCAGCCGGTAGCGCGGGAAGCGGTGGTGCGGCGCGACGAGCTCAAACCCGGACTCCGCCAAGAAGTCCGCGTCGATCATGCAGTCGCGGCAGATGTCTTCGCCCTCGTTGGCCATCGGTCGGCCGGCCTCGCGGAGGCCGAATGCCTCGACCGCTCGCACTCCGCGTTGCACCAGGTCGGCCACGACAGCGTCGAGGAGCAGGCTGCGGGCTTCGCTGAATCCCGGTTCCGCCCGTAGGGAGGTCAACAGCACCGCGTCAACGCTCACCGGGGACGTGGGGAAGTGCGCCGCGCGCGGTACGCGCGGCGGCGGGGCATAGAAGGCGGTGCCGACCACGACTTGGGGCACCCCGGCCGACGAGGATCCGGACCTCGTCACATTCGGGCCGGATAGCGCGAGTTGCGCGCAGGTGCCCCATTCGAGCAATAGGCCCGAGGACCACGCCTCCTTGTCGAACTCGCTGGTGCGCACCCCCGCGCTCGGGTCGACCTCCCAGAACACACACGCGCGGGCGTGGCGCGGCAATGACTCAAATCCGTCGATGGCCAGAGCGCGCAACCGGATTCCCACGGGCACCTACCCCCTGCTTCGATGACAACGGCCAAAATGCTTGTGGCAAAATGCTTCTCGTCTCAAGCTCGGCTCCCTCCGGCCCGAACGTCACAGTGACGTTATCGTGCGGTATCCCTGGATGCGCGGATCACGTCGCCAATTGTGAGATCTCGCCGACAATCCGCTCGAGATCCTCGACCGAGCCGAACTCGACCACGATCTTGCCCTTCCGCTTGCCGAGACTCACGGTCACCCGGGTGTCCAACCGGTCGGACAGCCGCTCGGCAACATCCTGGAGGCCAGGCATGACCATCTGCTTCCGCTTGGGCGCAGGACCGCTTGAGGAGTCGGATCCGCCATCGCGATTGGCGAGGGTGACGGCTTCCTCGGTCGCCCGGACCGACAGCCCCTCGGCAACAATCCGAGCAGCAAGTGCCTCCTGCGCCTCCGTCCCGGCCTCCAGCGACAACAGTGCTCGCGCATGACCCGCTGACAGCACACCCGCGGCCACTCGCCGCTGAACCGCAATCGGCAACTTGAGCAGCCGGATCATGTTGGTGACGACGGGGCGGGAGCGGCCGATCCGGGAGGCCAACTCCTCCTGTGTCACACCGAACTCTTCAAGGAGCTGCTGATAGGCGGCTGCCTCTTCCAGGGGATTGAGTTGGGCCCGATGGATGTTCTCCAGGAGTGCGTCCCGCAGCATGTCACCGTCGGGTGTCTCCCGGACGATGGCGGGGATCGTCTCTAGGCCGGCTTCCTGCCCTGCCCGCCAGCGACGCTCACCCATGACGAGTTGGTACTCGGCCTCGCCCTGCGCCACCGGTAGTCGGCGCACGACGATCGGCTGCATGAGGCCGAACTCGCGGATTGAGTGAACCAGCTCGTTCAGGGCGTCCTCGTCGAACACGGTGCGCGGCTGCTGCGGGTTGGGCTGGATCTGGCTCGGCCGCAATTCGCGGTAGACCGCCCCCATGTCTTCGGCTGCCGATGCGGCCGGCGAGTCGGACGCGGGGGAGGAGACCGCAGCGGGTTCGACCCCCCCGATGACGACGTCGGCCGCCGCGGCGCCCATGCGGGGCGTGCCGATGGCCGTGCTGCCGTCCGGGGTCGTCGGGGCGGTGGGGATGAGCGCGGCCAGGCCCCGCCCGAGTCCACCCTTGCGTTGTTGGTTCTCTCGACTCATCGGCGTGTCCTCCCTAGGGTGTCTGGCCGTCGACGGTGGCGGCCGCAAGAGCGACCTCTCGCGCGGCATCAACGTAGCTCATGGCACCCCGCGAACCGGGGTCGTAATCGATGATCGTCATGCCGAATCCCGGCGCCTCAGAGACCTTGACGCTGCGGGGAACGATCGCCTTGAGGACCTTCGGGCCGAAGTGTCGGCGCACCTCCTCGGCGACTTGATCGGCCAGCTTCGTGCGGCCGTCATACATCGTCAAGAGCACCGTCGACACGTGCAGGTCTGGATTCAAATGGGCCTGCACCAATTCGATGTTGCGCAGCAGCTGCCCCACACCCTCGAGTGCGTAGTACTCGCACTGGATCGGGATCAGCACCTCGCGGGCCGCCACCATCGCATTGACCGTGAGCAAGCCCAACGAGGGTGGGCAGTCGATGAAGACGTAGTCGAATCCGAACCGCGTCAGGGCATCCGCGTTGATCGCATTCTTCAACCGATTCTCCCGGGCCACCAGCGAAACCAACTCGATCTCCGCTCCGGCAAGGTCCAAGGTGGCCGGAACGCAGTACAGGCTCTCATGCGCCGGGCTCTGCTGGATGGCCTCGTCCAGCGTCGCCTCACCCAGGAGCAACTCGTAGACCGACGAGATGTCCGGTTGGCGGTGATCGATGCCCAATGCGGTACTTGCGTTTCCCTGGGGATCAAGATCGACCACCAATACCCGGAGTCCGTGAACCGCGAGTGCTGCGGCGAGGTTCACCGCCGTCGTCGTCTTGCCAACCCCGCCCTTCTGGTTGGCAACCGTGATGATACGAGGTGTGCTCGGTCGGGGGAGGGGAGGTGTCCCACCGGGTGTCAGGATCTCGCTGGCCCGGGCGGCGGCCGCCGCAATCGGGGTGTCGGCGAAGGCATCAGAGCCCCCCCGGCCCGACGTTTCACGTGAAACATTCGGTTGATTACTCGGCACGTGCGTCCATCCTTCGATTGTTGATCCGTTCCTACATTCTGCACTCCGGCCCGGACAGCGGGTCGGGCGCCTCGACTACCGCCGTCGGCCGGATCCCCTGGTACGGCCCGCCGTGCGCCGCCCCGTCAGAACCGTCGTGGGTTCGGCGAGAATGCCCGCTCCCACCACCACCGCAGTCAGGTCCACGATTCCCGCGGCCGCACACAGAGCACCGAATTCGTTGATCTCCGACTGCGCCGTTGCCCCCTTCATCGCCACCATTCGGCCCTCCGGCCGGATCAGCGGTGCGGACCAGCGCACCAGTCGGTCCAGCGGGGCGACGGCTCGTGATGTGACCGCATCGGCAAGCCCGTGGTCGGCGATCACCTGCTTCTCCTCCGCGCGCCCTCGAACGACTGTGACGTTGCTCAGCCCCAGCGCGTCCACGACCTCGTCGAGAAAGGTGGTGCGGCGCAGCAGCGGCTCCACCAGGACCAGGTGCAGATCCGGACGCGCAATCGCTACCGGTATGCCCGGCAGGCCGGCACCGCTGCCGATGTCGACTACGCGCTCCCCATCACCGAAGAGCTCGCCGATCACAGCGCAGTTGAGGATGTGCCGATCCCACAAGCGGGGGGCTTCCCGGGGCCCGATGAGACCTCGGGTCACCCCAGCGTCGGCAAGCAGGTCGTGGTAGTTGAGTGCCAACGAAAGCCGGTCGCCGAACACCTGCGCCGCCCTGTCGATCTCCGACACACTTCACCCCTCCGCTTTGTCCGCCGCTTGCGGCGCTCGACCCGGGATTGATGTTTCACGTGAAACATCTACCCCTGCTCCATCGCCGTGTTTCACGTGAAACATGGCGGATTACATGCTTGTCATTTACGCTCCGCAACCGAGAAAGGCCCCGGCCGAAGCCGGGACCTTCCACTCGTCGGGATTGTCGTGCCTAAGCCTACGGCACCTTGATGACGACGACTCTGCGCTTGGGCTCGGCGCCCTCGCTCTCGCTGATCACACCGGCGACGGCGGCGACGGCGTCGTGAACGATCTTGCGCTCGAACGGCGTCATCGGATCGAGCGCTTCACGCTCGCCGGAATCGCGAACCCGCTCGGCAACCTCGGTTCCCAATCCGGCCAACCGCTCGCGGCGTCCCGCGCGCCACCGAGAGACGTCCAGCATCAGCCGACTGCGGTCACCGGTTGCCTGCTGAACCGCCAACCGGGTCAGCTCTTGGAGTGCGTCGAGCACCTCGCCGCGCCGACCGACGAGTTTGGACAGATCGCCTCCACCGTCGATGCTGACCACCGCTCGGTCGCCGTCGACATCGAGGTCGATGTCGCCGTCGAAGTCCAGGACGTCGAGCAGTTGCTCGAGGTAGTCCCCGGCAATCTCGCCTTCCTCGATCAGCTGAGCCTCTTCATCCTCTTCGTCCTCCGCGTCGTCGGCCGGTTTGATCTCATCGGCTTCCTCAGCGGCCTCCTCGACGAGAACCGTCGGCGCCGCGTCCTCCGCCTCATCGGTCGCGACGTTCATCGCGTCGGACTGCTCGTCGGCTACTTCGGGAACCTGCGCATCTGCAGTCATGGAGTTCTCCTCTTATCTCAGTGCAACGGATGTTTGCGTGGGGTGGTGGCTGTCAGCGCTTCTTCTTGCGGACGGCCTGGCGGTTCTTCCGTGAGCCGGCGGCCTTGCCCTTGGCCGCGCCCGACACAGACGCCGGTGGGGCGGTCGGCGAATCCGCCGCTCTCGGTTCGGCCGACTCTGGGCTCGATGCCTCCTCCTGCGCCGGCTCTCCCGCAGCGGACTCCGCAACATCCCGCTTGGTGCGATCCGGGCGGGCGCCGGGCTTGGGGGCGTTCGCCTTGTTCTTCTCGTCCTTCGCCGCCTTCTGGGCCTCTTCCTCACGAGCCATCCGGCCGAACACCAAGTGTTGCTGGCCATAGGTCCAGACGTTGTTGCTGACCCAATAGAGCAGGATGGCGACGGGGAAGAAGGGCCCGGAAACCAGGATGCCGAGCGGGAAGACGTACTGCGAGAGCATGTTCATGATCCGCGTCTGCTGGCTCTCCATCGCCGCAGCCGATTGACGCTGCACAGCTGCGCGCGCGTTCAGGTAGGTCATCAACGACGCGATGATCATGATCGGCACCACCACGGCGACAATGCCGACCCGCGTGAAGGCGGGTGCACCGTGTTGGGTGAAGGCCTCCCACTGGGCTGCGGGGGCGGAGGGCATAGTCACCCACGAAGCCAGCGGCACTCCGAAGAAACGGGACTCCAGGAAGTTCTGGACCTGATCGGCGCTGAAAAAGTAGTTCGGCGTCGACGCGTTCTGCGCGACGGTCATTGTCTCCATCCGCATACCCATCTGCCCACCGGTGCGGTTGAAGGACCGCAGCACGTGGAACAGGCCGATGAAGACCGGGATCTGCATGAACATCGGCAGGCAACCGAGTAGGGGATTGAAGCCGTGCTCGCGCTGCAGCTTCTGCATCTCCTCGGCCATCTTGACCTGATCCTTGCCGTACTTCTTACGGATGGCCTGCATCTGCGGCTGGATCTCTTGCATCTTCTTCGTCGTCTGGATCTGCTTGACGAACGGCTTGTAGAGGATCGCACGGAGGGTGAAGACCAGGAACACGACCGACAACGCCCACGCGATGCCGTTCCCGTTCGGGGTATTCGGCGTGACGTGGTCGAAGACCCAGTGCCAGAGCCACATGATCCCCGAGACCGGGTAGTAGATGATGTTCAGCACGTTGCTTTCAGTCCCTCACTGCTTCGGGATTCCGGCGAGCCGGAACCGGGTCGTATCCAGGCTTGTGCCAAGGTCCGCACTTGCCCAATCGCACTATCGATAGCCATGTTCCATACCAGAGGCCGTGCTCGGTCAGAGCCTCGACGGCGTAGGCGCTGCAGGTGGGCTCGAACCGGCACGACGGCAACCGGGTTGGTGAGATCCACACCTGATACCACCGGATCGCTCCGATCAATGCACGTCTCACGGTCGCACCACCTGTACGAGCTGCGCGGCCAGGTCACGTGCGGATCGCTGTGCGGCAGAGGGCCGGGCCCGGATGACGAAGAAAGACTCGTCGTTGCCCAGCGGAAGGATCACGTCCCGGAAGGCCGCCCGGATCCGTCGGGCCACCCGGTGGCGCACGACCGAATTGCCCACCTTCTTGCTGACGATCATGCCCAAACGCGGCCCGCCGGACAGCACCACATCGGCACGGGATCGGTGCGGCCAAGTCGTGGCCGGTTCGAGTCGGTGGACCTCGAGGTCACGCGTACGGGTACGCGCCCCCTGCGAGAGGGTGCGTTGAAAGTCGGATCGCCGATGGATCCGGTGCGGGGAGTTCATCGCCGAGCGGGCACCGGATCAATACCGGTGCCGAGCCGAACAGAACTCAGGCGCTCAGCTTTGCGCGGCCCTTGCTGCGACGACCGCTGATGATCGACCGGCCGGCACGCGTGCGCATCCGTAGGCGGAAGCCGTGCTTACGCGCACGACGCCGGTTGTTCGGCTGGAAAGTCCGCTTGCCCTTGGCCATCGGAGACTCCTTCAAGTCGGTGCCCGCTGCCGCAGGCTGTAGCTAAGTCTGGTTTCGCCACTCGGTGCCGAGACATCTCGGATAGTCTGGCCCTCTGTTGGCACGAGGTGTGTTCCACCAGAGCCAGACCGGAAATCCGCGTGACGGATATGACCTGTCGAGAGTACTGACTCGTAGCACCACAATCAAACCAGCGACCTCCCGTTTTGTGCACATGTGTGAATAACCGTGTGGAAAACTTGGCCCGCCGTTGACCCCCGTGGCATGCTTGGAAACCCGAGCACGGCCTGGCAGGGGGAACGATGGCACACACGGAAGAGAGTTTTCCCGACGTGTGGATGGCGCTCGTCGACGAACTCAACGACGACACCCGGGTGAACCCGCCGTTGACCCGTCAGCAAAAGGCGTGGCTCTCCCTCGTCCGGCCGTTGACCCTCACCGTCGGATTCGCCCTGCTGTCGGTGCCCAACCGCGTCGTCCAGGAACACATCGAGCGCGACCTGCGCGACACCATCTGCCAAGCCCTATCACGGCAACTCGGCGAATCGGTCGACCTCGGTGTCCGAATCCAACCGATCACCGTGGAGTCCGAACCGTCTGGGGACCAGACCGAACCGCCCCTGGACGAAAGCGCGCCGGCCCCCGACGACGCCACGCCGCGCCGACGCCACTTCGGCGGCCGGGGCACCGAGGACGACTGGTCTCAGTCCTTCAGTCCCGGAGCGGAATCCACCGCACCCTCGTCGGGCAGTCTGCATCCTCGCTACACCTTCGACACCTTCGTCATCGGGGCCTCCAACCGGTTCGCGCACGCCTCCGCCGTAGCCGTCGCCGAAGCTCCGGCCCGGGCCTACAACCCGCTGTTCATCTGGGGTGAGTCCGGGCTGGGCAAGACCCACCTGCTCCACGCCGCCGGTCACTACGCCTTGCGCCTGTTCCCCCAGCTGCGCGTCAAGTACGTCTCGACCGAGGAGTTCACCAACGACTTCATCAACTCGTTGCGCGACGACCGCCGGGTGCAATTCCAGCGGCGCTACCGCGACGAGGTCGACATCCTCCTCGTCGATGACATCCAGTTCTTGATCGGCCGTGAGGGGACACAGGAAGAGTTCTTCCACACCTTCAACACCCTGCACAACGCCGACAAACAGATCATCATCTCCTCGGACCGCCCGCCCCATCAGCTCGCCACCCTCGAAGACCGGCTGCGCACTCGTTTCGAGGGCGGCCTGATCACCGACGTCCAACCCCCCGACCTCGAGACCCGCGTCGCGATCCTGCGCAAGAAGGCGCAGATGGACAAGATCAACGTCCCCGACGACGTGCTGGTCTTGATCGCCTCTCACATCGAGCGCAACATTCGTGAGCTCGAAGGCGCACTCATCCGGGTCACTGCTTTCGCCTCGCTGACCAAAGCCGAGCTCAACAGATCACTCGCCGAGGTGGTGCTGCGCAACCTCCTGCCCGAGGCAGGGGCGACGGAGGTCAGCGCACCCCGGATCATGACGGTCATCACCGACTACTTCAGCGTCACGATCGACCAACTCAAGGGCCCGTCGCGCAAATCAGAGTTCGTCCTTCCCCGCCAGATCGCCATGTACCTGTGCCGCGAACTCACCGATCTGTCCCTCCCCAAGATCGGCGAGGAGTTCAACCGCGACCACTCGACGGTCATGCACGCCGAGCGCAAGGTGAAGAAAGACATGGCCGCCAACCGCGAGATCTACGACCACGTCCAGGAACTCACGGCGCGCATCAAGCGCAACCCCACGACCTAGCGCCGACCGAACCCTCGACTCCACAACGAGGGTTGCGCACCCGACACCGCCCTTCCGCAATCCGCTCGAATCACGCCGTCGAACCCTGTGGATCTCGTTCGGAAAAGTGCACCCGAAGTGTGGACAGCCGTTGGACAACCGATGAACAACTTCACCGCGGTCCACACCACGGTCCGTCGCCCGCAGACTTGCCCACACTGCATCCACAGCCAAATATCGCCACCGGCCTGCGGCGATGGGCGTTACCCACAGTCTCCACACCGCCTACTAACACTACTAATCTCTTTAGAGAGAAATCTTGTAATAGTCGCCATGTGCACAACGGGGACCCGATCGGCTGAACCCGCCGACCTCCTCGACGATCTTTTGCGACCCTGCCCGCCATCACGGCCTCTGACGCTTTACAGTGACCACCATGAAGTTTCGTGTCTCCCGTGACGAGTTCGCGGAGTCGGTCTCCTGGGTCGCCCGCAGCCTGCCGGCCCGTCCTCCGGTCCCCGTCCTCGGATGTGTCGTCCTGACGGCCGGCGAAACCGGGCTGACGGTCTCCGGATTCGACTACGAGGTCTCCGCGGAAGAGACGATCGCTGCTGAAGTCGCTGAACCGGGACGCGTCTTGGTGTCTGGCCGGTTGCTCGCCGACATCACCAAGGCACTGCCGTCCAAGCCCGTCGACGTCGGAATCGACGGGGCCCGCGTCGCGATCGTCTGCGGCAGTGCGAAGTTCTCGTTGCCGACCATGCCAGTCGAGGACTATCCGGAAATGCCGGCGATTCCGGCGGTGACCGGCACCGTCCCGTCGAACATCTTCGCCGAAGCCATCTCCCAGGTTGCGATTGCCGCTGGTCGCGACGACACCCTGCCGATGCTGACCGGTGTCCGTTTGGAGATCGATGGCCGCAGCGTTGTGCTCGCGGCCACCGATCGCTTCCGGCTCGCGGTCCGCGAACTCGAATGGCAACCGAGTGATGCGTCGGTGTCGGGCGCAGTCCTCGTGCCGGCGAAGACGCTTGCCGATGCGGCGAAGACGGCCAGTGCCGAATCACAGGCGGAGGTCGCTCTCGCATTCGGTACCGGTGCGGGCACCGGCGCCGAGGGTATCTTCGGGATCTTGAGCAGTGGCAAGAAGACGACGACGCGCCTGCTCGACGCCGAGTTCCCCAAGTTCCGTCAGTTGCTGCCGGCCAGCCACACGGCGGTCGCGACGATCGAGAGCGCCCCGTTGCTCGATGCGATCAAGCGCGTGGCGCTGGTGGCCGATCGCGGCGCCCAGGTCCGGATGGAATTCACCGAGGGATCGGTGTTGCTGACCGCCGGTGGGGACGAGGCCGGCAAGGCAGAAGAAGAACTCCCGGTCGTCTTCCACGGTGAACCACTGACCATCGCGTTCAATCCGGGCTATCTCCAGGACGGGCTGAACGCCATCGGAGTGCCCACCGTCGATTTCGGATTCACCACGCCCAGCCGTCCGGCCGTCCTTCGTCCGTCCACCGGGGACGACCCCGTTGGCGACGAGAATGGGGCATTCCTGGCACCCGATTCGGTGTTCAGCTATCTGCTGATGCCGGTTCGCCTGCCCGGCTGATCGGTGTACGTCCGCCAGGTTTCGTTGCGCAACTTCCGATCGTGGCACGAACTCGATCTGGAACTCGCCGCCGAGCCGGCAATATTGGTGGGACGCAATGGATTCGGCAAGACCAATGTTCTTGAGGCGCTCTACTACCTGACCAATCTGCGATCGCACCGCGTCAGCGCCGATGCCGCATTGGTCGCCGATGGCGCGACGGCGGCGCGCATCGGTGCCACCGTGCACAACGACGGCCGGGAGCTGACCGTCGAGGTGGAAGTCTTGGCCAGCGGGGCCAACAAAGTCACGTTGAACACCCGCCCGGTGCGGCGCCACCGCGAGGTCGTCGGAGTGTTGCGTTCGGTGATGTTCGCCCCGGAAGACTTGCTGCTCATCCGTGGCGAGCCGGCCGATCGTCGGCGGTTCGTCGATGAACTGGTCACCGGTCTCGGGCCCGGGGCCGTCGCAGCGAAGGCGGACTACGACCGAGTACTGCGACAACGCGCCGCATTGTTGAAGACCGCGGGCACGGCGATGCGACGGGGCGGTGCGGACGCGGACGCGGTGGTGAGCACCCTGGATGTGTGGGACGCGCAGCTCGCGGCCTTTGGCGCGCAGGTCACGGCCAACCGCCTGGCCGTGGTCGCGACAACCCTGCCGCACTTCGCGCAGGCCTATGCCTCGATCGCCCCACACTCCCGGCCAGCATCGATTGCCTATCGCAGCGCGGTCGGTCCCGCGGTTGCCGACGTGGGCGACGGGCCGCGCCCGGTCGAGGAGATCGAGCAACTGCTCCTGGTCGCCTTGGCCGATGCCCGCTCCAAGGAGATCGATCGAGGGATGTGCCTGGTCGGACCCCATCGAGACGACCTCGACATCACCCTCGGTGACCAGCCGGCCAAGGGGTATGCCAGTCATGGGGAGTCCTGGTCGTTGGCGTTGGCGCTGCGGCTGGCCACCGTCGAGGCCGCGCGCGCCGACGATGTCGAACCGGTGATCATGCTCGACGACGTCTTCGCCGAGCTCGATGCTCGCCGCCGCGAGCATCTCGCGGCCTTCACCGCCGATGTCGAACAACTGCTGATCACCGCGGCCGTGCCCGAGGATTTGCCGACCGGAATCCGCGGGCGACGCATCGCGGTGGACCTCCGGGAGGAATCTGATCACGTCGGCGCCACCAGGCGGCGGTCGTCGATCAGTGAAGTTCAGGGGCGAGGATGAGCGAGGACTCCCAACCGCCGGAGCCGACCGGATACGAACTTGCCAAAGAGGCCCTCGAGCAGGCCCGGGCGAAGTCGCGGGCGCGGCGTACCGCGCTGGGCAAGCAACAACTTGATGGAGCGACACGCAACCGCTCCCGTCGCCGCTGGTCCGGGGCGGGACCGGACCACCGCGATCCGCAGGCCCTGGGCAGCCTGGTCGGGCGGCTGGCCCAAGCACCGGGATGGCAGGCGCATGTGGGCGCGGCGACGGTCATCAACTCGTGGGACACGATTGTCGGCCCCGACGTCGCGGCGCATGCGCGGCCCACCGGACTCGACGAGGGCATCCTCTACGTCGCCGCCGAATCCACCGCCTGGGCCACCCAGCTCCGCTACGTGCAGGGACAGATCTTGGCGAAGATCGCCACGGCCGTGGGCAACGGCGTCGTGACCCAACTCAAGATCACCGGACCCCAGGCCCCGTCGTGGCGCAAGGGGCCCCGTCACGTCCCGGGTCGAGGGCCGCGCGACACTTACGGATAGGTGACGGGTCGGCTCGGCAGCATACGCCGCAGGAAGACCGGCACGCCGATGATTCGCGGGTTCCCACAATCCGGCCACCAGAATGTCGAAAAAATCGATCTGAGCCGCTTTCAGCGGCCTGCCATCCACGCTCTAGTGCAAGTGACCCAGTAGGATGGTCGCAGTGCCCGAGGCGGGGCAGGCGCGGGCGCACTCGTCCGCGGGACCGACGTACGGCGAAACACTTGCACGAGGGAGCGGAACAAGCGCGTGGCTGAGAACAAGAAGGCGACGAAGAAGAGTGGCGAATATGGCGCCGATTCGATCAGCATCCTCGAAGGCCTGGAAGCCGTGCGCAAGCGGCCGGGCATGTACATCGGCTCGACCGGCGAGCGCGGGCTGCACCACCTCATTTGGGAGGTCGTCGACAACTCCGTCGACGAGGCGATGGCCGGTTTCGCAACCCGTGTCGATGTGACGCTGTTGGCCGACGGCGGCCTCGAGGTCGTCGACGACGGTCGCGGAATGCCCGTTGGCATGCATGCTTCGGGAGCACCCGCAGTCGAGGTCATCATGACCCAGCTGCACGCGGGCGGAAAGTTCGACTCGGATTCCTATGCCGTCTCCGGCGGCCTGCACGGTGTCGGGATCTCGGTGGTGAACGCCCTGTCGACCAAGGTCGAACTCGAGATCAAGCGTGACGGTAAGACCTGGGAGCAGACCTACGACTACGCCAAGCCCGGCCCCTTGAACGAGGTCGGTCCCAGCAAGGGGACCGGCACCACCGTCCGCTTCTGGGCCGATTCGGAGATTTTCGAGACCACGACGTTCAGCGCGGAGACGGTCGCCCGTCGGCTCCAGGAGATGGCCTTTCTGAACAAGGGCCTCACCATCACGCTGACCGACAACCGGATTTCCGACGACCAGGCGCGCGCCGAAGCCGAACTCGACGGTGATGGTGCGGATGCCGCGGAATCAATCACATCCGAAGAGAAGAAGGCCGAGCAAGCGGCGGTGGTCCGCACGCGGACCTACCACTATCCCGACGGCCTGGTCGACTACATCAAGCATCTCAACCGCACCAAGACCGCGATCCACTCGTCGGTGATCGGGTATTCGGCGAAGGGGGTGGGCCACGAGGTCGAGGTCGCGATGCAATGGAACAGCGGCTACGCCGAATCCGTGCACACGTTCGCCAACACGATCAACACCCATGAGGGCGGCACCCACGAGGAGGGCTTCCGCGCGGCTCTGACGTCGACGGTGAACAAGTACGCCGTCGACAAGAAGCTGGTCAAGGAGAAGGACGGAAAGCTCACCGGCGACGACATTCGCGAGGGTCTCGCCGCCGTCATCTCGGTGAAGGTGGCCGACCCGCAGTTCGAGGGGCAGACCAAGACCAAGCTGGGCAACACCGAAGTCAAGAGTTTCGTGCAGAAGGCCTGCAACGAGCACCTCGGACATTGGTTCGAGGCGAACCCGGCCGAGGCGAAGACCATCATCCGCAAGGCCGTCGACTCGGCACAGGCGCGGATCGCGGCACGCAAGGCGCGCGAATTGGTGCGCCGCAAGACGGCCACCGACATCGGCGGGTTGCCCGGCAAGCTCGCCGATTGCCGCAGCAACGACCCGACCAAGTGCGAGGTCTACATCGTCGAGGGCGACTCCGCCGGGGGGAGCGCCAAATCGGGCCGCGACTCGATGTACCAGGCGATCCTGCCGCTCCGCGGAAAGATCATCAACGTCGAGAAGGCCCGGATCGACCGGGTGCTGAAGAACGCCGAGGTCCAGTCGATCATCACCGCCTTCGGCACCGGTATCCACGATGAGTTCGATATCGCCAAGCTGCGCTACCACAAGATCGTGTTGATGGCCGACGCCGACGTCGACGGACAGCACATCGCGACGCTGCTGCTCACCCTGCTGTTCCGGTTCATGCGCCCACTCGTCGAGCACGGTCACGTGTACCTCGCGCAGCCGCCGCTGTACAAGCTGAAGTGGCAGAAGGGTGCCGAGCCGGAGTACGCCTACACCGATCGCGATCGGGACCGCCTGCTCGAGGCCGGCCGCGCCGAAGGCAAGAAGATCAACCCCGCCGACGGCATCCAGCGCTACAAGGGACTCGGCGAGATGAATGCCAGCGAGCTGTGGGAGACGACGATGGATCCTTCGATCCGCGTCCTCAAGCAGGTCACCCTCGACGACGCCGCGGCCGCCGACGAGCTGTTCTCCATCCTCATGGGCGAGGACGTCGCCGCCCGACGTGGTTTCATCGCCCGCAACGCCAAAGACGTGCGATTCCTCGACGTCTAGCCGAATCAGACTCGAGATCTATCCGATTTGAGATCCATTGCCGCACAACACCTTTGCTGACGCTCAGCGGCTGTCAGCGGGATTGAAGAGGACTCCATGACCGACACCACGCTGCCGCCCACCGAGGACGAGGGCCACGACCGGATCCTGCCGGTGGACATCCAACAGGAGATGCAGAACAGCTACATCGACTATGCGATGAGCGTCATCGTCGGCCGTGCGCTGCCCGAAGTCCGCGATGGCCTCAAGCCGGTGCACCGCCGCCTGCTGTACGCCACCAACGACGCCGGATACCGCCCCGACCGTGCCTATGTGAAGTCGGCCAAGCCGGTCGCCGAGACGATGGGCAACTACCACCCGCACGGCGACACCGCGATTTACGACGCGCTGGTGCGCCTGGCGCAGCCGTGGTCGATGCGCTACCCGCTGATCGACGGCCAGGGAAACTTCGGTTCGCGCGGCAACGACGGCCCGGCCGCCATGCGGTACACCGAGGCGCGCCTGACCCCCTTGGCGATGGAGATGCTGCGCGACATCGAGGAGGAGACGGTCGACTTCGTCCCCAACTATGACGGCAAGACCGAGGAGCCGACGGTTCTCCCGGCGCGCATTCCGAACCTGCTGATCAACGGGTCGGGCGGCATCGCGGTCGGCATGGCCACGAACATCCCGCCGCACAACCTCAACGAGGTCGCGGCCGCGGTGTTCTGGGCGTTGGAGAACCCCGAGGCCGATGACCAGGCGATGCTGGCCGCCTGCATGGACGCGGTCAAGGGACCAGACTTCCCGACCGCCGGCCTGATCGTCGGCGGGCAGGGCATCCGCGACGCCTACACGACCGGACGCGGCTCGATCCGCATGCGCGGCGTTGTCGACATCGAAGAGAACAAGGGAACCACAACGCTGGTCATCACCGAGTTGCCCTACCAGGTCAACCCGGACAACCTGATCCAGTCGATCGCCGAACAGGTCAACGAGGGCAAGCTCAAGGGGATCAGCCGGATCGAGGACCAGTCCTCCGACCGCGTCGGCATGCGGATCGTGGTGACGCTGCGCCGCGACGGCGTCGCGAAGGTTGTGCTCAACAACCTCTACAAGCACAGCCAGTTGCAGACGAGCTTCGGCGCCAACATGCTGTCGATCGTCGACGGTGTGCCCCGCACCCTGCGCTTGGACCAAATGATCCGGTTCTACGTCGCCCACCAAATCGACGTGATCGTCCGCCGCACCCGTTACCGGCTGCGCAAGGCCGAGGAGCGCGCCCACATCCTGCGCGGCCTCGTCAAGGCGCTCGACGCGCTCGACGAGGTGATCGCATTGATCCGCGCCTCGGCCAACACCGAGCAGGCGCGCACCGGGTTGATGGACCTGCTCGACATCGATGAGATCCAGGCCGACGCCATCCTCGCAATGCAGCTGCGCCGCCTGTCGGCACTCGAGCGCCAGAAGATCGTCGACGAACTCGCCGAGATCGAGCGCATCATCGCCGATCTGCAAGACATCCTCGCCCGCCCCGAGCGGCAGCGCGCGATCGTCCGCGACGAACTCGCCGAGATCGTCGCCAAGTACGGCGATGAACGCCGCACCAGGATCATTGCGGCCGAAGGGGAGGTGGCCGACGAGGACCTCATCGCTCGCGAGGACGTCGTGGTCACCATCACCGAGACCGGGTACGCCAAGCGCACCAAGACCGACCTGTACCGCAGCCAGCGCCGCGGCGGGAAGGGAGTGCAGGGCGCGGGCCTCAAGCAGGACGACATCGTGGCGCACTTCTTCGTGTGCTCGACCCATGATTGGATCTTGTTCTTCACGACCAAGGGCCGGGTCTACCGCGCGAAGGCGTACGAGCTGCCCGAGGCGGCTCGCACCGCGCGCGGGCAACACGTCGCGAACCTGCTCGCCTTCCAGCCCGAAGAGAGGATCGCCCAGGTCATCCAGATCAAGTCCTACCAGGATGCCCCGTACCTCGTGCTGGCCACGCGCAACGGCCTGGTGAAGAAGTCCAAGCTCGAGGACTTCGACTCGAACCGGTCGGGCGGCATCGCCGCGATCAACCTTCGCGGCGAGGACGAGCTCGTCGCCGCCCGCTTGTGCAGGGCGGAGGACGATCTGCTCTTGGTCTCCGCCCACGGGCAGTCGATCCGGTTCAGCGCGACCGACGAGGCGCTGCGACCGATGGGCCGCCAGACCTCCGGAGTGCAGGGGATGCGGTTCAACGAAGGCGACGAGTTGCTGTCGATGGTCGTCGTCGACGAGGAGGACTACCTGTTGGTCGCCACCTCGGGCGGCTATGCGAAGCGAACCCGGATGACGGAGTACCCGGTCCAGGGCCGTGGCGGCAAGGGCGTGCTGACGATCATGCACGACAAGCGGCGCGGCGCCCTTATCGGTGCGCTCCGGGTGACCGATGACAGCGAGCTCTACGCCATCACCTCCGCCGGTGGGGTGATCCGTACGCTGTCCAAGCAGGTTCGCCGCGCCAGTCGCCAGACCAAGGGAGTTCGTCTGATGAACATCGACGAAGGCACTACGCTGTTGGCGATCGCCCGAAATGCTGATGAGCCCGACGAGGACTCGACGGAATAGAGCTAGGAAGCCCCACGTGACCACTGACGAATCCGATTCGAAGAAGATCGACGCGGCGTCGAAGGACGAGCCGGGAGCTGCGACTGCGGCGGGATCGAAGGCTGCGACTGCGGCGGGATCGAAGGCTGCGACTGCGGCGGCGTCGAAGGCCGCGACTGCGGCGGGGGCGGCCGCGGAGCTGGCCAAGGCCGCGGAGCAGGATGCGGACTCGGCCGGTCAGGACGGCGGCCCGGGGGAGCCGGACGAGAAGGCCGGTCAAGACAAGGCCGACCAGGGCAAGGCCGACCAGGGCAAGGCCGCCAAGCCGGAAGTGAAGCCGCCCTGGCAGCGTGCCGGTGATCTGGCGCCGGAGTCGGGTGCCACCGGCATACCGGCGGCGCCGGCCAAGAAGAAGAGGCCGATCATCACCGGCACTGCGGCGCCGAAACTCGACCTGCCGGCGGCCGAAGCCGGGGAGAAGGCCGCCGGGGACCGGTTCGTCGAATCTCCGACCCGCAACATCGGGCGCGCGCAGGTGAAGGCCAAGAGCCTGCCCAACCTCGACGAGATTCACGCGACGCCGGCGGGTGCCGGGGCCCGCGCCGGGGGATTGCTCGGGCGATCCGCGCCGACGCATGTCGGGGCGTCGGGCGGCAGCGGCTCGCGGGCGCTTCGTGCCACCGTCCAGATCCGTCGAATCGACCCGTGGTCGACACTGAAGATCTCGGCGATCCTCTCGGTCATCGGATTCTTCATCTGGATGATCGCGGTCGCAGTGCTCTACCTCGTGCTCGACGGCATGGGTGTCTGGTCGCAGGTGAACTCGTCGGTCGGCACGCTGACCGACGGCGGTGGCGCGGCGGATGCGATCGGCGCCGGAACGATCTTCGGATGGGCCTTCCTCCTCGGGCTCGTCGACGCGGTTCTGCTCACGGCGCTGGCCAGCGTTGGTGCCTTCATCTACAACCTGTGCGCGGACTTCATCGGCGGCGTGGAAGTGACTCTCGCCGACCTGGACTAGCCCCGGCGGCACCCGGTGGCCGGCCGTGTCGACGAAGCCGTAGCAGGCGTTTTGTATCGGTAGCTGCAGATACGGTAATGTCTCATCTCGGTTCACGGGCCTATAGCTCAGGCGGTTAGAGCGCTTCGCTGATAACGAAGAGGTCGGAGGTTCAAGTCCTCCTAGGCCCACCAAACCCACTCCCGTCAGCCGCGCGGAAACCCGCCGGCGGCTGACAATCGGGGCCTTAGCTCAGTTGGTAGAGCGCCGCCTTTGCAAGGCGGATGTCAGGAGTTCGAATCTCCTAGGCTCCACCAGATTGCCCATTCGGCACCATGCGCCGAGCCGTCGCGCGGCGGTCCTGTTGTTGCCCGACGGTGGTCCGGGCGGTATCGCGGACCACCCGGTGAATGAAGCCGAGTTTGGTCACTACCGGGTCGGGAAGGTCGAACGGATAGAGCGGGCCTTTGCCCATCGACGTGTTCACCCTGTTGAAGAACAGCGACATCCACTTCCAATCGTCGAGCATCCGGGCCACCGGCACGTCGTCGTAGTTCTCCAGCGGCGCGATGTCCCCGGTTGGACCATCGAATCGAACCTTCTCCCGGGCGAGCACCATCCCCGCCTCGCGGCAGGTGTCGATGGTGTCGGTGATATGCAGATAGTGGGCGAAGCACTCGGCGAAGTCTTCCCACGGGTGCATGGTCGCGTACTCGGAGATGTAGTCCGTGCGCCAGAGTGCTGGCGGCCCCGATTCGTAGTGGCGCTCGAGCGCTTCGGCGTAGTCAGCCCGCTCGTCGCCGAAGATTGCCCGGCAGTCGGCGAGGTAGGCGTGCGCGCCGGGATCGCGCTCCACCAAGACACCCTGGTAGTAGTGACCCGCCTCGTGCCGGAAGTGCCCGAGCATCGTGCGATACGGCTCGTTGAGGTCCTCGCGCAGTTGCTCGCGGTAGGCGTCGAGGGATTCGTCGAGGTCGATGGTGATCACCCCGTTGGCGTGGCCGATAACCACCTTCTCGCCGCGATCCGCACTGGAGCGCAGCTCGAAGGCGAGGCCGCCGGCAGCCTCCCAATAGGGAGTGATCGGAAGGCCGATGTCGTCGAGCTGCCAGGTCAGGCGACGCAGACTGCGCACAGCGGGAACCAGCTTTCGGCGCACGTCCTGATCGTCGGCTACCGGCTCGCACCGGATGAGCGAGTCGGCCAGGCAGCGGGTGTGGTCGATCCCACCGACGTCAGCAGCGGTCAACCAGTTGCAGTCGGTGCGCTGCGCCTGGCTGCAGCGCACCCAACGGCGGCCGTTGATCACGACCCCGTCAGCCTGCCCCGCGTCCCCCTCCAGTGCGACCATCGATTGGCTCGGCAGGTGCAGGCCGAACGTCGCACCGCAATGGCCGCACGCCGAATCCTCGAAGGCGACGTATCGGTGGCACCGCGGACAATCGAACGCAAGCATGGGATCATCGTCGCATGCTCGGCATGACCGGGCTTGCGCCGACGGCGGGACCGGATGACCTCACACCGACACGCACAGGAGCGGTCCGATATCCTGAAGATCATGTATGCCTCACGGACCGGTGGCCTGCGCGCGCTGTCGTGCATCGCCGTCGCGATGTGTGCCGTGATGGCGGGCGGTGGCTCGGCATCGGCCGCACCCCGGCCCATCGCTGCGGAGACCACCTATATGGGGGCGGTTCGCGGAGCGAATTGGTTCAGTTCCTACATTCCGACCGACGATGGGACCAGGCTCTATGCCGACGTCCTCCTCCCGCGCAAGCGAAAGGGCCGCATACCGGCGGTCGTGGTCATCGGACCCTACTTCCAGCACCTGAGGACCAGCAGCAACGGGCTGCCCGTCGAGGCGCCGCCGAAGCGCTACGACGACCTGCTCGACGGTGCAGGGCTGTTGGAGCGCGGCTACGCCGTGGTCTTTGCCGATCTCCGCGGCTTCGGCGCCAGTGGCGGATGCCCGGACAACAGCGGTGGCGCCGACCGCTCCGACATCCGCCGCGTCGTGCGGTGGGCGGCCACCCAGCATTGGTCGGCGGGCAAAGTCGGCATGTACGGCAAGTCCTATGACGGGGTCTCCGGCCTGGTTGCCGCCGGGCAGCGGATCCCGGGACTCGCGGCGGTCGTCGCCCAGGAACCCGTCTACGACTGGTACCGCTACCTATATGGCAACGGCGTTCCCCGCACCACCCGCATCGGGACCCCGCTGTCCCTGGTCTACACCTCGGGCAACCCGCCGCCGGCCAACCTCAGCAACCGGCAGTTCCGCGGCTACATCGAACGCTCTGCGGCAAACCTCATCAGTCCGGCCTGCCTCCCGACCGCGCTGGGCGGGCAGCAGAGCGCCCGGCCCGACGATCCGTATTGGCCCGGGCGCGCCATCTTGCGCCCGCTGCGGGGATCGACCGTCCCGGTGTTCCTCTCGCAGGGCTTCATCGACCAGAACACCGCGGCCGACGGGTTGACCGAGCTCCTGCACGACCTCAACGGTCCGGTCACGGGATGGTTGGGGATGTGGGACCACGTCCGCGGCAACGACACCGACCGCACCGCTCTGATGGGGCGCCTGAGCGAGCGTTCGTCCACCGGCCGGACGGACTATTTCTCGCAGGTCGCACGCTTCTACGACTACTACCTGAAAGGGCGGGGAACGGCCCCGACGGGCTTCTACGTCCAGGACAACACCGCGTCGTGGCGAGTCCAGGCGAAGTGGCCGACGCAGTCTTCGGTGCGCCGGATCCCGCTGCGCGCCGGCACCTACCGGTATGACGCGAAGCAGGTCGCGACCAAGATCTGGGTTCGGGGCCGCTGGGTCGCCACCCAGATCGACGGCGTCGCCGCCGCCGCGGACATGGGTCAGTGGACAGCGGACGACCCCGCCAACGGGGTGTGGACGATTCTGGCGCCGGAGTCCACGGACGTTCGAATCAGCGGTGCACCACAGGTCATGTTGACCGCGACGGCACGCCACCATGACCCGAATCCGTTTCTCCAGCAGACCCCGGTGGCCGTCGATCTCTATGACGTGAGCCCGTCTGGTCACGCCACCCTCATCACGCAGAACGTGTCCATGCTGAACCCGAAGGGGACGTGGTTGCGGTTGTACGCCACCGATTGGGTGTTGCGGGCAGGTCACCGCTTGGCGGTGCGGGTTACCGATTCCAACCGCGGGCGGTGGGACTATCCGACGCCGACGAACAACGCGATCGTGACCGTGGCCGCCGGAGTGGTGCGGCTACCGTTGGCATCGGTCAACATCGGCACCCCGACCAGTGGGACCTCGAACACGAGCCTCGAAGGCTACCTGCGTCGTTACCGCTACCCGGTGCCGGGGCGCTGAGACACCGATCGAGTCGGATCCGCCGCCCGCGGCAGGATTCGGGCAGAAGCAACTAGCTGCCGCCGATGGCGAAGATGAGATATGTCGTGATGCCCAACGCCAATGCGGTCAGGTAGGCCCACCCGATGAACAGTGCCGCCACCGCGAACGGATCACCGGTTTCGTGCTTCTGCACAATCTCTTTGCGCGCCCGGTAGCCGAGATAGACCCCGACGGGCGCGGCGAAACCGACGAACGAGCAGAGCAGGGCCCAGACGGCAGTGCGGTTCAGCGCGGGTGCCGGTGCGGGTGGAACCGTATGGGGCTTCACCGGTGGGGCCGGCCTCGCGGTGGGTTGGGGTTGGGGTTGGGGCACCTGTGGGGTGGCGGGCCGGTTCGGAGCCGCAGGCCGTTGGGCGGGCGGCGGTACCGGTGGGCCGCTCGGCGGCGGTACCGGTGGGCCGCTCGGCGGCGGTACCGGTGGGCCGCTCGGCGGCGGTACCGGTGGGCCGCTCGGCGGCGGTACCGGTGGGCCGCTCGGCGGCGGTACCGGTGGGCCGCTCGGCGGCCGCGCACCTGCGACCGGCCGCGGCGGTGCAGGGACCGGAGTGGGCCGGGCGGCCGGTGCTGGGGGTTGGGGTGCTGGGGGTTGGGGCACGCCGGCGCCCTGCGGCGACGGGCCGCCGCGCCCGGGCGTCCCGCTCGGTGGGCGGCGTCGGTTCGGGGGCGGGGTGGCCGGAGTCCACGATCGTCCCCGAGTACCGGCTGGCGGCGCGACCATCTGGTTGGGATTTGGCACCGGCTGGTTGGGATTGGGCACCGGCGAACTTCCTGCAGCGCCGGGTGCAGCAGGCGGCGGAGTGGCCGAGGACGGCGCAGGACGACGATTCAGCGGGCTGGCCCCGGGAGAATCGTCACTGCGCTCTTGAGAATCCATGTAGCAAAACTACCCGTTGGGGTCATGGCGGTGCGTGAAGTCCGATACGCGTGGCGGTGCGGGTGCGACGGGATCGCGGCCCCCGGCATCCAGACGCCGTCGCAGCACGGTCACCACCACCACCACCGAGACCGCGGTCAGCAGCGCGGCGAACACAGACTTGATTGGCATAGCTCCACAGTGCCAAACTTCGCGCTCCCCGGCCAAACCAATCGGTCGGGGAATCGGGCCAGCGCACACACCACGGCCACACAAGTGGTTGGATGGCAGGGTGACGAATACAGCGATCATCCACACCAATCGCGGCGATGTGACCGTGACCCTCTTCCCGAACCATGCGCCGAAGACGGTGGCGAACTTCACCGGGCTGGCCGACGGTTCGAAGGAGTACTCCACCCAGAACGCCGGGGGCGGCGACTCCGGCCCCTTCTACGACGGCTCGGTGTTCCACCGCGTCATCGACGGGTTCATGATCCAGGGCGGCGACCCCACGGGCACCGGCCGCGGCGGCCCCGGATACAAGTTCGAGGACGAGTTCCACCCGGACCTGTCCTTCGACCGCCCCTACCTGTTGGCGATGGCCAACGCCGGGCCGGGCACCAACGGCTCGCAGTTCTTCATCACCGTCGGGCCCACCCCGCACCTGAACCGGCGCCACACGATCTTCGGCGAGGTCGCCGACGAGCAGTCGCGCGCGGTTGTCGATGCCATCGCGACGACGGCCGTCGGTCCCGGTGACCGGCCGGTCGACGAGGTTGTGATCACGTCGATCGAGTTGAAGGACTAGTCATCACCCTTCCCGCTTCCCGGCCGGGCACCGCGGTCACGCGGGCCCGGCCGTTTGCCACGTACACCCTGATCGCGGTCAACCTCGCGGTCTACGCGGTCTGTGCCGTACAGGCCGGCACCGCGAGCTTCTACGGTCATGTCGACTCCCCGGTGTTCAACAATTCGACGCTGATGCCACTCGACATCGTCGACCACGAGTACTGGCGGTTGCTCACCTCGGGTTTCCTGCACCTGTCGGTGATGCACATCGCGGTCAACATGATCTCGCTCTACATCCTCGGGACGATGCTGGAACCGATTCTGGGCACGGCACGCTTTCTCATGGTCTACCTGACCTCGCTGTTCGGCGGAAGCGCCGCGGTTGCGCTGCTTGCGGGCGAGAACACGGCGACGGCCGGGGCCTCGGGTGCGATCTACGGATTGATGGGCGCCATGCTCGTCATCGTCCTCAAGCTCAAGGCGCCTGCCGGACAGGTCGTCGCGATCATCGCGATCAACCTGTTCATCTCGGTGTCGGTGCCCGGCATCTCCCTCGTCGGTCATCTGGGCGGTCTGCTCTTCGGCACCCTCGCGACAGTGGCCGTGCTCTATGTTCCCGATCTGGTCACCGGCGGGCGGACGCCGACGCCGGCGGCGCGGAGTCGAGCGACGACCACGTCGTGGTTCGTGATGGTCGTCCTCCTCGCGCTCGCCATCGCGCTCGGCGTCGCCGCACCGCAGTTCCGCTGACGCCAAGCGGGGTCGCCGGGGACCATCGGGGTGTCGGGCCGCCTCGACTGCCGCGATTCCCAGCAAGTTGACAGGTACGGGCCAGTGAGCTGCGAAGGTGGCGGCCTTAGTCTCGTGAGACAGGCCGCGGATCACTCCGGCGGCGCAGAGGTGAGCCGCATGGACGAGAGGAGCGCGCCACATGTTCTACATTCCGATTCGGCGCAGGCGCCCGGTCGCCTGTACCTGGGGTCCCGAGGATCCCTCGCGCACGCCGAAGTCCAAGGCCCGCTTCTACAACCGCGACACCGGCCGCTGGGAATGGCGGTACTGCTACTGATCTCCCTGCCCGGCCGGTCGAGACTCGGGCGTCTGGGGCAGTTCGACGGGGAAGCCGGCCTGTGCCAGCGCGTGTGCCACTGCAGCAGGGTCGGCCCCCAGGTCCCACCGGCCGAAGACCACCAGGCGAGAGCTGTCCGGCGGTAGGTCCCGTCGGGCCTGATCGGCTACCAGGGATTCGTCGGTGCCGAGGTCCAGCTCCAGATGGGAGGTGCGCCGCCCGATGTGGCGCATTGAAAGGACCCGGATCCGGTGGACCTCCTCCGGCGGGTACGAACGGCGTCCGGTCAACGTGCGCACTGTCAGCAAATTGTCGTGGACGGCCAGCCGTGGCCGCAGTCGCAGAGCCGAGATGCCGAAGAAGGCCAGGCCGGCGACTGCCAACAGGACCAGCGCCAGACCGACGGGGTCGAGTCCGACCGCCAACGCGCCGCCGAGCAGTGCTACAGCTCCGACCAGCAAGGCATAGCCGAATCCCACCGGGGTAGACCAGGTTGCGTGCAACTCATCCTCCTACGCTGAGATATCCACAAGCGTTACCCACAGTGTGGATGAATTACACACATGTAATTTCCACAGTGTGGATAGCGAGCGCCGTCGAACGGAGCCCGGCGAACGCCGGTCAGCGCCACCGCATCGTCATCAGCAGCCCGACAACCATCAGGGCGAAGCCGATCAGGAAGTTCCACGGGCCGAGTCCGGCCATCCAGTGCAGGACCTTTCCCTCGCCGCCGTAGGTGCTCGGCGTCGCGGCCAGGTAGTAGACCACCAGCCACACCAGGCCGAGCAGCATCAGGCCGAACATGACGGTCTGGTAGACCAACCCCGACGGCCCGGCCTTGACCTTGACCGGAGTCCGGTTGGCGGTATTGATCGTGTAGTCAGTCTTCTTGCGGACTTTTGACTTGGGCATCTGTCAATTATCCCACGACCGGGCGGTAGCCTGTCCACGTGAGTCAGGAAAACCGGATCCTCGTGATCGACAACTACGACAGCTTCGTCTACAACCTGGTCCAATACCTCGGTCAGTTGGACGTGGCGGTAGAGGTCTGGCGCAACGATGATCCCCGCCTTACCGAGCGCGACCTGGCAGAGACGATCACCGGCTACGACGGGGTGCTGCTCAGTCCCGGGCCCGGGACGCCCGAGCGCGCGGGGGCGACGATGGACGTGGTGCGGGCGGCACGGACGACGCGCACACCCCTGCTCGGGGTCTGCCTGGGGCACCAGGCGATCGGCGCCGTCTTCGGTGCGACGGTCGACCGCGCACCGGAACTCTTGCACGGCAAGACCTCCCGGGTCGTCCATGACGGACGAGGTGTGCTGCACGGGTTGCCCAGCCCGTTCACTGCGACCCGCTACCACTCCTTGACCGTGACCCCGGAGACGGTGCCCGACGAATTGTCGATCACCGGCCGCACCGAGAGCGGAATCGTCATGGCGATGCTGCATCGCGAGCTGCCGATCCACGGCGTCCAATTCCACCCGGAAAGCGTCCTCACCGAAGGTGGGCACCGCATGCTGGCCAACTGGTTGGGAGTCTGCGGTATCGACGTCGACCCGGCACTCGTCGACGAGCTCGAACGCCAGCTCGCGGCCGCACTCGACTAGCGCCGGACAACCTGCTCTCGGTTAGCCGATCAGTCGACCCTCGCCGACGACGATGCTGACCCCGTCGTCTTTGCGGATGGCCGAGCCCGCCGGCGGATCCTGCCCGACGACCCGCCCGCTGTCGCGATGGCCCAACGGCACGCCCCGAGTCGACTGGGTCAGCGTCGAGGCCTTCCACCCCGCACCGGACAGGGCGGCGCGAGCCTGCGCGGGCGTCTTGCCGATGAGGTTGGGCACGATGAACATGTTGCCGCGCGAGACGGTGATCGTCACGGTTTGATCGTCGGTGATCGTGGCGCCCGCCGCCGGTGACGACGTCACCACCTCCCCGCGGGGCATCTCCGAATCCCCGGGCACCACCGTCATCTTCAGACCGAGTTGCTTGAGAATGGCGCGCGCGCGGTCCTCGGTCTCGCCGGCCAACTCCGGAATGGTGACTTCCTTCGGGCCTTCCCCGATGTGCACGACGACCACCGAGTTGACCTCGGTGTCACTGCCCGCGGGCGGCGTCGTGTTCACCGCCTTGTCGAGCAGTTCCTTGGGGGAGTTGACCTTGTCGGTCTTCACGACGGTGAAGCCGAGGAGCGTGAGAGCGGCTACAGCGTCGCCCTTCGACTTGCCGCGCACGTCGGGGATCTTGTGGCGCTGGGGGCCGGTGGACACGTAGAGGGTGACCTCCGAGCCCTCCCGCGCGCGCACGTCGCCGCCCGGCGTCGTGCGGGTGGCGCTGCCGGCGGGCACGTCGAGGCTCGCCTCCGGCATTGTCTTGACGGTGAACCCGAGCTGGTTCAGCAGCTGCTCGGCCTGATGCTCTGACATTCCGGCGAGCGTCGGCACGGTGACCTGGCGTGCGGGGCCGGACCACGGCGCCCACACGAGCAGACCGCCGAGCAGCACGAGGACGATGCCCAGGATCGCGGCCGCGCGCAACCGTCGGTCCCGGTAACGTCGCCGCTCGCTGGTGGGCCGGCGCGGGTCGCGGCGCGCACCGGAGCCGGTGCGGGCCAAGGCGCGCGGCCCGGGGTCGAGGAGGTCGGTGCGCTCGGCCTCGGACATAATCGCCGGCGCCGCCGGGCGCTGCCCGGACAACACGCGGATCACGTCGGCGCGGAACTCCGCGGCGGTCTGATACCGGTTCGCCGGATTCTTGCTGATCGCCTTGAGGATCACCGAGTCCAGTTCCGGCGGGATGTCTGGGCGCACGCTCGAGGGCAGCGGGGGATCCTCGTGCACATGCTGGTGGGCCACGGCCACCGGGGAGTCCCCGGTGAACGGGGGCTCGCCGGTCAGCAACTCGAAAAGCACACACCCCATCGAGTAGATGTCGCTGCGCGGATCCACTTTCAGGCCGCGGGCCTGTTCGGGCGACAGGTACTGGGCCGTGCCCATCACCGCGGACGTCTGGGTCATCGTCGCCGACGTGTCGTTCATGGCGCGGGCGATGCCGAAGTCCATCACCTTGACCGCGCCGGTGCGGTCGATCATGACGTTGGCCGGCTTCATATCGCGGTGCACGATCGATGCGCGATGGGAGAAGTCCATCGCCGCCGCGACGTCGGCCATCCACGTCAGGGCCTGCCGAGGTGCTAGTGGGCCGTCGGCGCGCAGGATGTCGCGCAGCGTCTCGCCTTCGACGTACTCCATCACGATGAAGGGCAGCGGACCGTCCTCGGTCTGCGCTTCGCCGGTGTCAAACACCTGCACGATCGTCGGATGGTTCAGCTTGGCCGCGTTCTGGGCCTCGCGCCGGAAGCGGAGGTAGAAGCTGGGATCGCGCGCCAAGTCCGCGCGCAGAACCTTGATCGCGACGTCGCGGTTGAGCAGCAGGTCGCGGGCGAAGTGGACCTCGGACATGCCGCCGAAGCCGAGAGTCTCGCCGAGCTGATACCGATCAGACAGGTGGTGGGGCGTGGTTGTCATGGGAACCCGGGGATTCGGAAGGGCGGCCACTGGGCGGTCGGCGCACCCGGGTCCGGCGGCATTTCCTCGGGCCGGGGCCGGGGCTTCGTCCGCGTCGGCGGCGCCGGTGCCGGTGTCGTCGTGTCCTGTGTCGTCGTGTCCTGCTTGGTCGTGTCCGGCGTCGTCGTCGTGCGCCGGGTGGTGGTCGGGGGCCGGCTCGTGGTGTGCGGGGCGGTGCGCGACGTGTGAGCCGAGGGACGGACGACGGTCGTCGACGGGGCGATCGCGGGCGAGTGGTTCATCTGCGAGACGAGGTAGCCGACCAGACCGAGCGCGGTGAGGAAGAGCATGACCGCCACCAGTGCCAGCGCCTTCTGGCCGCCGGTCCAGCCACCGGTGTCCCCGGCCGACGGTGCCGGGTTGCGCTGGGCGCTGTGCGTCGCGGACGACGCCCGCGCCCCGGGCGATTTGCTGCTCGATTTGCTGGTCGACTTAGCGGCCGCCTTGCCGGTCGGCGCCTTCGTCGCCGTGCTCGGGGTGGGCAGGGCGTGGCCCGCCCGGATCGCGCCCACCGCGTCGGCGAACTCGCCGCCGCTGGCGAAGCGCTGGCGCGGCTCCTTGGCCAGTGTCGTCTCGATCAGCTCGCGGACGTCGGCGGGCAGATTGGCGGGCAGCGGGGGCGGCGTCTCGCGGATGTGCTTCATCGCGATGGTGATCGCGCCGTCGCCCAGGAACGGGCGACGCCCGGTGAGCGCCTCGTAGCCGACCACGCCGAGCGAGTAGACGTCGGACGCGGCCGTCGCGTCATCGCCATTGGCCTGCTCCGGGGAGATGTACTGCGCGGTCCCCATGACCATTCCGGTTTGGGTGACCGGTGCCGCGTCGGCGGCCTTGGCGATGCCGAAGTCGGTGATCTTGACCTGCCCGGTCGGCGTGATCAGGATGTTGCCGGGCTTGACGTCGCGGTGGATCAGGCCTTGTTCGTGGGCGGCCTGAAGTGCTCGGCCCGTTTGTTCGAGCATGTCGAGGGTGTTCGCGACCGGCAACCGACCCATTCGGGAGATCACCGCGTTGAGCGGCTCCCCGTCGACGAGTTCCATCACGAGATAGGCCAATGCCTGCCCGCCGTTGCGGTCGGGCGTCTCGCCGTAGTCGAAGACCCCGGCGATGCCCGGGTTGTTCAGCCGCGCCGTCGTCTGGGCCTCGGTGCGGAACCGGCCGATGAACTCCGGGTCGTTGGAGAACTCGGATTTGAGGACCTTCACCGCGACGCGGCGGTTCAGGCGCGTGTCCAGACCCTCCCAGACCTGGCCCATCCCACCGGTGGCAATCAGCCGCATGAGCCGGTACCGGTCGGCGATCACGGTGCCCTGTTGCAGTGTCATCGTCCGCCACCTCCTCTCAACGCCGCGTTGATCACATCTCGGCCAATGGGCGCGGCTACCGACGCGCCAGTCGTGTCCGTCCCCAACTGTCCGTTCTCCACCACCACCGCAACGGCGATCTGCGCGTTGGTCGAGGGGCCGAACGCGATGTACCACGCGTACGGGACCTCGCCGCTGGCCGGTCCGGCCGAGTGTTCGGCGGTCCCGGTCTTGGAGGCGATGGTCACCGGACCCCCCGATTGGCGCTCCGAGTCGATCATCAGCGCAGTCAGGGTGGCGGCCTGGGCGGCGGTGATCGGCTCGTTCGCCGTCGACGGAGACGTGGTGGACAACGTCCGAAGATCGGGTCCTTGTAGTTTATCGACCAGGTACGGCTGCATGCGCACCCCACCGTTGGCAACGGTCGCGGCGATGATCGCGTTCTGCAGCGCCGACACGCGGACGTCGTACTGGCCGATCGCCGACTGGCCGAGTGCGGCGCGATCGGCGATGGTCCCGACGGTGGACTTGGCGCGCACCGGCAATGGCAACGGGGGCGTCGCTTCGTCCAGCCCGAAGCGCTTCGCGGTCTCGGTGAGCGACGACTCGGGCTGCTTCATCTTGTTGAGCACCAGATCGACGAACGCGGTGTTGCAGGAGTATTGGAATGCCTGGGCCAGGCTGACCGTTCCGTCGACGGCTCCGGGGCAGGGGCGGTTGCCGTAGTTGGTCAGGGTGGCGGTGGAGCCGGGCAAGGCGATGGAGCGTGCGGCCGTGAGTCGGATGCGCGGGTCCACCCCGTCGCGCAGCGCCGCGGCCGTCGTGACCACCTTGAAGGTCGATCCGGGTGGGTAGAGCTGGTCCAACGGCCGGTTGAGCATCGGGTCGGCCCGGTTGCCCGGATTGGTCCATGACGCCCAAGCCTGCTCGCGCACCTCCTGGTTGTGGCTGGCCAGCTTGTTGGGGTCGTAGGAGGGGGAGCTGGCGAGAGCGAGGATCTTGCCCGTGCGCGGCTCGATCGCGACGACTGCGCCGCGGCACCCGCCGTCGCACCGGCCGTTGCGCAACGCGTCGTAGGCGACCTGCTGAAGGTCGGGCACGATCGTGGTCACCACGTTGCCGCCGCGCGGGTCGCGACCGGCGAACATGTCCATGAAGCGCTGACCGAACAGGCGGTCGTCATTGCCGTTGAGGATCGCGTCCTCGGCCAGTTCCATGCCCGAGCTGCGGTACTGGAAGGAGTAGTAGCCGGTCACCGGGGCGAACGCGGATGCGGTGGGACCCGGGTAGGACCGCAGGAACCGCAGTGGGCCGGCGGCGGGCACCGAGCTCGCGATGACATCGCTGCCGGCGGTGATGGACCCCCGCTGGCGGGCGTACTCGTCGAGCAGCACCCGGTTGTTGCGCGAATCCGAGCGCAGGTCATCGGCTTTGAACACCTGGACATAGGTGGCGTTGGCCAGCAGGGCGACGATGAGTGCGCAGACGAGGATGCCGACGCGCCCGATGGGCAAGTTCATCGGCCGACCCCCGGTTCGCCGCCGGCGGGCGCGACGGCGATGACACTGGTCTCGAGCGTGGTGATGGAGGGTGCCGGGGGCTTCGGCTGCTGGGGCTCGCGTGCCGCATCGGACACGCGGATCAGCAGGGCCACCAGGATGAAGTTCGCCAGCAGCGAAGACCCGCCGTAGGAGACGAAGGGCGTGGTCAACCCGGTCAGCGGGATCAGTTTGGTGACGCCGCCCACGACGACGAAGACCTGGATGGCGACCGTCACGGCCAGGCCCGTGGCCAGGAGTTTGCCGAAGCTGTCGCGGACGGTGAGGCCGGCCCGAAGGCCGCGCATCACCAGGATCAGATAGAGGCACAGGACGGCGGCCAGCCCGACCAGCCCGAGTTCCTCCCCGATGGTCGAGATGATGAAGTCGGTGTTGGCGAAGGGCACGATGTTGGGCCGGCCCGAGCCCAGGCCGGTGCCGAACAGTCCGCCGGTGGCCAGGCCGAACAGGCTCTGAGCGATCTGGTAGCCGCGGTCGGCGTAGTCGGCGAACGGGTCCAGCCAGATCTCGACGCGGACCCGCAGATGCGGAAACAGTGCGTAGGCGGCGCACGCACCGGCCGCGAACAGCACCAAGCCGATGATCACCCAGCTGACCCGGTCGGTCGCGACGTAGAGCATCGTGAGAATCGTCGTGAAGATCAGCAGCGGGGTGCCCAGGTCGTTCTGCAGGGCGAAGATCGCGATCGCGATCACCCAGGCCACCAACAGGGGGCCCAGGTCTCGGGCCCGCGGAACGTCCAGCGGGCCCACGCGCCGACCGGCCGTTGTGAACAAGTCGCGCTTGCCGACGAGGACGGCAGCGGTGAAGACGATCAGGGCGATCTTGGCGAACTCGCCCGGCTGGATGGAGAAGAACGGCGTCACGATCCAGTTCCTCGACCCGTTGATCGAGGAAATCGAGGCGGGCAGCACGGCCGGGATCAGTAGGAACACCAGGCCGCCCAGGCCCAGCGTGTAGGCGTAGCGGGCGATCGTCCGATGGTCGCGCACCACGGCGAGGACGCCGATGAACACGACGATCCCCAGCAGCGTCCAGAGCAGTTGCTGCTCGGCGTTGTGAGTGGTCGGGTCGGTGGCAACGGGAGCGCCGCTGCTGTGGGTGGCGCCGTGGTCGAGGCGGTGGATCAGGACCAGGCCCAGCCCGTTGAGCATGGCGACGATCGGCAGGATCAGCGGGTCCGCGTGCGGGGCCAGACGGCGGACCGCCAGGTGCGCGACCACGTACATCGCGAGCAGTGCCGCGACGTAGGTGAGCAGTTCGACGGTCAACGCATTGCGCTGGGCGGCTTCGACGATCACCAGGGCCACCGCCGCCAGCGCGATCGCGAAGCCGATCAGGATCAGTTCGGTGCGCCGCGCACGAACGGGGGCCGTCGCGGGCGCGGCCGCCGGTTTGACGGCCGGGGCGCTCATCGGGCACCTCGGCACGGGCCATCGGTGATCGTCGGCGGGGGAGGGACCGGGAGGGGCTGTCCGGGCGTCGCCGGGGGCTGGGATGGCCGGCACATCGGCAGCAGGGTCAACTGGCGGACCCGCTCGTGCATATCCGCCAGCGACAGGTTGCGCACCTTGCCTTCTCGCACGGCGTTGCGGTCGAGTTCGGCCAGGGCCGCGACGGGCAACGGGTTGCAGCGGGCGACGGGATCAGCGGTGAAAGTGATGACGGGCTGCTGCGCGGCGAGGTCGTCGATGCAGACGCGCTCGGCCGGTGAGTTGAGGGTGAACCAGAACACCGGATCGGGGGAGCCGCGGTAGATGACGATGTTGCCGTGGTCGACGCGCAGGAAGTGGTTGGCCGCCAGCTTGCCCCGGCCGACCCACCCGACGACGAGGAGTCCACCGGCGACGACGAGGGCCACCACGGCGAGGGCGGCCCACCGGCGGCGGTGGCCGGTGCGGACCGGCTCGGCGCCCGCAGCGACGGCTCGTGGTGCGACCGGTTCCGGGGGTGGTCGCAGGGCCGCCGCCCGCCCCGCGGCCGACGACGGATCGGGGGTGTAGTCGGCGTCCCCGTCGCCACCGGCGGCGCCGCCGAGGATGGGGCGCGATTCGCCGTACTCGGTGTCGAGGACGTCGGCGATGACGACCGTCACGTTGTCGGGCCCGCCGCTGCGCAGCGCGAGTTCGATCAAACGGTCGGCACACGCGGACGGAGTTTCGACGGAGCCGAGCGTGTCGGCGATCGTCTCCTCCGAGACGACGTCGGAGAGGCCGTCGGAGCAGAGCAGGTAGCGGTCGCCGGCGCGCGCCTCCCGCATCGTCAGGGTGGGTTCGACCTCGGTGCCGGTGAGTGCCCGCATGATCAGCGACCGCTGCGGGTGGGTGTGGGCCTGGTCGGCGGTGATGCGGCCCTCGTCGACAAGGGCCTGCACGAAGGTGTCGTCGCGCGTGATCTGGGAGATCGCCCCGTCGCGGAACAGATAGGCCCGGGAATCTCCGACGTGGCACAACCCGACCCGGGTGCCGGAGAACAGCAAGGCGGTGAGCGTGGTGCCCATGCCGTCGAGTTCGGGGTCCGCTTCGACTTGGGCGGCGATGGCCTCGTTGCCCGCGTCCATCGCGTGGTGCAGGAGGTCGAGCATCTCGCCGCCGGGCTCGTCATCGTCGAGCGGCTGCATGGCGTGGATGACGAGTTGGCTGGCGACCTCGCCCGCCGCGTGGCCGCCCATGCCGTCGGCCAGGGCGAGCAACCGGGCGCCCGCGTAGACCGAGTCCTCGTTGTTCGAGCGGACCAAGCCGCGATCACTGCGGGCGACGTACTCGAGTACCAGTGTCACGGGCGCAACTCGATCACGGTCTTGCCGATCCGGATGGGGGTGTTGAGAGGGACGCGCACGGAGGTGGTCACCTTGGCGCGATCGAGGTAGGTGCCGTTGGTCGACCCGAGATCCTCGAGATACCAGTCGTCGCCGCGGGCGGACAGGCGCGCATGACGCTCCGACGCGTAATCGTCGGTGAGTACGAGCGTGGAATCGTCGGCGCGGCCGAGGAGCAGTGGCTGGTCGCCGAGGGTGATGCGCGTGTTGGCGAGGGCCCCGGCCGTCACGACGAGGAAGCGGGCCGACCCCCGACCCGACCCGACCCGCGAGCGGACGCGGCTGGGCCGGACGCTGAGGCTGACCGGGCGGCCGCCGGCGATCGACAGGTCGTTGCGCAGGGCCCGGATCGTCGCGTAGACGAACAGCCACAGCAGGATCAGGAAGCCGATGCGGGACAGCTGCAGGATCAAGCCTTGCACGTTGCACCGCCTCTCATTCCGCGTCCGGCCTGTGGTGGCCTGTGGGCACCGAAGCCAGACCGGCTTGTGGCGCGTTGGTCGTTTGACCGTCTCGATCTTATGGGCCGAACCCGCGGGGACCGCTGTCGGAAGGTGACGGTTCGGTATCGACTGATACCGATTCGCGATCCGCTACTGGAAGCGAACAGTGATATCAGAGTGCCCGATGCGGATGTGGTCGCCGTCGGCCAGCTCCCAGTTGGAGACCTGGACGTCGTTGACGGTCGTGCCGTTGGTCGAGTTCAGATCGGTCAGCATCGCGGTGTTGCCATCCCAGCGGATCTCGACGTGGCGGCGAGACACACCGGTGTCGGGCAGCCGGAACTGGGCGTCCTGGCCGCGCCCGATCACATTGGAGCCTTCGCGCAGCGAGAACGTGCGGTTGCTGCCGTCCTCGAGGAGCAGGGTGATCGCCGTCGGTGCGAACCGCTGGGGCTGGCCGTAGCCGCCCTGCTGGTAGCCGCTCTGGTCGTAGGCGGGTTGCTGGCCGTAGCCACCCTGGTCGTAGGCGGGTTGTTGGCCGTAGCCGCCCTGCTGGTAGCCGCTCTGGTCGTAGGCGGGTTGCTGGCCGTAGCCGCCCTGCTGGCCGTAGCCGCCGCCCTGCTCGTGGGCGCCCTGCTGGCCATAGCCGCCCTGCTGGTAGCCGCCCTGGTCGTAGGCGGGTTGCTGGCCGTAGCCGCCGCCCTGCTGCTGGTCGTATCCCTGGGGTTCGTAGCCGCCTTGCTGGTAGCCGCCCTGCTGCTGGTCGTATCCCTGGGCCTCGTATCCCTGGGGGTCATATCCCTGGGCGTCGTAGCCACCCTGCTGCTGACCGGGCTGATTGTTTCCGGGAATCTGAGTCATCTGCGGGGCTCCTAAATGTGCGCTGTGGCTCTGGTTGGGATGAACGGTGGATCTTGGGTCGGGATAGCCCCGGCTCGACTGGGGTCGCGGGCGCACATCGGGGTCGACGGTGGCGGTGACGCGCACCTGTCCGGTGTGCAGCTCCGGCGCGGGGTCGAACTCCACGACGACCGGCCCATAAGTCTGCCACCCGTTGTCGCGGATGAACGAGTCCAGGTGGCGCGAGAAGGTCTTCTGGTTCAGCTCGTACTCTGCGTCGAGCTGTCCGAAGTCGGCGTCTGAGAGGTGCAGCGAATAGCTGTTGGCGGCGAGCCGGGTCCCTTCGGCGCTGTTGGCCAGGGAGTCCTCCGCCGCGCGGGCGAGGGCGCGCTCGACCTCCTGGGGTGCGATCTGACCGCCGAAAACCCGGGCGAAGCCGTCGTCGACGGCGCCTTCGAGCTTGCGCTCGAATCGTTGCAGAATGCCCAACGCCCGGACCTCCCCTCTTCAATGGCGTGTCGCGCGTGCGGAACGGATCGTTTCATGATAGCGATAGCAACCTCCGATTGGGACACAGGATCGTCACATTGGCAACGGTGGCCACAGTGGCCTCAGGGGGTCGTCTTGCGGTGAAGCGCGCCCGAGACCGTGGATTTCACCCGGCGATTACCACCGTGCTATCGTTCTCGGGTCCAAGCGGACGCACTGTATCGCAGTGTCACGGGCGAGTGGCGGAATGGCAGACGCGCTGGCTTCAGGTGCCAGTGTCCTTCGGGACGTGGGGGTTCAAGTCCCCCTTCGCCCACCAGAATCAGGCTCCTACCTTGCAGGTAGGAGCCTTTTTCGTGCCCGCGCTAAGCTGCCCTCATGCCCAACTTCGCCGTTGAATACACCTACGCACCCGCCCAGGCCGCCCTGCGCGACGAACACCGTCCGGCGCACCGGCAGTGGCTGGGGGACGGCTACGAACAGGGTGTGGTGCGGATGGCGGGGCCCTTCGCCGATGGGAGCGGTGCGTGGCTGATGGTCGTCGCGAAGGACCGGGACGGCGTGCTGGAGCATCTCGCGAACGACCCCTTCGCCAAAGTCGGCGCGATCACGGCGACCACGATCACCGAATGGGTCAACGTTTTCGGCCCATTCGGGGACTGACCCCCGAAGACCCTGATCCGCGACCACCCTGATCCGCGACTACTCGGGGTGATCCTGGTCCAACGAGCCCGCCTGGTACTTGGCGCGCGCATCCGAGTCCTTGGTCGCGGTCACCTGGTTGGGCACCATGCGGCGCAGCAGGAAGTCCCGCGCCGACTGCGGCAGTACGCCGATGGCGGCGACCAGCGGCCCGACATAGGACGGCAGGGTGACCAGGAAGCGCGGGTGGGCGATGACGTCGACGACGGCGTCGGCCACATCCTGCGGCGACAGCAACTTGGCCGCGCCGGTCGCGGTGCCGACGGCGAGGTCGGTGTCGACGACGCCGGGCAGGATCGTCGAGATCTCCACGCCCGTGCCGCGCAACTCCTCCCGCACGCCGGTCAGATAGCCCAGGACGCCGTGCTTGGTGGCGGCGTAGGTGGCTTCACCGGGGGGCGCCAGCTTCGATGCGGCCGAGGCCACGGTCACGACCTGGCCCTTGCCGCGCGCGACCATGGTCGGCGCGGCCAGGCGCACGCCGCGGATCACGCCGAGCAGGTTCACCGCGACCATCGCCGCCGCCGCCGAGGCCGGCTCCTTGTCGAAGGGGCCCACCCACATCACCCCGGCATTGTTGACCAAGACGTCGAGCGGCCCGAGATCGGCGGCAACGGCGGCCAGAAACGCGGTGAACGACTCCTCGTTGGTGACGTCGAGGGCGTAGCCGCGGACTTTGCCGCCGAGGGCGGCCGCGGTCTCGAGGGCCGCCTTCTCGTCGCGGTCGCCGATGGCGACGACGGCGCCCTCAGCCGCAGCGCGGGTAGCGATCGCGGCCCCGATTCCACGGGCGCCACCGGTGACGGCGATGACCAAACCAGACAGGGAACGTGTGCTCATCGGTTCAGTTTGGCAGAAGGTGCACGAGTGGGCGACGGGCGCGGGTGCAGTTGACATACTCAAGGGCATGAACCGCCCCGGTCTACGACGCGCGCTCGGCGCCGTCCCCGTCCTCGTCGCGCTCGCCGCAGTCCCGGTAGTGACCGGCGCGGGTGGGCCGGCGGCCGCCGCACCGCCACCGGTGATCCGCGATTGCGCAGGGAACCCTCACGTCAAACCGACGACTATCGACTCGATCCACTGCGGGGACGCCGGCCTGGTCGTCACCGACATCACCTGGCGCACGTGGACTGCGGGCGAAGCGCGGGGCACCGGCATCGAGCGCAAGAAGACCTGCGTCCCCGACTGCGCCACCGGGGGAACGCAGGTGCAGCCCGTCGACGTGCGCCTGTCGGGGTCGCGCGGGGGCGCGTTCACGACGGTGACGTTGGTGAACGAGAACGGCCTGAGCAATGCCTACCCGATCACAGCTCCCCGATGACCGGCCTGCGCATCGGCACCGCGCTGCTGCTCTTGGCGGTCGGCGGGGCCCTGAGTTCCTGCAGCCCCGTCGAGGACCAGTCGGCGGCCACGGTTGCGGGATCGTCGTCGCACGAGGCGGCGCCAGGGTTCACCCCCACTCTTGACCGTCGGAGCGGGCACCTGGCCGACGGCACCACCTGGAAGGTCGGGCTGCCACAGGTGAGCGGCGGGGACCGGCAGGTCCGTGCCGCCTTCAACGGGTATCTCGACGCGATCCTGGTCACCCTGACCGGACAGCCGAGTGGCAACGGCATGACGATCGAGGACAGCAAGCTCGGCAGCGCCGAGCACAGTCGCACCGTGATCGGGGCATCGACCCTGTCCGGGGTGGTCATCGTGATGGGCTACGCCAAGGGAGCCGCGCACCCGAACATCGACGTCGAGACGGCCGTCGTCAACAGCCGCACCGGCGAACTCATCGCCGAGCCCTTCACCGACCCGCAGACCGCGACGAAGACACTCGCCGAATTGGCCGCGGCCGGCGACCAGACCGGGAGGCTGCGCGGTGGCGCCTCCTACTCCTCGTTCACCTCGTGGATCCCGTTGCCGGAGGGACTGCACATCTACGTCGCGGTGCCCCACGTGCTCGGCGACTACGTGCCGGTGACGATCCCCTGGGACAAGGCGGCCGGGCTGCTGAAGCCCGACGTGCGCGCGGTCCTGGTGGGATAGGCCATGGACTACCGCAAGCGCGTCGCCGCCGACCTCGACCGATGGATCGCCGACGGACTGGTGGACCCTGCCCGCCGGGGGGCGATCCTCGCCACGCTGCCCGCCCGGCGCACCGTCGACGCGGTCACCGCGCTGATCTGGATCGCCGCGGTCCTGCTCGGGCTGGCCGTGATCGCGTTCATCGCCGCGAACTGGGAGGCGATCGGGCGCCCCCTGCGCTTCGGCCTGCTGCTGGTGGCCTTCCTCGGCGCGGCCGGCGGCGGCGCCGAGGCACTGCGGCGCGGACGGACGGTGGTCGCCGACCTCGCACTCACCGTGGCCGCCCTCGTGTTCGCCTCGGCCATCGGGCTGACCGGGCAGATCTTCGACATCACCGGCAACCCGCCCGCCGTGCCCTACGGCGCCGGTGCCGCCGCGCTCGCCCTGGGCGTGGTGGGGGCGTCGCGCGGTGCCCTCTCGGTCGGGGTGGTCGCCGTCCTCATCGGCGACCTGATGACCGTCCACGGCCCTCTGCCGATCCCGGCCAGCCTGATCGTCGCGCCGGTCGCGCTCCTCCTCGCCCAGCGCTGGCGCTCGGCCTTCCTCGCGCATGTCGCGTCGCTGGCGGTGCTGGGCACCGCGATCTGGTTCGCGGTGCACTACGACCTGACCGGGTGGGCACACCTGGGGATCGCGGCCGTGCTCGCGGCGGCAGCGACCGTGCCGCGATTCGCACCCGGGCTGCTCGGGGAGCACGCCGCCGGGCGCAACCAGATCCCCGGGTTGGACCGAATCCCGCTGTCCTGGTTCGTAATCGGTGCCCTGGGCTTCTTCATCTCGACCGGCTACTCCGGGGATTTCGACGGAAACACCGCGCTGGGGCTGGCCCACCGGATCGCCTGGATCGCCGTCTCGGCCGCGCTGATCGCCTACGGCCGGTTCGACCGTCAAGAGGTGCTCACCGCCGTCGGGGTGGTGAGTCTGATCGCCGCCTCCTGCGCGCTGCTCTATGACCTCGGGCTCGACCTCCTCGTCATCTCCCTGGTCTTCCTGGCCTGCTCGGTGGTGGCGCTGATCGTCGGACTCGCCCTGCGACGGGGCCGGGGCGGCACCATCACCACCGCGACGGAGAGTGCACGGTGATGACGACCCCGACGAATCCGGCAGTGAACCCGTCGACCGGGCGCTGGGTCCGACCCGTCCTCGTCCTCACCGTTGCGCTGGTCTGCGTGGCCGCGTTGATCGGGCTGGTGGTGCGTGAAGGGCAGGCCCGCGCCGGCGGAACCCAGGTCACCCTGGCGATGCGCGGGGCCGATCCCCGCGACCTGCTCCGCGGACACTACGTCGCGATCCGCCTCGTCGACGACCTGCTGCCCGGGCAGCAGTGCCCGGCGCAGCACGACGGGGATTGGGTGGCGCTGGCACCCGACGGGAACCGGCACGTGGCCGTGGGCCAATTCGGCACCCGCGACCAAGCGCTGCGCCACGGCGACCTCGCCGTGCGCGGCAGCATGGGGTGCCACGAGCAGACGGTATCGCTGAACCTCGGCATCGATCGCTTCTACATCAATCAGCGCGACGCCACCGACATCGATGAGGCGTTGCGCTCCGGGCGGACCGCCGCGGCCATCGTCTCCGTCGGGGGGGACGGGCGCGCGCGGATGGTCGGCCTCGACGTCGACGGGAAGCGCTACGACCTGCACTGGTAGCCCACGATGCGGTATCTGGAAGTATCTCCTTGGACCACCGAACATGCAGAGGACGAGTGTGAAGAATCGACCGGGCCTGCTGGTGGCGATCGCCGCCGCGAGCATGGGCATCGTCTACGGGTACGACCAGTCCAACATCGGCGCCGCGATGGAATTCGTCGGCGCCGAGTTCACGCTCGACGACAACGGCAAGCAGTGGCTCTACACCGTTGCGGTCATCGGGTCGATCATCGGCGCCCTGGCCGCCGGCCCGCTGGCCAACCGCATCGGCCGCAAGGCGTCGATGGTCACCGTGGCCGTCGGCTACGGACTGTTCGCCGTGTTGTCCGGCCTCGCCCCCAACTTCACCGCCCTGGCCTGGGTGCGCCTGCTGTTGGGCATCACCGTCGGCATCTCCCTGGTCGTCGTACCGGTGTTCGTCGCCGAGTCGGCCCCGGCGCGCACGCGTGGCGCGATGCTCGTCGCCTACCAGATGACCACGATCATCGGCATCATCCTGGGCTACCTGGTCGGCTACTTCCTCGCCGGTCACGCGGCGTGGCGGGTGATGCTGGGCCTCGCGCTGGTGCCGTCGCTCGTGGTGCTGCTCCTGCTGGTGCGCCTGCCCGACACGCCGCGCTGGTACCTGTCCAAGGGGCGCGACGCGCAGGCCCGCGCGGCGCTGGCGGCCATCGATCCGGCGGCGGATGCGGCTGGTGAACTCGACGAGATGCGGGCCGCCCTCGCCGCGGAATCCGGCGGGCACCTGCGCGAGATGATCCGCCAGCCGTGGGCGCGGGCGACGGCCTTCGTCCTGGGGTTGGGCTTCCTGATCCAGATCACCGGGATCAACGCCGTCGTCGTCTACAGCCCACGGCTGTTCGAGGAGATGGGCTACACCGACAACTTCGGGAAGCTGCTGCTGCCCGCGGTAGTCCAGGTGTACGGCCTACTCGCCGTGATCGTCGCCCTGCGCTACGTCGACCGGGTGGGCCGGCGCCCCATCCTGCTCGGCGGGATTGCCGCGATGGTCGTCGCGACGGCGATCCTCATCGTCGTCTACGGGCCGCTGGGCGGACAGGGCGAGGCGGCAACGCTGTGGGGCTTCACCGGACTGGTCGTCTTCACGATGGGCTTCTCTTTCGGATTCGGCGCGCTCGTGTGGGTGTACGCCGGCGAGAGCTTCCCAGCGCGGCTGCGCTCCTACGGCTCGTCGGCGATGTTGACCTCCGACCTCGTCGCCAACGCGATCGTCGCGCAGTTCACGCTGACCCTGATCAACAGTCGCCTCGGCGGCGCGGGCACCTTCGCCATCTTCGGCGGCTTCGCGGTGCTCGCCTTCCTGTTCGTGGCGCGGCTGGCGCCGGAGACCAAGGGCCGCACGCTGGAAGACATCCAGCACTACTGGGCGCAGGGCGGGAGATGGACACGGTAGTCGCGGCGCCCGACGGCGTCATCTCTGCGGCACGAATCGTGGTCGACGGCGAGGTCCTCGAGCCGGGGTGGCTGCGCATCGTCGACGGGATGGTCGTCGACGGCGGGGCGGGGACGCCGAATGGTCCGGCGCAACACGTTTCGGGCACGATCGTGCCCGGCTTCGTCGACCTCCACTGCCACGGCGGCGGTGGCTACGAGTTCACCGATCCCGACCTCGATCACGTCCGGGCGGCCCTGGCCTTCCATGCGTCGCTGGGGAACGCCGCGACGATGCTCAGCCTGGTCACCGCTCCGGCCGACGTCCTGCTCGACCAGGTGCGCCGACTGGCGCCGCTCGTCGAGTCCGGGGAGGCGCTCGGGCTCCATCTGGAGGGCCCGTGGCTGGCGCAATCGCGGTGCGGCGCACAGGATCCGGCGGCGATGCGCCCGCCGACGACCGCCGAGGTCGATGGGCTGCTCGAGGCAGCGGGGGGGACGGTCTCGATGGTGACGCTGGCCCCCGAACTGCCCGGTGCGCTCGAGGCGATCGACCTTCTCGTCGCGGCGGGTGTCGTCGTGGCGCTGGGCCACACCGATGCGGACCACGGCCGGACCCGGGCCGCGATCGACCGCGGGGCGAGGGTCGGAACGCACCTTTTCAACGGGATGCGGCCGTTCGCGCATCGCGACCCCGGTCCGGTTCTGGCACTGCTCGACGACGAGCGGGTCGTCGTCGAGTTGATCGGCGACGGCGTGCACGTCGACCCGGCCGTCGTTTCCTCGGTGGCCGGCCGGGTGGGGAGCGGGCGGGTGGCGCTCGTCTCCGATGCGATGGCCGCGGCCGGTGCCGCCGACGGGCGGTACCGGCTCGGGTCGCTCGACGTCACGGTGTCGGGCGGGGTGGCCCGATTGGCGGGGCGCGACACGATCGCCGGCGGCACCGCCACGATGTCGGCGCTGTTCGCGCGGATGTTGGCCGGCCCCCCGTTGGGCTGCACGTCGGAGGCCGAGGGGCTGCTCGCCGCGGTGGAGATGACCTCTGGGACGCCGGCGCGGGTGCTGGGGCGATCGGACCTCGGCCGCCTGGGCATCGGAGCGCCGGCCCGTTTCGTCGTCGTCTGACCCGGGGCGGGGCGCGGTCGGCGCAGGATCGGGCGCGGTCGGCGGGGATGTGGGCGCGCTCGGCGGGGATGTGGGCGCGGTCGCCGGTATTCTCCATTGGTGACCCAGACCCAGCAAGTCCCGCGCCGGCGGATCGTCGTCGCCTCGATGGTGGGCACCACGATCGAGTTCTTCGACTTCTACATCTACGCGACGGCCGCCGTCTTCGTCTTCCCGCGGCTGTTCTTCCCCTCGGGCAACCAGACCGCGAGCCTGCTCGCCTCCTTCGCGGTCTTCGGCGTCGCCTTCGTCGCGCGCCCGATCGGGTCGGTTCACTTCGGGCATTTCGGTGACCGTGTCGGGCGCAAGGCCACCCTCGTCGGCTCGCTGCTGACGATGGGTGTCGCCACCTTCGCCATCGGACTGCTGCCGACCTACGCGGGGATCGGCTACGCCGCGCCGATCATCTTGGCCGTGCTGCGCTTCTGCCAGGGCGTCGGACTCGGCGGCGAATGGTCGGGGGCGGCGCTGCTGGCGACCGAGACCGCGGAGGAAGGCAAGCGCGCGCGGGCGGCGATGTGGCCGCAGCTCGGGGCACCCCTGGGATTCCTGCTCGCCAACGGCACCTACCTGGTGCTGATGGTGTCGATGGGATTCGACAAGAACTCGTCGCCGACCGATCACCCCTTCTACACATGGGGTTGGCGGGTGCCGTTCCTCGCCAGCGCGGTGATGGTCATCGTCGGGCTGTACGTCCGGCTGCGGCTCGTCGAGACCCCGGTCTTCACCGCCGCGGTCGAGGCCGGTGAGAAGGTGCGCGCGCCTCTGGCCACCGTTCTCCGCACGTCGTGGCGGCCGCTGATCCTGGGCACCTTCATCATGCTCGCGACCTACACGCTGTTCTACTTGATGACCGCCTGGGCGAGTGCCTACGGCACCCAGAAGTCGACGCCGGCCGCTCCCACCAACCTGGGGATCACCCCCATCCGGTTCATCGAAATGCAGTTGATCGCCGTGCTGCTCTTCGCCGCCTTCATCCCCGTCTCCGGGTGGTTGGCCGACCGACTCGGCCGCAAGCCGGTGCTGATCGCGATCACCGTCGGGATCATCGCCTTCGGCTTCACCTTCGACCGGGTCATCGGGCCCGAAGTCGCCTCGGAGGCGTCGATGCTCGGCTTCCTGATCGTCGGCATGATCCTGATGGGCCTGACCTTCGGGCCGATGAGCGCGGTCCTGCCCGAACTGTTCCCGACCAACGTCCGCTACACCGGCTCGGGAATCTCCTACAACGTCGCCTCGATCCTCGGTGCCGCCGTCGCTCCCTTTATCGCGACGGCGCTCGCGGCGAACCGCGGGGTCGGCGCCGTCGGGGTCTACCTGGCGGTCGCCGCCGCGATCACCCTCGTCGCCCTGATCGTCGCGCCGGAGACGCGCGACGTCGAACTGACCCGGGTCTGACGTGCTCACGGCGCTGCGCGGCTACCGGCTCGCCTGGCTGCGCGCCGACGTCCTCGCCGGCATAGCGTTGGCGGCGGTGGCCGTCCCCGAGGCGATGGGTTACGCCACCATCGCCGGAGTCCCGGTCAATGCCGGGCTGTACACGTTGATCGTGCCGACCGCGCTATTCGCCCTGCTCGGCGCGTCCCGGCTGATGGTCGTCGGCGCCGATTCCGCGACCGCGGCGCTCCTCGCGTCGGGGCTCGCCGGCCTCGGTATCGCCGGTTTGAGCACGGGGACCGCGCAGTGGCTGGCACTGACCTCGATCGTGGCACTGCTGTGCGGGGCGCTGCTGCTCCTCGCCTGGGTGTTGCGGTTGGGGTTCCTCGGCGACTTCCTCTCCACCGCCGCACTCACCGGCTTTCTCGCCGGGGTGGGGGTCTCGGTCCTCATCGGTCAGCTGCCCGCGCTGCTCGGGGTGACCGGCCGGGAAGGGCGGGCCTGGCACCGCGTCGCCGCAGTGATCGCCGACGTCGGCCACCTGAACCCGCTGGCCGTCGCTTTCGCCGCGACATCGCTGGCGGTGCTGGTCGCCGGGCGGCGCTGGGCACCGCGCTTCCCGACGGCGATCCTGGTCGTGGTCGGGTCGATCGCCGTCGTCTGGGCGGCGGGGTGGCGCCACCGGCTGCCCGTCGTCGCCGATCTCGGCGGCGGGACCGGATTCGGCCTGCCGCCGATGGTGCTGCCCGCCGGGACCGGGTGGTCGGCGATGCTGGCGCTGCTGCCGCTGGCCGCCGGTTGCGCCCTGGTCATCCTCGCCCAGAGTGCGGCGACCGCGCGCAGCTTCGCGCAGCGCTTCGGGGAGACCGCCGACGTGAACCGGGACCTGCTCGGGCTGGCCGCCGCCAACGCGGGCGCCGGGATGACCGGGGCGTTCGTCGTCAACGGCAGCCCCACCAAGACCGAGTTCCTCGCCGATCAGCACGGCCGGACCCAGGTCGCCAATCTCGTGCTCGCCGGCGCGACCGCGGTGGTGGCCCTCATCGCCGGCCCCGCGCTGTCGTTGTTGCCCCACTCGGTGCTCGCGGCGATCGTCTCACTCATCGCCGTCCGGCTGATCGACGTCGACGAGTTGCGCGCGATCTGGCGGATCCGCCGGGTCGAGTTCGGGATCGCGGTGGCGACGGCACTGGCCGTGATCGTCGTCGGGGTCCGCGACGGCATCATCCTGGCCGTCATCGCCTCGTTGATCGAGATCATCCGGCGCCAGTACCGTCCGGAGAAGTTCGTGGTCGGGGTCCGGGGCGACGGTGGGCGGGAGTTCGTCGCGGCCACCCCCGGCACGCAATCGCTGCCTGGGCTGATCGTGTTCCGCTACGACGCAGACCTGTTCTACGCCAACGCGGGCCGCTTCACCGACGACGTGATCGAGCTGATCCGCGCGGCGCCCGACCCGGTGCACTGGCTCGTCCTGGACTGCTCGGCGATCAACGATGTCGACTACTCCGCAGCCCGTCAGCTCAACGACCTCATCGACTTCGTCCATGCGCGGGGGGCGCACTTCGTCATCGCCGGCGCCGACCTCGAACTGCAGCAGACGTTGGAGCACGAGGGGATCCTGGCGCTCATCAACGCCGACCACGTGTTCCACGGGATCGGGTCGGCGGTCCGGGCCTATCGGGCCGAGCATCCCGGCGGTGCGGGGCGGACGTGACCGGACTTCGGCTGGCCGAGGTGGTTGCGACGTCGGGTGCCGTCGCGACGACCCGGTCGCGCACGGCGAAGATCGAGGCCATCGCCGCGCTGCTGCGCCGGGCCGTCGACGACGAGATCGAGGTGGTCGCGTCCTGGTTGTCCGGGGAGCCGCGCCAAGGGCGGATCGGTGTCGGATGGGCTGGGCTGCGGGACCTGGGCCGGGCGCCGACGACGGCCGGTGCCGGACTCACCGTCGCCGAGACCGACGCGGCGTTCGCCACCATCGCCGCGTGCCGGGGTCCCGGATCGGCGCGTGCGCGGGGCGCAGCCGTCGCCGGGCTGTTCGCCCGGGCAACCGCCGACGAACAGTCCTTCCTGCGCGAGCTGCTGTCGGGAGCGCTTCGCCAGGGCGCGTTGGCGGGAATAGTCACCGATGCGGTCGCGCTGGCGGCAGGCCGGCCGCGATCGGAGGTGCGGCGGGCGGTGATGCTGGTGGGATCGTTGCCCGAAGCCGCGCGGCTGGCGCTGGTCGGCGGCGCCGACGCTTTGACCGGACTCGGCGTCATCGTCGGTCGCCCGCTCGCCCCGATGCTCGCCACCCCAGCCGAGTCCGCGTCCGCCGCCTGGCACGAGTTGGGCCCACAGGTCCTCGTCGACGCCAAGTACGACGGTGCGCGGATCCAGGTCCACCGGCGCGATTCAGAGGTCGCGGTATTCACCCGTTCACTGCGCGATATCACCGCCTCGGTGCCTGAGGTCGTTCGGTATGCGTCTGAGTTGTCCTGCAAGACAGCGATTTTCGATGGTGAGGCGTTGGCGGTCGATGACGACGGGAGGCCAAGCCCGTTCCAGGACACGATGAGCGGAATGGGGGCCGGTGGTGCGGTGCGGCCGTACTTCTTCGACTGCCTGCACCTCGACGGCACCGACCTGATCGACGAACCGCTCACCGTCCGCCTCGCCGCGCTGGAGTCGGCGGCGCCGGGCTTGCGAATTCCGAGCACGTCGGTGGCTTCGCCCGACGAGGTCGAGGCGCTGTTGAGCGCAGCGCTGACGGCGGGGCACGAGGGGGTGATGGTGAAGTCGCCGGACGGCCGATACGCGGCGGGCAGTCGGGGGCGGTCGTGGCAGAAGATCAAACCGGTACACACCTTCGACCTCGTGGTCTTGGCCGCTGAGTGGGGGTCGGGCCGTCGCCGCGGCTGGCTGTCCAACATCCACCTCGGCGCGCGCGACCCGGCGGGAGGGCCGCCGATCATGGTCGGGAAGACCTTCAAGGGGATGACCGACGACATGCTCGCCTGGCAGACGGCGGAGTTCCCCCGGTACGAGGCCGCCCGCGACGATCACACCGTCTATCTGCACCCCGAACTCGTCGTCGAAGTCGCCATCGACGGTGTTCAGCGAAGCACCCGCTATCCAGGCGGCATCGCGCTGCGGTTCGCGCGAGTGGTGCGATACCGGCCCGACAAATCCCCGGCGGAGGCGGATTCACTCACCGCGCTGGCGCGCCTCGGGCCCTAGTTGCATTGCCCACTCGACGGGGGTGGGGTGCCCACTCGACGGGGTTGGGGTGCCCACTGGGCGGGGGTGGGGTGCCCACTCGACGGGGTTGGGGTTAGAACTGGACCTGCGGCGGAGCCTGCTGACCTGCGGGCGCCTGGTAGAACGTCCGGGCCTTGACGCCGGCGATGCCGCTGAAGAACATCCACGGAACCGTCTGGACCAGCTGGTTGAGGCGCGACACCGCATCGTTGTAGAACTGCCGGGCGAAACTCAGCTTGTTCTCGGTGTCGGACAGCTCGGCCTGCAACTGCATGAAGTTGGTCGACGCCTTGAGGTCGGGGTAGTTCTCGGCCACCGCGAACAACCGGCCCAAGGCGCCGGTCATCGCCTGGTCGGCGGCGGCCTTCTGCTCGACGGTGCCGGACTGGGCGGCCTGTGCCACCGCGCCGCGAGCACGGGCGACCTCTTCGAAGACGCCGCTCTCATGGGCGGCGTACCCCTTGACCGTGTTCACCAGGTTGGGGATCAGGTCGGCCCGTCGGGTGAGCTGGACGTCGATACCGCCGAGTGATTCCTGCGCGGCGATGTCGGCCTTGCGCAGCTTGTTGAATCCGGCGATGCCGAACAGCACGAGCGCGCCGATGACCACGACGAGGACGAGCAGGATGATCAGGGCGATGGACACGGCGGTCCCCTTTCGTCGTTCTTGGAGTAGAGCGTACTTCTTGCCGTCGTCGACGGCTCGGGCTATTGGCCGGGTGTTGGGAGGCGGGGCGCCCTACCAGGAGCCGCCTCCGCCGCCGCCACCGCCGCCACCGGAGAACCCGCCGCCGGAGAACCCGCCGCCGGAACTGCTCGAGGCGGCCTGGCTGGCCGTATAGGCCGAGATCGATGAGGAGAGGCTGGACTCGAAGCTGCCGACGCCCCCGGGCCCGGACAACAGCATCGCCGGGACCGGCATGCCCTGAGGGGTGACGATCCACGGCGGTGTGGGCGGTTCGGTGCCCATCGCCTGTCGGTACTTCTGTGCCCAGGCGGCGGCCACGCCGAAGGCGACCGCGTAGGGGATGAACGACGTGTAGAGGTCCTTGCGGGCGCTGAAGTCCAGCCGCTCCTTGTTCGAGGCCGTCGACAACAGCCGTTCGAATCCGCCCGCGCGCGACCAGACATCGCGCCCCAAGGCGGTGCGCCGGGTGCCGACCCCGGTGACGAAGAGGCCGGCACCGCCGATCACGAAGGCCGCCAGCGGCAGCACGGCCAGGGAGAACGGGTACAGCTTGAAGATGAAGAGCACGGCGCAGAGCAGGAACAGCAGCCCGACGAGGGTGCGGCCCATTGACTCGAAGGCGCTGCGCTGCAGGACCTCGGATTGGACACCCCAGATTTTGACGGCACTGGTGGCGGCCGACTGCGCGGACTGCAACGTCTTGCCGGCGTCGACCGAACCGTCGGCCTGGAACGACCGGCCTTGATCGTCGATCCCCAGGGCTCGGGCCACGGCCAGGGTGACCGGGTCCGTCTGGGCCCACCGCGCCGCGTCGGCGTCGGAGACGATGGTGAAGTCCCCGTTGTCCTCGCGCACCAAGTGGGCCAGCCGCTGCTCGGCCATGAACAGCAGTGTGGCCGTCAGCCCCTTGCCCGGGGCCGTCTCGCGGGTGATGTAGTAGGTCTGCACCGGGGACAGCGAGCGGGGGCCCTGCGGATCGGCCGGTGGTTCGAACATGACCGGCAGAAGCGGGATCTCCTCGCGGCTGCGCCAGGTCCACAGCGCGCCGAGGGCGAAGGTGACCAGCGAGGCCAACAGCACCAACAGGGCCAGCGGCAGCGATCGACCCAGGACGGGGTCGAGCCGGATCGACCACGGCACGGTGGACCGTTCGGGTGGTGCGAGGTCGAGATCGGCCAGCAGGGCCACACCGTTGTTCGACCCGAGTTCGCCGGTGGTGACGATGACGGTGGTCCCGTCCTCGCGGACCTCACAGGCGACGTTGTTGCTGGTGGCGCAGGCGGTACTGGTGACCTTGGCGGGCAGGTGCACGGTCACCTTGGACGCCTCGATCGGCATCGACCAGCCGTCGGCCACGACTCGCCAGCGGAAACGGGACTTGTCGCGGTTGCCCCAGCTCGAGGTCGCCTCGCCGTCGACGGGGCGGGAGTTGGCCGGTTCCAGCGTGCCGTCGATGGCGTAGGTGATCCGGTAGACGTGGGTGCCGCTGTCGACGTAGCGGTCCGCGGACCCGATTTTGGCGACCCGGAAGCGCTTGCCGCGCTCCCAAAGCAGGGTGAACGGCTCGGGATGGCCGTCCAAGGTCACGGTGATGTCTTTGGGGGTGTACCGCACGTTCGGGTTCGACGAGTCGGCGAGGTCCCAGTACCGGAAGATGCCGTGCCGGCCGAAGGGGAACTGGGTCGTCAGCGTCTCCACGGCCCTGAGGTTCCCGCTGGCGTCGACGGTGTACTCGGCGTTGTAGTCGGAGATCTGCACCGGGTCGGTGGTGGCGCTGCCGGAGCTGCCCGAGATCAGCGAGATGGGCAGGCACAAACCGATGACGGTCAGCAGTGCAGCGAGGAAGGAGAGGAAGGCGCGGCGCACGTATCGCAGCCTAACGCGAAACAGCCGCCGCGTCCGTTGGGAACGTGACGGCTGATCCGCGTCGGCCTACCCCTGGGGGCGGGTTGGCTCTACTTCTTGCCGCCCAGCAAGCCGCCGAGGATGCTGCCGAGGGCGCCACCGGCGCCACCGGCGCCACCGGCCTGCTGGCCCCCGCCGCCGAGCATGCCGCCGAGGATGCTGCCCAGGCCGCCACCGGCGTTGCCACCGCCACCGAGTGCGCCGCCGAGGATCTGCCCGAGTGCGCCGCCGGCACCACCGGCACCACCGGCGTCCCCGGCCTGCTGCTGACCGCCGCCCTTGCCGCTGAGGAACTTCTGCGTCACGAAGGCGATCACCAGCGGTGCGAGCATCGGCAGGAGCTTCTTCATCAGGTCGGAGTTGACCGCGGCGGGAGCCTCGCCGGCGGCGGCGTGGGCCACATCGTCGGTTTTGTCGCCGAAGAGCCCCTTGATCACCGCGTCACCGTCGCCGGCGTCGGCGGCCTGGGCCACGTCCTCGCCCGAATCGTCGGACTCGGCCTTGGCCTGCAGCCCGGCCAGCAGCGTGGGAACGGCCTGCGCGACGGCGGCGCCGGCGGTCGACTCGTCAACCCCGAGCTTGGAGGCGATGTCACCGAGGGGAATGGTCTTCAACAGGTCGTCAAGTTCGGACACGGAGGTCTCCTTCATCGTGGCGCCGCGGGGGGTTGGTCCGGTGGGTTTCGGTCCGCGGTCACCGGTGGGTTCATGCTACCGAACGGACGAATCGCGCTGCTTCACTTACTGCATGGCGGGACTCCGGCGTGAGCAGGGGAAACATTTGGAACACATGGCCCTGATCGGGCCATTGCTGCAGCTGGGATTGCGCCCCGGCGGCGATCAGCGACGCGTGCAGGAACCGCGCGTCGTCGGCCATCACCTCCCGCGCCCCCACCTGGATCAGGGTCGTGGGCAGGTCGTTCGCGGCGCGGAGCGAGACCGTCATCCGGGGGTGGGCGGCCGACATGCCGGCGGTGTACATGTTCAGGAAGTGGCGACCGGCGCGGGCGCGGATGATCGGGTCCTTCAGCCCGCGGGCCTCGCGGGCCAGCGCGAGGCCGAAGGTCGGGTCCATCAGCGGCGAGAACAGCACCATCGCCCGAGGCTGGGGCCGGGATGCGGCCTGGTTGTCGGCGAGCAGGTCCATCGCGAGGTGGCCGCCGGCCGAATCCCCGGCGACGACGATGTTCTCGGGCCGATAGCCCCGGTCGAGGAGCCATTCGTAGCCGCGGACGGTGTCGTCGCCCGCCGCCGGGAAGCGGTGTTTGGGGGCGAGGCGGTAGTCGAGGGAGAAGGCGACGCGGTCGGTGCGCCGGGACAGGCGGGACACGAGCCCCCGGTGGGTCCGGGGGCTGCAGACGACGTAACCGGACCCGTGCAGGTAGTAGATGACGCGGGTGTCGGCGACCCGGTGCTGGCCGACGCCGGGCCCCCAGACCCATTCGCCGCGGACCTGGCCGTCGGAGGCGTGGTGCCGGACGGCCTCGGTGCGGGTGCCCGAGGGCACCGGGCTGGCGAGGTTGAGCGTCTGGTTGACCAGCGGGCGCATCGCACTGACCAACTGCGGCGTTCCCACCCTGGTCAGTTCGAAGGCCGGGTTGACGACGCGGGTCAGGGAGCCGTTGATCGCGCGCGCCCGCAGGGAGCCGCGATGCCCGGGAACACCGATGTTCACGTCCACAAATCCAGACTGTATCGGGTACCGAGCAAATGCTCGGGCACGTTGCGGTCACGATTTGCCGTCGGTCCCCCCGGGGGGTCGCGCGGCGGGCAGCGCGATCGGGCGAATCGCCGGTGAAACACGCAGGTCATCAAACTGAAACAACGGCCTGCGGATCGGCCTGCAGATCGGATTTCTCGTGACGGCGGTTCTCGTGGGAGAATGGCGGAACATCTGAATCGTCAGCAACGACGCTGGCCCCCGTCGCGCAGCCCGCGACGGATTCCCACAGTCCACATGTTTGGGGTGCCCAGCGTCGCGCACCGTTTGAGTGCAAGGGGCGACCATGCAGCATGCTCCGGGACCCGTCGGTCTCTACGATCCAGCCAATGAACACGACGCGTGCGGCGTCGCGTTCGTCGTCGACATGCACGGCCGCCGCAGCCGCGACATCGTCGAGAAGGCGATCACCGCGTTGGTGAACCTCGAGCACCGCGGTGCTGCCGGGGCCGAGCCGAACACCGGCGACGGCGCGGGCATCCTCATCCAGGTCCCAGACGCGTTCTTCCGCGCCGTCGTGGACTTCGAGTTGCCTGCGGAAGGCTCCTACGCCACCGGTATCGCGTTCCTGCCCCAGGGCAGCAAGGATGCGGCCGCGGCCGTGGCGGGCGTCGACGCGATCGCCGAGGCCGAAGGCCTGACCGTGCTCGGCTGGCGCGATGTGCCGGTGGACGACGTCTCGATCGGCGCCCTCGCACGCGACGCGATGCCGACTTTCCGGCAGGTGTTCCTCGGTGGGGCCGGTGGTGACGAGCTGGAGCGCAAGGCCTATGTGGTGCGCAAGCGCGTCGAGCACGAACTCGGCCACAAGGGCGCGGGGCAGGGCGCTGAGGCATCGGGCACCGTGTACTTCCCGAGCCTGTCCGGGCGCACCTTCGTCTACAAGGGCATGCTCACGACCCCCCAGTTGCGCGGCTTCTACCTCGACCTGCAGGACGACCGCGTCGTCAGCGCCTTGGGCCTGGTGCACTCGCGCTTCTCGACCAACACATTCCCCAGCTGGCCGTTGGCCCACCCGTACCGCCGGGTCGCGCACAACGGTGAGATCAACACCGTCAACGGCAACGAGAACTGGATGCGCGCCCGCGAGGCGCTGATCGACATGTCGGGCTTCGGCGACCGCGGCGACGATGACGTCGCCGACCGGATCTTCCCCATCTGCACCCCGGGTGCCTCCGACACCGCCCGCTTCGACGAGGCCTTGGAATTGCTGCACCTTGGTGGGCGCAGCCTGCCGCACGCGGTGTTGATGATGATCCCCGAGGCGTGGGAGCGTCACGAGTCGATGAAGCCCGAGCACCGGGCGTTCTACGAGTACCACTCGGCGCTCATGGAGGCCTGGGACGGGCCCGCGTCGGTCTGTTTCACCGACGGCAGCGTGATCGGCGCGGTCCTCGACCGCAACGGGCTGCGCCCCTCGCGCGTCTGGGTGACCAAGGACGGCCTGGTGGTACTCGGCTCCGAGGTCGGCATCCTGGATATCGACCATGCCGACGTCGTGGCCAAGCTGCGGTTGCAGCCGGGCAAGATGTTCCTGGTCGACACCGTCGAAGGCCGCATCGTCGACGACACGGAGATCAAAGACTCCCTCGCGGCGGAGTACCCGTACGGGGAATGGCTCGCCGAGAACCAGATCCAGTTGGCCGATCTCCCCGCTCCCGAGCACGTCCACATGTCGCATCAGCGCGTGGCCCACCGGCAGCAGTTGTTCGGCTACACCAACGAGGACCTGACTCTGTTGGTGAAGCCGATGGCCGCCAGCGGTGCCGAGGCGATCGGCTCGATGGGGACCGATACGCCCGTGGCGGTGCTATCGGCGCGCTCGCGGTTGTTGTTCGACTACTTCCAGCAGCTGTTCGCGCAGGTGACCAACCCGCCACTCGACGCCATCCGCGAGGAGGTCGTGACTAGTCTCGGTCAGCGCATCGGCGGCGAGCGCGACGTGCTGCACCCGACGCCGGAATCGGCCCGGCAGATCGTGTTGCCCAGCCCGATCGTCGACAACGACGACCTGCGGCGGCTGATCACCATCGACGGTGAGGCGACCGGATTCCCGTCGGTGCACATCCACGGCCTCTACCCGGTGGCCGAGGGCGGCGCCGGGCTGCGCCGGGCGCTCGACGAGGTGTGCGCGAAGGCGTCGGCCGCGATCGCGGCCGGTGCGCGACTGATCATCCTGTCCGACCGCGAGTCCGACGAGACGCTCGCACCGATCCCGTCGTTGCTGCTGACCTCGGCCGTGCACCACCACCTCGTCCGGGAGAAGACCCGCGGCCGGGCCAGCCTGATCATCGAGGCGGGTGACGCGCGCGAGGTCCACCACATGGCGGCCCTCGTCGGCTTCGGAGCCTCGGCGATCAACCCGTACATGGCGTTCGAGTCGATCGAGGACATGCTCGAGTCCGGGGCCATCGAGGGCGCCACCGGCGATCACGCCTCCGACTTCGCCACCGCGCGCGCCAACTATGTCAAGGCAGCCGGCAAGGGCGTGCTCAAGGTGATGAGCAAGATGGGCATCTCGACCGTCCCGTCGTACAACGGCGCCCAACTGTTCCAGATCATCGGGTTGAGCCAGCAACTCGTCGACGAGTACTTCGCCGGCTGCAACAGCCAGCTCGACGGCATCGGTCTCGACGAGATCGCCGACGAGGTGGCCGCCCGCCATCACTTGGCCTTCCTGAAGCGTCCGTCCGAGTGGGCGCATCGCGAGCTCGAGGTCGGCGGCGAGTACCAGTGGCGCCGCGAGGGCGAATACCACCTGTTCAACCCCGATACCGTGTTCAAGCTGCAGCACTCCACCCGCACCGGCCAGTACGGCGTGTTCAAGGAGTACACCGCGCTGGTCGACGACCAGTCGCGGCGCCTGGGCACCCTGCGCGGGCTGTTCGACTTCAAGTTCGGCGATCGGGACCCGATCCCGATCGACAAGGTCGAACCAGCCAGCGAGATCGTCAAGCGGTTCTCCACCGGGGCGATGAGCTACGGCTCCATCTCGGCGGAGGCGCACGAGACGCTGGCCATCGCGATGAACCGGCTCGGGGCCCGGTCGAATTCCGGTGAGGGCGGCGAGGACCCGCGCCGGTTCAGCCGCGAGGAGAACGGCGACTGGCGCCGGTCGGCCATCAAGCAGGTGGCCTCCGGCCGGTTCGGCGTGACGAGCCACTACCTGACCAACTGCACCGACATCCAGATCAAGATGGCCCAGGGCGCGAAGCCGGGCGAGGGCGGCCAGCTGCCGCCGCACAAGGTGTACCCGTGGATCGCCGAGGTTCGCGGTTCGACGCCCGGCGTCGGGCTCATCTCCCCGCCGCCGCACCACGACATCTACTCGATCGAGGACCTCGCCCAGCTCATCCACGATCTGAAGAACGCCAGCCCCGACGCGCGGATCCACGTGAAGCTGGTCTCCGAGATCGGTGTCGGCACCGTCGCGGCGGGGGTGTCCAAGGCCCACGCCGACGTCGTGCTGATCTCCGGCCACGACGGCGGCACCGGCGCCAGCCCGCTGACCTCGCTCAAGCACGCGGGTGCCCCCTGGGAGATCGGGTTGGCCGAGACCCAGCAGACGCTCCTGCTCAACGGTTTGCGCGACCGCATCGTCGTGCAGGTCGACGGGCAGCTGAAGACCGGGCGCGACGTGGTGATCGCGGCGCTGCTCGGCGGGGAGGAGTTCGGTTTCGCGACCGCGCCCCTGGTCGTGTCCGGCTGCATCATGATGCGCGTGTGCCACCTCGACACCTGTCCGGTGGGCGTCGCCACGCAGAACCCGCTGCTGCGCGAGCGCTTCACCGGCAGGCCGGAGTTCGTGGAGAACTTCATGCTCTACATCGCCGAGGAGGTGCGCGAACTGCTGGCACGGTTGGGCTTCCGCACCCTGCAGGAGGCGGTGGGCCAGGTCGAGGCCCTCGACACCACCAAGGCGCTGGCACGCTGGCGCGACGCCAAGGCCGGCAAACTCGACCTGAGCCCGATCCTGGCGGAGCCGGATTCGCCCTTCATGAACCAGGACCGGTACTGCTCGGGGCGCCAGGACCACGCGCTGGACAAGGCGCTGGACCAGGAGCTCATCGCGCAGTGCCGCGCGGCGATCGACAACGCCACGCCGATCTCGCTGTCCATGGCGGTCAGCAACGTCAACCGGACCGTCGGCACGATGCTCGGCCACGAGGTCACCAAGACCCACGGTGCGCCCGGGCTGCCGACCGATACGATCCAGATCGCCTTCACCGGGTCGGCGGGCAACAGTTTCGGCGCCTTCCTGCCGTCGGGCATCACGCTGCGGCTGTCCGGCGACGCCAACGACTTCGTCGGCAAGGGCCTGTCCGGCGGGCGGATCGTGGTCCGCCCGCCCGCCACGATGCCCGAGGGCTTCGTGGCGGAGGACAACATCATCGCCGGCAACGTCATCGGTTTCGGCGGCACGGCGGGCAGCATCTATCTGCGCGGCATCGTCGGAGAGCGGTTCTGTGTCCGCAACTCGGGCGTCACCGCCGTCGTCGAGGGCGTCGGCGATCACGCCTGCGAGTACATGACCGGCGGCCGGGTGATCGTCTTGGGCGCCACCGGGCGCAACGTGGCGGCCGGCATGTCCGGCGGCATCGCCTACTTCTACGACCCGGCGGAGCGCCTGGTCGACAACCTCAATCCCGAATTGGTGGATATCGAGCAGCTCGGCGCCGACGACGTCGCCTTCCTGCAGGAGACGATCGCGGACTACCGCGACGAGACCGGGTCACCGGTCGCCGGACGGATCCTGGCGGATTTCGACGCTCAGCGTTCGCACTTCCGCAAGGTGATGCCCCGGGACTACAAGCGGGTACTGCTCGCCATCGAGGCCGCCGAGCGCGACGGCCGCGATGTCAACGACGCGATCATGGAGGCGGCAAATGGCTGACACGCGCGGATTCCTCAAGCACACCGAGCGCGAGCTCCCGGCCCGGCGACCCGTCGAGCTGCGCCTGCTCGACTGGAAAGAGGTCTACACCGACTTCGACAAGGAGACGCTGCGGACCCAGGCGAGCCGCTGCATGGATTGCGGTGTGCCGTTCTGCCACAACGGCTGCCCGCTGGGCAACCTGATCCCGGAGTGGAACGACCTGGTCTACCGCGACCGTTGGGCCGACGGCATCGACCGCTTGCACGCGACCAACAACTTCCCGGAGTTCACCGGCCGGCTGTGCCCGGCCCCCTGCGAGGCCTCGTGCGTGCTGGGCATCAACCAGCCGCCCGTCACGATCAAGCAGGTCGAGGTCGAACTCGTCGAGAACGCCTTCGCCACGACCGGCGTCGACCCGGTCCTGCCGACGGTGCAGACGGGCAAGTCGGTCGCGGTGGTCGGATCCGGGCCGGCCGGCTTGGCCGCCGCCCAGCAGCTCACCCGGGCCGGGCACGCCGTCACGCTGTTCGAACGGGCCGACCGCATCGGCGGGCTGCTGCGCTATGGCATCCCCGAGTTCAAGATGGAGAAGCACTACATCGATCGCCGCCTCGAGCAGATGGCGGCCGAGGGTACGGTGTTCGCGCCCGGCGTCAACGTCGGCGTCGACCTGACCGTCGAGCAACTGCGCGCCGACTTCGACGCCGTGGTGCTCGCGGTGGGCTCGACGATCGGCCGCGACCTGCCCATCCCCGGCCGGGAACTCGACGGCATCCATCAGGCGATGGAGTTCCTGCCCCAGGCCAACCGGGTGCAGCACGGCGACACGGTGGCGGACCAGATCACCGCGACCGGCAAGAAGGTCGTCATCATCGGCGGCGGCGACACCGGTGCCGACTGCCTGGGCACCTCGTTGCGGCAGGGCGCGCAGGTCGTCCACCAGTTCGAGATCATGCCGCGCCCGCCGAGCGAGCGCGCCGCGTCGACGCCGTGGCCGACCTATCCGCTGATGTACCGCGTCTCCTCGGCCCACGAGGAGGGCGGCGAGCGCGTCTTCAGTGTGAACACCGAGGAATTCGTCGGCGATGGCGACACGGTGACCGCACTGCGCGCCCACGAGGTGGCGATGGTCGACGGGCGGTTCGAGAAGGTCGAGGGCTCCGATTTCGATCTCGAGTGCGATCTCGTCCTGCTCGCCATGGGCTTCGTCGGACCCGAGCGCAACGACCTGCTCGACGCGTTGGGCGTGGAGTTCGACGCGCGCGGCAACATCAAGCGCGACGACGACTTCTGCTCGACCGTGCCGGGCGTCTTCGTCGCCGGGGACGCTGGCCGCGGCCAGTCGCTGATCGTGTGGGCGATCGCGGAGGGCCGCTCGGCCGCGGCTGCCGCTGACCGCTTCCTGATGGGGTCGACGGATCTGCCCGCGCCGATCGTGCCGACGGAGGTCGCCCAGCGCTGATTCTGCCCAGCGCTGATTCTGCCCAGCGCTGATTCTTCTGCTAGCCGTCCCCGTGGGCGCCGCACTCGCCGCTCTTACGGCACGCGGTCCACGGGGACGGTTGCGCGCGCCGGAATCGCTCTGGAGAAGAAGGATTGCTATCCTAAATCGCGTTGGCACCGTTTCTCACGTGGAGCGCAGAAAGATGACCGCACAGCCTCGTGCGAGCAAAACCGGTTCACCCCGTACCCACCTGGTAAGTCTGGCGGCTGGTCAGATGCGACGCCCGCTCGTGGCGCGGCGTCTGCCGGAGTCAGCCGAGCGCCTCGTCACCCCCGCCGAGTTGAAGACGCTGTCGGGCCACTGAGCGCTGTCGGGCCGATGAGCCCCGCCCATCGCTGCCGTCCACCGCTACCGCCCGGCGGTGACCACCGTGATGGATTGCCCGGCGAATTCCACGATGTCCCCGTGGACCAACTGTCGCCCTCGGCGGTGCTCGACGGCGCCATTGACCCGGATCAGGCTGTCGGCGATCACGGCCTTGGCGTCGGAGCCCGAGTCGATCAGATTGGCCAGCTTCAAGAACTGCCCGAGCCGGATCGAATCGGTGTCGATGGGGACCTCGTCCATGCCGTCAGTCTAGGACGCCGCCAGTCCACGATTCGGTGGGCGGTCAGGTGTGCCCCGCGCCGCGGTGGGCGGCGGGGGGCTACCGTGAACGGGTGAAGCAGACGACGACCGGCCCGAGCCGAGTCCTCGCCAACGCACCGCACACTGCGTCGGTCATCGTGGGAGCGCTCGCCGCGGTCTCCTTGGCCTCGTCGCTGTCGCCGGGAATCCGCCGGTTGGTGCACGGCCCGCGGACCTTCATCGACGACTACGTCATCACGATGCCGGACACGAGCTTCGCGTGGGCGTTCGTGCTGACCATGCTCGCCGTCGCACTGGGCCACCGCAAGCGGGTCGCCTGGTGGATCGTGGTCGCCTACCTGATGCTCTACACCGCATCGAACACCACGGTCGTCCTCGGGGCGGCACCGCGCTGGCCGGGCATCGAGTTGGGCGACGGCGACCGCGTGCGGGCGGGCATCGGCCTGGCGATCGACGTGGTCGCCCTGGCTTTCCTGCTCGCGACCCGCAAGCAGTTCTACACCCGCGTCCGCCGCGCCGCCGTGCTGAGCGCGATGGCGACGCTCGTCGGCGGGCTGGTTCTGGGCACGCTGCTCGGGTGGGGACTGGTCGAACTGTTCCCGCACACCCTCCAGCGCGGCGAGCGCCTGGCCTATGCGGTCAACCGTGTGGTCGCCTTCGCGGCCGTCGACCAGCACAACTTCGACGGCCACCACGCCCTCGGTCCGATCAACGGGCTACTGGGACTGTTCGGCGCGCTGGCGCTCCTCGCGGCAACGCTGGTCCTGTTCCGCTCGCAGCGGTTGAGCGGGCTGATCACTGCACCCGACGAGCAACTGATCCGCGCGTTGATCACCACCTTCAACGCCGACGACTCGCTGGCGTACTTCTCGACCCGCCGGGACAAGGCCGTGGTGTTCTCCCCGGATGGCCGCGCCGCCGTGACCTATCGGGTCGAGTTGTCGGTGGGGATGGCCGGCGGTGATCCGATCGGCGACCCGGCCTCGTGGCCCGCGGCGATCGCCGAGTTCTTCGCCGAATGCGACCGGTACGGCTGGCACCCCGGGGCCATCGGGGTGAGCGAGCGGGGAGCCGCCGCCTATGAACAGGCCGGTCTGAGCCTCCTCGCGATCGGCGACGAGGCCATCTTGCACCCGCGCGGGTTCACCCTGGGCGGCCACGAGATGCGCAACGTCCGCCACGCCGTCGCCCGGGCCAGGCGGCTGGGGATCAGTGTGCGCATCCGCCGGCACCGCGATATTCCGGCGGCCGAGATGCGCGGGATCGTGGCCCTCGCCGACGCGTGGCGCGACACCGAGGAGGAGCGGGGCTTTGCCATGGCGCTCGGGCGGCTCGGCGACCCGGCCGACGGCGACTGCCTGTTGGTCGAGGCGATCGCCGGCGCGGGGAGCGCCGACGAGCGGGCCGTCGGAATGTTGTCCTTCGTGCCGTGGGGCCGCACCGGGGCGTCGTTGGACGTGATGCGCCGCGATCGGGGGTCGGTCAACGGAATCGTGGAGTTGATGGTCGGCGAACTCATGGCGCAGGCCGACGAGTTCGGCATCACCGAGGTGTCGATGAACTTCGCGGCCTTCCGAGAGTTCTTCGAAGAGGGGGACCGACTCGGCGTCGGGCCGGTGGTGCGCGCGGCGCACGGCGTGCTGACGTTTGCCTCGCGCTTCTTCCAGATGGAGTCGCTGTACCGGTCCAACGCGAAGTACGGGCCGCAGTGGGTGCCGCGCTATCTCGCGTTCGAGGACGCGCGGGTCATCCCCCGCGTCGGGATGGCCGCCGTCGTCACCGAGGGCTTCATTTCACTGCCCAAGTTCGCCGCCAAGCCCAAGGAGCACCGCGGGCCGTCGGCGATCCCGGCGGGAGTCGACGCCGCCGCGCTCATCGATCGGCTGGCCGACGAGGCCGCCGCCGGGCCGCCGCCCGTCCGCCGTCCCGAACAGGTCCGCGTCCGGATGGACAAGTTGGCCGGGCTGCGCGAGCAGGGCATCGAGCCCTACCCGGCGGCGGGGCCCGGCGAGCGCCCGACGCACACCGTCGCGCAAGCCAACGCCGCACCGTTGGGCACCGTCATCGCGGTCGCGGGCCGGATCACCGCACTGCGCGACTTCGGCGGTGTCGTCTTCGCCGACCTGCACGACTGGTCCGGGCAGACGCAGATCCTGTTCGACCGGCAGCAGTGCAGCGCCACCGCCGGCTTTGCGCAGGCCGTCGATCTGGGCGACCTGGTGCGCGTGGCCGGGGAGATCGGCTCGTCGCGCAGCGGGCAGCGGTCGGTGTTGGGGGCCTCGTGGCGAATGCTGGGCAAGTGCTTGCAGCCGTTGCCCGACAAGTGGAGCGGGTTGGCCGATCCGGAGGCAAAGGTTCGCCAGCGCTACCTGGACCTGGCTGTCGATCCGCAGGCGCGGGAACTGCTCGCGGCACGTTCGACGATCATCGCGTCGCTGCGGGGCTTCCTGGCCGAGCGGGGATTCCTCGAGGTGGAGACGCCGATCCTGCAGCAGATCCACGGCGGTGCCAACGCGACACCATTCCTCACCCACATCAACGCCTACAACCTCGACCTGTATCTGCGGATCGCGCCCGAGCTCTACCTCAAGCGGCTCTGCATCGGCGGGGTGGACAAGGTCTTCGAGATCGGGCGGAACTTCCGCAACGAGGGCGTCGACTTCAGCCACAACCCCGAGTTCACCAGCCTCGAGGCCTACGCCGCGCACTGGGACTACCGGGACATGGCGGTGCTCGCCCGTGAGATGATCCAGGCGGCCGCGATTGCCGTCCATGGGGAGCCGGTGGTGCTACGGCCCGACGGCGACGGCGCGATGGCGCGCGTCGACATCGGTGGGGACTGGCCGCAGCGGTCGGTGTACGAGGTCGTCTCGACGGCGGTCGGCGAGACCGTCACCCCGCAGACCGATGCGGCCGAACTGCGCGACATCGCGCGAGCCCAGGGGGTCGCGGTCCGGCCGATGTGGGATGCCGGGCAGATCGTCGCCGAGCTCTACGAGCATTTCGGCGAGGCCGCGACGACCACACCGGTCTTCTACTTCGACTTCCCCAGTTCGACGTCCCCCCTGACCCGGCCGCACCGGGAGGTCGACGGGGCCTCGGAGCGGTGGGACCTCGTCGCGTGGGGCATGGAGCTCGGCACGGCGTACACCGAGCTCACCGACCCGGTCGAGCAGCGGCGCCGGCTCACCGAGCAGTCGGTCCTCGCCGCGGGTGGCGACCCGGAGGCGATGGAACTCGACGAGGATTTCTTGCAGGCACTCGAGTACGCGATGCCGCCGACCGGCGGGCTCGGCATCGGCGTCGACCGGATCGTCATGCTGATCACGGGGCGGTCCATCCGGGAGTCGCTGCCCTTCCCGCTCACCAAGCCGCACCAGCAGTGACCCACGAGCAGTGACGCACCAGCAGTGACACTCTCCGGATCGGCCGCGGTTAGGATTGCGCAATGAGTTCTCACGAGTTCGTTCCCACCGCTGACCTGGTCGATCAGATCGGGCCCGACGTCGCGAGTTGCGACACCCAATTCCGCCGGTTCGGTCAGCGCGAGAACTTCGTCGGGATCGTGACCACCGTCCGCTGCTTTCAAGACAACGCGCTGCTGAAGGAGATCCTCGGCGAGGACAACCCCGGCGGCGTTCTCGTCATCGACGGCGGTGCGTCGCTGCACACCGCCCTGGTCGGCGACCTGATCGCCGAGCGGGCCCGCGCGCACGGATGGGTCGGCCTTGTGGTCAACGGCGCCATCCGGGACGCTGCGACGATCGACGCCATGGACATCGGGGTCAAGGCGTTGGGCACCAACCCGCGCAAGTCCACCAAGAGCGGTGACGGGGAGCGCGACGTCCCCGTCGAGTTCGGCGGCATCACCATCAACCCGGGCACCCTCCTCTACTCCGACGCCGACGGCATCGTCGTGGTCGGGCCCGGCGCCTGAAACCTCTACCCGTCTACCAGGAGGCGTCATGCCAGTACCGTCGGCTGCCGTATTCGCTCGGCTCAACGCGCTGATCGCCATCGATCCCGGCGCCAAGCGCAAGTCGCGACCCATCCTCGAGGCCTTCAGCGGCACCGAGATGGCACGGGTCCCCGTCGGCACCGCCAAGGACCTGCAGGTCGCCGTGGCCGCCGCGCGCACCGCGCAGGAGGGATGGGCGGCCCGGACCCCGACGGAGCGCGCGCAGGTGCTGTTCGAGTTCGCGCGGCTGGTCCACCGTGATGCCGAGGCCCTGATGGACATGGTCCAGGCGGAGTCCGGCAAGGCGCGGCAGTACGCGCAGGAGGAGGTGCTCGACGTCGCGCTGACCGCCCGTCACTACGGGGTCACCGGGCCGTCGACGCTGGCCGAACACAAGGTGAAGGGCATGATCCCCGGGGCCACGAGTGTGCGCGTGCGCTATCAGCCCAAGGGTGTCGTCGGCGTGATCTCGCCGTGGAACTATCCCTTGACCCTGGCCGTCTCCGACGCTGTCGCCGCACTGCTCGCCGGCAACGCCGTGGTCATCAAGCCCGACAGCCAGACCCCCTACTGCGCGCTATCGGCCGCCGAACTTCTCTACGAGGCGGGGTTGCCGCGCGAGCTGTTCGCCGTCGTCCCGGGGCCCGGCAGTGTCGTCGGGCAGGAGATCGTGGCGCAGACCGACTACGTCATGTTCACCGGGTCGTCACAGACCGGTTCGGCACTCGCGGCACAGGCGGGCCGGCGCCTGATCGGGTTCTCCGCCGAGCTGGGCGGCAAGAACCCGCTCATCATCACCGCCGGCGCCGACCTCGACCAGGCCGTCCCGGGCGCGGCCCGCGCGTGCTACTCCAACTCCGGACAGCTGTGCATCTCGATTGAGCGCATCTACGTCGAGAAGGCGGTCGCCGCCGAGTTCACCGAGCGCTTCGCCCGATTCGTGCAGGAGATGAAGCTCGGCGCGGCCTACAACTTCTCCGTCGACATGGGGTCACTGGCGTCGGCGGCACAGGTCGAGACGGTGCAGGCGCACCTCGACGACGCGGTCGCCAACGGCGCGCGGGTGCTGGCCGGGGGCAAGCGGCGCGAGGACCTCGGCCCGTTCTTCTTCGAGCCGACCGTGCTGGCCGATGTTCCAGACACGGCGGTCTGCTTCAAGCAGGAGACATTCGGTCCACTGGTCGCGGTGTACCCGGTCGACTCCGTCGATGAGGCCGTCAAACTCGCCAACGACACCGACTACGGCCTGAACGCCAGCGTCTTCGCGGGCAGCAGCGCCGAGGCGAACGCGATCGCCGACCGACTGCGCGCCGGTACGGTCAACATCAACGAGGGCTATGTCGCCGCGTGGGGCTCGACGGCCGCGCCGATGGGCGGGATGGGTATTTCCGGCGTCGGGCGGCGCCACGGCGACGAGGGGCTGTTGAAGTACACCGAGCCGCAGACCGTTGCCGAGCAGCGCTTCATCGGGATCGACGGGATGCGAGGCATTCCGAAAAGCGTGTTCCTCACGCTCACCCCCAAGGCCATGTCGGCCCTGAAGTACCTTCCGGGTCGATAGGAGATTCGATGACGACAACAGTGACGCGGGCCGCCCTGGCGGTGACCGCGGCGGTGGTGATTGCCACGGGGTCGGCTGCTCCGGCCAGCGCCTTCCCGGGCGTGCCCGGGCTGCCCGCTCCGCACCCGGCAGCATCGGTGCGGCTGGCCGACTGGTACGGCACGGCGTGGGCCGTGACCGTCGCCGTACCCGAGCGCGGCGGATTTCTGCTCACCCACGATCACGGCCGCAGCCCCGTCGTCCTGGAGCAGCGCAGCGTGAAGTACCGCCAGAAGGTCGGGACGCCGTGGGCGCGACTGGCCATCGCGCTGCCCGGTTCCGGACCGGTATGGGGGCAGTGGGCCCGTCGGGCGGGGTATGACGGCAAACAGTTCCGGCTGTGTCGACTCGCTCCCGACGGCAAGCAGTGCACCGCCTACAGCGGCATCATCGTCCCGTAGGGGTCACCTGCCGGTGACGCCCAACCGGGCGAGGATATCGGCGTCGATGGCCGACAATTCGTTCCCGATGGCGCGATGGGCATTGCGCCGCGCGGTCGGGTTCATCGACTCGGCGGTGTCGACGGCCAGGGACAAGTTGTCGAGCCGACCGCCCATGGCCGCGGCGAAACTGGCGGCGTCGGCGCTCGAGTCGGTCAGGGTCAGGCCGCGCAACGACTCCCGGGTGGTCGCGATCCGGGCCGCCAACGGGGCGCCGCTGCCGGAGAACTGGCGCAGCACCTCCGGTGCGACACCGGCACGGGACGCTTGGAAGTCGTGGAACTTCTCGCGGGCCGCAACCCCGCCGCGGTAGACGACCGGGCCCAATACCGGTGCCGCGATGCGGACGATGGACAGCGCGCGGCGGGCGTTCTGCGGGGTGAGCCGAACCTTCTTGGCCGCGGCTTCGATCTCGGCGGTACGAGCCTTGGCGTCGGCGATCGATGCCCTCGACTCATGCTTGACCTTGCGAACCTCGGTGCGCTGCTCGCGCCGGTGCGCGCGATCGTCCTTCTTCTCGCTGCGGCGCCGCTCGCGCCGCTCGTCCTTCTCGCGGCGTCTGCGCTCGACGCGGCGCTCCTTGGCGTCGTACCTGGCCTCGAATTTCGCGCGTTGCCTCGCGGCCTTCTTCGCGGCCTTCTTCTCGGCGCGCCGTTCGGCCCGGGTCTGGCGCTGCTCGCTGGTGGAGATCAATCCCATGGGGCAACCCTAGGACATCGGGCGCAGACGTGTCGCAGGTCGTCGCGGAGAGCGTCGGACCCATCGGTTACGTTGAAAGACACTTCCGGCGACCGGCGCCGGGGAGCGGCATAGGCGGTGAGCGTGGGCGTGGCCACCCGGGGACCGGCGAGGGTGCTGTTGAGCGCCCGCGACCTGTCCGGGTGTGCACACCGGCTCTCACTGGACCATTCGTTGGGTGCGCAGGGCGCAGCCGAGGGCGACTCACCCGAGGTGGCCCGGCGCAAGGAGGCGGCCACCCTCCATCGGACGCGGGTGCGCGAGTTGTTGCGGGCGATCCACAGCGATGAGGCCACCGCCGCTTTCGTGGCCGTCGACGAGGGTCCGCGGGAGCGCCGGGTGGCCGACACCCTGGCGGCGGTGGCGCGGGGGGCCCAGTGGATCTGGAATGCCGCGCTACCTGACGATCTCGCCGATCGTCGGCGCGGGCACAGCGAGCTACTCGCGCATGACGGTGTCGGGTACGTCCCGATCATCGTGGTGAACCACCGGGTCACCCGAGCAGTCGCGGCGCGGAGCAATGGGGACGACCCGCCGCGGCCGGCGACGACCAGTCCGTTGTGGACGTGGTTGCCGATGCCGGATGCGACGCGCGCGCTGCGGCCCAACCGCCGCGACCAGCAGCGGCTGCAGCATCTGACCGAGATGCTTGCAGCGGCCGGGCTCTCTGGGGACCGCGGCACGGGTCCGTGGTTGGCCGGGGTGATCGGGATGGACGCCGATTGCATCGCCGTCATCGACGTCGGCCCGCTGCGCGCGGAGTTCGCCCACCTCACCTATGAGCGGCTGGCGATCGTCGACCAGTTGGTGCCAACTCAGCCCAGTCGCATCGGGGAGTGTCGGGACTGCTCCTGGTGGACGCAATGCGAGGCCGAGTTGCTGGCCCGCGACGACGTCAGCCTGGTGGTCAACGGGATGGTCGCCGACGCCCTGCGCGCCAACGGGATCGACACCATCTCGAAACTGGCGGCAATGCCGGCCGATGCGGCACCGGCCGACTGGCGCACCGGATCCTTTCCCGACGCGGTCGCCGCCGCGCGGTGCCACCTGACCGGGCAGGAGATGGTGCGCCGGAGTGAGGCGACGCCGATCGCGCGGGCCGACGTCGAGGTCGATGTCGACATGGAGAGCTATCGCGAGGACGGGGCCTATCTGTGGGGCACGCTGCTCACCGATCGCACCGACCCGGCGCGGCCGGTGGTCTATCGGCCGTTCGTGACGTGGCGGCCGCTGCCGACCACCGCCGAAGCCGAGGCTTTCGCCGCGTTCTGGGCGTGGCTGCACGAGCAGATCGCCCAGGCGGAGGCCGCGGGCAAGACTTTCGCCGCCTACTGCTATTCCGAACAAGCGGAGAATCGCTGGCTGCGCGGATCGGCCGATCGGTTCGCCGGCATGGCCGGCATCCCCACCCGTACCGAGGTCGAGGCCTTCATCGCCTCGCCGCGCTGGGTCGATGTGTACGCGGCCGTCTCGGCGAACTTCTACTGCGCCAAGGGCAAGGGGCTCAAGCGGGTCGCGCCCGTCGCGGGCTTCACCTGGCGCGACGGGGAGGCGGGAGGTGCCGCATCGATGGACTGGTACGCCCTCGCCGTCGGGCTGAACGGCGGCCCGCCCGACGAAACGCAGCGCGCCCGTCTGCTGCAGTACAACGAGGACGACGTGCGGGCCACGAAGGTCCTGCGGGAGTGGATGGGCGGCGACGGCGTCAAGCGGCTGCCGACGATGCGATCGCTACTGGGTTAGGTGCTTCAGTACTGCCGAGGCGAGGCGGGCTGCCAGCGCGGTTTCGACCCGCCGAAGGCCTCTTGACCGAGGACCCAGTCCAGGCGCTGCGCAGCTTCTCCCCGGGCATTGGCCGATCATTGACCGCGACGTAGAGCGCGGCATCGACCCCGTCGCGTCGGCGGCGGGCGGCTTCCATCGTTGCTGGGTGGTCGAAAGGCTACTCAGTCTGGTTGCAACCCCGGATCCGACCGACGCCACCCGGCGCCGGGAGCGTGATGCTCGTCACACCAAGGGCCGCTGCTACTCCCTTTGCGGTGGTTCTCCACGTGCGGTGGCCGCATCGTTGGCACGGTGGTCGCCTCGGCAGGTGGCCCCCTCGGGCGTGTGACTTGGGTGAACGGCGACATCGACGCCCGGCGACACTACCGACGGGGCCCAGTGGCGGGCGCTGCCGCGGAATCTGTATCCACGTGCAGATCAGGACACCTGGGTCGGGGGGAGGGGCAAGGGTTGTTGATCTCGCAATGATCGGTAGAGTGGACCTCATTACCAGAGAAAGCTGTTCGAGTGCTGTGAGGTACGGCGCTTGGTCAGGGTTCACCCCGACGGGGTAGCCTGAAATCGATTCAAGTATTCTGAACAACATTCAGGATGGGCCCCTCTGGGGCGAGTGCGACTGGAGAATTCCGTGACGGCAAACGCGAACGGCGCCATCGATGGCCGTCCGGGCGATCTTGAATCCGGCCTGTTCGCGTACCGCCTCGAGGAACTCTTCCGCACTGTGCCCGGCCCGAACGGTCGGGCCTACAGCGCAAAGGCGATCGCCCAGCGCTCGACCGAGCGCGGCTTCCGCCTCGGCGAGTCCTACCTGAGCCAGTTGCGATCGGGTAAGGCGAAATCGCCGTCGTTCCGGACCGTCGAGGGGATTGCGGCAGCATTCGGCGTCGACGTCCACTATTTCCTCGAGGATGGCGCCGCACAGCGCACCCGCGACGAAATCGACAAGCTGCGCATGCAGGCGAATGCCGATGTCCAGCTCGCCGCCTTCCGGCTCGCCGGTTTGTCCAACGACAAGGTGACGGTGGTCAACGAACTCATCAAGGTTCTGCGCCAGCAACAGGGACTGCCGCAGGATCCGCCCGACCTCATGGGCGCCGACCCCGCCGCCACGTAGATTCGCGCCGCCGGATCACGACGAGCAGGGCCTACGGGCCCAGGTGATCGGCGGCCCGGGGGTGAGCCAATGCGAAGCGAACGCGCGCTGCGCGCATTGTGCCGGCGGGAGTTGAGCGGACTCGACCTCGACCCGCCGCTCGACGCCGAAAAACTCTGCCGCCGGTACGACGACCTCGAACCACTGTGGCAGACCGTCACCGACGCGGTTCCCGGCGTCGTGTTGCCGGGCCGGGACGGCACGGAGCTCAAGGCCTCGTCGATGGTCTGCTACGGGCGCCGGGTTGTCGAGATCCGCGATGCCCTGACCCAATTGAGCCCGTTGTTGCCCGATGGCTTCGACGAGTGTTCCCCGGAGCGACAGGCCAAGCTCATCCGCTCTGCGGCGAAGCGCTACCTCGACGACGGTCAGGCCCTGGGCCCGGTCCGCGATCTCTTCTCGGCCCATGCCTCGAGCCTCGTCGGCGATGCCGAACCGCTGCGCGCGGTGTCGTTGGCTCTCACTGGCACCGCGCGCTGGGTGAAGTCGTAGCGATCAGGCCCCCGCGAGCACCTCGTCGCGGTTGGGTCCCGACTCCTCCGGCCCCGACTCCTCCGGCCCCGACTCGTTCTGGGCCGACACCGTCCGCTTGGGTCGCGTCTTGTAGTGGGTGACGTAGATGGCCAGCCCGGTGAACAGCAGGCCGCCGACGAGGTTGCCTAAGACCGTGGGGATCTCGTTCCACAGCAGGTAGTCGCCCCACCCGAAGTCCGCGCCGAGCATGATGCCGACCGGGAACAGGAACATGTTGACCACCGAGTGCTCGAATCCCATCGCGAAGAACAGCAGGACCGGCAACCACATCACCACGATCTTGCCGAGCACATCTTTGGCGACGAGGGCGCCGACCACGCCGGTCGACACCATCCAGTTGCACATCATCCCGCGCACAAACACCGACAACCACCCACCGACGCCGTGCTCGGCGTAGCCCAGGGTGCGGTCGTGACCGATCTCGGCCAGCTTCTGCCCGTACGCCGCGAACTGGTTGGAGGCGTCGTGGATCGTCGTGTCGAAGCCGTAGGTCACGAAGATCGACACGAGGAGCGCGACGGTCAGCGCACCGGCGAAGTTGCCCAGGAAGACCAGGCCCCAGTTTCGTAACACCCCCGGGCCGGTGACCCCGGGACGTTTGGCCAACCACGCCAGCGGGCCCAACACGAAGACGCCGGTGAGAAGGTCGTAGCCCAGCAGGTAAAGCAGGACGAAGCCGATCGGGAACAGCAGTGCCCCGACGATGGGCAGTCCGGTGTCGACGGCCATCTTCACCGCGAACGCCGCGGCCAAGGTCAGGAGGGCGCCGGCCATGTAGGCCCGGACCAGGGTGTCCCGGGTCGACATCGTCACCTTCGACGCCCCGGCATCGATCAGTGCCACCGCCAACTCGGGGGGCTTGACGTAGGTCATGGGTAGAACTCCTTCTCGCGGCGTCGGACGCGCACGCGGCGATTGTGTCGGTGCACCGACGGTAGGGAGCGCGTGTTTCCACGCCGGGTTCGTCGCGGCGTCGGCGCAGTTACGATTCGCGCACATCGGCCGGTGGGGATCGGTGAGGGCGGGATGCGGCCGGGGGATGCCTCAGGCGCCGTTAACAAGGCTCAGGCAGACTGGACCCGATGTCCGAACACCACCGCGTATCCCCACCGGCCCGGGGCCCGCTGCACCCCCACGAGGTCGCCCTGGCCGCCGTCCTGGGCGGTCTGACCGTCGCGACCGTCGTCATCGCGCACGTCCTACCGATCTTGACGTCGGTGTCGTTGTTGGCCCCGGTGCCCCTCGCACTGGTCGGCCAGCGCACCCGGCCGCGGGCAGTGGTGGCCGTCGTCGTGGCCGCGGCCGGGGTCTCCTTCGCGCTGGCGGGGCTGTCAGCGGCCGTGTCGGTGGTGGGTGCCGGGGTGATCGGCGGACTCGTCGGCGAGATGAAGCGCCGCGGGCGGGGCCTGGGCTCGTTCAGCGCCGCGGCGCTGGTCGCGGCACCAGTCATGGGTGGGCTGTCAGTGCTGGTGTTCCTGGTGCTCGCGCCGCTGCGGCGATTGATGCTCGAGTCGATGAAGAACACCATCAACGGTTTCGCCAAGGCACTCGACGAGGTCGGCAGGCAGCTTCCCGGCGGTGGGTCGGCCTTCGGCCAGACAGCTGACGGCCTGCGCTCGATGGCCGGCGCGATCGTGCAGTACTGGTGGCTGTGGCTGTGGCTGTCCGGCGCCCTCGGAGCGTTGGTGGCCCTCTTCGTGGCCTGGTGGCTGGTCGGGGGCGTCATCGACCGCGTGCGGGCGATCCCCAGCGTCGACACCCTCGATGACCCGAACCGGGACGTCGGTGTGTCGGCCCGACCCAGCCCGCTGCCGGTGGAGTTCATCGACGTCGGCTTCAGCTATCCGGGTGCGCCCGGCCGCGAACCGGCCCTGCGCGGGGTCTCCCTGCGGATCGACCCGGGTGAACTCGTCGCCATCGTCGGGGCCAACGGGTCGGGGAAGTCGACGGCCGCCAAGATCCTCGCCGGCCGAGCGCCGGCGACCGGACTGGTCCGGCGGCCCGGCGACCCGGGCCTGGGCCAGCGCGGCGGTACCGCCATGGTCCTTCAGCGGCCCGAGACGCAGATGCTCGGCGCCCGGGTCGCCGACGACGTCGTCTGGGGGCTGCCCGCCGACCAGCGGGTCGACGTCGACGGACTGCTCGCCGAGGTGGGGCTCGCCGGGCTCGGCCACCGCGACACCGCCGACCTGTCCGGTGGGCAGCAGCAGCGCTTGGCGTTGGCCGCCGCCCTCGCCCGCGACCCCGCGCTGCTGATCGCCGACGAGGTCACCTCGATGGTCGACCCCCTCGGCCGTGCCGAGCTCCTCGAGGTGCTCACGGCGCTGCCCGCGCGCCGCGGACTTGCGGTCGTGCTCATCACCCATCGCGCCGACGAGGCGGCCGCCGCGGACCGAATCATCCACCTGCGCGACGGCCGCGTCGACCCGCAGCCGCCGCGGTGGTTGCGCGGCGCGGAGGAACCCGATCTCCCCGACCCGCGACGCCCCGACTCGCCCCGCCCCGACCGTGCGATCACGCCGACGGTGCGGCCCGCCGCTTCCGGTGCCGCTAGCCGGACCGAAGTGCCCCTGATCGAGTTGTCCGGCGTCGCGCACCGCTACCTGCCCGGATCGCCGTGGGAGGTCACCGCGCTGCGCGAGGTGTCGCTGCGCGTCGAGCGCGGCGAGGGGTTGCTCGTCGTCGGTGGCAACGGCTCGGGCAAGTCGACCCTCGCGTGGATCCTGGCGGGGCTCACCGCGCCCACAGCGGGGTCGGCGCACTATGCCGGCGCGCCCATCAGCAAACAGGTCGGCGCGGTGAAGTTGACCTTCCAGCACGCCAGGCTGCAACTGCAGCGCCCAACGCTCGGCGAGGACATCCAGGCGGCCGGCGGACTGGATGTCGGCAGCGTGGAGGTGGCGCGGCTCCTCGACGAGGTGGGGTTGCCGCGCGAGTTCGCCGCCCGCAGCACCGATGCGCTGTCGGGCGGGCAGATGCGGCGCGGGGTCCTGGCCGGAGCACTGGCCGGGCATCCCGAGGTCGTCGTCGCCGACGAGCCGCTGGCCGGCCTGGACCCGCAAGCCCGCGCCGACGTCGTCGCGCTGTTCGGCCGGATGCGGGCGGCGGGCCTCACCCTCATCGTCATCTCCCACGACCTCGACGAGATCGCGGCGGTCTGCGACCGGCAGGTGGAATTGGTCGACGGGGTGCTCGTCGACTCGGTGGCGAAGGAGGCGGCGTCATGAACGGACTCCCGCTGCGCGAGATCCCGGGGGACTCGGTGATCCACCGCCTGTGGGCGGGGACCAAGCTGATCGGAATCGGTTTGATCGGCATCCTCATGTGGGTCTTGCCGTCGTGGCCGGCCCTCGGCGTGGTCGCGGCCGTCGTCGTGGTGGTGGCGCTGCTGGCCGGGATCCCGCTCGGTGCGGTGCCCAAACCGCCGTGGTGGCTCTGGGCCCTGGGGGCGGCCAGCATCGCACTGTCCACCCTGGTCGCCGGAGTCGCCGGGGGACTGGTCACCGCACGGGGCGTCGTGCTGGGCCTGCTGGTGATCGTGGTGTCGGTGCTCGTGGTGTGGACCACGCCCGCCGCGCAGCTGGCCCCCGCCATCGCGACGCTCATGTCCCCGCTGCGCCGATTGCGGCTGCCCGTCGACGAATGGGCCGTCGTCATCGCACTGTGCCTGCGCTCATTGCCGCTGATGGTCGATGAGTTGATGGTGCTGCGCGCCGTTCACCGGCTTCGGCCCAAGGCCCCGACGAATGCGCGTCACCCGTCAGCGCAGTTGACGCTGGTCGACATGGTCGTCGCGGCCTTGTCCTCGGCCCTGCGCCGCGCCGCCGAGATGGGCGAGGCGATCACCGCGCGGGGCGGGACCGGCCGGCTCACTGCCGACGCCGCGCGACCGGGTCGGATCGACTACGTCGCGCTGGGCATCATGGCCGTCGTGCTCGGGGTGGCGATCGCCGGATCGTTCCTGATCGACGGGGCGATGTAGGAGGGGGTGCGACTGGGCGCCGCAGCCGCGAACGGCGGCCGGCCTCGGAGGAGGCGGCCGCCGTCGGAGCGAGCGGGTGGGGGATCAGGCGGGGACGACCAGTCCCGATCCCTGGGTGCGGGCGCGGTCGAACCGCTCGGACGCGTCGGCCCAGTTGACCACGTTCCACCACGCCTTGACGTAGTCGGGCTTCACGTTCTGGTAGTCGAGGTAGAACGCGTGCTCCCACATGTCGAGCATGACGACCGGGATGAGCGCGGCGGAGGTGTTGCCGCTCTGGTCGGTGAGCTGTTGGATGACCAGCCGCTTGCCGATGGTGTCGTAGCCGAGGATCGCCCAGCCCGAGCCCTGCAGGGTGGTGGCGGCGGCGGTGAAGTGCGCCGCGAACTTGTCGAAGCTGCCGAAGTCGTTGGCAATCGCGTCGGCGAGGTCGCCGGTCGGCTTGTCGCCGCCGTTGGGCGAGAGGTTCTTCCAGAAGATGGAGTGGTTGGTGTGCCCGCCCAGGTGGAAGGACAGGTTGGCCGAGAGGCCGTAGACGCTGCCCGCGATGGTGCCCTCGTCGCGCGCAGCGGCCATCTTCTCCAGCGCGGCATTCGCGCCTGCGACGTAGGCGGCGTGGTGCTTGTCGTGGTGCAATTCCATGATGCGGCCCGAGATATGGGGCTCGAGCGCGCCATAGTCGTAGTCCAGTTCGGGCAGGGTGTAAACAGCCACAAGTCTTCCCTTCACAATTCCAGATCGATCTCAGTTGACCCTTCCACCGTATCCCTCGGCAGGGGGTCCGTCATCACGATGTGGGTGAAGTGCCGCCGTGGGCTACAGGGCGAGGAGGACCAACAGGATGGCCAGGGGGACGAGGGTGGCCACCGTCCACAAGCAGGACCCGCTGATGTTGTACGTCGGAGTCGACTCCGACGCGACGTCTCCCGGGTGGATGGTCATCGCCATCGTGGGTGCCTCCCCTGCGGGCCTCTGGTCGGGAGCCGGACGTGCGTGAAGTGCATCACATCCGGCCTGTGACGGTCATCATAGGCAGGACGGCCCGCCGATCTCAAATCTTCTTCGCATCCGGCATTCGTCACCCGCCCGCCGCCCAGGCCCGAGGGTAAGATCGACGACATGTCCTGGGGTGGTGCACGCGCGAAACAAGTGATGGTCGACGCGGCGGGCGCGCTGCCCGGCCGCGCCGCACCGATGCCCGTCGCGACGCGCCACCTCGTGCTCGGCACACCGATGACCTCGGCGGACGGCCCGTGCGGCTGGGGTCCGCAACGGCGCGCGGTGATTCTCGGCGGCGGTTGCTTTTGGGGCGTCGAGGAGATTTGTTGGCAGCTGCCCGGCGTGTACACGACCGCCGTCGGCTACGCGGGCGGCTTCACGCCCAACCCGACCTACGAGGAGGTCTGCTCCGCGGGCACGGGGCACACCGAGGCGGTGCTCGTCGTCGTCGACGAGACCGCGACCGACCTCGACGCCGTCCTGCGGACTTTCTTCCAGTGCCATGACCCGACCCAGGACATGCGGCAGGGCAACGACATCGGCACCCAGTACCGTTCGGCGGTTTTCACCTGCTCGGCGGATGACGCGCGCTTGGCGCGTGCCGTCGCCGATGCCTACCAACCGGCGCTGACGGCGGCCGGGTACGGCCCGATCAGCACTGAGATCGGGGAATTGGCCGAGGCCGGGGACGGGCGCTTCTACTACGCCGAGGACTACCACCAGCAGTATCTGGCGAAGAATCCGAACGGATACCGCTGTCATGCCGCGTCCGGGGTCGCTTTCCCCCGGTGATCACCCTTGCCCAGTGGAATCGCACACTCCTCGCGCGACAGCACCTGCTCGGCCGGATCGATGAGGACGTCATCGAGGTCCTCGACCGCTGCGTGGGCCTGCAGGCGCAGAATTCGCGCGCGCCCTTCGTCGGGCTGTGGTCGCGGATCGACCGATTCGACCCGGCCGACTATGACGCGCTCCTCCTCGAGCGCGAAGTCGTGCGCTCGGTGGTCCTGCGCGGGACGCTGTTCGCGATGGACGCCGACGACGCCCGGTGGCTGCGCGCGCTGGCGCAGCCGCGGATCGTCGCGCTCACCGCGCGCAATCACCGTCTGCCCGACGGTGTCGACCCGCACGCGGTCGTGTCCGCGGCGCACGAGGCGCTTCTCGGCACCGAGATGTCGGCCAGTGGCCTGCGCGAACTCCTCGTCGACCGCTGGCCGGGCGCCGCGCCGGGCGATCTGCTCGCGGTGGTGCGTGCCGGGCTGCACCTCGTCCAGGTGCCGCCCCGGGGAACGTGGTCCGGCGCGGGGGCACCCGTATACGCCTTGCTCGACGACTGGATCGGGCCCGGACAACCCGTGGTCGTCGACGACGAGGCGCGACGCGATCTGATCCGGATGTACCTGCGGGGCTTCGGCCCGGCCAGCATCGCCGGCATCCAGGCGTGGGCGGGGTTGACCGGCCTGGGCGCACTGGTGGAGGCGATGGCCGACGAGTGGGAACTGACGCGGATCGAAGGCCCGAACGGAGAATCGCTCTACGATCTCGACGGCCTGCCGATCGCGACCGGCGACGAGCCGGCGCCGGTGCGCCTGATCGCGCCCTTCGACCACATCATCGGCGCCCAAGCGCCCGCCGATCGCCTGCGTATCGCGGACCCGGACGTCTTCGCCGCGACGGTGACGCCCAACGGTGCCAGTCCCGGCTTCGTTCTGGTCGACGGCCGGCTGGCCGGGACGTGGCGGTCCGACGGTGGCCTGGTCACGGCGGACTATCTCGTCGACACAACGGTGGACCAGCGTCGCCAGGTGGCGGACGAGGCGCAGCGGCTGACCGGGTTCCTTCGCCGGTGAGGAAGTTCTCCACACGTTGTCCACAGGGCGGGATGATTTGTGAAGTTGAACAAAGCGATGCCGACGGAGGCGCGACTTCGGGCAGCAGACTGGCGGAATTCGACCAGAAGTGTGATGCGGTTCACAAAAGGGCGCGGATATGGCGATTGACGGCCGATCCCGATCCACCCGTGTGGATCTGCTTGCGCCCGCCGGGGGTCGCCGACTGGTGAGTTATCCCGTCAGCCTGTGGATAATGTGGAGCATGCCCTGGTGAGGGACGGTCACCACCCTACTGTGGAGTCAGAAGCGGGCCGAACGGGTGACGTTGGCCGTCGGACGCTCGGCGGATATGTCACGATGGGAGCATGCCCGCATTCGAACAGGTGCCGGTGGCCGAACTGCCCGACGACTTCACCGCTGAGACCGACCGCATCCTGCTCGACATCCGCGAACCCGACGAGTGGGAACAGGGCCACGTGCGCGGCGCCCTGCACATCCCGCTCGGCCAGGTCCCGGAGCGGATCGACGAGATCGACCCCGACGCCGAGATCTTCGTGATCTGCCGGACGAGCGGGCGATCCTTCCGCATGATGGAGTACTTCGAGCACGTCGGCTATGACGCGGTGTGCGTCACCGGCGGCATGGTCGCCTGGGAGGCCGGCGGCAAACCGGTCGTGACGGGGGCGTGAGGATGGCACATCCCGGAACGCCCGCGGCAAATCTGCGCTTGGTCGACCTGTGCCGCACCTGTCGGATTCAGGCGCCGCACCGTGCCGGCCGAACCCGTTGCCCGCGGTGCAACGGCATCCTCGTCGTCGTCAGCGTCGATCGCGTCGCCGAAGCCCTCGCGCAACCGCGGACGTCGGTCGCCCAGGCTCCGGGACAGCGGGTCGCCCAGGCTCCGGGACAGCGGGTCGCCCAGGCTCCGGGACAGCGGGTCGCCCAGGCTCCGCGGCAGCGGGTCGCCGGCTATCGCGGCGGAGCCGCTGCGCGGGTCCGCTGGGTGGCCCAACGCCCGCCCGAGGCGCGGCCCGCGCCTCGACGCCGCGCGAACCATGCCGGCCCCCGTCCGACGCCCCGGTACACCACGATCCCGACCTGGGGTTTGCAGGACCTGCCGGCCGGGTGGCTGGAGATCCCTGCCGAGCAACAGGCGCGGGCCGAATCGATGCGCTTGGTCTCTGCGGCGCGCTACAGCGCTGCGGCGCTTTGCCTCAGCGCACTGCTTCACCTGCTGCGGTACCTGGTCGTCGTCGTGGGTCGTGATCGGTTGATCCCGGGCTGGCTCGACATGATCACCTCGGGGCTCGTCGCACTCGCCGGGCTTGGCGCGGTCGTGGCGATGGGCTACGCCCTGTTCGCATTCGGGCGCTGGACTATCGCCATGCGGACGCTCGCCTACCGCCACCGGCACCGTTTGGACCCCCGACCGCGGTGGCTGCTGTGGTTGTGTGCGGTGGCGCCGTTGGTGAACGTGCTGAGCGCCGCGTTCATCGTGCGCGAGGCCGCAGCCGTCGACGAACGGGTGCAGACGCCCCGGCAGGGCCCCGAGCTCCGCAAGATCTGGGCGGCCTGGGCGGTGGTGAACGCCGTCGCGGTGATCGCGATCGTGTCCCGCTGGGCCGGTGACCGCAGCGGTAGCCTGCAGACCCAGGCCGACTCGTTGGCGTGGGCCGTGGTGTCCGCCGTGGTGTCTGCGGCCTTCGCCTGGTGGATGGTGCCGAGGCTGGTCCGCGTGTTCGATCCGGTGACGGTGACGACCGCCGGTCGCACGCGCCGGCGCTGGGTCAACGCGTGAGCTCGGCGCCCGTCTCGCGGTCGGGCAAGCCCGCGGTCGTCGCGCATCGAGGAGCATCGGCGGACGCACCCGAGCACACGCTTGCCGCATACGAACTCGCGCTCGCCCAAGGGGCCGACGGGCTTGAGTGCGACGTACGGCTGACCGCGGATCACGAACTCGTCTGCATCCACGACCGCACCATCGAGCGGACCTCCGACGGGACCGGGATCGTCAGTGAAATGCCGCTGGCACAGTTGCGCGAGTACGACTTCGGCAGCTGGCAAGGCGGGAGTCCGGCGACGGTGTTGACGCTCGAGGAACTGTTGACGCTCACCCTCGATTGGCGCCGACCGGTGCGCCTGTTCATCGAGACCAAGCACCCGGTTCGCTTCGGCAGCCTCGTCGAGTCCAAGCTGCTGGACACGTTGCGCCGCTTCTCGGTGGCCGCCCCGCCGTCGGCCGATCACAGTCGCGCGGTGGTGATCTCCTTCTCGTCGGCCGGGGTGTGGCGGATCCGGCGGCATGCGCCGATGCTTCCCACGATCCTGCTCGGCGACTCCGCGCGCGTCCTGGGCGGCGGCGCGGCGACTGCAGTCGGGGCCACCGGTATCGGGCCGTCGGTGCAGACCCTGCGACTGCACCCGGAGTTGGTGGACAGAGCCGCGGCGGCCGGGCGCGTCACCTATTGCTGGACTGTCGACGAGCAGCGCGACGTCGAGCTGTGCGCCGAGATCGGGGTGCGCTGGATTGCGACGAATCACCCCGCCGATGTCCGCGACTGGTTGGTGACGGTCTGAGACATGGCCACCCACGAGCCCGAGATCACCGCGCCGGTAGCGCTGTGCCGACCCGACGGGCGGCGGTTGAATCCCGCCGCGCGCGGCTGGTCGCGGACGCCGTGCCACGACGCGAACCTGGTCGGAGCGCGCCTGCGCACCAAGAAGTGGGACTACTGGGCGATCCTCGCCGACGAGGTGGTCGTGACTCTGACCTACGCCGACCTGGGCTACCTCGGGGTGGCCGACGTCTGGTGGCTGGACCGGGCCCGGGGGACGACCGGAGGTCATCGGAGCGCGGTGCCCGGAGGGTGGGGCTTGGCGCTGCCGGACCGGCCGGGCACGGTCCCGCTGCGGGCCCGCAGCCGGGGCGCGCAGATGGACATCGTCGACGATCCGGGCGGCACGACCCTGACGGCGGCGTGGACCGAGCGCAGCGTGTCGGCGTCGTTGACCGCGCGGGTCGAGCTACCGGCCGGTCACGAGTCCTGCAACATCGTGATCCCCTGGACCGAGACCGCCTTCCAGTACACCTCCAAGCACCAGGCCCGGCCGGCGCGCGGCACCCTGCGCGTCGGAGGCCGGACGTGGGAGTTCGGCGGCGGTGCCGGGCCCGCCTGGGGGGTGCTCGACGTCGGCCGTGGCCGGTGGCCGTACTCGACGCGGTGGAACTGGGGCGGCGGCGCCGGGTTGTGCGCCGACGGCGACACGGTCGTCGGCATCCAGGTCGGCGGGAAGTGGACCGAGGGCACCGGCTTCACCGAGAACGCCGTCCTGGTCGACGGGCGGCTGTCGAAGATCGGTGCCGAGCTCGATTGGGCCTATGACTGGGCGGATCCGATAGCGCCGTGGCGGGTGAGCCACCCCGACGGCAGCCTCGATCTGACGCTCATCCCCGATTTCGACCGGTACGCCAAGGCCAACGCCGTGGTCCTCGCGACCGAGGTGCACCAGGTGTTCGGGCGGTGGAGCGGCCATGTCACCGACGATGACACCGGGCGCCGCATCCGCGTCGACGGCATCACGGGCTTTGCCGAGGAGTCGCGCTCGCGGTGGTGAGCGCGCACCGATGTGAAAGGGTTGACACATGGCCAAGAAGAGCAAGCGCGGCAGCGGGCCGCGGCCCGGTAGCAATCGCGCCGAGCGGGTGGCGGCGCGCAAGGAGCGGCAGGCGGGCTCCGCGGTCCCGCGGCGACCGTTCGCCGGGCTCGCCGCCGAGTGCGATTTGGTCGCAATGCGGGCGTTCGTCGCCTCCGCGACCGCGCGCCTGGCGCTCATCGAGCCGGGTCCGCCCGAGCCTGAGCTCACCTCGGTCGTGCCCGACGACGAGCCGGGTCCCGCGCTGCAGGCCGACGGCGTTCGCAACCACGTGAACGTGGCGACCGTGCTGCCGGGTGCCGTCGGCGCGATGGTGCGCGACGGGAAGGGGGCCCGGGAGGGATTCGCAGCACTGCAGGTCGACCCGGAGCCCACGGATATCCCCGCAGCACTCGCGGCCGCCGTGGAGTGGGCGGCGCACGCGGGCAGCGACGAGCAGTACCCGGCCGATACCGCGACCGACAAGACGCTGGCCGACCTCCTCGTCGCCGATGCGCCGCTCGACATCACCGTCCACGAGGACTTTTCCTGGTGGTATGCGCCCGGCGCGAAGCTCGATGCCGGCGTCGCCGAGATGCTGGCGCGGGCGGCGACCACGATCATGCCGACGGCGCGGATGACCCCGGCGAGTGGCCTGGGGGCCCCGTGGTGGGTTAATGCGTCTGTGCGCGCTCACCTGCGCTGGGTGCGCCCCGAGGACGAGGACACCGTGATGAAGGCCCTGGCCCGGCTGCACGCGGCGGGGCACCTCACGCTGGGCGAGGGCTCGCGCTACGCGGGATCGTTCCGCACCCACGGGCTCCTGGTCCCAGTTTTCGATCTCGACGTCGACAAGCATGCCGACGAGTGGTACGACGGCCTCAACGAGTTCGACAGCCGCCTGGTCGAGGCGATGGCCGATCCGTCGGAGTTGACCACCGAGCAGCTCCGGTCGCGCGACGGCATCCGCACCCGACAGGTCACGCTGCGGGTCTAGCCGGGGGCGGCGTGGTCGGTCGTCTCGCTATCTCCGTGCGCCGGGAGTCCGTACGATTGGCGCATGACGCAACGGACGAAGTTTCAGCAGCTGCTGACCGACCAGATCACCAACGAGTTCGCCGCGAGTCAGCAGTACACCGCCATCGCGGTCTACTACGACAACGCGGATATGCCACAGCTCGCGCAGCACTTCTACGAGCAGGCCGTGGAAGAGCGCAACCACGCGATGATGATCGTCCAATACTTCCTCGACCGCGGTCAGGCCGTCGAGATCCCCGGCACCGGGGGGCCGCTCAACACGTTCCCCGACTACACCGAGCCCATCAAGCTGGCGCTGAAGCAGGAGCAAGAGGTCACCGAGCAGATCGTCAACCTTGCCCGCGCCGCGCGTGACGACGGCGACTACCTCGGCGAGCAGTTCATGCAGTGGTTCCTCAAGGAGCAGGTCGAGGAGGTCGCGACGATGACGACGCTGTTGACGATCGCCGAGCGCGCCAAGGGCAACATCTTCGACCTGGAGACCTTCGTGGAGCGCGAGATCAACGGCAAGGCAGCCGGCGAGGACACGGCCCCGGCCGCGGCCGGGGGCAACCTGTAGGGCAGTCCGGGGGGAACGCCGGGGGGACTCAGCGCACGGCGGCGTCACCGTCGTCGGCGGCAGTGGGATCAACGGCGAGGCCGCGCGCGAGTCTGGCGAAGAACTCCTCGGTATTCGACCCGACCGACAGGGAATCGCCGTCGTTGCTCCAGACCGGCCCGCCGGTGGGCACGGTGGCCATCGTCGGTGATCCGCGCAGCGCCCAGGCGAGCATCAACAGATCCCAGGACCGGTCGTCGGTGTCGACGGTCAGCGATGAGACCACGCCGTCGATGAAGGGGATCAACCGGAAGGGGTTGAGCAACACTCCCGGGCTGGTCGCCTTGGCCATCAGGGCGGCGAAGACCTTGCGCTGATTCACCACGCGCTGCAGGTCGGCGTTGGGGAAGTCGCGGCTGCGCACCAGTGCCAGCGCCTGGCGCCCGTTGATGTCCTGGCAGCCGGCCCGCAGGCGCAACCCGGCCTTCGGGTCGCGCAGCGACTCCTTCAAGCAGACTTCGATGCCGCCGATCGTGTCCACGACGTGGGCGAAGCCGCCGAAGCCGATCTCCGCGTAGTGGTCGATGTGCACGCCCGACAGTGCCTCGACGGTCCGGACCAGCAATTGAGCCCCGCCCATGTTGAACGCGGCGTTGATCTTGTGGTGGCCGTATCCGCCGGGAATCTCGACGTAGAGGTCGCGGGGGATCGAGATGATCGCCGACTTCCCGCTGGTCGGCTTGGAGATGAGCATGATGGTGTCGGTGCGCGCGCCGCCCTCGTCGGGGCCGGTGGACAGCTTCGCGCGCTCGGCGGCGGTCAATCCGTCGCGGGAATCGGTGCCGACCACCAGCCAGTGCGTCCCCGGGGTCTGGGCGATCCGGCCGGAGAACGACAGTGCGTTCACGCGGTGCAGTTTGCCGTCGTAGTAGACCAATCCCGCCACTGCGGCGACGACCACGGCGACCACGACGATCAGAATGCCGCTGAGGACGCCGCGCACCGAGAACATGCGGCGTTTCGCCCGGCGACGCGGTGCTCCAGGGGCGGCCGCTGGCCGCGGTGCGCCCGGGGCGGCCGCCGGCCGCGGTGCTCCCGGGGCGGCCGCCGGCCGCGGGCGTTTGCCGGCGGGGGGTATGCCAGGTGGTTGTGCGGCGGCCGGTGGATTGCCGGGTGGGCGGTTGGCGGGTGGTCGACTGGCCGGGGTGCCACCCGCGCGGCGGGGTCGAACCGGGGGTCGCTGCTCGTCGGGCGGGAGGGGTTCGGGAATCTGCGTCGGCGCATATTTGCGGGCCGGGGGTACCGGTCGAGTCGGCCGCACCGCGGGTGCGGCGGACCGGGCCTGCGGCCGACGGTCCGGCGGTACTGCCGGACCGGATGGTGCGGCCGGACGGGATGGTGCAGGGGCCAGCGGCGGAGCGGGCGGTGGGGGGATCGCGCCGGGTTGCGGGCGGGGAGTCGGCGGAATCGGCGGGCGGGCAGCATCGGGCCGCAGCGCGGCGGCGGGATCCTGCTCCCGGCGCCGACCGCGCAGGCTCGGCTGCTCACTCGGGTCGTTCACCCGGTCAAATCTACGCATTGCGGCTGAATGGGGGCTGAACTTGTCCGGGGCGACGCTCGCCTAGGGTGGGGCGCGTGAACATCGAGCCGATCACCGACCCGACGCAGCGTCGCGCGCTGTGGATCGAGCTGGCGGTCGTCGGTGCGCTCACCTTCGGGATGTCGGCGCTGGCCGCACTGCTGTCACTGGTCGAGGCGCAGTTGACCGGCGGTATCGGGCAGACGACAGTCGCGCTCAACCCGTCTCGCTCCGACATCGGCTGGATCGACTTCGCCCGCCAGGCACTCTCGGTCGCACGGCTGACCGCAATGGCCGGGTTGGCCTGCTATCTGCTGTGGCGCAGCGGGATTCGTTTGTCGACTGTGGGGGTGACCCGCCGTCCGGGGCATCACGACGTCCCCGTCGGGATCGGCCTCGCCGCGCTCATCGGCCTTCCGGGGCTGGGGCTGGTATTCCTCGCGCACCTGCTCGGGTTGAACGCGGCGCTGGTGCCCAGCGACACGTCCGGTCCGTGGTGGCAGGTGCCGATGCTGATCCTGGTCGCGATGGCCAATGCCGTCGCCGAGGAGGTGGTCGTCGTCGCCTACTTCCTGGTGCGCCTGCGCCAGTTGGGTCTGCGCGACGCCCGCGCGCTCGCCGCCAGCGCGGTGTTGCGGGGCGCCTATCACCTGTACCAGGGCATCGGCGGTGGCCTCGGCAACGTGGTGATGGGGTTGGTCTTCGGACGGTGGTATCAACGCACCGGGCGGGTGTGGCCGTTGGTGATCGCACATGCGCTCATCGACGTCGTCGCCTTCGTCGGGTTCCTCCTCGTCGGGGACCGGTTGGGTCTCAGCGAGATTCGGAAGTAGCGGGCGGCACGACCACGACGGTCAGCCCGGCGTCGAGGAGCGACTGCACCAGGGGCCGGCGCGCCAACCGCGACAGGAGCCCGGACCAGCCGCGTCGGCGCGCCCCGATCACCACCATCGTCGCCCCGGACTGTGCGGCCACGGCGCCCAGCACGGCGGCGGCGTTGCCGCGGGCGCTGTAGTAGGTCCAGCCGGTGTCGACGCCGGCCAGCAGTGCGCGCAACCATTGAGCGTCGGCGTCGCGCAGGGCCCGCGTCTGCGCCTCCCACGTGGGCGAGTCGGGATCGATACCGAGGTCGGAGTCATCGGCGACATGCGCGATGTGAAGTTGCGCGCCGAGTGCGTGCGCCAGATCCACGGCTCGGCCCACCGCGGCTCGGCTCGCCGGCGTCCGGTCCCAGCCGACGACGAGGTGGGTTCTGGCCGATCGTGTGCCGGGATGCGCTATCGAACGGATTGCCATGGTTCCTCCTGCTCCTGCTCCGGCTCCCACTCTTGGTGTCTTGGTGTCTTGGTGTCTTGGTGTCTTTGGTGCTGTCGGTGGGCTTGCTGCTCGTGGTGTTACTGCACGTGGATCAGCCAGGCGAGCCACATGCCTGCTCCGCAGGCCAGCACGGCGGCGGCCCACGTGCCCAGTGCGTTGGCGGCGGCGAGGCCGACGGCGCCGCGTCGGGCCAGCGCGACGGTCTCGAAACTCGCGGTGCTGAAGGTGGTGAAACCGCCGCAGAACCCGGTCCCCGCCACCACCGTGAGCGGCGCCGGAGCGCCGGCGAAGACGACCAACCCCGTCAGGAATCCCAGCAGCGCCGATCCGACGACGTTGATCGCGATGGTCGCGACCGGGAGGTCGGTGGTCACCTTCGCCTTGACCCCGGCATCGCACAGATAGCGGGCGAGGGCGCCGGCACCGCCCGCGGCACAGGCGGCGACTGCCCAGGCGTTCATCGAGGGACATCCGGGTCGACGAAGTCGGGGGGAGTGAGAGGGTCGACGAAGTCGGGGGGAGTGAGAGGGTCGACGAAGTCGGGGGGAGTGAGAGGGTCGACGAAGTCGGGGGGAGTGAGAGGGTCGACGAAGTCGGGGGAGCTCGGTGCCGTGCGCGCGGCCAGGCGTGCTCCACCGACCAGCCCGAGGACCGTTCCGATGATCCCGCCGGCAACCGTGGCGCTCCCGTAGGCGAGGGCGAGCGGAAGGTGACCGTCGGAGACGAGTGCTGTCTGTTCGGCGGCGAAGGTGCTGTAGGTGGTGAACCCCCCGCAGAGCCCGGTGGCGCCGAACAGGCGCAGCCGGCGGCCGAACTCCTCGTCGACGCGCGAGGAGGCGAGGTACTCGAGCAGCGCGGCAAGGGCCAGGGCGCCGGTGAGGTTGATCAGGAATGTCGTGACCGGCCATCGGCCGGCTTCGGCGGGCGCCGCCCGTTCCAGGATCATGCGCGTCGCGGTGCCCACGGCACCACCGGCGAACACGAGCGCAAGCCCGGGGACGTCGCGGAGGACCGAGGTCAGGCGGGGCATGGACAAGTTCCTTCCGGGGCACCGGCGACCCCGCACGCGGGGTCGAGTGTCGACCAGGAACTATCAGCCGGTACGGCGGTTCGGGTGTCGGGCACCCCGGTGAGATCCATCGCCTCGGCGGCGTGCGACGCCACCGGTGCAAGTATACGGCTAACCTGACACCGTGCCCGTGATCGCCTACTTCGGCCCAGCCGGAACCTTCACCGAGATGGCGATGAACCGTCTTGTCCACTCCGGCGCCGGTCCGCTGGCCGGGCTCGTCGCCGACGAAGTCGACCGGCTGGCCGTCGGCAGCCCCGCCGCGGTCATCGAGGCCGTGCGCGCCGGCACGGCGCAGTTCGGCTGCGTTCCCATCGAGAGTTCGGTCGAGGGGTCGGTGCCGGCGACCATGGATGCGCTGGTCCCGGTCGGCGATGACGACCGAGTGCAGGTGTTCGCCGAGACGGTGCTCGATATCGCCTTCACGATCGCCGCCTCGCGCGCGATCGATCCCGGGGCGGTGCGGACGATCGCGGCCTATCCCGTCGCGCAAGCGCAGGTGCGCGCCAGCACCGCGCAGCGCTTCCCGAATGCCGAGTTCACCCTGGCCTCGTCGAATGCGGGTGCCGCGCTCGACGTGGCGCAGGGGCGCGCCGATGCCGCGGTCACCACCCCGATCGCGGCTGCCGCCCATCGGTTGCACGTGTTGGCCGCCGACGTCGCCGACAGCGCGGATGCGGCGACGCGGTTCGTCCTCCTCGGCCGTCCCGGTGCGGTCCCACCGCGCACCGGCGCCGATCGGACATCGGTGATCGTCGACCTCGTGAACCGTCCCGGCAGCCTGCTCGGTGTACTCGATGAGTTCGCCGCGCGTGGCATCGATCTCACCCGCATCGAGTCGCGGCCGCGCCGCGCCTGGCAACCGGGGACGGGGGTGGAGTACCGCTTCTTCATCGATGTGGTCGGCCACCTCGACGATCCGGCGGTCGGGGAGGCGCTGCGGGCGCTGTACCGCACGGTCGAGCGGGTGGTCTTCCTCGGATCATGGCCCGTCTACGGCCCGGGCGGGACGCCGCCGCCCGATCACCGGGACAGTGAGAGATGGTTCGCGCGGCTGTGCGGGCGCGAGGGTGGAAGGGATCGTCGATGACGCGGTTGTTCTTGGTCCGCCACGGCGAGACGACCTCCAATGTGATGCGGCGACTCGATACCGCGTTGCCAGGGGCCGCGCTCACCGACTTCGGGGTGCGCCAGGCGGCCCGCTTCGCGCTGGGGAACGACGGGGTGCTGAACGACAGGATGCTGAACGACAGCGGCTCGGCGCGGCCCGCGCTGATCAGTTCCGTCGCGCGCCGCGCCCAGCAGACGGCTGAGGTCGTCGGGGGTCTGTGGGGAATCGACTCGGAGGTCGTCGACGGCTTGCACGAGGTGCAGGTCGGCGACCTCGAGGACCGCAATGATCGGGAGGCCTACGAGACCTTCGGATCGGTGGTGGAGCGGTGGCACCACGGGGAGACCTCGGTGGCGCTGCCGGGCGGCGAGTCGCTCGACGACGTGTTCGCCCGCTACCTGCCCGCCGTCGACGAGATCGCCCGACGCTACCTGCGCGGCCCGCAGGGCCGCGACGTCTACGTCGTGAGCCACGGGGCGGCGATCCGCCTCATCGCCGCCCGGCTCGCCGACGTCGATCCCGGCTTCGCGGTCGGCAACCACCTGGCCAATACCGGTGTCGTGGAACTCGGCTATGCCCCCGAGGGGGACAGTGCCGAGGGGGACAGTGCCGAGGGGGACCCCACCGCGGGGGGCAATCCGTGGTCGGTACACCGATGGGGCGATCGGGTCGCGCCGTTCGTGCACGACGACGCCGAAGGCGACCCGGATCGGATGGGATGAGCCGGCTGGGCTCAGGCCCAGCCGTGCTCGTGCAACCAGGCGTCGTCGATGCCGAAGTGGTGGGCGACCTCGTGGATCACGGTGATGCGCACCTGTTCGCGGACCTCGTCGGGGGTTGAGCAGACCCCGAGGATCGAGTCGCGGTAAATCGTGATCGTGTCCGGCAGGTAGCCGCCGTATTCGCTGGTGCGATCGGTCAGCGCGATTCCCTCGTAGAGGCCGAGGATGTGCGGGCTGTCCGGGTGCGCGGGTTCGACGAGGATGACGACGTTCGACATCGCGCGGGTGAGTTCCTCGGGGATCTCGTCGAGGGCGTCGGACACCAACTCGTCGAACGCGCGACTACCCAGTCGCACGGTCAGCCGCCGCTCGGCGCGGGTACCTGCGCCGGGTTGGGCGCGATGCCGGGTGGCATCGGCACGGGGGTGGGCAGGGCCCGGCCGGGTGGGCCGGCCGGGGGTGGCGTCGGGATCTTGCCGTTGATCAACAGCTGCGCCCGGGCGTCGCCGACGAGGGTGGCGAAGCCGCCCTTGAACGGCAGGGCCATGTAGCAGACCGCCTTGCGGCTTCCCGCCAACCAGCCGATCTCCGAGACCGCCGACCATTGGATGTTCAACGTCGTTTGCTCGAACTGGCGTTTGCCGCCCATGAAGCGGTAGGCCTGCACCGGACAGATCGGAGTGAGGAACTTGTTCTGCTCCTCGGTGCCGGGCCAGCCGCGGCCAGAGGTGCGAGCCCCGAATCGCGCGGACATGTCGATGACGCCGGTCGTTTGGAAGGCATGCGGTTCGGCGCAGCTCACCGGGAACGTCGGCTGCCGGGTCTGCGGGTTGATCCCGATGCACGTGCCCGGCGCCCACTGCTGGGACTGGTCGAGTTCGGCGACCCGGCCGGTGGTCTCCATCTCGCCGCCACCGAGGCCCTGCTCGATCAGTCCGCAGCGCAGATCGCGTTGGCCGCGTTCCCACTGGGCTTGCGACGGGAAGATCAGACTGGCGACGAAGCGCCCCTGCGGGTCGAAGCGCCCGTCGAGGTAGGTGGTGACCAGGACTGGGCACTGTTCGGTGCGGATGACGCTGAAGCGTTCCGGGCCGGGCCACGGCGCGCTGGGGGCGAACTCCCCGCCGGGAAGGATCTGGCCGTCGACGGCGGCTGCCACTTCGAAGCGGTGCGGTTCGCGGCAGTCCACCTTGGTGGGTGAGCCGGGTTTGCCCTGCTCCCATTGCAGGCAGTCGCCGGCTTTGGACTCGGTGAAGGCGTTCTGTTCCGCGCGCTCGCCGACGCCGATCCGCGTGCCGCCCACCCGGCCCGAGTCGTGGGCGGCACCGGTGGCGAACGCGGCCGACGCAACGGCCACCGAGCCGACCACTCCGGCGGCCAACAGGACGCGCAGGGGGTGGGTGGCCATTGCCGCGCGCCACCGCGCCGCTCGGGTGGTGGCCGTCGCGGTGCCTTCGTCGGCGGGCCGCTCGTCGAGCGTGGTGGGTTCGTCGTCGGAAGTCATCCCCTCCATCATGCCCGCTCGAGTGCGCATGGGTAGGCTCTGGGAGGTGATCGACCTCAAGACTCTTCGCGATGAACCCGACCTGGTCCGCGACTCGCAGCGCATCCGCGGCGAGGATCCCGCCCTTGTCGACCGGGCGTTGGACGCCGACGTGCGCCGCCGCGAAGCGATCGCGCTGGCCGACACACTGCGCTCGGAGCAGAAGTCGCTGGGCAAACTCGTCGGCAAGGCGGCCGGTGACGAGAAGGCGCAGCTGCTGGCCCGCGGCAAGGAATTGGCCGAGAAGGTGAAGGCGGCCGTCGCCGCGCAGAACGAGGCGGAGGACGATAGCGAGGCCGTGCACCGGGCTATCTCCAATGTCGTGGCCGGGGCGCCGGCCGGCGGTGAGGACGACTTCGTCCTGGTGGAAACGGTGGGCCAGGCCCGCGACATCCCCGATGCGAAGAACCATCTGGAGCTCGGCGAGGCGCTGGGCCTGCTCGACATGGAGCGCGGCGCGAAGGTCTCCGGGTCGAGGTTCTACTTCCTGACCGGCAACGGGGCGTTGTTGCAGCTGGGCTTGCTCAACCTGGCCGCGCGCACCGCGGTGCGCAACGGCTTCGAGTTGATGATCCCGCCGGTGCTCGTCCGGCCGGAGATCATGGGCGGCACCGGGTTCCTCGGGGCGCACGCCGACGAGGTCTACCACCTGCCCGACGACGATCTGTACCTCGTCGGGACCTCGGAGGTGCCGCTGGCGGGCTATCACAGCAACGAGATCATCGACCTGTCCGCCGGACCCAAGCGCTACGCGGGATGGTCGAGCTGCTTCCGCCGCGAGGCGGGCAGCTACGGCAAGGACACGCAGGGGATCATCCGCGTGCACCAGTTCGACAAGGTCGAGGGCTTCGTCTACTGCCGGCCCGAGGAGGCGGAGGCCGAGCACCGCAAGCTGCTCGGCTGGGAGCGCGAGATGCTGGACGCGATCGACGTGCCCTACCGCATCATCGACATCGCCGGCGGCGACCTCGGCAGTTCCGCGGCGCGCAAGTTCGATTGCGAAGCGTGGGTGCCGACACAACACACCTACCGCGAGCTGACGTCGACCTCGAATTGCACGACTTATCAGGCGCGCCGGCTGTCGATCCGCTACCGCGACGAGAGCGGCAAGCCGCAGATCGCGGCGACCCTCAACGGGACGCTGGCGACCACCCGCTGGATCGTGGCGATCCTGGAGAACCACCAGCAGCCGGATGGATCGGTCGTGCTGCCCCCCGCGCTGGCCGCCTCCGTCGGCATCGAGGTGTTGGAGCCGAAGAAGTGAAGTCCCGCGGCTTCGCGCTGGCCGCGGCGGTCACCGCCTTCGTCGCCGGCGCGATGACCCTGTTGCCGTGGGTGTCGCTGGAGGGACGGGGACTACCGATGTCCTGGTCGGGGCTGGGCTTCTACTACGGCGCCGAGCTGGTACCCGATACGCCCTCGATCAATCCGCTCGGCTGGGCGGTCGTCTTTGTGGTCTTCGAGGCCTTGGTGCTGCTCGGATTCGAGTTGTTCGCCACCGGCGAGGCTGCCGCGCTCAAGCGCTGGCTGTATCTGGGGCTGGCCAGCCTGGCCGGGGTGCTCGCCGTGGTACTCGTCGTCGCGGTACTGGTGCCGTCCATGGTCTACGGTTCGATGCCCGATCACCTGGCTGCCGCCGTCGGGGACATCGAGACGGCTGAGATCACGTTGGGCCGAGGCGTCCTCGGTGTGCCGGCGATCCTCGGCACGGCTTTCTGGCTGGCACTGACCGCGGTGGTCGCGCTGCGCGGCTTTCGTGCGGCCGGCCGAGTCGACGAGACGCAGTCTGCCGCGTAAGCGCAGCCATCTTCCGCGCGCCGCCCTATGCTGTGCGGATGTACCGTCGCAGCGCTCTCGCACTATCTGTACTCGGCCTCTCCGTAGCCCTCGCGTTGTCGGCGTGCGAGGGAGCCAAGCACGACGCAACGCCGGCCGTGTCCGAGGCGCCGGTGTCGCAGCCACCGGCGAATCCTGCTCCCACTGGTACGCCGGTCGGGACGGCGACGGTGTCCGTCACGGGCGGGTCGGGGCCGGTGACGATCCGCTACCGCATCAATGGTCAGCCGGAACAGACTGATGCCGACGTCACCACGCCGTGGACCAAGGACTACCCCGTCTACCCGAAGGTGGAGACGACGGTAGCGGTGCAGGGACAGGCCATGTGCACGATCACTCTCAAAGCGATGGTGGTGTCCTTCCAGCCCGGGCCGAATCCGAAGTGCTCCTATGCCCACTATGAGTGAGGCTGCACGGCGATGACCCTCGGGCTCCTAGCGGCGATCACCGCGGCACTGGGCTATGGCCTTGCGTCGGTATTGCAGGCCAAAGCGGCCGAGTCGACTGCGTCGGCTGGTGAGGCAGCACCAACGTTTCGCTCGACGATCACGACGATGCTCAGCGCCGTCTTCATCCTGGGTCTGTGCCTCGACGGCATCGCTTTCGTCGCGAACCTCGTCGCGGCCCGGGAACTTCCGCTCTTCCTCGCTCAGCCGATCGTTTCGGCCAATCTCATCGTCACCGCCGTCGCCGCCGGTCTGTTTCTCGGCGTCGTACTGACGAGGCGTGAGCGAGTCGCCGTCGTCGTCGTCGTCCTTGCGCTCGTCGCACTCGCATTGACCGCCGGTGAGGAGGGTGGTCCGACGTCGGGCTGGGCCGGCCGGAACCACGATCTTATGCACTGGGGTGTCCTGCTCGTCGCCATCGTCCTGATGGTCGGCGGCCTGGTATTGGTGCGGGTGGCCAGTGGTCCGGCAGTGGCCGCGGCGGCCGGGCTCATGGCCGGTGCATTGTTCGGCGTGATGGTGGTCGCAGTGCGAATCGCTGACGGGATCGACCCGTTCTCGGTGACCGCGCTTCTCGCTGATCCCGCGGTGTACGCGGTGGTCCTCGCCGGCGTCGGCGGCTTCTACCTGTTCACCGTCGCATTGCAGACCGGATCGGTGAATGCGGCTGCGGCGGCGCTGGTCGTCGGGGAGACGGTGATCCCGGCGGTCGTCGGGATGGTGCTGTTGGGTGATCAGGTGCGCGCGGGCTGGTGGGCTGTTGCCGTCCTCGCCTTTGTGGCCGCTGTCGGCGGAGCCGTCACGATCGCGCTGGCGGGTTCTGCGCAGTTGGAGTAGCGAGAGCAGTTGGACGTTGAACCCTCAGGCATGCCCACCGAGCAGATCAGCATGGTGGCGCGCGGCAACATCGGGATGGGCGCGCAGTCGGGCCTTGAGGATGTTGTCGCCGAAGGTGCCCGAGATCGGATTCGAGGGATCCTCGGTCACTCCCGGCGCCTCGACGGCAAGCTCGAGCGGCAGCTCGATCCGCGGCATCGTCGCGGACAGCGCGGGATTGAAGAAGAACGGCACGGACAGCCGTTCGCTACCCGCCGGCGGCGAGACCACGCGGTGCATCGTCGCGGTGAGGTAGCCGTCGGTCGCGAATTCCATCGCCTCCCCGATGTTCACCACGAAGGCATCGGTCAATGGAGGGGCGTCGATCCAGTCGCCATCATGCTCGACCTGCAGCCCGCCCTTGCCGGGTTCGACGAGGAGCAGCGTGAGCACCCCCGGATCCTTGTGGGCGCCGACGCCCTGACGATCGTCGGATGCGCGTCCGGGGTAGCGGACGAGCTTGACCAGCGTCGAAGGTCGAGCGGCAAAAGCCTCGTCGAAGATGTCTTCGGCGGTGCCGAGGCTTATAGCCCATTCGCGCATGAGCCGCAATCCGACTGCGCTGCAACGGTCTTGCCAATCAGTCAGGACCTCGCGCAATTCTGGAAGCGCCTCGGGCCAGAGGTTCTCGCCGTCGAGTCGTAGGTATGCCGGCTCATCCCCCAGCGGCTCGTACTCCGCCGCGATATCGATCTGTTCGCGCCAGTCGATCGCGCCCTGCGTGTACTCGCCGCCGAAGCGGGTGTAGCCGCGGAACTGCGGGCTCTTGCCCATCTCGACGGCGAACTTGTCCTCGTCGGGCAGGGCGAAGAATGCGCGCGCGGTCTCGAAGAGGCGATCCCGCACTGCTCGGTCGATGCCGTGGCCGACGAGGTAGAAGAATCCGACTTCGTGGGTGGCCGCGCGCAGCGCTCCGCGGAACGCGGCCTGGTCAGCTGCGTCGCCGTCGAGCAGCGACATGTCGACGACAGGCAGTTCGGTCAGCTGGTGGGCCATGCGGTTCAGGCTACGCAGCACCTCGCCGGGGTGGGGGATCGGAGACGACGCGGCCCGGTGGAGCATTCGGCGACGACGCTAGCCCTCGACTCGCTCGGCGCGGATTTCATGGCCTTTCGAGGTGAGGCACCGGCCCGATGCCAGATCCCACTGCCAGCCGTGCAGGTTGCAGGTGAGCTTGTCGCCCTCGATGACGCCGAACTTCTCCAGGTCGGCTTTGAGATGCGGGCAGCGACGCTGCATCTCCCAGCCGTCCTTGCAGATCGACGCGGAGTCGTCGTGGGCCTCGGCGAACCAACCGTCGGCGTAGTGGATTCGCTCCTCGGTGAGGCATTTGAAGAAGGTGTACAGGAACTCGTTGTAGCCGCCGACGCGCCAGGTGGTGAACCGGGTGGACAGGAAGATCGTGTTGACCCAGTCCGGCTCGTCGTCGCGCAGCACCGTGCGCACCAGCTCCGGGGCGATACGGAAGCCGTAGCGGTACTTGCCGTCGCCCTCCTCGCGCATCCGTACGGTTCGGTTGGGGAAGTCGAGCACGAATGTCTCGTCGCCGATCTCCAGGCCGACCGGGTAGCCGATCCCGTCGGAGATCAGGTCGGAGTCCTTCATGATCGGCTCGAAGGTGTCCTTGAGCTGCGGGAGCAGGGGGTCGCCGTCGGCGGGCGCCCAGGTCGCCTTCTCCGCCGCGATGATGGGCGCGAACTTCTTCTTCATCCGCTCCAGGTACGACTTCTTGTTGGGTCCGAAGACCTCCTCGGGCGGATAGGGGTGGGTGAGTTCGTCGAGTTCGGATCCGCGCAGCGTCACCGTCGACCCGGAGACCATCATCAAGCCGCGGTGCTTGGCACCGTCGTCGGTCCCGTGCTCGCGCATCTGCTCGAGGAACTCGGCCTGGTCGGGGAAGATGCTGGCCTGATCCGATTCGCTGCCGGTGTTGAAGTCGTTGAGCGCGAACAGGTCGTCGTCGAGGAACATCGGCGGCCCGGCCGAGGGGACCACCCAGGTGGCGCCGATCTGCTCGATGTAGGAGCGCGCCCGGTCCATGCCGCGCTGACGCTTCTGCTTGGCGAAGTTGGCCTTGGACTTGCGGGGGATGTCGTAGACCATCGGGTACCAGATGGCACCCGAGTACTGCAGCAGGTGGATGTCGATGGCGCCGAACTCCTCGGCGATGACGTCGAGGTCGACCGGCCGCGCATCATTCATGTTGAAGCAGGTCGTCTCCCCGTCGGAGACGATCAGGCCCGAGTCGCCGATCGGGCCGTCGGCCGGCGCGCGCAGCGCGATGATCATGATGTCGAGGTCGCCCTTGGGCCCGCTGACCCGATGCTTGCGCGAGTCGACCGTCTCGACGAACTTGGTGAAACCGAGGGCCTCGAGCTCGCGTTTGAGGTCGGGCACCGGGTAGTCGGGCAACAGGACGGTGGCGTCCTTGGAGATGTTGTCGCGCAGGTTCTGCTCGTCGAAATGATCGCGGTGCAGGTGCGAGACGTAGAGGTAGTCGCATTGCCCCAACGCGGCCCAGTCGAGCTCGGAATTGTCCGGGAACGGGACCCACGACGAGAAGTAGGCGGGGTTGACCCAGGGATCGCACAGGATGGAACCGGCCTTGGTCTGGATGTGGAAACCGGCGTGACCGACGCTGGTGATCTGCAACTGTTCGCCTTCCGGACGATTGGGCTAACGGCCCGAACTGTTGGCCCGGCCTTGCCCCCAGAATAAACGTCCCCCCGCCCGGAATTCGATTCCGTGCGGGGGGACCTACTGCTTTGGGTGGGGCTACCGCTGCTTCGGAACGGGGATGCCCAGGGCTTGGGCAAGGGCGCGCTTGGCGTCCTCGAACGCTTTGTCGGCGGCCTTGTCGCCACCCTTTGGCAGGGTGATGCCGGCGAGGGCCTTGGGCATCTGCGACTTGAAGGATCGGGAGAGGCTGTCGAGCGTCGGGTCCTCTCGATAGACCGCGGCGGCGGAGACGGGCTTGCCGCGGTTCTTGCGGACGCGGTAGTTGTGGTAGCGCGCGTTGCCGACACCCTCGTGGTATCCGGGGATCGCGCCATTGACCGCGCCGATTCCTGCGCCGATCGCGCCACCGATTCCTGCACCGATTCCTGCACCGATCACCACGCCCGCCACAGCGGCCGCAATCAGGATGACCGTGGCGACCGGTGCCGCCACAATCAGGCCGGCCCCGGCGCTGGCCGCGGTAATCGCTGCCGCCGCAGCGGCCCCGCCAGCGGTTCCGGCGAGGCCACCGAGGATGCCGCCCCCGACGCCGCCGATCAGGCCGCCGATGACCGCCCCGTAGAGGGCGCCCTGTCCGGCGGCCTGGGAAGCTCCGGCGGCTGCACCGCGCAGCCCCCACTCCAACTCGTTGGCATACCCCGTCCTTTCGGCGACCTTGTGAGCGACCTGGTTCTTCGCGAGCCTGGTCTTCATGGCCTTGTGCTTCTTCGACGCGGCGGTGCGAGGCATCCGCACTACTTCGAGTACGACCGGCGCAGGCGCGGCGGGGCCGGCCGTACCGACCGGGGCGGTCGGGATGACCAGGAACGGGCGTACCGAGGTCGAGGCGACGGGTGTCGCGGCGGCGACGGCCGTGGGCCCGGGGTGGGCCGCGGCGACCACACCCTGGGAGGTGGCACCGGACGCGGCCGGGGCGAGCAGGGCGACCGCGGCGGCACTGCTGATGAGTCCGACGGCCAGGCGGGTGGGAGCTTGTTGGGTTCGCATGCCATTAATCTAACCGGCCGGATTTCGGGCCGATTTCGCCGACGTTGAGCACACGCCATCGAATGATGAACAGTCGGTGAACTTGCTGGTCGAAGGTAATAAGATCACGCCGAGCAGAAGCCGTGGGGCGACGTGGTCTTCATCACAGGCCACTTCAAGCGGTAAGTCGGCCCGCGGCTACTGCGGAATCGGGATGCCGAACGCCCGGGCGATGGCGCGCTTGGTATCAGTGATCGCCCGATGCGCCTGCGGGGGCAGTGTCACGGTCGGGATCTCGCGCATTTCGCCGACCGGGACGCGGGCCGAAGACTTCCGTGCGACGGGGATCCCGACGCGTGCCGCGACGGGTTGACCATTGTTGGCGCGCACCGCGTTGTTGTGCTGGCGGGCCCGGTTCTGGCCGTTGATGTATCCGCCGACCGCACCGCCGACTGCACCCCAGACAACGCCGACGAAGGCGCCGACGATGGAACCGAAGATGAAGAAGGGAGGGAGGAAGAAACCGACGATGGCGCCGGCGATCACACCGACCAACGCACCCTGGGCGGCACCGGCGGCTGCGCCCTGCCAGGCGGCTTGCTGTTCATTGATGTAGCCCTGTTTGACCTGATGCTTGCCGAACTCGGCGACCTTGTCGGTGGGCACAGCGACCACGACTGGAGCCGGGGCCGCCGGGAAGGCCATTCCGGCAGGCGCGGTGTGGACGATGACCAGACGCTGGCCGGGGATCGACGGCAGCAAGGTGCGAGCGGGTGCGGTGACAGCGGAAGGCGCGGAGAGCGATGTCGCCGCGATCGGGCCCGACGGGGCTGCGCCCGAAGCAGCCGGGGCGAGCAGGGCCGCAGTGGCAGCCGTTCCGATCAAGCCGACCGCCAAGCCGCTGGAGAAGAATGAGGTACGCATGAAGGCCATTTTAGTCCAATTCGTCGGCAAGATCGGCAACTCGCGACCCCTTTCTTCTCGGGCCGCACCGATGCGTCCCGGCTACGCTTTCGGGTATGGAACCCGTCTACGACAGCATCATCGCGGTGGCGCGCACGCTCTGGGCCGCCCAAGGTATCAAGTTCTCCATCTCCGGCGTCGAGCACATTCCCACGAGCGGCCCGGGTGTCGTGGCCATCAACCACACCGGCTATCTCGACTTCACCCTCGCCGGGGTGCCAGCCTTCCTCCAAGGCAAGCGCAAGGTCCGGTTCATGGCGAAGAAGGAAGTCTTCGACAACAAGATCACCGGCCCGCTGATGCGCGGCTGCAAGCACATCCCGGTCGACCGGACGGCTGGCGCCGAAAGCTATCAGGCCGCCGTCGACTACTTGAAAGCCGGCGAACTCGTCGGCGTCTACCCGGAGGCGACGATCAGTCGCAGCTTCGAGATCAAGGCCTTCAAGTCCGGGGCCGCGCGCATGGCCCTTGAGTCCGGCGCCCCGATCATCCCGACCCTCATCTGGGGCGCACAGCGCATCTGGACCAAGGGCCACCCCAAGAACCTGGGGCGCTCCAAGACGCCGGTTTCCATCGGCGTCGCCGAGCCGCTGGAGGCCACGGGGTCGCCGGAGGCCCTCACCGCGAAGCTCCATGAGGTAATGGTGGCCAAGCTCGACCAGCTGCAACAGGAGTATGCGCAGCGCAACGGCCCCTACCCGGCCGGCGCATTCTGGGTTCCGGCCCGACTGGGCGGTGGCGCGCCGACCCTGGCGGAGGCCAACGCCCTCGACGAGGCCGAGCACGCCGAGCGGATGGCGAAGAAGGTGGAGCGCGACACCGATCCCGGCGCCTGAGCAACGGGGTTGTCAGAGCAACGGGGTTGTCAGAGGGGCAGGGTGTCAGGCGGGTAGCCGCAGACCTGCACCGACTCCGGCCCGGATCGCGAGCGAAGCGATCTGCAGGGAGCCGCGGCGCGGCAGCCTGGACAACTCGGCCGCCCGGGCGGGCAGGTCACGGTGGTGGCCGTCGCGGAGGGCCACGATGGCGGCCAGCAGCGCACGCCGGTGCGAGTCGAGCGCGCTGTGCCCGGTGTCGGCGAGTTCGACCAGCGCCGAATCGGGCACCAGCTCCGCGACGTTCGCGGCAATCGGAGGCGGCGTGCGCAGATCGCGGGCGCCGGCGACTACCACGGTCGGCCAGGAGAAGTGCGGCAACTCCCGGGGCAGAGACGCCGGCTCTCCGATGAACGGCTCATCGGAGAGCTCGGCGAATGGCTCGACGGGGTCCAGAGGCAGACCGTCGGGCTCGTGGGCGTAGCCCAGCTCGCGGTAGCTGATCCCCGACACCACGTCGGGCTCCATGATGTAGGGGTTGGTGGCCTCGAGCTCGGACTCCCCGAGCTTGGCGATCTGGCGCCACACCAGCCGCCCGCGGCCTTGTGCCCGGGCATTGGCCAAGCGCTGCAGCGCCGTCGGGCCGGCCATCTCGTATACCGCGGTCACGACGTGGCTCAGTTCGCCCGACCCCACCGTGCCGGAGGCGAGGAGTGCGCGGACCGCGGATGCCGTCTCCCCAGGGCCGTCGAGCAGGAGGTTGCGGCGATAGGCGCGGGTCAGGGGCAGGTCGTCGAGGACCGACAGGACGGGTGAGTCGAGCACCATGGCGGCGACGCGCCCGGGGTAGCGGATGCCGAACAGCTGCGCGACGTAGGTCCCGTAGGAACTGCCGACGATGATCGCGCGATCGATGCCGGCGGCGTCGAGAACGGCGACGAGGTCGTCGACCGCGGCGCTGATCGTCACCGCCGAAGTCGGCAGTTCGGTGCCGGCGGTGTCGAACCGGGACAGCCCTACGCCCCGGTGTTCCATCATGACCAGGTCGAGTCCGGAGGCCGCGGCGTCGCGGCGCAGCGCCCGGTAGGGCAGAGCCGACGCCAGGCCCGGTCCGCCCGGGACCACGACGACCGGCACCCCGGCGCCCGGGGCCTGCCGCAGGTAGGCGATGTCGACGGACGTGTCTCCCGCCGGCCGTCGGACCCGGCCGCCGCCGCGCTGCACCTCGCGCTCGGCTAGCGCGTGCAGCACCGTGAGGCTCGTGGAGCGAGAGGCCATGGGCACCAGGGTAGTCGGCGCAAGCCGGTCCGCCGGGCTCGCCGGACTACGTGCGACGGCCGATCCGCGCAGGTAGCCTCAGTGCCGGGGAGGTGATCACCGTCGACGAACCAGGCGAACCAGGCGAACCAGACACCGCGGACCGCCCGCCGCGCCCCGGGCAGGGGCTCGCCGGGGTGACCGGGGCCCTCGTCCTGATCCTGGTCGCACTGGTGACGGTTTGGGACCAGACGCCGACGGCGCCGCGTCCCGCCGATTCCCCGGGCGGGCAGTTCTCGGCCGATCGCGCCCACGGGCAGATCGAGCGGTTCGCCACCGCGCCGCACCCGGTCGGGACGGCCGAACACGAACGGGTCCGCGACTATCTCGTCGACCACCTGCGTTCCCTGGGCCTGGACCCGCGGATCGAGGACTCGATCGGTGTCGCCCCGCCAGGTCTGGCCGGGGTCAGCGGCCTGGCCCCGGTGGCCCGCGTCCGCAATATCGTCACCGTCATCAAGGGAACCGATGCCAGCGGAACGGTCCTGCTGGCGGCGCACTACGACTCGGTCCCGTCCGGGCCGGGCGCCAACGACGACGGGGCCGGTGTCGCCACCATCCTCGAGGTGGCCCGCGCGTTGACCCGGGATCCGGCCCCGCCCCGCAACGACATCGTCCTGCTGATCACCGATGGTGAGGAACTGGGTCTACTCGGTGCGGAGGCCTACACCCGCGACCACCCGCGCGGGGACTCGGGCATCGTCCTCAACCAGGAGGCTCGGGGGGCGTCGGGGCCGGTGGTGATGTTCCGCGCCACGCGCGGGTCCGCGGCGCTCACGCGGCTGTTCGCCCGGGTCGCGCCGGACCCTGTCGCGTACTCGGTCTCCTCGACGCTGTTCCGCTTCCTGCCCAATGACACCGACTTCACGGCCTTGCGCACGACCGGGCTGGCCGCGATGGACTTCGCCTACATCCGCGACAGCGCCCGCTACCACTCGGCGCTGGACTCGCCCGCGCACGTCGACCGGCGCTCGGTGCAGCAGATGGGTGACAACGCGCTCGCCATGACTCGCGCGCTGGCCGGAGCCGACCTGGTCGGCTATCTGCGCCGCGGGGGCGATGATGCCTACTTCACCGTCCCGCCGGGCCGCCTGATCTATTTCGGGGCGGGCTGGGCGTGGATCCTGGTGGCTTTGTCGATAGTGCTCGTCGGGGTCCTGGTCGCCCGGGTGCGGGCGTCGGGTGACGGCTCGGTCCGACGGCTCGCCGGGGCGGTGGTGGCAGTGGCCGCGCTGCTCGGGCTCACCGTCGTGGCCGGGGTGGCGTACTGGTTCGTGCTCCGGCTGGTGCGGCCCGAGGTCGCCTCCTTCGTCTCGCCCTGGGAGCCGCTGTGGTGGCAGGCGGGCGCGGTCGCGGTGGCGGCCGCGACCCTGGGGGCCTGGTACGCGGTGGTGCGCCGGCTGGGGGTGTGGGCCCTGTCGACGGGGGCGGTGCTGGTGCTGACCGCGGTGGGGGTGGCCGGGGTGCTGGTCTCGCCGCAGCTGGCACCGCTGCTGGTGCCGGCCCCGTGCGCGGTGCTGGGTGCCCTGGTGGCCCGGTCGGTGGTCAAGCCGTTCTGGCAGGCGGTGGCACTGACCGTCGGCCTGACCCCGGCGATGGTCCTGGTGCTGGCCATGGGGTGGATCTGCTTCGATCTCGGGCTGCTCTTCGGCATGATCGCCGCACTTGGGCTGATCGTGTTGTCTCTGGTGCTGATGCTTCCCCTGGTGTCCGCACCGCAGACTCGCCGGTCACTTCTGGTGGCTCCCGGGCTCGCGCTGGCGGCCGCGGTCGTGCTGACGGCGGCGGGCACCGTGGCGAATGCGCCGGACGCGGCCCGGCCGAGCCCGGCGCGGCTGGCCTACGTTCTCGATGCGGATACCGGCCGGGCCAGCTGGGCCGTCCCGGTGGCGCAGGGCGGGTCGGTGCGGCTGGACCCCTGGCAGCAGCGGCTCGTCGGGACGGCACTGGTCGACAATCCCGCCCCCGATCCGGCGTTGCCGCGCGCACGGGTGGGCCCGGCCCCGCGGGCCGACCTCGCGCCGCCTCAGATGAGCATCCTGCGCGACGCGACCGCCGGCGGTGTGCGCACCGTCACCCTGCGCGTGCAGTCGGGGGCCGCGCGGGCCGGCCGGGTGCCCGAGGGACTCGTGGTTGCCGTCGACGATCCACAGGGCCGGGTGTCGGCGATCGTGGTCGCCGGGCGGGAGATCATCCCCAAGGTGCGCAACGGCACCGTCGGCGTGCACCTGCACGGCATGCCGGGGCCGGTCGAGGTCGAGCTGCGATTCGCTCCGGGTCCGCCGCTTCGGGTCCGACTGGCCGACGTCGATCAGACCGCGGCGGCGCTGTCCGCCGTCCCCGGGTATCAACGCCCCCCGGCGCACCTCTACTTGCGGTACAGCTGGTTGGCGGTGACCATCTCGCGGGTCCTGTGAAGGTGGCGGTGGGCGCGGTAGCCTCGGGAGGGGAAGGAGCCAGATGGAGCCGGTCTATCGCACGTTGGAGCTGATCGCCCAGGGCTTGCGCGGTGCCCAGGGGTGGCGGATCGACTATCGGGGCACGGCGAACATCCCGGCCTCGGGCGGAGCGGTGCTGGCCATCAACCACACCGGCTATCTCGACTTCCTGCCGGTCGCGCTCGGGGTGCGGGCGCGCGGGCGCCGCATCCGGTTCATGATCAAGTCCGAGATGATGGACATCGCGATCATGCGGTTCCTGATCAACCACACCAAGACGGTTCCGGTGGACCGTTCGGCCGGCCACGAGGCGTACGAGGCCGCGGTGGCATCCCTGCGCGACGGCGAGTTGCTCGGGGTGTACCCGGAAGCGACGATCAGCCGCAGCTTCGAGATCAAGGACCTGAAGTCCGGCGCGGTGCGGATGGCGGCGTCCGCGGGCGTCCCGGTGATCCCGATCATCTGCTGGGGAGCACACCGGCAGTGGAGCAAGGGCGGCATCCGGTCGATGGGGCGCACCAGGGTCCCCGTGATCGTCGAGTTCGGTGCACCGGTCGACGTTGCCCCGGTGGCCGGCGCGGCGGCGAAGGTGGTCGACGCGAAGGTGTCCGAACTCCGTGACACGATGAGTGCGATGCTGCATCTCATCCAAGACGAGTACCCCCATCCGGCCGGCGCGGCGTGGGTGCCGGCACGGCTCGGCGGCTCCGCGCCCACCTCTGACGCGGCGAAGGTGATCGAGGACGAGGAGGCTGCCCGCAAGGCGGCGGCCCGGGCGGCGAAGCGCGAGTCGGGTGGCCGGTGACGCGGGGCATCGGCGCAGCCGCGCCGCCGTCGCTCATCGCCAGCGACGTCGACGGGACACTGCTCGACGACCGCAACAGGGTTTCCGCGCCGACGGTGGCGGCGGTCGCCGACGCGGCGCGCGCCGGGGTGGACTTGGTGCTGGCGACCGGGCGCCCCCCGCGCTGGATCGCCGAGGTCACCGATCAGCTGGTCGTCCCCGACGACCTCCTGGAGGTGCGGCCCGCCGGATCGTTGGTGCGGTACGCGGTCTGTGCCAACGGCGCGATCGTCTACGACGTGGCCAATGATCGGATCCTGCACGCGGCCGAGTTGGAGGTGCCCCGCTTGCGCAAGCTGGTGGAGATCCTCGATGACGTGCTGCCCGAGGCGGGGCTGGCGGCCGAGCGCGCGGGCGCCACGGCGCACGATGCGGCGACTCGGCCGTTCGTCGCCACCGCCGGGTACGAGCACGCGTGGCTCAACCCCGACCACGAGCTCGTCGAGGACCTCGACCTGAGCGACGAACCGGCGGTGAAGCTGCTCGCACGAGCGCCCGCGATGCGCAGCGAGGAGATGGCCGAACTCCTCGTCCCCGCGGTCGGAGACCTGGCCGAGGTCACGTTCTCCACCAGTAACGGGCTGGTCGAGTTGTCGGTGCCCGACACGCACAAGGCGTCCGGTTTGGCGCGGCTGGCGCAGGTGAGCGGGCTGCCCGTCGACGCGGTGGTGGCCTTCGGCGACATGCCCAACGACATCGAGATGCTGCGCTGGGCGGCGCATGGCGCTGCGATGGCCCATGGGCATCCGGCGGCGATCGCGGCCGCCGACGAGGTGGCTCCGACGAACAACGACGACGGGGTCGCCAAGGTGCTGCGGCGCTACTTCTGACCGCCGAGCGCGCCCAGAAGTACGCCGAGCGCGCCCAGAAGTACGCCGAGCGCGCCCAGAAGTACGCCGAGCGCGCCCAGAAGTTCGCCGAGCGCGCCCAGAACTCGTGACCGGGTTGTGACCGCCCGGGCTTGTGGGCCCTAAGTCCCATTCACTACAGTCACAGGAGTCTCATAAGTCACAGCTGACCCACGGCGGTCGGGGCGGAAGGGCAGCCATGCGACAAGTTCGGAAGAGGGTGTTGTCCGCTGCCCTGGCACCGGTTCTCGTGGTCGGCGGCATTTCCATCGTTGTCGCGACCGCGGCTACCGTCACGTCGGTCACGCTGTCCGCGGGCGCCGACGTGACGCTCACCGGCAAGGGCCACGGCCACGGTCGCGGGATGGGGCAGTGGGGCGCCTTCGGCTATGCCAAGAAGGGATGGCCGGCGGAGAAGATCTTGCGCCACTACTACGGCGGCACCACCGCGGGGAAGGCGGACAAACCCGAGGTCTCGGTGATTCTCACCAAGCAGTCCTCGGTGAATGTGCGCGCGGACGCCGGAATGCGAGTCGGTGGCCAGACAGTGGCTCCCGGTCAGGCCGTGCGCCTGGCCGGGACCACGGCCACCATCACCTCTGGCTGCAACGGTGCCGTGGTGCGGTCGGTCGCCGTCGGGGCCAACCCCTTCGTCGACCCGATCAATCCGGCGCCGAGCCGCCCGCCGGCCGAGTTGCTGCGGCAGTGCGCCGGCGGCGCGGCCTACCGCGGGGGCCTGGGCCTGGTCGACGGCAAAGTCGTCAACCGGCTCCACGTCGACGACTACGTCAAGGGCGTCATCCCGCGCGAAAGCCTGCCGCGCTGGGCCGACGAGGGCGGTGCTGAGGCGCTCAAGGCCCAGGCGGTCGCCGCGCGCACCTATGCGCTCGCCGCGCTGGTCAAGGGCAAGAAGATCGATGACACGATGAACTCACAGGTCTACGGCGGGGTGGCGGGCGAGGACCAGCGCACCAACGTCGCGGCCGACGCGACCGCCGGGCAGATCCTGCTGGCCGGTGCGGCCCCGGCCTTCACCGAGTTCTCGGCGTCGACCGGCGGGTACACCGCTGGCGGGAACTTCCCGGCCGTCCAGGACGAGGGCGACACGGCTTCACCCGCGCATAACTGGACTGCCACGGTGAGCGCCGCCAGCGTCGGGCGGGCCTTCGGTGTCGGAGCACTCAAGGCGCTCGAGGTCGTGCAGGCCAACGGGCTCGGCCCGAACAACGGCCGAGCGATGTCGGTACGCGCCGTCGGGTCGCGCGGAACCAAGACGGTGACCGGCGAGCAGGCCCGGACGTTGCTGCAACTCAAGTCGTCGTGGTTCTCGATCGCGGGGCAGACCACCCGTCCGCAGATCGTCGCCCCGCCCACCGGGCCCGGAGCCGGTGCCGGCACCTTGGGCCCGTTGGAGAACCTGGATCTGGGCGCGCTGCTGCGCGGCTTCACCGAGAATGCCAGCCTCGGCCGGGGGGTGCTCGACAAGTTGCTGGGCGCGGCCGGCACCGCCTTCGCCGGCAAGCAGGTGTCGCTCGGCGGTCGGAAGTCGCCGTTGGGCAAGCCCCTGGGCGTGCCGACGATGACCGAGGACGGCCAGGCGGTGGTGCAGCGGTACACCCGCGGCGTCATGTTCTACACGCCGCGCACCGGTGCCGTCGCCATGTCCAAGCGCGGGCTCAAGGCATTCGACGCCCGCGGCGGCGTCGTCGCGCTCGGCTACCCGCGCACCGACGCGATCTAGCCGAGCACATGACGGGCAATGTTCTGGTCGTCGGAGCGGTCAATGTGGACTCGGTCGTCGCCGTCGCACACCTCCCCGGTCCGGGCGAGACGGTGGTCGGTCCGCGAGTCGACCAGCATGGCGGCGGCAAAGGGGCCAATGCGGCGGTGGCGGCCGCCCGTTCCGGCGCCACCGTCCGGTATTGCGGGGCGGTCGGTTCCGACGGGGCCGGGGCGGATGCGCTGGCCGATCTGCGTGCCGAGGGGATCGATGTCGACGAGGTGGCGATCCTCCACGACCACCCGACCGGAGCGGCCCTGATCGTCGTCGATGCGCGGGGTGAAAACCAGATTGCCGTCGGGGCCGGGGCCAACGCAGCGGTTGATCCGGAATCGGTTCGTGCGGCGGTAGACCGGGCCGCCGACTGGGCCGGGTGCGTGTTGGTCAGTTCGGAGATCACACCCGCAGCGGTCGTCGCGGCAGTGGAGTCGGCTGCCGCGCATGGACTTCGGTGTGTGTTGAACACCGCCCCGGTACTCCCGGAGATGGAGGTCGTGCTGCCCTGGTCGCCGATCGTCACGCCGAATGAGACCGAACTCGCCGACCTGTTCGCGCTTCTTGCCGGCAGTCGGCGGGCACACCTGGGTGTTGAGCACACTGCGGGCGACGTCGCTTCGCGGACCGGGGCCCCGGTGGTCGTGACGCTCGGCGGCGCCGGAGTCCTGGTGGTGGATCCCGACGGGGGCAGCGAGTCGATTGCGCCATTGCCGGTCGATGTCCGGGACACCACCGGGGCCGGCGACACCTTCAACGGCGTCTTCGCGCACGGACTGGCCCGCGGCCTGTCGGTTGTCGGTGCCGCTCGTCGCGGTGCCGTCGCGGCATCGCTTTCGGTGCGGGTCGTCGGTGCACGGGCGGGGATGCCCCGGGCGGCGGCAATCGACGACGCTGTGCGCGGGTGATCCGGGCCTCGTCGGCCCGGACAGGAGACAGAAGTCAGCGCCACCGGATCGGTCGGGGCGTCCTCAGGTCCAGACCGATCGGGCACCCGTGTCGCCGATGAGCACCACCAGCCAGATCGAGGCCACCGCGGCGATGATCACGGCGGCGGCGACGCCCCGCTGAACCCAGGCGGTCGAGGTGGCGCCGAGTGCGAGGCGACGCTGGACGGAGTCGCGGTCGAGGACCCACTGCAGTGCCACGACCGCGAACAGCGGGCCGACGGCAAGAATGAGGCTGTCGCCGAGTTCGGCATGACGGACCGCCGACGCCGGGTGGTGGAGCCGGTCGAACAGCGCCTCGCCGGCCGACGTCGCGATCGGCACGGCAATCAGCGCGATCAGGGCCAGCACTGGAGGGAACCAGCCCAGTCGGGTGCGCACCGCCGGCCACAGTGAAATGGCGATGGCGACCAGCGCCGCCACCGGCACGGCGACGACGACGACGTGGACGATGAGTGGATGGAGGGGCAGTCCGGCGATCGTGTCCATACCGACAACATAGGGGCTCGACCCCGGAGTGGTGCGAGGAAGCGTCGCCAATCCTTGCTTGCGTGCCGATGGTGCGCGGGGCACGGTAGGTCCCATGACGGAGCTGACACCGGAGCTGACACCGGAACCGACAGCGGACAATCCACACGCGCACCCCGATGAGCCGCACACGGGTGGGCTAGCGGGACGGCTCAACTGGCTTCGCGCCGGAGTTCTCGGCGCCAACGACGGCATCGTTTCGACGGCCGGCATCGTCGTCGGCGTGGCGGCGGCGTCTGCGGAGCGCGGGCCGATCTTCACCGCGGGTGTCGCGGCCCTCGCCGCCGGCGCGGTGTCGATGGCGCTGGGCGAATACGTCTCGGTCAGCACCCAGCGCGATACTGAGGCCGCGCTGCTGGCCAAAGAGCGGCGTGAACTGCGTGATGAGCCGGAGGCCGAACTCGCCGAACTCGCCGGTCTTTACGAGGCCAAGGGGCTGAGCGTCGCGACCGCGCACCAGGTGGCGATCGAGCTGACCGAGCATGATGCGCTGGCCGCACACGCGGACGCCGAATTGAACCTGGACCCCGACGAGCTGACCAACCCGTGGCACGCGGCCTTCTCGTCGGCCATCGCGTTCACCCTCGGGGCCCTGCTGCCGTTGATCGCGGTGCTGCTCCCGCCGTCGTCGTGGCGCATCCCGGTGGTCTTCCTGACGGTGCTGGTGGCGCTGGCGCTGACCGGCACGATCGGGGCGCTGCTCGGCGGCGCCAAGGCGCTGCGGCCCACCATGCGGGTGATGATCGGCGGCGCGGTGGCCATGGCCGTCACCTATGGCATCGGGTCCCTGGTCGGGACGGCCATCGGGTAGCCGGTCCGCTGCCCGGGAGCGCGTTACCGGTAGCGGCAGGAGTAGAAGTAGAACTCGCCGTCGCGCTGGACGGCGTATTGCATCGTGGTCCAGCGGCGACCGTTGCGGTCGGGCATCGCTGCGCGATGGTGGGCCAGGTCGTCGGTCAGCGTCGCCGGCAGGCCGGTCTCCAGGAGGAACGGCAGTTCGGGCAAGACGCCGCTGGCGAACCACTGCTCGATGTCGGGCTCGTGGTCGCCCGCCCCGTAGAGCAGGCAGCGCCCGGCGGGGGATGCGCGGTCGGTGAAGGTGATCGAGGACAGTGCCAGGGTCCAGTCCCCGAGTCCCGACATCGCGGTGCAGGTCTCGCCGGCGATCGCATCCTCGCGCTTGGCGATCTCATGCGGATCCTCGTCGGGGGTCGCGGGTCTTGCCGGGGCGGCGGGGATCACCTGTCGACCGGTAGCGGTGTCGACGATTCGGATCCCGGCCCCGTCGTCGATGAGGTGCAGATCGGACCCCACCGGCAGTGACCACATCTCGACGAGTGCGGGTTCGAGCGCGCAGACTTCGTTGTAGTCGACGACTTGCCAGCAGCCGTCGCTGTTCAGGTAGGCCTCGTCATCGATGTGGCTCATGACCCGCCAGCCGTTGTCGACGGGGTCCTGCGAGTCCTCTCGGACCATCCACCGCACCCGGCCGCGCCCGGACATCACGTTTGTCGTCGCGAGGCAGGCGCCCGCGTTGGGGATGAACTCGGTGTACGGCATGGAGTCGATCCTAGAGTTCTGCCTGCGGGTGCGCGCGTGACGGTAGCGCACCGACCAGGGGATAAGGGATTCTCAGCCTCGGTCCGATACCCTGAACCACCGTGGTGAGCAATAGCGAGACGTATGACCTCATCGTCGTCGGTTCGGGCCTCTACGGCCTGACCGTCGCCGAGCGCGCGGCGACGCAACTGGGCAAACGCGTCCTGATCGTCGAGCGTCGCGAGCACCTGGGCGGCAACGCCTACTCCGAGGCCGAGCCGGAGACCGGCATCGAGGTGCACCGCTACGGCGCGCACCTGTTCCACACTTCGAACCAGCGGGTGTGGGACTACGTCAACCGGTTCACCAGTTTCACCGACTACCAGCACCGCGTGTTTGCCATGCACGACGGCCAGGCCTACCAGTTCCCGATGGGCCTGGGCCTGGTCTGCCAGTTCTTCAACCGGTACTACACCCCCGACGAGGCCCGCGCCCTCATCGCCGAGCAGGCCGCGGAGTTCGACGCGAAGGATGCCAAGAACTTCGAGGAGAAGGCGATCAGCCTGATCGGCCGCCCGCTGTACGAGGCGTTCGTCAAGGACTACACCGCCAAGCAGTGGCAGACCGATCCGAAGAACCTGCCGGCCGCCAATATCACCCGACTGCCGGTGCGTTACACCTTCAACAACCGCTACTTCAACGACGCCTACGAGGGATTGCCCGTCGACGGGTACACCGCATGGCTGCAGAACATGGCCGCCGACGACAAGATCGAGGTGCGGCTGAACACCGACTGGTTCGACGTGCGCGACGAGCTGCGCGCCGCCAACCCCGGCGCCCCGATCGTGTACACCGGCCCGTTGGACCGCTACTTCGACTACGCCGAAGGCCAACTCGGCTGGCGCACGCTGGATTTCGAGACAGAGGTGCTGCCGACCGGCGACTTCCAGGGCACCCCGGTGATGAACTACAACGACGCCGACGTCCCGTACACGCGCATCCACGAGTTCCGCCACTTCCACCCCGAGCGCGACTCCTACCCGACGGACAAGACCGTCATCATGCGCGAGTTCAGCCGCTTCGCCTCCGACGACGACGAGCCCTACTACCCGATCAACACCCCCGAGGACCGCGACATGCTGGCCCGCTACCGCGAGCGCGCCGCCGCCGAGCTGCGGGACGCCAAGGTGCTGTTCGGCGGGCGCCTGGGCACCTACCAGTATCTCGACATGCACATGGCGATCGCCAGTGCGCTGACCATGTTCGACAACACGCTGGCGCCGCACCTGAGCACCGGTGCCCCGCTCGTCGAGCAGAACGACTGAGGATTCCGATGACGACAGCGACCCAGATGAAGAAGTCCGACGCCGAGCCGGCCTCCAAAGCCGTCGAACTCCTGCAGCGCGTGATCTTCCCGCGTCCCGGTGAGCCGCTCGACGTCCGCTCGCTCTACCTTCTCGAGGCCGACGGCAACAACCGACGCGCCCACTCCCCGTCGCGGACCTCGGTGGTCCTCGGCGGCGAGTCCGAGGTCAGCTTCCAGACCTACTTCAACGCGTTCGCCGCCGCCTACTGGCGCCGCTGGTCGACGCTGACGTCGGTCGTCCTGCGCGTCGAGCTCACCGGCACCGCCCGCGTCGACCTGTACCGCTCGAAGATCGACGGTTCGCGCATCGGCATCGCCGGTGACCTGGTGCCCGTCGATGCCGATGGCCGTGGCGTGATCGAATTCGAACTGGACCTCGGCCCCTTCGAAGACGGCGGCTGGATCTGGTTCGACATCACCACCGACACCGATACCGAGATCACCGCGGCCGGCTGGTATTCGCCGGTGGCCGCACCGAGCCCCGAAGACGGCGGCAAGGACAAGCGGGTCACGGTCGGCATCCCGACGTTCAACCGGCCCGCCGACGCCGTGGCCGCGCTGGCCGCACTGACCAGCGACCCGATGGTCGATGCGGTGATCGACGCGGTGATCATGCCCGACCAGGGCACCCGCAAGGTCGTCGACGAGCCGGGCTTCGACGAGGCGTCGGCCCGCCTGGGCGACCGCCTGCACATGTTCGACCAGGGCAACCTCGGCGGATCCGGCGGCTACTCGCGGATCATGTACGAGGCGCTGCGCCTGACCGACAGCCCCTACATCCTGTACATGGACGACGACATCGCCATCGAGCCCGACTCGATCCTGCGCGCGCTGGCCATGTCCCGATTCGCCAAGACCCCGATGCTCGTCGGCGGGCAGATGCTCAACCTGCAGGACCGCAGCCACCTGCACTGCATGGGTGAGGTCATCAACCGGCATACCTTCATGTGGACCGCGGCGCCGTTCGTCAAGTACGACCACAACTTCGCCAAGTACCCGCTGAGCGATCGGAAGCACTCCAAGAACCTGCACCGGCGCATCGACGTCGACGGCAACGGGTGGTGGATGTGCATGATCCCGCGCGAATGCGCGGAGACGGTCGGCCTGCCGATGCCGCTGTTCATCAAGTGGGACGATTGGGAGTTCGCGTTGCGCGCCGCGAAGGCCGGCTACCCGACGGCCACGGTGCCGGGTATCGCGATCTGGCATATGGCGTGGAGCGACAAGGACGACGCCATCGACTGGCAGGCCTACTTCCACCTGCGCAACCGCCTCGTCGTCGCGGCCATCCACCACGACGGCCCGATCAACGGCATCCTCACGTCGATGGCCAAGGCCACCGCCAAACACCTGCTGTGCCTGGAGTATTCGACGGTCGCGATCCAGAACGAGGCGATCCGCGACTTCCTCGCCGGCCCGGACCATATCCGTGAGATCCTGCCGTCGGCACTGCCCAAGATCGCCGGGATGCGCAAGGAGTTCCCCGACGCGGTGGTGCTCGAGTCGGCGACCGAACTGCCCAAGGCCACCGGGGAGGCGACGGCGCTCGGCATGAAGATACCGACCAACCCGGTCTCCAAGATGGTCACCCTGGGCAAGGTCGTCGCCAACAACCTGCGCCCGGCCGATCCGCGCCACCACGAGGTGCCACAGGCGAACTACCCTCCGATCGAGGCGCGCTGGTTCTCGCTGGGTCGCGTCGACGGCGTCACGGTGACGACGGCCGACGGGCGCGGTGTGGTCTACCGCCAGCGCGACCGCGACAAGGCGATCGCCCTGGGCAAGGAGTCGGCTGTGCTCGTGCGCGAGGTGCGCGAGCGCTTCGAGGAGATGAGGCACCAATACCGGGCCGCGCACGCGGACCTCACCAGTAAGGAAAGCTGGGAGAATGTCTTCGGAATCGACTGACGTCACGACCTCAGCCGCGCCGGCCGGGGAAGCCGCGTTGCTGGTCGGGGTGCAGTCAGTGCTGACCAACCCGACGACCGTCGCCGTGAGCCGCGGGCTCTCGCATTTCGGTGAGCACTCGCTGGGTTGGCTGGCGCTCGCCGGCGCGGGGGCGCTGTTGGCCGCCCGCCGTGGCGACGAGACGGCCAAGCGGCGCTATGTCGAGGCCGGCGTCGGCGCCTTCGGGGCGCACGCGGCGTCGGTGATCATCAAGCGCATCGTGCGCCGACCGCGCCCGAACCATCCCGATATCACCGTCGGGGTCGGAACACCGAGCAAGCTGAGTTTCCCGTCATCGCACGCCACGTCCACGACGGCGGCGGCGATCCTGCTCGCCCGGGCGATGGCCGCCGAGACCGGTCCGAGCCGGTCCACGCGCTGGGGGCTCAGGCCGGGCGCCCTGCCCGCCGTCCTCGTTCCGCCGATGCTGCTGTCGCGGCTCGTGCTGGGCGTGCACTACCCGACCGATGTGCTGGCCGGGGCGGCGATTGGCGCGGCGAGTGCCGGCGCCGTCATCGTGGGTGACAAACTGATGGGCGACACACTGTTCGCGAACCGAAAGCCGGGAGTCTGATGAGCGAGGAGCCGATCGAGCACGGCAAGGCGCTGGCGCCTCCGAAGAATCTGGCGACCGGGCTGATCAAGGCGATCCGCCCGCGGCAGTGGGTCAAGAACGTCCTGGTGCTGGCCGCGCCGCTGGCCGCCGGGCAGTTGCGCTTCGACAACGCCGAGGTGTGGCGCAACGCGGGGATCGCCTTCGTCGCCTTCTGCCTCGCCGCCTCGGCGATCTACCTGATCAACGACGCCCTCGACGTCGAGGCCGACCGCAACCATCCGACCAAGCGCTACCGCCCGATCGCGGCCGGCGTCGTCCCGGTCGGCTTGGCCTACGCCCTTTCGCTCGTTTTCGCCGCGGCGTCTATCGGGGTCGCCCTGCTGGCCAACGGGCAGACCGCCGCGGTCATCGCCGTCTACCTGGTGATCCAGCTGGCCTATTGCGTGGGCCTCAAGCACCAGGCGGTCCTCGACATCTGCATCGTTTCGTCAGGCTTCCTGCTGCGGGCCATCGCCGGTGGCGCGGCCACCGGGATCGATTTGTCGAAGTGGTTCCTGCTGGTGATGGCCTTCGGCTCGCTGTTCATGGCGGCCGGCAAGCGCTATGCCGAGCTGCAACTGGCCGAGCGCACCGGCGCGAAGATCCGCAAGTCGCTCGAGTACTACACCACCGGCTACCTGCGGTTCGTCTGGACGCTGTCGGCGACCGCTGTCGTTCTCTGCTACGGGTTGTGGGCCTTCGACGCGCACGTCGACGGTGCCGGCAAGGACGTCGACAACGTCTTCTATGCGGTGTCGATGGTGCCGTTCACGATCGCCATCCTGCGTTATGCGGTCGACGTCGACGGCGGTGAGGCCGGTGAGCCCGAGGAGATCGCGCTGGGCGACCGGGTTCTGCAGGTCTTAGCCGTGGCGTGGATAGTATGCGTGGGTGTCGCCGTCTATGTTTACCCGCACTGGGCCTGATCGCAGCGAGTCCCCGAGCACCGGCGCGGGGACCCGTCTGCGCACGCGGGTAGCGTCCGCCAGCTTCGCCGTCGGGGCGATCGCGGTGACCGCCCTCTTCGCGACCGGCGCGTGGCAGCGCCGATGGATCGCCGACGACGGGCTGATCGTGCTGCGCACCCTGCGCAACCTCTTCGCGGGCAACGGTCCGGTGTTCAACGCCGGAGAGCGCGTGGAGGTGAACACGTCGACGGCGTGGACCTACGTGCTGTGGTTCTTCTCCTGGGTGACCGGCGGCCAGCTGGAGTACGTGGCGCTGTGGACCGCCCTGTTGATGTCGGTGGCCGCGGTGCCGCTGGCGATGTACGGGACGGCCCGGTTGCTCTGGCCCTCGGTGATGGCGAACCGGGGGATCACGCTGTTGCTGCCGCTGGGCGCGATCATCTACATCGCGCTTCCGCCCGCGCGGGACTTCGCGACGAGCGGCCTGGAGTCGGGGTTGTCGATCTTCTGGGTGGCGGGCGTGTGGTGCCTGTTCCTGGCGTGGTCGAGACGCGACCCGGGCTCCGGACGGGAGTCGGCGGCGACCCTCTTCTTGGCTTTCGTCGCCGGGCTGGCACCGCTGATCCGTCCGGAGCTCACCCTGCTCGGCGGATTGGTGCTGCTGGCGCTGGTCGTCGTGCGCACCAGTTGGCGGATGCGACTGGGCATCGTGGCGGTGGCAGGTGCGCTGCCGGTGGCCTATCAGGTGTTCCGGATGGGCTACTACGCGGTGCTCGTGCCGAACCCGGCGATCGCCAAGGACGCGTCGGGCTCGAAGTGGCATCAGGGGTTCCTCTACCTGACCAACATGTTCGGCCCCTACGTCCTGTTGTTCCCCGTGGTCCTCGCCCTCGTCGCGGCCGGCTGGCTGCTGTATGCGCGGCAGGGGAACCGGCCGGCCCGTGGTGCCGGCGTCGAGGCGCGCCCCGAAGCCCGGTGGGCGCGGCTGCGCGGTGACTTGCGCCGACCCCGGACCGTCGTCGTGGTGATGATCGCCGCCGGCCTGGTCTTGGCCCTCTACTGGCTGCGCCAGGGTGGGGACTTCATGCACGCGAGAGTGCTGCTCACCCCGCTGTTCATCCTGCTGCTGCCCATCATGATCATTCCGCTGGCGATTCCAGAGGATGTGCGGCTGGCCTGGCGCCCGTCGCATGGCGCCGCCGACGAGGTCGTGGTGCGCAAGACCCGTACCGCGCTGGGCGGCGCGGTCCTGCTCGGGATCGTGTGGATCGCGACGGTCTGCTGGGCGGTCGCCGTCCACGAGAACACGCTGCCGGGCGAGGGCCTCGACATCGGCCGTCACGGCATCGTCGACGAGCGGCGGTTCTACGCGGTCAACATGGGCAACCCGAACCCGCTGACCGCGCAGGACTACCTCGAGTTCCCGCGCATGCGCGCGATGATGGAGGCGATCGACAAATACCGCGACACCGGTGCGGTGCTGATCGCCGCCGGTGACTACGACGGTTGGTATTCCGCCCGGCTGCCCGACAAGATGCCGCCGAACACGCCGCGACAAGTGTCGGTGTTCTTCCTCAACCTGGGTATGACCAGCATGTTGGCGCCGCTTGACGTCCGCGTCATCGACCAGATGGGTCTGGCTTACCCGATCGCGGCGCACAGTGAACGGTTGCAGGACGGCCGCATCGGACACGACAAGATTCTGCCGACCGAATGGGTGATCGCCGAGACGGGCGCCGTCGGCCGCTACCCGGTGCTGCCGCTGTTCCTCGACCAGGAGGTCGTGCAGCAGGCCCAAGTGGCGCTGACCTGTCCGGCGACGAAGGACCGCATCGCTTCCTACAAAACCCAGCCGTGGACGCTGCAACGGTTCCGGAGCAGCCTGCGGCAGTCCTTCGGGTTCACCAGCTACCGGATCTCCCGCATCCCCGAGTACGAGATCGAGCGCTGCGGACTGCGGATGCCAGCCCCGATCCGACCGAACTAGGCCGCCCGGCGGTGTGGTGGGTGGGGCGTGTGGGAGCAGTTGACTGCGAGTTTCCTGTCAATCCAGGGTGACGGTGGCCACCGTCTGGACCTGCAGCGATGCCGAACACACTCGCGAAAAGACGCCGCACGGGCCGGTTGGCGGCCACACCTGGGTTTGTGGGTAACAAAGCCGTTGCAATACGATTCCCTACAGTTGCGGTCTGGCGGGTTCGTGCTGCGAAGCCCGTCGCGCTGATGTGTAATCGATCGAATGCGCGCCCCGGCCACACGGCAGGGGTGCGGGCGCAGGGGCGCGGGCACAGTACCGGGCCACGGCGCGTGTCGGGCAGAGATGGAGAGTTCAGCGGAATGTTGAAGACTGAGGCTAAGGCGACGAAGATGCGAAATCGCCTCTTCGTGGTGCTGGTGGCGGTAGCGACCTCGCTGGGATTGTTGACCGTCACCGGTGGTGGTCAGGCGGCGGCGCGCATCGGCGGCACCCAGGTCGGGCTAGAGCAGTTCTGGGTCAACGGCTGCGGGATGCCGAAGGTCAAGGTTCGGGCCTGGAAGCGCAAGGGCAACTACAAGACCGTCATCATGCTTGACGGCATGCGCGCCCAGTACGACTACAGCGGCTGGGAGATCAACACCAACATCCAGGAGATGGTCCGCTCCGGCGTCAACGTTGTCGAGCCCATCGGCGGTCCGGCGAGCTTCTACACGGACTGGGCGGCCCCCAGCAACTTCAACGGCCAGCGGTACACCTACCGGTGGAACTGTGTCGTCACCCGCACCTTGGTCAAGGCACTCGACAGCCGCGGCTACCGCGTGGGCAAGGCGCGCAAGTACGCGATTATGGGCCTGTCGATGGGCGGCAACGCCTCGCTGACGATCGCAGCGCAGAACCGCCAGAACTTCGACCGCGCCGGCTCGCTGTCGGGCTACAACTTCCTCTCCGCACCGGGAATGCGGACGATGATCCGCCTCGCCATGCTCGATGTCGACCCGAAGCCGTGGAACGTCGACTCGATGTGGCCGATGTGGGGCCTGCAGTGGTTCCAGAACGACCCGATGTGGAACATCGGCAACATGCACGGCATGAAGGTCTTCGTCGGCTCCGGCAACGGGCTGTTCGGCCGGTACAACGCCCTGCCGAACGTCTTCGACGACCTGTTCCAGGGATCGACGCTGGAGTTCTTGGCCTTCACCCAGGCCAAGGCCTTTGAAGTGGCGGCCGCCCTGCAGGGCGTCCCGGTGATGACCTACGACGCCGTCGGCACCCACGCGTGGGGCTATTGGCAGGACATGGTCTGGAACGCCAAGTCTCGGGGCTTCTTCCGCTGAGCGGTGCGCCCGGGTACCTCCAGTAACAAAAATCCCAACTGTCACAGCGTGGCATAGCCAAAACACAACGCCCTCCGTGTAAGAACTACACGGAGGGCGTTGTGTTTTCACCGTGCCTGAGGGATGTGAGGGCGCACTGCGCGGTTGCGAAGGAGTGAATGCGGTGAAGATCAGGGGCACAGCGCGAAGTCCGCGTCGGGGGGGCGTCGCAGTGGCCTGCGTGCTCGCCGGTGTGCTGACTGCGCCACTCTGCGCACCCGCTGCCGCCGTGCCCGCCCCGTCGACGTCGCAGGCCGCTCCCGCCCCCAAGCCCAGCCCAGCTCCGCCCAACGGCGCACCGCCGACCTCCGACGCGGCGAGGCCATCACCCGCCCCGACGGCGGCGGCGTCGCAGGACGTGCGCGTGACCAGGACGTTCTGGTACACCGACCGCCGCGTTGCCCTGTGGGTGTATTCGCCGGCGATGAACACCGACATCCAGGTGCAGCTGCTGCTCGCGCGGGACTGGTGGTCGCGCCCGACCGCGAAGTTCCCGCAACTGACCATGCTCGACGGGCTGCGCGCGCAGGACGATCAAAACGGCTGGGTGATCAACACCAACGTCGTCGACTTCTACAAGGACAAGAACCTCAACGTCATTCTGCCGATCGGCGGGGAGTCCAGCTTCTACACCGACTGGCTGCAACCCGACCGCGGCAAGAACTACCAGTGGGAGACCTTCCTCATCCGGGAACTGCCGACCGTCATCGAGCGCGACTGGCGCTCCACCGATGTCCGCGGCGTCGAAGGGCTGTCGATGGGGGGCACGGCCGCCATGATGCTGGCTGCGCGCCATCCGGGCTTCTACAAGTTCGCGGCCTCGTTCTCGGGCATCCTGCAGTTGACGTCCCTCGGTATGCAGCCGGCGATCCAGTTCGCGATGCGCGACGCCGGTGGCTACGACGCGCAGAAGATGTTCGGCATGCCGTCCAATTCGGCCTGGAGCGAGCACGACCCCTATCTGCTCGCCGACAAGCTGCACGGGACCAGCGTCTACATCTCGTCGGGCAACGGCGTCGTCGGACCCCACGACAAGCCCACCGACATCCCATTGCTGGCCACCAACTATTCCGGCGTGGGCCTCGAGCTGCTCTCGAGGGTGACGTCGCAGCAAATGGCCACCCAGCTCAACCGCAAGGGGATTCCGGGGCAGGCCGTCTACCGTCCGTCAGGAACGCACACCTGGCCGTATTGGCAGTTCGAGATGACCCAGGCATGGCCGCAGGCGGCCAGCGCGCTCGGTCTGGCCGAGGACCGGCCGGCGTGCCGCACAAGTGGCGCGATCAAGACCGTGTACGACGCGAACAAGCGGCTCCTCGGGGAGTGTCTGACTCCCGAGTACTCGGTGAGTGGCGGTCGCGCCCAGGACTTCCGCGGCGGGCGGATCATCACCGGCCCGAAGGGCCCGAAGATCGTCGGCGGCGCCATCGGCGGGGCGTACGTCTCGGTCGGCGGCCCCGGCGGCAAGCTCGGTCTGCCGATGAGCAGTGAGCGCCCGACGCGGGACCGGAAGGGCAAGGTCAGCGACTTCCAGCGTGGCAAGATCACCTGGGCCCCGGGTCGCGGCGCGGTCGTCGGCAAGTAGTCGTGAACCCATGGGCGGCGGTGCCGGAATCGGCACCATCGTCAACGGGAGCGGGGCGGCCTGCGTGGAAACGGACAATCAAGCCCACGATTCTGTAACGCGTTCTAGATTGTGGGCATGGCTGCCACCGTGACCGAACTTCTGACCGAGCGCACCGACGACGAGGGCACCGCGATCGTGCACGACAGCGGGACGTGGACCTGGCGCGAGTACCTCGCCGACGCCCGCCGGATGGCGTCTGCCGTCCTCACCGCCGCGGATCCGGCTCGCCCGATGCACATCGGTGTGCTTCTGGGAAACACCCCGACAATGCTGATCGCGATCGCCGCCGGCGCCGTCGGCGGCTATGTCACCGCGGGGATCAACAACACCCGGCGCGGGGAGGGCCTGGCCCGTGACATCCGGCGCGCCGACTGCCAGATCCTCTTGGTCGACGACGAACACCTTCCACTGCTCGACGGCCTGCGCCTCGACGGGGTCACCGTGATCAACACCTCTGACGAACAGTGGGCCGAGCGCGTCGCCGCGGCGCCCGCACTGACCCCGCACTCGACGCCCGGACCGGTCGACCCGTTCATGTTGATCTTCACCTCGGGGACCAGTGGTGATCCAAAACCGGTTCAGCTCGCCCACATGCTGATCCCCTTCGCCGGGCCGCCTCTCGTGGACAAGTTCGGGATCACCGCCGACGACGTCTGCTACCTCTCGATGCCGCTGTTCCACTCGGCCGCACTGCTCGGCGGCTACTGCGTCGCGGCGACGAGCGGCGCTGCGATGGTCCCGGCGAAGTTCTCGGCGTCGACCTTCCTGCCCGATGTGCGGCGGTTCGGCGCAACCTACGCGAACTACGTGGGCAAACCGCTCGCGTACGTGTTGGCGACCCCGGAACAGCCCGACGACGCCGACAACCCGTTGCGGGCCGCTTTCGGCAATGAGGCCAGCGACCGCGACATCGACGAATTCGCCCGCCGCTTCGACTGCATGGTGTGGGACGCCTACGGCTCGAGCGAGCTCGCGATCATCATCACCCGCGAGCCGGGGACGCCGAAGGGGTCGATCGGCAAGGGCTACCCGGGGGTGGCCGTCTACAACCCGGCCACCGGGCAGGAGTGCGCCGTCGCCGAGTTCGACGAGCACGGCGCGCTCACCAACTCCGATGAGGCGATCGGCGAACTCGTCAACACCTCCGGCGCCGGAATGTTCACCGGCTACTACAACGATGCCGCCACGACCGGCGAACGCTTGCGCGACGGAATGTACTGGTCCGGCGATCTGGGGTATCGCGACGCCGACGAGTGGATCTACCTGGCGGGTCGTAGCGGCGACTGGATGCGCGTCGACGGCGAGAACCTCGCCGCCGGGCCGATCGAGCGCATCCTGGGCCGGATGCCCCAGATCGGCCAGGTGGCCGTGTACGGGGTGCCCGATGACACGGTGGGCGACGCGGTGATGGCGGCACTCGTGCCGACCGGGGAAGACCCGGTGACACCAGAGGCCTTCGCCGCCTTCCTCGCCGACCAGCCCGACCTATCGCCCAAGGCGTGGCCGCGCTACGTGCGGGTCAGCGCGCAACTCCCGTCGACCGCCACCAACAAGATCCTCAAGCGCGAGCTCAAAGCGGCCGGAGCGCGCACGGGTGCCGGGGACCAGCTCTGGGTGCGCGACGAGCGCGGCCGCGACTACCGCCCGGCCCCCTGAGCCCGGCTCAGACCCCCAGGTACGCCTGCTCCAGGCGCGCCGGGTCGGCGGCGAGCGCGCTTGCGGCATCACTCAGCGCCACCTCGCCGTGAGCCAGGACGACGGCCCGGTCGGCGACCTCGAGGGCCAGCCGCACGTGTTGCTCGACGAGGATGATCGCGGTCCCGGCGGAATCGGCGACCGTGCGCAACACCGGCAGGATCGATTCGACGATCACCGGGGCCAGCCCCATGCTCAACTCGTCGATCAGCAGCACCCGTGGCCGCTGCAGCAGCGCCCGCGCGATCGCGAGCATCTGCTGTTCGCCGCCGGACAACTCACCGGCCGCGACGGTGAGTCGCTTGGTCAGCGCGGGGAAGTGGCCCAGCACCTCGTCGATCGCAGCGCTGGCCTGCGCTTTGCGGCGGGGTGCGGCCAGCTTCAAGTGCGCCGCGGTGGTGAGGTTGCGGAACAGTGCCCGATCGTCGGGCACCAGCACCAGCCCGGCCCGCACTGCGCTGCGCGGATCACCCGCACGCACCGCCGCCCCGTCCAGTTCCACCTCGCCGCCCAGCCGTGGCAGTAGGCCGGCCAGGGTCAGCAACAGCGTCGTCTTGCCAGCCCCGTTGGGGCCCAGCAGCGCGACGATCTCGCCGACGTCCACTGCTAGGTCGATGCCGCGCACGCACGGACGGTTCTTCGCGTAGCCGGCATCGAGGCCGACGCACCGCAGTGCACTCATGCCTGTACCTCCTTGGTGACGCTGTCCGAACCGTTGCCGTCACCCGAGGCACCCAGATAGGCGCGGATCACCTGCGGATCGGTGCGGATCAGCTCGGGGGGCCCGGCGGCGACGACTTCTCCGAGGTCGAGCACGACGACCTTGTCGCACAGGCTCAGCACCAGGTCCATGTCGTGGTCGATCAGCAGCATCGTGACGCCCCGTGACGCCGCCGCGCGCAGCCGCTCGCCCAGCCAGCGGCTCTCCGTCGAGTCGAGCCCGGCGGCCGGTTCGTCCAGCAGTGCGACAGTGGGCCGGGCGGCCAGGACCCGGGCCACCGAGACCAGTTGCCGCTGTCCCTGCGACAGGTCGGTGACGACCGTGTCGGCGAGATCGGCGATGTCGAGCAGGGCCAGCGCCTGTCCGACGGTGCCGGTGATATCGCGCTCGCCGCGGGCGACCCCGACGCTGACGTTCTCCGCGACCGAGAGTTCGTCATAGAGCTCCACGTCCTGGAAGCTGCGCCCCAGGCCGGCTCGGGCGCGCCGGTGCGGGGACAGCCCGAGCAGGCTGTGGCCGCCCAGCGACATCGAACCGGTCGCGGGTACGAATCCGCTGATCGCGTCGACCAAAGTGGTCTTGCCCGCGCCGTTGGGCCCGATCAGGCCGACGATCTCACCGGGGCGCAGATCCAGGTCGACGCTGTTCACCGCGGTGACCGGGCCGTAGGCGACGGTCACGTCATTGACCGACAGGACCGGGGTGCGGTCCCCGTCCGACCTGCCGGGCGCCTCGCCGAGCAACGCGGTGGCGAGTGTGGCCGACGAGGTGTCGGCGGTGGTGCGGGCCTTGGCGCCGCGCAACCAGGACGGCAGCGGGATCCGGTGCAGGTGTCCACTGATGCCGTCGGGGCTGGTCACCACTGTCAGCACCAGCAGTATCCCGGTGGCGAGCATGTAGTAGTCGCCGAAGTGCAGATACTTGTCGACGACGAAGGCCAGCAGTGCGCCCGGCGCCAGCAGGCCACCGAGTAATGCCCCCGATACCGAGGTCACGCCGGCGATGTAGAAGGCGGCGAACAGCCCGATGCCGGCCAGCACCGCGTAGCTCGACGCGGCCGCCAGCGTCTGTTGATAGGCGAGCAGCACGCCCCCGATACCGGCCAGGAAGGAGGCGATCGCAAAGGCGAGCAGTTTGGTCGCGCCGACGTTGATCCCCGCCGCCGCCGCCGAGCGCTCGTTGGCGCGCACCGCCAGCATCGCCGCACCCAGGCGGCTGCGCCGCAGGTAGGCCACTGCCAATGCGCACAGGGTCAGCACCACCAGGCACAGGATTCCGAAGGACACCCGGTAGCCATCGCCGGATCCCACCGCCATGTCGATCCCGAACAGGCGAGGGTCGGGGATGCGCAGCGCCGCGCCGGTCGGATCGTCCATGTTCTTCAGCTGCTGGCTCTGACCGTTGAGATCCGGGTTCTGGAACCACGCCTGTTCCAGAAAGACCGCGAGTGCCAGGGTCGCGACCATCAGCGGGAGGCCGCGCACGCGCAATGACGGGAGCCCGACGATGACGCCGATCATGGTGGCGACGAGGGCGGCCAGCAGGGGGGCGAGCGGGAAGGGCAGTCCCCAGTCGGCGGTGATGCGGGCCAAGGCGAAGGCGCCGACGCCGGCCAGGGTGAGTTGCGCCAGGGACACCTGCCCGGCATAGCCGGTGATGACCACCTGGGACAACGCGATGATCCCGAAGATCATGCTCATGATGAGGGCCAGCCGCAGGCTGCCCGAGGTCAGGACGAGTGCGGCGATAGCCACGGCGAGCCCGGCCACGGTCGGGACGAGCAGCCGGTTGGGCCGGGGCGCGCGCCCGAGGTCCTGGCGGATCACCGCCCCGCGGCCGGGCAGCGCCTGGCCGCGAACGAGCAGGAAGCCGAGGATCAGCACGAGTGGGACCGCTTCACCGAGGCCGTATCGGGGCAGCCAGTCGAAAGTGTCCTGCAGCTTGGTCGTCTCGCTCATGAGCATGCCGATGGCCAGGCCCGCGCCGACGGTGACCCCGATGCCGGTGAAGTTGCCGACCAGAGCGGCGGCCAGTGCCGGGACCAGGAACAAGCTGTAGGCGAACGGGCTCAGGGTGGCGACCGGGGCGATGAGGATGCCGGCCAGCCCGGCGGTCGCCGAGGACAGCGCCCAGTTGGCGACCGCGATGCGGTTCGCCGACAACCCGGTGACCAGCGCGCCCTTCTCCGATTCGGCCGCCGCCTCGGTGGCGATGCCGAACCGGGTGTAGCGCAGTACGAGTGCCGCGCACACGGCGAGGCCGACGACCACCGCGGCCAGCCAGAAGTGGTCGGTGGTGACCCGCTGCCCGCCGATGGTGATGGTGCCGGACGGGAAGATGGCCTTCACCGCCGGGGAGTCGTCTTTGACCCGCAGGCTGATCAGGGCCTGCAGGACCAGCATGACGCCGATGGCGGCCACGGCCTTGGCCAGGGCGGGCGCGGTGCGCATCGGCCGGAAGACGAGGAGGTAGAGCACGACGCCCAGGATCGTGGCCGCGACGAGGGCCGCCGCGATTGCCGGGCCGACGCCGAGCTTGGTGCCCAGATCGATTTTGGCATCGAAGCCGGGGATGGGGTTGAGCAGCTTGCCCTGGCGGAGGTAGGCGTAGGTGTAGGCGGTGTAGAGCGCGATCGCCCCGGTGGCGAAGTTGACCACGCCGGAGCTCTTGTAGGTCATCACCAACGCGAGGCCCAGGGCCGCATAGACGGCGCCGTTGCCGATGCCCATGGCGAGATAGGCGAAGTGGTCCATGGTCCCTGCCTGACGAGGGGTCGTGACAGTGCATTCGGGGGCCGCACCAGGCGGCCCCCGAACACTGCTGTCGATTACTTGACGACGACGCTGTTCTCCAGCTTCCCGTCGGCGTTGACTTCACTTACGAGCATGGCCTTGCTGCACAGGTTGGGCGCCTTGGGGAAGGCGGTGTGGTTGCAGGTGAAGGTGAGCCCGGGCGCGGCCGGTACCGGGACGTTGGTCGCCGAGGACAGCGCGGCCTTGTACTCGGCGGCGGTAACCGGGCCGGCCGGCAGGTTCGTGCCGACGGCTGCGATCGAGCTGATCACCTGGTAGCCGAGGTAGGCCAGCCCGTTGGGGTCGACGTCGGGCGCGTACTTGGCCAGCACCGAGCGGTACTTCACCACCGTGGGGTCGTCACCGGTGGTGATGACGGTGGTGAAGGCTTTGGCGCCGGCGACGGCGTCCATCCCGACGTTGTCGGTGACCGTCTTGTCCAGGCAACTGGCGATCAGGTACTTCTTCACGTGCGGTGCGGCGGTCTTGAGCGCCTTGAGGCTGGAGATGCACTGGCGGCTGTCACCGAGGATGGTGACCGCGTCCGGCTTGTCGGCCAGGCCCGCGCTGATCTGCGGGGTCGGGTCGGCGACGTTCGACGGGATCGTGACCACCTTGACCGCGATGCCGGCCGGGGCGAAAAACGCTTTGGCCATCTGGCCCACCGACGCGGCGGCGTCGCCGGAGTCGCCGATCAGGATGGAAAACTTCTTGACCCCCTCCTTGGCGGCGGTCTGTGCCTCGGCGTTGAGCACGGCTACCGTGCCGCCGGAGATCATGAAGCCCCCCGGCGCGCCCATCTCGACGGCCGAGACCGGCGCCTGCGCGACGTAGGGGATGCCGGCGCGGGCGACGATCGGCAGCATGACCGCGCCCTGCGAGGTCATCGGCACGGCGACGACCGCAACCTTCTTCTCGACCATCTCATTGGCGCACTTGGTCGCCGACGCCGGATCCTCCTGTTGGTTGCAGACGATCAAGTCGACCTTGTGGCCGTTGATGCCGCCGCCGTTGTCGTTGAGGTACTTGGCGGCCGCCTCGGCGCCCTGGGTCAACTGCGGGATGGACACGACGCCGCCGGAGGCGCCGATCAAACCGATCTTGATCGCTTCGCCGGTGGCTGCCGAGGCCGGCAGCTCGGTGGTCGGCCCGGCCTTGTTGTCGTCGCTCGAACATGCAGTCAGGGTGCCCAGCACCAGGGCGCCGGCGGCGCCGGCGACCACTGCCGTACGGACGATCCGCCCGGCGTTCCTCGGAGTTTTCACGGTCGATTCCCTTCAGTCGTGGATGACTTGCGGCGAACTATAACGTGTTCTAGGTCACTGTCGATCAAGTTTGGCAAAACGGTCATCTCGCCGCCCTGAGGCGCCGTTGTCGGGACGGCGGCGGCCCGATCGACGCCCAATACTGGCGGCTGGCTGGTCCCCGACTGAGATATCGCCAAGAATCTGACGTGCACCCGTGCTCGACGGCTTCGGCTGCACGGTTTACGGTCCGAACCCGGGTAGCCTGGGCGGTTGAGCGCCCGGGGGACCGGGACGGGTGACGAAAGTGGGACACGGTGACAGGGTTGCAGCGAATCACGCTCGCCGCGGTTGCGGCGGGGATGATCGTGGGCACGTGCACGGCGTGCGGCGGTGACGACTCGACGGCGAGCGCGCCGATCACGGCCAGTCCGGTCACCACGACGCATTTCCAGTCGCCGACGTCGATCAACGCCCCGGCGGGCACCGACACCTCCAAGCCGGGCATGCCGGCCACTGCGCCCAACCCGTCGACCACCCAGCCCAAGGAATTCCCCGGGACGACCACCAAGACTGGGACGACGGCCGCGCCGGTCAGCGTCAAGGCGCAGCGCTACCTTGCCGCACTCAAGCGCCAGAATGTGACGATCATGGGGGACACCGACAATACGATCGCCTTGACGATGGCCCAGTTCGTCTGCGACCAGCGCGGCAAGAACGGTGATCCGACGTCGATGAAGGCATTCGTCGTCGCCGCCGTCGGCCCCGGTGAGAAGACCGTGGAGGCGGCGAACACCAAGGCCGACAAGGTGATTCGGGCCGCCCACGAGAACTACTGCTGACCCGGTGAGCAGCAAGCGCCGACGGATCCGCCGCTGGCTGGTCGTCGTCCTCGTCCTCATCGCGGTGATCGCGCTGCTGCTGTGGATCCTGCGCGCGTGCGCCCCGACCCCCCCGGGCCCGCCCCCGCCCACAACCCCGCCGCGCCCCGAGGCGCAGGCCGCGGACTGTCCCGACGTCGAAGTCGTGGTGATCCCGGGAACGTGGGAGTCCTCGGCCACCGATGACCCCTTCAACCCGCATGCCAACCCGAAGTCGCTGATGCTGCGCGTGTCGTCGGCGCTGGGCAACAAGTTCCCCGCCGCGCGCGCACGGATCTACACCATCCCCTACACCGCCGAGTTCCGGAACCCGACCGTGCTCGGCGATCGACAGGCCGACTACGACGTGTCGCGTCGGCAGGGCTACCTGCGGACCGCCGGGCACATCACCGAGCTCAACAAGCGCTGTCCGCTCACCGGCTTCGTCATCCTCGGCTTCTCCCAGGGAGCGGTGATCGCCGGGGATGTCGCCAGCAATATCGGCAACGGGCGCGGGGTGCTCAAGGAAGAGGATGCGGGTCTGGTCTTGGGCGTGGGCCTCATCGCCGACGGCCGGCGCGTCGCCGACCAGCAGGACAACATCGGCCCCAATCCGCCGGGAGTGGGCGCCGAGGTCGCACTCGGCGGGTTCCGGAACCTGGTGCCGGGCATCACCATGAACGGCCCGCGCGACGGCGGCTTCGGGACGGTGGCCGACCGCGTGTCGGGCATCTGTGCGCCCGGCGACCTCATCTGCGACTCGCCCACCATCCGCAACCCCCTTCGGGCGGTGGGCCAACTCGTCAGTGCCGCCAGTAATCCGGTCCACGCGATGTACGCCACGCCGAAGTACTGGGAGTACAACGGGGCGACCGCGACGCAGTGGATGTACGCGTGGGCGGTGGGGCTCGTCAATGCCGCACCGCACCCGAAGCACTTCTGATCAGCCACTGCGGTTCGCTATCCAGCATTTGTCCGGCCCAACGGGCACCGCGTACCGTATCGTCGGTTGAGTTTTTGTTGCAGACTGCAGGAGTAGTGGATGACCCGGAAGTTCCGATTCGGAGCCGGTGGCGAGGGCAATAAAGAAGAGGGCGGCGCGCGCAAGTTCGTCCAACTCGCCCAGACCGCCGAGGAATACGGCTTCGATGCCTTCGCCGTACCCGACCATTTGGGCAACCAGGTCGGACCGCTGGCGGCGCTCGGCGCACTGACCCAGGCAACGAGCACGATTCGATTGGGCACTTCGGTCCTGGCCAACGGCTTCCGTCATCCGGCGATCCTGGCCAAAGAGGCCACCACCATCGACGTGTTGTCCAAGGGACGGCTGGAGTTGGGCATCGGCGCCGGTTGGATGAAGGAAGAGTTCGACAAGGCCGGCATCGAGTTCGAGTCGCCGGGGACCCGCATCCGCCGCCTCGACGAGGCGCTCACCATCCTCGACGGGTTGCTGCGCGGCGAGACCGTCGACTTCGACGGCGAGTTTTACCAGATCAAGGGCCTCGAGGGCAGCCCGCGCCCGCGCCAGGGACCGCGGCCGCCGATCGCCGTCGGCGCCGGTGGCCCGAAGATGCTCGCGCTGGCCGCCAAGCACGCAGACATCGTCTCCATCGCACCGGGCACCACCCCCGACGGCAAGATGAAGTTGTCCGACATGACGCTGGACAAGACGGCGGCGCGGGTGGACCGTGTCCGGGAAGCGGCCGGCGCCCGGTTCGACGACATCGAGTTGAACTGGACCATCGCGGTCATCGTCATCACCGACGACCGTGTCGCCACCGCGGAGATGGCACTCAAGGCGCTCGACCAGGGCTACCCGTCCAACATCGTGCGCGACACCGAGTTCACCGTCGACGACGTGCTGACCTCCCCCTACATCGCCATCGGGTCCTTCGAGGAGATCGCCGATCAGATCCGACACGTGCGCGAGCGGACCTCGATGTCGTTCGTCGGGGTCTTCCCGACTCAGATGGATGCATTCGCACCGATCATTCCGATACTCAAGGGAGAGTAGGATGACCGGGGATCCGCACCCGACCGGTATGCCGCGGACCGCTTCGCGGCGCCGATTGCGGCGCGTGATGGACCTGGAGCGAATCGAACCGAACCCGACCTGACCACCCCTGCCGTGTGCGGCCCTTGCAGCCCGTGGCGCGCAGAACTCGATACAGAGCCGTCGGCCCGGCGTGAAGACGAGGCCGACACAGGAGCACCGATGCTGAACACCGAATTCGAACAGTTCCTCGACGACGAGGGCAATCTCGCCTTCAACGAGGAGGCCACCCTCGTCGACTACGTTGAGCGCAACGTGCGGGATCAGGCCGACACCCTGGCCTACCGTTTCATCGACTACTCCCGGGAACGAGACGGTGAGGCCCAGGATCTGACCTGGGCGCAGTTCGGCAAACGCCTGCGCGCGGTCGCCGCCCGCCTGCAGCAGGTGACCAACCACGGTGATCGCGTCGCCATCTTGGCGCCACAGTCCCTGGAGTACGTGATCGGCTTCTTCGCCGCGCTCTACGCCAGCAACGTGGCCGTCCCGCTGTTCTCCCCGGACGAGCCCGGGCACACCGATCGCCTGCATGCCGTCCTCGAGGACTGCAAGCCGACGGCGATCCTCACCTCCACCAAGTCCGCCGAGGCGGTCCGCGACTTCTTCGCCGACAAGCCCGCCAAGGAGCGCCCGCGCGTCATCGCCGTCGACGCGGTGCCCGACTCGGTCGGGTCGAGCTGGGTCGCCCCGATCGCCGGCAAGGACCACAACAAGGACACCGTCGCCTACCTGCAGTACACCTCCGGGTCCACCCGTGTGCCCGCCGGCGTGGAGATCACCTACCTGGCGGTCGCGGCCAACGCCCTGCAGATCTACGACACCATCGAGATCGATCTCAACTCGCGCGGTGTGACCTGGTTGCCGATGTTCCACGACATGGGGCTGATCACAGTGATCCTCCCGGCATTGGGCGGGCGCTACATCACGATCATGAGCCCGCAGGCGTTCGTGCGCCGCCCGGGCCGCTGGATCAAGGAACTCGCGGCGGCCAGCGACGGCGCCGGCACCTTCGCCGCCGCCCCCAACTTCGCCTTCGAGCACGCCGCCGCGCGCGGGCTACCCAAAGACGGCGAGGAACTCGACCTGTCCAACGTCATCGGCCTGATCAACGGCTCCGAGCCGGTCACCGTCAGCTCGATGAAGAAGTTCAACGACGCCTTCGGCCCGTACGGCCTGCCCAAGACGGCGATCAAGCCGTGCTACGGCATGGCCGAGGCCACCCTGTTCGTCTCGGCGACCGCCCGCGAGAACGAGGCCAAGATCATCTACGTCGATCGCGAGGACCTCAACGCCGGGCACCTGACCGTCGTCGACCAGGATGCGCCCAACGCCGTGCCGCAGGTGTCCTGCGGCCAGGTCGCGATGAGCCAGTGGGCCGTCATCGTCGACCCCGAGACCGGGACCGAGCGCGCCGACGGCGATGTGGGCGAGATCTGGCTGCACGGGCTCAACATCGGCAAGGGCTACTGGAACAAGGTCGAGGAGACCGAGAAGACCTTCCACAACAAGCTGACGACGCCCTTGGCCGCGGGCAGCCATGCCGAGGGGGTCGATCCCGACGGGATCTGGATGGCCACCGGCGACTATGGCGTGTGGCTCGACGGCGAGCTCTACATCACCGGTCGGGTGAAGGACCTGGTCATCGTCGACGGGCGCAACCACTACCCGCAGGACCTCGAGTTCAGCGCCCAAGAGGCCAGCGCCGCTCTGCGCCCCGGCTTCGTCGCCGCGTTCTCGGTGGCGGCCAACGAATTGCCTTCGGTGGTGTTCGAGAATGCGAGCAGCGGGTTGGCCTACGACGCCGACGACTCCTCCGAGCAACTCGTGATCGTCGCCGAGCGCGGCCCCGGCAAGCGCGTCGACCCGCAGGAAGTCGCCGACACCGTCCGGGCCGCGATCGCCCAGCGCCACGGCGTGATGGTGCGCGACGTCCTACTCGTCCCGGCGGGCTCCATCCCCCGCACGTCCAGTGGAAAGATCGCCCGCCGCGCCGCCAAGACCGCCTACGTCGACGGCACGCTGCGCGGGGGCTACCAGCAGACTGCCTTCCCGGATGCGCCCGACCAGTAGGCTGGGACCCGATGTCTGAACTTAACAACGCCACCGAAGCCGCTGGCGACGCCGAGTCCACCCCGACCCCAGCCGCCACCGGTACTGCCGGTGAGACGATCGGCGATCTGACCGTCGCCGAGTTGCGCGACTGGCTGCGCGAATGGGTCTCCGACGCCACCGGCGTGCCCGTCGACCAGATCTCCGAGGACCGGCCGATGGAGGAGTTCGGCCTGTCCTCGCGCGACGCCGTCGCCCTCGGCGGTGACATCGAGGACAAGACGGGCGTGGTGCTCACGGCGACCGTGGTCTACCAGCATCCGACCATCGCGTCGCTGGCCAAGCGCATCATCGAGGGCGATCCCGACGAGGGGCTCCACGAGGTCGACACGTTCTGGGTGCGCGAGCGCAACCCCGACGACGACATCGCGATCGTCGGCTTCGCCACCCGATTCCCGAAGGCCGGCGAGACGCCGGAGTCGACCTGGGAGGCGCTCATCACCGGGCGCGACGGGATCTCCGAGCTCCCCGAGGACCGGTGGAGCGAGTTCAAGGCCGACCCGCGGATGGCGAAGGTGCTCGCCGAGCACAACCTGCGCGGCGGCTACCTCGACAACGTCAAGGCCTTCGACGGCGACTTCTTCCAGATGAGTCCGCGCGAGGTCGAGATGGTCGACCCGCAGCAGCGTCTCGTGTTGGAGCTGACCTGGGAGGCGCTCGAGCACGCGCACATCCCGCCCAGCGACCTCAAGGGCGGTCGCGTCGGCGTCTACGTCGGCACGTCGACCAACGACTACCAACTGTTGGCGGCACTGGGCCTCGGAGAAGGCTCCGACGAGACGGCCGCCTACGCCCTGACCGGTACCGCGACCTCGATCATCGCCAACCGCACCTCGTACTTCTTCGACTTCCACGGCCCGTCGATCGCGGTGGACACGGCGTGTTCGTCGTCGCTGGTGTCGGTTCACCAGGCGGTGCAGAGCCTGCGCAGCGGGGAGTCCGACGTGGCAGTCGCCGGCGGGGTCAACATGATCCTGACCCCGGCGGCCACCGTCGGCTTCGACACGATCGGCGCCGTTGCCAAGGACGGGCACATCAAGGCGTTCTCCGCCGATGCCGACGGCATGGTCCGTTCCGAGGGCGGCGGGATGTTCGTGCTCAAGCGGATCGCCGACGCACGTCGCGACGGTGACACGATCCGCGCGGTGATCGCGGGTTCCGCGATCAATTCCGACGGCCGCTCCAACGGCATCTTCGCGCCCAACCCCGAGGCGCAGGTCGCGGTACTGCGGGCCGCCTATGCCGACGCCGCGGTCGACCCGCGCACCGTCGACTACGTCGAGGCTCATGGCACCGGCACCATCCTGGGCGACCCGATCGAGGCCGATGCGCTCGGCCGCGTCGTCGGCAAGGGCCGCGAGCAGGACCGCCCGGCGCTGCTCGGCTCGGCCAAGACCAATTTCGGGCACATGGAGTCCGCGGCCGGCGCCGGCGCCTTGGCCAAGGTCGTGCTGTCGTTGACCAACGACAAGCTGCCGGCCTCGCTCAACTACGCCGGGCCCAACCCGTACATCCAGTTCGAGGCGACCAACCTCAAGGTCACCGACGAGATCTCCGACTGGCCGCGCTACAGCGGCACTGCTATCGCCGGCGTCTCCGGCTTCGGATTCGGCGGTACCAACGCGCACCTCGTGGTGCGTGAAGTCGTCGAATCGGACCTGCACCCGGTGGCCGCGCCGCCGGCCGGGAGCGGCGAGGGTGCCGCTGCCCCGGCCCAGGTCGAGCGCGACGACGATGACGACGACGACGAGTACCTGACCGACGCTGAGCGCGCGATCCAGGCCGCGCAGGCGGACCGGGACGAGGCCTCGGTCGAGGTGGTCGAGGTCGACCCTGCCGAGGGCTTCGCGCCGTGCGCGCAGCCGGGGGCGGTCATCCCGCTGGTCATCTCCGGGTTCGTGTCCTCGCGCCGGCGCAAGGCGGCCAAGCGCCTGCTCGGTTGGCTGGAATCCGACGAGGGCCGGGCCACGCCGCTCGTCGACATCGGTCGCGCCCTGGCGCACCGCAACCACGGTCGTACCCGCAGTGTCGTGATGGCCCGCAGCCACGAGGACGCGATCAAGGGCATGACCGCGATTGCCGAGGGCAAGAGCAACCCCATCGTCTACACCGCGGAGGCGCCCGACCCGGCGTCGGCGGTGTGGCTGCTGTCGGGCTTTGGCTCGCAGCACCGCAAGATGGCCAAGCAGCTGTACCTGGAGAACCCGGTCTTCGCCAAGCATGCGGACCGCGTCGACGAGTACGTGCAGCGCGAACTGGGCTACTCGATCGTAGAGCTGTTCCTCGACGACGAGCAGACCTACGGCATCGAGACCAGCCAGGTCGGCATCTACACCATCCAGGTGGCGCTGGCCGACACGATGCGCCACTTCGGCGCCGAGCCAGGCGTGCTCGTGCCGCATTCGATGGGCGAGGCCTCGGCCGCCTACATCAGCGGCGGGCTGTCGTTGGCCGACGCGACCCGGGTGATCTGCCAGCGCTCGCGCCTGATGGGCGAGGGCGAGTCGATGCTCGAGGGCGAGGACATCCGCCTCATGGCGCTCGTCGAGTACAGCGCCGAGGACATCGCCGATGTGTTGGGCGACTTCCCGGACTTGGAGATCTGCGTCTACGCCGCGCCGACGCACACCGTGATCGGCGGCCCGGAGCCGCAGGTCGACGCGATTGTCGCGCGGGCAGAGGCGGAGGGCAAACTCGGCCGCAAGCTGCAGACCAAGGGTGCGAGCCACACGTCGCAGATGGACCCGATCCTCGGCGAGCTCGCCTACGAGTTGACCGGCATCGAGGCCCACCGCCCGCGCGTGGGCTTCTACAGCTCGGTGGACCGCGAGACCTTCTACCGGCCGGGCCACGAGCCGGTGCACACGATCGAGTACTTCCTCAAGGGGCTGCGCCACAGCGTGTGGTTCAGCCAGGCGATCGCCAAGGCGGTCGAGAACGGCCACCGCACCTTCGTCGAGTTGTCGCCCAACCCGGCCGTGCTCATCTCGGTTGCCGCGGTCACGTTCGGCGCCGGTTTGCACGACGCAGAGCTCGTGGAGACTCTCAGGCGCAAGGAGGACGAGAGCTACGGCCTGGTCAACGCGCTGATGAAGCTGTACGTCCACGGTCACCCGGTGAACGTGGCGGCGCTCTTCGGGCCGGATCAGGACCACTTCGCCGACATTCCGCGAACGCATTTCGATCGCCGCGACTACTGGTTGACCGCCGAGCTGGCCAGCGGCTCGGGCGCCGGGAAGATCCCCGGCAGCCACGTCGCGCTGCCCGACGGCCGGCACGCCTGGGAGGTCAATGCCGCCGCTGTCGACGATCCGCGCGCACTCGTCGCGTCGGCGGCGGCACAGGTGTTGGCCGATGCGACCGTCGGGGCCAGTGAGGCGCACGGCGCCTTCCCGACGAGTGGAACCCTCACCACGACACTCGCCCCGCACCCCGGTGGCGGCTCGGTGACCGTGTACGCCCGCGACGGCAAGCAGTTCCGGCTGTTGCTCGACGCCGTCGTCACCGGACGGTCCAACGCGGATGGCGGGGACAGCACCGTCGCTGAACCGGGCCCGTCGAGTGCCGCCGGTGTTCCCGGGCCGAGCGCCGGCGGTACGCCGGCCGCGACCGTGTTCGGCGACGACGACGGAGTCATCGTCGACGACGAGGTCATCGACAACATCGGGGACAAGTGGGATCCCGCCTCCGGCGAGGCGGTCGGGGACCGGCTGGCCGTCATCGTCGGCGAATCCATGGGCTACGACCCCGAGGACCTGCCCCGCGAGGTCGCGCTGATCGAGTTGGGCCTCGACTCGTTGATGGCGGTGCGGATCAAGAACCGCGTCGAATTCGAGTTCGACATCCCGCAACTACAACTGCAGGCGATGCGGCAGGCGAGCCTGGCCGACGTCGAGAAGTTCGTGGCCTTCGCGGTCACCCACCGCGATCAACTCGACGATCTCGCGGCGAACGCCGCCGGCGAGGGCGAACTCGACACCGCGTCGCTCAACGCCTATATCGATGAGCAGATCGCCAAGGAGAAGGACGCGCCCCCGGTTGCGCGCCCCGCGAGCCCCCCGAAGGCCGACGCCCCCGTTGATCGGGCGCAGGCGGCTCCCGCCGCTCCTTCCGATGGCCCCGTGCCGGAGGAGCGCAGCGACAGCGGCGGATCGAGCACTGGCGAGCCGGCCTCGGAGACCAGCACGGTGGCCGCGCCGCTGGACCTGACCGACCAGGCCGCAGTCGCACAGGCCGCCGGCTCCGACGTCCCCCCGCGTGATGCGGCGGAACGGCTCACCTTCGGCGTCTATGCCAACATCACCGGCAAGTCGGCCGGCGGCATCTTCAACAAGCTGCCGGTGCTCGGCGAGGACGTCGCCCAGGCGTTGACCGACAAGCTCAACGAGCGCACCGGCGGCGACGTCGACGTCGAGGACGTCCTCGATGCGCAGACCATCGAGGAGATGGCCGACTACGTCCGCAAGTATCTCGACTCCGGTGCGGCCACCGACGGTTTCCTGCGCTACCTGCGCCTGGTCCCGGACGGCAAGAAGTCCTATGACACGACCGCGGGCGACCCGGTCCCGGTGCTGCTGTTCCACCCGGCCGGCGGCAACACGAGCGCCTACGAGGCGCTCCTCAAGCGCCTTCCCGCCGAGCAGCCCGTCATCGGCTTCGACCGCGGTGTCGAAGGGTCGATCGAGGAGCGGGTTCGCGAGTACCTGCCGAAGCTGCGCGAGGTCCAGCCGCACGGGCCCTACGTACTGGTCGGCTGGTCGTTCGGTGGCGCGCTGGCCTATGGGCTGGCGCAGATGCTGCGCGAACAGGGTGAAACGGTGGAGTTCATCGGCCTGATCGACGTCGTGCGCCCGCGCGAGGACCTCGTCGAGACCCCGGAGACCAAGCGCGATCGGTTGGAGCGGTGGAAGGACTTCGCCATCCGCAACTACGATCTCGATCCGGACGTGCCCATCCCGATGGACCGTCTGGTGGACGCCGACGACGAGGGGCAGTTCGCGATCATCATGGAGATGATGGCGATGAGCAACACCAAGATTCCGGGTGGGATCATCGAGCATCAGCGGACCTCGTTCATCGAGAACCGCATCCTCGACCAGATCGAGCCGCTGCCCTATGACGGCAAGGTGGTCCTCTACCGTGCGGACCGCATGCACGACGGCGCCATCGAACTCGAGCCGAAGTGGGCCGAGATCGACGAGGACGGACGCTGGGGCGAGGTGGTCGAGGACTTGGAGATCGTCCATATCGGTGGCGACCACCTCTCGATCGTCGACGAGCCGTTCATCAGCAAGATCGGGGCCGACCTCACGCGTCGGATGACCGACGTCGGCGACGCGAAGGCCGGCGAATGAAAGGCTTGGGTTCATGACTCAGACGACCGCGCAGAAGCTGGCCGACCTCCGCGAGAAGCTGGAGGCGTCGAAGGAGCCGGGCGGGGAAAGGGCCGTCGCCAAGCGTGAGGCCAAGGGGATCTGCTCACCGCGCGAGCGGTTGAACATGCTCTTCGATCCGGGCACCTTCATCGAGATCGGCGCGCTGGCGAAGATGCCCGGTGCCGGGCATACCGGGTACGGCGACGGCGTCGTCACCGGTCACGGGCTCATCAACGGCCGCCCGGTGGCGGCCTTCTCCCACGACCAGTCGGTGATGGGCGGAACCGTCGGCGAGATGTTCGGGCGCAAGGTGTCGACGCTGATGGAATTGGCCGGGCGCACCGGCTGCCCGATGGTCGGCATCAACGACTCGGCCGGGGCCCGGATCCAGGACGCGGTCACCTCGTTGGCCTGGTACGCGGAGATGGGGCGGCGCAACGAACTGCTGTCGGGACTGTCCCCGCAGGTGTCGGTCATCCTGGGCAAGTGCGCCGGCGGGGCCGTCTACACTCCGGCGAACACCGACATCCTCGTCGGCGTCGAGGACAAGAGCTACATGTTCGTCACCGGCCCTGACATTCTCAAGGCGGTCAACGGCGAGGACATCTCGGCCGAGGACCTCGGGAGTGCGCACAACCAGGCGCGCTGGGGCAACATCCACCACGTCGCGCCGGATGAGAAGGCCGCGTTCGAGTGGGTTCGCGAGTACCTGAGCTATATGCCGTCGACGACACATGAGCGCCCGCCGCTGATCAACCCCGGCCTCGAGCCGGAGATCACCGAGTCGGACTTGGCGCTCAACGACTTCATGCCCGACAGCGACAACGCCGGGTATGACATGCACGACCTGATCATCCGACTCTTCGACGACGGCGCCTTCCACGAGATCGCGGCGCTGTTCGCCCCGAACATCATCACCGGTTTCGCCCGCGTCGACGGGCACAGCGTCGGCATCGTCGCCAATCAGCCGAGCGTGATGGCCGGCACGTTGGATACCGACGCCTCGGAGAAGGCGACCCGCTTCGTCCGGATCTGCAACGCCTACGGCATCCCGCTGATCTTCCTCGTGGACACCCCCGGCATCCTTCCGGGCGTCGTGGAGGAGTCGAAGGGGACGATCCGTCGGTCCGGCAAGTTCCTCTACGCCTACGTCGAGGCCGACGTCCCGAAGATCACCGTCGTGTTGCGCAAGGCCTACGGCGGCGCGTACGCGGTGATGGGCTGCAAGCAGCTCGGCGCGGATCTGAACTTCGCCTGGCCGTCGGCCAAGATCGCGGTGATGGGCGCTGAATCGGCCGCGGTCATCCTCACCCGTCGCCAGACCGAAGGGCTGTCGGCAGCCGATGCCGACAAGGTCCGGCGCGATTTCATCGACTTCTACAACGTCATGATGGCCACGCCCTACCTGGCGGCCGAGCGAGGCTACATCGACGCGGTGATCGAGCCGGCCCAGACGCGGCTAGAGCTGCGCAAAGCGCTCGCGCAGCTGCGCGACAAGCGGGTTTCGCGCATCCCGCGCAAGACGTATCTGATGCCGATCTAGTCGCCGCCGCCTCGTCGAGTGGGCACCCCAGCCTCGTCGAGTGGGCACCCCAGCCTCGTCGAGTGGGCACCCCAGCCTCGTCGAGTGGGCACCCCCGCCCCGTCGAGTGGGCACCCCCGCCCCGTCGAGTGGGCACCCCCGCCCCGCCCACTCGGCATCACCGACGGCCCAGTCGGTGCTGAGCTTCCATGACCCTGAGCGCGGGCTCACTCGGCGTGCAGAGGGTGAGCAACTTCGTCGCGCCACAGTCGCGCAGCCACGTAGCACACTGCCACGATGGGCACGGGGAGGAGCCCCGCGGCGACGAACGTGACCGTCAGGCCCAATGCCTGGCCGACGGGTGCGGCGATCGCCATCGAGACAGGCATGAGCGCGATCGACACGAAGAAGTCGAGACTCGCGACGCGGCCGAGTAGCGCAGCCGGGACGCGGCGCTGCAACAACGTGCCCCACAACACCATCGGGCCGTCGAACAGTACGCCCATGACGAATCCCGCGACAATCACGATCCATACGGCGTTGGCCATGCCCATGAGCACCAGTGGCAGACTCGACACCCCCCAAATCGCGAACATGACGGTCAAATAGCGGCGCGGCATGCGGATCGACGCAAACACCAACGAGGTCAACGCGGCGCCGATCCCGTACGCGGCCAAGACCATCGCGTGGTCGGCGGCGTCCCCGCCCATCCGCTCGCGCAACAGGAACGGCACGAGCACTTCGATCGGGCCGAGCGTGGCCAGGACCAGCACGGTCGAGAACAGCAGCGTCGCCCACAACCACGGCGTGCGCCACAGGTAGGAGAACCCCTCAGCGATGTCGTTGACTATCCCACGAACGGGGTTGCCCGCCAGCGAGTGTGATTCCCTGCGTGATTCGACGGGGGCCATTGTGAGGTAGCAGAGGCCCGAGGCAACCGAGGCGACGGCGGCGACGAGGACGGCGTAGCCGGGCGCCGAAGCCGCGATGATCCATCCCGCGATCACCGGGCCGACGGCTTGATTCGCGACGGGCCGAAGAAAGCCCTCGACCCCGTTAGCCCCCTGTAGCTTCTGTTTCGGCAGTACCGCGGGCAGCATAGCCGAATAGGCGGGATAGTACATTCCGGTCGTGACCCCGGCCAGTACCGCGGCGACCACGATGTGCCACATCTGCAGAGCACCGAGCACCGACACTGCGGCCACCGCACTGAAGATCAGGGCCTTACCCGCCTCGAGAACAATCACGATGCGCCGCTGGGATACCCGATCGGCGAGCACGCCACCGGCCAGCGTCGAGACCACCATCCCCACCGCCGATGCGGCCGTAGCCAACGAGACCTGGGTGGGCGCCCCGCCGAGGCCGATGACCTGCCACACCAGGGTGATGGCCCACACGCCGTCGGCGAACATCGACAGGATCAGGCCGACGGCCAGCCGGCGGTACTGGCGATAGGCGAAAGGGGCGACCGCGCGCGGCAGTCGTACGCTCTGCTGCGGCATCGGCGGGGTGGCGGTCACCAGTCGAGCATGCCCGACCGCGCCGACGCGCAGCCAGCGGTTTATTCAGACGGCGGGATCAGTTGCCGCCGTGCTGCGGCTGGACTGAGTCATCCCCGCCATTGGTGCGCGGATCGGTGCGCGCACCGTGGTTCGGGTTCGTGCAGATAGTGCCCTCACACTTGACGTAGCCCGGTCCGCCGCGGGGGTCCCGTTGCGCGTTCGGCCCCACATAGCTGCCCTTGGGGCAGGCGGGATCCTCGTTGCGCGCACAGTGCTCTTGGGTCAGGTTGTTGCCCGACGACCCGTCGGCACCGATCGGCCCCCCGTTGACGGGCTGGCCATGCGCATCCCAGTGGCCGGTCTTGGCCGTTGCCGTCGCCGACGACGCGGCACCGGTGTCAGTCGTCGTGGTGCAGCCCGCCACGAGAAGGATGGGTGCCGCCAACGCGGTGATCAGATAGGCGAATCGCTTCACGAGCCCTCGAAACCTTGGGTGAGCGGGAGGACTCCTGTATATCAGAAGCCCCGCCCGCATCGGCCGCAACCGGGCCCACTCGACGGGGTTGGGGTGCCCACTGGGCGGGGTTGGGGTGCCCACTGGGCGGGGTTGGGGTGCCCACTCGGCGGATTTTTCGGGGGTACACGGGGGCGGAGCCCCCGTGGGTGGGTTAGTAGCCGGTCGAGCGCATCGGCGCCAGATCCCACAACCCGGACTCGCGCTTGGTGCCCAAGACCAGCTTCGCCGGCGGAGCCGGATCGATCTCGGTGAACCGCTGCAGTCCGCCCCAGTCGCGACCCCAGTTGTTGCGCAGATAGGTCGGCAACAACGTCGGGGTCAACAAGGCCTCGGTGATACCGAGCGGCCCGCCGGCCTTGCCCGCCATCCACGTCTGGCTGTTGCGCCGGGTGGCATCGGCCTCGGGCATGATCCGCCACTTCGGGACCTCGAGCACGCCGTTGCGCACCGCGATCGGCCGCTGACACGGGAACACGAAGCCCGGCAACCAGTCGATGAACACCGGATCGGTCTGCCCGACCACATCGTTGAGCGTGCGGAGGTGGTCGACGCGCGGCGGTGTGACGGCCACCCATTCCTTGGTGGCGTCGGAGGCATCGTCGGCGATGATCCGCACGACATCGGCGCCGCGCGGCGCCTTGTCCAGCGGGAAGCGCAGGTCGCGCCACGCGGGTGCTTCCCCGGGGTCCAGCGGTGACATGCGACCCAGCGGTGTCACCGCACCGTTGGCCTCGCGGCGGCCGAACTCGAGAACGACCTTCTGGCCCTTCTTCTCCAGGTTGTCGATATCGATCGCGGCCACCGTCCCGGCCACCGCGACGGTGACCAGTGGACGGTCCTTGTCCAGGTGTGAGGTGTTGAACGGCAACCGGTACCAGCTTGTTTCGAGCGCGGCCTTCCCGCCGGGTGCGCCGTAGGAGCCGAGGACGGGGGTGCGGGCCGGATCCAGGCCGAAGGGCAGCAGGTGCGTCGAACCGTTGATACCGCGGGGTCCGTTCCCGCCCCAGGTCCCCCCGGCGGCCGACTCGTTGATCGACGCGCCCGGATTCTCCTGCGACGGCAGTTCGCCGCCGTCGTCGGTGGTCGACGAGGTCATCACGTTCTCGGGCAGGCCCCCGGGGGTGAAACCCGGGCCGGTTCCGAGCCCGGCGGCGACCGAGGGCGCCGCGCGCCCGTTGACCGGTGCGGGGAGCAGCAGGCCCTTCGTCGGGTCCGTTGCGACGAGGACGTCGTTGGCCAGTGCGCACGGGTTGCCCGCCATCGCGCGCCAATTCGACTTGGTCCACGACCAACTGTCGCGTTGAACCCACGCCCCCTTGGCCAGGCTGGCCACCATGAACAGGACCAGCACGGTGGCGACCGTGGGGAGCGGCGCGAACCGGAACGGGCCGGGCAGCACCGGACCGGTGCGCGTCTGCTCGTCGACGTAGTCGTCGCGGAAATGGTAGTAGAGCCCGAGCAGCGCGGTGAAGACGGCGATGGCCAGGGCGAACCAGCTGACGTTGATGCCGCCGAGGGCCACCGGCCGATCGCGCCAGGGCACGCCGTAGTTCCCGACGAACCACCACATGTTGATACCGGCCAGCGCCATTGCGGTGACGAAGAAGACGGCCGACGCGGCGAAGGCGCGGTTGCGCCGTGACGCCAGCAGTGCCGGGGCCATCATCGCCCCCGCCGCAGCGGCCAGGCCGCCGGCGATCCCGGCGTAGACGCCGAAGTGGTGCGTCCACTTGGTGGGGGTGAAGGCGATGAAGAACATCGTGCCCAACATGACGGCGATCAGGCGCCAGATCGGCGCCCGGGAGACGCCGTTCGGGTGGCGGCCGCGCAGGAGCCGGAACATCACGTAGAACAGCGACAGCAGCATGAGCAGGATGCCGATGCGGCGGGACAGGGTGCCGTCGCCGGTCTGCAGGATCAGGTAGTAGTAGCGAATCGGCTCCTGCCACCACTCCAACGTCGGGCCGACGTCGGTCGCGACGGCCGCCGCGTCGGTCAGCGGCATGACCGATTGATCGGCGAAGATCATGAACAGCACCGACGTGCCGGCGGCCGCAATCGGCGCCAGCATCGGCAGCCAGCCGTCGCGCTTGTGGCGGGTGACCAGGGTCTTCACCACCGGGCGCAGGCCGGCCAGCAGGGCGGCGGCCGCCATCAGCCCGCCGGGAGCGAGTGCCAGGGTGAACGCGGCGGTCACCGCGGCAATGGCGTAGGGCAGCAGGCGCCGCGTGGCGATCGCGCGTTCCACGCAACACCAGGTGAGCAGTGCGCCGACGGCTTCCGCGGGCTCGGGCCGGATCCCGTTGTTGTAGGGCAACCAGATCGCCAGGAAGACGAAGGCGCCCGCCCACATCGCCGGCGTGCTGTTGCGCACCGCCCGGCCCAGACGCGGGATGACCTCGCGGCTGATGAGCCACCAGCCGAGCAGGCCGAGCAGGAGTGCGGGCAGGCGCATCCACCACGCAGCAACGCTGACCTGCGTCATCCACGAGATGACGTGGAAGTGCCAACCGAAGGGGTCCTGCGGCACCCCGAAGTATCGGAAGTAGTTGTCGGCGTAGCCGGCGCCGCTGGTGATCCGGCCGACGGTCATGTTGTAGCCGTCGTCGGAGGTGTTGGCGCCGCTGAACCACCAGAACAGGAGGATCGCGGTGACCAGCCCGTCGAGCCAGGTCAGCTTCCACCACCCGGCTGGCAGGATGCGCCGGTGCCGCAGACCGTCGCGGGAATCGAGGACACCGAGCGCGACCAGCGACAGCAGCGTCATGAAGATGCCGAGGATCATCAGCCAGAACTTCAGTGGCGTCGGACTGGTCACATAGCGGGTGTCGATGTCGGCGGTGAAGGACATCCCCGCCGGTGCGGCACCGTGCAGGTCGGAGTACACGCCGACGATCTGCGGGCGCATCTCGTGGTCGCCGGTGCGGTAGGTCAGCAGGGAGCCCCGGAACTGTTCGCCGGATAGGCCTTCGATGGCCGCGCGCACACCGTCGGCATTGCCCCGGAACACGACGCGGCAGGCGGGATTGGCCGAGGCGGCCGCGCGGGGCGCACTGAGGATCACGACGTTGCGGTCGGTGACCACCAGTGCGTCACTGGTCGCGTTGATGAACAGCCCGCGCGCGGTGGCCGCCAACCCGTCGGTGGGCAGCGTGGAAAGCAGCACACCGCCCTGCTCGCCGAGCCGGGTGGCCGCCGAACACGGCACCGCGACATCCATGTCGGTGGCCACGTAGCTCACCAGCGGTGCCACGACCGAGGAGACCGTGCCGTTCTCGGGCCACACGATCTTCGCCGTGGTGCGTTCGACGGGCAGTACCGCCATGGCGATGGCGAGCAGGGTGCCGAGTACACCGGCCACCGCGGCGACGATCTTCGCGCCGCGATAGTCGTTGGCGGTGAGGAAGTTGGGCTTCATGTCTGCGTCACTCATTCCTGGCCGGACTCCAGGCTGATGGACCCGGTCCGCGACCAGCCCCACTGCCTGCGTAGATCTGTCGTAATGGCGGCCGCGCCGGCCTCGGGGTCACGGGGGGCCAAGCGCTCCAAGGCGCCCCAGCCGCGGTACCAGTCGCCGTCGAGGTAGCTCGGCACGGTGGTCGCCGTGGTCATCGCGTCGCTCACCGCGAGCAGTCCGCCGCCCGCAGTGGACTGCCAGGTCCGCGACTGGCTCAACGCGGTCGCATAGTCGGGCAGGATCCGCCACTGCGGGATCTCGGCGACGCCGTGGCGCAGCGCCATCGGGCGCTGACACGGGAAGTGGGCACCCACCATGAAGTCGATCAGTGTCGGGTCGGTCGATCCGACCAGGTGCTGAAGCGTCACGACCTTGGGCGCGCGCGGCGGGGTCACCATGATGAATTGCGACGCGGCGAGGTTGTTGTCGAGCGCGACGAGCCGCACCACCTCGGCGCCGGGCGGGGCCGCCGACACCGGGAGTCGCAGGTTGCGCCACGGACGGTTCGGGATGACCGGGCCGGGATCGATCGGGGTGGCACCGGGACCCATCTCCACGAACTCGCCGCCCGAGCCGCGTTTGCCGAACTGGAACCGCAGCGACTGGCCGAAGGTGCGGGAGCCGAAGGCGTCGACCGTCGATATCGACCCGGCGGCGGTGACCACCAGCAACGGCGACGTGCCGCGCTGCGGCAGGCGGTACCAGCCGGTGGTCAGGCGCGCCTCGCCGTTGAAGCCGTAGCTGCCCAACACCGGTGTCGTCGCCGGGTTCAGACCGTAGGGCAGTGCGGCGACCGACCCGTTGACGGTGCGCGGGCCGCGTCCACCGGTGGTGCCCGCCTCGAAGGTGCCCATCACCGCGAACGGCGTCGACGACGAGCCAGCGACGTGGGCCTGCCCGGGCCGGGCACTGCCCATCTCGGCGGCGAGATTGCTGGTGATGCCGTCGGGGGTGAAGCCCACCGGGTCGTCGCCGGCCAGGGTGCGCGAAATGTCGTGGCCGGAGGCCGGGACGAGCATGCCGGCGTTCGCGTCGGGTTCCACGAGGACCTTGTCGGCCAGGGCGCAGGGCTGTCCGCGCAAGGTGGCGACGTTGGTGGAGAAGGCGGTGACCACGGGGTAGCGGGTGACGGCGGCCTTCGCGAACAGGGCCAACTCGAGGATGACGAGCCCGCCGGCGATGATGGCGATCGGCGATCCGGCGAGCAGCAGCCGGACCCGGTTGGCGAGCTCTTCGTGGCGCTTCGCCTCGGTCGAACCGCCCCCGTCACCCTCGGCGTCGTGGTGCTCGAGGCCCTTGTTGTGGACGTAGTCCAGGCGCAGGTGCTGCCAGGCGGCCAGCGCGCCGGTGGCGACGGCGAGGATGAGGAAGATCGTGGACATGGGGTGTCCGGCGATGACCGGGGGGCGGTCGAACCATGCGATGCCGACGTTGTAGAGGTAGGGCCAGGCGTTGCGCCCGGCGGTGGCCGCGGCCAGCGCGAACATCAGGCCCGAGACGAAGACCGTCAGGTTCCGCGTCGACCGGGCCGCGGACTGTGCGACGGCGAGCGTCGCCGTCGCCGCGACCGCTGCGGCGAGTCCGCCGTAGACGCCGAACTGCACAGTCCACTTGGTCGGGGTGAAGATCATCAGGATCATCGTCACGCCGATGGCGCCGACTGCTCGCCAGGCGGGCCCGTTGCGGACACCGTCGATCCGGCCCCGGCGCAGCAGGACCGCGACGGTGACGAAGGCCGAGGCGAACAGCAGCAGGACCGGCACGCGGCGCGCCAGGGCGGCGTCGGGGGTGGTGACCGTGAGGAAGTAGTACCGCAGGTATTCCTGGAACCAGGGCAGGTTCGGGCCGACTTCGTAGCGGATCTTCATCGCTTCGCCGACGGTGGCGAGCGTCTGGTCGCCGAAGACGACGAGCAGCACGACCAACCCGGCGGCGCCGAGCGGAGTCAGGATCGCGGCCCAGCCGATCTCGCGGCTCCGCGCGACGCCGTTGGCCAGGAGGGGGCGGGCGCCGACGAGCAGGATCGCGATCCCGACGACGCCGTGCGGCGCGGCGGCGAAGGTGAAGGCGGCGGCGAGAACCGCCAATCCGACCGGAAGCAATCGTTTGGAGGTGATGGCGGACTCCACGGCCCACCAGGTCAACAGGGAGCCGAGCACGATGACCGACTCGCTGCGCAGCCCGCTGCCGAACGGCATCCAGAACGCGGTGAACACCGCGGCCGCCGCCCACACCGGCCAGCCGTGGGAGACCGCTGCGCCCAGCCTTGGCAGGAGCACGCGGCTCAGCACGTACCAGGAGGCCAACCCGGCGGCCAGGCTGGGCAGGTGCATCCACAGCATCGACGCCGAGACCGACGACCAGTCGGCGAGGAACTGGTAGTACCAGTTGAACGGGGCCTCGGCGATGCCGAAGAAGCGGTAGTAGTTGGGCAGGTAGCCGGCCTCGCCGGCGACCCGTCCCATGTTGAGGATGTAGCCGTCGTCGGGGCCGCCGGCGCCGAGCAGCGCCCACACGAGCAGGACTGCGGTGACCGCGAGGTCGGACAACCGGGGTCGCAGCGAGGCGAGGAAGCCGGTGGGGTGGACCGCGGCGTCGTCGTCGGCGGCCTCTGCGCGAGCCCGGGCGACGGTGGGCGACGCGCGATCGAGCAGGCCCAGCGCGATCAGCGAGGCGAGGACCGCGAGCAGGCCGACGATCATCGCGACACGCTTGAGGACGGTTGCCGACGACTCGTAGCGGTTGTCGATGTCGATGCGTGCGTGCAGGCCCGCAGCAGCCGCGCGCTCGATCGCGGCCACCGGGAGTGGCGAGAAGATGCCGTCGATCTGCGGTTGGGCGTCAGGGGCGGCGCCGGTGGCCGGGCCCAGACCGACGAATTGAGCACTCGGCCCTCCCGGGCCGGACCGGATCCGCAGCGTCTCACAACGGGACAGCCCGGCGCGCGGGGCGCTGGTGAGCAGGCTGTTGCGACTCAGGACGGTGACCGTGTCGCCGGCCTTCACCGTCAGGCCACGCCCGGAGTTCGGCGCCCCGGTGGGCATCGTCGTCAGGACGGTGGCGGTCTCCGGCGGCAGGTCGCGCAGCACGGCGCAGGGAATGGCGATGTCGACGGACTTCGCGGTCTGTGCGATGAGTGGTGCGGTGACCGAAGAGGAGCTGGTCAGGTGCTGGCCCTGCGGCCAGGTGAACGAGGCGTCGGTCGCGGTGACGGGCAGCAGCGGCGTCGCGGCGCACAGCACGATGCCGACGAGGCCGGCGACGATGGCGACGAGCCGAGTGCCCCTCAACCGTGTCGAATCACCGGTGCTGGAGCCATCCGGCACGGGGTCGGCAGCCGTCGATTTCGTGGAAGACACAGACACGAATTCCCATGGTAGGCGACGCGCCTGAGGATGGGGTCATCGCCATCGTGAGGTGTGATCCCACTCAGTACCGGATCGGTGCAGGTCGCCACAGCCCGCTGCGGGTGCGGGTGCCGGTGACGATGTCGGCCGGCGCGGTGCTGTGCGGGTCGAACGGGCGGTAGGACTCCAGTGCGCCCCAGTCGCGACCGATGTCGCCCCGAAGGTAGGTGGCGACCGTTTCGGGTTGTTGGGAGACCTCCAACCAGCCCAGCGGACCGCCGCCGGCCGCGCTCTGCCAGGCCGATACCGCGGCGGCGAGGTCGGCGCCGGGGCGGATGCGCCACTTGGGGATCTCGGCGACGCCGTAGCGGTGGTGGAACGGTCGCTGGCAGGGGAACACCAGGCCAGAGGTCCAGTCGACGTGGACGGGGTCTTGCTTGCCGACGACCTCTTGCAGGGTTTGCAGCTCTGGCAGCCGCGGCGGCGTCACGACGATGTAGCGGTCGGCGGCGAGGTTGTCGTCGCGGGCCACGATGCGGATCGCGGTGGCGTCGGCCGGGAGGGCATCGGTGTTGAGCCGGACGTTGCGCCAGGACGGCCGGGGGCCCGGGTCGATGAGTGGAATCGATCCGGCGACGCCGAGGCTGTCGTCGCGGGCGCCGGTCGGAGGGAGCGGGGTGGTGGAGTACTCGAGTACGAGGTCGGGGCGCTCGAACCAGCCGGCTGCGGAGAAGGTGATCAGCGGCCGGCTGCGGAAGTCGCGGGGCAGGGCGTACCACGCCGAGTGCAACCGTGCGGGCACCTGTGCGGAGGCGGAGTAGCTGCCCAGGACCGGCGTGCGGGCGGGGTCGAGGAAGAAGGGGAGCCGGGCGTGGCTGCCGTTGACCCCCGGGCGGTCGGTGTAGCCGCCGGAGGTGCCGCCGCTGTTGGCGGTCAGGACGCCCGGGTCGCCGTTGGCGGTGTCGGCGAGGACACCGAGCGATCCCTGGGCGGCGTTGGTGACCATGCCGGTGGGCACGCCGTTGGGGCTGAAGCCGTCGGTCGGTGCGGCGGCGGGATCCGATCCGGGGCGGGGCCGTGGTCCGGCGAGGGCCTGCGCGGCGCTCAACGAGCGGTCGACGGGCGACAACTGGAAGTCCGACGGGTCGCGCTCGGTCCAGATCTTGTCCGCCAGGCCGCATTCGGCGCCGCGCAGCGCCTCGAGGTTGGAGCGCGGCACCGAGTACGACGTGGATTGGCGCACCCCGGCCATGACCGCGGTGACCACTTCGAAGAGCACGACGGCCACCACGACGAAGACCAGCGGTTCGGAGACGAGGGTCGAGCGCAGCCGTGCCCAACCCGGTCGGGGGTCGGGGTGGGCGGCATCGGCGGGGTGATCCGGCGCGTCGGCCTCGTCGGCGTGCGGGTCGACGCCGGTGAACGGCTCGCGCAGGTGGAAGTACAGCGCAAGGGCCAGCAGCGCCAGCGAGGCGGCCAGTGCGACGCTGGCGATCCGGAAGCCGACGGTGACCTGTTCGGTGCCCCAGGGCATGCCCCAGGCCGAGGAGTAGAAATACGAGTTCGGCGCGGTGAAGGCCAGCCCCGCGATGAACAGGGTGAGGGCGGCGAAGATCGTCCGGTTGCGCCGCGAGTGCATCGCCTGGTGACCGACGGCGATCGCGGCGATCGCGGCCAGTGCTGCGCCGAGCCCGGCGAACACCCCGAAGTGGTGGGTCCACTTGGTGGGCGTGAACATCAAGAACAGCAGGGAGGCGAACACGATGCCGACGATGCGCCGGGTGGGGCCGCTCGCGGTGCCCGGGATGCGGCCCTTGCGCAGCAGCATTGCCGCCGAGACTGCCAGCGTCAGCAGCAGGATCAGCACGGCGAACCGGCGGGAGATCGAACCGTTGGCCGAGTACTCGAACAGCGACGAATAGCGGTCGATCTCGTTGTACCAGTGCAGCGACGGGCCCAGCGCCGTCTTCATCGCGCTGGCGTCGGAAAACGCGCGCAGCGTCAGGTTGGAGAACACGATGAAGACGACGAAGGTGCCGGCGGCCAGGATCGGGGCGAGCAGTGCGGCATAGGTGACGGTGGTGCGCCACCGGCTGCGTCCGTCGGCGCCGAAGATCTGGGCGTCGATGGCGCGGGCGCGCTTGATGAGCGCGAGGATCATCGGTCGGGCCCCGGCGATCAGTGCGGCGACTGCGAGAAGCCCGGTCGGGCCGGCGGCGAGGCTGAAGGCGCCGATCAAGCAGGCGATGGCGGCCGGGAGCAGGCGCCCGGTGGCGATTGCTCGTTCCACCGAGCACCAGGTCAACAGGGCGCCCAGGCAGATGATCGGCTCGGGCCGCAGGCCGTTGTCGAAGGGGAACCACATGGCGAGGAAGGCGGCCGCGGCGGTGGCGCCGACGACCGGACGGGCAGCGGCGCGACCCAACCTGGGCAGCACCTCGTGGCTCAGGATCAACCACACGGCCACGCCGCAGGCCAGGGCGGGCAACCGCAGCCACGGGCTGGACAGGTTCACATCGGCGAGCCAGCCGAACACCGAGTAGTACCAGCCGAATGGCGCTTCGGGCGCGCCGAACCACCGGAAGTAGTTCGCGGTGTAGCCGCTGGCCTGCCCGACCCGGGACATGGTGAGCAGGTAGCCGTCGTCGGAGGTGTTGGGCCCGACGAAGTGCCAGACCACCAGCATGCTCAGCACGAGGTAGTCGCGCAGGCGAAGGTGCCACCAGCGGGCCGGGAGGATGCGCCGGTGGCCACGACCGTCGGTGCCGTCGAGGATTGCCAGCGCGACCAGGGACCCGAGGGTGGCCAGGATGCCGACGATCAGCACGATTCGCTTGAGCAGTGTGGGCGGGGTGTCGTAGCGGGTGTCGATGGTGGCGTGTGCCGTCATCCCCGGCTCGGTCGATGCGGGCCCGGACAGATCGGTGAAGAACCCGGTGAGCTGCGGGCGCTGGTCGGAACCGAGGTGCTCGTCGTCGCGTCCGGCGGTGGTGCCGACGACGGGGGAGCCGTCGGAGTTGTGCAGGCCGACGAACTCGGCGGTGACCGCGTCGGCGTCGGCGCTGACGTTGATCGAGCGACAGGCGGGACTGGCGACGTCGGCGAGTGGCGCGGAGGCGACCGGGATGTTGCGGACGGTGACGGTGACCGTCGACTTGTCCGCGGTGCGGGCCACGAACAGGCCGCGCTCGGGCGCCGGGGCGGCTTGTTTGGGCACTGTCGACAGCAGTACGGAGTCGTCGGGGCCCAGTCGGGTGACCGCCGAGCAGGGGATCGAGGCGCGCAGGTCGATCGGCACGTAGGAGATCAGCGGGGCGTTGATACTGCGCAGGGTGCCGTGTTGGGGCCACGACAGTTCGGCGGTGGTCTGGTTCACCGGCATGAGAGGTGCGGCGAGCGCGAGCAAAAAGCCCAGGAGGCCGGTGACGACGGCGGCGACGCGCGCGCGTCGAACGGTCTGGGCTGGCACAAAGGGCAATGGTAGTCCCTGGTATCGCTCCTGTTTCCATCTGCTGCGGCAACGGCTGCCATCTGCTGCGGCAACGGCCTAGGGTTGGGGTATGGCCGAGAACGAATCGCTGCCCCTGCTTCTGCTCAACGGCCCCAACCTGAACACGTTGGGGCTGCGCCAGCCCGACCTGTACGGCGGGGCCACTTTGGCCGAGGTCGTGCGCGACTGTGAGCGCCTCGCCGCCGAGCTCGGCTTCGGGTTGCGGGCGGCGCAGACCAACCACGAGGGCGAGATGATCGACTGGCTGCACGAGGCCCGTGGCCAGGTCGGCGGGATCATCATCAATCCGGCGGCCTGGACCCACACGTCGGTCGCTCTCGCCGATGCGCTGGTGATCCCCGAGGTGCCGATCGTCGAGGTCCACATCAGCAACATCCACCGGCGCGAGCCGTTCCGGCACCACTCCTACGTTTCGCCCCTGGCTGTCGGCGTCATCGCGGGACTCGGGGTGCACGGCTATGAATACGCCGTGCGATTCCTCGCGGCACACCTCTCCCCGGATCGCGAGGAGTGAGTTCGGCGGCCCCTACTCTTTGACGGCCAGGGTCACCGCGAAGTCGCCAGCCGGATCGGTCCAGGTGCGGGCGACGGGGAGCCCGGCCGCCGCGAGTTCCTCGCCGAGCCGACTCGGCCGGAACTTCGTCGAGATTTCGACCTGGATCTCTTCACCCGCCGCCAGAACCAGAGTCAGGCCGGCACCCGGGATGCACACCCGTTGGGCGGAGTCGGCGCGCAACCGCAGGTCCATGCGGTCGCGCGCCGCATCCCAGAAGGGCACGTACGTGAAGGCACCGAGGTCGAAATCTGCGCCCAGTTCGCGGTTGAGCACACGCAGGCCGTTGCCGATGAAGTCGGCGGTGACCCCGCCCGGGTCGTGGTAAGCGGCGATCAGGCGGTCGATGTCCTTCACCAGGTCGGTGCCGAGCAGCAGCGAGTCGCCCGGGGCCACCTGGGCGGCGAGTTCGCGCAGGAAGGCGCCCCGCTCCTTGTCGTAGAGGTTGCCGATGGTGCCGCCGAGGAAGGCCACCATCCGCCGACCGCCCTGCGGCAGGTGCGCGAGATGCCGGGTGAAGTCGCCGACGATCCCGTCGACGGTGTCGCCCGGGTACCTCTGCGCGATGCCGGCCACCGCCTCGCGCAGGGAGGTCGCGGAGACGTCGACGGGGCAGAACCGCGCCAATCGCCCGCTGGCGGCGAAGGCGTCGAGCAGCAGACGGGTCTTCTCGCTGGTGCCGCTGCCCAGTTCGATGACGGTGTCGGCACCGCTGGCGGCGGCGATCTCGTCGGCATGGGCGCGCAGGATCTCGTGCTCGCGCGCGAAGGGGTAGTACTCCGGCAGGCGGGTGATCTGCGCGAACAACGCCGAGCCGTGGTCGTCATAGAGCCATTTCGGTGCTAACCGCCGGGGCTGGCCGTCCAACCCGCGGCGCACGTCGGCCACGAGGCCGCCGGCCTCCTCATCGGCGACGGGGAGCACGGTGATCCGGGGTTCGGGGACCAGAGTCATCGCAGCGCCCCCGCGACCCGCGCCGGCGCCCCGCCGTCGGCCAGTCGTACCCCGGACAGCGCCCAGCGCGCCCCGGGCGGGAAGAAGTTCCGATAGGTCGGGCGCACGTGACCGGGCGGGGTCAGTGCGCTGCCCCCGCGCAGCACCATCTGCCCGGACATGAACTTGCCGTTGTACTCGCCGATCGCGCCGGCGGCGGGCCGGAACCCCGGATAGCCGAGGTAGGCCGAGGCGGTCCACTGCCAGCAGGTGTCGAAGCCCTGGTGCAGGCGGCCGTCGGCGATGCCGCGGGCGGCACGCGGATGCCACGGCGCGGAGTCCCGGTCCGTGGCATCGGCGGCGGTCGCGTCGGCGCCGTGCAGTGTCATGCCGTGCTCCCACTCGGCCTCCGTGGGCAGGCGCTTGCCCGCCCAGGACGCGAAGGCGTCGGCCTCGTAGTGGCTGATATGACAGACGGGCAGGGCCGGGTCGACCGGCCAGGTGCCGTGCAGGGTGTGCTCGACCCAGACGCCGGCGGTCTCGCTCCAGTACAGCGGCGCGCGCCAGTCCTGCTCGTGGACGTGGGCCCAGCCGTCGGAGAGCCAGAGGTCGGGGCGGTCGTAGCCGCCGTCGGCCATGAACTCCAGCCACTGGCCGTTGGTCACGAGGCGGTCGGCCAGCCGGTAGGGCTCGAGCCACACCCGGTGGCGGGGCGCTTCATTGTCGAAGTCGAAGCCGAAGCCGGCCCCGTCGTGGCCGACCGGCACCAGGCCGCCCTCGACGTCGATCCACCGCGCCGGGCCCGGCGGTGCGCTCGGGACCGGGAGCCCGGCGTAGACCGGTCGCAGCGGGTTGCGCGACAGCACGTGCTTGATGTCCATCAGCAGCAACTCCTGGTGCTGCTGCTCGTGATGGAAGCCGAGTTCGATGACGGGGGCCAGCTTGTCCAGCGTGCCCTCGTCGACCCGGTCGATGAGCGCCCGCATCCGCTCGTCGACGTTGGCGCGATAGTCGCCCACCTCGTGGACGCCGGGCCGCGACAGGTGCCCGCGCTCCGCGCGCGGGTGGCGCGGGCCGACGCCCTCGTAGTAGCTGTTGAACAGGAAGGGGTACCGGTGCCGGTAGGGCGCGAATCCGGGTTCGTTGGGGCCGAGCACGAAGGTCTCGAAGAACCAGGTGACATGGGCCCGGTGCCACTTGGTGGGCGAGACGTCGGGCATGGACTGGACGGTCTGGTCCTCCGGTGACAGGGGCGCCGCGAGCCATTCGGTGTAGTCGCGGACCTGGTCGTAGCGGACCGCGAGAGTCTCGGCGGTCCAGGATTCGGGCGGGGCCGGGGGGTTGCGCTCGCTCATCACAGACCTCCTCGAGGTCGGACGGAATCGAAACGGGGCTGCCCCTCGATCCTAGTGAGCGGGTTCGGCCCGATGAACGGGTTTGCCGACGTCGATCAGTTCGGCCGTTGTGGGGCGCCCGGCGCAGGGGTGCGGACGACGAGGACGAAGGGGCCGATCTCGGTCACCCGGAACTGCGGGCCGGCGAAGGCGGACTTGTTGAACGAAATGGTGTAGCGCTTCACGTTCGGGTCGTTGGGGTAGACGTCGCGGGCCAGTTTCAGGGAGTAGCCGTCGGGGCTGTAGCGGAACAGGAAGACATCGGGCGCGCGCCACGGCGAGGCGTCGAGGTGGGCGACCATCTCCGCCGGGGTGGTCGCCGTCGACCACTTCTCGATCGCCGCCGCCCGCTTGTCGAACTCGGCGAGCGGGTTCGCATAGTGGGAGGTCAAACCTTGGAATCCCCAATACGGGTAGACGGAGAGGAAATCGAAGTCCGCCGTCAGCACGACCAGGTCGGTGGCGGGTCGACCGGTCTGCGCAGCGATCGCGGCACGGATCTCGGGGTAGTGGGCTTGTGCGCCCGCCGGGCGCTGGTCGGCGCGCTGCCCGGCGCCGTCGGTGTCGGTGTAGGCGATCGCGAAGTCGCCGGCGAGCATCGACGGGACGTGCTGCGCGGTGGCGATGGCGGTGGCCGCGGCGAGCGCCCCGATCAGGAATCGCACGTCGCCGAGACGGCCCACCAGCCACGACGCCAGTGCGCCGACCCCCAGGACGCCGGCGGCGGACAGGACTGCGGCGAGGACCGGTTCGAGGCGGAAGGCCAGCAGCGTCGATCCGGCCGCGGTCATCGTCATCGACACCAGGATGGTCAGATAGACCGCCACGACGCCGGCGCCCAGTGCCAGGGCCAGGGTGCGATCGCGGAACCGCCAGGCGAGCCAGACGAAGCCGATGAGCGCGAGGAGGCCGAACACGGTCGGCTGGAGCATCGGGAACGGCAGTTGTGCGCCCCACTCGGGCAGGTAGTGCTCGTAGGTGCCGCCGCTGGCCGGCCGGTTGCGCGCGCGGGCGAGGAGGTACGGGCCCCAGGTGAGCAGCGCGACGGCCACCGCGACGGCGCCCATCACCGCCAGCCGGGCCGCGTAGACCCCGAGCAACTGCAGTCGGGTCCGGCGGACCGCGGCGGTCGGCACCGACTTGTTCGCGGCGTCGATCCACCCGGTCGCCAGCAGCCACAGTGCGAGTAGGGCGGCGGTGGCGGCGAACACCCCGGCGTAAAGCGTGTAGAACGTGGCGCACAGGCCGAGGTAGCCGCCGGCTGCCACGAGTGCGAGCCACGGCGTCGACGACAGCCGGGTGCCGCCGGGGACCCCCTTGGGCCCGCGCAGCGCATGCAGCATCGTCGGGAGGAGGGCGACGCCCAGCAGGATCAGGATGGCCGCATAGGGTTCGGGCGAGGCATAGGCGAGCACTGTCAGCGTCACTGCCAACGACACGGCGATGCCGCGGTCGGGGCCGATCATCCGGGTCCACAACATGGTCGCCGGCGCGGCCGCGGCGGCGATCGAGATGATGGCCCACGGCTTGTAGGCTTCCCAGCCGGCCAGCCCGGCCAGGTTCGCGTAGCGGCCGCCCAGCCAGAACCAGCCGGCCGGGTAGAACGGCGGCAGGCCGTGGTAGGTCATGTCCTGCAGCTGGGGCGAGGACGTGAGGCGGGTCAGGTATTCGACGCGGAACTGCTGGTCGACCGAAAGGCCGAACATATACAGCTTCGTCGCGGCCAGCGGCATCCCGAGGGTCACCGTCACCAGCCCCGACATCCCGATCGCGCCCAGGGCGTCGACGAGGAGTCGGGCGGGCCCGGTCGCCGCCGGGCGCCGCCGGTAGCACAGCACGGCGACGAGCAGGACGGCGATCGCGCCGACCTGACCCACCGTCGTCAGGGTGCGCAGCACGTTCGAGGAGTTGTACGCCGGCCAGTCAACGGTTGAGACCGCGTAGAGGCCGATCCACGACACGACGGCGCCGCCGAGCGCCGCCGCGATCAGCCGCAGTGCGTCCGGCACGGCCGATGAGGCGATAGCGATCGCGGGCGCGGCAGGACTCTCGGTCGGCGCGGGGCTCACGGGGAGCAATCTATCCGATCAGATCGGCAGCTTGCGGAACACTGCCCGCGGGATGTGGCGCAGCACCATCATGATGAAGCGGAATGGGCCGGGAGCCCAGACGATCTCCTTGCCCTTGGACGCCGCGGCGACGGCCAATGCGGCGACGTCCTCCTTGTTCACCGTCAGCGGTGCTTCCTTCACGTGCGCCGACAGCCGGGTGCGGACCTGGCCGGGCCGGATCACCAGCACGCGCGGGCCGAACTCCCGCAGGGCCTCGCCGAGGCCGAGGTAGAAGCCGTCGAGGCCGGCCTTGGTGGAGCCGTAGACGAAGTTGGAGCGGCGGACGCGCTCACCGGCGACCGAGCTCATCGCGATGATCTGACCGTGGCCCTGGGCCCGCATCTTCTCGCCCACCAGCACGCCGACCGATACGGCGGCGGTGTAGTTGATCTGCGCCTCCAGCACGGCCAGTCGCTGATCCTGCCAGGCCTGCTCGTCGTCGCCCTGGATGCCGAAGGCCACGATCGCGACGTCGATGTCGCCGTCGGCGAAGGCCGCGTCGACAACGACGGGGTGGGTGTCGGTGGCCAGCGCGTCGAAGTCGATGACGGACACGTCGGTGGCGCCGGCCGTCTTCAGTGCGATGACGGCTGCCGGGGCGGCCTCGTCGCCGGGTACGCACGCCAACACGACGCGAGCCGGGCCGAGCTTGAGGTACTCGGCGGTGATGGCCAGGCCGATCTCGGAGCTGCCTCCGAGGACCAGGATGGACTGGGGGGCGCCGACGGCGTTGATCATGAGGGTTCCTTCAGTGCTTGCGGTGCGAGCCGGGTGGCGGTCTGGGGTCAGGCGAGGTCGAGGCGGCGGCCCATGTCGGACATGAAGACCCCGGTCGGGTCGATGGCCCGGCGAGTCGCACGCCACTCGTCGATCCGCGGGTACATCGCGTGGAAGCTCTCCGCCGAGGTGCGGGAGTCCTTCGCGGTGTACAGGCGTCCGTCCATAGCCAGGATGCGGCGGTCGAGATCGTTGAGGAACTCGGCGAGGCCGCGCTTGACCGGGAAGTCCAGGCAGACGTTCCAGCCCTTGAACGGGAAGCTCAACGGCGCCCGGTTCCCGTCGCCGAACAGTTTGATGACGTTGAGGAAGCTGACGTGCCCGGACGCCTGGATGTGCTCGATGAGCCGGGTGAACTCCGGCTCGTTGCCGGTGGGCACGATGAACTGGTACTGGGCGAATCCGCCGCCGCGGCCGTAGGCGTTGTTCCAGTCACCGAACACGTCGAGCATGTGGTAGAACTGCGCGAGATTTTTCACCTTGTTCTCGCTGGGCGGGCCCATCCGGTAGTAGGCCTCGCCGACGGCGGAGAAGCTCAGCTTGTTGGCCAACCCGCGCGGAAAGACGTCGGGGAAGGTGATCAGCGGCTTGTTGTTGAAGCTCAGCGGATCCTTGCGGTACTTCTCCGGCAGCTCGTCGAGGGTGGCGAGGTTGCCTCGGGAGAAGGTGCCGCGGCCAAGTTTGGGCGGCGCACTGATCGTGTCGAACCAGCCTGAGGCGTATTCGTAGCCGTCCTCGAACCCGTCGGACAGGTGCAGGTCGATGGTCTCCTGCAGGTTGGCCGTCTGCGCGGTGTCGGCGATGAAGTAGGCGCTCTCGGTGCGCTTCATCGCGATCTTGGCGCGCAGGATGATGCCGGTCAGGCCGATGCCGGCCACGGTCGCCCAGAACAGCGAGCCGTCCTTGTCGTCGTCGCTGCCGTCGGGCTTCAAGGTCAGGATGCGGCCATCGGCGACGAGGAGTTGCATGTCGACAACGTGGTTGCCGAAGCTGCCCTGGCTGTGGTGGTTCTTTCCGTGGATGTCGTGGGCGATGGCGCCGCCGATCGTGACCTGCCGGGTGCCGGGCAGCACCGGCACCCACAGCCCCGAAGGCAGCGCGGCCTGCATCAGTTGGTCGAGGCTGACCCCGGCGTCGACGTCGACGATGGCGGTGTCGACGTCGATGTCGTGGATGCGGTTCAGCGGGGTCATGTCGACGGTCAGGCCGCCGGTGTTCTGTGCCGACTCGTTGTAGGAGCGCCCCAGGCCGCGGGCGATCACACCGCGGCGCAGGTAGGACGGCTTGTCGGCGTCGGCATCGGCGACCTGCGCGACGGCCCTGGCGATGACCTCGACGTCGGGGGTCGACAGCACGTGGCCGGTGATCGGCGTGGTGCGCGACCAGCCCACGAGGCGGCGGCTCTGGATGGGGAGTTCACTGGTAGACATCGCCCAAAAGGGTACCCGGAAATCCTGTCGAGTGGGCACCCGAACCCCGCCGAGTGGGCAGTCGAACCCCGCCGAGTGGGCCCGGGGCTACTTGGTTGCGCTGCCCGGCTTGGCGTAGACGTCGACGTACTCCTGGCCGGTCCGGGCGCGGAGCGATTCCATGAGTTGGTCGGTTGCGGCGCGGATCTGCTCCTCGTTGTCGGGATCGACCCAACTGAGATCCATCGGAGGCAAGATGTCGATATCGACGCGGCTCTTCCAGAAGTTGCGGCGATTGCGGTTGTCGGTGCGCTGCAGCGCGATGGGCACGATCGGCGTCTTGGTGGCGACGGCGACGCGGACCACGCCGGTCTTCCCGCGATACATCCGGCCGTCGGGGGAACGGGTTCCCTCCGGGTGGATTCCCCAGGCCCCGCCGCTGGTGACGATCTCCGTCGCAGCGTCGATGGCGGGGGAGGCGGCGGCACCGCCGCTGCGGTCGACCGGGATCTGGCCCATGCCGCCGAAGAAGGTCTTCTTGATCTTGCCCTTGAGTCCGGGTTGGGTGAAATAGTCCGACTTCGCCAGGAACATCACCGGGCGCCGCGCGCACTGCACGACGTAGAAGGAGTCGCTGATCGCCAGGTGGTTGGCTGCGAGGATCACCGGCCCGCTGCGCGGGATGTTTCCCCGCCCGGTGGTGCGGGGCCGGCCCCACACGAAAAGGAAGGGGCCGATCAGCAGATGCCGGGCCACGCGGTAACGGAAGGCAGCGCGCGCGCTCTGAATGGACATGCATTGAGGTCTACCACCTAAGGTGGTTTGCGTGCCTGAATCTGCGAACCCCGGCCACGGACCCGGTGCATCTGAGCACCACCGGCATATCCCGGCGCCCGTCGAGCTGCCGATCGACGGTCCCGAGGAGATGGCCGACGACGTCGATCTGACGACCGCGATGGTGCGGTTCGTCATCACCGGGGCGGGGTCGGCGGTCCTGGACTTCGGTTTGACGATGTTGCTGCAATACGGGCTTGGGTGGGACCCCGCGTACGCGAAGGCCCTCGGGTTCGTCCTCGGGACGACGACCGCGTACCTGATCAACCGGCGCTGGACGTTCCGCGCCGAGCCGAGTGCGGCCCGCTTCGTCGCCGTGATCGTGCTCTACCTGGCGACGTTCGCCGTGCAGGTCGGCATCTATACCGCCCTGGAACACCTGTGGGCCACCGACGACAAGCTGATGTCGGCGGTGTCCTTCGTCATCGCGCAGGGCACCGCGACGGTCATCAACTTCGTCGTGCAGCGCGTGGTGATCTTCAAACTACGTTAGCGCTCCGACGCCGGGAGGGATGCTACGACGCCGGCAGATTCAGCGGCGTCGTCGCGGTGAGGCCGCCATCGACGAGGAACTCAGCCCCGGTGCAGTAGGAGCTTTCGTCCGAGGCGAGGAACAGCACGAGGTTGGTGACCTCGGCCGGGTCCGCCGCGCGGCCCAGCGGCGTCTGCAGCAGGTTCTCGGGGATTCCAGCGGCCATGTCCGTGCGGACCTGTGCCGGGTGGATCGAGTTGCACCGGATGTTGTGCGGCGCGAGTTCGACGGCCACCGACTTGGTGAGACCGCGGATCGCGAACTTGGTGGCGGTGTAGCCGTGGGTGCCGATCGAGCCGACGATGCCCGAGATCGACGAGGTGTTGATGATCGAGCCGCCGTTGCCCGCGGCGATCATGGGGTCGGCGACCGCGCGGCAGCCGAGGAAGGAGCCGGTGAGGTTGATGGCGACGATCCGGTCCCAGTCGCCGAGGTCGAAGGATCCGATCAACCCGCCGTTCTGGATGCCGGCGTTGTTGACCAGCACGTTCGGGGTGCCGAAGGCCTCCGCCGCGGTGCTCACGGCGCGCTGCCACGCGTCGGCAGAGGTGACGTCGAGGTCGACGAAGACGGCGGCGTCGCCGAGTTCGTCGGCCAGCGCCCGCCCTTCGTCGACGAGGACGTCGCCGATCACGACGCGGGCACCCTCGGCGACGAAGCGTCGGGCGTGGGAGGCGCCGAGGCCGCGCGACCCGCCGCTGATCAGCGCAATCTTGTTCTCGAGGCGTCCCATCAGCGGTTCACCTTCGCGATCACGTTTTCTCCGTACCAGTTGAGGTGGTCGATCTTCTGCTGCAGCGGCTCGGTGTCGTCGCCCATGATGTAGGGCAGGCGGAACCCGACGATGACGTCGGTGATCCCCTTGTCCTCCAGCTTCTTGCAGCCGTCGACGGTGTAGGCATCCATCGAGATGACGTGGATTTCGAACGGGTCGTTCTCGGTGCCCTCGGCCTTGCGCATCGCGGCGAGTTTGTCGAGCAGCGCGTCGAGTTCCTCGGGTGGGCCGCCGCCGTGCATCCAACCGTCGCCGCGGCGGACCGCGCGGCGCAGTGCCGCGTCTGCGTGACCGCCGACGAGGAGCGGGATCGGCTCGGTGGGCGCCGGGTTCATCTTGACCTTGGGGATGTCGTAGAACTCGCCGTGGAACTCGAAGTACTCCCCGGTCTGCAGGCCCTTGATGATGTCCATGCACTCGTCCATCCGCTTGCCGCGTCGGGCGAAATCGACACCCATGAGGTCGTAGTCCTCGGGCCAGGGGCTACTGCCGACGCCCAATGCGAGGCGGTTGTTCGTCAAGTACGCCAGCGACATCGCCTGCTTGGCCACGAGTGCCGGTGGCCGGACCGGGAGCTTGAGCACGAACGGGGTGAACCGCAGCGTGGTGGTGACCGCGCCGAGGGCGGCGACCAGGATGAAGGCCTCGATGAACGCCTTGCCCTCGAGGAACTCGCGGTTGCCGTCGGGGGTGTAGGGGTACTTCGCGTCGGACTCCTCGGGGTAGGCGAGTGAGTCGGGGATCGTCATCCCGGCATACCCGGCGGCCTCGGCGGCCTGGGCCAGTGGCGCGTAGAAACCGGGGTCGGTCATCGCCTCGGCGAACGTGAACCGCATGGTGCTCCTTGGGGAGGGGGTGGTTCCCTCAGACTAGAACATGTTCTAGTTGCACGTCTTGGGCGGCGTACATTCGGGCGCGCTCGGCGAAGATATGGGCGCGCTCGGCGAAGGTGTGGGCGCGCTCGGCGGAGATGTGGGCGCGCTCGGCGGAGATGTGGGTGCGGTCGGCGGTCTACGGACGGTCGAAGCGCTCGGACCGGCCGAGCTTGCGCAGCCGCAGCCATTCGCGGAAACCGGCGACGTCGCGCTGCTGCACCAGGAAGTACCAACCGAAGCGCGCGTACTCCTGGGGGAGGAGTTTGCGCATCCCCGGCTGGGCCATCAGATAGCCGCGGTTGCGATAGGTGAAGAAGCGCTTCGCCTCGTTGTCCGGGTACTGCGTGTGCATCCGTCCGCCCAGGATCGGGCGGAACTCGTCGCTGCCGTCGGGGTGTAGGTAGGCGGTGGTCAGGCAGGTACCGAAGGGGATACCCGAGCGGGCCAACCGCCGGTGCATCTCGACCTCGTCGCCGCGGACGAACAGGCGCAGATCGGGCACCCCCACCCGGTCGATGGTGGCGGCGGAGAACAGGGCGCCGTTCATCAACGAGGCGATGCCGGGGAGCAGATCGTCCGCGGTGCCGGCGGTCTCGTCGTCGGCGAACAACTCCGACCGCTTGCGCCGCCACACCAGGCCGCGGCGCAACGGGAAGGCCAAGGAGTCCGGGTCGGCGATGTTGGCGACGATCGGGGAGACCTCACCGAGCCCGTGGCGCCGCGCGCAGTCCAGCAGCGTCGCGAGGACGTCGGGGCCTTCGGGCCGCCCGTCGTCGTCGGCGCACCACACCCAGTCGGCACCGAGCGCGAGCGCGTGCAACATGCCCAGGGCGAAGCCCCCGGCGCCGCCGAGGTTGTGCTTGGACCCGACGTAGGTCGTCGGGATTGCAAGGGCGGAAACATGGTCGGCGACGACTTGCTCGTCGGCGTTGTCCACGACGATCAGATGGTCGACGGGGCGGCTCTGATTGGCGATGACCGCCGTCGATTCGGCGAGCAGCTCTGCGCGGCGGTGGGTGACGATGACGGCGACGACGTGCTGCGCGTCGGTCACGGCGCCGTCCCGCCGGATGCTTCCTTCTCCGCCGCCATGCGTTCGAGAACCGTGCGGACACCTGCCGCGGCGTCGGGGCCCTCGTAGGCGCCGACGACCTCCTCGATTCCGCCGGCCATCTTGATCTCACCCTTGTCGATCCACAGCGCGCGGTCGCAGAGCTGGGCGAGGAACTCGTTGGAGTGGCTGGCGAACACGAGGATGCCCGACCGCTCGACGAGCGACTGGAGCCGGACCCGCGCCTTGCGCATGAAATCGGCGTCGACCGCGCCGATCCCCTCGTCGAGGATCAGGATCTCCGGGTCGATGCTGGTCACGACGCCCAGGGCCAGCCGCACCCGCATGCCGGTGGAGTAGGTGCGCAGCGGCATCTCCAGGTGACGGCCGAGTTCGGTGAACTCGGCGATGTCGTCGACCTTGGCCAGCATCTCCTTGCGGGACATGCCCAGGAACATGCCGCGGATGATGATGTTCTCGTAGCCGGAGATCTCCGGGTCCATCCCGACGCCGAGGTCGAAGACGGGGGCTACGCGTCCGCGCACCCGGCAGGCGCCGCGCGTCGGCTCGTAGATGCCCGACAGCAACCGCAGCAGCGTCGACTTGCCGGCTCCGTTGTGCCCGACGAGGCCTACCCGGTCGCCGTGCTCGAGGTGCAGGTTGATGTCGCGCAGCGCCTCGACCATCGGGACCCCGGAGTCCGACGACCCGATGACTCCGCCGGCTTTGCCAAGGACGGACTTCTTGAGTGAGCGTGTCTTCGCGTCGAAAATCGGGAAGTCGACACAGGCATCCCACGTGTCGACGCGGACGTCGGAGGCGGCCACGATCCGATTCCGCAATCGTGTGCTGTGGGCGGGCTTGTCGTCAGTCATCGTCGCTCCTAGACCCAGTACGCCACACGGGAGCGGTAATTGCGCATGACGATCATCGCCGCGATGCAGCCGATCGCGGTGCAGCCCAGCACAACCCCCCAATGATAGAAGGCGACGTGCTCGCCCAGTAGCGGCCCGCGGGTGATCTCGATGTAGTGGAACAGAGGATTGAGTTCGACGAGCCGTGCGCGGCTGCCGACCCGGTGCCCCATCTCGGGACCGAGCTTCCAGATGATCGGCGTCATGAAGAAGGCCAGCTGCACGACGGTGGTCATCAGCTGGGAGATATCGCGGAAGCGGGTTGAGAGGATGCCGAAGACGATGGTCACCCAGATCGCGTTGAGCACGAACAGCGCCATCGCCGGAAAGAAGAGAAGGGCCGACCAGGTGATGGGGGGGCGGAAGACCGCGACCACCACCCCGAAGATGACGATGTTGTGGGCGAAGATGATCAGCTGGCGCCACACGACCCGGTAGACGTGGACGCTGATCGGTGCGGGCAGCTGTTTGATCAGTCCTTCGTTGGTGGAGAAGACCACCGCGCCTTCGAGCACCGAGTTGGAGATGAAGTTCCAGAAGATCAAGCCGAGGATGACGTAGGGGAGGAAGTCCTTGATGTCGAACCCGAACAACGTCCCATAGAGGATGCCCATCGCCAGGGCGGTGACGCCGGTGGCGACGGTGATCCACAGCGGTCCGAGCACCGAGCGGCGGTACCGCTGTTTGATGTCGGTCCACCCCAGATGCAGCCAGAGACCCCAGTTGTACGCGCCGTCGACGAGGTCGGTGACCGCGCGCCGGAAGGTCCGCGAGTCCGACGTCGCCGGCGGGGGCGGGATCACCCGATCATCAACTGTTACCGACACGGCTATTGAGCATACAAGCGTCAGAGGTATTGGCCGGGTCCCGGCGGGTGCGCGGTGGTTCCCCCGGGTCCTGGCAGGACGCCTTGGCGCATCTGCTCGAGCTGGGCGCGGGCAGCCATCTGCTGCGCGAACAGTGCCGTTTGGATGCCGTGGAACAAGCCCTCGAGCCACCCGACGAGCTGCGCCTGGGCGATGCGCAACTCCGCGTCCGACGGGGTGGCGTCGTCGGAGAAGGGGAGGGCGAGCCGTTCGAGTTCGTCGCGGAGTTCGGGGGCGAGTCCGTCCTCGAGTTCACGGATCGAGGACCGGTGGATGTCTCGCAGCCGGTTGCGCGAGGCGTCGTCGAGCGGCGCCGACTTCACCTCCTCGAGCAGCTGCTTGACCATCGAGCCGATGCGCATGACTTTCGCCGGCTGCTCGACGAGGTCGACGATCCCGGCCGAGTCGTCGGAGCCGGAATCGCCGCCGCTGCCGACGACGATGATCTGCTGCGCGCCGTCATCGTCGGGGACTGGGAGTGGGCTTCCGAAGCCGTGTGTCATGGCGACCATTGTGTCACTGAAGATGGGTACCGGTGTGTGTGCGGTTATCGTGTTGGCATGCCGTTCGACGTCGCCCATGCCCGGGGGTTGTTCCCAGTGCTCGGCGACGGCTGGATCCGTCTCGACCCCCAAGCCGGGATGCCGATCCCGGCCTCGGTGGCGACGGCGGTCTCGTCCGGGTTCCGCCAACTCGTGTCCGAGCCGGGGGTGGGCAATCCGGGGGCGCGTGCGTCCGCCGACGCGCTCGCCTCGGCGCGCCGCGCGGTCGCCGATCTGGTCAAGGGTGACCCGGCCGGGGTGGTGCTCGGTCCCTCGACAGCCCACCTGGTCAGCGATCTGGCCGCTGCGTTCGGCGCCCAATCGTGGTGGGGCACCGAGGTGTTGCTGTCGCGCGACAGCGACCCGGCCAACACCACACCGTGGGAGCGCCGGGCACAGGCGAACGGGGCGCGGATCCGCTGGGCGGAGACCGATATCGAAAGCGGCACCATTCCGGTCGAGCAGTACGCGCAGGCGATCACCGAGGCGACGAAGGTCGTCGCACTGCCCCTGGCGTCGTCGGTGACGGGGGCGTTGACCGACGTGTCGGAGATCGCTCCGAAGGCGCACGACGCCGATGCGTTGCTCGTCGTGGACGCCAGTGCGGCGGCGCCGTACCTCCCGCTGGACATTGCCGAGTTGGGCGCCGACGTGCTGCTCGTCGCCGGCCACCGGTGGGGCGGGCCGCGGTTGGCGGCGATGGTCTTCGCCGACCCGTCGCGCATCGACGCACTCGACATCGTGGCGCTCGACCCGTGTGCGACCGGGCCGGCCCGGCTGGAACTGGTGCCACCCGGGGGTGGGCTGCTCGCCGGCCTCGGCGCTTCGGTCGAGCACCTCGCCGGCCTCGACGACACGGCGTTGGGGAAGCGCCGTCGGCGGTTGACGACGTCGATGGACGGCCTCTACGAGTACTTGCAGCGCCTCGACTACTACATGATCGGCTCGTTGGAGGCATTGTCCGCGGTGCGGGTCTTCGGGCTGGCCGAGCACCGGGTGCCGATCACCAGTTTCATGGTCGAGGGCGTCGCAGCCGAGCATGTCGTGCGGCGGCTGGCCGACAACGGGGTGCGGGCGCTGGCGAACCTGCCGAGCCCGGCGCTGCGGCAGCTCGGCGTCGAGGACGCGGGCGGCGCGGTGACGGTCGGTTTGGGCCCGTATTCGACGCCCTATGAGGTCGACCACCTCGTGCGCACCCTCGGCTCGCTCGCATAGTGGCGCACGGCTTGCCTCGGGCCTGGCCAAAATGGGACATTCGACCAATCGGTGCAGGTAGAATGCGGACTGTTACAGAGACGAGATGGACGGATGACTGCCGCAGCGGACTACGACGAGGACGACGAGGCCCTCGGAGGCGTGGGACTGACGGGTGCGCAGCGGCGTGCGTGGGAGTCGGTGGTCGACGGCGGGTGGCGGATCCTGACACTGGTCAATCAGACGACGGCCGACCTGGGATACCCCTCGACGCCGGATCTGCGGGTGTTGGACGCACTCGGCCGGGAGCCGCGCATGCGCATTTCCGACATCGCTGCGGCAACCCACATCCAGATGAGCACGGTGTCGCGCCAGATCAGCCGGCTGATCGAGCAAGAGATGGTCGAGCGCGTGGCGGAGGTCGACAGCGACGATGCGCGCCATCGCTGGGTGCGCCCCACTGAGGCGGGCCGTGAATACCTCGACGGCCTGTTGCGGTGCCGCGATCAGGCGGTGCGCAAGCACGTTCTCGATGTGTTGGGGGAGGACGGCTTCCTCGAATTGGGGGTCCTTTTCGCCAAGCTGACCTGAGTTCCGGCTTGAGTCCCCGGGGTGCCCGCCTACTCGTCGACGATCAACAGCACCTTGCCGATGGACTCACCGCTGTCGAGGCGGGCGTGGGCGTCGGCGGCAGCGGCGAGGGGGAACCTCGAGTCGACCACCGGCTTGATGGTGCCGTCGGCAAGCAGGGGCAGTGTGAGATCCAGTGTTTTGGCGACGATCTCGGCCTTGCCGCCCTCGCCGTACACCGGCCGCGAGCGCAGGGTCGTGCCGAACACCGCTGCACGCTTGGCGAGGAGCCGGCCCAGGTCGAGGGTGGCCTTCGAGCCGCCCTGCTGGCCGATGACGACTAGGCGCCCGCCGGTGTTGAGCGCGTCGACATTCGCCTCGAGGTAGCGCGCCCCGACGATGTCGAGGATGACGTCGGCGCCACCGGCCTCGGCGATCACGACGCCGAAGTCCTCCTCGGCGTAGTTGATGGCGATGTCGGCACCGAGGCTGCGGCAGAAGTCCAGCTTCTGCGGGGTGCGCGCGGTGACGGCGACGCGCGCACCGAGCTGTTTGGCGAACTGGATGGCGTGGGTGCCGATCCCGCTGCTGCCGCCGTGGATGAGCAGTGTTTCACCGGGTCGCAGCTGTGCGGTGAGCACGAGGTTGGACACGACGGTGCACGCGGCCTCCGGGATAGCCGCGGCATCATGCCGGGTGATCCCCGCCGGCAGTGGAATCACCTGGGCGGCGGGGACGGCGACGTACTCGGCGTACCCGCCGCCGGCGAGGAGCGCGCACACCTGGTCGTCGCGGCGGAACTCGGTGATGTGGGCGCCCACCTCGACGACCGTGCCCGATACCTCGAGGCCGAGGATGTCACTCGCGCCAGGCGGCGGCGGGTACAGGCCGCGCCGCTGCAGCAGGTCGGCGCGGTTCACCCCGGCGGCAGCGACGCGGATGAGGATCTCGTTGTTGGCGACTTCGGGAGCGGGGACGTCGACGACGGTCAGCTCCCCTTCGTGGCAGGCGATGGCGCGCATGGGTTCGATGCTGGCACAAGTGCCGTGCATTGTCCCGCGTACCTATCGTGCGTGCGCGTCGGCTTGTTTGAAACGAAGACCGGCCCGGCGGACGCGTGGGTCCACCGGGCCGGTTGCTCTCGTGCGGTTCAGATCGTCACACGACGGGGACGTCGCTGGTGTCGTCGATGTCGGTGTAGGTGATCTCGGTCAGCGAGGTGTCGAGCACCTTGGAGGTGAAAGCGAGTCCGCTGCCGGTCTGCACGTACACCTTGCGCTGCGACAGGTCGTATCCGGACCAGTACCGAGTGCAGTCGGTGAGCGGGTTCTTCGGGTCGGAGTGCTCGAGTCCCGGCGGGATCATCACCGAGCGGAAGGCCGAGTAGAGCGCGTTGATACCGCCGGCGGCGTCGACCTTGTCCATGCCGTTGGAGATGACGGCGGCCTTGGCGAAGCGTGCCGGTGAGGTGTAGTCGCCGGGGAGGCCGTACAGGCCGTAGCCGGTGCCGCCCTCGATCGGGTTGATCGTCAGCGAGTCGTTGACCTTCTTGGGCGCTGCGAGGTTGTTGGTGTTCAACCCGATGTAGTTGCCCAGGTTGACCTGGTGCCACGGGTACTCGGGGCTGTTGGTCATGACGCCGACGAAGTCGTACGCCTTGAAGGAGCCGTTGTCGACCGGCTCCAGCACGATGCCGTCACCGGTGGGGTCGACGAATGAGAAGTGCACCGGGAACTGCATCTTGGTGAACCCGACGTCGCAAGGCTCGGAGCTGAGTGCGAACTTGCTGTACGCGTCCCGGATCTCCTGCACCGAGGCGAACTGCGTCAGCACGTAGGCGACGAACTCCTCGCCGTTCACCGGCGTCTGCCCGCGCGCCTTGATGTTCGCCTGGGTGTCGTGGGTGCATTCCATCAGCACCTGCAGGTCGCCGGCGAGGCCCTTTTCGTTGACGCCGTCGTAGAGCGGGATCTTGTTGAGGAGGCCGACGCCGATGGTCGCGTACTTGGTCTCCCAAGTGTCGATGGTTCCCTTGACGGAGACGCCCGCCGGGAACGACAGGATGCCCGACTTCAGCGGAGTGTCTCCGAACAGAGGCAGCGGCAGGTCCATCGTTCGGCCCCAGAAGATCTCGCCGCCGTTGGCGGTGATCCGAATTCCTGTACACATGGCTGGTATTCCTCCGGTTGTCGGCAGGTGGTTGGTACAAGTCCAATTAGTACCATTTGGAGCGCAGCCTTCGGGCGGGACCCCGATGGTCGGGCACCGACGCGCCACGGACCGGCGTCGGTCGGCTAGCCTTGGTCTTCGAAGGAAGCGTGGCAGAGCGGCCGAATGCACTCGCCTTGAAAGCGAGCGTGGGTGAAACCACCGGGGGTTCAAATCCCTCCGCTTCCGCAGGTCAGAGATGGCTTCCGGATCTCGGCGACGGGGGCTGGAAACCGCTCGATGACCCAGGATGGCCCAATCAGCGCGGGAATGACCCCACGCGTGTGGACACCGGTGACGGCGTCCGCTACGAGGTCCGGTTGCACGCGACCCGCGCGGATGGCACTCGGTTCCAGCACAAGAGGCGTTTCCAGACCGCTGACGTCGCGAAGGCGTGGCACAGCAGGATCAGCGCTGAACTGGCGGCGGGCTCCCACACTGCGTCGTCGAACCCGACCATCGCCGAAGCGGTGGAGCAGTGGCTCGCAGCGAAGAGAGCGCGGGTGAAACCCACTACATACTCGCCGGGAAGAGCCGATCCGGTACGCGGCGGCGACGCGCTCGGCGGTCAGCTCCCGCTCGAACGCCGCGAGGCTCGCCATCACGTGGAAGAATGGCCAGCACATGGAAGATCAGCCTCCCAGTGGCCGTGCTGGGGTCGATGGTCCTCGAACAGCACCGTGATCCCGGCGCAGCGGAGCGCGTCGTCGCCGATCTGGTCGGGTGCGCTTACTTGGACTGCCGCCTACGGCTGCTCTCGGGGCATTCGTCGGATATGGTGATGCAGTTGTACTGGCCCAAGCCCGAGGTCCCTGAAGGTAAGTGGACCGCCCCCAAGGTAATGAAGGTCTGCGGATGGCGAAGCTGCTGAAGTTCCCCCTGCTCGCGTTGGCGTTGCTGCTCGCGATCACTGCGTCCGGTTGCGGCTCGAAGGGCGGTGAATCGGGCGGCTCCACTGCGGCCGGGCCGTCCGCGGCACCGTCGAGCACCCCGGCCGCGGCGGCGGACGCGGCCGCCGCGAACCGGCTCGATCCGGCCGAGGTGCAGAGGATCGTCAAGGACGCCTACGTCTACGGCTTCCCGATGGTCGATGTGTACCGGATCATGTACTCGTACTTCGTGAACAAGGAGAGCGGCCAGTACCTGGGTCCGTGGAACCAGGTGCACAACATCGCCCGGGTGTACACCCCGGCCGACACCGCCGTGCAGACCCCGAACTCCGACACCCCGTACTCGTGGATCGGCGCCGACCTGCGCACCGAGCCGCTGGTGCTGACGCTGCCGAAGGTGGACGACGGCCGTTACTTCTCCGTGTCGTTCATCGACGGCTACACCTACGACTACGAGATGCTGGGCAGCCGGACCTCCGGCAACGGCGGCGGCAAGTTCCTGCTCGTCGGGCCGAACTGGAAGGGCGAGAAGCCGGCCGGCATCGACAAGGTGATCCGGGCCAACACCGAGCTGAGCCTGGTGCTGTTCCGCACCCAGTTGTTCAACCCGGGCGACATCGAGAACGTGAAGAAGATCCAGGCCGGCTACGCCGTGGAGCCGCTGTCGAAGTTCCAGGGGAAGCCCGCGCCCGCGGCCGCGCCGGCGATCGACTTCATGACGCCGCTGACGCCGGACCAGGAGAAGACCTCGCCCGACTTCTTCAAGCTGCTCAACTTCACGCTGCAGTTCGCGCCGGCGCTGTCGAACGACACTGACGTGCGGGCGCGGATGGCGAAGATCGGCCTCACCGGGGCGGGCACCTGGGATCCCGCGAAGCTGAACGATCAGACCAAGGCCGCCTTCGCCGCCGGCGTCAAGGACGCCTGGACCGAGCTCGACGGATTCGTCAAGAACGATCTGGCCACCGGCAAGGTGAGCTCCGGCGACCTGTTCGGCACGCCCGAGCAGCTCAAGGGGAACTACCTGTACCGGATGGCCGGCGCGGTGGTCGGCATCCTCGGTCTGCCGGGTGCGGAGGCCTTGTACTTCCCGCTCAAGGTGGATTCCACGGGTGCCCCGCTGAGCGGCGCGAACGGCGCGAAGTACACGATCACGTTCCCGGCCGGGCAGCTGCCGCCGGTGAACGCGTTCTGGTCGGTCACGATGTACAAGCTGCCGCAGAGCTGGCTGGTGGCCAATCCGCTGAACCGGTACCTGATCAACTCGCCGACGCTCGACCAGCTCAAGAAGAACTCCGACGGCAGCATCACGCTGCACGTGCAGAACACCTCGCCCGGCCCCGAGCTGGAATCGAACTGGCTGCCCGCCCCGGACGGTCCGTTCGACATGGTGATGCGGCTGTACTGGCCCAAGCCCGAGGTGACGCAGGGGAAGTGGAGCTCGCCCAAGGTCGTCAAGTCCTGATCCGACCCCGTTCGGAGGGGACAGGGGCCCGAATACGCATCGGCGGATTCGGGCCCCACCCGCATCGGGTGTCGCGGCGGTGATCAGTCCCGCTGGAGCAGGCAGCACGTTCCGGCTCGGGTGCTCGCCGCCGTCGGGCTGCGCCGTGTAGATCAGCGCCATGGCGTTGCTGCCGGCGCCGTCCAGCGGCCGTGTGCACCTCCTTCATGTCGTGGATCACCGCACCGAGCCCTTCGGCGAGGTGCAGGTGGTTCGTGGTGGTCTTGTTCGTCGCGCCGTGCGGGCAACCGATCATGCAGTCGTTGCAGCTGATGCACCCGGCCCGCCGCGGTCCGGCACCGCCGAAGTCCGGATCGTCGACCTCCACACCGCGCTTACCGAAATGGATCCCCAGCGGCGCGCGGAGATGGGGTCGCTGCAGATCGTCCGCGACCTCCCGCATGAGACGATCGGAATCGGTTTCCATATATGGCGAGACCTACACGCCGAACATCCGATTGCACTGGACGTAGTACGGCGCGAGTTCGTCCGCCCAATCCGTGATGTGCGCCCACGCCGGGTAGTCGAAGAACTTCTGCGGCGGCACGTACAGCGTGTTTGCTACACCAGGGATCCACCGCCGGACACCCCCGCCCCCCCAGCACGATCACATCGTCCAGATAGCGCATGCGTTGAATACCGAACAACTCGAACTCCGGCTGCCACATGAATTTCGGGATGTTCCAGTGGGATTTCGGAAGATCGCCGTCGGCCCAGCGTCGGCCGGCTTCGAGGACGCCACCGAATAGCCCTTCTCGGCGGCGCGGAGCGTGGCGACGCTACCGCCGAAACCCGATGCGATCACTGTGACGTCGTAGTCGATGGTTCTCATGGCGGTACCCTTTCGGAGACCGTGCTGCTGCACTACTGCCTGTCGCCGCTGAGCGTAACGAATCATTCGCGGTCGGTGTGGCCGATCATTCGGCGCAGTCCGGCCACGTGAACCGGCCCGGTGAACCCGGATGGTGAGTACCCCGGATCGCGCTCGACCGAATCCGCGACCGTGTCCTGAAAGGTCAATACATCGCGCGATGGCGCTGGGACAATCATGCCCGGGTCGACCGCGCGGTGCACTGGCCGGGATCGACCCGCAGCGATCACATCCGACCCTCGCCGCCTCGTCGTGGTGACTGATCCCCCGAAGGGTGACCGATGGAACTGCCCCGCACTCATCTGCCGATTCCGGGTCCCGTCCGCACCGGATTGATCACCTACGACGCCAAGGACCCGGATACGCCGCGCCCGCCGATCCGCGAGGCCCGCCCGCCGGCCGGTGGTGCCGACGAGGAGGGTGGGATCACCGAGATGGACTCCGACGACAACGGAAACCCGGCCGGCACCGTCGACCCCGGGAGCCGGCCGCCCAACATCCTGTTCGTGCACGTGGACAACCTCGGGATGGGGGAACTCGGTTGTTACGGCGGTGGGGTGCTGCGCGGCGCCGAGACCACGCGGCTGGACGCCTTCGCCCGCGAGGGCCTGCAACTGCTCAACTACGCGCCGGAGACGCAGTGCACGCCGACCCGGTCCGCGTTGATGACCGGGCGCTATGCGATCCGCTCAGGGAACGGGACGGCGGTCCCGTCCGCGAACCCCAGCGGCCTGGTGGCGTGGGAGCGGACGATGGGCGACGTCCTATCCGACGCCGGATACGCGACCGCCGTCTACGGCAAGTGGCACATCGGCGACACGCCCGGGCGGTACCCCACCGATCACGGGTTCGACGAGTGGTACGGCGTGCCGGACAGTTACGACTCGGCGCTGTGGCCGGACGACCCGTTCTACGATCCCGACCGGGATCCGAAGTCATTCGTGGTGGCCGGGGTCAAGGGCGGACCGGTCGAGCAGGTGGAGCAGCTCACGATGGAAGTGCGGCGGAACATCGACCGCGAGTACCTGACCCGGGCGGAGGCGTTCATCCGCCGCAGCGTCGACGACGAGAAGCCGTTCTACGTGTACTTCAACCACTCGATGATGCACCTGCCCACGATCCCGCGGGCCGAGTACCAGGGTGTCAGCGGTGCCGGGGACTTCGCCGACTCCATGATGGAGCTCGACGGTGACTTCGGCGAGCTGCTGGACCTGATCGACGAGCTGGGTATCGCGGGGAACACCGTCGTCGTCTTCGCCGGCGACAACGGTGCCGAGGAGGCACTGCCGTGGCGCGGGAGCTCGGGCTTCTTCGAGGGCTCGTACTTCACCGGCATGGAGGGCTCGCTGCGCACGCCGTGCCTCATTCGGTGGCCGGGGCGGGTCGAGCCGGGCCGGGTCAGCAACGAGATCGTCCACGTCACCGACATGTTCCCCACGCTGATCGAGTGGGCGGGCGGCGCGGTGCCCGACGACCGGGAGATCGACGGGAAGGATCAGCGGGCGTTCTTCGCCGGGGAGCGGGAGAAGTCGAACCGCGAGGGTTTCCCGTTCTGGAACGCTGGCCGGCTGTACGGGGTGAAGTGGCAGAACTTCAAGATCTCGTTCGTGGATCAGAAGTACTTCTTCGACGCCGCGCCACAGTTCGCCAATCCCCGGATCGTCAACCTGCTCTCGGACCCCAAAGAACGCGAGCCGATCGAATACCCGCACCTGCACACTTGGACGCTGGCACACTTCAACCGGCTCGTCGCCCAGTTCGAGGCGAGCGTCGCGCGGGAACCGTTGATCCCGCCGTGTGCGCCCCTCGATTACGTGCCGGCCCGTACCCACGCGAGTATCTGAAGAAGGAGCCGTCCTGACCGGCCGGATGTCGATCTGCTCCGGCACCTGTTCGGTTCGTCGGGCGGCCATTGCGGGCTGTGCCCCTGGGAGTACGCGCTCGGAAACAGGTTTCCCGATCTCGGCTATCGCACCGCGTGCTTGGGGAAATGGCGGGACGCCGTCGACCGGTAGCCGGACGCGCCGGGCTTCGACGAATGGTGGGGCATTCCCAACTCCAGCGACGAGGCGTAGGACACGGCGCATCCGCTCTATCCCGAGGACTTCCCGGTGTCATTCCGGACAGCATCGCCGAACTCGACCACCGGACCGGTCAGATCCCCGGCGCGCTCAGCGCGGCCGGGGTCGCCGAGAACATGATCGTGGTGTGGAGCAGCGAACGGCCCCTGGCGTGGGTCCTTCGGTCAGACCTGGGAGGGATCGGTGCGTGCGCCCGCGCTGGTGCGGTGGCCGGCGAAGGTGATGGAGGGGCGGACCAGCCGGGAGATCGTGTCCGCGGTCGACTGGCTCTCGCCCCACCTGCGCGGCGAGTGGGAAGGATCCGGGCGCGACCGACCACTTCATGCTGTACGGCGGCGACGGGGAACTGCCCACCGTCAAGTGGAAGACCATGAAAGTGCATTTCCGGACGGCATCGGAAGAATCCCTGTTCGGGCCCTACGTCACACCAGAGACCCGTCGGCGAGATCGTCGGCGCGTGGCCTGGTGTCGTTGTTGCAGGGTGTTCCCGGGTGGGACGCCTTGTTGACATCGGGCGGTCCACTCACAACAGTATGGGACATGCCGCCGATCCGGGGCTCGGCCCTCACCAGCTTCCCCCGGTTGGTCACGGAGCTGGGCGGGGACAGTCGGGTCCTCGCCGCCGCCGCGGGAATCCCGCACGAGGACATCGGGTCGCCGGATCGCTACATCTCCCTCACCGCCGGGTGCAGGCTCCTCGACACCGCCGCGATCCAACTCGGGGTGCCGGACCTCGGCAGGCGACTCGCCCGTTACCAGGGCATCGGCATCCTCGGTGTGCTCGGCACGGCCGCGCGCAGCGCCGGCACCGTCGCCGAAGCGTTCGACGTCTTCGAGAAGTTCATGGCGGAGTACAGCCCCGCGATTTCGGCGCGGATGATTCCGGATGCCGATCCCGAGTTCCACCGGTTCGAATTCGAGTACGTTCCGAGCGCGCCGCCGCGGGACGCACAGGCGATCGAACTGTCACTCGGGGTCGCGCTGGCCGTACTGCGCCTGTTCCTCGGCGAGGGCTATCGCCCGGTGGTGGTCCATCTCCCGCACCGGGCGCTCACCCCTCCGGTCGACTACCGAACGTACTACGGTTGCCAGCCGTCGTTCGACGAGCCGGTCGCCGCCTTCCGGGTACGCAGCACCGACCTGGGGAAGCCGCTCACTGCGGATCAGGAGGCACACCGGGTGGCGATCGATCACCTGTTGGAATCGGTGGGCGAGCACACCACCCCGCTCAGCCTGGTGGTGCGCAGCGAGGTCCGTTACGCACTCCCTACCGGACCAGTCGGTCTCACCGACATCGCCGCGCGGCTGGACGTGCACCCGAAGGCCCTGCAGCGCCGGCTGGCGGCGGAGGGCACCACGTTCGGCGAACTGGTGCACCGCGTCCGCCGCGATACCGCGCACCGCCTACTCGCCGACACCGACCTCGGCCTGGAATCGGTGAGCCTGCGGCTCGGCTACGCCGAGCAGAGCGTGCTCACCCGGTCCTGCTGGCGGTGGTTCGAGGCGACCCCGGCCGAGTACCGACGGACGCACGCGAGTCCACGCCCCGGATAGGGTGCCGGCGTGACCACCCGCGTCCTGATCCTCGGCAGCACCGGCTCGATCGCCACCCACCGCAATTCCAGTCGGGGCCTTTCGGGAGGTTCGGTCGCAGAAGGCCGTTGGTGTTCTGGCCCTTCACAGACGAGGGTGTGGTCGGCCTGAGACCTCCGGCTTCCAGCCGACCAACGGTGATCACCTCGACCAAGCTGTCGGTGGTCTACCCAGACCGCACCAGCCAGCACCTGTGCACAAAGCCAACGAAATTCAGGAGTCAGTAGTGCCCCATAGAGTGGTGTGGCCCGGTGATCGGGACCGTGATGTGCACATCGGCCAAGGCTTGGCCACGCAGGCCGGCTGATCCGTCCCGGGGCTTCCGGAGAGCTCAGTTTCTGAGTGCCTCCTCCGGATTGAGGGTGCGCAACCGATGGTAGTGGAGTTGCTCGGCACGGTCGGGGGTGAGGTCGTGGCAGTAGCTGTGCGGCCGTACCCGGTTGTAGAACGCGACCCACTCGGCGGTCGCCAACGACAGTTCGGCCAGACCGGGGAATCGTGGCCCGTTGTCGACGAGTTCGTTCTTGTAGTCGGCGTTGACCGACTCGGCCAGGGCGATGAACTCCACGATCAGCGGTGTGGCCGGTCGATCTCGGCCGCGAAGAAAGATGCTGCAGCCTTCAGGGTTCCGTTGGCGCGCTTGAGTTCTGCGTTCTCACGTTTGAGGCGGCGCATCTCCTCCTGGGCGTCCGCTGACACCACCGACGCCGTCCCGGTACCGTCGGGTGCCTTGCGCACCCAGGCGCGCACCGTTTCCGCCGCCCCGACCCTAAGGAGGTCAGCGGTCTTCTTCATCGCCGCCCACTCCGAGGATCCCTGGGCCACCAACTCCGCGACCATCGCGATCGCGTCCCGCTTGAGATCAGCGGAGTACCGCTTCGTGCCTGCTGCCATGCGGTTCATCTTCCCTTGAGACGAACCCTCCGGAAATCCCGGGACGGATCAGATTGCCTCAATTGTTTTCCCGACTCGGAGCGCGGCGTGTGCCGTTGTTTCCAGATCAAGCGGGGTTATGCGCGCAGTCTTTCCATCCGCGATTTCAATTATTTTATCTAAAGAAGTATGTATTCATGCTCTAGCTCGCACTACGAGGGACGTGGCAATTTGGCACGTCTTTTATTCGGAAGAATTTACGAAATCGGTCATACGTTAGGACAACGCCGCGTGTGGGTGCTCCGACGCCTGCAAGCAGAGGTCGCGGCGGCTGATGGCGGCGACGGTGGATGAAGCCGACGAGGAAGCTGTGAGCTGACGCGACACGTCCCTGTCAGTCAGGGAGCCGCCATTCACCTTCGTAGTGGTTGGTGACCCCAACAGCGGGGCAGAGAATCCCGCCCTCCAACACAGCCGCGACCGCGCGGGTCACGTCGGGATCATCCTCGCTGCGTTGGAGGAGGAACGCGACTACTAGCGTGTTGTGCGCCAACAATCCCGGCGCGGCGACCGGGGCGATCTGAACCGTGATCCACTTCTCTTCCATGTTGTGACGGTACTGGTGGAACGCGGCGTTGCGGGACAGTTCGGTGTCACGCAAGCCGTACGGCACGGCTCCATGCGCCCGTCTCTTGGAGGCGGGCATCCAGCAAACATCTGCCCACAAGAGGCGTGTCGTGGAGGGACGTGACGCCCTCAGCGCGTGGGGTCTGAAGCAATCCCCACAAATTCCCCACAATCCGTGCACGGTTTCTCGTGAAACCCCAGTACCCCTGCCCTGCCCTACCTTGAGGTATGCGTTCCTGAGCAGGAAATACCCCTAATGCACTCGCCTTGAAAACGAGTGTCCTTAACAGGACCGGGGGTTCAAATCCCTCCGCTTCCGCGATTGCGGGAGTTCGGCATCGGTCGCTCCGCAAAGGGGGTAAGCTCTGCAAGTTCACAGGCAAGCTCACAGTCAGGAGAACACGGATGTGCACGACGCTGGGTCACCAAGATCTCGCTGGAAACATCTATCACGGACGCACGCTCGAACTGGACGTGGAGGAGGTGTACGCGGTCATCTACATTCCGGTCGGTACGCCGTTCGTCTCGCACGCTGAAGGCAGCACCCCGGCGAAGTACGAGGCCAAGTACCCGTTCATCGCTGTCGGTGCGCCGGTTCGCAAGCCCACGGCAGCGGAGCCGCTCGGTCCGGGTGACGTGAAGGTGGTCGAGGGCATGAACCTCGAAGGCTTGGCGTACAGCATGCTCGCCTATCCGACCGCTGCCGGCGTCGAACAGGCCCGAAAGACCACGAGCGAGCTCATCGACGCTGTCGACCTCGGTTCGTGGGTCCTGGCCAGCTTCACGACCGTCGAAGAAGTCAAGGCGGGCATCAAGGAGCACGGGCTCTCGCTGTCCCGCCTGGCTGTCGTCGGCAATCTGCCTTTCCCGTTCCACATGCTGATCCGCGACAAGTCGGGCAAGTCGGTGGTGGTGGAGTGGCTGAACGGCGAACTGACCGTGCACGACAACCCGGTGGGCGTCATGACCAACGGCCCGTACTTCGAGTGGCACGTCACGAACATCGCGAACTACACGCACCTGACCAACGTCGACGTCTCCACGGCCAAGTTCGGCGACCTCGAGGTGCAGCAGCCCGACTCGGGTATCGCGACCACCGCCATTCCGTCGTCGAACACTTCGGTCGGCCGGTTCATGAAGGCGCTGTACTACACCACCTTCACGGAGAAGGCGGACAATCCCGATCTGGCGATGTTCCACCTGACCCGCATCATGGACAACTTCGACCGCCCGCGCGGTGTGACCACCGATCCACTCTCCGAGGGTGGCTTCGAGGGTGAGCAGATGGTTCCCGGGGCCCCGCCGACCGAGTACACGGCGTGGACCAATCTCTCGGACCTGTCGCGGGGCACGTTCCTGGTGCGTTCCTACATGGCGTTCAACTACACGTCCTTCGACCTGAAGGCCCTGTCGGAGAAGAACGAGATCCATCTGGCGTTGCTGTCGAAGTTCGGTCCGCTGGGCGGCGACGGCACCGGCGCGATGGCACCGTTGCCCGCAGCCTGAGACGGAACACGGACGTTCTCGGGACATCCCGAGACAGCGGCGTGCACCTGCCCCCCAGGGCGGTGCACGCCGCTTGTCGTCGGGTGAGTTGTGTCGCGGATTCGCCCGTGCTTCCGGCAGGATCCGCGACGACCGCGCCCTCGATAGCCGGGTGAGCACTACAGTCATTCCGGTGAACACGAGGCGGGGGCTAGTCGCTGCGCTGGCCGTCGGTGTCGCCGGCATCACCTATTCGTCGTGGGTGGTGGAGTCCCTGTTTCCGGCGGGCCTCGACCCGCTGCGCAGCTCCCTGTCCGAGCTTGCGGCCGACGGGCGGCCGTTTCGCCTGATCTACGTGACCGGCGACGTCGTCACCGCCGTCGTCGCGTTGATCGCCGCCGCCGCGTTCCTCCTCCCGCGTCCGCTCGCCGACGGGCTGCTCGAACGCGTCGCGGTCATCGCGTTCGGGTGTTTCGGCGCAGCCACCCTGGCCGACGCCCTGTACCCCATCGGATGCATCCCGAACCTCGATCCGGGCTGCCCAGCCGTCAGCCCCGGGTTGTTCCCGCAGCTCCATCACATCCACGCTCTGACCAGCTCGATCGCCGTAATCAGCTTGTTCATCGCGGTCGGCGCCGCCACCCTGGCGGCCGCTCGAGGCGGGGAGTGGAGGGCGGTCCGCCGGCCCGGCGCCGCGGTCGCGGCGGTGATGGTCGCCGCCACCGCCTGGATGCTGATCGCCGCCAACCTGTCTGGCGACTATTGGGTCGGCCTGGCACAGCGCATTCAGGTGGGAGCGATGTCGGTGTGGATGATCACCTGGGCGGTCGCGCTGGGGTCGGCCGCGTCGCAGTCGGCTACCAGTCGTCGACTTCACCGGGGTGGCGGACACAGGGCGAGTTCGCGGTGATGGTCACTTCGAACGGCTTGGCGGCCGACGCCTTCACATGGCGAACGTCGACGGTGAAACCGTGCGCGCCCTTCGCGAAACGATCCCGGGGATCGTCGACGCGGGGCGTCGGCGGGTGCACGCAGGCGGCCAGGAAGACCGGCACGTCGTCCGAGGTGAAGTCCGTCCCCTACCGTGGAGCCCATGCAGATACCGGCCGGCCTCGACGCGCAGCGGCGCCTCGGGCCCGACTGGGCCGCGTGGCTCGACGGCCTGTCGCGGCGCTGTGACGAGGTTCTGACCGAGTGGGACCTCCGCCCGTCCGGTGCGCCGATGCACGGCTTCGCGTCGATCGTCATCCCGGTTCGGTCCGACGGCGAGGACAAGGTCCTCAAGATCGGGTTCGACGGGGCAGAGGACACCGCGCAGGAGCATCTCGCGTTGGTCGAGTGGGCCGGCGAAGGGGCGGTGCGGATGTACCGGGCCGATCCGGCCCGACGGGCAATGTTGTTGGAGCGCTTGGGCACCGACGACCTCACCGGGGAGTGGGATCTGTGGGCGTGTGAGATCGTCGCCGGGTTCTATCCGCGCCTGCACCGCCCGGCCCCGCCCCGGTTCCGGCGGTTGAGCCGCACACTCGACGGCTGGCTCGCCGCGGTGGAGCGCGACGCCGACGACCTGCCGGTCCCGCCCCGCCTCGTTGAGCAGGCGGTGCGGCTCGGCCGCGGATTCGTCGATGATCCCGCGTGCGACGGGGTGATCGTCCACGGCGACCTGCACTACGAGAACGTGCTGTCCGCCGATCGGGAGCCGTGGCTGGTGATCGATCCGCAGCCGATGTCGGGCGACCCGCACTATGAGGTCGCGCCGCTGCTGTGGAACCGTTGGGCGGAGATGGACGGCTACTTGCGCGAATCGATCCGGCGGCGGTTCGCGACCGTGGTGGAAGTCGCCGGACTCGACGAGGACCGGGCCCGAGACTGGGTGATCGTCCGGATGATCCTCAACGCCCATTGGGCCGTCGAGGACGCGAAGCGGATGAATCGCCGCCTCGATGACGGCGAGCGCGAGTGGATCACCACGTGCGTGAGCGTCGCCAAGGCGGTGCAGCGCTGAGCCGCACCGGGGGCCGGGCGCGTGCCGGTGACGCCGTCGGGCCCGCTCCGCTCAGAGGTGGGCCCGCACGAACCCGATGATCTCGTCCTCGACGGCCGCGCGGGTGGACGGTTCGTTGTGGATCTCGTGACGCACCCCCGGGTACACCACGGTGCGCACGTCGCGGCTGCCGTTGGCCCACAACGAGTTTGCGACGTGGTACGCGCCCTCGCCGTAGTTGGCGACGGGGTCCTGGTCGCCGGCGACGATCAGCACCGGCAGCGCCGGGTCGACGCCCTGGGCCCACCCGTCGTTGACGGCGTCGTAGAGGCCGACGAAGTCGGCGATGAATCGGTTGGACATCGGCGTCGTCAAGGCGTTGAGCGGATCGGCGGCGTGGTCGGCGCGCACCCCGGGGTCGGCGGCCACCCACTCGAGGCCGGTCTGGGCGTCGGGGTAGCGGTCGACCATGCCGGCGAACATCGCTCCCATGAGTTCGAGCCCGGGCTCGGTGCCGTGGCCGCCGGCGATGGCGGCGGCGAGCACATCGCGGTCCACGGCCTGCTCGATCCCGCCCAACTGCGCGGCGACGCCGCAGAGGATGAGTCCGGTCAGGTCCGCGCCGTGGGCGGTGGTGTAACCGCGGGCGATCATCGATCCCCAGCTGTGGCCGAACATGAAGTACGGCAGACCCGGGTAGGCCTCGACGGTGAGGTCGTGGAGGGTCTTCTCATCGTCGACGACGACTCGGGCACCGTCGTCCCCGGTGTCCGAGAAGACCCCGGAGTCGACGGCGGTCGCACCGTGCCCAGCATGGTCGTCGGCGGCGACGACGAAACCGGCGTCGATCAGGGCCGAGATGAGGTGCAGGTAGCGCCGGGAGTGCTCGCCGAGTCCGTGCACGACCTGCACGATCGCGCGGGGTTCGGTGGCCGGGGCGTAGATCCAGGCGTGGATCTGATCGCGGCCGTTGGCCGAGGGGAACCGGATCTCGCGCAGTGCCATGATCCCGACCCTAGACCGCGGCGGCTGCCTCGGTGAGTGTAGCGCCGATCCTCGCCGCGAACCGCTCGCCGTAGCCGGGCAGGGACTCGGCGTCGGAGACGATCCCGAAGCTGGTGCGGCCGCCCAGGATCAGGATGGTGACCGAGAAGGAGTAGCCGACCAGCGGTGACAGCGCGGTCAAGTCCTCGATCGGAGCGCCGAGCACCGTGCGCACCCGGGTGAATCCCGGGTTGATGCCGACATGGATGTCGGGCGACATCCGGTTCATCGACGCCCCCGACAACACGCGGAAGATCGGCCAGGGCGCCCGCGCCGCATCGTCGGCCGCGGCGAGGTACAGCTCCGGGCGGTCGCGTTCGATGCGCCCGAGTTGCTCGCGGATCGCCGGGAGTTGCGCGTCGACGGCGGGCTCGTCGCCGGCCAGGTTGAGCAGCGACACCGACACGGCGTTGCCGGTGTGGCGGAACTCCTTGTCGAGGGTCACCGGCAGGGTCACCCGGATGTTCGTCGACGATGTGCCCGTCGGCGGGGCCCCGCTCAGCGTCGCGCCGACCGCGGCCAGCAGGTACTCGTGCACCGACGCGCCGGCGCGCTTGGCGCCGCGGCGCAGATCGCGGGTGGACACGCTGTGCCACACGGCTTCCCGCCGGCAACCGCGGGTCAACTGCGGCCACTCCCGGCCGTCGCGCCCGGCCTCCCACGCGTCGGAGAACGCCGCCTTCGCCGTCGCCAGCTCCTCGGCGTCGATACCGCTGATGTGGAACCGCGCGCTGGTGGCGAAGCGGTCGAACTCGGCGAGCCCGTCCTCGTCGGCGTCGGCCAGCAGCGCCGAGAACGCTGCGCCGGCAATCCCGTCGGACAGGCTGTGGTGCACCCGCAGCAGCAGGTATTGGCCATCGGCCGCCGAGCCCGCCGCCGGTTGCAACAGGGTGAGGTGCCAGAACGGCCGGCCTCGCTCGAGGTGGGTCCCCATCAACTCGCCGACCCGGGCGTGCAGGTCGGCCTCGTCGAGGTAGGCGATCGAGCCGACCTGGGCCCGCGCGTCGATCTCGGCGACCTCGACCATGCGGGGGCGGCGCCACCGGCCGCCGACGATCCCGGTGCGGAACAGTGAGTACCGCTGCGCCCGGGCGGCCACGCGCTCGCGCACATCGGCGAGGTCGAGCGGGGCGTGCCCGCCCAACTTCAGCAGCATCGCCCAGTGCATCGGCCGACCGGGGGTGTCCAGGTGCAGGTAGGTGTGGTCCTGCGGGCCCAGGGTGATCGCGCCGTCACTCACCGGGTGCTCAGACCGTGGCCATGCGCGAGCGGATGAGGGCCTCGAGGTCCTCGACGGACTTCGTCTCGAGCATTTCGCGCTCGCTGAGCTGCACGCCCAACCGCTCTTCGATGGCCACCACGCCGATAGCCAGGGCCACCGAGTCGAGCCCGAGATCCTCGACCAGGCGCGACTGTGGCGATACCTCGTCGAGGGACAGGTCGAGGTCCTCGACGAGGATCTCGGTGAGTGTGGCTTCGACGTGATCGGACAAGGGTTCTCCTGGTTTCTGGCATGGCATTATCACGATCCGCGCGGGGAGCGGGCGTGGCGAGAGTCACCGCAACCGTAGTAGACGATAGGTGCATCTGCAAGGTATACCTAGCCTAAATCTTCCAAGGCTGCCCTTTGTGATCGTGAATACGGTGGCCGATCAGCAACCATTCGGAGGTCTGACTACCGATGAGCACCCTGGTCCACTCGTGGCTCGCCGCGCCTGCATCGGAAGTCACCGGCCTGCACAGCGGCGACGACCCGTCCGATCTGCGGTTCCGCACCTGGGCGCAGGTGCGCGCCGCGGCCCGCCGGCTCGCTGCCGGATTGGCCGCCACCGGGATCGGGCGCGGCGACGCGGTGGCCATCCTGGCCGGCGATCCCGGGGACGTCGCCGACCTCGTCCAGGCGATCTGGTTGCGCGGCGCATCGTTCACGATGCTGCACCAGCCGACGCCGCGCACCGACCTGTCGGTCTGGCTCGACGAGACCCGGGAGGTCATCGCGATGCTCGGCGCCAAGGCGCTCGTCGTCGGCGAGCCCTTCGCCGCGGCCAGCGCCGGCTTCGACCTCGGCACTGCAGTGATCACCGTCGCCGAGCTCGACGGCCACGACGAGGTGCCGCAGGTCGACATCGCCGGCGACGACGTGGCAGTCCTGCAACTGACCTCCGGCAGCACCGGCACCCCCAAGGCCGTCGCGATCACCTTCGACAACGTGGCGCACAACCAGCGCGCGATGCTCGCATCGGTGGAGCCGACGGGCTCCGACGTCGGCGTCAGCTGGCTTCCGCTCTACCACGACATGGGCATGATCGGCCTGATGGTGATGCCGATGCTGGCAGAGGCCGTCGCGGTGGTCACCACACCGCTGGCATTCCTGCGCAAGCCCGAGTCGTGGGCGCAGTTGATCACCCGATTCGGCGGAACCTGCACGGCCGCACCGAACTTCGCCTACGCGATACTCGCCAAGCGGCTGCGCCGCGCCCCCGACAGCGCCTACGATCTCTCCTCGCTGCGTGTCGCGATCAACGGCGCCGAGCCGATCGACGAGAAGTCGTTGACCCTGTTCCTGGCCGAGGGCGCCCGATTCGGCCTGCGCCCCGAGGCGCTGATGCCCAGCTACGGGATGGCCGAGACGACGTTGGCCGTTTCCTTCGACTCCCAGCACACGCCGTTGGTCGTCGACGTGCTCGACGCCCACGCCGCCGAGTCCGACGGCACGGTGGTCCGCGTCGAGGAGTCCGCGCGGACCCACGTCCGACTGGGCCGGCCGGTTCTCGGCATGGAGTTGACGGTCGTCGACGAGCAGCGGACCGAACTGCCGGCCGACCGCATCGGCACCGTGCTGGTGCGCGGTGGAGCGGTCACCGCTCGCTATCTGACGACCGACGGCTTCATCAGCGCGGTCGACGAGGAGGGCTGGCTCGACACCGGAGACCTGGGCTACGTCACCGCATCCGGCGAGGTCGTGATCGCCGGGCGGAAGAAGGACGTCATCATCGTCTCCGGGCGCAACCTCTCGCCGACGGTGATCGAGCGGGCCGCCGGCAACGTGGCCGGCATTCGCGCGGGCAATGCCGCGGCCGTCGCCCATCGGCGGTCCGACGGCCGCGAGGGCATCGCCGTCGTCGCGGAGTCCGACGACGCTCAGGACCCGGTGCGGGCCGCGCGCATCCACGACGAGGTGGCGCGCGCCGTGTTCGACGCGGTGGGTGTCCCGGTCTCGGTGGTCACCCTGATCGGGAAGGGCGAGATGCCCAAGACCCCGTCGGGCAAGATCCGCCGCCACAGTGCCGCCGACCTCGTCGTCGCGGGCTGAGGCGCAGATGAGCCCGGACAGCGATGCGGTCGCCGACCTGCGCACCGGCTACACCCCCCATCCCCCGCAGGCCCAGCGGCGCTACCGCGAGGCGGGCCTGTTCGAAGACCGTCCGTTGTGGCGGATCGTCGAGCGCGCCGCGAGTGCGACGCCGGATGCTCCCGCCGTCACCGACGCCTCGATCACCGGGCCGCGCACGCTGACCTACGCCGAGTTGCTCCGGACCTCGACCGCCCGCGCCGCCGGGTTCGTCGCCGCCGGGCTGTGCCCCGGGCAGCGGGTCGTGCTGCAACAGAACAACTCTGCCGGGTTCGCCATCACCCTGCTGGGCCTGCTGCGCGCGGGGGTGGTCCCGGTGATGGCGCTGCCCGCCCATCGGATCGCCGAGATCGCCCACCTGGCCGCGGGCGCCGATGCCGTCGCCTACCTGACCGAGGATGACCGTCGCGGCTTCGACTTCCGCGCACTCGCCGCAGAGTTGGTCGCTCGGGTCCCCGGCGTCGCCCACGTCTTCGTCGACGGTGATCCCGGCGGGTTCGCCCCGGTGCCCGATGCCGATCCGGCCGCCGTCGAGCTGCCCGCGGACGCCGACCCGGACCTACCGGCCCTGCTCCTGGTCTCCGGCGGCACCACCGGGTTGCCGAAGCTGATTGCGCGCACCCACAACGACTACGCGCTGAACGCCCGCGCCTCCGCCGAGGTCACCGCGCTGACCAGTAGCGACGTCTACCTTGCCGCGCTGCCGGCCGCACACAACTTCCCGTTGTGCTGCCCGGGCATCTTCGGGATCTGGTCGGTCGGGGGGCACGCGGTGTTCACCGACAACCCGAGTCCGGATGCGGCATTGCAGGTCATCGAGTCCCAACGCGTCACGGTCACCGCGCTCGTGCCGGCGCTCGCCCAACTCTGGTGTGCGGCCACCGAATGGGAACCGGCCGACCTGTCCTCACTGCGGCTGCTGCAGGTCGGGGGTGCCAAGCTGGCCAGCGCCGACGCCCAGGCGCTCGATGCGGCCCTGGGGCCGGTGACCCAGCAGGTCTTCGGGATGGCGGAGGGCCTGATCTGCTACACCCGGCTCGACGACCCGCGCGCGACGGTCCACGACGTGCAGGGCCGGCCGATGTCGGAGTTCGACGAGGTGCGCATCGTCGACGAAGCGGGGTGCGACGTGCCCGACGGACAGGACGGCGAACTGCTCGTCCGCGGTCCGTACACGATCCGCGGCTACTACCGGGGCGGCGAGCGGGCGGCGGCGTCGTTCACCCCCGACGGCTACTACCGCTCCGGCGACCGGGTCCGCCGACTGGCGTCGGGCCATCTCGCGGTGACCGGGCGGATCAAGGACACCATCGTGCGCGCCGGGGAGAACGTGGCCGCCGATGACGTCGAGGAGCACTTGAGTGCCCATCCCTCGATCCGGCAGGCCGCGGTGATCGGGGTGCCCGACGAGAACCTGGGCGAGCGGATCTGCGTGCTCGCCGTCGCCTCCCACGAGCACCCGCCGGGCCGCGCACTCGAGCTGGCCGATGTCCGGGCGTTCCTGACCGGGCGCGGGTTGGCGGTGTTCAAGCTGCCCGACGAGGTGCGGCTGGTGGGCTCCCTGCCCGTGACCGCGGTCGGGAAGATCGACAAGGCGGCGCTGCGGGCCCGCCTCGTCGCCACCGGATCCTGATCCACCCCAACACCTTTCATCCTGTTCCTGTTTCAAAGTGAGGTAACGCATGACGGCAGTCGGTTCGCACACCGCGGCCCCCGACGTCCGGGCCGAGGTCGCGGCGGTTCTCGGTGTCGCGGCGGACTCGTTGACGGCAGCCGACGACCTGGTCATGCACGGCCTGGACTCGTTGCGCATGATGCGGCTGGCCGGTCAGTGGCGCAAGCGCGGGTACGACGTCGACTTCGCCCGCCTGGCCGCCGAACCGTCGCTCGATGCCTGGTCGCGACTCCTCAGCACCGCCGAGCGCGCCCAAGATCCCGCCGAGCGCGCCCAAGATCCCGCCGAGCGCGCCCAAGATCCCGCCGAGCGCGCCCAAGATCCCGCCGAGCGCGCCCAAGATCCCGCCGAGCCCTTTCCGCTCGCCCCGATGCAGCACGCCTACTGGGTGGGGCGCGAGGACAGCCATGCTCTCGGCGGCGTCGCGGCACACCTCTACATCGAGTTCGACGGACAACTCGCCGCCGACGCCGACGCGCACCGGTTCACCGCCGCCGTCGCGGCACTGGCACAGCGGCACCCGATGCTGCGCGCCCGGGTGCTCGCCGACGGGACGCAGTGCATCGGCGCGATCCACCCGCAGGCGTGCGTGGTCCGCGACCTGCGCGGCGCGACGACCGAGGAGGTCGAGGCCGAACTCGACCGTCGTCGGGACGAGGGCACGCATCGGCGACTGCCGGTCGCCGACGGCGCCATGTTCCGCGCTGAGCTGACCCTGCTGCCCGGCGGCGTCAGCCGCGTGCACCTCGACGTGGACATGCTCGCCGCGGATGCCATGAGCTACCGCGTTCTCGTCGACGACCTCGCGCGGCTCCACCGCGGCGAGGTGCTCGCCCCGATCGCGAGCACCTATCGGGAACTGAGCGCGACGCGCACGGGCCGACCGGCCCGTGAGGCGGACATCGAATGGTGGCGCAACCGGATTCCGAACCTGCCGGGCGCCCCCGAGCTTCCGGCCGGCTCGTCGGCCACGGACCCGGCGCAGGTGCGGACCGTCCGGCTGCACCACCAGATCGCCGCCGACGATTGGCGCCGGCTCGACACCGCCGCGCGGGCTCGCGGGGTCACCCCGGCCGCTGCCGTCGCGGCCGCATTCGCCGAGGCCGTCGGCACCCACGCCGCGTCGCCGCGCTTCCTGCTCACCGTGCCCATGTTCGACCGCGACGCCGCCGACCCGCACGGCGAGCACCCCGACCTGCAGCGCGTGGTCGGTGACTTCACCTCGTCGATCCTGCTCGCCGTGGACCTGAGCCGACCGGCCACCATGGCCCAGCGCGCGGCCGCGGTGCGCGAGGAGATGCACCAGGCCGCGGCCCACGGCAGCTTCGGGGGCCTCGACGTGCTGCGCGAACTGAGCCGCCACCACGGCGAGCCCATCGTTTCGCCGGTCGTCTTCACCAGTGCGCTGGGACTGGGCGAGCTGTTCTCGTCGACGGTCACCGAGGAGTTCGGCACCCCGTCGTGGATCGTGTCGCAGGGCCCGCAGGTCCTGCTCGACGCGCAGGTCACCGAGACCCGCGGCGGACTCCTGCTCAATTGGGACGTACGGGTGTCCGAACTGCCCGGCGGCGTGGCCGAGGCGATGTTCGACTACTACGTCCGGGTGCTCGACCAACTCGTCGCGGGCGAGTGGGACGCACCGGCACCGGACCCTGTCGACCAGCGGACGCGCGCCCGGCGCGCTGCCGTCGAGCGGCCGCTGCCGCCGACCGCCGTCTTCGACGGCACCCTGCACGGCCACTTTCTGGCCGCTGCAGCGCAGCGCGCGCAGGCACCGGCGGTGATCACCGGTGGGCGCACCTGGACCCACGCCGAGCTCGCCGATGAGTCGCGGCGGGTGGCCGGCGCGCTCACTGCGGCCGGGGTGCGCCGCGGCGACACCGTCGTCGTGCACCTGCCCAAGGGGGGCGCGCAGGTCGTCGCCGCACTCGGCGTCCTCATCGCCGGCGCCGCCTACGTCCCGATCGCCCCGACCCAGCCGGCGGCGCGGCGCGAGCGGATCGTGTCCGTGGCACGCCCGGCCGCGATCCTCACCGACCGCGTCGGGGACTGGCCCGACGGGCCAACGGTCATCGATCTCGCTGTCGCGGTGTCGCACGCACCGGCCGAACCCGTGGCCGTCACCGCCGACGACCTTGCCTACGTCCTGTTCACCTCCGGGTCCACCGGGCTGCCCAAGGGCGTCGAGCTGCGTCACGGCGCCGCCGTCGCGACGCTGACCGACCTCGTCGACCGGCTGCGGCTGAGTGGCGATGACCGCAGCCTGATGGTCTCCTCCCTGGAGTTCGACCTCTCGGTCTTCGACGTTTTCGCGCTGCTCGCCGTGGGCGGTGCGGTCGTCGTCCCCGGCTCCGGGACAGGTTCGGGCGACGCGGCCGCCAAGGGCGACGAGTGGGTCGCACTGCTGGACCGGCACCGCGTCACGGTGCTCAACTGCGTGCCGTCGATCCTGGGCATGATCCTCGACCTCGCGCCGCTGGCGCCGTCGGTGCGCGAGATCATCATGGGCGGCGACAAGGTGGACGTGTCCTTGCTGCAGCGCGTGGCCGCACAGTCGCCGCACTGCCGGGTCGCCGGGCTCGGCGGAACCACCGAGACGGCCATCCACTCGACCTGGTGCGCCGCCGCCGACGTGCCCGCCGGCGCCGCATTCGTGCCCTACGGCTTCCCGCTGGCCGGGGTGCGCTGCCGCGTCGTCGACGTGCGCGGCCGCGACCGACCCGACCTGGTGCCCGGCGAGCTGTGGATCGGCGGGGCCGGGGTCGCCCAGGGATACCGAGGCGACCCTGAGCGCACCGCCGACCGGTTCATCACCGACGGGGACGGGACGCGCTGGTACCGCACCGGCGACGTGCTGCGGTACCTGCCCGGCGGGTTCCTCGACTTCCTCGGCCGCGCCGATCACCTGGTCAAGGTGCGCGGCTACCGGATCGAGTTGGGCGAGGTCGAGGCCGCGCTGCTGCGGCACCCGGCGATCAGCGGCGCGGTCGCCTGGTCGGACGGCCGTGAGTTGCGCGCCGCGGTCGCGGTCGACCCCGCCGTGACCGTGACCGGCGACGACGTGCGGGCCGCGCTGGCACTCGACCTGCCCGAGCACATGATCCCGCGCCGGGTCGCCGTCCTGGCGGCACTGCCCTTGACCGGCAACGGCAAGTTCGACCGCGCGAAGGCCGCCGCGCTCGCGGTGACCGAGGAGCCGTTGGGCGCCGTCGAGCCCCGCACGCCGGTCGAGGAGGTGCTCGTCGACCTGCTCGGCGAGGTGTTGGCGGCCGGCTCCACGGGCGCCGCCCCCCGCATCGGCGTCCACGACGACTTCCTCGCCCTCGGTGGCGACTCGGTCCTGGCGACCCGGTTCGTCGCGCAGGTGCGCGAATGGCTGGTGGTGCCCGGGCTCTCGGTCGCCGACGTCTTCGCCCGGCGCACGGTCGCAGCGTTGGCGGCGCGGGTCGTCGAACTCGGCGCCGGCGCCGACCGGGCCGCCGCCGACTACCTGGCGGTCATGACGATGTCCGACGACGAGGTGGCGGCCGCACTCGCCTCCGCCGCGGGGCGGCTGAGCGCTGTGCCGATGGACGCCGCGGCGCATGCGCGGATCATCCGGGAGTGGCTGCACCACCCGAAGTCGACGTTCTGGGACATGCTCACCGCCACCGAGGAACAGGTCGCGACGATGATCGGTGACGCCGATACCGGTGCGCCCCACGGGCTGCGGCTCGGACTCTTCGACGGCCAACCGCAGTTCCTCTTCGAGCTCTACGACCCGACGGTCGGCGAGTTGGCGGATCCGACCAGCGGCTATGTCCACGCCGCCGGAGACATCGGGATGCATCTGCTCGTCGCCCCGACCGACGCCCCGGTCGCCGGGTTCACCGCCGAGGTGATGCTGCACATCATGCGAACCGCCTTCTTCGAGGCCGGTGCGCGCCGCGTCGTGGTCGAGCCCGACGTCGCCAACACCCATGTGCAGCGCCTCAACGCCGCAGTCGGGTTCACCGTGGCCGGCGACTTTCCGGTCGGGTCCAAGACCGCCCGGCTGAGCTATTGCACGCGCGAGGACTTCGTGACCATGACCGACAACGGTCGGCGGGTCGCCCGATGAACGAGATGTGGGAGGTCTACCGTCGTCGCCTGGCGGTCAAGATCCTGGCCGAGTTCTGCCACGAGCGGATCATCGTGCCGACACTGCGCGACAATGGTTCCCACACCGTGCTCTCCGACGACGGCCGCAGCAGATACACCTTCGACGCGCAGATCCTCGCCCTGGACTCCTGGTGCATCGACGAGGCGAGTGTGCGCCGCAGCGTCGAGGAGGAGGCCGTCGGCGCGGCCGTCGGCGTCGGTTTTCCGCTCGACCCGGTCGCGCTGGTCGTCGACTTCGCCGACCGACTCGGGCTGGCCGGTGACGACCTCGCCGCCTACCTCGACGAGTTGATCAACACCCTCGCCCTCGGTGCCGGGCGGCCGCCGTCGCGCCGGGTGCCCGTGTCGGTGTTGGCGGCCGGCGGCGGCGATGCGGTGGCTGACTTCCAGGCGGTCGAAGCGGCGATGACCGAGGGTCATCCGTGCTTCATCGCCAACGCCGGGCGCCTCGGGTTCACCGCCGACGACCTCGCACGCTACGCACCCGAGTCCGGCCCGCGCATGCGGCTGCTCTGGCTGGCCGTCTGGGCCGACGACGTCGAGTTCGCGGCGATGAGCGACGTCGACTACGACTCGTTGCTCGACGCCGAACTCGGCGCCGCGCACCGGTCACGGTTCGACGGGATCCTCGTCGAGGCCGGCCTCGACCCCGCCGCCTACCGGTATCTGCCGGTCCACCCGTGGCAGTGGGCCCACCAGGCCGCGCGCCTGTTCGCCCCGGAGGTCGCCGCGGGGCGCATCGTCGAGCTCGGGCCGTCGGCCGACGAGTACCAGCCGCAGCAGTCGATCCGCACTCTGTTCAACGTCACCGACCCCGCCAGGCACTACACCAAGGTGTCGCTGTCGATCACGAACATGGGCTTCACCCGCGGGATGTCGGCCGACTACATGAGCACGACACCGCTGATCAACGAGTGGGTGCGCGGGCGGATCGGCGACGACGAGTATCTGCGCGGCATCGGCTTCGAGGTCTGCTACGAGGTGGCCGCCATCGGGTACCGCAACCGGGTGTTCGACGCGGTCACCGTGCCGGGCTCGGAATACCGCAAAACCCTTGCCGCGCTGTGGCGGCAATCGCCGATCCCGAAGCTGAGGGACGGCGAGGTCCTCGCGACGATGGCCGCGCTGCTCCATGTCGACCACACCGGTGCACCGATGATCGGCGCGCTCATCGAGCGGTCCGGCGTGGCGCCGCGGCAGTGGCTGCGCCGCTACCTCGACGCCTACCTCCACCCGATCGTCTATCTCCTTTACGCGCATGAGCTGAAGTTCTCCCCGCACGGGGAGAACATCATCCTGATCCTGCGCGACGGGGTGCCGGTCCGGGTGGTCCTCAAGGACATCGGCGAAGAGGTCTTCATCTTCGGCGCGGGCGATGTGCCGCCGGAGTGCGCCCGGGCGCAATCGCAGGAGTCCGACGAGGCGCGCAACCTGGGCATCCTCTCCGACGTCTTCGACGACTTCTTCCGCCCCCTCGCCGCGCTGCTGCACGGCCACGGGCTGGTCGACGACGGGGACTTCTGGTGGGAGGTGGCCGCGAGCGTGAACGCGCTGCGGGCCCAGCACCCGCAGCTTGCGCAGCGCTTCGCCCGCTGGGACCTGTTCGCTCCGGGCTTCGGCGCGATCCACCTCAACCGGCTGCAGCTGCGCAACCGGGCGCGGATGGCCGATCACGAGGTTCCGTATTCGGCGATGGTCGCCCTCGGGCACGAGTTGGCCAACCCGATCGCGGGGCCGCTGTCGAGCGCCGCGCGTGACGACGCGATGACGACGACGGGGGCGCGATGAGCGGCTACGAGTACGAGATCATCCGCGACGCGTGGGGTATCCCGCACATTTGGGCCCCGACCGCGGCCGGGGCGATGTTCGGGCAGGGTCGCGCGTGCGCACAGGACCGGGCTTGGCAGATCGAGTTCCTGCGGCTGCGCGCCCAGGGCCGCACCGCGGAGGCCTTCGGTGCGAGTGCGGTGGAGTGGGACCGCTTCGCCCGGCGGTCGGGGATGGATCGCTCGGCGCGGGCGGCCTACGAGCGGTCCACGCCGCGCACCCGGTTGTTGCTCGACGCGTACGTCGCCGGGGTGAACAGCGCGCTCGAGTCGGCGACCGCACCCGAGCTCACCGAACTCGACCACCGTCCCGCGCCGTGGGAGCCGTGGACGCCGATCGCGGTGTTCGCGATGCACCACATCTTGTTCGGCCGGTTCACCACCAAGCTGTGGCGGATCCAGGCGGTGGCGGCCCTGGGACGAGACGGCCTGAGGATGTTCGACTTCGAGGGCGCCGGCGCAGGCCTGCCCGACCTGCCCGACCTGCCCGACGACGGGTTCCTCGCCGACCTCCTCGCCGAGCGCGCCCAGATCCCCGCCGAGCGCGCCCAGATCCCCCCCGAGCGCGCCCAGATCCCCGCCGAGCGCGCCCAGATCCTCGCCGAGCGCGCCCAGATCCCCGTCGAGCGCGCCCAGATCGGCGACGCACTCTCGGGCAGCAACGCGTGGGCTGTCACCGCGGCGCACACCTCGACCGGCGGAGCGCTGATCGCGGGTGACCCGCACCGGTTCCTGGAACTGCCCGGCATCTATCTGCAGTGCCAAGTGGCCTGCCCGGAGTTCGACGTCGTCGGGTTCGCCTTCGCCGGGGTCCCCGCGGTTCCGCATTTCGCGCATGCGCAGAATGTGGCCTGGGCGATCACCAACGCCATGGGCGACTACCAGGACCTATACCGCGAACGGCTCACCCGCACCGCCGACGGGGTCAGCGCCGCGACCCCCGACGGCACGGCCCCGGTGCAGGCGTGGACCGAGACCATCGTCGTGCGCGACGGTGACGACCATGCCGTCGAGATCGTGGTGACCGACAACGGCCCGGTCATCGACGGGGGACCTGACACCGGCTGGGCCCTGAGCCTGCGCAGCCCGATGCTCGCCGACGGCGAGGGCTTCGGCTTCGACGCAGTCCTCGACCTGCTCTTCGCCGATTCCATCTCCGACGTCGAGGAGGCGTTGGCCGGGTGGTCGGAGCCGGTCAACCGGATCGTCATCGCCGACGGGCAGGGGCGCGTCCACCGGCAGGTCGTCGGCGCCATGCCGCGTCGCGCGTCGGAGAACTATTGGCTCCCGGTGCCCGGGTGGGATGAGCGCTACCGGTGGGCCGGGTACCACGTCGACTCCGTCGCCGACGAGGGCTTCGACGCGGTGGTCGACGGCTTCGCCGTCATCGCCAACCAGCGGATCGGGGATTGCCCGCCACTGCAACCGGTGACCACCGAGGCGGTGGGGCCGGCCCGGGCGCAACGCATCACCGAACTCCTCGACGACGGCACCGCATCTGTCGCGACCTGTACCGACATCCACCGGGACGCGTATCTGGCCGACGCAGCGGTCGTCATCGACCTCGTCGACGCCGTCGGCCCGTTGGCGACGCTGTCCGACGGGGCTGAGCGGATCCGCGGGCGGCTGCTCGCCTGGGACCAGGAGATGGCCGCCGACAGCGTCGACGCCTATTTGTTCGCGGCAGTGCGCACGGAGCTCGTCGCGGCCGTCGCCGCACATGACGAGTTGGCGGGACTCACTGCACCGCACGGCTTTTCACCGATCCTCGACCCGTGGTTCGTCGCAACTCCGCGGATTGCGGCAGCACTGGAGAACGTGTTGTGCCGGATCGCCGCCCGCGGCGTCGAGCTCGGCGCGCTGGTCACGGCCAGCCTGGAGGCGGTGGCCGCGGCGACTGATGGCGGTGCGCGCGCACCGAGCTGGGGCGAGCACCACCGGTTCGCCCCGATCCACGGCTTCGACCTGATGGGCGCCTCGCCGGCCCACCCCGAACTGTCCGCCCGGGTGCGCCCGGATCGGGCGCCGCTGGGCGGTGATGCGGAGTGCGTCTTCGCCAACGCGAGTGCTGTCGGGTTCGACGACCAGTGCCGGGTGGGTTCGGCGGCCCGCTACGTCTGGGACCTCGCCGATCGCGACAACGGGCGCTGGATCGTGCCGATGGGCGCCGACGGCGACCCCTGTTCGCCCCATTTCCAAGACCAGCTGCCGCTGTGGGCGCGGGGCGAAACCATCCCGATCGTCAGCGACTGGACCGTCCTGCGTGCCGGAGGAGACCGATGACCGAGACGAGTGCAGGATGACCGAGAAGAGTGCAGGGTGACCGAGAAGAATACGGCGCGCGCGGCGCGACTGGAGTTGTTGCGCCGCCGCCGCCAGCCGCCGAGTGGGCACCCCAACCCCGCCCAGTGGGCACCCCAGCCCCGCCGAATGGGCACCCCAATCCCGCCGAGTGGCCCCGTCCTGGGCATCGCGGAGCGGCGCATGTGGCGAATCCACCGCCTCGACCCCGACTCGGTGTCGCACAACATCACCCTGCTGCTCGACACCGACGGCGCGTCGACCGGACACCTGGTCGCCGGGATCGAATGCGTCCTCACCCGAGCCGGGGTACTCGGCTCGGTGATCACCGTCGACGACGAGGGCACCCCGTACCGCGAACCGCGCGCGCAGTCCGGCCGGTGGATTGAGGAGTGCGCGCGCTGGGCCCTGGGCGCGGGGCCGGTCGACGGCGACGTCGAACAGCTCGCCGACGCACTGGCGCGACTGCCCTTCGACCTCACGACACACACCCCGGTGCGTGCGCGCGTCGTCGGCTCGACGGTGGTGCTGTCCTTTCACCACCTCGCCGTCGACGACACTTCCTGGCCGCTGCTGCTCGGCTCGATCCTGGCCGGGCGGTGGATCGGTGCGGCGCATTCCGAAGCGCCCACCGGCGAACCCCTCACCCCCATCGATGCCGTCGAGAACGTGGACCCAGCCCGGGTCGGCCTCGCCGTCGAGCACGCCCGCGCGACCTGGGCCGCACCCGGAATCGCCTTCCCGCTTTCGGGCGAGCTGCCCGCCGCGACGCCGGAGCAGAGTTGGCTCGCCCCCCTCGACGAGGCGCCGGGCCGGCAACTGCGCCAGCACCTCGACGCCGCCGACCTCGCGGCGTTCACCGCATTCGCCCCGACCGTCGGGGCCACCGGAAGCGCCGCACTGGTCGCGTTGACGGCGCTGACGGTCACCGCGGTGACCGGCGCACACGACCATGTGCTGTTGGTTCCCGCCGACAACCGGGGGCCGGGCCACACCCCCGACCGGGTCGGGTACTGCGGCAACATCATCCCGATCCGCTTCACCTTCGACCTCGAGGGCTCGGTCGGCGAGGCTTTGCGCGCCGGCGTGGCGGCGATCTATGCGGCGATGACCTATGCCGATGTCGATTTCGGCTCGGTGCTCACCGCGCTGCGCCACAGCGGTGGACGCTTCCCGGTCGTGGAAATCCTGGCCTCGGTGCGCACCGCCCCGATGTGCGGCGTGCAGGTTCCGGCCGGGATGTCGGTCGACTACCGATCGATCTCCACCGGCTTGGCGCCCTACCCGTTGTCGCTGGCGGTAGAGCTCGCCGACGACGGCCGGGCCCATCTTGAAGTCGACTTCCAACTCGGCACCGGCGAGGTCGTCGCCGAACACGCCGCCGCGGTGGTCGTGTCCCTGTTGCACCGGCTGCCCAGCGCCGTCGACGAGCCGCTGGCCGCACTGCTCGGTGCCACCCCCACCCAGCAATCCCGGAAGCGAGGCAGCGCATGACACCACCAGCCGACGGTCCCCGAAGCCGATTCTCCCGACCTGGCGAAGGCTGGCAGGAGATCGGACGACAACTGATCGACGCCGCCGACGCCGTCGTCGGCCGCGCGCCGCGCCCCCCACTGCCGGTCGGCCCCCCCGGCACGGTCCTGGCCCGGGTGGCCGCCGAACTCGGCCCGTGCGACCTGGCGGACACCGGAATCGGGGAGCAGGCCGCGTTGAGCCGGATGGCGCACATCGTGCACGAATACGGCCTGAACCTGACCCATGAGCTGTGCGCCGCCCACCTGCAGCCGCCGCCGCTGTCGGTGGCGGTGGCCGCCGATGCGCTCGCCAGCGCCACCAACGCGTCGCTGGACACCTATGACTCGGGGCCGGCCACGCTGGCGATCGAGACGTGGGTGGTGCAAACCCTGGCCCGGTTAGCCGGTCTGCCGTCGACTGCCGGCGGCGTCTTCGGACCGGGCGGGTCCTACTCGAACCTGTTGGCACTGCTCATCGCCCGCGACCGGGCCGGCGCGAAACGGGGGATCGACGTCCGCCACGACGGCGTCGGGGCACTGGGGTCCCCGGTTGTGCTGTGCAGCCGCGTCGCCCACTTCTCGGTCCAACGATCCTGTGCCGCTTTGGGATTGGGTGAGTCGGCGGTCGTGACAGTGGATTGCGACGAGCAGCACCGGATGCGGCCCTCGGCCCTGCTGGCCGTGCTCGACGGGCTCGCCGAGGCGGGCCGCACGCCGATCGCCGTCGTCGCCACCGCGGGCACCACCGACTTCGGCACTGTCGATCCGCTGCCCGAGCTCGCCGAGATCGCCCGCGACCGCGGCCTGTGGCTCCACGTCGACGCCGCCTACGGGTTCGGCGCACTGTTCTCCGATCGATTCGCCGGGATGCTGACCGGCATCGGGGGAGCCGACTCGATCACCTTGGACCTGCACAAGGTCGGCTGGCAGCCCGCGGCCGCCAGCCTGCTGCTGTTGGCCGACACTGACAGCTTCGCCTCGCTGGACCGGTCGGTGGCGTACTTGAACCCGGCGGACGATCTCGAGGCCGGTTTCGGCGGCCAACTCGGACTCACCCTGCAGACGACGCGCCGCCCGGATGTGCTCAAGGTGGCGACGACGCTGCTGGCCTACGGCCGGACCGGCCTCGGTGAGATGCTCGACGGCTGCCACGACCTCGCCGCTCATGCGCAGCGCCGAATCGCGGCCGAGCCCGAGCTCGACCTGGTGTCGCCGGCCGTGTTGACGACGGTGGTGTTCCGCTACCGCTGCGACGACCTCGACATGGACGCCGTCAACGCCGAGCTGCGCCGTCGGCTGATCAGCTCGGGCATCGCGCTGATCGGGCGCACCCAGGTGCGCATCGGACGCGGCGACGAGCCGCGCACCTGCCTGAAGCTCACTCTGCTCAACCCGGAGGCCTCGCCCGCCGATATCGATCGGCTCTTCGACGAGATCCTGCGGGTCGCCCTGGAAGTCGAATCCGAAGGGTTGGCGCCGGCCGCCCTCAACGTAGGAGTAGCCCGTGACTGACCCGACCACCCGCGAGACCGTTGGCGTCCTGGCCATCGGTTGCGGACCGTTCAACCTGGGCCTCGCCGCGCTGGCCGCCACCGTCGACGATGCGGACGTCCTCGTCGTCGATTCCGCCGACCGCTTCGCCTGGCACCCGGGATTGATGTTCGACGACGCGAAGCTGCAGGTCAGCTTCCTGTCCGACCTGGTTTCACTCGTCGACCCGACCCACCCGCTGTCATTCCTGGCCTACCTGGCCGACGTCGACCGCCTCTACCGGTTCTTGGTGCGGGAGGACTTCTTCCCGACCCGGCGCGAGTACGAGGACTACCTGCGCTGGGTCATCGACCGGGTCCCCGGGCTGCGCTGGCGCACGACGGTGACCGCGGTGCGCTGGGATGAGGGGGCCGAGCACTTCGAGGTCGACCTGGTCGGCGCCGAAGGCCCGTCGACGGTGATCGCGCACCACGTCGTCGTCGGCATCGGCACCGAACCGTTCATCCCCGAGGTGCTGCGTCCGACTCACCATGCTGCGGCCGCGAACACGCCGTCGCCGACACTGATCCACAGCTCCGACTATCTGTTCCGCCGCGACCAGGTGCGCGCCGCGGAGTCGGTGACGGTCATCGGGTCGGGGCAGTCGGGCGCCGAGATCGTTGCCGACCTGTTGGAGGCCAATCTGGAGGGCGGTCCGGCGGTGCGCTGGTGGACGCGCACACCGTGGTTCGCGCCGCTGGACTTCACCAAGCTGTCGTTGGAGATGACCACCCCGGCGTACACGGAGTACTTCCACGCGTTGCCCGAGGCGACGCGCGACGAGGTGCGCCGCGGTCACTGGCAGTTCCACAAGGGCATTTCGACCGACACCCTCGCCCGGCTGCACGACCTGCTCTACCGCCGCGAACTGCTCGACAAGCTGCCTGCCGTGCAGCTGCGCAACGGGGTGGCGATCGAGGGGATCGACGCGATCGCCGATGGTGGGCTGCGGGTGCGCGCACGTCACCTCGACACCGGAAAGCTGTTGTCGCACAACACTGATCTGGTGATCGCCGCGACCGGCTATCGCGAACGGAAGCCCCGCTTCCTGGCGCCGGTCGAGGGTCTGCTCGGGCGCGACTCACACGGCCGCCTGGTCATCGAGGCCAACCATTCCGTTGCCGCGCCCGGCGCGCTGGCCGATCGGCTTTTCGTCGCCAACGCCGAGCAGCACGCCCACGGCGTCTCGGCGCCGAACCTCGACATCGGCGCCGTGCGCAACGCGAAGATCCTCAACACCGTGCTGGGCCGCGAAGCGTACCGCTTGCAGCGGCAGACCGCGTTCACCAGCTTCGGCGTCGGCGACGATCTGGTCGTCGAATGACTTCGCCGCGCACGGCAGCCCATCCGACATTCTGACCTGGAAGGACCACACCAGATGACCGCGACTGCGACTTTGGTCCGCGAGCCGGAGATCTGCGCCACCTGGGCGCGGGCCCGCCTCGCCGACAACCACCTCGTCTACGAGGGTGCCGACGAATGGGTCTTCGCCGGCGGCACCCGGTTCGAGGTCGTCCTGACCGCACGTGAGGTGCAGATCACCACGCGCGGTGCCGACGGCCGAACCACGACGCAGGCCGCGCCGTACTCGGTGCGCCCGGCGCAGGCACTCGAGGAGGCGATGGCCGGCCTCGACTATGACGAATGGCGCGCCTACGGGTGGATCGGCTTCGACTTCTGCGCCCGCTTCCTCGGTGCCGCGGACCACGTCGATGACGACGAGGTGCTCGCGCACCTGTTCGTCCCCGAGTTCGAGGCCTTCCTGTCCCGCGACGGCGGCATCCGGTTCATCGGCGCCGACGACGAGTTGCAGCGCCGGATGCGGGAGTTGGCCGCACAGCCGATCAGCGTCGACACCGACGCCCGTCGGCCGCTGCCGGTGGCCGACGATACGACCGACTATCGCGGCCGGGTTGCGGCTGCGATTGGCGAGATCCATTCCGGCCGTTACGAAAAGGTCATCATGTCGCGCGAGGTGACCGTGCCCTTCGACGTCGACGTCGCCGCGACCTACCTGGCGGGGCGGCTGGCGAACACCCCGGCCCGGTCCTTCCTGTTCCGCCTCGGCGGACTCGAGGTGGCGGGGTTCTCGCCGGAGCTGGTCGGCGCGGTCGATGCGCACGGAGTGGTGACCACTGAACCGCTGGCCGGCACCCGCGCCCACGGTGTTTCGCCGGCGCAGGATGCCGCGGCCCGTGCGGAGTTGGAAAACGATGCGAAAGAGATTGTGGAGCATGCCATTTCGGTTCGGACCTCCTATGCCGAGGTCGCGAGCGTGGCGGTCCCCGGCACGACGGCAGTCAGTGAGTTCATGACGGTGCGCCCCCGGGGCAGCGTGCAGCACCTGGCCTCGACGGTGGTCGGGCAGCTGGCCGCGCCGCACTCGGCCTTCGACGCCCTGGAGGTCCTGTTCCCGTCGGTGACCGCGTCGGGGATCCCGAAGGCGTCCGCGATCGACGCGATCTACCGGTTGGAGGCAAGCCGTCGACGCGTGTATTCCGGTGCGGTGGTGACGTTGTCGTCAACCGGGGCATTGGAGGCGGCGCTGGTGTTGCGCTCGGTCTACCGCGACGGTGAGCGCAGTTGGCTGCGGGCCGGGGCGGGCGTCGTCGGTCAGAGCAATCCGGAGCGGGAGTTCACCGAGACCTGCGAGAAGTTGGGCAGCGTCGCACCCCATCTGGTCGCGGAATCGCGGGAGCGTCGATGAGCGCGGGGTGGGGCGAGCCGCGGAGTTTCACCGAGCCGCTGCCGCTGGCGCAGTACCGGCAATTGCTCGACGAGGTTTTCGACGATGAGCTCGCCGCGATGGTGATCGAGGCCGAGCGCGCCGAGTCGTTCCCCCGTCCGCTGATCGAGAAGCTCGGTGCCGCCGGGGTGTTCCGGGCGAAGTGGGCCGGGGCGAGTCGCCCCGACGTGGCCAAGCTGTTCGAGTTGGGCTATCGCCTGGGCCGCACCGCGTCGACCGGGATCGGCGTCGGTGTGAGCCTGCACGACTCCGCCATCGCGACCCTGCGGCGCTTCGGCAAGTCCGACTACCTCACCGCCGTCGCCGAGCGGGCCATCGACGGCACCGAAGTGTTGTGCATCGGGGCGTCGGAGGAGTCCGGCGGGTCGGACCTGCAGATCGTCGGCACCGAGGTCAGCGCCGAAACCTCCGGCGGCGCAGCCGGATTCCGGGTGCGCGGGCGCAAGAAGTTCTGCTCCCTGTCGCCGATCGCGGGCCACATGATCGCGGTCGCCCGCAACGTCGACGACGGCAGCACGCACGGCAACAACGTCGTCGTCGCGGTGCCGATGGACGCCCCCGGGGTGGTCGTCGGCGACCGGTACCGCAAGCTGTCGGCCGGTCCGCTCGACACCGCCCCGGTCGACATCGACACCTGGGTGCCGGCCCAGGCCCTCGTTGCGCGACCGGGCACCGGGCTGGCGGTGATCAGCTGGGGGCTGGCGCACGAGCGGTTGTCGGTGGCCGCGCAGGTCGCGTCGGCGTGCGACCTCATCATCGGGATCACGCTGGCCCGGATGATGGACCGCGAGCAGTTCGGCAAGCGCCTCTACGACCACCAGGCGCTGCGGCTGCGCGTGGCCGACCTGCAGGCGAGGGTGGACACGCTGCGTTTCGCGCTCGACGGGATTGCGGCCGCCGGCCCGATGAACCTGCGCACGGCCGCGGCCATCAAGGTCACCGCGGTGCGGCTGGCCGAGGAGGTCGCCGGGGAGTGCCTGCACATTTTCGGCGGGTCGGGCTTCCTCTACGACGAGACGCCGGTCGGCCGGTGGTGGCGCGACGTGAAACTCGGCCGCGTGGGCGGCGGTACCGACGAAGTGCTGTGGGAGCTCGTCGCCGCGGCGATGAAGCCGAACACTGAGGCTTACGCGAACCTGTCCCAGCACCTGGCCTGAACAGCGAGCTGTCAGCTGCTGAGATTCGTCCGCTGAGGACCGGCCGAGGGAAGATTCCCCTCGGTGGGGTCACAGGGGACGGTTTTCAGTGGGCGACTCAGGGCAGCAACTCCAGGATCGTCGCGTTGGCCATGCCGCCGGCCTCGCACATGGTCTGCAGGCCGTAGCGGATCCCGTTGTCGCGCATGTGGTGGACCAGGCGCGTCATCAGGATGGCACCCGACCCGCCGAGTGGGTGGCCGACGGCGATGGCGCCGCCGAGCGGGTTGAGCGCGTCGTCGGGGGCGCCGGTCTCGGCCTGCCAGGCGATCGGGACCGGGGCGAAGGCCTCGTTCACCTCGAAGGCGCCGATATCGGCGATGGACAGCCCGGAGCGCTGCAACGCCTTGTGGGTCGCGGGGATCGGTCCGGTCAGCATGATGACCGGGTCGTCGGCGGCGAGGACCGCGGTGTGGATTCGCGCCATCGGAGTCCACCCGTTCTTGCGCGCGTATTCGCCGGTGGTGATCAGCAGGCCGCCGGCGCCGTCGGAGATCTGCGACGAGTTGCCGGCGGTGATCACCCCGTCGGCGTCGAAGGCGGTCGTGAGCGCGGCGAGCTTCTCCGCGGTGGTACCGCGGCGCAGGCCCTCGTCGACGGCGAGCTCGTCGAGCGCGACCAGCTGGTCGTCGAAGGCGCCGGCATCGATCGCGGCCGCGGTGCGCTCGTGCGAGCGCGCCGAGTACGCGTCGACCCGGGTCCGCGACAGGGCCCATTTGCGCGCGACCATCTCCGCGCCGATCCCCTGGTTGAAGCCGTCGACGCCGTATCGCGCCAGCACCGACGGCGGGTACGGCTGGCCGTCCCCGCGCGCGGACCCCATCGGCACCCGCGACATCGATTCGACGCCGCCGGCGATCGCCACCTCGTAGTGGCCGGCGATGACCCCGGCCGCGGCGAAGTGCACCGCCTGCTGCGCCGAGCCGCAGCGCCGGTCGACGACGGTGGCCGGGACCGACTCCGGCCAACCCGCGGCGAGGACCCCGACCCGGCCGATGCTGCCGGCCTGGTCCCCGACCTGACTCACGCATCCCCACACCACGTCGTCGACGACGGCGGGGTCGAAACCGGTGCGCTGAGCGAGCGCCGCAAGGACGGTGGCCGTCAGGTCCGCGGGGTGGACCCCGGCCAGTGAGCCGTTCCGCCGGCCGATCGGCGTCCGGACCGCGTCGACGATGACCGCATCTCTCATTCGGTCATTGTGGCATTCGTCACGTGCCCGCACCCGGGGGGTTCTTGAAGTACACGAGCTGGTGGGTGGTGGCGAGCAGGACGTCGCCCGCCCAGATCTGGCCCGACTGGTCGAAGTGGCCGTTGCCGAATCGCGCGGCGTGGGCGGTGGCCAGGACGTGGTCGCTGCCGTGGGCGGCGAGCTCGGCGGGCGTCGCATGGAAGTAGGTGGTGAGGGTGATGGTGCCGGCGGGCATGAAGGTGCCGTGGCGCAGGTAGACGCGCGGGAAGAAGGCGTCGGCCATCGAGGTGAGCGCGGGATAGTCCAGTGGGCGCTGCGGCACGTCGCGCAGCCACAGCGTCGACGTGGAATCGTCGGATTTGCCGGCGTCGAGGCCTCCGACGACGAAGCGCTTGTCATAGTTGCGGGCCCAGGCGATGAACTCCGGGAAGTCCAGTGCGGCAACGGTTTCCGCGGGCGGCGCAGCGGGTGGCCGCACTTCGGTGTCCGACCAGGTATCCCGGTGGACGCCGAAGACGGCGCTGCCGGTCGAGACGACCGACCCCTCCTGGGAGATGGTGAAGGTCCAGTGCTGGTTGGTCCGGTTGGTCCGCACGATCCGGGTGTGCAGGTCCCACGATCCGGTGGCGACGGGTGCGGCGTAGTTGATGGTCAGCGCCAGGGGTCCGCCGAGCACCTCGGGGTGGTGCTGCAGCGCGTTGATCACGGTGGCGGCGGTGATGCCGCCGAAGGGGCCGACCATGTTGTCGTAGGCCGGGTGGGTGGTGGCGTGGAAGACGCCGTCGGGGCGGGGCTCGACGGTGATCGCCTCATCGAAGACGTGGGTCATGCCACGACCATAGGTCGCGCCGCGCGGCCCCGGGGACTTCGGTGCCGGGTCGGCGGGACCAATTTCTCGTGGGAAGTAAACCCAGGCTTCGCTAATATCGATGGAGGCGGCCCTGTGGCGGCCTGCATCGGTAAGTGAGTGAGGCCCGCTATGACAACCCTGCGCGACGTTGAAGTCGGCGCCACCGCGACGGTGGTGGACTTCGCCGTCGATTGCCCGGCGCCGGTGCGCCAGCGGCTGGTGAGCCTCGGATTCGACGGCGCCTCGCCGGTGACCAAGCTGCGCCGTGCCCCCCTGGGCGACCCCAGCGTCTACCAGGTGCTCGGATATCAGATCTGCCTGCGCGACCGGGAGGCGGACTACATCCGGTGCGAGGTCGCACGGTGAGCGATTGCTGCGGGCCGAGTGGCCTCGGCGAAGACCCCGGCCGCACCGACCACACGCCCGGGTGCCACCAGCCGGGCGCGGGCCCCGAGCCGAGCGCGTCGGACCCCCGGACGCGCATCGCACTGATCGGCAGCCCGAACGCCGGCAAGACCTCGATCTTCAACGCGCTCACCGGACTGCGCCTCAAGACCGGCAACTATCCCGGTGTGACGGTCACCCGCTCGGTCGGGCGGGTGCGGGTCAAGGCGCCGGTGAGCGTCGGCGCACCGTCGCCGGCGGCGACCCACGTCTACCTCGAGGACCTGCCCGGCGCCTACAGCCTGACGCCCATCTCCCCCGACGAGCAGGTCGTGGCCGACCTGCTGGCCGGCGAACTGTCGGGGGTGGCGCGCCCGGATGCCGCGCTGGTCGTCGTCGACTGCACGGTTTTGGAGCGGTCGCTGTCCCTGGTCGCCGAGACGCTCAACCTCGGGATACCGGTCGCCATCGCCCTGACGATGGGCGACGAGATGGAGCGCCGCGACGGCCACGTCGACGCGGCCGGGCTGCAGCGCGCGCTCGGCGTCCCGGTGCGCGCGGTCCTGGGCACCCGAAGCTCGACGCTGGCCCCCGTGCGCGAGTTGTTGGCCGATCCGTCGTCGTGGTCGCGCCCGATCGTGCCGCCGCCTGCGCGGCCCGGTGCTGAGCGGGCCGACTGGGCCGCGTCGGTCCTGGCCGAGTCTGGTCATCGTGCGCCGCGGGAGAACTCGACGACCTCGCGGGTCGACCGGGTGCTGCTGCACCCGGTGGCGGGAACCCTGGTGTTCTTGGCCGTCATGTTCGGCTTCTTCCAGGTGATCTTCACGGTGGCCGCACCGCTGCAGGGCTACGTCGAGACCTTCTTCGGCTGGTTGGCCGGTGTGGTGCGCGGCCACGTGTCCAACCCGGTGGTCGCGGACTTCCTGGGCTCGGCGATCATCGGCGGGGTCGGCGGCGTGCTGGTCTTCCTGCCGCAGATCATGCTGATGTTCCTGCTGATCTCCCTGCTGGAGAACGTGGGCTACATGTCGCGCGCCGCCTTCCTCACCGACCGCGTGATGAGCCGCGCCGGGTTGGAGGGCCGCGCGTTCGTTGCGATGCTCTCGTCGCTGGCGTGCGCGGTACCCGGGATCATGGCCACGCGCACCATGCCGTCGTCGCGGGACCGGATCGCGACGGCGATCACCGCGCCGCTGATGACCTGTTCGGCGCGCATCCCGGTATTCGTGCTGCTGATCGGGATGCTGGTGCCCGACACCGCCCGGTTGGGCCCGTTCAACGGGCAGGGCGCGGTGATGTTCGGCCTGTATCTGCTCGGCGGGGCGTCGGCCATGACGGCTGCGGCGGTCTTCAAGCGGACCGGGTCGCTGCGCAGCGGGCTGATGCCGTTCTACATGGAGATGCCGCCGTACCGGGCGCCGTCGGTCAAGTCGGTGCTACTGACGATGTGGGATTCGTCCAAGCAGTTCCTGCTGAAGGTCGGCAAGATCATCCTCGCCACGTCGGTGGTGCTGTGGGTGCTGCTGTCGCTGCCAGCGCACACCGCCGAGGCCGACGGGGTGAGGCAGCACGCTGCGGCGGCGGCCCTCGCCGCCGGGGCCGAGCCGGAGGCCGCTGCCGCGAAGGGGGAGGCCGCTGCGCGCTCCTTCGTGATGGACAACAGCTTCGCCGCCTCCATCGGCAAGGCCGTCGAACCCGTTTTCGCGCCGCTGGGCTTCGACTGGCGCATCGACATCGGCATCCTCGGTTCCTTCGCCGCCCGGGAGACCGTCGTCGCCACCCTCGGCCAGATCGCGGCCGCCGAGGACCCGGAGAACCCCGACACCGCATTGGCGACGATGCGCCACACGCACGGCCCGAAGCAGGGGCAGCCGGTCTTCACGGCGCCGACGATCGTCGCGCTGCTGTTGTTCTTCGTGTACGCGCTGCAATGCATGTCCACGGTGGGCGCGATCCGCCGGGAGACGAATTCGTGGCGGTGGCCGCTCATCGCGTGGACCTACATGTTCGTGCTGGCCTGGGGGATGGCCTTCCTCGGGCACCAGATCGCCGCCGCGGTCGGAGGATGAGGCCGTGACTGTCCATCTCACCGCCGAGTCCGTGTCGGACGCCACCATCGGCTGGCGCGTCGGCCCCGGCCTGATCCGCTGTTCCGGCCCGGTGCCGGCCGGGGAGGCGCCCGCTCCGCTGCGCGCCCTGTTCGACGACGGTGTGCTCGCCGCCGTCGAGGTGGCCCCGGGAAGCATCCGCACCACGCTGGGTCCCGGGCGGTCGGCTGCCGTCGACGGTCCGACGGTCCGGTCGGCGCTGTACGAGGTTCTCGCCGCCGAGGGTGGTTGGCCGTCTGGCGGGACGACGACGGTGGCGCAGGCCGCCGACCGGGAGATCGCCACGGCGGTGGCCGATGTGCTGGCCGGGGAGTTCGGTGCCTACACGGCGACGCACGGCGGCCGGGTGAACCTGGTCGACGTCAGCGACGGCGTGGTGTGCGTCGAACTCGGTGGGCACTGCCACGGCTGCCCCGCCGCGGATGCGACGCTGAAGAACAACCTCGCGGTCCGCCTGGCCGGGATCCCCGGATTCCGCGGGCTCGCCGTGGCCGGTCGCGCCCGGTGAGGCGGGGTCAGAGGAGAAGGTCGCCGAGCACGTAGGTCGCCGCGATGGCGAGCGTTCCGACGGCCAGCGAGCGCAGGATCGTGCGCAGGGTGCTGGAATGACCCATCCGTGAGAGCGCGATCGCGGTGACGACCAGCGAGCCGAGCACCGCGGCCACCGTCCACATCATGTGCCACTCCCAGGGGACCAGCGTGGTCGCCAGGACCGGCAGCAGCGCGCCGGTGAGGAAGGCGAGGCCCGAGAGTGCGGCGTGGTACCACGCGCCGGCGGCGGTGGCGACGGCGTCGAGTCCGTGCAGTTCGAGCATGGCGGCCATCGGGTCACGGTCGAAGACCTGCTGGGCGACGGTGCGCGCGTCGGCCGGGGCGGCGCCGCGGCGCTGCAACCAGGCGACGAGTTCGTCCATCTCCTGGGCGGGTGTTTGGCGGAGGAGCTGTTCCTCGCGGGCGATCAGTCGCTGCTGCGCGTCGAGGTCGGCGTAGCGGCGGGCCAGGTGCACGCCGAACACGGTCAGCGCCCCGGCGACCATGTTGATGAGGATGACCACGTAGGTGGTGGTGGGGTCGACCTCGGCGCCGGCCAGGCCCAGGGCCATACCGGCGACGGCGATGATCCCGCTGTTGACCTCGGCGATCCAGGACCGCGCCTCGGTCGGGTCGGCCAGAGCGGGCACGGGCATAGGGAGAGGATAGGGGCCCGCCGTCGGCCGCGCCGCGGACTACAGCAGCATGTCGCCGAGGAAGTATGACACCGCCATGGTGCCCGCCCCGAGGACCAGTGAGCGCAGGATCGTCGCGGTGGTGTCGGAGTGCCCGCGCCGGGCCAGGACGAACGAGGTCGTCACCAGCGACACCGCGGCCGCACCGATGGTGAACCAGGCGTGCCAGGTCCAGGGCGAGAAGATGGCGGCGAGCAGGGGGAGCAGCGCGCCGATCAGGAAGCCCAGACCCGATTGGGCCGAGTCGCCCCAGGCGCCGCGGACGGTGGTGCGCTCCTTGATGCCGTATTCGATGAGCAACTGGGCGCTGACCGCGTCACCGGAGTTGAGTTCGGCGGCGACCATGCGCGCGGTTGCGTCGGAGACGCCCTTCTCCTGGAACCAGGCGACGAGCTCGGCTTCCTCCTGGGCGGGCGTCAGGGCGATCTTCGAGGATTCTTTGGCAATCAGGTCCTGTTCGGCCTCGCGGTCGGCGAACCGTTCGCCGAACTTGGCGCCGAAGACGCTGAGCGCGCCGATGACGGCGTTGATGCCGACGACGGCGTACGTGGTCGACGCGGCGACCTCGGCACCGGCGAGGCCGAACCCCATCCCGGCGACGGTGATGATGCCGTCGTTGACATCGGTGATCCAGCTGCGGACCTCATCGGGCTCGGACCTGCGCGACGGCATGGGACGAGACGGCATGGGACGAGACTACGGCGCCGGGTGCTCGTTCATTCGGTGATGGCGCCGTCGGTCCAACGCATCCGGGACCTCGGCTTCGGGGGACGTTCCCCGTTGCTGGGGGTGACCGCGTAAGATGGGTGAGAAAGTATCTCAAAATCGTAACGGCGCTGTGAATTATTGGCGCCGACCGCAAGACCAGGAGTTACACATGGCATCACGTTTCGGGCGCTCGGTTGCGGCCACTGTGATCACCGGGGCGGCCACGCTGGCGCTGGGCGCTGCGCCCGTCGTTGCGCACGCGGCCCCCAGGGACGGGCTGGACCCGCAGACCGCGCGCGTTCTCGACGACTACGCCAACAGCGTCCCCGGGGGCAAGAAGGCCAACCGTGTCCCTGACCGCGCCTGCCGCGGCACGTCCGCCACGTACCCGTGGGCCGTCGGCCCCATCTGGACCGGAAAGGTCTTCCGCAAGGGCTTGGTTGTCAACCGCGTCTTCGGCCAGTACGACTACGTCGGCCAGGTGATCCGGATTGACAAGAAGACCTGGAGGATCGACTACAAGCCGGTCACCAAGGGTGACAACATGGTCGTCGACATCTTGCACAAGAAGCCGTATGGCTACAAGGGGGAGATCTACGCCTTCGGCCACTTCGCCGGTGACTTCCAGCTTCATTGCCCCAAGGCCAAATCGACGACGACCGATTCACGGCGCGGGGCCACTTCGTCCGACCAGGACGGGGCTTCGCGCGGCACGGATTCGTCGGTGTCCGCGGACGCGGTGCGAGACCGCGAATCGCGCTAGTCGGGGTCCCGGTTCACCGAGGAGCGACAGGGTTCTTCAGTCGGTGATGACGCCGTCGAGGTAGAACCAGGCGCCGTCCTCTTGGACGAAGCGGGAACGCTCGTGCAGTACCCCGACGGTGCCGTCGGGGTGCAGGTAGGTGGCGCGAAACTCGACGATGCCGGCGGCATCCGCGGGTCCACCGGCCTCGGAGTCGACGATCTGCAGGCCGCGCCAGCGGGGGTTGTCGGCCAGGTTGAGGGCTGCGGGCCGGGTCGAAGGGTGCCAGGTGATCAGCAGGTGGTGCGCGTCACCGGTGCGGAAGGCCTCGAACCTGGACCGCATGAGTTCTTCGGCGGTTGCCATCGGTCCAGTATCGCTGCCGAGGAGCCGAACGTGTCTGCCACATCCTCCATAGCCCGCTTCCGTCGTCGCATCGCGGCGGCGGCGTTTGCCCTCACGGCCGCCGCGAGCCTGCTGGGCACCGCCAACGCCGACGCGTGGGTGACCGCCACCGGGTCACGTATCGACCGGGTCGCTGCAGAACGGCACGGCGAACAGGTCCGGGTACAGGTTCCGAAAGTCGTCGCGTGCGACGCCTCCAGCTTAGGTCGCGCGCGGCAGCCGCGCCGAAACGCTCGCGCTCAGAAGCTGACCACCTGCCCGACCGTGGTGCCGCCGTCCACAATGAACTCGGTGCCGGTCGAAAAGCTGGCGTCGGCAACCAAGTAGAGGATCAGTTTGGCTACCTCGTCCGGTTCCCCGATCCTCGGGATCGGTTGCGCACCAAACATGTCGAGATTCTCCATGCCAGCCGTCATTGGGGTGCGGATTCCGCCGGGGTGTACCGAGACGACCCGGATGTTGTCGTGCCCGAGGTCGAGCGCTGCCACCTTCGTGAGCCCACGCAAGCCCCACTTGCTGGAGACGTAGGCGGCCATGTTCATGTAGGCCGTGATCCCGGCCGTTGATGACACGTTGACGATCACCCCACCGCCAGCGGCTTTCATGGAGTCCGCTACGCAGCGAATACCCAGAAACGGGCCGGTGAGGTTGATACCCAACACCCGATTCCACTCGGCTAGGTCGGTTGAGGTGACGGATCCCATGCTGAGGACTCCAGCATTATTGACCAGGATGTGAATGTTGCCGTGTTTTTTGATTACATCCGCCACCACAGCACGCCAATTGTCCTCGTCAGACACATCCAGGTGGTAGTAGCTACCCCCGATGGCTTCGGCGATTGCTTTACCCTCGGCTTCGACGACGTCGGCAACGATGACGTGTGCACCCTCGCTTGCCAGGATCGCGGCATCCGCAGCGCCGATTCCCATTGCCCCGCCCGTAACGATGGCGACTTTTCCATCCAACTTGCCCATGAATATTCTCCCTCTTGGTTCAGTCTCGCTGGCCGAATAGATGTCACTAGCCTGGGGTTGGCGCGTTTGGCCGCGCGTAGTACCACCAGGTGAGCGCGGTGCAGATCCCGTACCACACGGTACAGATGATGAAGAAGGTCCGCGGTGCCATGACGGAGAGTGACATCCCGACCAGGAACGGTCCGAAAGCGAAGATGATGACCATGCCGTTGGAGAAACCGTAGAAGTCGTTGATTGTTGTGGGGTGCAAGAACACCAGCGCAACGATGGTTCTGGCAGTCATTCCGAGCCCGCCAATGAACGTGAACTTTGCGTCACCGCCGAACTTGTCGCAGAGCGGCCCCACGCGGCGGGGTATGCATCACGACCGACTGCACCGAGAAAGCGCCCACGTCGCGGCCGGTGAAGAAGCTCATTGCGGACCGAGACTCGCATGCCTTCTCGGTGGGCACGCCTCCGCTCGCCGGTCGGTGGGGCAGTCTCGAGGGTCTCTTCCCGTGATGAGGCCGGTGCCTACGACTGCGGCTTGACCAGCGTGTCGGAAACCTCCATCGCCATCGACATGATGTCGTCGGCCGAGTAGTTGCGGCCGGGGTGCTCGGCGGCGAGATGCGCCTGCACGTCGCCGACGAAGGTCTCGTCCAGGGCGGTGATGTTCTGCCCGCAGGGGCAGATGAGTTGGTGGGCCATGGGGCTGCTCCTTGGGGTTCGGGTCACTACTCTCGAGGTTAGCGGGGTTGGTGTTCACTGGTGGTGCTGTGGGGGCGTTCCGCGGAACGCGTCGGTTGCACCTCCGATGTCGGTAGTCTCAGGCCTCGGAAGCGCGGGAGGCGCGACAGTATGACTCCAGACCTGACGGTCGATGAGTTGGCACTCTTCATGGCTCTGCCAGAGTGTGACGACCACTGCGAATCAGTGGCAGTTGGCAACGTCTCGACGAGGAGGACGCTCGGGTGGGGACGGGCTCGATACGAGAAGGCGCGAGCTGGACTCCTACTCCAGGGGGATGGTGAGACGTGGGCACGGGCGAGGTGGAGCACTTGGTCGGCTCCCGGGCTGGGAAGACGTCGGACAATTCACCGGGGCAGAAGCTGAGATGGATCTCGTAGCCATCGGACTCCGAGGACTTCCCTACGTTCCACAGTCACAGTTCGAGGTCGTAACCTTCGAGGTGAAGACACTGCGCAACCTCGATGTGGTTGGGGTCTTTGAAGCATTGGGCCACGGGAGAAGATCGACACATTCGTATGTCCTGGCGGAGCTTCCCTCTGCCGTGGCGAGAGCCGAGGAGAAGCGGGTGCAACGGGTAGCAACCGTCGCCCGCGAGCACGGCGTCGGGCTGAACATCTTCGACGCCCCCAACGACTTCGACACATGGGAAGAAGTTCTGCCGGCACAGCGTCGGATCCCACCGCCTGAAGCGTTGAACGACTTCATCGAGAATCAGATCTCTCAAGCCGGGCGGGGTGCGCTTGTCGCCCGGTTGGCAAAGTGGCGGAGCATGTGATTCCTGGATGGCGCTTGTCGGGGTGGACTGACAAACTTTCCACATGGAAGAGGGCATCTACGAAGACTTAGTCACTGCACGTCTGAAGCGGGACCTCTCGATTGGGGCCTATCAGAGCGATCTCAGAGCGGTTGAGAATGTGGAGCAGCCGCACGTCTTTGCGCGCCACATTGCTGCGGTTGTCGAGCGCGAGCTCCGGGCGGTTCACGAACCCGCCGCGCGGCTTGCGTTGGCAAATGACGTCCTGCGGGCAGTGTGCGCCACCAACGAGTTCGTCACCGAACCAGCCAATCAACTGTTGCGGATCCATAGCAAATCTGGCCCAGGCGTGCGGGACCGGACGCGGACTCGTCCGTCTACCCCGTTGTCGGAAGTGGCGCTGCTCACCAATGCTGGAAATGGGGAGCCCTCCATTGGTCATGAGCTGCCAGCTGAAATGGCTTCTGCGGACTCAGTAGATCTGGTCTGTGCGTTCATCCGTTGGAGTGGCGTTCGACTGTTAGAGCCCCAGCTGCGAGATCTCGCTGACGCGGGAAAGCGCCTGAGGGTGATCACGACAACCTACCTTGGATCGACTGAACGAAAGACGTTGGACCGGTTGGTAAACGACTACGGCGCTGAAGTGATGGTCCAGTACGACGCCCTCCGAACTCGGTTGCACGCCAAAGCGTGGTTGTTCCGTCGGGACACAGGCTACGATACTGCATATATTGGCTCGTCGAATCTGTCGAGCGCCGCCCTCATTGACGGTGTCGAGTGGAATGTCAGGCTCTCGCGGGTAGTGACTCCCAGCCTTCTTGACCGCTTTTCGGCCACGTTTGAAACCTATTGGAGTGAAGACCAATCCTTTGAGGGGTACGACCCCTCAAAGGACCGCGATCGCCTGGACGACGCGCTCGCGGAAGCATCGGGCAAGAACTCCCGGCAGTCGGAGACGCTGAAGCTGGCTGGCCTTGAGGTTCGTCCATATCCGTATCAGCAGGCGATGCTAGAAGAGATCCTCGCCGAGCGAGAAATGCATAACCGGCACTGGAATCTGGTTGTGGCGGCGACTGGTACTGGCAAGACTGTATTGGCGGCGCTTGACTATCGGCATCTGGCCCGCGTTGCGGGATCACGACCACGGTTGTTGTTCGTGGCGCACCGGCAGGAGATACTGGAGCAGGCCCGGAGAACGTTTCGCGAGGTACTCGTTGACCCCGACTTTGGCGAGCTCTATGTTGCTGGCCAGCGCCCAGAGCGGTGGGACCAGGTGTTCGCGAGCATACAGTCACTGCACAGATACGACGTTCAGAACATTCCCAGCGATCATTTTGACGTCGCCATCATCGACGAGTTCCATCATGCCGAGGCCGCTACCTATAGGCGACTGATGGATCGCATACGACCGCAGGAACTGCTCGGACTGACCGCGACTCCTGAAAGAGGTGACGGCGTCAATGTTGCGCAGTTCTTTGACGGTCGGATCGCAACCGAGCTTCGGCTCTGGGATGCACTCTCTGCGGAACTCCTTTGCCCCTTTCATTACTTTGGGATCTCCGATGGGACGGACCTGAGGGGAGTGAGTTGGCAGCGTGGTCGGTACGCCGCGGATGAACTCAGCAACCTCTACTCGGGAAATGACGCGAGAGCACGCCTGGTTCTGAACTCACTGGTGGACAAGATCGCCGAGCCGAGTGTGGTGCGGGCATTGGGGTTCTGTGTGTCGGTCCAGCACGCCGAGTTCATGGCGAAAAGGTTCAATGAGGCAGGCATACCCTCGATCGTGGTTCACGGCGACACACCACAGGTCGACCGGGAGCGTGTCCGGCGAGATCTTCGGGAGCGTCGAGTCAACGCCGTGTTCTCCGTGGACGTCTTTAATGAAGGAGTTGATATCCCCGAGGTTGACACCATTCTCATGCTGCGCCCGACGGAGAGTGCCACAATCTTTCTCCAGCAACTCGGTCGGGGACTTCGCCGTACTGAGGACAAACCGGTCCTGACCGTGTTGGACTTTGTTGGGCATCAACGTGCGGAGTTTCGCTGGGATCGTCGATTGCGTGCGTTGACTGGTCGTTCGAGAAGTGAGTTGATCGGCGATGCCATCAACGAGTTTCCCTATCTCCCGGCGGCATGCCGGATTGTGTTGGATGAAACCACGCAGGAAGTAGTGGTGAAAAGCCTGAGAGCGCAGCTGTCCTCACGCTGGCCGGACATGGTGAGGGAACTGCAGGACCGTGGGGGAATCTCGTTGGAGGACTACCTCAAGGACACAGGCTATGAGCTACCCGATGTTCTTAGGCAACGCGGATCGACTGCTCGGTCGTGGACCCTGTTGCGACGTGCGGCTGGGCTTGAGCGAGAGCCGGCGCCCCAGGACGAGAGTGCTCTCGCCAAGCGCGTTCGGACATTTGCTCACGTGGATGACCCAGTCCGCCTGCAGATGTTCACGCGCCTCCTGGGAGCCGGCGCACCCAGATATGAATCCCTATCTGCTGCCGAACAGGCCATCGCACGAATGCTGTACTTCAACCTATGGCCGTCGGGCGGTCAGCACGCGGACTACTCCATAGGTCTACGCGAACTCAGTGCCAACGTTGCCATCCGAGAGGAAATCACAGCTGTTATTCAATTGGCGGCAGGAGTATCGAGGCAGCGGACTCAGCCACTCGAGGGCAGGCTGGCCGAAATTCCCCTCCAGATTCATGCTCACTACAACCGAGAGGAAGTTCTTGCAGGGCTTGGGCATGCATCCCTGTCCGCGCCACCGGCGAACTTCCGTGAGGGCGTGAAGTACCTCGAGTCACTGAATGTCGACGCACTGTTCGTCACATTGGCCAAGAGCGACGCTGGATTTTCGCCTACCACGATGTACCGTGACTACCCAATTAGTCGGTCCTTGTTTCACTGGGAGTCGCAGTCGACGACGGGTCTACAGTCAGCCACGGGTCAGCGATATGTGAATGGCGACAGCACCATTCTCTTGTTTGTGCGACTCAGAAAGGCGAACGAACTTGGGCCAATGCCATATCAATTTCTTGGCCCGGCGACAGTGGTGGAACACCACGGGGAGAAGCCGATTGCGATCACCTGGAAGTTGGAGCACGAGATGCCGGCGGACTTCTTCAACGAGGCCAATGTCGCCGTCGGCTAGACCCGTCGAATGGTGGCGCTGGGGGGGTAGCGATGAGTCAGATCCCCCATGCGAATTCACGCCCCTTGAGTCCGGGGAAGCTGGCACAGGTCACGATGTTGACGAAGTAGGCAGCCTCTGTGTCGGTGGCGCGTCCGTCGCCGGTGTGCGGGAACAGGTGCTCAGTTGACCACCCTTCGAGGTTGTCTCGAAAGTCGTCTAGGGTCGGCGCGGGCACGTCGAGGATGGTGTCGTGGACATGCTTTTTGCAGCCGTAGATGTTGACGATCCGAACGGTGATCTCCATGGGGATAGCTTCGCCGGCCACACTGACAATCTGCTCCTGCCTCGCGATCGATCGATCACCGTGGGCAGGCTGGCCCGGACCGTTGCTGGCGCGACTGAGGAGCCGAGTCTGGCAACCCGCTGGGAGGTCTCTCCGAGCCTGCTTAGGCGTGTTCCCAAGTGTCAGAGGTGCGTGCAAACCTAGAAGGACCAGATTAGGAGGACGCCATGAGTATTCGGCACACGGGCAAGCACCGCATTGTGGCGACGCCGTCGTATCGCGCACACCACCGGGTGACGCTGATGCTCTCGGCCATCGTGGTGAGCCTGGCGATGATCGTCGTGACGGTCGCAAACCTGGTGTACCTCAACCAGACTGGCGCAAACTTGATCCCCGGGCTTGGACTGTAACCCCCTCAGCAGGTACCGATCACCCCACGGATCCCGACGTCCCCGGCCCCCACTTAGGGCCGGGGACGTCGCGCGTGGTTGATCTGCCGCGGCACGAGAGCGCGAGTACTCGACTACCCGAGTCACACTTCAGCGCCGTCGGCGCCCAGTGGCCCCGAGCATGTCGCGCAGCTCGGTGAACTTGACCCGCGGGCGGCCCTGGGCGAGGCCGGCGGCGCGCTCCTCGCGATCGATCCGGCGCATTCCTCGATACCCGACGACCGTGCGGGTGCGCTGCCGCAGCAACGCCTCAAAGGCCTCGGGTGCGGCCTCAGTCCGCGGCAGGCGCCCGGCCGCCGCGTCCTCGATGAACCTCTCCACGGTCTCGATCGCATGCTGCTTGTTCGCGCCGATCCCGCCGGACGCCCCGCGCCCGGCCCACCCGAGGACGTACGCACCGGCGATAGCGGTGCCCCTGTCGTCGACGAGCCGGCCGGCCAGGTTCGGCAGCAGCCCCGCCGCATCGTCGAAGGGCAATCCGTCGATCGGTTCGGCCCGGTGACCGATCGAGCGCACCAGCAGATCCGTGGCGACCTCGTACTCGCGACCGCCGGTCGCGACGGTGACCGACTCGAGGCGCCCGCCCCCGGACGCTGATACCGGCGCGGTGTGGAACAGGAACAGGATGCGGCGACGATCCGCGTCGGCCGGCCCGCGCAGGTCCGGCAGCGGCCCCTCGGCCTCGTCATGCACGAGGAGCTCGACGCCGGGGATGACCGACAGGGCGCGGTACTCGGGCTCGGTGTAGGCAGCATCTGCTTGGCCGCGGCGGCCGAGGAGCACCACCTCACGGATGTCCTGGTTGCGCAGCAGGCTCAGTGCCCGGTCGGCAATGTCGGTGCGGGCCAACGAATTCGGCGGCGAGACCAGGATGCGCGCGATATCGAGAGCGACGTTCCCGGTGCCGACGACCACGGCGCGTCCGGTGCCATCGCTGGGAATCGACGGCCCGTCGGCGCCGGGGACGGCATTGTACCAGGCGACCAGGTCGCTGGCTGCGATCGATCCGGGCAGATCCTCGCCGTCGATGCCCAGCCGCCGCGACCGCGCCGCGCCGATGGCGTAGAAGACCGCGTCGAAGTGACGATCCAGCTCTGCCGGGGTGATGTGGCCGGCCGCCGTATCGCCCCCAACCTCGACATTGGTCGCCATCGTCACCCGCGGATCGCGGTAACACAGGTCGAAGGTCTTCAGCACGTCCTTGGTCGACGGATGGTCCGGGGCGACCCCGGCGCGCACCAGCCCGCCCGGTGTCGGCAACCGGTCTAGAACGGTGATCTGGCTGCGGGTGCGGTGCAACAGGGTGCGCACCGCGTACCCGCCCGACGGCCCGGTGCCGACGACGGCCACCCGCAGCCCCGCGGGCAGGGTCGGGATCTCCGGATACGCCACCGGCGTCCAACCCGAGGAGACCTCCGGGTTGTCCCGGTAGTAGGCGGCGTTGACGTCGAGGAAGACCCGATCGCGCTCCGCCAGCCGGTCGGCGGGGAAGATGGCGTTGACCGGGCAGGCATCGGCGCAGGCTCCGCAGTCGATGCACGCCTCGGGGTCGATGTGCAGGATGTCGGAGGTGCCGAAGCCGCGCTCCTCGGGCGTCGGATGGATGCAGTTGACCGGGCAGACGGCGACGCACCCTGCGTCGCTGCAGCACGACTGCGTGATGACGAAGGCCACGCCGCCCCTAGACCATGTGGGCTTTGCGGTAGTACCGCAACGCCGGTTTGGTGAGCAGCCCGACCTCGTCGAGGAACTCCATCAGGTGGGTGCAACCGCTGCGGATCATCGCGTGGAAGTGTTCGTTGTGCGCCGCCTCCCGCCAGGCCCGCTCGGCGTCGAGGCCGGCGTCGGCGTAGGCCTGCGGGCGGATCAGGTTGGCGACGATCAGATACGCGCCCATCGAGACGACCAGCGCGCTGAACCGGCGGCGGAACCTGCCGGCCCCGCGCAGCGACTCGCGCACCTGCTCACGCGCGAACTTCATGTGCCGGGACTCTTCGAGCACGTGGATCTCGTTCACCGTCCGGATGAACGGCAGTACCCGGTCGTCGCGCATGCAGCCGCGCTGGAACACGTCGAGCACCTCTTCGGCGACGAGGATCCCGGCGTAGGAGATCTCGTCGCGCGCCACGTACTTGAAGAGCTTGCCCAGGCGCCCGATCGCCTTGTTGGGGCGGTAGGAGCGCCCGACCATCTTCTCCGACGCTTTGGCGAACATGATCGAGTGCCGGCACTCGTCGGCGATCTCGACGAGGGCGAACTGGAACTCGGGGCTGTGGTACTTGCCCAGGTACTGGTCGCGCAGCACCAACTCCTGAAGGATCATCTCGAACCAGATCCCGATGCACATGATCGACGCGAATTCATGCCTCGTCAGACTGATGCGCTGGGCCTGGGTGAGCTCCTCCCAGTAGTCCGTGCCGAAGAGCGACGACCATTCGGGGCTGCAGCCGTACTTGTCGGGAGCCATCGGCAACGACCAGTCGATCTCGGTCATCGCATTGCGTGATAGGCGTGCAGCCGAGGCGAGCAGCCGGTCGGAGACCTCGTCGACCCCCCGGTCGGGCCGGCTGACGTCCGGGGGCAGGGTCGACTCGTCGTCGCACGTCACCGTTGTGGTCATCGAACCTCCATGGCGCCGGTCAACCATCAGACTTCGACAGTAAGCAATGAAACAACTGTTGTTGTCACGTTAACAGGCGGCGGGTGGTCCGTCTACGACTTGGCAAGCATCGGCGCCCCCGGCCCCCACTTAGGGCCGGGGACGCCGCGCTTCGATTGGGGTGGCGACTCCCCGACGAATCGCGCTCCCCGCACGTATTAGGGGACCAGCGCCTTATCGGTGACCATCGAACTGCTGCCGAACCCGGCCAGCGTCCGTTCGATCGAGTCCTTGGTCGGGTTGGCCTCTTCGACGGTGAGCACGTTCATCTTGGCCAGCACCTTTGTGGTGGTGCCGTGGTTGGTGCAGTTGAGTGTCGTGGTGTGGCCGCCCTTCGACACGTTGCTCAGCACCAGCGACTTGGTGCTGTTGGGTCCGACGGACAACGGCGTCGAGAATGGCGTGTACCCGTCGACGTTCAGTTTGCAGTCGAGCTGCTGGTTGTTGCCGGTGTTGTTGACCGTGCCCATGATGCGTGCTCGGCCGGCAATCAAATCCCCGGTGGGGCCTGCGGCGGCGGCCGGCCCAATACCTGCCAGGGCGGCGGCGGCACAGGCCGCGGCGATGGCGCCTGCCGCACGGGTCGAGCGGGTGGTGATGTTCACCTTTAGTGTCCTCCGAGTCGGGTGGAAGTGCTGACAGGGAGAACGTTAGGGCCGGCCCGGGCCGGGGTAGCGAGTAGTGGACTACTCGAATCCGGGCCCGGGCCGGCCGTGGCGCTAGGTCACCTCCGCGCCGGTGAGCGGCGGCGACCCCTCGAGCAGGGCGTTCTCGTCGTCGGAGAAAACCCGGGAGCGGGACAGGAAGCGCACCCCTTCCGGCGCCTCCAGGGAGAAGCCGGCCCCGCGGCCGGGGACCACGTCGAGGATCAGTTGGGTGTGCTTCCAGAGCTGGAACTGGTCGCCGCCGATCCAGATCCGCACCGTCGGCAGCGGGTCGGGCAACCCGACCTCGCCGATGAGGACGTCACGCTGGCCGATCCGGTACTCGCCCACCGGGTAGCACATCGGTGCCGACCCGTCGCAGCAGCCGCCGGACTGGTGGATCATGAGCCCGCCGTGGAGCTCCGACAACTTGGTCAGGAGCTCCACGGCGGAGTCGGTGGCCACCACGCGTTCCGGGGTGGTTGAGGCGGACATCGGCTTAGAAGAAGCCCTTGGCGGACTGCGCGTAGCCCACGAGCAGGTTCTTGGTCTGCTGGTAGTGCCCGAGCATCATCAGGTGGTTCTCCCGCCCGATGCCGGACTGCTTGTAGCCGCCGAAGGCCGCATGCGCGGGGTAGTCGTGGTAGGTGTTCGTCCACACCCGGCCGGCCTGGATGTCGCGGCCCGCCCGGTAGGCGACGGCGCCGTTGCGGCTCCACACTCCGGCCCCGAGGCCGTACAGCGTGTTGTTGGCGATCGAGATCGCGTCGTCGTAGTCGGTGAACGACGCCACCGAGAGCACCGGGCCGAAGATCTCCTCTTGGAAGATCCGCATGTTGTTGTGGCCGGCGAAGACGGTCGGCTTGATGTAGAAGCCGCCGGCCAGGTCGCCGCCCAGGTCGACCGGCTCACCACCGGTGAGCACCTTGGCGCCCTCCTCCTTGCCGATCGACAGGTAGGACTTGATCTTCTCGAACTGATCGCTGGAGGCCTGTGCGCCCATCATCGTGTCGGTGTCGAGCGGGTTGCCCTGCTTGATGGCCGCCACACGGGCGACGGCCTTGTCGATGAACCCGTCGTAGATGCCCTTTTGCACCAGCGCACGGCTCGGGCAGGTGCAGACCTCGCCCTGGTTGAGGGCGAACATCGCGAAGCCCTCCAGTGCGCGGTCGAGGAAGCCGTCGTCGGCGCTCATCACGTCGTCGAAGAAGATGTTGGGGCTCTTGCCGCCCAGCTCCAGGGTCACCGGGATCAGGTTCTCCGAGGCGTACTGCATGATCAGGCGGCCGGTGGTGGTCTCACCGGTGAAGGCGATCTTCTTGATGCGGTTGCTCGACGCCAGCGGCTTGCCGGCCTCGACGCCGAAGCCGTTGACGATGTTCACCACGCCGTCGGGCAGGAGGTCGCCGATCAGGCTGAACAAGTACAGGATCGACGCCGGGGTCTGCTCGGCGGGCTTGAGGACGACGCAGTTGCCCGCGGCCAGCGCCGGGGCGAGCTTCCACGTGGCCATCAGGATGGGGAAGTTCCACGGGATGATCTGCCCGACGACCCCGAGCGGCTCGTGGAAGTGGTAGGCGACGGTATCGGAGTCGATCTCGGAGATCCCGCCCTCCTGGGCGCGGATGACGCCGGCGAAGTAGCGGAAGTGGTCGGCGGCCAGCGGGATGTCGGCGGCCAGGGTCTCGCGGACGGCCTTGCCGTTGTCCCAGGTCTCGGCGACGGCGATCTTGTCGAGGTTCGCCTCGATGCGGTCGGCGATCTTGTTGAGGATGACCGAGCGCTCGGCGACCGACTTCTTGCCCCAGGCCGGGGCTGCGGCGTGGGCGGCGTCCAGAGCGAGATCGATGTCCTCGGCGGTCGACCGGGCGACCTCGCAGAAGGTTTTGCCGTCGACCGGCGACGGATTCTCGAAGTACTGGCCCTTGACCGGCGGTACCCACTTGCCGCCGATCCAGTTCTCGTACCGCGACTCAAAGCTCATCACGGAGCCCTCGGTACCGGGCTTGGCAAAAACAGTCATGTTCCGCTCCTTGTGCGATTCCCTCTTGGTGAAGTGAGTCACACGCTACGTCCGATGTGGTTGCAACCACGTTGCATCGCTGCGCCGGGGGTGGGCGCCGGTCGCTCAGCGGGACAGACGGCGCTCAGCGGGACAGACGGCGGTCGAGCAGGCGGGCCCGGCCCGCGGCCCGGGCGCGACCGGGGTGCCCCGGCGGGAGGAGCCGTCCCAGCTGGGCCCAGGCGGTGAGGTCGTCGCGGCCCAGTGGCGAATCCACCCAGGCCTCCCAGGCGCCCGCATCGCAGGCAGCGACCAGCCGGGACCGCAAGTCGACGAGGAGCTCGTCGAACAGCTCGGTGATGCCGGGGGCCATCGACTCGGCGAGGAGGCCGCCGCGCCCGATCGCCCGAATCGTCGCGATCAGCTCGCCCTTCTCGATGTGGCGCCGCGCGTCGGCGACGTCGGAGCCGATGTCAGTGGCCAGCCGGTACGGCCGGGAAACGACGACGTCGCCGAGGCTGCGGCGCAGGCGCGAGATCTCGGCGCGCACGGTGACCGAGCCCAACTCGTCGTCGGCGAGCTTCATCGCGAGCTGGTCGGTGGTGAGCCCCTGCGGGTAGGCCGCCAGCAGCAACAGGATCTCGGCGTGCCGCGGCGACAGCATCCGGGTCGAGCCGTCGGCGGCGACCCAGCGCGGTGCGCCGTCGAGGACCTCGATGCGGGCGCGGTCGGTCGGTACCGCGGTGGCGGTGAGGTCGACGGCGGTGGCCCGCAACTCGCGTTCGATTGCCGCGACGACGGAGCGGACCGCGGTGAGCGCGAACGGCCCGGCTGCCGCATCGCCGCCGGTGATGTCGAGGACGCCGATCACCGCGCCGGTCACCGGATCGTGGATCGGGGCGGCCGCGCAATTCCAGTTCTGCACGGTGCTGGCGAAGTGCTCGGGGCCGATGATTTGCACCCCGCGGTCAACCGCGAGGGCAAGGCCGGGAGCGTTGGTGCCCACCGCCGTCTCACTCCACACCGCCCCTTCGACGAAGTCGATGTGGGCGGCGGCGGTGCGCGCCGAACGGGCCCCCTCGACCCACAGCAGTCGCCCCTGCGCATCGCCGAGTGCGACGACGGCGTCGGTGTCGGCGAGGTCCTCGACGATCAGCGACTCGATCAGCGGGCGGATGGCGGTGAGCGGGTGGGTGGCGCGGTAGGCCTGGAAGTCGGCGTCGCCCATCGGGCCCTCGTCGGGTATCGCGCCGCCGGGGTCGATACCGCGGTCGCGGGAGCGCAGCCACGAGTCGCGGACCAGCGCCCGCACCGTCCCCTCGGCGGGCAGGATCCCGCCGAGGAACTGCTCATAGGCGCGCTGGACCCGCGTAGGGGAGGCGGCGCCTTTGCCCATTGATGAACTTCCTGCCCTTAGTAGCTACCTGCGATTGTGCATCGTCTGCTGTGACCTGGGCAACAAACCCTGGTTGCGGATTCGAGTAGTGCGCTACTCGCGGCCGGGTGCCGGCGGACCCATACGTTCAAGGGGCCAACAGAATCCCGACGTTTTGTCGGCAGAACAGGGAGCACAACCATGAGGAAGACGACGACGATTGCGACCGGAGTATTCGCCGCGCTGGCGGTGGCGGCCACCGGGCCGTTCGCCGGGCAGGCCGCCGCGGCCTCGTATGTCCGGGCATCGATGATGGGCTTCGACATGACCGTGTACGGAGCCAGCGACGCGAAGATTGCTTTCCAGGCGTACAACCAGCTCGATCGTGACCTGACGTGTGGGTGGACGATCGACGGCAAGAACCAGCCGGCCTTCGAGATCACGAAGGGTTCGAAGGGGAGTGGCTACTCCACGGCGTCCTACGGGGACCACGCGATCGCGATTCGCTGCCAGTCATACCAAGAGAACACTCTCATCGCGCCCAAGTACCGCGTGAAGGGCTCGGGGACGGTCACCGTCCCCAAGCCGTCGGCGCCGGTCACCCCGCCCCCGCCGGCGACCCCCAAGCAGAAGCAACTCAAGCCGATGAACCTGAAGCCGGCCCCGGCGGCACCGCAACCCGCGCCCGACCCGATCAGTACTTCCGGGACATGGGCTTGAGTTGACCGCGCACACCACTGGATTGGGCCGCACAGCACTGCGCTGTGCGGCCCGATAGCGCGCGCCGGGCCTACCGGCGGGCCCGCAGCAGCGGGAGTGCAGCGACGAGCGCGACGGCCGGCAGCACGAACCCGTATGCCAGTGCCGGGGCGTTCCCGGCGAGGGCCCCGAGGGCCACGGCCCCGACGAGTGCGCCACCGTAGTTGAACAGGTTCACCCGCGCGATGACCTCGTCGCTGCGGTCGGGGCGCAGCTCGCCGGCCCAGCTGAAGGCGACCGGGACCAGCAGGCCCGCGGCGCCCCCGGCGAGGGCGAACCCGGTGATGGCCGGCCCGGGTGCGTGCGCCACGACGACCAGCGTGCATCCGGCGAGGGCGACGAGCACGCCGACCAGGCCGGTTGCCCCGCGTCCCCATCGTCGGACCATCGGGTCCGCGGCCAGCCGGCCGGCCAGGACGATGCCGAGGTAGGCGGCGTAGGCCAGCGGCGCGACCGAGGGCGTCACCCCGAGTCCGTCCTGCAGGTAGAGCGTGCTCCACGTCGAGACCGCGGAGTCGACGACGAAGGCGGCGAAGACGAGCCCGCCGATCAACCAGATGCCCCGGCGCGGCAGGTGCTGCGGCTCGTCGTCGGTGCGCCCGGGCCCCTCGCCCACGTACCGGTCGCCGAAGCGGAGCACCGCCAGCGCGACGAGGGCGCCCAGCACCGCCGCTGCCGCGAGGGGGGTCGTGGGGGGCAGGCCGGTCGAGTGGACCCCGGCGGTGGCCAGGGCGCCGAGGATCGCGGCCATCGTGTATCCCGCGTAGAGCTTGCCGAAGACGGGGCGGGAGGAGCGGGCCTCGGCCAGCGCGCCGGCCATATTGGCGGCGGCGTCGACCGTGCCCAGGCCCACGCCGTAGCCGATCACCGCCACGGCGAAGACCGGTAGGGAAGTGGTGCCGACCACGACTGACAGGGCGAGGGCTTGGGTTCCGAAGCCGACCGCCAGCGCCCACCGGCTGCCCCGGCGGACCGCGATGGCGTCGGCGAGGACCGAGCCGGCGGCGGCGGCGAGGCAGACGCCCAACAGGATTGCTGAGATCAGCGTCTCGGTGAGGCCGATGCGAGCCTTGAACGTCGGCAAGGCGGCGACGACGGCGGCGTAGCCGAAGCCCTGAACGGCGAAGGCGGCGACGACCGCGGCCAGCGTCGCGGGGGTCAGGCCCCGCGCAAACGTCCGGTCCGGCACCGGCGCCCTCCTCTCGGTTACGAGGAGTGTGCGCTTCGGCCGGACCGGACGGTGACGCGGGTGGGGGTTTGGCGGCTACCGGCGCCGGCGCCCGAGCAGCCCGAAACCGGACTGCCGGGGGGCGTCGTCGTGCCCGGGGCACCATTGGTCGGCCGGGACCATGGCCCGGACCTGTGCGACGTGGCTACCGCAACCCGACCAGGTCGTCTTGCCGCAGGTGCGGCAGCGGACTGGTGAACACATGTGGCGGAATCCTAACTGCTCGCCGCGCCGGCGGCCGCGGCCGCGCTGAACTCGCGGAAGACCTCGTAGGCCCGCGCGCCGTGGATGGTCGCCGGTCCGCCGTGCATGAGGAAGGTGACGCCGATGGCCTCGGCGGCCTCTTGATCGGTGGCGCCGGCCCGCGCCGCGGCCTGGGCGTGCGAGGCGACACAGCCGTCGCAACCTTCGACGACGCCGATCGCCAGCGCGATGAGCTCCTTGGTCTTGCGGTCCATCGCACCGTCGGCGAACGCGGCGCCGGACAGGGCGGCGAAGCCCTTGTAGACCTCGGGGATCGCTTGGCGCAGTTCGCGGTGCTGGGGGGTCAGCGCGCGCAGGGTCTCGGCGCCGGTGGGGGTGTGCTCGGACATGGGGTTTCCTTTCGGATTGGCGGATCGGTGGATTGGGATGCGGGTCGATCAAGTCTCAGCCCGCGGGGGTATCAGTCGTGGGCGAATGTGATCTTCGGCAGGACTCGCCGCAACCAGGTCGGGCACGCCCAGGCCGCGCGGCCGGTGAGCCGGAGCATGACCGGCAGCAGGACCAGGCGGATGAGGAAGGCGTCGAGCAGCACGGCGATGCCGAGGATGATGCCCATCTCCTTGGGCGGCAGCGGACCGGACAGCGCGAAGGTGAAGAACACCGCGACCATCACGCCGCCGGCGGCGAAAATGACGCGCCCGGAGTGGGCGACCGCACCGACCATGGCGGCCTTCGGGGTTCCCTCCTTCTCCCAGTGCTCCTTGGCCGACGCGAGCAGGAAGACGGTGTAGTCCATCGCGATCGCGAAGATCATCGCGAAGAAGAACACCGGGCCCCAGGCGTTGAGGAAGCCCTGCGGCTCGAAGCCGAAGAAGGAGGCGCCCAGGCCGTCCTGGAAGATCAGCCGGGCCACACCGAAGGCGGCGAGCGTGGACAACAGGCTGGCCAGCGTGCCGAGCAGCGCGATCAGGGGTGCCTGCAGCGCGAACAGCAGCAGGGCGAAACCCAAGACCATCACCGTCGCGATCACGATCGGGGTGGTGCGGTCGATCTCCGACTTCAGATCGAGGTTCTCCACCGCGGCACCGCCGACCATGGCGCCGTCGGGCAGTTCGGCGCGCAGGCGCTCGACGGTGGCGGCCAGCGCCGAATCCGACGGGTCGACGCGCGGCACCGCCTGGATCAGGGCGAGGTTGCTGCCGTCGGTCGAGAGCTGGGCGGGCATAACCCCGGCCAGGCCGGCGTCGCGGCGCAGTGCGTCCTGGGTAGCGGCGGCAGCCGAGGCGGGCGCGATGATCTGCAGCGTGCCGGGGGCGCCGTCACCGAAGGCCTGCTGCACCGCGTCGTAGCCGACGCGGGCACTGGCGTTCTCGGGCAGCACCTTGATCGAGGGCATCGCGGTGGTCAGGCCGAACACCGGGATGGCCAGGGCGATGAGGATCGCCAGGGCGCCCAGTCCCCAGCGCAGCGGCTGGCGCCACAGTCGTTCGCCCCAGCGCTCGAAGGCCGGCGAGCGGTGCTCGGAGACGTTGACCCAGGGCAGGGCGAACTTGTTGAGGCGGTGGTCGAGCTTGGCCAGCACCAGCGGCAGCAGAGTCAGGGTCGCGGCAAGGATGAAGATGACCGAGATCATGATGCCGCCGGCCATCGATCGGAACGACGGTGACGGGACGATCATCACCGCCGACAGCGACACCAGCACGGTGACCCCCGACAGCAGGACTGCCTTGCCCGCGGTGTCCATGGTCTGGGCGATCGCTTGCTTGAGCGGCATGTTGTGGCCCATTCGGGCGGCGCGGAAGCGCACGACGAGGAACAGTGCGTAGTCGATTCCCAGCGCCAGGGAGAACATCATGGCGAAGTTCATCGCCCAGATGGACACCGGCACGATCTCGTTGACCAGCACGAGCACGCCGGCCGAGGCGATCAGGCCGGCCAGGGTCAGCAGCAGCGGCAGGCCGGCGGCGACGAGTGCGCCGAAGGCGATGACGAGGATGACCAGTGTCACCGGCCAGGAGATCATCTCCGACTTCATCATCGCCGAGAGATTGGCGTGGTTGAAGTCCGACCACAGCACCGACGACCCGGTCGGGTTGACCGTGACGGTGGGCGTCGACAGCGCCTGCAGTTTCGGTGTCAGGTCGGTCGCTGCACGCACCATCTCGTTGGTGTCCGCGCCGGCGCCGGCGAGGATGATCGCGGTCTTCCCGTCGGGTGACAGCGTGGCGCCGGTCACCGGGGCGACGACCTCGGCGATGCGGGGGTCGGCGCGCAGGAGGGCGGTGGCCTTGGCGAGCACGGCCGGGCCGTCGCCGCCGCTCAGCGGGGTATCGGACTGCACGACGACCTGAATCGCCGACGAGGCGTTGCCACCGAAGTGCTCTTGGGCGAGTTCGCGCACCTGGACCGATTGCGATCCGTTGGCCTGCCAGCCGGCGCCGGAGAGGTTCTTCTCGACCCCCGGGGCGAAGATGCCCAGGCCGATCACCAGCAGGACCCAGGCGGCCGTGACGATCTTCCCGTGCGAGATCACCCAGGTGCCCAGGCGGCCCAACGGGCCGGGGTGGGTGTACTCCTCGTCGGCGACCAACGGCGGGGCGACCGACGGTGGGGCGTCGGTCGGCGGCATTTCGGTGGCGGTCATCGCGTCCTCTCTGGATACATCCCCCAGGGGGGTTAACAACGACCGACGATAGCATCCCCCCTGGGGGTTACGCAAACCCGCTGTGATCAGGGCGGAGGGTCTGCGAGCCCTGTCCGTGTTGACTTTCCCTACTCGGCGGTAATACCGTGCGACCTCAGTCACACTGGCTGGGCGACACGGGTGCGGTCACAGGCACGTCGAACTCGCGCAGATGAGTTTTCGAGGGGTCTGGAATGCGCATGTATGCCAAGCGGTTGGCGGGGGTCGTCGTCGCGTCGACGGTGGCGGTCGGGTTGGCCGCGGTGCCCTCGGCACACGCCGAGTCCATCGGAATCAATCCTCGGCCGTGGACCCAGACCTACAACGGCCCGCAGCGCTACGCCGGTATCAGCGTCACCCCCAGCGTGCCCATTCGGATGTCCGACGGCACCATCCTGCGCGCGGACATCTACCGCCCGGCCGACGCCGCCGGCCGGGCGACGCGCGATCGCAACCCGGTGATCGTGAACCTGACGCCCTACAACAAACTGGTCAGCATGGTCGCCGCCGCGGCCACGAACATCCCGAACTTCTCCCAGCCGTTGATCGACTTCTTTGCCGGCATCAACCTCTCGGGCACGCCGATCTCGGGCGCCGAGGAACTGTTGAGGGTGGCCCGCGGCGGCTTGGTGAGTTCTTTCTCGGTCGACCCGAACCTGGTGCGCAGCGGCTACACCCAGATGGTCGTCGACGTCCGGGGCACCGGTACGTCGCAGGGCGTGTGGGACGTCTTTGGGCCCCGGGAGCGCAAAGACTCCCTCGAGGTCCTTGAATGGGCGCGCACCCGCTCGTACTCCAACGGCGATTTGGGCATGTCCGGCTATTCCTACTCGGCGGTCAACCAGATGCAGGCGGCGTCCAAGCGGCCCCCCGGCCTCAAGGCGATCTTCCCCGCGGCACCGATGACCGACATCGTGGCCGACGTGGTGGCCCCCGGCTCCGGGTACGGCGCGGGGTTCCTCGCGCTGTGGCTGCTCGGCGTCAACTACACCAAGAACATCCCCGACCTGCCGAGCCTGCTCCGCGGACAGTTCGACGTGCGGTGGCTCATCGACCGGATCACCAACCCGATCGTGTTCGTGCCGGAATACCTGCAAGGGCTCTTCACCCCGTCGACCAACTCGTTGAGTGGCCGGACCAGGGAGATCGTGACCCTGAACTCCGCCTACCGCAACGCGCTCACCACCGATGCGGCCAATATCAACGTTCCGACCTTCGTCGTCGGCGGGTGGCAGGACCTGTTCACCAACATGGAGTGGCGCACTCTCGCTCAGCTCAGCGGCCTGCCCAACAGCAAGAAGAAGATGCTGATGAGCACCGGTCGCCACGTGACCAACGGGTGGGACACCCTCGGCCGGCCGGGTCAGCCGCCGTCGTGGAACATCCTGCAGCGGGCGTGGTTCGACAAATGGATCAAGGGTCGCGACAACCGAATCGACGAGTATGCGCCGGCCACCAGCCACCTGCAGGGCGGCGGCTGGGTCCAGTCCGACAGCTTCCCGCGGCCGGGCCAGGAGCACCGCCGCCTGTACCTGACCTCTCAGCGCAGCGGCACCTCGCCGACCTCGGTCGCCGACGGTTCGCTGTCGCACGGCGTACCGACGCGGGCCGCGAAGTGGACCGTCGCACCGGGCATCACGACACTGTGCTCCAGCGATATGAATAGGGACCAGACCGGTTTCCTCGGCTGGTTCGACCCGTGCGCCAAGGACAACCGGACCGCCGAGCGGGGCGCGCTGACCTTCACCTCGGCGCCGGCCGACCGTGCGACGTCGATCAACGGGGCGATCAACTTGCATGTCAAGACGCAGGTCGACGCGCGTGACGGCTTCTACGTCGCCGTCGTGAGCGATGTCGCGCCGGACGGGTCGTCGCGGGCGCTCACCACCGGTTCGATGACGGTGTCGATCCGCAACCAGATCGACAAGGCCGCCTCGACCTACGCCCCTAACGGGGACGTGGTCGACCCCATCTACCGGCTCGACGCTTTCCAGCGGGATGTCGTGCGGCCGGGAAGCAAGCAGTTCCTCGACATCGGCCTACTCGGCACCGACGCGCTGCTGATGCGGGGGCACCGCCTGCGGGTGAGCGTCTATGCGTTCAACGCACCCCGAGCGGTGTCCTTCGGCCCCATCTCGCACGATTCGCAGCTCAAGCCTGAGCACGTGCTGATCGACCCGGCCGACCCGAGCTGGTTGCAGGTGCCGAGCAGCTGGCCCATCGGCTAGTTCAGCGGGTCAGAATCGTCCGAAATTAGCGGGTCCGAGGGGCATACACCCCCGGACCCCCTGGTTTCGGACGATGTTGGCAGTAGATCAGGAGCGCTCGTCGGCCGCGATGATGTCGATCGCGGCTCCGAAGACCAGCCGCGCGTGTAGTTCGAACAGGGCGACGAAGTCCACCTCGTCGCCGCCGATCTCGCGGGCGATGAACAATCCGTCAGCACCGGCGATCGCGTAGGTGGCCACTAGGTTGACCCCGCGCTCGCTCAACGCCGGATCGGCCTCCCGCACCAGCCCGGCGAATCGCTGCAACTCGTACTCCCGGGCATGCAGGAAGATCTCGTGGCCCGCCGGCCGTTGATCCCGCCCGAGCAGGACCAGCTTCAGGCCGAACCGCAGGAAGTCGGGACTGCGGGTGAGGGCGCTGGCGACGTGCCTGCCGATTTCCAGGGCCCGCTCCCGGGCCTGTGACTCGGGGAGGTCGATGGTCGCGGCCCATCGCTCGTAGCTGCGCTCGATCACCGCCGCGATCATCTCGTCCTTGTCCGCGAACTGCCAGTAGATCGACGTCGGGGACACACCGGCGCGCTTGCTCACGCGCGCGATCGTGGTGCCCTCGTATCCGCACTCGGTCGCCACTTCGGTGGCGGCGTCGAGAATCCGTTCCCGTGGACTCTGCGGGGTGTCGCTGCGCTTTCGCGGCCGTCCTGTGGCCGGGCGGGCGGTGGACATCGTGGAATCGACCTCGGCTTTCGGACGGGGCATCGGTGCCGCGCACACGTGCCGGTTGCTACTTCGTCGAAGCCTACTGGCTGCGGAGAAGGAACCCGGGGCAAAGTCTGTATTAATCACTACACAGATTGTATGGTTCGATACAGAATTCCAACGACACCGGCTGTGAGGATCCATGATGAGCGACTCGACGCAGGCATCGTCGACAGACGACCAGGGCTCAGGCGCAAAGGAGGTCCGCCGGCGCGCGGGGGTGACTCGGCGGGGCTTCCTGGCCATGGCCGGCGCCGTCGCCGGTGGCGCAGCCCTGGCCGCATGCGATACCCCCGCCGGGACACCGGGCACGAAGCCGACTGGGGCCCGGCCCCGCAGGATGCCGCCGTCGTCGGACAAACACAACATCGTGTTCGTCTTCACCGACCAAGAGCGCTATTTCCACAAATGGCCGGCCGGGATGTCGTTGCCGGGGCGTGAGCGGCTGCAGGCCGAGGGCATCAACTTCGACAAGCACTACGGGCCGGCTTCGATGTGTACGAGCTCGCGTTCGGTCATGCTGACCGGACTCCAGACCCCCGACACCAAGATGTTCGACAACGTCGATGCGTCCTACGTCGCACCGATGAGCTACGACCTCCCGACCGTCGGCGACATGCTGCGCAAGGGTGGCTACTACACCGCGTACAAGGGCAAGTGGCACCTGAACCCGGCCTTCGACGTCGAGGACCCCGAGCGGTTGTTCACCAAGGAGATGAACCAGTACGGGTTCTCCGACTTCGTGTGGCCGGGCGACGTCGTCGGACACACGCTCGGCGGCTACCGCTATGACAACGTGATCGGTGGAACAGCGGTTTCGTGGCTTCGGAACAAGGGCAGGCCGCTCGCCGACGAGAAGAAGCCGTGGGCGCTGTTCGTGTCCCTGGTCAACCCCCACGACATCATGTATTTCAACACCGATGCCCCCGGCCAGCACGTCCAAGACACCGGCAAGCTCTTGATGAAGGCGGCGCCGGCCCCGGAGAATTCGATCTACGACGAGACTTGGGACACAGCGATTCCCGCCAGCCTGACCCAACCGTTCGACCAACCCGGTCGCCCGAAGGCGCACGGGGAGTTCGATCGGGCGTGGGGGTACACGCTCGGCCGAATTCCACCCGAAGAAGCCCGGTGGCAACGATTCTCGGACTTCTACCTCAACAGCATCCGCAGCGTCGACGTTCAGCTCGACACCATCCAGACCGAACTCGACAACCTCGGGCTGACCGAGAACACCATCATCATCTTCACCTCGGACCACGGGGAGATGGGCGGGGCCCACGGGCTCCGGGGGAAGGGGCCGTTCGCCTATGAGGAGTGCATCCACCTGCCCATGCACGTGCGCCACCCGGATGTCGCGGGCGGGCAGGAGTTCGGCGCGCTGACCGGCCACATCGACCTCGTGCCGTCCATCCTCTCGATGGCCGGCATCTCCTCGACCCATGCTGCCGAGTATGCGGGCCGCGAGCTCCCCGGCCGCGACTTCTCGGCGGCGATGCAGCAGCCGCGCAAAGCGGGGCTGCACAGCGTTCGGGACTCGATCCTCTACACCTACAGCGGTATCGCGACGAACGACGCCGAGACGATCCGGGTAGTCGCGGAGGCGAAGGCCGCGGGCAAGGACCCGCAGGCGGTCTTGCGCGCAGCCGGGTTCAAACCCGACCTCACCAAGCGCGGCAGCCTCCGCACCATGTTCGACGGCCGCTACAAGTTCACCCGGTACTTCGCGCCGACTCAGCGCAACCTGCCGCGCACCATTGACGAGTTGTACCAGCACAACGACGTCGAGCTCTATGACCTGCAGCAGGACCCCGGTGAGATGACCAACCTGGGTGGCATCAAGGGGCAGAACCCCGACTTGGTGATGGCGTCGAGCGCGAAACTCGAAGCCAACATCAAGCGCGAGATCGGCGTCGATGACGGCCGGGAGATGCCGCATTTCGATTCGGTCGACTGGAACCTCGAGCAAGTAGACCTGTAGGGACCCCCGTCGGGGCGCGTGCGCCGCGCGCCCGACTCAGCTGCCGTTCGCGGAGCCGAAGGCATCGGCGAGGGTCGATTGCGGTGCGGTCGGCAGCGGACCGTCGATGCGCGCACCGATCGCTTGCATCAGGATCGGCCAGGCCGTGAGGATCTCGTCGCGCCAGTATTCCCATCGGTGGGTGCCGGCGGGCTGCACGCTGCCGTGGTACGGGATCCCGAGCTTCTTCAGCTGGGCGGTCATCCGACCGGTGCACACGGCGCTGCCGAATTCCAGGAAGGCGCCCTTGGCGGTCGTGTCGAGCGGGTCGCCGGCGACCTTGTTGTAGCGCCCCGGCATGCCGCTGCCGGCCGAGAGGTACACCGTCTTGCCGGCCAGGCGGGCGGCGTTGACGAACGGGTCGTGCTCGCTCCATGCGGGGTCGTCGAACTTGCCCCACATGTTCATCGAGTTCCCGCCGCCGCGGCTGATGTCCCACTGGGTCAGGAACTGGTTCTCCGGGCTGGACACGTTTGCGCAGTCGCTGAACCCGCCCACCGCGCGGTAGCGCTCCGGGTTGCGGGTCGCGAGCGTCAGCGCGGCGAGCCCGCCCATCGATGCCCCGGCAATCGCGTTGGCGCCGTTGGCGCCGAACCGGGTGGCCAGCAGTGGCGGCAGCTCGCGGGTCAGGAACGTCTCCCACATGAACTTCTTGCCGCCCATGCCTGGATCGACGCTGCGCCAATCGGTGTAGTAGCTGTGCGGGTCCCCGACGGGGGTCACGACGTTGACGTCGGTCTTCGACGCGAGTTCGCCGAGTTGGGTCTCGGAGTACCAGCCGGATTCGGTGTCCCGGGCCTCGGCGCCGTCGAGCAGGTAGATCGTCGGCCGCGTGCCCGCCCGGGGGCGCGGCCGCGGTGTGGCACCCAGCCGTGCGGGGCGGGCCGTGTCGTGCGGGCGCTGCAGGTCGACGACGACCTCGCGCTGCATCGCCGCGGAGTACACCCGCAACCGTTCACGGCCTTTGAACGGGGTCACCGCGAGGATCCTGCTCGGCGGTGGCCCGATCGCGGGGCCCGGCGGTCGAGGGGGTGGCGGAGCCCCGTCGGCGATGGCGGTACCGATGGTCAGGCCGACGGCCAGTGTCGCCGCCACCGCGACACTGGTCCGTACAGGGGGCTTTCGCACGTGATCCCGGCCTCTCTTCGACGCGTCGCATCCCCAGTCACACGCGTCACATCAGTAACACGAGAAGTATGTGGTGCCCGGGCCCGATCGCCTAGCCGTGACACCAAACCGAGACGCGGCCGTGACGCGGCCCCGACTGCGACCCGTCGTCGGGGACGGAGCACCTGGCAGGATCTCCCCATGGCCGATCGCGTCCCCGCGCTCACCGGGATCCGCACCCTCGCCGCGCTGTCGGTGTGTTTGACCCACGCCGCCTACTGGACCGGCCACTACCGCGACAGCTACGAGGGGCGGCTGAGCGCGCGGTTCGAGGTCGGGGTGACGATCTTCTTCGTGCTGTCGGGATACCTGCTGTTCGGCGCCTGGGTCAACCATCTGCGGCGCGGTCCTGACGGTGGGCGGGTGTCCATCCGCAGCTACGCCGCGCATCGGGCGCGGCGCATCCTGCCGGCCTACTGGTTGACCGTCATCGGCGTCTACCTCCTGTTCCGGTTCCGGGAGAACCCGACGCCCTACGGCGCCGGGTGGGGCGGCTTCTGGCGGAACATGACCTTCACCCAACTCTTCGGCCTCGGGCATCAACACACCGGCCTGACCCAGATGTGGAGCATGGTCGCCGAGGCGTCCTTCTACCTCGTGCTGCCGCTGATCGCGGGCCTCGGGGTGGTGATCAGCCGCCGCCAGTGGCGCCCCGACCTGCTGCTTGGCCTGCTGGGCGCAGTGGCGCTGGTCTCACCGCTGTGGATCTTCGCGGTGGTGGGATCCGACCTCGACGTCACCGCGCGCATCTGGCCGCCGACCTTCTTCTGGTGGTTCGTCGCCGGCATGGCGCTGGCGGTGTGCGTGCCGTTGGTCGCACGGGTCCGTACCGGCCGGTGGGTGGCCGCCGGTGTCGCCGCGTTCCTCGTTTCCGGGCTGCCCGGGGCCGGGGGACCGACGATGGCACCGCAGACCGCCGCCGAAACAGTCGTCAAACACATCCTGTATCTCGTTGTGGCCCTTGGGTTCATCGTGCCGTTGGCGGTTGCGCCGCGCGACGGGGAATCGGCCGGCGGCGACTGGTGGAACCGGCTGTGGGCCAGTCGGCCCGCTGTCTGGTTCGGCGAAATCTCCTACGAGTTCTTCTGTGTCCACGTGGTCGTCCTCGAGGTCGTGATGGGCCTGTTGGGCTATCAGGTGCTGATGAACGGGTCGATGTGGTGGGCTTTCGTCGTCACCACCGCGGCGTCGATCCCCCTGGCCTGGGGGCTGCACCGCGTGACCAAGCCGGTTTGGAGCCGGAACCGCACCCGCGCGACTCGGTAGTATCGGTGGGATGAGCCCGCGAGTCCCGACTGCCGCGACCGCCGCCGATATCCGGCGGTGGACCGAGAACGCCCAAGTGCCGGGCCCGCACCGCGAACTGTCGGACCCGGCGGCGATCCTCATCGCCGCCGGCTTCCTCGGACCCGAGAACCGGGACGTGGTCGTGCGGCGTCAAACCTACGGCCTGGCGCTGGCAGTCCTGCCCGACGGGTTCGGCAACCTGCGGCGGCTGCAGCGCGGGATTGCGCAATTGGAGGCCCAACTCGCCAACCCGGTGCTGCCGACGATGGTGCGCTCCGGGTTGCAGAACCGCCTTAACGGCTTGGTGCGGCGCCGAGACGAGGCACGCAAGCAGATCGTCCTGGGCAAGGGCGTCTATCCGGGCGGCACCCGCGGGGTGCGCCGGGAGCGCCGGGACGGCGTCTACCTGGAGATGGCGGCGCGCGAGCGGCTGTTCGACGGGCTCCTGCACACCCCCACGCCGGATGTGAACTCGGGCGGATACGTGCGCCGCGCCGGCGGCGCCGCCTTCGGCCGCCTCGCCGGCGCGGTGGGGGGATTGGCGATGCGGGCGATGGGGCCCCAGGTCGAGCAGTGGGCCCGCGACGCGTTCACGGACAGGCCCGTACAGGTGGCACCGCCGGTGCCGCAATACATGGCATTCGTCGACGGCTACGAGACGCTGCTGTACGTCGCCGGTGAGTACTACGACCGGATCCAGGGCAATCCGGCCTGGCGCTCGGACCACTTCGACGTCCAGCGCAGCCAGGTCAACCTGCACGCCGAGCTCGCCGAGATCGCCGCCGACGTCGTCGCCCTGCGCTCGGTCCGCGTCGACCTCGACCGTTCGTTGCGCAACGGCGGTTTCGACCAGGCCTTCGCCGACCACATCGCCGCCAAGGAGCACGAGCTGCGGCCGGTGTGGACCCAGCTGATCGGGCGGGTCCAGGCGCTCGCCGAGGTGGCGCACGTGATGGATTCGGCGGCCGTCGAGCTGCGGCTGCTCGACGAGTACAACCGCGCGACGACCATCGACGACCGCATCGTCGAACTGGTCTCACGCTCGGGTCACCGCGAGATCTCGGCGGACAACTCCAAACTACTGACCCACCAGGTCCGCGCCGGCGAGGAGCAGTTGCGGATCTACCGCGACGTGCTCGCCGGGAATATCGCGCGGATCTCCCCGGCCGGGGCATTGGGTCCGCCGACGCGGCTGCCCCAGCGGTACGAACCGGAGCAACCCGCCGACGAGGCCTAGGCTGGGCCGGTTGCCGATATGCTCAGCAGGTGTCTGTCTCCGCGGCCCCGACCTTCCGGCTCGGATACGCGCCCGGTGCGACGCCGGGCAAGTGGGCGCGGATCTGGGCGCAGCGCCGCGCCGACGTGCAGCTGGACCTGATTTCCCTCGAGGTGGCGCAAACGGCCGCGGCGGTGCGCGACGGACGCGTCGACATGGCGCTCACCCGGTTGCCCGACGCACTGGGCCACGCGGACCCGGGGCCCCACCACTCGATCTCGTTGTACGAGGAGTCGACGGTCGTCGTAGTGCCGAAGGACCACGTGCTGAGCGCTGCCGAGGAACTCGAGGAGTCCGATCTCGTCGACGAGCTGTTCCTGTGGCCGCTCGATGATCCGCTGCCGGGACCGTTCCGCCCGGGCGCTGCGGCAGACCACCGTCCGGCGACCACGGCCGACGCGGTGGAGTTGGTGGCCGCGGGCGTCGGCTTGCTGATCGTGCCGCAATCACTGGCCCGGCTGCACCACCGCCGGGACCTCGTCTACCGGCCGGTGGTCGACGCACCGCGGAGCAGCGTCGGGCTGCTGTGGCCGGACCCCACCTCCGATCTCGCTGACGAGTTCATCGGCATCGTGCGCGGGCGCAAGCCGACGTCGTCCCGGGCCCAGGCGCAGGCGGCGCCCAAGCGCACGGCCAAGGAGAAGGCGGCCGCCAAGCGTGTCGCCCGCGCGGCGGCCGGCACGGTGCCCGGTAAGCGCGGCGGGCCCCAACGCCGTCGTCGATCGGGCCGCTAGCTAGGGCGTGTCTCCCAATAGGGTGGCCCACGTGAGGCAGGCGTGGAGGACGGCGCCCGCGCGGTAGGTGATGGCGAGTTTGTCGTACCGGGTCGCGACGCCGCGCCATTGCTTCACCAGCGCGAA